>Ga0247831_1000406_pt1 | contig 94125 bp, 76 predicted proteins | sample LaCruzMarch2015__9_FD_192406 | JGI IMG/M metagenome (GOLD analysis project Ga0247831, IMG submission 192406) | Freshwater microbial communities from meromictic Lake La Cruz, Castile-La Mancha, Spain - LaCruzMarch2015_1m | ecosystem: Environmental > Aquatic > Freshwater > Lake | place: Spain...
AAGGACGGCATCATCCGCCACAAGTTTGTCGGGGTGATTGATGAGCGCGTCTGGCGTGAACAGCTGGCGCCGCTCTACCAAGAGTTAGTCGATGAGGTGCAGCCATGAAGCGTCTGCTGAGTGCTGTGGTACTTGGGCTGGCCTTGCTGGGCACGGCTCAGGCAGCAATCGACACCTACGAGTTTGCTACTGAGGCCGAGCGCGAGCGTTACCGCAATCTGGTGGAAGAACTGCGCTGCCCCAAGTGCCAGAACCAGAACATTGCTGACTCCGATGCGCCGATTGCCATGGACCTGCGTGCGCAGATCTTCCGCATGCTGGAGGAGGGCCAGAGCAACGAGCAGATCATCGACTTTCTGGTCAGCCGCTATGGCGATTTTGTGCTCTACAAACCGCCGGTAACCGCGCGCACGCTGCTGCTGTGGTATGGCCCGGCTGGTTTGCTGGCCGGTGGTTTCGTCCTGCTTGGGGTCATCCTGTTGCGTCGTCGTAGCAAGCCAGGCCTTGTTGCCAGTGGCCTGTCTGCCGATGAACAGCAGCGTCTGACTGCTCTGCTTAATCAAACGCCCGTGGATAAGAAAGACTGATGATTGAATTCTGGTTATGCGCCGGCCTGCTGTTGCTGACGGCCCTGGCGTTTCTGCTGATCCCGGTGCTGCGCGCGCGCAAGGTGCAGGCCGAAGAAGACCGCACCGCCCTCAACGTGACCCTCTATCAGGAACGTCTGCAGGAGCTGCAGGCGCAGCACGACGCGGGTGCGCTAAATGCTGAGCAATTGGCCAATGGTCGTGATGAGGCCGCCCGCGAGCTGCTGGCCGATACCGAAGGCGCGCAGGCGCAGCCGGCTCGGCGTTCGCTGGGTGGCAAGATTCCGCTGATTGCTGCGCTGCTGATGCCGTTGCTGGGGTATGGCCTGTACCAGCACTGGGGCGCCATCGATGACCTCGAGCGTGCGCAAACCTTTGCCCAGCAACCGAAGACCATCGAAGAAATGACTGCACGCCTGGAGGCGGCGGTGAAGAACGATCCCAAATCCGCCGAAAGCTGGTACTTCCTCGGTCGCACCTATATGGCCCAGGAGCGTGCCGGTGATGCTGCGGTGGCCTTCGAGCGCGCTGTCGATGTCGCCGGGCGTGAGCCGGAGCTGCTCGGGCAGTGGGCGCAGGCGCTGTATTTTTCTGGCAACAAGCAATGGACCGAACAATTGCAGGCGTTGACCGATGAGGCGCTGAAAGGCGATCCGGCGGAAGTTACCAGCCTCGGCTTGCTCGGTATTGCCGCCTATGAAGCCGGGCAGTTCCAGCAGGCGATTGACCGCTGGCAACAGCTGGTGGCTGTGCTGCCGGCCGAAGACCCTTCACGCCTGGCGATTCAGGGCGGGATTGATCGCGCTCGTGAGCAGCTTGGCGCGCCTGCGGCCGATGCTGCACCTGCTGCCAGTCAGGGGTTGATCGTACGCGTTGCCTTGGCCGCCGAACTGCAGGCCCAGGTGCAACCGGGCGATGCGGTATTTATCTTCGCTCGCGCCGTCTCCGGGCCGCCAATGCCGCTGGCGGTCAAGCGCCTGAGCGTGGCGGACCTGCCGGCTGAAGTCAGCCTGTCAGACAGCGATGCGATGATGCCGCAGCTGAAAATCTCTGGCTTCGAGCAGGTGCAACTGGTTGCGCGTATCTCGCGTAGCGGCAACGCCACGGCCGGTGAATGGATCGGTAGCAGTCAGCCGCTGGCCAGCAAGACCACTGAGTTGCAGCAGCTGCTGATCGACAGCGCCGATAGCAAAACGCAATGAGGTCGTTACTGCGTGGCGTCGTGCTGATTGGCCTGCTGGGGCTCGGTGCTTGCGTGCAGACACCAACTGCTACCGCGCCGATCACCAGTCCAAGTGGCAGCAGCAACCACCCACGGTTTGCCCCGCCTCCGGGAGTGGATAGCCAGTGGAATGCGCAATTGGGGGTGTACGTGGTGGGTGGCGCCTCTCACCTGTATTACCGTGAGCGTACCTATTACCGTTGGAATTCTGGCTGGAGCTGGGCGAGTAACCCACAGGGGCCCTGGTTGCCGACCGACAGCAGTGGTGTGCCGCCGGGCTTGTACCGCCGCTACGCCCAGTAAGAGCCTATCTACGATCTGCTGCGCGTCGGCCCTGCTGCGTTAAAAGCAGGCTCGGAATGCTCATTTACAGCTCGTAAACTCCGCTTCCTTGCCTGTTTTTGCCTTGCATGGCTCGAGCTCGCGAGATCGTAAACAGGCTCTAAGCGCCGCTAGTGTGCCGGGCAGGGCGTCGCCGGGCGGCGCTCGATATCTGGCTCGAAATCTTCGATCAAACGGCAGATGGCTTGGCCATCGGGGGCGCATTCGCCCTTGTCGGCCCAGTCGTCGAAGGCGTTCTGCATCACCAGTGCCAGGCGTTGGCACTCCTCGATATGCGCCTGTAGTGCCGTCAGGCGTTCGCTGAGCAGGTCACGGACCTCGGCGCAGGGCGCATGGCCGTTATCGGCACTGGCGAGAATCTGCTGCGTGTCTTTCAGGCTAAAACCCAGGCGACGCGCACGCGCGATAAAGCGCAGGCGTTGCAGGTCGGTGCTGGAATATTCCTGGTAGCCGTTATCCGGATTGCGCGTGGGCCTGAGCAAGCCAAGATCGGTGTAGTGGCGCACGGTCTCACTGCTGACAGCGGCGGCTTTGGCCAGTTGGGCGACACGCATAGATAAAAGCTCCGAAGGACTAAAGGCCGCGCCAGGTTAAAACCTGGGGGCGGCCCTTGGGTCAAGCTCGCAGGCTTACTCGGCGATCTGCAGCTTGCGCGCCTCGTGGTAGAAGAAGCGAATTTTTTCGTACTCGAACGGCGAGTTGAGCTGGCCGTAACGGAAGTTCACCGTTGAGCGCTGGTCGACGACTTCCAGCAGGGTGATTTCCGGATGGCTGACACTGGCTTCGGCGACGTTCAACCAGTTGACCTGGCTTTTTGCTGCAAAGTCCACCACCAGGCCGCCGGTATCGCGCAGGTTCGACGGGCCCAGCAGCGGTAGAATCAGGTAGGGGCCGGCTGGCGTGCCGTAGTAGCCCAGGGTCTGGCCGAAGTCTTCGCGCTGCTTGGGCAGGCCCATGCGTGTAGCTGGGTCCCACAGGCCGGCTACGCCGATCGTGGTATTGAGCAGCAGGCGTGCCGTGGTCTGCATGGTGCGCTTGCCCTTGAGCTGCAGCGCGCTGTTGAGCAGGTTGGGCACATCACCGAGGTTGCTGAAGAAGTTGCTGACGCCGGTCTGCACCAGGTTGGGGGTGATATAGCGGTAGCCGTCGACAATCGGCAGGAATACCCATTCATCGAAGCGGTAGTTGAAGTGATAGACGCGGCGGTTCCACGACTCCAGCGGGTCATAGACTTGCAGTGCGCTGAGGGTTGAGCGCTCGAACTCGCGCTGATCCAGACCCGGGTTGAACTGCAGATGCTGCAACGGCTGCTTGAAACCGTCGTCATCAACGGCGTGCTGGGCATGCGCCAGGCTGCTACCGAGCACCAGGGTGAACAACACGGCAAGAAAGGTTGGCTTAGCCACGGAAGAACTCCAGCATGGCGTCGCTATTGACGCGGTAGTTGAGGTTGCCGCAATGGCCACCCAGCGGGTAAACGGTCAGGCGATCACCCAAGGTGCGGCGCAGAAAGCCCAGGTCACCAGGGCCGAGGATCACATCATCGGCGTTGTGCATGACGGCGATCTTGCTGCTGTTTTTCAGGTAATCGGCCACGCCATACAGGCTGACCTGATCGATCAGCTGCGCCACGCTGCCGCCATCGGTGCGCGCGCGCCACATGGGGATCAGTTGCTCGGTCAGGTAGCAGTCGAAATCGCATTGCAGGGCACGACGGAAGAACGGCGTGAGGCTGGTGCCTTCGCTGATCGGGTAGTTGATCGGAGTGATCAGGCCGCGACGGTTGATCAGGTCCGAGGTAAAGGCGATATCGGCGGAGGAAAAGCGGAACGCTGCGCCGATCAGCATGGCCATCTGCTCGTCGCTGAGCTGCTCGGTGGAGTTCTGGAAGTCATAGAGCAGGGCGTCGTTGATATCGACGTAACCCTTGTTCTGGAAGTAGCGGGTCAACTTGCCCAGCACCAGTTCATAGAAGGTGGTGCTGTTATCGATGCCTTCAACCTTGGTTTGCACCAGGCGGTCGAGGTTGGTGACCGAGGTGTAGAGATTGACCGGAGGGTTGAGCAGCAGCACGCGCTTGAAGTTGAAGCTGCGGCGGGTTTCATCCAGCTCGCTGACAAAGGCTGCCTGCAGCGCGCCCAGACTGTAACCGGTGAGGTGGTATTCGCTGACTTTCAGGCGTGGATGCTGTGCGCGCACGGCCTGCATGGTGCGGTACAGATCGTCGGCGTCTTCGCGGGTGATGCCGGGCGTGGCAAAGCGCGAGGCCGAGGTCATAAAGTCATAGCTGGTCGGTGAGGACAGTTGCACCACGTGATAACCGGCACCGTAAAACAGCTTCTTCAGGTATTCCGGGGTGCTGCTGGCGTAGTGCGCACCGGTGCCGGCGATGATAAAGATCAGTGGCGCTTCGCCAGACTGCTTGGCCATGCGGTAGCGCATCTTGGTGACCGGCCAGAAGTTGTCTGGCAGCTCAAACTCGCGCTCTGGGCGCAGTTTGATCTGGTAGTCACTCTGGTTGATGTCGGCGTCGGTCGGAAGCTTGGGGCGCAGCTCTGGCGGGGTGGTCGCCAGGGTGGCTTCGAATGGGTTTTTGATCGGGTAGCCATAACTGCTGGCATCAATATCGGTCGCGCTGACGGGAGCAATCAGGGCTAAGCAACTGAGAAGGGCAAGCAGACGAGGGACATGCGACATGGCTAAATCTCTTGAGAGCTAGGGCTGATGCTGATGGAGCGGGTCAGGTGCGGAACGATTTGACCATATAAGTTCGGCTAAGTGCCGTTTAGTTATAGAACCGCCGCTTTTCAGGCAAAAGCGCCATGTCGAAAGCCGATTTTCTAGGGTAGCACCGCCAACTGTTCGACCCAGATCAGCTCGCAGGCGCCGTCACCGGTGTCTTCACGGCTCAGTGAGCTGGTCCAGCGATAGCCATCATCACCGTCGATCCGTACCAGTTGCCCGCTCAGGCGAATCTGCTGGCCTTCTTTGAGCCCTGCCAGGGTGCTGGCTACTTCAGGGTTGGCTGGTATCAGGTGCATATTGGCGCTGTTGATCTCAATCTGCCGGCGCTCGATCGGCAGTTGCTCGGCGCGCCAGAAATACCAGCGGTTGCGCTGGCTGATGCTGATATGGCGCAGCACCTCGGGGTCGGCCATTGGCCCCCAGCCGAGCGCCAGGTCTGTCGGTGAGAGCTTGGCGCCGCGGTCGAAGTAGTAGTCTTCGCGGCCGAGAATGCGTGCTTCCAGCTGGAAACTCTCCAGTCTGCTGACCGTGTGTTCCGCCACGCGCCAGCTGCCGCTGGACAGTGGCGCGCTGGGCGGCAGACTGCTGGGTGTGGGCAACAGCATGACCCACAGCATCCAGAGGCCGAGCAGGCTTGCGGCGATCAGTATCAGGCGACGTATCAGCATGGCTGGATTCTAGCTGCAGAGACCGCAAGGGGCGATCTCGGGGGGTGTTATCCGTGACGCGGCGGCTTATTCTACGCAGCCTTTTTACCTGCCTGAGTTACCTATGTCCCGTTATCTGCCCCTGACTGCTCTGCTGATCGCTGCAGCCCTGTGTCTGGCGCTGAGCTTTGCACTGCGTTACCAGTTGATGGAGGGCGCGCAATGGGTCGGCCTGTGCGTCGAGGCCCCGCAGCAGTTGGCCTGCCAAGTACGTGCGAGTCTGGGCTGGTTGATCCACTTTCGGGTCTTGGCCTGGGCTGCGCTGATCTGTGCCGTGCTGGCATTTGTCCTGCCAGGCGTTTGGGGCAAGCGCCTGGCGGTGCCAGCATTGCTGATCGCTCTGCCGGCTTTGGTGTTGTACAGCGCCAGTCTCGCGGTATTTGCCGTGGTGCTGGCGCTGCTGCGCTGGGTGCGCGCGCCGCAAACCGCCTGATCAGGCGGTTTGCGCTTTAACCCGCAGGCTGCGCCACAGCGCGGCCACCAGCAGCACGCAGGTCAGTGCCCAGCCCAGGGCCTGCCAGTTGCTCAGGGTTTCCTGGTACAGCTGCGGCGCAATGCATGCGCCGATCAGCAGGGCGAGCAGGGCGACTTCACGGCGATAGCCGCCCACCGGACGGCACAGATAGACCAGTGCCGGTAGCAACAGCGCCGCACTGGGGAAGCTGCGGTAGCGCGCATCCGCTACCAGCGCGAGCATCATCACTGCCCCGGCAAAGCCGCTTAGGGCCAGCCACAGTGCGTCCTTGCTATGCAGCCAGTTGAATAGCCGTTCACGCCAGCCAGCCTGCTGGCTGAGCAGCAGGGCGGCGTGGGCCAGCACCAGCAGATTCAGTACAAGCAGTGCGCCGGCCCAGAGCCATTCGCCAAGGTAACGGCTGGTGACCAGCGTCAATTCAGCAAACAGACCGATACAGCCGGCGCCCAGCGCCGCCAGCAGCGGCAGCAACAATGCAGCGCGGGGCGAGTGCGGCCGGCCGGCCAGCAGTAGAGTGGCTGCTGCAAGGGCCAGGCTTAAGGTCAGCCAGGCCGGCCAGTGCGGTAGATTGGATACGGAACCGGCGAGGATCGATTTATCCTGGCGATCAGCGTCATACAGGCCCCAGTAACCACCCACGGCGCCTTCGCTGACGCGCTTCCACGGCTGATCGAACGCCTCGATCAGGTTATAGCGCCAGCCGTTCTGCTCGGCCATGGCGACAAAGCCGCGGATGAACTTGGCCTGGTTGACCAGGCTGGGCACGGCGGTTTCACGCTGGCGACCTTCGCTCGGCCAGCCGGTTTCGCCGATCAGGATGTCCTTGGGGGCGTAGGCGTTGCCAAAGGTCTGACGCACCTCGGCGACTTCATGCAGCGCGCTTTCGATCCCGGCGGGGTTGTCTTCCCAGTAGGGCAGCAGGTGGATGGTGATGAAGTCCACTGCGGGGGCGACTTCCGGGTGCTTGAGCCAGAACTCCCAGACATCGGCGTAGGTCACCGGCTGCTCGATCTGCGCCTTGACCTGCCCGATTAGCGCCACCAATTGCTGTGGGGTGACTTCTTTGCGCAGCAGTGCCTCGTTACCGACGATTACCGCCTGGATCACGTCCGGGTGGGCGTTGGCGATTTTCACCAGGTTGGCAATCTCAACCGCAGTATCAGCTGGGTTACGGCTGACCCAGGCCCCGACTATCAGTTTCAGGCCATGCTTGCGCGCCATGTTCGGCAGCTCTTCCAGACCGGTCACCGAATAGGTGCGCAGGCACTCGAAGCGTTCGGCGAGCAGTGCCAGATCAGCGTCCATGCGTTCGGGGCGCAATTGTATCGGCTGGTCGAAGGGCGATTGGTCTTTGTCGAACGGCGTGTAGGACGCGCACTGCAGCTTGTGCGTGGGTGTGGCGGCATCCGCCAGCTCGACCGGTTGGCCAATGCCATACCACAGGCCGAAAAGCGCCAGCAGGCCAAGCAGGCAGGCAAACACATAAGGGGCAGCAGGGGAGCGAGAAATAGCAGGCATGATCGGGCGCGTATGGTGGCTGAGGCGCGCATAGTAGCGGATTGGCTCAGCACCTCGCTGGCTGTTTTACGCCCTGCTCAAGGGTTTACCGTAGCTTCAAGCGCCTATGCCTGATGATGCAGCCAGGCATGTTTGGGGCGAGCAGCGGCACCTGTCGAACGGCCTTCGATGCGCTGCCAGACCTTCTCGTGAAAGTAGAAGCCCACCGAGTTGCAAAGCGGTTCGATGGCTGCCACCAGACCACTGGCCGCGATGCTGCCGGTCAGCGCGTACGTGACGGCAAAGGCGATACAGAAGTGCATCAGGGTAAAAGTCAGAGTCTTGAGCATGGTGCGCCTCGAGTGAGAATTATTCTTCATTGAGGTGCAGCCTAGTTGCTCAAGAACGATTGGTGAAATGTTGCGATTGAATGGCTCTAATAGTTTTTGTTGATTTTTCACTGGCTGGCCCATGCAGCCGTGAGCAAAAAATGACCAATAAAAACTGTCTGGAATGGTTTTAACGTCGCGCAGACGGCGCGAAGGGTGGTTGGCATGGATGGCAGGCAATAAAAAACCCGCACTAGGCGGGTTTTTACTTTCAAGCAGGCTTGAAAGGGTACTGCATGTGGCTTTCTGACTCATGAGTAATCGGTTAAACACCAACTGCTCTACCAACTGAGCCAACGACCAAAAATGGTCGGGGTAGGGGGATTCGAACTCCCGACATCCTGCTCCCAAAGCAGGCGCGCTACCGGACTGCGCTATACCCCGATGAACTACTGGCTCCGCGACCTGGACTCGAACCAGGGACCCAATGATTAACAGTCATTTGCTCTACCGACTGAGCTATCGCGGAACAACGGCGCGTATCCTACTGATTAGAAAGGGGAAGTCAATACCTGATCGACTTCCCAAGTGACTTAGAGAACTGCAGCGATGGCCTGGGTAACCGCTGGCAGGTTGCGCTGGTTCAGCGCGGCCACACAGATGCGGCCGGTGCTGACGGCGTAAATGCCGAATTCGATTTTCAGGCGCTCGACCTGCTCGGCGGTAAGGCCCGAGTAGGAGAACATGCCGCGCTGCTGGGCGACAAAGCCGAAATCGCGTTTGCAGTTCAGGGCCGCCAGTTGCTCGACCATGGCCATACGCATGCCGCGAATACGCTCGCGCATGCCGGCCAGCTCTTCTTCCCACAGGGCGCGCAGCTCAGGGCTGTTCAGTACGCTGGCGACCACGGTGGCGCCGTGTGTCGGCGGGTTGGAGTAGTTGGTGCGGATTACGCGCTTGGCTTGCGACAGCACGCGGCCGGCTTCTTCCTGGCTGCCGGTGACGATAGACAGTGCGCCGACGCGTTCGCCGTACAGCGAGAAGGATTTGGAGAACGAGCTGGAGACGAAGAACGGGATGCCGGAGGCGGCAAACAGACGCACAGCAAAGGCGTCCTGCTCAATGCCGTCGCCAAAGCCCTGGTAGGCGATGTCGAGGAACGGCACGTGCTCGCGCTCGCGCAGCACGTCCAATACGGCTTTCCAGTCGTCCAGCGAAAGGTCGACGCCGGTCGGGTTGTGGCAGCAGGCGTGCAGCACGACAATCGAGCGGGCTGGCAGATTCTTCAGGTCTTCAAGCATGCCGGCGCGGTTGATGCCGTGGCTGGCGGCGTCGTAATAGCGGTAGTTGTGCACCGCGAAACCGGCGGACTCGAACAGCGCACGGTGGTTTTCCCAGCTCGGGTCACTGATGGCGACCACGGTGTTGGGCAGCAGGCGCTTGAGGAAGTCGGCACCGGTTTTCAGTGCACCTGTGCCACCGACGGCTTGAGTGGTGATCACCCGGCCAGCGGCAATCAGTTCGGAGTCGGCACCCAGCAACAGTTTCTGCACCGCGCTGTCATAGGCGGCAATGCCTTCAATCGGCAGGTAACCACGTGGGGCGTGGGCTTCAATGCGGGCTTTCTCGGCTTCGGCTACGGCGCGCAGTAATGGGATGCGGCCTTCCTCGTTGTAGTAAACGCCCACGCCAAGGTTGACCTTGGTCGCACGGGTATCGGCGTTGAATGCTTCATTGAGACCCAGGATGGGATCGCGCGGAGCCATTTCGACGGCAGAGAACAGACTCATGGATGCGGCAGCTCTGAAGAGGAGAGGTGAGTATCAGGCAACACCCTGCTAGGGGTTGCGTAAGTGGGCCGGTAGTATACCGACGCATAACCTGTGCTGCGACAGCAGGCACACGCTTTTCACCGGTTTTGACGTAGGCTTTCAGGCCGCGTCACAGCCGCTTGTCGAGGTTCGTCATGTCCGAGTTTCAATTGGTCACCCGTTTCCAGCCGGCCGGCGATCAACCCGAGGCGATTCGGCAGATGGTCGAAGGCCTGGAAGCAGGTCTTTCACACCAGACACTGCTCGGCGTAACGGGCTCAGGCAAGACCTTTTCCATCGCCAACGTGATCGCGCATATTCAGCGGCCGACCCTGGTGCTGGCGCCAAACAAGACCCTGGCTGCGCAGCTTTACGGCGAGTTCAAGAGCTTCTTCCCGAACAATGCGGTGGAGTATTTCGTTTCCTATTACGACTACTACCAGCCAGAAGCCTATGTGCCGTCCTCGGATACCTTTATCGAGAAGGATGCCTCGATCAACGACCATATCGAGCAGATGCGCCTGTCGGCGACCAAGGCGCTGCTGGAGCGGCCGGATGCGATTATCGTCACCACCGTGTCGTGTATCTACGGTCTTGGCAGCCCCGAGTCGTACCTGAAAATGGTGCTGCACGTCGATCGCGGCGACAAAATGGACCAGCGCGCCTTGCTGCGCCGCCTGGCCGACCTGCAATACACGCGCAACGACATGGATTTCGCCCGCGCCACCTTCCGCGTGCGCGGCGATGTGATCGATATTTTTCCAGCGGAGTCGGACCTGGAAGCCATTCGCATCGAGCTGTTCGATGATGAGGTGGAAAGCATCTCGGCCTTCGATCCGCTGACCGGCGAGGTGATCCGTAAGCTGCCGCGCTTCACCTTCTACCCTAAGAGCCACTACGTCACCCCCCGCGAGGTGCTGCTGGAGGCGGTGGAGAAGATCAAGGTCGAACTGGTCGAGCGCCTGGACTACCTGCGCAGCACCAACAAACTGGTGGAGGCGCAGCGCCTGGAGCAGCGCACTCGTTTTGATCTGGAGATGATCATTGAGCTGGGTTACTGCAATGGCATCGAAAACTACTCGCGCTACCTGTCCGGGCGAGGCCCTGGCGAGCCGCCACCGACACTGTATGACTACCTGCCGGACGAGGCGTTGCTGGTGATCGACGAGTCACACGTCTCGGTGCCGCAGGTCGGCGCGATGTACAAGGGCGACCGTTCACGCAAGGAAACCCTGGTGGAGTACGGCTTTCGTCTGCCGTCAGCGCTGGACAACCGGCCGATGCGCTTCGAAGAATGGGAGGCGGCCAGCCCGCAGACCATCTTCGTGTCTGCCACGCCTGGGCCATACGAAGCCGAGCATGCTGGAAGGGTGATCGAGCAGGTGGTGCGGCCGACCGGCTTGGTTGACCCGCAGATCGAGGTGCGCCCAGCGCTGACGCAGGTCGATGACCTGCTATCGGAAATTCACAAGCGCGTGGCCATTGAGGAGCGCGTGTTGGTCACCACGCTGACCAAGCGCATGGCCGAAGACTTGACCGATTACCTCGGGGATCACGGGGTCAAGGTGCGTTACCTGCACTCCGATATCGATACGGTAGAGCGGGTCGAGATTATCCGTGACCTGCGCATCGGTGCGTTTGACGTGCTGGTGGGCATCAACCTACTGCGCGAAGGCCTGGATATGCCGGAAGTCTCGCTGGTGGCGATTCTCGATGCAGACAAGGAGGGCTTCCTGCGCAGCGAGCGCTCGCTGATCCAGACCATCGGCCGCGCCGCACGTAACCTCAATGGCCGGGCGATTCTTTATGCCGACCGCATGACCGGCTCGATGGAGCGCGCCATCGGCGAGACCGAGCGGCGGCGTAACAAGCAGATCGCCTTCAACGAAGCCAACGGCATCACCCCCAAGGGCGTGTTCAAGGACGTGCAGGACATCCTCGAAGGCGCCACCGTGCCCGGCTCGCGCAGCAAGAAGCGTAAGGGCATGGCCCAGGCCGCTGAAGAAAGCGCGCGTTACGAAAACGAACTGCGCTCACCGAGCGAAATCACCAAGCGCATTCGCCAGCTGGAGGAGAAGATGTACGCTCTGGCCCGCGACCTGGAGTTCGAGGCTGCGGCGCAGCTGCGTGATGAGATTCAGAAGCTGCGTGATCGATTGCTGCAGGTTTGATTGAGCGAATGTGGGAGGGGCTTTAGCCGCGAAAACAGTGCTGCTCTGTCGCGGCTAAAGCGGAGTGCCGCCCAGCCCCTCCCACAGGTTTGCGATTAACGTCGGCCGAAGATAATCAGCACTACACCACCGAGGGTGATGCCACAGGCCAGCATCGCCATCAGGCTGAGTCGTTCGCCCAACAGCAGGTAGCCCAGCAACAACGCCACTACCGGGTTGACGAAGGCGAAGGTCGATACCAGGCTCGGCCGCACCTCGCGCAGCAGCCAGAAATACGCCGGATACACGCCGAGGCTGACCGGCAGTATCAAATACGCCAGCCACAGCCAGGCATTGCTGCTTATGGCGCGCAGGTCGAGTGCTTGCCAATCGCCGTGCCATAGGCCGAACAGCGCCAGCAGCAGTGCGCCGATCAGCATCTGCAGGCTCAGCCCCAGCCAGCTGGAGCGAAACGGCGGGCGCTGGCGCATCAGCCAGGCTCCGCCGGCCCAGAGCAGGGTGGCAAACACCACCAACAGCCCGGCGAACCACTGTTCGATAGAGGCGCTGTGATCCAGGCCGTTGTTCATCAGCAGCACGATGCCGCTACAGGCCAGGCCCAGGCCGCACATCACCCACAGTGGCGGGCGCTCACCGAGCAGCCATTCCAGCGCCACGCTCCACAGCGGCAGGGTGGTGTAGAGCATCGCCAGCATGCCGGTGGGCAGGTATTGGTTGGCGTAAATCAGCGCGCCCTGGCCGACGGCAATCAGCGCCAGGCTGCCAATCAGCACGCCGCCCCAGTCGCTGCGCTGCATGCGTAGCTGCCCGCTGAACAGCACCCAGGCCAATGCCAGCAGACCGGCAATCGAGAAGCGCAGGCTGCCGATAACGAACGGCGGTACTTCCAGCAGGAGAAAGTGGTTGGCCAGGTAGGTGGTACCCCAGCCGATATAGATAGTGGCAAAGGCGACGATCAGCAGCAGGCTGCGGGTGCGTGATGGTGTGGGCATGGTGATCTGAGTTGGCGAGTCGGCAGGGCGGGTGGCTGAAAAAGCTGCAAGGCCCGCAGTAGAGGCCGCCAGTCTATGCTGGCTGGCGTTGTTGTCCAGCCTGCTGCGCACTACAGGACAAAGCGTTAACCCTTGGCGGGCGCGGGTGCAGCTGAAATAGCCGCGCTGGCTGGAGCCGGCGGCGGCCAGCCTGTTAATATCGCGGCCTTGAAAGATTGCCCGTTGCACATTCTCTGAGAGCCGCCATGACCACCGTTCGTACCCGTATCGCGCCGTCGCCCACTGGTGATCCGCACGTAGGCACCGCCTATATCGCCCTGTTCAACCTGTGCTTTGCCCGTCAGCACGGTGGCGAATTTATCCTGCGTATCGAAGACACGGATCAGTTGCGCTCGACCCGCGAGTCGGAACAACAGATCTACGACGCTCTGCGCTGGTTGGGTATCGAGTGGAGCGAAGGGCCGGATGTTGGCGGCCCATACGGGCCGTATCGACAGAGTGAGCGCGGCCATATCTACCAGAAGTACAGTGCCGAACTGGTCGAGAAGGGCCATGCCTTCCACTGCTTCTGCAGTGCCGAACGCCTGGACAAGCTGCGTGCCGAACAGATGGAAGCTAAGCAGACGCCGCGTTATGACGGCCACTGCATGCACCTGCCCACCGCTGAAGTACAGCAGCGCCTGGCTGCAGGCGAGCCGAACGTAGTACGTATGAAAGTGCCGACCGAAGGCGTGTGCGTGGTGCCGGATATGCTGCGTGGCGAAGTGGAGATCCCCTGGGATCGCATGGACATGCAGGTGCTGATGAAGACCGATGGCCTGCCGACCTACTTCCTGGCCAACGTGGTCGACGACCATCTGATGGGTATTACCCACGTGTTGCGCGGCGAAGAATGGCTGCCATCGGCGCCCAAGCTGATCCTGCTGTACGAGTACTTCGGCTGGGACAAGCCGCAGCTGTGCTACATGCCGCTGCTGCGTAACCCGGACAAGAGCAAGCTGTCCAAACGCAAGAACCCGACCTCAATCACCTTCTACGAGCGCATGGGCTTTCTGCCGCAGGCGATGCTCAACTACCTCGGCCGCATGGGCTGGTCGATGCCGGACGAGCGCGAGAAGTTCAGCCTCGACGAGATGGTCGAGCACTTCGACATCAACCGGGTTTCTCTCGGTGGGCCGATCTTCGACCTGGAGAAACTGTCCTGGCTCAATGGCCAGTGGATGCGCGAGCTGAGCGTCGAAGACTTCGCCGCTGGCGCGCAGAAGTGGGCGTTCAACAGCAACTATCTGATGCAGATTGCACCGCATGTGCAGGGCAGGGTGGAAACCTTTAGTCAGATCGCGCCATTGGCCAGCTTCTTCTTCGCCGGCGGGGTGGCTCCGGATGCCACGCTGTTTGAGCACAAGAAGCTCTCGGCCGAGCAGGTGCGTCAGCTGATGCAGCTGATCCTGTGGAAGCTTGAAGCGCTGCGCCAGTGGGAAAAAGACAAGATCACCGGCTGCATCCAGGCGGTGGTCGAGCACCTTGAGCTGAAACTGCGCGATGCCATGCCGCTGATGTTTGCCGCGGTAACCGGCCAAGCCAGCTCGGTGTCCGTGCTTGATGCCATGGAAATCCTTGGCCCGGACCTGACTCGCTTCCGTCTGCGTCAGGCCATCGAGCTGCTCGGTGGTGTGTCGAAGAAAGAGAACAAAGAGTGGGAGAAGCTGTTGGCGGCCATCGCCTAAGAACCTGCTTCGGATCTGCTGCGCGTCGGCGATACTGCGTTAAAAATGGCCTCGGAATGCTCATTTACAGCCCGTAAACTCCGCTTCCTCGGCCACTTTTGCCTTGTCTCGCTCTAGTTCGCGAGCTTCGAAGCAGGTTCTAAGCAGCTGGATGTCCCGTCCGGCCGTCGTTTTGACGCGCCGGGATAGGGTAAGTGGTTGTTCTGTCAGCATAAAGAATGCTGGTGCAGGTAAAAATTTTGTTGACAGGTGTGGGGCGTGCTCTTAACATGCGCCCCGTCCTTGAGATGGGGCTATAGCTCAGCTGGGAGAGCGCTTGCATGGCATGCAAGAGGTCAACGGTTCGATCCCGTTTAGCTCCACCATCTTCAAAGCCGCAAGGCTTGCCACAATCAGCTCTCGTAGCTGGTTGGTTGTAGAAGGGTTACGTCCCCTTCGTCTAGTGGCCTAGGACACCGCCCTTTCACGGCGGTAACAGGGGTTCGAGTCCCCTAGGGGACGCCAGTTTCAAAAAGCAGTGCCGATTTGGGCTGTGAGCCGAGAGGCGATAAATCTGGGGGTATAGCTCAGCTGGGAGAGCGCTTGCATGGCATGCAAGAGGTCAACGGTTCGATCCCGTTTATCTCCACCAATTTTGCAGTAGAACTGCAACGGGGCCAGCGTAAAGCTGGCCTTGTTTTTCGAAGGTTTCGTCCCCTTCGTCTAGTGGCCTAGGACACCGCCCTTTCACGGCGGTAACAGGGGTTCGAGTCCCCTAGGGGACGCCATTTTTGCCCGCTTTGCGGGATTTTGAAGGGTCATTCTTTATTGAATGGCCCTTTTGTTTTTATGGCCTGCCATCCCTGGTGGCCACCCTCCAGGCCGTCGCTATGCGACGTTAAAAATTGCTCCAGGCAATTTTTCTACCTCCTGAAGATTGTCTCTCCGGCTGATCAGCGGTTGCCGCGCAGGCTTGATTAATTATATTTCGTCTATAATATTATGATCGTAATGTTAAGGAGGCGAGCATGAGCGATAAGAAGGCGCAAACTCGCGAGCGCATCCTGGCAGCTGCCAGTGCGGCGTTGCTACAGCGCGGTCCGACTGAGCCTGGTGTGGCTGAGGTGATGGGCGCTGCGGGCCTGACGGTCGGAGGCTTCTACGCGCATTTCGAGAGCAAGGATGCGCTGATGCTGGAGGTGTTCCAGCAGATGCTCTGTCAGCGGCGGGAACGCTTAGCGCTGCTTGATCCAGCCCTGCCTGCTCACGAGTGGCGGGTGCTGCTGGCGGCCTTCTATCTGTCACGCAAGCACCGTGATGCCAGTGAACAAGGGTGTCCGCTGCCCAGTTCGATAGGTGAGCTGGCGCGTCTGTCGGATGGTTTTCGCGGCGTGCTGGCTGAACATATCGAGCTGATGACTGCGCTGCTGGCGGGCAGTCCTGAGGAGGCTGATCAGGCTCTGGCCGATATCGTCTTGATGGTTGGAGGCCTGGCGCTGGCACGCGCGCTAGGCCCCAGTGAGTTGTCTGATCGAGTCTTGCGTGCCGCTAAATCGGCAATCGTTTGAGGATATGGCAATGAATAGCATGAGCTGGGTTCGTGGTTTCAACGCATCGATTGGTCTGCTGGCACCGCATGCACTGGCCAGCAAGCTGCGCCGGGAGTTTATGACTCCGCACACCCTGCCGCCACGGGGCTGGGAATTGCCGCTGCTGGCGCAGGCCGAGCGCATCACGCTGCGCTTCGGTCTGTCAGCGCTGCGCTGGGGCAGTGGGCCGGCCGTGTTGTTGATGCATGGCTGGGAAGGGCGCCCGACGCAATTCGCTGAGCTCATCAAGGCCCTGGTCAATGCCGGTTACGGTGTGGTGGCGCTTGATGCTCCGGCTCATGGCCGTTCGCCTGGGCGTGAAGCCAATGTGGTGCTGTTTGCTCGTGCCTTGCTGGAGGCTGCCAGCGAGCTGCCGCCGCTGAAGGCTGTGATTGGCCATTCCATGGGTGGCGCCAGCGCCTTGCTGGCCACCCAGCTGGGCTTGCGCACTGAGGCGTTGGTCAGCATTGCCGCGCCCAGTCGTATTCTGACCATGCTACGGCGCTTCTCACGCTACATGGGTTTGCCACGTCAGGCCCGCGCGCACTTTGTCCGCCTGGTCGAAGAAAAAGCCGGGATACCCGCCGGCCAGCTTGATAGCGCGCACTACCAATTGGATTTCCCTGGATTGGTCGTGCATGCCGCGGATGATCCGATGGTACCGTTCAGCGAGGCGGAGGCGATTCACCAGAGCTGGTTCGACAGCCGCTTGCTACGTTTGGAAAACGGCGGACACCAGCGGGTGTTGGCTGACCCACGTGTAGTGCAGGCGGTGCTGGAGCTGCTGGAGTCGTTGAGTCAGACATCGTCCAAGGCGCTGGCCTCGTAACCAACAACCCTGTTGCGCCCAGCAGCCTTGGCTTGATACAGCGCCTGGTCGGCGCGGCGCAGCAACTGTTCGCGGTCGCTGCCGGCATCCGGAATCAGCGTGTACACGCCGATGCTCAGACTCAGGTTGATACTCAGGCCCTGGTGCATGCAGGGGTGACTGGCCAGGTCTGCACGCAGCTGTTCGGCCAGGTCCATTGCGCCGGACTGATCGGTGTCGCAGAGCACGGCAGCAAACTCTTCGCCGCCAAAACGTACCAGTAGATCATTACTGCGCATGCGCTGTTGCATGCGCAGGGCCGCGTGTTGCAGGCAGGCGTCGCCGACCAGGTGACCGTGCTGGTCGTTGACCTTCTTGAAATGATCCAGGTCCATCATCAGCATGGCGATTGGTTGCTGGCTGCGTTTGGCCTGGGCGAGCATGCGCTCCAGTTCTTCGTTGAGTACCTGGCGGTTAAATAACCCGGTCAGGCTGTCGCGGCGGCTGAGTTCGGCTAACTGGCGATTGGCGGTAGAAAGCTCCTGCAGAGCCTGCTGCAGGGACGCAGTGCGCTCTTCCACGCGCGCTTCCAGGCCTTCGTTGATCTGTTGCTGCAGATCCAGGCTTTTGGCCTGCTCCATACGCAGTTGGTGCTCGTTGGCATATAGCTGCTCTTGAGCCAGTTGCTGGGCGTGTTGCGCCAGGCGAATGCGTGAGCCGAGGGCAATCGAGAAAATTACCAACTCAAGCAAGCTGCCGATCTGCTGGGCGTGCAGGGTCAGTAGCGAATTGGCGATCAGGCCGGTGCCGCTGAGCACGCTGAACAGGCTGGCAATAATCAGGGCTGACCAGCCGAGGGCGAAGAGCTTGGCCGGCGGGTAGCCGTCGCGCCAGCGCAGCACGGTGAAGATGCAGCCGAAAATCGCGCAGGCCAGCAGCAGGACAAAACTGCCGATCAACGCCACAAGGTAGGGCGCGGCCAGCGCCAGCGCCATCACCAATAGGCTGCTGCCGACCAGACCGTAACTTATCCAGCTGTAGGCCCGGTGTTGGTTCTTGAGGTCGAGCACGCCATAGGTGAACAGCACGCCGAACAGGGTCGCCAGCGCCGAGCTGAACGGAAAGCTCATCTGCTGCCAGGTTAGTGACTCGGGCCAGAACCACTGCAGAGCAAAACCCAGCTGAATGAACTGGTAGAGGCTGAAACTGGCGACAAACAGGCTGTACCACAGGTAGTTGCGGTCGCGGGTGATGATGAAGATCGACAGGTTGTAGATCATCATCACCAGCAGGGCACCGAAGAACAGGCCCTGTAACAGCAGCATAAGTTGTTCGTGCTGGTTGAATGCGTGTGCGCTCATCAGGCTGGCACTGAGGTTGGCCGAACCGTCGGTCTGCATGCGCAAGATCAGCTCACGTTCTTCCCCGGCAGCCAGGCTGAATGGCAACACCAGTTGGCGGTGATTGACCCAGCGTTGGTGAAACGGCCGCTGATCGCCCGCCTGATACACCCGGCCGTCGTCCAGGCCGTAGGCGTCTAGGGTGTCGAGCAGCGGATTACCGATCAACAGTACCCAGTTGATGGTGTTATCGGCTGGATTGTGCAGGCTGAAACGCAGCCAGTAGGCGTGTGTGCTGTAGCCGAAACTGGCGTCGCGGCGTGCCACCGGTTGCCAGGCCGATTCAGGCAGCTGGCGAACGCTGTGAATGTCCGCTAGGCCTTCTGGATCAGCCCAGACATGCATGGCCGGGCCCGGTAGCAGCGGCGTGTCGCTGGCCAGCAGAGGCAGGCTGGAGGCCTGTACCAGTGTCGGCAGCAACAGCAGTAGGAGTACGCGCAGCAACACAATCAAAAGAGGCATTCCATGGCAAGGATGTTGGCGGACACGACAAAGGTGCATTATTGCGCGGCCTTATGACATACCGATAGCTTAGCCGGGGTTGCTTATGAGCCAAAACTTGCTGTGTTGCCATGCTGAGCGCGATGCTTGCCTGCACGCGCTGGCTGATGACCTGTTGGCGCAAATTCAGGCTACGTTGGTGCAGCAGCCCCGTGCCAGTTTGATACTGCCCGGCGGCAGTAGTCCGCAGGCTTTGTTGCCCTTGCTGGCGCAGCAGCTGGACATTCAGTGCATAGACCTTAGCCCCAGTGATGAGCGCTGGGTGCCGGCGCAGGCGGCTGAGAGTAACTGGCAGTTGTTGCATCAGGGCTTGCCGCAGGCTAATTGCCTGGATCCGCGCCAGGGCGCGACACTGGAACAATCAGCATCGAGCTGGGGCGAGCAGTTGGCGCAGTGGTCGCCGTTTAGCGCGGTGTTGTTGGGCATGGGTGAAGACGGCCATATTGCCTCGCTGTTTCCCGGTATGCCTGGCTTGGCAGGGGCGCTGGATCCGCAAGCCAAACCTGCAGCCTTGCCCGCCCTGGCGCCACAAGAACCGCGTGAGCGCTTGTCGCTGAACCTGGCGATGCTGCAGCGTGGGCAGTGGCTCGGCTTGCTGGCGTTTGGCGAGCGTAAACGCGGGTTGATTGATGCTGTGTTGGCCGATCAGTCCCTTGCCCGAGAGTTGCCCCTTTACGCTTGGCTGCAACGCAGTCCGTTGCCGGTGCATATCTACTGGGCACCCTGAGAGCATGTTGCGGTCTGCTGCATAAAGGCTCTGTTGCGTTACAGCAGCGGCTAAGCCGTTACACTGCAAGCCAGTACCTCGCCGAGAAAGGACCCCGTCATGTTGCATCCGGTTGTTGAGCAGGTTACCGCCGCGCTGGAGCAGCGCTCGGCCAAACGCCGCGAACGCTATCTGCAACGCCTGGCACAGGCGGCCGCGCGCACCGCGCATCAGGCGCTGGGCTGCTCCAATCTGGCCCATGCCCTGGCGGCGCAGCCTGATGATGCTCGGCTGATCATGAAGCAGGGCGGCTCACCGCATGTGGCGATCATTTCCAGCTACAACGATCTGCTCTCGGCCCACGCGCCGCTCAGGGAGTATCCCGAACGCCTGAAAGTGGCGCTGGCCAAGGCTGGTGCGACCTCGCAGTTCGCGGCAGGGGTGCCGGCCATGTGCGATGGCATTACCCAGGGTGAGGCTGGCATGCAACTGTCGCTGTTCTCCCGCGACCTGATTGCCCAGGCCGCCGCCATCGGGTTGACCCACGGTATTTTCGATGGTGCGCTGTATTTGGGGGTGTGCGACAAGATCGTCCCCGGCCTGCTGATCGGCGCGCTGCATTTCGGCCATCTGCCGGCGGTGTTTGTGCCGGCCGGGCCCATGCAGTCGGGCCTGCCGAACAAGGAAAAAGCCGCCGTCCGCCAGCGCTACGCCCGTGGCGAAGCCAGCCGTGATGAGTTGCTGGCCGCCGAGCTGGCCGCTTATCACCAGGCCGGCACCTGCACCTTCTACGGCACGGCCAATACCAATCAGCTTCTGATGGAGGCCATGGGCCTGCACGTGCCGGGCAGCGCCTTTATTCACCCCTATACACCGCTGCGCGATGCCATGACTGATGAGGCAGCGCGCCTGGTGGCGCATAACAGTCGCCAGGGTGAGCGCTATTTGCCGGTTGGTCAGCAGATTGATGCACGGGCGCTGATCAACGCGGTAGTGGCCTTGCTCGCCAGTGGCGGCTCGACCAATCACACCCTGCACCTGCCGGCCATCGCTAGAGCGGCGGGCTATGAACTGAGCTGGGATGATTTCGCCGCGTTGTCCAAGGTGGTGCCGCTGCTGGCGCGGGTTTATCCGAATGGCGCGGCGGACGTGAATCAATTCCAGGCCGCCGGTGGGCCGGCCTGGTTGCTGAGTGAGCTGCTCGGTGCCGGCCTGTTGCATGACGATGTCGCGACCGCTGCCGGGCATGGCTTGCGTGCTTACACCCGCGAGCCCTGGCTGGAGGGCGAACGTCTGGCCTGGCGCGATCTGCCTGCGCAGAGCCCTGCGCCGGATATTGTCAGGCCCGCCAGTGAGCCGTTTGCCGCAGAGGGTGGGCTGGTGCTGCTGGCGGGCAACCTGGGGCGCGCGATTGTGAAATCCTCAGCGGTGGATCCGGCGTTCTGGCGCATCCGCGCCCAGGCGCGCATCTTCGATTCGGAAGCGGCCGTGCAGGCCGCCTACAGCGCCAGTGAGTTGCAAGGTGACCTGGTACTGGTGGTGCGCTTCCAAGGCCCACAAGCCAATGGCATGCCCGAGCTGCATAAACTGATGCCCTTGCTGGCCAATTTGCAGCAGGCTGGGCAACGGGTGGCACTGATCACGGATGGGCGCATGTCCGGTGCTTCCGGTCAGGTTCTCAGTGCCCTGCATGTGACCCCGGAAGCTGCAGCGGGTGGCCCGCTGGCACGTTTGCAGGATGGCGACTGGCTGTTGCTGGATGCGCAAAACGGGCTGCTGCAGGTGGAACTGAGTGAGCAGCAACTGGCCGCACGGCCATTGGCGTCTGCCAGTGCCGAGTTGGAATTGGGTTATGGTCTGGAAATGTTCGCCGCCCAGCGCCGCCTGGTTGGCTCGGCTGAGCAGGGCGCCAGCAGCCTGTTTGAAGACTGAACGCGATGATTGAATCTTGAGAGCGGGGAGCAAGGCATGAGCCTGACGATGGATGTGGTGCTGCAACAGGCCCGCCCGGTGTTGCCGGTGTTGGTGATCGACGATATCAGCCTGGCGCTTGATCTGGCCCGCGCGCTGCACGCCGGCGGCATTCGCGTGCTGGAAGTCACCCTGCGCACGCCCGGCGCACTGGATGCGCTGGCGGCGATGCGCAAGGAGTTGCCGGACCTGCTGGTGGGTGCTGGCACCCTGATTCATGCCGAGCAGTTCAGCGAAGCCCGCGACGCCGGTGCTCAGTTCGCTGTCAGTCCGGGTTGCACCGAGCGCCTGGCGGCGGCGGCGGAAGACTCCGGCTTGCCGTATTTACCGGGGGTGATGACGCCCTCGGAAGTGCTGTTGGCGCTGGAGTATGGCTATCGCTCGCTGAAGCTGTTCCCGGCCAATGGCGCGACCAGCATCAAGATGCTCAAGAGCTTCAAGGGGCCGTTCACCGGCATTCGCTTCTGCCCGACCGGTGGGGTGACCCCGGATAACCTGCTGAGCTTTTTGCGCCTGCCCAACGTGGCCTGTGTGGGCGGCACCTGGATCGCCCCGAGCAACCTGGTGCGCGCCCGCGCCTGGGATCAGATCACCCAACTGGCGGCCGAGGCGCGCGCCCTGGCCGGTAGCCTGGAGCAGTCGGCATGAGTTGGGAGCTGAGCAATCCCTTTGTCATCGATATTCAGGTGACGGCCGAGGACATCGACGGCCTCGGTCACGCCAACAACGCGGTCTACGTCAGCTGGCTGGAGCGTTGCGCCTGGCGCCACTCGCAGTTTCTTGGGTTGGATCTGGCCGAGTACCGCCGCCTCGACCGCGCCATGGCGGTGCTGCGCCATGAGATCGACTACCTGGCCAGTGCTTATGAAGACCAGCAGTTGCAGATGGCCACCTGGATCGTCGAGTCCGACCAGCGCCTGAAGATGGACCGGCGCTTCCAGCTGATTCGCCCGGAAGATGGCGTGACCCTGTTGCGGGCGAAAACCACCTTTGTCTGCATCGAGCTTTCCAGCGGCAAGCCCAAGCGTATGCCACCGGAGTTTGTTGAGGGTTATGGCGCGGCCTTGCAGCCGCCTTTTCCCATGGAGCTGTGACGCGCCGTTGGGCTAATGCCTGAGCGTTTCACCTTCACGCCGCGTACACTACGCGGCGTTTTTCTACCTGCGACTTTTAGCCCAAGCGCAGCACCGCATTTTCAAGAGACTGCCTATGCAAATCGCCCTGGCTCCGATGGAGGGGTTGGTCGACGAAATCCTTCGCGATGTGCTCACTCAGGTGGGTGGCATCGATTGGTGCGTGACGGAATTTATCCGGGTCACCGAGCGGGTCTTGCCCGTCAGCAGCTACGAGAAGCTCGCACCTGAGTTGTTCAGCGGCGCGCAAACAGCCACCGGCACGCCGCTGCGCGTGCAGTTTCTCGGCTCCGATCCGGCCTGCCTGGCGGATAACGCCGCCTTTGCCTGCACCCTCGGCGCACCGGTGATTGACCTCAACTTCGGCTGCCCGGCCAAAACAGTGAACAAGTCCCGTGGCGGTGCGGTATTGCTCAAGGAACCCGAGCTGCTGCATGCCATCGTCCGCGAGGTGCGTCGCGCAGTGCCGCCAGCGATTCCGGTGACGGCGAAAATGCGCCTGGGTTTTGATCACAAGGATTACGCCCTGGAATGCGCCGAGGCACTGGCCGAGGGCGGCGCGGCACAGATCGTGGTGCACGCGCGAACCAAGGTCGAAGGTTACAAGCCGCCAGCGCATTGGGAGTGGGTGGCGCGGGTGCAGGACGCGGTCAAGGTGCCAGTATTTGCCAATGGCGAGATCTGGACCCTGGATGACTGGCGGCGCTGTCGCGAGGTCAGTGGGGTGGAGGACATCATGCTCGGTCGCGGCCTGGTGGCGCGCCCGGACCTGGCCCGGCAGATCGCGGCAGCCAGGGCCGGGCAGGAGGTGGTGGCCATGAGTTGGGCTGAGTTGCAGCCGCTGCTTGCGGATTTTTGGCTGCAGGCACGGCGCAAAATGTCACCACGCTATGCACCGGGGCGGCTCAAACAGTGGCTGGCCATGCTGACTCGCAGCTACCCCGAAGCCACCGAGCTGTTCAACCTGCTGCGCCGAGAAAGCGACTGCCAGCGTATCGATGCTCTGCTCGGTATCGAGTTTGCCGAGGCTGAGCGTGTCGAGCAGGCGAGCGCCTAGCGGCGGCATGGTAATCCCCGCAGGCGATTCACTTGTCGCGGCTAAAGCCCCTCCCACTGCTTCTCCCATTGTCTAGGGGTAAGAGACATCTACTGGCCTGACCACGAAATTGTCCCGTGGGAGGCGCTTTAGCGGCGAGCTTTTCGGGCAGCTGGGCCATGCGATTGCCCGGCTAGCGCCCACCGCTCACATCCAGCAGCGCGCCACTGGTGTAGGACGCCTGCTCGCTGGCCAGCCAGAGAATCGCCTCGGCCACTTCGCTGGCCAGGCCGCCGCGGCCCATGGGTACACTCTGGCTGACCCGCGCGACGCGATCCGGCTCTCCACCGCTGGCGTGAATCTCGGTTTCGATTACCCCGGGACGTACCGCATTGACGCGAATGCCGTCGGCCGCCACTTCCTTGGCCAGACCCAGGGTCATGCTGTCGATCGCACCTTTGGCTGCGGCGTAGTCGATGTATTCTCCAGGTGCACCGAGCCGTGCGGCCACCGAAGACAGATTAACGATCACACCGCCGTTGCCGCCTTGGCGGAGCGACATCCGCTTGATTGCCTCACGACTGCAGAGAAAACTGCCGAACACGTTGGTGGCGAACACCCGCTGCCAGCGGGCCAGGTCCATTTGCTGCAAACGCATCTGGGTTTCCAGGATGCCGGCATTGTTGACCAGCACATCGAGACGGCCAAAGTGCTGGTCGAGGCGAGCGAACAGTTGCAGCACCTGGCCTTCGTCGGCGACATCGGCCTGTACGGCGATGGCCTGACCGCCGGCCTGGGTGATCTTTTCAACCAGCGCCTGCGCCGCTGCCTGTTGCCGCTGATAGTTCAGGCACAGTGCATAGCCTTGAGCTGCTGCCAGCCTGGCGGTGGCGGCGCCAATACCGCGGCTGGCACCGGTGATCAGCATGACCTTGCTCATCGAATTGCTCCCTGTAAGAAAATTTTGCAGAGGCTTGAAATCCAGTTGAGCAGCCACATTTTTAGTCATGCGGGATGCCGAAGTCGGGTCTCGCGATTAACCACTCGCTGAATTTCAGGAGATTTACATCATGAGTACCGCATTTTCCATGACCCCACTGTTCCGTCAGTCCGTTGGTTTCGACCGTTTCAATGACCTGTTCGAGTCGGCCATGCGTAACGAAGCGGGTAGCAGCTATCCACCCTACAACGTCGAGAAATATGCCGACGACCAATACCGCATTGTGGTCGCAGCAGCGGGCTTCCAGGAAGACGACCTTGAATTGCAGGTCGAGCGCGGCGTACTGACCGTCACTGGTGGCAAACGTGATACCAGCGCCGAGAACGTCACTTACCTGTACCAGGGCATCGCCCAGCGTGCCTTCAAGCTGTCGTTCCGCTTGGCCGACCATATCGAAGTCAAGTCCGCCAGCCTGGTAAACGGCTTGCTGAACATCGACCTGGTGCGCATCGTGCCGGAAGAGGCCAAGGCCAAGCGAATCCCGATTGCTGCGGGCCGCGTGCTGCAGAGCTAAGTGCGCTGCGTGTGATCTACAAGGGCACCTGCGGGTGCCCTTGTTGTTTTACAGAGGCGCCGGTATGCGGTTGTCGTGTAGCAACTGGCGGAACTGCTGCAGTGGCACCGGCCGGCTGAACAGGTAGCCCTGGTAGTGATGACAGCCCTGTTGCTGGAGAAACTCCAACTGGTCGATCTGTTCGACGCCTTCGGCAATCATGCCCAAGCCCAGGCTGCGCGCCATGGCGACGATGGCGCGGATGATTTCCGCATCGTTGGCGTCCAGAGTGGCGTCGCGCACGAACGACTGATCAATCTTCAGCACATCCACCGGCAGGCGCTTGAGGTAGGTCAGCGAGCTGTAGCCGGTGCCGAAGTCGTCCATGGCGAAGGTTACGCCGTGGCGCTTGAGGCGATTCATCTTGGCGATGGTGTCGTCGATGTTCTGGATCACGATGCCTTCGGTGATCTCCAGCTTGAGCATGTGCGGCGGCAGGTGGCTGCTGGCCAGGCTGGTTTCCACCAGCTCGACAAAATCATTCTGGCGGAACTGCCGTGGGCTGATATTCACGCACAGGCTGAATTGCGTAGCGTTGATCATGCCCTGCTCAAGCAGCTGAGCGCAGGCGTGGCAAGCTTCGGCGAGCACCCAACCACCGACTTCGAGAATCAGTCCGCTTTCTTCGAGCACATGGATAAACAGCGCCGGTGATTGCGCGCCCAGTGTCGGATGCATCCAGCGCAGCAGGGCTTCGGTGCCAATGATCTGGTTGTTGCGCGCATCCACCTGGGGCTGAAAGTGCAGCTCGAACTCACCCCGGGCGAGCGCCAGGCGCAGGTCGTTTTCCAGGCGCAGGCGTTCGCTGGCGGCTTTCTGCATGGTGTTGCGGAACAGTTGGATGCAGTTGCGCCCGGAGTCCTTGGCCCGGTAGAGGGCGATATCAGCGCGTTTGAGCAGATCCGAAGGGGTGTCGCCATGATCGGGAATCAGGGCGATGCCGATGCTTGGGGTGACCTGCAGTTGATGGCCGTCCAGCAGCATGGGTTCGGCGAGCAGGTGACGCAGCTTTTCCGCCAGGGCGCGGACCTGCTGGACCACTTTCGAGCGTTTGCCTTCCAGGCCGGAAATCAGCACGACAAACTCGTCACCGCCCAGGCGCGCCACGGTGTCTTCCTGGCGCACGCTGGCTTCCAGGCGTGCGGTGACCAGCTTGAGCACCGCATCACCGACTGGGTGGCCAAGTGAATCATTGATATGTTTGAAGTGGTCGAGGTCGATAAACAGCAGAGCGCCGCGCAGTTCATGGCGTTTGAGCAGGGATATCTGCTGCGTCAGGCGGTCAAGCAACAGGGCGCGGTTGGGCAGGTTGGTCAGCGAGTCGTGGTAGGCCAGATGCTGCACCTGGGCCTGGGCTTCCTTGAGCTCGCTGATATCGCGGGCGGTGAGCAGTAGGCAGGGCGTGTCGTTGAGTTCGATGGGTTCAACCGACACCTCGACCAGCTTGACCGTGCCGTCGCGGTGCTTGCCATGCATTTCCATGTGGTAGACGTGACCGTCGCGCTGCAGTCGCTGGATCATTGCGTCACGCTCAGCCATATCAGCCCAGACATTGAGCTCCATGGCGCTACGGCCGATCACCTCGTCAGGGCTGTAGCCGGTTAGGCGGCCGAAGCCTTCGTTGACTTCGATATAGCGACCGCTGTCGCGTTCGGTAATGGTGATGGCGTCGGGGCTGGAGTGGAACGCCAGGGCGAACTTTTCCTGGCTGGCCTGCAGCTCGGCCTGGGCTTTCTGCCGTTCGCTGATGTCGCGGAAGGTGGTGAGGATGCAGCGCTGGTTATTCAGCAGCATGGGCCTGGAGGAAACTACGCAGGTGATCACTCGGCCCTGTTTGTCGAGGTAGTCCGCCACTTCGTTATGCAGGCTGTGGTCGCGTTCGAGCTTTTCGTACAGCGCGGCCCGCACCTCGAGGTCCGCCCAGAAATTCAGCTCAGTCATCCGCCGGCCGATGATTTCCTCGGGTTGCCAGCCGAAGGTCTGGCTGAAGCTCGTGTTGATTTCCGTGGCCACACCGTCCGGCAGGGTGGTCAGGGCGACGGGGTCGGGGCTGGCCTGGAATAAACTGGCGAATTTCTCCTCTGAGGCGGCCAGGCTCTGTTCGCGGCGCACCCGCTCAGTGATGTCGATAAGAATGCCGGCCATGCGCTCGGGTTTACCGTCGGTGTCGCGGTAGAGCTTGGCGGTGCTTTCCAGATAATGCACTTCCTGGTTGGCGTACACCGCGCGGTAGGTGACCTGGTAATCCTCGGTCAGGCCCTGCGCCAGGTTGTTGAAGTGCTTGCGCATGGCGTGACGGTCTTCCAGCGGGACAAAGCTGAAGAACTTGCGAAAATCGTCATGGAAAGGCTCGTCCGCCAGGCCGTGCAGTTTTGAGGCACGGGCCGAGCCAAACAGCATATTGCTGGGGATGTGCCAGTCCCAGGTACCGAGGTCGGCCGAGTCCAGAGCCAGGTTCAGGCGCTCCTGACTGTCGTGCAGGGCGTGCTCCTGCTGGCGTTGCTGGGTGATATCACGCAGCGACAGAACCAGGCAGGGGGTGCCGCCCAAAAGTATTTCGCCGCCAAACAGCAGGTTCCTGCGAATGCTGCCGTCGCGATGGTAGAGCGGTACTTCCAGGCCGTTGAGGGTGTTGCTTTTGATCGCATCCATCATCCGTTGGCGATCTTTGAGGCAGGCCCAGATACCCATTTCCAGCGAGGTGCGGCCCAGGGTTTGTTCGCTGGTCCAGCCAAATTGTCGCTCGAAGCCCGCGTTTATCTCGATAAAGCGCCCGGTGGATTTCTCGGTGATGACCACTGCATCGGGGCTGTAGTTGAAGGCCTGGGCGAACTTTTCCTCACTGCTGCGCAGCGCCTGTTCGCGGGCTTGCTGGCTGGTTATGTCGCGGATGACGCCAATAACACGCTGTTTGCCGTCGGCATCCAGCTGCAGGCTGCCGCTGATTTCCAGCCAGTGCAGGCTGCCGTCCGGCCAGCGAATGCGGTGGCGAAAAGCGCGGTTACTTGGGTTGCCGGCCAGCAGTTGTTCAAACAGGCGCAGAATATCTGGGCGGTCTTCCTCGGGAATCAGCTCGATATAGTCGATGCGCTTTTCCAGCGGCAGCTTGGGGTCGAGGCCGAACAACGCCTGGGCGCCGCGTGACCAGCTGACGCGGCCACTTTCGATGTCCCAATACCAGGTGCCCAGTTTGGCGCCGTTGAGGGCGCGCAATAGGCGCGGGGCATCGTTCCAGGTGCTTTCGAATTCGGCAGGATCCAGAGCCGGGATAAACGGCAGTGGCGGACGGCGATCACTGGATTTAGCCACGACCAACTCTTCCTTCGTATGCGTGGGTTTCCTGGTCGCTGGCTGAGCAACGGGGCTGAGTCATGCAGAAACCTTTCTTATCGTTATAAGCCCACGTTAGCCCTTAGTCGCTGGCCATTGCAAGGCCGTCACGCTGGGCATCCAGCAGGTTCATAAAGGCCCGCGCAGCGTTGGAAAGGGTGCGCTCAGTGTGGCTGATATAGCCCAGCTGACGGGTCAGCTGGATGCCCGGTAATGGCAGGCGCGCGACCTGATCATCGAGCATGGTGCGCGGTAGGACGCTCCAGGCCAGGCCGATGGAAACCATCATCTTGATGGTCTCCAGGTAGTTGGTGCTCATGGCGATATTCGGCATGAGGCCCTGGGCCTCGAACAGGCGCCGTACGATGTGGTGAGTAAAGGTGTTGCCGCCGGGAAAGACTGCAGGGTGATGCGCCACATCGGCCAGGCTGATGACTTGGCTGCGTGCCAGCGGGTGCTCGGGAGCGGCAACGAAATCCAGCGGGTCGTCCCACACGGCCACGGCATGCACCGGCTCGCGGGTTTCCGGGGCCAGGGTGATTACCGCTAGCTCAGCGCGGCCATGCAGCACTTCTTCATAAGCCACCTCGGAGTCGAGAAACTGGATATCCAGCGCCACCTGAGGGTGCGCGCGGGTAAAGGCGCGCAGCAGCGGTGGCAAGCGGTGCAGACCAATGTGGTGGCTGGTGGCCAGGGTCAGGCGACCGCTGATCTCGCCATTCAGGTTGGTCAATGCGCGGCGCGTATCATCGAGCACATTGAGTATCTGGTAGGCCCGCGGCAGTAAAGCACGGCCGGCCTCGGTCAGGCTGACTTCGCGGCCCAGGCGGTCGAACAGGCGCACATTGAGCTGTTGCTCCAGGCTGGCGATGCGTTTGCTGACCGCTGGCTGGGTCAGGTGCAGGCGTTCAGCTGCCTCGGAGAAGCTGCCCAGCTCGGCGATGGCGATAAAGGCATTGAGGGTGGCGAGATCCATAGGGCTGCTCCTGACGGTGGGTGGCGTGCAGTGTGCGTAACTTAAGCGTGCTTGTATTCCATTAGGGAATGCTTTGAATGAAAAATATGAATTTGAGTAATTTAATGCAAGCCCATAGGATTACCCCATAAGCCAAAGGGCTATTTGCCCAGGCATAGAAACAGGTTGATGAGGGAAAGCTGATGGCCGGCAAAACGCTGTACGACAAGCTCTGGGAAATGCACGAAGTGAAGCGCCGCGACGATGGTTCGTCGCTGATCTACATCGACCGCCACATCCTCCACGAAGTGACCTCGCCGCAGGCCTTTGAGGGCTTGCGTCTAGCCAGCCGCAAACCGTGGCGCATCGACGCCAACATCGCCACTCCGGATCACAACGTGCCGACCACCAAAGCCGAGCGTCAGGGCGGCCTGGAAGCCATCGCCGATGAAGTGTCACGGATTCAGGTGCAAACCCTGGATGAGAACTGCGATGACTTCGGCATCCTCGAATTCAAGATGAACGACATCCGTCAGGGAATTGTTCACGTGGTTGGACCAGAGCAGGGCGCGACCTTGCCGGGCATGACCGTGGTCTGCGGCGACTCGCACACTTCGACCCACGGCGCATTCGGCGCGCTGGCCCATGGCATCGGCACTTCTGAGGTCGAGCATGTGCTCGCCACCCAGTGCCTGGTGGCCAAGAAGATGAAGAATATGCAGGTGCTGGTCGAAGGCAAGCTGCCGTTCGGCGTGACTGCTAAAGACATCGTACTGGCCGTGATCGGCAAGATCGGCACCGCTGGCGGCAACGGCCATGCACTGGAATTCGCTGGCAGCGCGATTCGCGATCTGTCCCTGGAAGGGCGCATGACGATCTGCAACATGTCCATCGAAGCCGGTGCCCGCGTAGGTCTGGTGGCGGTGGATGAGAAAACCATCGCCTACGTCGAAGGTCGCCCGTTCGCGCCCAAGGGCAGTGATTGGGATAAGGCTGTGGAGCAGTGGCAGGACCTGGTTTCCGATGCCGATGCAGTGTTCGACACAGTGGTCGAACTGAAAGCTGAAGACATCAAGCCGCAAGTCAGCTGGGGTACTTCCCCTGAAATGGTTCTGGCCGTGGATCAGAATGTGCCGGACCCAGCTGCAGAAAGTGATCCGGTGAAGAAGGATTCGATCATCCGTGCCCTGAAATACATGGGCTTGCAGGCTAACCAAGCGATCACCGATATCCAGCTGGATCGCGTATTTATCGGCTCCTGCACCAACTCGCGCATCGAAGACCTGCGCGCCGCTGCTGAAGTGGCCAAGGGTCGTAAGGTTGCCAGTACCATCAAGCAGGCGATGGTGGTGCCGGGCTCCGGCTTGGTCAAAGCTCAGGCGGAACAAGAAGGTTTGCACCACATCTTTATTGAAGCCGGTTTTGAATGGCGCGAGCCGGGCTGCTCCATGTGCCTGGCGATGAACCCGGACAAGCTGGGCAGTGGCGAGCATTGCGCATCCACCTCCAACCGTAACTTCGAAGGCCGTCAGGGCGCCGGTGGGCGTACTCACCTGGTCAGCCCGGCGATGGCTGCGGCGGCGGCGGTGACTGGTCGTTTTATCGATGTGCGCGAATTGATCCAGGCCTAAGGAGCTGACGATGAAAGCCTTTACCCAACACACCGGCCTGGTTGCACCGCTCGATCGCGCCAACGTCGACACCGACCAGATCATCCCCAAGCAGTTCTTGAAGTCGATCAAGCGCACTGGCTTCGGCCCTAACCTGTTCGATGAGTGGCGCTACCACGATGTTGGTCAGCCCAATCAGGACAACTCCAAGCGCCCGGTTAACCAGGAATTTGTGCTGAATTTCCCGCGCTACCAGGGCGCCAGCGTGCTGCTGGCGCGGGAGAACTTTGGTTGTGGTTCGAGCCGCGAACACGCGCCTTGGGCGCTGGAAGAGTACGGCTTTCGCACCATCATCGCGCCGAGCTTTGCCGATATCTTCTTCAACAACAGCTTCAAGAATGGCTTGCTGCCGATCATCCTCAAGGAAGACGAGGTTGATGCGCTGTTCCAGCAGGCGGAAGCCACTGTCGGCTACCAGCTGACTGTCGACCTGGCCGCGCAAACCGTGACCCGTCCGGATGGCGTGCAGTACAGCTTCGAGGTCGATGCCTTCCGCAAGCATTGCCTGCTCAATGGCCTGGACGATATCGGCCTGACCCTGCAGGACAGCGACGCGATCAAGGCCTTTGAAACCACCTATCAGCAGCGCAGCCCTTGGCTGTTCGGCGCAATCAAATAATCAGTGGGCGAGTGCATCCGTCACTCGCCGATTTAATGAGTTGAGAAAAGCATGTCCAAACAGATTCTGATTCTCCCCGGCGACGGTATCGGTCCGGAAATCATGGCCGAAGCGGTCAAGGTGCTGGAGCTGGCAAACGACAAGTACAACCTGGGTTTCGAGCTGAGCTTCGATGACCTCGGTGGTGCGGCCATCGACCGTTATGGCGTGCCGCTGGCAGATGAAACGCTGGACCGCGCCAAGGCCGCCGATGCCATTCTGCTCGGTGCTGTCGGTGGCCCGAAGTGGGACACCATTGATCCGGCCATCCGCCCCGAGCGTGGTCTGCTGAAAATCCGCTCGCAGCTGGGGCTGTTTGGCAACCTGCGTCCGGCGATTCTCTACCCGCAACTGGCCGATGCCTCCAGTCTCAAGCGCGAAATCGTCGCTGGCCTGGATATCCTCATCGTGCGTGAGCTGACCGGCGGCATCTATTTCGGTCAGCCGCGTGAAAGCAAAGTGCTGGAAAACGGCGAGCGCATGGCTTACGACACCCTGCCGTACAGCGAGAGTGAAATTCGTCGTATCGCCCGTGTTGGCTTCGACATGGCCCGTGTGCGTGGCAAGAAACTCTGCTCGGTTGATAAAGCCAACGTACTGGCCTCCAGCCAGCTGTGGCGCGCCGTGGTCGAGGAAGTGGCCAGGGACTATCCGGACGTCGAGCTGAGCCACATGTACGTCGACAACGCCGCCATGCAACTGGTGCGCGCGCCGAAGCAGTTCGACGTGATGGTGACCGACAACATGTTCGGCGACATCCTCTCGGATGAAGCTTCGATGCTCACCGGCTCCATCGGCATGCTGCCGTCGGCGTCGCTGGATGCCAATAACAAGGGCATGTACGAGCCGTGCCACGGCAGCGCGCCGGATATTGCCGGGCAGGGTATCGCCAACCCGTTGGCGACCATTCTCTCGGTGTCGATGATGCTGCGTTACAGCTTCAATCAGACGGCTGCAGCCGATGCCATTGAGTTGGCTGTAAGCAAGGTGCTGGATCAGGGCCTGCGTACCGGCGATATCTACAGCGCGGGTACGACCAAGGTCGGCACGGCGGCAATGGGTGATGCGGTAGTCGAAGCGCTGCGTAGTCTGTAATCTTCCTGGCCCGTCGGATATCTCCGACGGTCAGCTTATATAGGTGTAGTGGTTATGAAACGTGTAGGTCTGATCGGTTGGCGCGGCATGGTGGGTTCCGTGCTGATGCAACGCATGCTGGAAGAGCAGGATTTCGACTTGATTGAGCCGGTGTTCTTCACCACCTCCAATGTCGGCGGCCAAGGCCCCGCTATTGGCAAGGAAACGGCGCCTTTGAAAGACGCCTATAGCATCGACGAGCTGAAAAGCCTGGACGTGATTCTGACCTGCCAGGGTGGCGACTACACCAACGAAGTCTTCCCCAAACTGCGCGAAGCCGGCTGGCAGGGCTACTGGATCGATGCAGCCTCGTCGCTGCGCATGGATGACAGCTCGGTTATCGTGCTCGATCCGGTTAACCGCAAGGTGATTGATCAGCAGCTCGATGCCGGCACCAAGAACTACATCGGCGGCAACTGCACCGTCAGCCTGATGCTGATGGCCCTGGGCGGCCTGTATGAGGCTGGCCTGGTCGAGTGGATGAGTGCCATGACCTATCAGGCGGCCAGCGGTGCTGGTGCGCAGAATATGCGTGAGCTGATCAAGCAAATGGGCGCGATCAACGCTTCCGTGGCTGATGAACTGGCCGACCCGGCTAGCGCCATCCTGGATATCGATCGCAAAGTGGCCGAAGCCATGCGCGGCGAGTCGTTCCCGGTCGATAACTTCGGCGTGCCGCTGGCCGGCAGCCTGATCCCCTACATCGACAAGGAGCTGCCGAACGGCCAGAGCCGTGAAGAGTGGAAGGGCCAGGCGGAAACCAACAAGATCCTCGGCCGCTTCAAGAATCCGATCCCGGTCGACGGCCTGTGCGTGCGCATCGGCGCCATGCGCTGCCACAGCCAGGCGCTGACCATTAAACTGAACAAGGATGTGCCGCTGTCGGACATCGAAGGTCTGATCAGCCAGCACAATCCCTGGGTCAAACTGGTGCCAAACCAGCGTGAAGCCAGTATTCGCGAACTGGGCCCGACTGCTGTAACCGGTACTCTGAGCGTGCCGGTTGGTCGTCTGCGTAAGCTCAACATGGGCTCGCAATACCTGGGCGCATTCACTGTTGGTGATCAGCTGCTGTGGGGCGCGGCCGAGCCGCTGCGGCGCATGCTACGCATCCTGCTGGAACGTTGATCGCGCTGCGCTGATACGCAAGCAAGCCGTCTAAAGGGGCGGGCTGTTGGACATTCGAGTCAAATCGAGCGTCCAGTAGTCCGCTCCTTTGCATTTGGCGGGGGCGGCTATACAGTGCTGGGCTTATTTATTCGAGCCTTGCCATGACCCGTACTTTTGATCTTGCCGTAATTGGCGCCACCGGCAGCGTTGGCGAAACCCTGGTGCAGCTGCTAGAGGAGCGCGAGTTCCCCGTGGCTAATCTGCATCTGGTTGCCAGTGGTGAGTCGGCCGGACGCTCCTTGTCCTACAAGGGCAAGAACCTGCGCGTACGTGATCTGGAAACCTTTGATTTTGCCAGTGTGCGGTTGGTGTTCTTCGCTGCTGGCAGCAAGGTGACGCACAAATATGCCGCGCAAGCTGCTGCGGCTGGCTGCGCAGTGATTGATCTGGCTAGCGGTTTGCCCGCTGCGCAGGCGCCACGAGTGATTCCCGAGGTCAACCCTGAAGCATTGGCGAGCCTGGCCGCTCCCTACGTGTTGACCAGCCCAAGTGCTCCGGGTATTGCGCTGGCCGCTGTGCTGGCGGCGTTACCTGAGTATGTCAGCATTCGTCGAGTAACCGTGACCGCCTGCCTGGCGGTCTCCAGCCGCGGACGGGAAGGGGTTTCAGAGTTGGCGCGGCAGACCGCCGAGCTGCTCAATGGTCGAGCATTCGAGTCGCAGCTGTTTGATCGGCAAATGGCTTTCAATCTGCTGGCACAGGTCGAACAGACTGATAGTACCGGGCATGCTGGGCTGGAGCGACAAGTGGCTGACGAGCTCAAGGAGTTGCTGGGGTTGCCTGAGTTGCAGATTGCAGTGACCTGCATCCAGGTGCCCGTGTTTTTCGGCGACAGTCTGAGTGTTTCGCTGCAAGCCGAGTCGGCCGTCGACCTGAAGCAGGTGTACGCCGCTCTGGACGCCGCAGCGGCTCTGGAATTGGTGGAATTGGATGATTATCCGACTGCGGTCGGCGACGCAGTTGGCCAGGATGTGGTCTATGTTGGCCGAGTCCGCGCCGGTTTGGCTGATCCAGCTGAACTCAATTTGTGGATTACGTCTGATAACGTGAGAAAAGGCGCAGCGCTAAATGCTGTGCAATTAGCCGAGTTGTTGATAAAACACTATCTGTAAAAGATACTTACCTAGAAATTTGAAGAATCTTTCGAGCTTGGCAATACTGGCTGAGTTGATTGCTGAATGGGGTTGCGTCTTCGGGCGGGGCAGGCAGCAATTTTCAAGATCCTCTCGCTGGTCGAGAAAAAAAGATAAAACAAGGGATAACGCTATGGTTCGGGTTCGCAAACTGGTGCTGGCAATCGCAGCTGCTTCGGCGCTGTCATCCGGTATGGCGCACGCGCTGGGGCTGGGTGAGGTGACCCTGCAATCGGCGCTCAATCAGCCGCTGGTGGCTGAGATTGAGTTGCTGGAAGTGCGTGACCTGGCTTCCAACGAAGTAATACCGACCCTGGCGTCCCCGGAAGCATTCAATAAAGCCGGCGTTGATCGTCAGTTTTTCCTGACTGATCTGAAATTCACCCCGGTACTTAAACCCAATGGCAAGAGCGTCATTCGGGTTACCTCCAGCAAGCCAATGCGTGAGCCGTACCTGAACTTCCTGGTTGAGGTACTCTGGCCGAATGGCCGTTTGTTGCGTGAATACACCCTGTTGCTGGATCCGCCGCTGTATACCCCACAGAGCGTTATTCCTGCCACCGCGCAGATGCCTGTAGCAACACCGGCCCCAGCTCCCCGCGTACAGACTCCAGCACCTGCGCCGCGCCCAGCAACTGCTGCGGCTCAGCCGGTCGCTCCAGCAGCACCTGCCGCCCCAGCCGCCAAACCGCTGGAAGGCAATGAATACAAAACCACTGCCAACGACACGCTCTGGGAAATTGCCCAGCGTGCGCGGGCTGGCGGTAGCGTGCATCAGGCCATGTTGGCGATCCAGGACTTGAATCCGGATGCCTTTATCGGCGGCAATATCAACCGCCTGAAAAGTGGTCAGGTACTGCGCCTGCCCGATGAGCAGCAGGTCAAGAGCCGGGCTCAGGGTGAAGCCCTTGCCCAAGTTGCCGAGCAGAATGCCGCCTGGCGTGAAGGTCGCAGTGTTGCTGCCAGCGCTCGTCAGCTGGATGCCACCAAGCGCACCAGCGCCGCCGCGACGCCAGCCAAGGTTGAAACTGGCGATAGCCTGAAACTGGTTGCTGCTGACAGTGGCAAGGCCACTGCCGGCAGTGACAAGGGTGCTGCCGACAGCAAAGCGCTGACTGACAAATTGGCCGTGACTCAGGAAAGCCTGGATTCCAGCCGTCGTGAAAACGATGAGCTGAAAGGCCGTATGACAGATCTGCAGAGCCAGCTAGACAAGCTGCAGCGTCTGATCCAGTTGAAAGACGACCAGATGGCCAAGCTGCAGGCTGATCTCGCTGCGCAAGGTCAGGTGCCTGCTGTTGCACCTGCGGTCCCAGAAACTCCTGTAGCTGAAGCTTCGGTCGCACCAGTTGAACCAGCTCCTGAAGCTGCGCCACAAGGTCCATCGGCTGCGACGCCGGTTGTGCCAGCTGCAACCGGCGAGACAGATTTTAATTACAGCGAAGAACCGGCTGTTCAGCCGGAGGCCGCTGCGCCTGTTGCGGTAGAGCCAGCTCCGATTGCTGCTCCCGAGCCTGCTCCGGCCACACCTGCTGCCCCTGTTGTCGAAGCGCCTGTAGTGGCCGAGCAGCAGGCTGAAAGCAGCGCTATTGATGATCTGCTGGCCAATCCGATGTTGCTGGGTGCTGCAGGTGGCGGTGCGCTGCTGGTATTGCTGGTTGCGCTGATGATGCTGTCGCGCCGCAATGCGCTGAAAGAAGCCGAATTGCAGGAAAGTCTGGCTGCTGATGAAGGTTCGTCCGATCTGGGTGCTGGTCTGGACCTGCCGGATGACAGCTTTGCTGGCATGGCTGATGATCTGGATGGTCAGCAAGCCGATCTGCCTAGCGAAGAGCGCGTGACTGCGCAAACCGGCGATGCGCTGGGTGAGGCGGATATCTACATTGCCTATGGCCGCTTCCCTCAGGCTGCTGAACTGCTGCAAGGCGCCATCAATGATGAGCCGCAGCGCAGTGATCTGCGTCTGAAATTGATGGAAGTCTATGCCGAGATGGGTGACCGTAATGGTTTTGCCCGTCAGGACAGCGAGCTGCGTGAGATTGGTGGCAGTGCTGCCGAGCTTGATCAGATCAAAGCCCGCTATCCAGCTATGGCTGTTGCGGCCGGCGCTGGCTTGGCCGCCGCAGCGGCTGCTGAAGAGAATCTAGACAGCTTCAGTCTGGATGATCTGGCCCTGGACGAGCCTAGCCCGAAAGCCGCCACTGGCGATCAGGACGATGCATTCGATCTGAGCCTGGATGACCTTGAGTCTGAACTGGATCGTGATCTGCAGGCTGCAGGTAACACTGCTTCGCTGGATGATCTGGATAGCTTGTCTCTGGATGATGATCTGGACTTTAGCTCGCCAGTTGAGCAAGCCGACAGCAAGGATGACGACCTGGGTTTTGATCTGAGCCTGCCTGAAAGCAGCGACAGTGGTCTTGATCTGAGTGGTGATCTGGCTGACTTCAGCCTGGATCTGGATTCTCCGGACAAGCCTGCGGCAGCTGCCGAAGATGATTTCCTGCTAAGCCTGGATGATGAGCCAAGTGCAGCGCCGGTTGTGGCTGAGCCAGGTTTTGATCTGCCGGATGAGCAGGCGAGCGGTGATTTTGATCTGTCGGCTGATTTCGATCTTTCGCTGAATGAAGAGGCGCCTGCTCAGCCATCAAGCGACAGTTTTGCTGCTCAACTGGATGAAGTCAGCGCTGAACTGGACCTGCTGTCTGATGACCTGGATCAGCCAGCTGGCCTGGATGAGCCGGCCAGTGCCGCCACGTCCAGCATGGATAATGACGATGACTTCGACTTCCTCTCGGGTACTGACGAGACGGCAACCAAGCTCGATCTGGCTCGCGCCTATATCGACATGGGTGATACCGAAGGTGCTCGCGATATCCTCGATGAAGTCATCACTGAAGGTAATGAAGGTCAGCAAAGTGAAGCGCGTGAGCTGATCGCTAAATTGGTCTGATACATGTCTGATGGTCTTACTACAGCGGCAGCCGAATCGGCTGCCGTTGGCGTTTTCAAGATAGCCCTGGGTGTCGAGTACAAAGGTTCGCGCTATCGCGGTTTTCAGCGTCAGCGTGCAGGCGTGCCTTCAATTCAGGAATCGCTGGAAAAAGCCCTGGCGAAAGTCGCTGGCGGCGTTCCCGTAACCCTGAGCTGTGCCGGGCGTACCGATGCGCTGGTGCATGCCAGTGGCCAGGTTGTGCATTTCAATACACCGGTCGAGCGCTCCATGCATGCCTGGGTCATGGGCGCGAATATGAATTTGCCCGGCGATATCAGCGTGACCTGGGCCAAGTCGATGCCAGCGCACTTTGATGCGCGTTTTTGCGCCCAGGCGCGGCGTTACCGTTATGTGATTTATAACGACCAGATTCGCCCGGCACATATGGCCGAAGAGGTCACCTGGAATCATCGGCCGCTGGATGTCGAACGCATGCGTCAGGCATCCCGTGCATTTATTGGTACTCATGATTTCAGCGCCTTCCGTGCCCGTCAGTGCCAGGCCAAGTCGCCGATCAAAACGGTGCATCACCTCGAGTTATTGCAGCACGGACGGTTTATCGTGCTGGATATCCGCGCCAATGCCTTTCTGCATCATATGGTGCGCAATATCGCCGGGGTGCTAATGACCATTGGCGCGGGCGAGCGGCCGGTTGAGTGGGCACAGGAAGTACTGGAAACCCGTGTGCGACGTACCGGTGGAGTGACTGCGCACCCTTATGGTTTGTATTTGGTGCAGGTTGATTACCCCGAGGAGTTCGACTTGCCCAAACGTTACTTGGGGCCGCACTTTCTTTCCGGCTTGCCGGATGTGGCGGCTGACGCCTGAAAGGCTATTTGCTAGCATCCGGCTTCCACTGAATTTATCGAGGTTCTCCTGTTGTCAGCCGTTCGCAGCAAGATTTGTGGCATTACCCGCATAGAGGATGCATTGTCGGCTGTCGAGGCGGGTGCTGATGCGATTGGTCTTGTGTTCTATGCCAAGAGTCCGCGCGCGGTCACGCTGCAGCAAGCGCGCTCGATCATTGCTGCTTTGCCGCCCTTTGTGACCACTGTAGGTCTGTTTGTCGATGCCAGTCGCTGTGAGCTGGGTGAGATTCTCGACTCCGTGCCGCTGGATCTGCTGCAGTTCCATGGCGATGAGACTCCAGAACACTGTGATGGTTACCATCGCCCCTATATCAAAGCGTTGCGGGTCAAGCCGGGCGATGACATTGCTGCGCAGGTGGCGTTGTTCAAGAATGCCAGTGGTGTGCTGCTGGACACCTATGTGCCAGGTGTTCCGGGTGGTACGGGGGAGGCGTTCGATTGGTCGCTGGTGCCTCAAGAGTTGAGCAAGCCGGTTATTCTGGCAGGTGGCCTGACGGCTGAGAATGTTGCACAGGCCATCGCTCAGGTGCGTCCCTATGCCGTCGATGTCAGTGGTGGCGTGGAGAAGGCCAAGGGCATCAAGGATGCTGAGAAGATTCGCGCTTTTATGCAGGCGGTAAAGACTGCTTGAGGTGCGCAGGGTTGATGTGACGACGCTGCCGGCTTGGCCGTCCATACCCCTGTTGCAGATTGGATAAACGCTGCAGGCGGGCGTTTGAGGTGGCGGGTGTGTACTGCGGATAGCTGTCACCGGCCCCTGAAACGACCGTACCCATGAATTTTCCCGGTTAGGCCTGGTCGCATTTAGCGCAGCCCGTCCGGTTAACAGCTTTGGAGAGTCAAGAGCATGAGCAACTGGTTGGTAGACAAACTGATCCCATCGATCATGCGTTCCGAGGTCAAAAAGAGTTCGGTGCCCGAAGGCCTGTGGCACAAGTGCCCGTCCTGTGATTCGGTGCTGTACAAGCCCGAGCTGGAAAAGACCCTGGATGTTTGCCCCAAGTGCAATCACCACATGCGTATCGATGCCCGCGCGCGCCTGGATATCTTCTTAGATGCTGACGGACGTGAAGAGCTGGGCGCCGATCTTGAGCCGGTTGACCGTCTGAAGTTTCGCGACAGCAAGAAGTACAAGGATCGCCTTGCAGGCGCGCAAAAGCAGACCGGCGAGAAAGATGCCCTGGTGTCGATTCGCGGCACCCTGGAAGGCATGCCGATTGTGACTTGCGCGTTCGAGTTCTCCTTTATGGGGGGGTCGATGGGCGCCATCGTTGGTGAGCGTTTTGTTCGCGCCGCCAATGCCGCTCTGGAGCAGCGTTGCCCGCTGGTTTGCTTCTCCGCATCGGGTGGCGCACGTATGCAGGAAGCGCTGATCTCGCTGATGCAGATGGCCAAGACGTCGGCCGTATTGGCGCGGCTGCGTGAAGAAGGCATTCCGTTTATTTCCGTGCTGACCGATCCAGTGTATGGCGGCGTGTCGGCCAGTTTGGCCATGCTCGGTGATGTGATTGTTGCCGAGCCCCGCGCTCTGATCGGCTTTGCTGGCCCGCGGGTGATCGAGCAGACCGTGCGCGAGAAGCTGCCGGAAGGCTTCCAGCGCAGCGAGTTCCTGTTGGAGCACGGCGCCATCGATATGATCATTCACCGCGCTGAACTGCGTCCGCGCCTGGCGCGTCTGCTGGCCCAGCTAATGGGGCTGCCGTCGCCTGTAGCCTTGCCGGCGACAGCATGACCGAGCGCTCCCTTGCCGATTGGCTGAGCTATCTGGAGCAGTTGCACCCCAGCGCCATTGATATGGGGCTGGAGCGCTCGCGGATCGTTTTGCAGCGTCTTGGCTTGGCCAAGCTGGCGCCGCATGTGGTTACCGTCACCGGAACCAATGGCAAGGGTTCGACCTGTGCATTTATTGCTTCGCTGCTGCAGGCCCAGGGTCTCAAAGTCGGTGTCTACAGCTCACCGCACCTGTTGCGTTACAACGAGCGAGTGCAGATTGCGGGCGTCGAAGCCACTGACGCCATGCTCTGTGAAGCCTTCGCCGTGGTCGAGGCCGCGCGCGGTGAAACCTCGCTGACCTATTTCGAAATGGGCACCCTGGCCGCCTTCTGGCTATTCCAGCAGGCCGGTCTGGATGCTCTGGTGCTGGAAGTTGGCCTTGGCGGGCGGCTGGATGCAGTGAATCTACTGGACGCCGATATCGCTCTGGTTACCAGCATCGGCATCGATCACGCTGACTGGCTGGGTGATACCCGTGAGTCGGTCGCTTTCGAGAAAGCCGGTATTTTCCGTGCCGGAAACCCCGCCCTGTGTGGCGATCTTGAGCCCCCGCAGCCTCTACTCGATCAAGTGGCGTTGCTCGACGCTCCGTTCTTCCTGCGTGGTCGTGACTATGACCTGAGTCTGAATGCGCAGGATTGGTCCTGGTACGGCCTCAATCATCAAGGCGAAGTGCTGAAGCTGGCCCACTTGCCGCTGCTCGACCTGCCCATGGAAAACGCTGCTCTGGCTCTGCAGGCGTATGCAGTGATGCAATTGCCCTGGCAGCCTGAGGTGATCAGCCAGGCGCTGCAGCAGACCCGAGTGACCGGGCGACTGGATCGCAGAATGCTTAATTGGCAAGGCAAGTCACTCACGCTGCTGCTCGATGTTGGGCATAATCCCCATGCAGCCGAGTATCTCGCTCAGCGCCTGGCTAGTCGGGCGTTGTCAGGCAAACGGCTGGCCGTGTTTGGTTTGCTGGCTGACAAGGACCTGCCCGGTGTGGTGGCGCCTTTGCTGAGCGAAGTGGACAGTTGGGCGGTGGCGGCTTTGTCGACCAGCCGTACGCGGGTCGCCACCGAGCTGCAGGCGCATCTGCAAAACTGCGGAGCACAGGTCGTTGGTTATGCCAGTGTGCGGGCCGCGCTTGAGGCTCAGTGTGAGCAGGCTTCGGATGGTGATGAAGTGCTGCTGTTTGGATCTTTCTACTGCGTGGCCGAGGCCCTGGATTGGCTGGCCCGCCAAGCCAATGGGGGCGTGCAGGATGGCTTTGCTGGATAAGGGATTGAAGCAGCGCATGGTCGGTGCGTTGGTACTGCTGGCGCTGGCAGTGATTTTCCTGCCGATGTTGCTGTCGCGTGAAGATGAGTCGCAGCGGGTTCAGATTGATGCACCGGCAATGCCTGCGGCTCCTGAGGCCCCTGAGGTTGAACTGCAACCGGTGGCCGTTCCCCAGCCGCAAATATTGCCCGATGAGCCGATTGGTGCTGAGGCTGCGCAAAGCCTGGAGCCAAGCGAGCCTGTTGTAGCCGAGCAACCGTCTGCGCCAATCACTCCAGTAGCACCGGCTGCAGTACCTGAGTCTGCGGCAGTGCCGCCTCAACCTGCGGCGGGTAAGCTGGATGCCAATAGCCTGCCGATAAGCTGGTCGGTGCAGTTGGCAAGTCTGTCCAGCAGCGATGGCGCGCAGAAGCTGCAGAAAACCCTGCGCACTCAGGGCTATAACGCCTATATCCGCAGCGTTGATGGCATGAACCGGGTGTTTGTCGGGCCGCTGATCGAGCGTGCCGAGGCGGATCGCCTGCGCGATCAGCTTAATCGTCAGCACAAACTCAATGGTTTTGTGGTGCGTTTTCAGCCCGAAGCGGGCTGAGCAAGCGGCTTGGCGTGCCTCGCCAAGCCGAGTTGCCTGGGCCGCCACTAGGCTGGTCGGGCATTTCAGCGGTTGGCGAATCCTTTGCTTACGCCCCGCGCAGGTGCTCTGCTAAAATGCAGCGCCTTTCTCGTCGGTAACCTGCATCGTGGCATTCACCTGGGTCGATTGGGCGATTATCGCCGTTGTCGCCGTTTCAAGTCTGATCAGTCTGAGCCGAGGCTTCGTCAAGGAAGCCCTGTCACTGCTTACCTGGATTATTGCTGGCGTGGTCGCCTGGATGTTCGGCGGCGCACTGTCGCAGCACCTGGTGGATTTTATCGAGACGCCCTCGGCGCGCGTGATTGCAGGTTGCGCGATTCTATTTGTGGTCACCCTGTTGGTCGGTGCCTTGGTCAATTACCTGATTGGTGAGTTGATCCGGGTGACCGGGCTGTCGGGGACTGATCGTTTTCTCGGCATGGTCTTCGGCGCGGCGCGCGGCGGCCTGCTGGTTGTGGTGCTGGTCGGGCTGATCAGCCTGGCTCCGGTGCAACAAGACAGTTGGTGGCAGGAGTCAGCACTTCTGCCGCATTTCCTGATGGTTGCTGACTGGTCGAAAAACCTGATCTTGGGTCTGTCCAGTGAGTGGCTGGCCAGCGGCGTTACGGCGCCGGTGGAGCTACCGTTCAAAGAGGCACTGCAGCAGCCTAAACTGCCGTAAGTGCATTGCGAATCATCGTGTTTCATTGAGTAGGGGTTGCGTCACATGTGCGGCATTGTCGGTATCGTCGGTAAATCGAACGTCAATCAGGCGCTGTATGACGGGCTCACCGTCCTCCAGCACCGCGGCCAGGATGCTGCCGGTATTGTCACCAGCCATGATGGCCGCCTGTTCCTGCGCAAGGACAACGGCCTGGTGCGTGACGTGTTTCAACAGCGGCACATGCAGCGCCTGGTCGGTCATATGGGCATTGGCCATGTGCGTTACCCGACTGCGGGTAGCTCCAGCTCGGCCGAAGCCCAGCCGTTCTACGTCAACTCGCCGTATGGCATCACCCTGGCACACAACGGCAACTTGACCAACGTCGAGCAGCTGGCCAAGGAGATCTACGAGTCTGACCTGCGCCACGTGAACACCAACTCTGATTCGGAAGTGCTGCTCAACGTGTTCGCTCACGAGCTGGCCCAGCGCGGCAAACTGCAGCCTACCGAAGAAGACGTGTTCGCTGCCGTGACTGACGTGCACGAGCGCTGCCTGGGTGGCTACGCGGTAGTGGCGATGATCACCGGTTACGGCATTGTTGGTTTCCGCGACCCTAACGGCATTCGTCCGATCGTCTTCGGTCAGCGTCATACCGACGAAGGCGTGGAATACATGATCGCCTCGGAAAGCGTGTCGCTCGACGTGCTTGGCTTCACCCTGATTCGCGACCTCGCACCGGGCGAAGCGGTGTACATCACCGAGGAAGGCAAGCTGTTTACCCGTCAGTGCGCGGCGAACCCGAAATATGCTCCGTGCATCTTTGAGCATGTCTATCTGGCCCGCCCGGATTCGATCATGGATGGCATCTCGGTCTACAAGGCGCGCCTGCGCATGGGCGAGAAGCTGGCTGACAAGATCCTCCGTGAGCGTCCGCAGCACGATATCGATGTGGTCATCCCGATTCCGGATACCAGCCGTACCGCAGCACTGGAACTGGCCAACCATCTGGGCGTGAAATTCCGTGAAGGCTTCGTCAAGAACCGTTATATCGGCCGCACCTTTATCATGCCCGGCCAGGCTGCCCGCAAGAAATCCGTACGGCAGAAGCTCAACGCCATCGAGCTGGAATTCCGCGGCAAGAACGTGATGCTGGTGGATGACTCCATCGTGCGCGGCACCACCTGCAAGCAGATCATCCAGATGGCCCGCGAAGCAGGGGCGAAGAACGTCTACTTCTGCTCGGCCGCGCCAGCGGTGCGCTACCCGAACGTGTACGGCATCGACATGCCCAGCGCCCATGAGCTGATCGCTCACGGCCGCACCACCGAGGAAGTCTGCGAACTGATCGGCGCCGACTGGCTGATCTATCAGGATCTGCCGGATCTGATCGAAGCGGTCAGTGGTAGCAAGAAGATCAAGATCGACAATTTTGACTGCGCGGTGTTCGACGGCAAGTACGTGACCGGCGATGTCGACGAGGCTTATCTGGACAAGATCGAGCAGGCGCGCAACGATGCTTCGAAGGTCAAGTCCCAGGCGGTCAGTGCGATTATCGACCTGTACAACAACTAGGTTGCAGTCCGGCCCCCTAAGGTGGGCCGGTTGAGGAAATTGGTAATGGCGATTGAATGGCAAGCTGGGCGTCTGGACAGCGATCTCGACGGCGTCGGCTTCGATACCCTGGCGGTGCGCGCCGGTCAGCACCGCTCGCCAGAAGGTGAGCACAGCGAGGCGATCTACCCAACCTCCAGCTACGTATTCCGCACCGCGGCCGATGCTGCCGCGCGTTTTGCTGGCGAAGTGCCGGGCAATGTCTATTCGCGCTACACCAACCCGACAGTGCGTGCTTTCGAGGAGCGCATCGCCGCTCTTGAAGGGGCTGAGCAGGCGGTCGCGACTTCATCCGGCATGTCGGCGATTCTGGCCATTGTAATGAGCCTGTGCAGCGCCGGCGACCACGTACTGGTGTCGCGCAGCGTATTCGGTTCGACCATCAGCCTGTTCGAGAAGTACCTCAAGCGCTTCGGCGTGCAGGTTGACTACGTGCCGCTGGCTGATCTTGATGGCTGGGCCGCTGCATTCAAGCCCAACACCAAGCTGCTGTTTGTCGAGTCGCCGTCCAATCCGTTGGCTGAATTGGTGGATATCGCCGCATTGGCGGACATTGCCCACAGCAAAGGCGCGCTACTCGCAGTGGACAACTGCTTCTGCACCCCGGCGTTGCAACAGCCGCTCAAGCTCGGTGCCGACGTGGTGATGCATTCGGCGACCAAATACATCGACGGTCAGGGCCGCAGCATGGGCGGTGTAGTCGCCGGCTCAGCCAAGCTGATGACCGAAGTGGTGGGCTTTCTGCGTACCGCTGGGCCTACACTCAGCCCGTTCAACGCCTGGATCTTCCTCAAAGGCTTGGAAACCCTGCGCATTCGTATGCAGGCGCATTGCGCCAGCGCGCTGCAATTGGCGCAGTGGCTGCAGCAACAGCCCGGCATTGAGCATGTCTACTACGCCGGTTTGCCCAGTCATCCGCAGCATGAGTTGGCCAAGCGTCAGCAGAGTGCCTTCGGTGCAGTAGTCAGCTTTGAGGTCAAGGGCGGTAAAGAGGCGGCCTGGCGTTTTATCGATGCCACGCGGGTGATCTCGATCACCACCAACCTCGGTGACACCAAGACCACCATCGCTCATCCGGCGACCACCTCGCACGGTCGTTTGAGTCCTGCTGAGCGTGCTAACGCCGGTATTCGCGACAACCTGATCCGCGTCGCGGTGGGCCTGGAAGACCTGGCCGACCTGCAAGCCGATCTGGCTCGCGGTCTGGCCGCGCTCTAAGTCGTTCTCCTCACCTGGCGGACCTTCCCGGTCCGCCAGGCCGCTTCATTTCTCCCCAGATGCATTTCGCTTTATCGCCAAATTCTCGGGCGCGTAAGGCTGTGGGCAATCCTTTGGTTAGCTGCGGGTAAAACATGACGCACTTCAAAGTCTGAAGGTGCGCAGGCGCTAGCATCCATGGCCAAGTGCGGCGTCTGACCGTGCGAAGAATAATAAGAACAGGGTCTGCCTGATGGACCGACTTCAGCCATGCGTATTGCCTGCCAATGGTGTGCTCCGCCAGAGCCTGCTGAACCTGTTGGCGCGCAGTGAAGATTTTGCCCTGACTTTGCTGCTGGCCCCGGCCGGCTCGGGAAAGTCGACGCTGTTGCAACACTGGCGCGGCCGTTGCGCTGCGGCGGTGGTGCATTACCCGCTGCAAGCGCGGGACAACGACCCGCTGTGTTTTTTCCGCCGCCTGGCTGACAGCATCCGCGCTCAGGTAGGCGATTTTGATACGTCCTGGTTCAACCCTCTGGCGGTGGCTTCCAGCCTGTCACCGCAGCTATTGGGTGAGCTACTCGCGGATGCCCTGGCGCGAGTCGAGGGCCCGCTGTTTATCGTGCTGGATGATTTTCAGTGGGTCGAGTCGCGCAGCATTCTCGAGGTGATGGCGGCGCTGCTGGAGAAGCTGCCAGGCCATGTCCATCTGATCATCGCCAGCCGTAACCACCCAGGCTTTGCCCTGAGCCAGCTGAAGTTGGAAAACCGCCTGCTGTGTATTGATCAGCACGACCTACGTTTGTCAGTTGAGCAGGTGCAGCAGCTCAATACCCACCTGGGTGGTCAGGCGCTCAGTCAGGCGTATGTCGACAGTCTGCTGAGCATGACCGAAGGCTGGGTGGCGGGGGTTAAGATTGCCCTGCTGGCCTATGCGCGCTTCGGTACTCAGGCGCTGCAGCGCTTTAACGGCAGCCAGCCAGAAATCGTCGATTATTTCGGCCATGTGGTGCTGCGTCAGTTGCCGCCGGGCCTACGCGAGTTTCTGCTCTGTTGCGGCCTGTTTGAACGGTTTGACGGTGCGCTTTGCGACTATGTGATGCAGCGTAATGGCTCGGCGTTGCTGCTTGAGGAGTTGGCTGAACGCCAACTGTTCTTGCTGCCGGTGGACAATCAGCCCGGCTGGTTTCGTTTTCACGCCCTGTTGCAGGATTTTCTCTGTCGTCGTCTGCAGGTCGAGGAATACGCGTGCCTGGATCAGCTGCACAGCCGTGCCGCCGACTATTATCTGAGCCTGGGTGAGTATGAGCAGGCGTTGCAGCATGCCCGGCACTGTAGCGATCAAAACGTCTTCCTCGGCCTGTTGGAGCACTGCTGCGCGTCATGGGTGCGCAGTGGGCAGTTTGGCGACATTCTGCGTTGGCTTGAACCGCTGCCGGAGACGCAGCTGCTGGCGCAACCCAAGTTGCTCGGCTGGTTGATTGCGGCGCTATCACTGTCGCGGCGTTTTCACCAGGCGCATTACCACCTTGAGTTGCTCGATACTCTTGAGCACACCATGCCAGGCGTAAATCTGGAGCCGGCAACGCGGCAGTTTCTTGCCCTGTTGCTGGGCTTGTTCGAGCAGGACAAGGACTTTGTGCCGCCGCCGGCCTGGCGCGACTTGCTGGGTGCGGGGCAGGACCTGGAAATTCGCGCTTGCACCCTGGCGGTGATTGCTTATCAGCATCTATTGGCGGCGCGCCTGCAGGATGCGATTCGTTTTGCCAGCGAGTCCAAGCAGTTGCTCGCGCAATGTGGGCACAGCTTTCTGGAAAGTTACACCGATCTGATTATCGCCCTCTGCCACCGCAATGCCGGGCGGGCCACCCATGCGCGTAAGCAGGTGTGTCTGGACTATCAAAGTACCGATTCTGTGTCTCCGGCCTGGGTCAATCGCGCCACGGCTATGGTGGTGGTGCTGTATGAGCAGAATCAGCTGGTTGAGGCGCAGCAGCTGTGTGACGAGCTGATGGCGATGGTCAATTCATCTTCGGCCACCGAGGCGATTGCCACGGTCTACATCACCTTGTCGCGGTTGCTGCATCGCCAGCAGCAGACGGCGCGTGCCAGCCGTTTGCTCGACCAGTTGTCGTGCATCCTGCAATTGGGCAACTACGCGCGTTTTGTCAGCCAGGTGGCCCAGGAAAGCATGCGCCAGGCGTACCTGAGCGGTAAGAGTGCCGCCATGGACGTCGTGGCTCAGTGTTACGATCTGCCGGCGCGGTTGCAGGCTGGGGAGTGGGAGCGCGTGCGCGCCTATGACGAAAGTTGGGAGCGTCAGGGTTTGGCGTGCGTGTACTGGTTGCAGGCACGCGGTGCACCGGCGCAGGCCGAACGGATTCTCAAGGTGCTGGCGGCCTCGTTGCGGCAAAGCGAGATGCGTGCGCGGCTGCTGATCGTCGAAGCCAACCGCCTGGTGCTGGCGGCGTCTCGGCAGAGCAAGAACCAGCAGCTGGCGGCGCTGGGCGGTCTGGTCGAGACCTATGGCATCGTCAATATCAACCGCTCGGTATTCGATGAAGCGCCAGGTTTTGCCGCCGGTGTGCTGGATCTGGCGCAGTCCGGTTTATTGGTGGTCCCGGACAACTACCGTGAGCACTATGCAGAGTTTCTCCAGGGCATTCAGACTGCGCCGCCGCTTGATGCGCTGGCCAGTGGTCTGCTGACCGGGCGTGAGGTGGACGTGTTCGAGTGCCTGCTTAGCGGCCTGTCGAACACTCAGATCAGCGACAAGACCGGCATCGCCTTGTCCACCACCAAATGGCACCTGAAAAACATCTACGCCAAGCTCAATGTTTCCAGTCGCACCGAGGCGATTCTCGCCGTACGGCCGCGCGCCTCGCTCAACTAGACCGCCCTGCATAACTGATTGGCCATAGCCCCTCCGCTGGAAGGGGGCGTTGCGCCATACCCGTCGATAGGCTTGATCCTGCGCTGCTATGTCAGTAGCCGCCTTGTCCGTACAACAATAAAAACGGGAGCATTAGCCATGTCGGTATGGGTCACTTGGCCAGCTTTGACCAAGCTGGGAACGCTGGGCGTAGTCTCTGGACTACTGGTGCTGGCGGTTGAACGCCAGGCGTTGTTCGAGAACAACCTCTTCGATGTTGAAAACTACGCCGGCTACAACGCCAACATCACCTGTGATGCGCGCAGCCAGGCGGCTCGTACTGAAGACGGTACCTGCAACATTCTCAGTAACCCGGCCGAGGGTTCGGTGTATCGGCGCTTTGGCCGTAACGTCAACCCGGCGGTGACCCAGGGTGAAACCACCACCTTGCTTAGCCCTAACCCGCGTGAGGTGAGTAACAGCCTGATGGCGCGTGAGGAGTTCAAGCCGGCGCCAAGCCTGAACTTTATCGCCGCCGCCTGGATTCAATTTATGGTGCACGACTGGTTCGATCACGGCCCGAATGCCGACGCCGACCCAATCCAGTTCCCGTTGCCGCCGGGCGATGTGCTGGGCAGCGGCAGTATGTCGGTCAAGCGCACTCAACCGGACCCGAGCCGCAGCAGCAGTGAAGCCGGCAAGCCGCAGACCTACCGCAACCACAACACCCACTGGTGGGACGGCTCGCAGCTGTATGGCAGCAGCAAGGAAACCAACGACAAGGTGCGCTCGTTTGTCGACGGCAAGCTCAAGGTCAACGCCAACGGTACTTTGCCCACTGAGTTGCTCAGCGGTAAACCGGTCACCGGGTTCAACGAAAACTGGTGGTTGGGCCTGAGCATGCTGCATCAGCTGTTCACTCTCGAACACAACGCCATCGCCAGCAAGCTCAAGCAGAAGTACCCGGCGCAGAGCGACCAGTGGCTGTATGACCGTGCGCGGCTGATCAACTCGGCGCTGATGGCCAAGATCCATACCGTGGAATGGACCCCGGCGGTGATCGCCAACCCAATCACCGAGCGCGCCATGTACTCCAACTGGTGGGGCCTGCTCGGCCAGGGCGGCCCGCGTGATGACTTCCAGGCCGAAGTGCGCATGCTTCAGGCGGATTTGGCGCGCTCCGATTCCTTCGTCAAACGCATTCTCGGTTTCGATCCGAATGTGGCGCCGGGCGTTGGTAATAGTGCCATCGACCACGCCCTGACCGGCATCGTCGGCTCCACCGCGCCGAACAACTACGGCGTGCCGTTCACCCTCACCGAAGAGTTTGTCGCGGTGTACCGCATGCACCCGCTGATGCGCGACAACGTGCAGGTGTATGACATCGGCTCCAACCAGGTGGCGCGCACCATCGCCTTGCAGAATACCCGCGACCGTGACGCGGAAAACTTGCTCAACGACGAGCGCCCAGAGCGCCTGTGGTACTCCTTTGGTATCACCAACCCAGGCTCGCTGACGCTGAACAACTACCCGAACTTCCTGCGTAACCTGTCGATGCCACTGGTGGGCGATATCGACCTGGCCGCCATCGATGTGTTGCGTGACCGTGAGCGTGGCGTTCCGCGCTATAACGAGTTCCGCCGGCAGATCGGCCTCAACCCGATCACCAAGTTCGAGGACTTGACCAAGGACGCCGCGACCCTCGCCGAGCTCAAGCGCCTGTACAGCAACGACATCGAGAAGATCGACACACTGGTCGGCCAATTGGCGGAAACCGTACGTCCTGAAGGCTTTGCCTTCGGTGAAACGGCATTCCAGATCTTTATCATGAACGCCTCGCGCCGCTTGATGGCGGACCGCTTCTACACCAAGGACTACCGCCCAGAGGTGTATACCCCGGAAGGGATCGACTGGGTCGAGCACACCACCATGGTGGATGTGCTGCGTCGGCATAACCCGCAGCTGCAAACCAGCCTGGCCGGCGTGGAAAATGCCTTCAAACCCTGGGGACTGAATATTCCGGCGGATTACGAAAGCTGGCCTGGGGCTAACAAGCAGGAAAACCTCTGGGTCAACGGCGCGCTGCGCACCCAGTACGCGGCAGACCAGCTGCCGGCGTTGCAGCGTGTGAATATCGGTGGGCTGATTGGTTCGATTCTGTGGAACAAAGTGAAGGTTCGCAGTGATGTGGCTCCAGCAGGTTATGAGAAGCCGATCCATCCGCATGGCGTAATGGCCAAGGTCAAGTTCGTCGCGGTGCCGAACAACCCCTACAGCGGGCTGTTCCAGGGTTCCGACAACGGCCTGCTGCGCCTGTCTGTGACTGGTGATCCTGCTGATCGCGGCTTTGCCCCAGGTTTGGCGTGGAAGGCCTTTGTCGATGGCAAGCCGTCGGAGAACGTGTCCGCGCTCTACACCCTGAGTGGGCAGGGCGCTAACCATAACTTCTTCGCCAATGAGCTGTCGCAGTACGTGGTGCCGGAAGCCAACGACACCCTGGGCACGACCATCCTGTTTTCGGCAGTGAGTCTGAAGCCGACGCTGCTGCTGCTCAACGACATGGCAGAAGTCACCCAGGCAGGCGCCGCAGTAGCTAAACCCAAAGCGCCGACGCAGATCTACTTTGTCCCGCGCACCGAGCTGCGTAATCGCTTCGCCAGCACAGCCCATGATTTCCGTACAGATCTGCTGACTCTGAATGCCGGCACCAAGGTCTATGACGTGTACGCCACGTCGATGGAGATCAAAACCTCGATCATTCCGTCGATCAGCCGCAACTACGCCGCGCAACGGCGTAACAGTGCGGTGAAGATTGGCGAGATGGAGCTGGCCTCGGCCTTTATCGCCTCGGCGTTCGGTGATAACGGGGTGTTCTTCAAGCACCAGCGTAACGAAGACAAATAAGCGTTAGTCGCGCTAAAGCAAAAGGCCTCGGTAGATACCGAGGCCTTTTTATTTCTCTGCTGCCCTGTGTGTACGGCCGAGAGGTTACTCGCGTAGATCGATAGCCTCAGGCTCGCCCAGGTCAAACAGCTGTACCGGGTCGCGCGGCAGGATGCCGGGACGGTAGTTCTCGCGGATATCGCCAAGCACACGGATATCGCTGTATTTCTTCCCGGACAACGCCGCCATACCGGCCGCGTCGCGAATCACGGTCGGGCGTAGGAACACCATCAAGTTGCGCTTGATGCGGGTTTCCTTGGTCGAGCGAAACAGGGCGCCCACCAGCGGAATATCGCCGAGCAGTGGCACCTTGGAGTCGGCTTGGGTCACGTCATCCTGAATCAACCCGCCGAGCACGATGACCTGGCCGTTTTCGGCAAGGATGGTGCTCTTGATCGAGCGTTTGTTGGTGATCAGGTCGACGGCATTAACGCCCTGGCTGGTGGGGGCAATGGAGGAGATTTCCTGCTCGATTTCCAGGCGCAGGCTGGCGCCATCGTTGATATGCGGGGTGACCTTGAGGGTTACGCCGATGTCCTGGCGCTCGATGGTGGTGAAGGGGTTATCGGCACCCGAGGCGCTGGTGGTGAAGGAGCCAGTCTGGAAGGGCACGTTCTGCCCGACCAGGATTTCCGCCTTCTGGTGGTCCAGGGTCAGCAGGCTCGGTGTGGACAGCAGATTGCTCTTGCTGTTGGCCGACAGGGCGGTAATCAGCACACCAAAACTGTCAGTGCCCAGGCCGATGATTGCGCCGTCCGGCAGGTTGGCCAGGGTGTTGTTATCGGTGCCGCTGTCGTTGCCGCTGTCCTGAATGGCTTGCAGTACTCGGCCCACTGACAGCCCGGTGCCGCTGAAATTGGTTCCACCCAGGCCACCAGTGCTGCCACGGGCATCCACGGCCCATTGCACGCCCAGGGCGTCGCTGATATCACCGGAAACTTCGACAATCGCCGCCTCGACCATTACCTGAGCGCGCGGTACATCCAGCTGGCGCACGATATCTTCCAGGGTCGCCACCACGTCAGGTTCGGCCAGCAGCACCAGGGCGTTGAGGCTTTCATCCGCGCGGATCAGGATGGTTTGCGGTTTGCCGGTGGTTTCGCCGCCGGCTTCGGGTTTGAGCTTTTCGGAAATTTCGCCGAGGGTTTCCGCCAGGCTCTTGGCATCGCCATGGCGCAGGCGGATCACGCGGGTATTGGCCGAGCGGCTGGTGGGGGTGTCCAGCGATTGTGCCAGGGCCACCAACTTGGCCCGTGCGGCCGGCGGGCCAAGCAGAATCAGGCGGTTGGTGCGGCCGTCAGCAATCACCTGAGTGCCGGACGCGCCCTTGGCCTGACCACGGTCCACGGCATTGCGCAGCACTTCGGCGGTGTCCATGACCCAGGCATGCTGCAGGTTGAGCACGCTGTAGTCGTTCTGGCCTTTCTGGTCGAGCTGACGCAGCAGGTCTTCGATGCGTTCAATATTGGCTGTACGGTCGCTGATGATGATCGCGTTGGCGCTGCTGATCGCCGCCAGGTGGCCGTACTGCGGCACCAGTGGGCGGATCAGCGGAATCAGCTCGGTGGCCGAACCGTGCTGCACCTGGATCAGTCGGGTTTCCAGGCGGTCTGGTGCGTTGCGCCCGGCGTCCGCATCGGCCTTGGCCTCGGCGTTGGGCACGATACGCGCCTGATCACCTTGGGTAATGACGCTGAAGCCGTGGGTGGCCATTACCGAGAGAAACAGTTGATAAACCTCGGTCAGCGTCAGCGGGCTGTTGGACACCACACTGACCTGGCCCTTGACCCGTGGATCGACGACAAAGGTCTGCCCGCTGATCTGCGCCACCTGGTCGATAAACTCGCGAATATCGGCGCCCTTGAGGTTGATGGTCCAGCTTTCTTCCTGCTGGCTGGCACTCGGCGCGACGGCGGTGACGGCGGCGCTCAGTGGCAGCGGACTACAGGCGAGGCCAGCGGCCAGCAGGGCGAAGGTAAGGCGCGAGAGAGTCGGGGTCATCGTGTCAGTTTTCTTCCATGGGCTGTTCGGTGGGTTCTGCAGTCTCAGGCAGACTGCCGGAGTCCTGCATCTGCTGGCGCAGGGCGTCCATACGCTCACGCAGTTGGCTCAGATCATCGGATTCCATTTCGCTGAGCTGCTCAAGCGGGTCGGCCATGACCTCCTGAGTGTTGCTCTGCAGGCTGCCAGCGGTCGAACTGTTGAGTGGGAAACTGAGGCTTTCGCGGCGGCCATTGCGCAGCAGCTCGACGCGGTCGGCGGCCACCGAATGCAGGCGCACGCCGCTGCTGATTTCGCTGTTGACGCTGTAGCGCTGGGCAGTGCTGCCTTCGCTGAGGATGATGGCAGTGGAGCGTTGCGGATCGGCATGGACAAAGCTGCCGAGCAGGGTAAGGCGCAGGTTGGTACTGGGCGCAGGGCCATCAGTGGCGGCGCTGCTGGTGCCGAACAGTTGGCCGATCTCGGGATTGACTGCTGCCACTGGCGCTTCGCTTGTGCTGTTGCTGCTGGCTGCTACGGGCGCGCGCAGCAAACGTAGCCAGTCGGCGCTTTGCCAGGCCAGGCTGACGCTCATCGCAAGTATCAGCGCGATGCCAGCAAGGGAGGTGGCCTGGCGCTGTAGCCAGCGTTGGGGAGCCGTAAGCTGCAAGGGGGGCGTCACTCCGTAACTTATTATTATGTGGTGTGGTTCGCGCGCTGATCATAGACATTTGCCAAGCATTTGGCAGCCCCTGGTTGGGGTAGTGTGTAGACCAGTTCAATGTGCTAAAGATAGCGCGCTGTTTTTCGCTCTATTGCGGCTAACTTACAACAACTATGTTGCAAAACCCCAGTTTTTGAGCCCTCGCTTGATATTCTTGGGTTCATCATCAGCTTTCTGTGCTTAAGGCATATTACGGATGAATGCGTTGCTTACAGAAGTGCCATCACGGCGTTTACCTTTCAGCTTTGCCAGGCGTCACGGTGTGGTCCTCGTAGTGGAGGGCGGTGTCCCTTGCCTGGCTTATCGTGTGGGTGTCGAGTTGGTGGCGCTGAGCGAGGCGCAGCGTTTTGTCGGTGCACAGCTGCCGTTGCAGGCGCTGTCGGCAGAGACCTTCGAGCAGGCCCTGGCCAAGGCCTATCAGCATGATTCGGCGTCCATGCAATTGGCCGAAGACATCGGCGGCAGCCTGGACCTGGCGGCATTGGCCGAGCAGGTGCCGGAAACCGAAGACCTGCTGGAGCAGGAGGACGACGCGCCGATCATCCGCCTGATTAACGCCATCCTCGGCGAGGCGATCAAGGAAAACGCCTCGGACATCCACCTGGAAACCTTCGAAAAACGCTTAGTGGTGCGTTTCCGGGTGGACGGCATTCTGCGTGAAGTGCTGGAGCCCAAACGTGAGCTGGCGGCATTGCTGGTGTCGCGGATCAAGGTCATGGCGCGTCTGGATATTGCCGAGAAGCGCATTCCTCAGGACGGACGGATTTCCCTGAAGGTTGGCGGCCGCGAGGTGGATGTGCGGGTCTCGACCCTGCCGTCGGCCAATGGCGAGCGCGTGGTGTTACGTCTGCTTGATAAGCAGGCCGGACGCCTCAACCTGCAGCATCTGGGCATGAGCGCGCGTGACCGCGACCTGATGGAGGCCACGGTGCGCAAGCCTCACGGCATTCTGTTGGTCACCGGGCCTACCGGTTCCGGTAAGACCACCACGCTGTACGCCAGCCTGGTAAGCCTGAATGACCGCACACGCAATATTCTTACCGTCGAAGACCCGATCGAATATCACCTCGAAGGTATCGGCCAGACCCAGGTCAATTCCAAAGTCGACATGACCTTCGCCCGCGGCCTGCGGGCCATCCTGCGTCAGGACCCAGATGTGGTGATGGTCGGCGAGATTCGCGACAAGGAAACCGCCGAAATCGCCGTACAGGCCTCGTTGACCGGTCACCTGGTGCTCTCGACCCTGCACACCAACAGCGCCATCGGCGCGATTACCCGTCTGGTGGACATGGGCATTGAGCCGTTCCTGCTGTCGTCATCCTTGCTCGGCGTACTGGCCCAGCGTCTGGTGCGGGTGCTTTGCCCGAGCTGCAAAGAGGCCTATCAGGCCGACGAAGCCGAGTGCACATTACTCGGCGTGCCGTTCGCATCGCCACCGACCCTATACCACGCCCGCGGCTGCGCCGAGTGCCATCAGCAGGGTTACCGTGGCCGCACCGGCATCTACGAGTTAGTGGTGTTTGATGACCACTTGCGCACCCTGATTCACAACGCCGCTTCCGAGCAGGACATGACCCGTCACGCCCGCACCCTCGGCCCGAGCATCCGTGAGGATGGCCGGCGCAAGGTGCTGGAAGGGGCGACCACGGTTGAGGAAGTGCTGCGCGTGACCCGAGAAGAATAATGGCCGCGTTCGAATACCTCGCCCTCGACGGCAAAGGCCGCCAGCAGAAAGGCGTGCTGGAAGCCGACAGCGCGCGCCAGGTGCGGCAGATACTGCGTGAACGACAACTGGCGCCGCTGGATGTGAAAGCCACTCGCACCCGTGAAAATGCTGGGGCAGGCTCACATTTCAGTTTTGCCCGCGGTATTTCCGCTCGCGATCTGGCGTTGATCACCCGGCAATTGGCGACCCTGGTGCAGGCTGCGCTGCCAATTGAGGAAGCCTTGCGTGCAGCCGCCGCCCAGGCCAGTTCGCCGCGTATCCAAAGCATGCTGCTGGCGGTGCGCGCGCGGGTGCTGGAAGGTCATGACCTGGCCAGCAGCCTGAAAGAATTTCCCTCGGCCTTCCCTGAGCTATACCGCGCCACGGTGGCGGCGGGCGAGCATGCCGGCCATCTGGGCCCGGTGCTGGAGCAATTGGCCGACTACACCGAGCAACGTCAGCAGTCGCGGCAGAAAATTCAACTGGCGCTGCTTTATCCACTGATTCTGATGTGCGCCTCGCTACTGATTGTCGGCTTCCTGCTCGGTTATGTGGTGCCGGATGTGGTGCGGGTGTTTGTTGACTCCGGGCAAACCCTGCCGGCGCTGACTCGCGGTCTGATTGCCCTGAGCGATTGGGTCAAAGGCTGGGGCTGGCTGGCGGTGATTCTCGCCATTCTGGGCGTGTTCGCCCTGCGCTGGGCGCTGCGTGATGATGCGGTCAAATCGCGCTGGCACGGTTTTTTGCTGCGCATCCCGCTGGTAGGGCGCTTGATTCGCGCTACTGACTGCGCCCGGTTTGCTTCGACCCTGGCGATTCTGACCCGCAGCGGTGTGCCGTTGGTTGAAGCCCTGGGCATCGGCGCACAGGTGATCGCCAATCGGGTGATTCGCGCTGACGTGGTGATTGCCGCGCAGAAGGTGCGCGAGGGCGGCAGCCTGACCCGCGCGCTGGAAGCCAGCGGCCAGTTTCCGCCGATGATGCTGCATATGATCGCCAGCGGCGAACGCTCGGGTGAGCTGGATCAGATGCTGGCTCGTACCGCGCGCAATCAGGAAAACGATTTGGGTGCCCAGGTGGCGCTGCTGGTGGGGCTGTTCGAGCCCTTTATGCTGGTCTTTATGGGGGCAGTGGTGCTGGTGATCGTACTGGCCATTCTGCTGCCGATTCTGTCTCTCAATCAGTTGGTGGGGTAAGCAGTGAACAAGCGTCAATCAGGTTTTACGCTGATCGAAATCATGGTGGTGGTGGTGATCCTCGGCATCCTCGCCGCGTTGGTGGTGCCGCAGGTGATGAGCCGCCCGGATCAGGCCAAGGTCACTGTGGCCAAGGGCGATATCAAGGCCGTGGCGGCCGCGCTGGATATGTACAAGCTGGATAACCATGCCTACCCGAGTACCCAGCAGGGTCTGGAAGCGCTGGTGAAGAAGCCCTCCGGCAACCCGCAGCCGAAGAACTGGAACCGTGACGGTTACCTCAAGCGCTTGCCGATCGATCCGTGGGGCAACGTCTACCAATACCTAGCGCCGGGTACCAAGGGTGCCTTTGACCTGTATTCGCTGGGCGCTGACGGCAAGGAAGGCGGTAGCGATCAGGATACCGATATCGGTAACTGGGACCTCTGATCCCCATGCGCCAGCAACCGAGCCAGGCTGGGGGCTTTACCCTGATCGAACTGCTGGTGGTGCTGGTGATTCTTGGCAGCCTGATCGGTATTGCGGTGCTCAGTGTGGGCATCGCCGGTCCTGGGCGCGAGTTGCATAACGAAGCCGAACGGCTGGCCGGGTTGATTGGTGTACTGGCCGAGGAAGCGGTGCTGGATAACCAGGAGTACGGCCTGCTGCTCAGTCGCGAGGCCTATCAGGTGCTGCGCTACGACTCGGCGAAACAGAGTTGGCAGGCCTTGTCGGCCAAGCCCCATAAGCTGCCGGGCTGGGCCGAGCTGAGTGTCGAGCTGGAAGGTGCGGCGCTGGAGCTACCGCTGCCTGAGGGCGAAGAATCCAGCAAAGGTGCACTGACGCCACAGTTGTTGTTGCTGTCGAGCGGGGAAATCAGCCCGTTTCGTTTACGCCTAGCCGAGCGCCGCGCCGATGGGCTGCGCCTGCAATTGGTCAGTGATGGTTTTCAGCTGCCCAAGGTCGAGAGCGAGCAGCCGGCAGGGCGCAAACGATGAGGCGCGCGGGCGGCTTTACCCTGCTTGAGGTGCTGGTTGCTTTGGCTATTTTCGCGCTGGTCGCTGCCAGTGTGCTGACCGCCACCGCGCGCAGCCTGCAAACCGCCTCGCGCCTGGAAGACAAGACCCTGGCCATGTGGATCGCCGACAACCAGCTGGCGGAGTTGCAGTTGTCGAAGACTCCGGTGGCCGATGGCCGCGACCAGGGCGAGGTAGATTTCGCTGGGCGGCGCTGGCAGTGGCAAAGCGAGGTGCTGGCCACCAGCGAGGCGGATATGCGCCGCGTCACTTTGTGGGTCGCGCCGGCAGAGCAGGGGCGTTCGGGCGGCGATGTGCGTGAGCGTGCGGTGGTCAGTCTGAACGGTTTTCTCGGGGTGCTGCAATGAGGGCGGTGCGCGGTTTTACCCTGCTCGAATTGCTGATCGCCATCGCCATCTTTGCGCTGCTGGGGCTGGGCACCTACCGCATGCTCGACAGCGTGCTGCAAACCGACAAGGTCACCCGCGCCCATGAAATGCAGCTGCGCGAGCTGGTGCGCGCCATGGCTGCATTCGAACGCGATGTGTTGCAGGTGCAGGCCAGGCCCACACGTGATCCCTTTGGTGATCCACGCGCCGCTTTGGTTGGTGAGGACCTGGATAACCCAGCCCTGGAGCTGACCCGCAGCGGCTGGCGCAATCCGCTGGGGCAGTCGCGCTCCGGCCTGCAGCGGGTGCGCTGGCAGCTCAGTGGCGAGCAGTGGCAGCGCCAATACTGGACCGTGCTGGATCAGGCGCAGGACAGCCAGCCGCAGGTGCAGCAGGCGCTGGATGGCGTCACCCGTCTGCAATTGCGTTATCTGGATCAGGAGGGCGCCTGGCAAACCAGTTGGCCGCCGTTGGGCAACAACCCGGACGATGCGCTCAAGCTGTTGCCGCAGGCCGTTGAGCTGGTGCTGGAGCATCGCCGCTATGGCGAATTGCGCCGTGTGCTGCGTCTGCCTGAAGGTTTGCCGGAGCATCTGCAGCAAGCCCCCGAGCCGAGCCCTGAAGACCCCGCCGAGCCTGGTGGCGATATTCCCGAGGAGTCGCGCTTATGAGTCGGCAGCGCGGTATGGCGCTGATCACCGTCTTGCTGGTGGTGGCGGTGGTCACGGTGGTCAGCGCCGGGATTATCGCCCGCCAGCAGCTGTCGATTCGCAGCAGCGCCAATCAGCTGCACGTGCGCCAGGCCTGGCATTACGCCCTGGGCGGCGAGACGCTGGCTAAAGCCATTCTGCAGCGCGACCTGCGCGAGGGCGATCCGCGTGCCCCGGTGGATCATCCAGGTGAGGCCTGGGCCAAGTCGCGCGCACCCTTTTCCTTGGATGAAGGCGGCGCCTTGCGGGTGCAGATTAGCGACCCGAGCGGGCGTTTCAACCTCAACAGTTTGCTACGTCAGGGCCAGCCCAACGAGGCCGCCGTGGCGCAATTTCGCCGTCTGCTGCTGGGGCTGCAAATCGAAGCGCCTTACGCCGAGCGCCTGCTCGACTGGCTGGATGCTGATGATCAGCCTAGCGGCGGTTACGGTGCGGAAGACAATCAATATCTGTTGGCGCAGCCGCCTTATCGTGCGGGTAACCGCGAGTTGAAGGATGTCTCCGAGCTGCGCCTGTTGCTGGAAATGACCGAGGCGGACTACCAGCGCCTATCGCCCTATGTCAGCGCCTTGCCGGCGGATGCCACGCTTAACGTCAATACTGCCAGCGCGCGCGTGCTGGCCAGCGTGGCTGAAGGGTTGCCGCTGAGTACTGCTCAGGGCCTGGTCGCCGCACGGGGCAGTGAGGGTTATCGTGATTTACCGAGCTTTACTGCGCAGCTGAGCGGCTTGCAGGTGCAGAGCCAAGGGTTGGCTGTAGGCAGTCAGTATTTTCAGGTGCTCAGCGAAGTGACTGTTGGTGAGCGTCGTCAGGTTTTACGCAGCACCTTGCAGCGCGCCAGTGATGGTCAGCTATATGTTCTAGCCCGTGATTTGGGGCAGGGCGGTATGCCGCCGGTGCCCGTTGAGGAAGTCGAACCATGAGTCAGACCTATGTATTTCTGCCACCCGCCGCCTGTACCGGCGCTCAGGCGGATCTACCCGTGCAGTGGGTGGCCGACGGGGTCAGCGAAACCCTGGCGTTCGGTTACGCGCAGACGCAGCTTGGCGCCAGCTGGACCCTGGTTCTGCCCGTTGAGGCGGTAACGGCCTGCGCGGTCAATCTGCCGACGCGCAAAGCCCGCTGGTTGCGTCAGGCGCTGCCGTTTGCGGTGGAGGAGCTGCTCGCCGAGGAAGTCGAGCTGATGCACCTGGCGTTGGGCGAGCAATTGGCCGATGGTCGCCATCGGGTGTTTGCCGTGCGCCGCAGCTGGCTGGCCGGCTGGCTGGCGTTATGCCCTACAGCGCCGCAGGCGATTGTCGTAGATGCCGATCTGTTGCCCGGGCCAGGCACTGCGCTATTGCCGCTGCACGGCCGCTGGCTGCTGGGCGGCGAGAATGTCACGCGGATGGCCTTGCAAGCGCAGGACTGGCCGCAGCTGAGCCCCTTGTGTGTGCAGCCGCAGGTTGCCTGGTGTGACCCGCAGCACCCGGCGCCGCAACCGGTGGATGAAAGCATGGCGCTGGCCGATTCCTATGTCTGGCTGGCCCAGCAACCGCTGCGCAATAACCTGGCTCAGGGTGAGTTCGCCGTGCAAAGCAGTAGCGGCCAGTGGCAGCGCTGGCGGCCATTGTTGGGGCTGGTCGGCATGTGGCTGGTGTTGCAGTGGGGTTTCAATCTGGCGCAGGGCTGGCACTTGCAGCGTCAGGCCGATGAATACGCCGCTGCCAGCGCCGCGTTGTACAAGGAGCTGTTCCCGCAGGACAGCAAGCTGGTCAACCTGCGTGCGCAGTTTGATCAGCATCTGCAGGCTGGCACGGGCAGCGGACAAACTCGTCTGCTTGGCTTGCTTGCCCAGGTTAGCGGCGCACTGGCGGCTGAAGGCGGTCAAGTGCAGGTTAGCCAGGTGGATTTCAGTGAGGTGCGCGGCGATCTGGCCATGCAGGTGCAGGCCGCCGGTTTTGCCGAGTTGGAGCGTCTGCGTGAGCGCTTGCAGGAAAGTGGCCTGGCGGTGCAGCTGGGCTCGGCCAGTCGGGAAGGGGCAGGCGTCAGCGCGCGCGTGGTGATCGGAGGATGAGTATGGTTTCGCAAGGCAAGGGCTTTACCGCGCAGCTGGATAATTCGTTGTTGCTGCAGCGCTGGCGTGCTCTGGCGCCGCGTGAGCAGTTTTCGCTCGGCAGTCTCGGGGCCTTTCTGCTGCTGGTGCTGCTCTATCTGACGCTCTGGCAACCGGTGCAGGAACGCTTGGCCGCTGCGCGCAGTGCGTTTGAAACGCAGCGCGAGTTGAATGCCTACCTGCATAGCCAGGCTCCGGCGGCGCGCAATCTGGCCAGCACCCCGCAGCAGGCAATTGACCCGGAGCGTCTGCAAGGCATGGTCACGGCCACGGCGGCAACCCAGGGGCTGACCATCGAGCGCTTGGATAATTCCGGCGATGGCGCCGTGCAGCTCAACCTGCAGCCGGCCCCATTTGCCCAACTGCTGCGTTGGTTCACTGTGCTGCAAGAGCAGGGCGTGCAAATCGCCGAAGCTGGGTTGGATCGCACCGAAGACAATAAGGTGGCTGCTCGGCTCAGTCTGCGGGTAGCGCAATAATGGTGCGGCGTGCCCTGTGATAGCACCTGGCAAGGGCAGCGTTTTTTGCACTTTTTTAGAAAAACTTGAGGCAGGGTGTTGACTTAGGTGCGGCCCTTGCGTAAATTTCGCGCCTCGCAAGCAGCGGGTGATTAGCTCAGCTGGGAGAGCATCTGCCTTACAAGCAGAGGGTCGGCGGTTCGATCCCGTCATCACCCACCACTCTTGTGAAACCGGACGAAAGTCCACCGACGCGCAGCGGTAGTTCAGTCGGTTAGAATACCGGCCTGTCACGCCGGGGGTCGCGGGTTCGAGTCCCGTCCGCTGCGCCATATTTTCCAGCTTGAGTTCGCTCAGGTTGAGATAAAAAAGCCCTAACAGGCTTCTTCATCAGATGAAGCACGAGTTGTACGGACGCAAGTCCACCGACATGCAGCGGTAGTTCAGTCGGTTAGAATACCGGCCTGTCACGCCGGGGGTCGCGGGTTCGAGTCCCGTCCGCTGCGCCATATAGGAAGCCCGCTGATATCGATATCAGCGGGTTTTTTATTGCCCGTCATTTAATTGCGGCAGCTTCCCGGCTGTCGCGCGACAACCTGTCATCTTGCGTTCATCTCGCCCATCTAGCCTGATTGGCATGCTCTTTGTTTATGCAATGAGTGGTTGCTGACATATCGAGTGGGAGGAGCAAGCAATGGATGATTATCAAGAAGAGCTGCTGGAAGCGCGCGCTACCGAGCAGGATGTGCCGGAGCGTGACGAAGACGCCACTGAGCTCTGATCCCTTTTAGAACTGCTAGAGCGCCCGGCGCTGTTCGCGGCGATATTCGCCCGGAGTTTGCTGGTTCCAGCGTTTAAACGCTCGCTGGAAGGCTTCTGCGGAGGCAAAGCCGAGCAGGTAGGCGATTTCACCGAAGGCCAGCTCGGTGTCGCGGATATAGGCCATGGCCAGGTCGCGGCGTGTGTCGTTGAGGATGCTGCGAAACTGCGTGCCTTCCTCGGCCAGTTTGCGCCGCAGGGTCCAGGTCGGCAGCTGTAGGCGCGCGGCAACTTCCGCCAAGTCGGGCTCGCGGCCATGCAGCAGTGGGCCGAGCAGCTGGGTAATGCGCTCGCGCAGGTTGCGCGTGCGGGTCAACTGCGTCAGTTCCCGCTCACAGATTTCCAGCAGGTGCCGCCAGGTGCTTGGGCAGTGCTCCGGATTGCGCAGGTTTAGGCTCTGCTGGTTCAGGCGTAGCTGGTTGTGCTCGCTAGAAAATTCCACCGGGCAGGCAAACAATTCGCCGTACTGCGCCGCATAGCTGGGCGCGGGAAATTCTATCTGCACTTTCTCCACGGGCAGGGCCTGTTGTGCCAGCTTGCTCAGCTGTTGCGTCCAACTGGCCAGTACCGAGTCGACCACAAAGCGGTTGTAGGCGTTGTATGGGCTGATTGAGTAGAAGCGCAGCCAGGCGCCCCGATTGTCCTCGTGCAGGCTGGATTGACCACGGTAGTTGCTGGCATACAGCGGCTCAAAGCGAATCAGCGCCCGCGCCGCCTCTCGCACCGTCGGTGCCTGCATCGCCGTCACGCCGGCTAGGCCAAGTTGGCTCAGGCGGCTGGTTTGCCCCATCAGCAGGCCCAGGCCGGGTTCGCCGCATTGCAGGATGGCACTATGACCCAGGCGCATATAGCGCGGGATCGATAGCCGTGCGCGCGGTTCGGCCAGGCGTGCGGCATCCAGGCCATAACTGTCGAGCAGCGGTTGCGGGTCCTGGGCGCAGCGGCGCATGGCGTCCGCCAGGCTGTCGACAAAACCCACCGACAGATCGCCGAGTTTTACCCGTGTGCTTTTCAGCATTGCGTCGTTATCCCGTCTGCGCCCATTCAATGTCGGGCATTTAGATAAGTCCGTCAGGGTAGGCAGGCGTTTGGGCTTTGCCAAGAGCTGCTGCTCTTTTTAATCATTAGGTTGTTACTTTGGGTCATTGAGCTGTTCAGCGCGGCTGATTATCGTCTAGACCATATTCGACCGCGACCCGCTAAGAGGTTGCGGCATCCGTGAAAGCCAACACCCGATGTGGAGATGTCCATGACTGCTCAGTACCCCCACCTGCTGGCCCCGCTTGATCTGGGTTTCACCACCCTGAAGAACCGCACCCTGATGGGGTCGATGCACACCGGGTTGGAAGAAAAGCCCAATGGCTTTGAGCGCATGGCGGCCTATTTCGCTGAGCGTGCCCGTGGTGGCGTTGGCTTGATGGTGACGGGTGGTATCGGCCCGAACGATGAGGGCGGCGTGTATTCCGGCGCAGCCAAGCTGACCACACCGGAAGAAGCGGAAAAGCACAAGATCGTCACCCGTGCAGTGCACGCCGCGGACGGCAAGATCTGCATGCAGATCCTGCATGCCGGTCGCTACGCCTATAGCCCGAAATCGGTAGCGCCGAGCGCGATTCAGGCGCCGATCAACCCGTTCAAGCCGAAAGAGCTGGACGAGGAGGGCATCGAGAAACAGATTCAGGACTTTATCAACTGCTCCGTGCTGGCCCAGCAGGCCGAGTACGACGGTGTGGAGATCATGGGCTCGGAAGGTTATTTCATTAACCAGTTCCTTGCCGCGCACACCAACCACCGTACCGACCGTTGGGGCGGTAGCTACGAGAACCGCATGCGCCTGCCGGTGGAGATCGTCCGTCGCGTGCGTGAGGCCGTGGGCCCGAACTTCATCATCATCTACCGCCTGTCGATGCTCGACCTGGTCGAAGGCGGCAGTACCTGGGACGAGATCGTCTTGCTGGCCAAGGCCATCGAGAAGGCCGGCGCGACCTTGATTAACACCGGTATCGGCTGGCACGAGGCGCGTATCCCGACCATCGCCACCAAGGTGCCGCGTGCGGCCTTCACCAAGGTCACCGCCAAGCTGCGTGGTGAAGTGGGTATTCCGCTGATCACCACCAACCGCATCAACACCCCGGAAGTGGCCGAACAGGTACTGGCCGAAGGCGATGCCGACATGGTGTCCATGGCGCGTCCATTCCTCGCCGACCCAGACTTCGTCAACAAGGCCGCAGAGGGTCGTAGCGATGAGATTAACACCTGCATCGGCTGCAACCAGGCCTGCCTGGATCACACCTTTGGTGGCAAGCTGACCAGCTGCCTGGTCAATCCGCGTGCTTGCCACGAGACCGAGCTGAATTACATCCCAACCACCGCCGTGAAGAAAATTGCGGTAGTCGGTGCTGGCCCTGCGGGCCTGTCAGCGGCGACCGTGGCGGCCGAGCGTGGCCATAGCGTGACCCTGTTCGATTCGGCCAGCGAAATCGGCGGCCAGTTCAACGTTGCCAAGCGCGTGCCGGGCAAGGAAGAATTCTTTGAAACCCTGCGCTACTTCAAACGCAAGTTGGAAACCACTGGCGTTGATCTGCGCCTGAACACCCGTGTGTCGGTTGACGACCTGGCCAAGGGCGGTTATGACGAGATCATCCTGGCTACCGGTATCGCCCCGCGCACCCCTGCCATTCCGGGCATCGAGCACGCCAAGGTGATCAGCTACCTGGACGCCATTCTGCAGCGCAAGCCGGTCGGCAAGAAGGTTGCGGTGATCGGTGCGGGCGGCATTGGCTTCGACGTTTCCGAGTTCATCACCCATCAAGGCGAGGCGACCAGCCTCAACCGCGACGAGTTCTGGAAGGAGTGGGGCATCGATACCGCTCTGGAGGCTCGCGGTGGCGTGGCTGGCGTGCAGGCCCATCCGCATCCGGCGGCGCGCGAGGTGTTCCTGCTGCAGCGCAAGAAATCCAAGGTCGGTGACGGCTTGGGTAAGACCACGGGCTGGATTCATCGCACAGGCCTGAAGAACAAGAACGTACAGATGCTCAATTCGGTCGAGTACCTCAAGGTCGACGACGCCGGCCTGCATATCAGCATCGCCGGTGGCGAGCCGCAGGTATTGCCGGTGGATACGGTGATCGTCTGCGCCGGTCAGGACCCTCTGCGTGAGCTGCAGGAAGGCCTGGAAAACGCTGGGCAGACTGTGCACCTGATCGGTGGTGCTGATGTCGCCAGCGAGCTGGATGCCAAGCGTGCCATCAACCAGGGCTCGCGCCTCGCTGCCGAACTCTAAAGCAATCGACGCCCCGCCTAGTGCGGGGCGTTTTGTATGTGGCTGACAACAATAAGGAAAAGCCCGTGTCCGAGAACCCTCAACTACAAGCGGCCGCTGCCGCTACGCTCGCGCAATGGCATGCTCTGATGCAGAACAACGACCTGCGCAGCCTGCCGGAATTGCTGCATCCGCAGGCGGTGTTCCGCTCGCCTATGGCGTACAAGCCTTATGCCGGTGCACCCATGGTGTCGCTGATTCTCAATACGGTGAGCAAGGTATTTGTCGACTTTGCCTACCACCGCGAGCTAGCCAGCGCTGATGGTCTAAATGTGGTGCTGGAATTCAGTGCCAAAGTGGGTGAGCGCGAGCTGAAGGGTATCGACATGATTCGCTTCGATGAGGCCGGCAAAATTGTCGAATTTGAAGTGATGGTGCGCCCCATGAGCGGTCTGCAGGCCCTGGGTGAAGAAATGGGCCGGCGGCTGGCCCCTTTTTTGGCCGCGGCAAAAGCCTGAGACGTTGCACCAAACCCATCACAGTTTCGCCCTGTCGGCCGGTTTTTAGCGGTCTGCTGGCAGGGTGACTGCCAACCCAGTCACATTGCTGGGCTTGGTTTTTCCCCTAGACTTGCCTGAACAAGGGTATAGCGCCTGCAACATAGGTATTGCTTAGCCCGTCAGATTGTTGGCAGTCTTGTCATGTGCGCCATTTTTTGCGCAGCGTGATCAAGATGAGTCACCGCTGAGCGGAACCCCGTTTCGGCCTAGAGGAAAAGCGATGAGCATGCAGAACAAGCCGCAGATGGTTGAGGCCGTAATGTTCTTCAGTGAGCGTGGCGGTATCTGCAAGCAAATGTTTTTCCCCGAATTCGAAGCATTGCTCGACGGCGTAGTGAATATGCCGGAGTTCGCCGACGAGCAGATGCGTGTGGCGTACGTGCTGATCAACCCGCGCCTGTTGATTAAGGCGCTGGTGTTTTTCTACCTTGACTTCGACGAAAAGGGCGCGCCGGATTCCGGCTGGAATATCCCTCTGCAGGCCCTGGCCGAGCGAGCTGGGCGTGGGCCTGATCTGGGTGCTGGGCCGATTCGACTGGCGTGCCGCAGTCAGTGCCCGGTGTCCTGGCACCAGATGCACCTCTGGGACCCCAGTCTGACCCCTGGCAATAACGACCTGGCGCTGCTTCGCGATGTGGTCAAGCGCAACGGTCTTGGTTTGCTGGCCGAAGACGAAAATGTCCAGGCGGTTGCGCCAGAGCGATTGCAGATGGCCTCGGAGGATAAGTGGTACGCCCCGGATCCTGCTCAGGAAGAAGCTGCCAAAGCCACCGAAAAGCTTGATCAGGAGCAACGCCTGAAAGCCGCGCAACTGATCAAGCAGCAGCGCTTGCGCATCAGCAGCCTGACTCAGCAACATGAGGAAGAGCTGGCTAAGTTCAAGTTGGCCAGCGATGAGCAGAGCAAGAACCTGCAGGCGCAAATCCACGGCCTGCACCAGGCCTTGCGTCAGCAAGAAGAACACAACGCTGCGTTGAAAGCGCAGCTCGCAGCTCAGGCGGCGAGCTTCCAAGTCTCCCGTGAGGAGATGACCGAGCAACTGCGGGCGCTGGAACGTGATGGCCGCAGTGAGAGTGATAGCTTGCGCGCGCAGTTCGAAGGCGAGATGCAGGCCAAGATTGCTTCTGCAGTGGCTGAATACAAAGAGCAGATTGCCATTCGCGATGTTGAGCTGGCTTATCGCGGCGAGCAGGACACGCAAGCGCTGCAGGAGATCAACCGGCTCAAACGCGCTTATGCCGATCTGGCAAGCCAAGGCGGTGATCAGATTCTCGAGCGCCTGGCCAAGCTCGGTGTGGTCTTTGTGGTCTATCACCCAGGCGCGGGTCACCTGACCATCCCGCTGCAGGATATCGCTGCTTACCAGGACAACCCGCTGGCTTATGCCGCTGCCAAGTGTTTTGTCAGCGAAGAGCAATACCGTCACTGGTTGGCGCATTATCAGAAACCGAGTTGTGAGGCTTCTTTGCCCAGTGGCGAGCGTTGCGCCATCCCCATCGACCGTATCGATACGCCGAGCCGTTTTGTTTTGGGTGAATCCAATTGCTGTGCGCGGCACAAGGCCAGTAGTCGTTTGCGTACTGTCAGTTAGCCTTGTCTGTTGTCCTCCCTGACTGGGCGCCGCGCGCGCCCTTGCAACCTTTGCGATTGGAGTGGGCGCTAGCTGCCGGGGTCGAGCTGGCGGTGCTGCGCCTGGATCTGCTTGACCCGCTGATCAGCGGTAATAAATGGTTCAAGCTCTCCGAGCATCTACGCGCCGCAGAAGCCTGTGCTGCCACTGGCGTGATCAGCCTGGGTGGCGCGCACTCCAATCACCTGCATGCCCTGGCCGCTGCTGGTAAACGCTTCAATTTCCAGACGGTTGGGCTTCTACGTGGTCATCCGCAGCAGACTCAGACGGTGGGTGATCTGCAGGCTTTTGGCATGCACTTGCATTGGTTGAGTTATGCGGGCTACCGGGCTCGACATGCGGCCGACTTCTGGTTGCCCTGGCAGGCCCGCTATCCAGGCTTTTATCCGCTTCCAGAGGGCGGTGGTGGTCTGCCGGGTGCGCTGGGATGTATGGGCTTGGTGCAGCACGTTCGCCAGCAGCTTCCAGCTCTGGGGTGGTCTGATTACGATGCCTGGTGGTTGGCAGCAGGGACGGGCACCACGCTGGCCGGTTTGCTGCTCGGCGAAGCGGCTGCGCATCAGGTGCATGCGGCGCTCGCGGTGCCGGCGGATCATGGCGTCGAGCAGCAGGTGCAAACGATTATTCAGGCGGCCGGTATGCCGGTGGTGTCTTATCAGCTACATGAGGCCAGCCGTGGTGGATTTGCCAAGGTGGATGCTGAATTGCTCCATTTTATGCAGGCGGTAGAAACGCAGAGTGGTGTGCCGCTGGAGCCGCTGTATACCGCCAAGGCATTAATGGCGTTGCGCCAGCAGGTCGAGGCCGGTTACTTTGCTCGCGGCAGTCGTTTGGTGTTTGTGCACACGGGCGGCTTGCAGGGTCGTGCCGCGGCCTTGCAGCAGGCGGCGAAAGCATGATCGGCCGATTAACCCAGCTACACTAAATGTCACCAGCGGAGCCTGGATACTCCATGAGCGAACCTCTTAACCCCGAACAGTTGCGCAGCCTGACGCCACTCAATGTGCTGTCTGAACAGCAATGGCGCGAATTGCGTGCGCAGTTTGTGCCGCAACCGTTGTTGGCGGGTCAGTTGTTGTTTCGCCCGGGGGATCAGGCGCGCCTGACCTATTACCTGCTGGCGGGTGAGCTATTGCTGCAATCGGTCGATGGCCAGGCGCAGCGCTTACAGGCTGGCAGTGAGGCCAGTTGTCATCCGTTGTCGCCGAGCCTGCCGCGCTTGCACGAAGCGCGGGCACTGACTGATGCCAGTGTGCTGGCGTTAGACACCGCGACCCTCAATCGGCTGCTGACCTGGCGCCTGGCTTATCAGGATCTGCTACTCGAACTGGGGCAGGATCATGCCGAAGTCGAATGGTTGGAACGGCTGTTGGAAAACCCACTGTTTGCCAGGGTGCCGCCGTCTAACGTGCGCGCTATGTTGGCACGCCTGCAGCGTGTCGAGCTGGCCGCAGGCAGTACCGTGCTGCAGGAGGGTGATGTCGGTGACAGCTGCTATTTCCTGAAAAATGGTCGTGCCGAGGTGATCCGCGGTGCGGGCAGCGCGCAGCAGGTGTTGGCCGAGCTGGAGATCGGCGCCTGCTTTGGTGAGGAGGCCTTGCTGGCCGACAGCCCGCGCAATGCCACGGTAACCATGCTAGAAGACGGCGTGGTACTGCGTCTGGATCGTCAGGATTTCTTTGCGTTGCTGAAGGCTCCGGTGGTCGATGAGGTGTCACTCGGCGAAGCATCACGTTTGCTGGCGGCGGGTGCGCAGTGGTTGGATGTGCGTCTGCAGGAAGAATACGAGCGTGCCCATGCGCTGCAGTCGCTGAATATGCCGTTGCAATTGCTGCGTCTGAAAGCGCGCTTACTGGATAAGACGCGTACTTATCTGTGTTACTGCGACAGCGGCAAGCGCAGCAGCAGTGCAGTGTTTCTACTTTCGCAGCTTGGCTATCGCGCCTATGCACTGCGTGATGGGGTGGATGCCTTACCGGCGGTCCAGCGTGATGCGCTTTTGTGTGAAAGTGGCTCGGGTTATCTGGCGCGCTCGGGCGGACGTACTGAGCGCAGTCTGTGAGCTAGCTGGCCGATTGCGTTGGCCAGTGATCATCGACCAGAAACACCCGCTCGGCTTCCAGCCATTCATTCTGCGGGCCTTCAGTCAGGCGTACGAGCAACTGCGCGTTGGCATCGCCCGGTAGTGCGGTGAACCACTGATTGAATTGCTCGTGCGACCACAGATGCTCTTCCTCAATCCGCGCTGACGCCAGCCAGGCGTGCCGTGCTAACGGCTGCCAGTGACCTTGGTTGTGCGTGGCAAAACGCGTCCAGTCAGTGCGATGTAGCCAGTGCCCACGCAGATGCTCAGAGTTGCCATGTTGCGGCGCGGCATAGGATGGCTGCTGCCAGGGATAGAACAGATAACCGCCCAGCCATAACGCCGCCTGAGGTTGCTGAATAGCCAGCTCGATCAACCGCTGCTGGGCTTCCGCGCGGGTGGATAGCGGCAACTGATGTTGGCTCAGGTGCGCCAGTTTGATATCCAGACGGTCATGGCTGCCCGGGCCCAGCCAGTGCGCCAGCTCTGCACCACTACAATGCTGTTGGCCTAGGTACAGCTTGATCGCCAGTTCCAGGTGATGCACGCCTTCCTCGTCGCGCAGCAGCATATCCAGCTCACCCAGGGTATGACCCTGTTGGCGGATGGGCAGGTTGGCGGCCAGTATCTCGACACCCGGTGCGGCATGCAGTGCAAACTGCCAGAGGCGTTCGTAGTACAACCCCAGGCGGCGCACTGAGCTTTGGCTTAGCCACTGCTGTAGGGCATGACTGTCGGTATCCAGACTCAGCAACCAGTCCGCCAGCGCATCGGGTTGTTGGCTCCAGTTACTGGCCTTGAGTGGATGACGCTGTGGCCAGGGCGTCTGTGTCAGCAACGGCGGCGAGAGCAGTGCCCAAGCCAGGTCGCGCACAGTAGGTTGGCGCAACTGCGAGGGCAGGTCGGTGAGTGAGGGGAAGGGCATCATGCTGCGAGCATAGCGCTTTGCGGCTATTTGCGAGCTGCTGCGCGGGTTAAAAGTAACCCCGCTAGCTCTTCAATAAGCGCTTAAACGCTGTCATGGCCGGTCAGCGGTTTGCCGCTGCCATGGGCTTTCGCCCATAATCCGAGCCACTAGACCCAGAGCCTGGCGGGAGCACCATGGAGCAGTTTCGTAATATCGGCATCATCGGTCGACTGGGCAGCACCCAGGTTCTCGACACCATTCGCCGGCTGAAGAAATTTCTGCTCGCTCGTCACCTGCATGTGATCCTCGAAGACACCATCGCTGAAGTGCTGCCGGGCCACGGCTTACAGACCTCTTCGCGCAAGATTCTTGGCGAAGTATGCGACCTGGTGATCGTGGTCGGCGGTGATGGCAGCATGCTCGGCGCCGCCCGTGCACTGGCGCGGCATAAGGTGCCGGTGCTGGGGGTCAACCGCGGCAGCCTGGGCTTTCTCACCGATATTCGCCCCGATGAGTTGGAGGTGAAGGTGGCCCAGGTGCTCGAAGGGCATTACCTGACCGAAAACCGCTTTCTTCTGGAGGCCGAGGTGCGCCGCAATGGCGAAGCCATCGGTCAGGGCGATGCGCTCAACGATGTGGTGCTGCATCCGGGCAAGTCCACGCGGATGATCGAGTTCGAGCTGTTTATCGATGGCCAGTTCGTCTGCAGTCAGAAGGCTGATGGCTTGATCGTGGCCACGCCGACCGGCTCCACGGCCTATGCGCTGTCCGCTGGCGGGCCGATCATGCATCCCAAACTGGATGCCATCGTGATCGTGCCGATGTACCCGCATACGCTGTCCAGCCGGCCGATTGTGGTGGATGGCAACAGCGAGCTGAAAATCGTCGTGTCCAAGGATCTGCAGCTGTATCCGCAGGTCTCCTGTGACGGACAGAATCACTTCACCTGCGCCCCCGGCGATACGGTCACCGTGGCTAAGCGGCCGCAGAAGCTGCGCCTGATTCACCCGCTGGACCACAACTATTACGAAGTCTGTCGCAACAAGTTGGGCTGGGGTAGCCGGCTTGGCGGGGGGGGGTGATGCACCTCGATCCCGCTCGCGGTTATGACCTGATCGGCGATATCCATGGCTGCGCAAAGACCTTGGAGCGCCTGCTGAGCACCCTGGGTTACCGCCAGCAGGCGGGGGTGTGGCAGCACCCTAAGCGTATGGCGATCTTTCTGGGGGATCTGGTCGACCGTGGCCCGCGTATCCGTGAAACGTTGCATGTGGTGCGCGATATGGTCACGGCCGGAAAGGCGCTGTGCATCATGGGTAACCATGAGTTCAACGCGCTGGCCTGGAGTACGCCGGCCGCCCCAGGCAGCGGCCGGCAGTTTGTTCGTGAGCACACACCACGGCATGCGCGGCTGATCAAGGAAACCCTGGAACAGTTCGACGCCTATCCGGCAGAGTGGCAGGAGTTTCTCGACTGGTTCTATGAGTTACCACTGTTTATCGATGCTGGGCATTTCCGTGTGGTGCATGCCTGTTGGGACGACAGCCTGATTGAGCCGCTGCGTGCGCAGTTTGCCGATGGCTGCATTGATGAGCATTTTCTCCAGGCTGCTGCCGTGCACGGCAGTTTTGCCAATACCGCGCTTGATCGACTGCTGCGCGGCACTGATATGCGTCTGCCGCACGGTATGACCCTGACCAGCGATGACGGTTTTACCCGCGCGCACTTTCGCACCAAATTCTGGGAAGAAGACCCGCAAACTTATGGCGATATCGTCTTCCAGCCCGATGCCCTGCCGGAACTGGCAGCGCAGATGCCGCTCAGCGAGATGCAGAAAACCGAACTGCTTAAATACGGTGCCGATCAGCCACTGCTGTTTGTCGGCCACTACTGGCGCAGCGGCAAACCTGCCCCGATTCGCAGCAACCTGGCCTGCCTGGATTACAGCGCCGTGTTGAACGGCAAGCTGGTGGCCTATCGGCTTGACCAAGAACTGCGCCTGGATGCCCACAAGTTTGTCTGGGTCGATGTCGAGGCCTCCGAGCGTGACGCCTGACTTTTCCATTTTTCGCAACAGGTAACCGATACCCATGGATGACACTACGCTGGTTCAACTGGAAGCAGCATTGTCGGCATCACCCGACAATGACGCGCTGCTGACGCTTCTGTTGCAGGCTTATCTGGAGCGTAACGAGTACGCTCGCGGCTTGCCGCATCTGCCCAATACTCTTGCCGACCGCGAGGATGCTCCGGCCTTGCGTCTGTTGGCCGCACGCCTGTGTCTGCAAGCGGGCGATGCGAAACGTGCCTTGATCCTTGTGCCGAGCGACGATCCTGCCGGGCGTCTGCTGCGTGCCCGTGCCTTGGCCGATCTTGAGTGCCGTGATGAAGGGTTGGTCGAATACCGCGCCGCAGTCGCTGCCAATCCGGCCTTGGAAGACATTGCTCTGCAGCGCCGGCTGAGCGCTAACGTGGTAGATTTTCAAGGCAGTGAAGGGCGCCCGCGCCTGCGGGTGATCTCCAACGACGATACTGACCGCAGCGAAGCCACGCGCCTGCTGGAGCCTAGCACCGAGACTCTGACCTTCGACGATGTCGGCGGCCTCGATGATCTGAAAAAAACCATCCACAAGAAAATTATCCTGCCGTACCAGAAACCCGGTCTGTTTCAGCGCTTTCGCAAGCGTGTCGGCGGCGGCATTCTGCTCTACGGCCCGCCCGGTTGCGGCAAGACCATGCTGGCGAGAGCCACGGCTGGCGAGTGCAAGGCGACCTTCCTCAATGTGGCGATTTCCGACGTGCTCGACATGTACATCGGCGAGTCCGAGCGCAAACTTCACGCGATCTTCGAAGAGGCCCGGGCCAAGGCGCCTGCGGTACTGTTTTTCGATGAAGTGGAAGCCCTGGGCGGGCGTCGGACCAATACTCGTGAGGCGACGTCGTCCAAATTGGTCAGCCAGTTTCTCACCGAAATGGACGGCTTTGCCCAGTCCAATCACGGCGTTTTGATCCTCGCAGCGACCAACGTGCCGTGGTCGGTAGATGCTGCGTTCCGTCGTCCTGGTCGCTTCGATCGCGTGCTGTTCGTGCCGCCACCAGACCGTGGCGCGCGCGCCAGCTTGCTGCGTATGCTGATGGCCGACCGGCCCAGCGACGGCGATATCGACTACGAATTCCTCGCCCGCAGTACCTCGGGGTTTTCCGGAGCCGACCTGCGCGAGCTGGTGGAAACTGCAATCGACGAGGCCATTGAGGAGTCGATCAGCGAAGGCCAAGAGCGACCGGTTACCGATGCTCACCTCAAGGCAGCATTGAAGGAGGTGCGCGCCACCACCCTTGAGTGGCTAACCACCGCACGCAATTACGCGCGTTACTCCAACGAGGGCGGCCAGTACGACGAAGTGCTGGCCTTCTTGGAAAAGAATGGCAAGGGGCGCTGATGCAGACCAAGAACCTTTATAGGCTCGATGATGAGCCTGTGCCAGGGCCGCTGGTGCGCCTGGCCGTAGAGCCGCTGTGGCCCTTGCTGGCGCTGATGCTCGGCGGCTTCTGGCTGGGCCTGCCTTGGTTCGTCTTCAATGGCTTCGCGGTCGGCAGCCCGACCCGGGTGCGCGAGGTCGTGATCGCAATACTCGGCTTGTTCGTTACGGTGGGTATCGCCTTCGCCCTGATCTACCTCTGGCAGGCCGGTTACATCCATAAGGACGGCCTGCAGTACGCGCTGCTGGTGTTGGTGGTATGGAAACTGGTGGTGGCTTATGCGCTGTTCGTGGCGCAGAGCGCGACCATTGAGATCTACCAGTATTACGGCGGGGTGCTCAATCGTTTCGGTATGCCGGTGATGCTGCTCGGTGCCTTTGTGCTGCGTGGCATGGTCCTCGGTTTTTTGCCCTTCACCCTCTGGCAACTGGTGCTGAGCTGATGAACGAATCCTATCTGTTGCAAGTGGCTCAGCAGCGTCTCGATTCAGGCCACATCGAAGGCGCCATCGACAGCCTGCGTCAGCTACTCGGTGATGATCCGATGCACGCCGAGGCTCATGCCTTGCTCGCTCTGTGCCTGCTGTCTATGCGCCGTGCTCATGCCGCCGAGCGCGAAGCTGGCTTGGCGTTGTCTGCCGATCCGCATCTGGAACTGGCGCATTACGCTGCAGCCCGTGTGGCCGTGGCACGTCGTCGTTTCAAGGAGGCGGGTAAGCACTTGGCACAGTTGCTCGATATCAATCCGCAGGAAGCCGCTTACCACCTGGCTTATGCCGAACTGTGTTATTTGACCCGGCGCCACAAGAAACAGCTCGCCAGCCTGCAGAGGGCTGTGGAGTTAGCGCCGGATGACCCTAATTGCCTGGCGGCGCTGGCTGGCTACTATCGTCAGCGTGGTGACGTGCAGCAGGCCGAGCGCTTCGCTCGCGAAGCGTTGCAACTGCAGCCCAATCATCATCAGGCCGTCGTTATTATGGGGCACTTGTTGCTGCGCCGCGGCGAAACCGAGGCCGCGCGCGAGCACGCGATCTGGGTATTGCGCGAAGACGCCAACGACGTTTCCGCGCTGTACCTGTTGTCAGCGGTGAAGGCGCGTAGCAATCCGTTTCTGGGGCTGTGGTGGCGCTACAACTCGTGGATGTCCGAGCTGGGCCCGACCCGTGCGATCATCGTGCTGCTGGGTATGTTCGTACTGTATCGCGTGGTGGTGATCGCCACCACCCAGCAGGGATATGCACAAACAGCCGAAGTGATCGGTTGGGCCTGGATGGGTTTTGTCATCTACAGCTTTGCCGGCCCGCAGATATTCCGTCGCTCGCTGGAAAAAGAGCTGGCGCAGGTCAAACTGTCGAAGGATTTTTAGGGCAGACCTGCCTTCGGTATTTCAGCGGTAACTTTGAGGTGCGCCATTTAGGTTTGAAGTGCCAGTCCATCCCCTAGCGGCCACGAAGTTCATCGATCGACTTGCCGTGCGTCTTCGTGTGGGGCTCGGTAAGATGCGTGTCTGTTTTTCAGGAGATGGCCATGTCGTCCTTTGCCGAAATGATCGAAAACATCACCCCCGAGATCTACCAGAGCCTCAAACTCGCTGTGGAAATCGGCAAATGGCCCGATGGCCGCAAGCTGAGCCAAGAGCAGAAGGAGCTGACCCTGCAGGCGCTGATTGCCTGGGAAATCCACAACCTGCCGGAAGAAGAGCGCATTGGTTACATGGGCCCGCAGGAATGCAGCTCCAAGTCCGAGCCGATCCCCAATCTATTGTTCAAGTCCTCGGATACCCTGCACTGATGAGCGAGTTGGCCCGTGGTGCCCTGAGCAAAATGGCGGCGCAGCTGGATGCGCCGGTGCAGTACAGCTTTCGCCTGGGTGATGAACTGTTGCCGGTCAACCCGCTGATCGGCAAGACCCTGCGCCTGGAGTACCTGGGCGCAATCCATTGCACACATTGTGGACGCAAGACCAAGAGCAGCTTCAGTCAGGGCTATTGCTACCCCTGCATGCAGAAGCTAGCGCAGTGCGATGTCTGCATCATGAGCCCGGAGCGCTGTCACTATGATGCAGGCACCTGCCGTGAGCCGAGCTGGGGCGAGCAGTTCTGCATGACCGATCATGTGGTTTACCTGGCCAACTCCAGTGGCGTGAAAGTCGGCATCACCCGCGCGACGCAGATTCCCACACGCTGGATCGACCAGGGTGCGACCCAGGCGCTGCCGATTTTGCGGGTGGCCACCCGTCAGCAGTCTGGCTTTGTTGAAGATCTGCTGCGCAGCCAGGTGGCGGACAAAACCAATTGGCGCGCGCTGCTCAAGGGTGATGCTGCGCCGGTGGATCTGCTTGCCGTACGCGAGCAGCTGTTTGCTACGTGCAGCAGTGGGTTGACCGAGCTGCAGCAGCGCTTTGGTATTCAGGCTATCCAGCCGCTCAGCGATCAGCCAGTGGTGCAGATCAGCTATCCGATTGAGGCCTATCCGGCGAAGATCACCAGCTTCAATCTGGACAAGAATCCGCTGGCCGAAGGCACGTTGCTGGGCATCAAGGGCCAGTACCTGATGTTCGACACCGGCGTGATCAATATCCGCAAATACACCGCTTACCAGCTGGCCGTTCACGAACTGGCCGCCTGAGTTACTTATTCGCGAACCCGGCGCCCGCGCGCCGCAGACAAAGGGCCACACGCCATGCGCACCGAACAGCCGAAGATGATCTACCTCAAGGACTACCAGGCCCCGGATTATCTGATTGATGAAACGCACCTGACCTTCGAGTTGTTCGAGGATCACACTTTGGTGCATGCACAGCTGGTGATGCGCCGTAACCCGGTGGCGGGTGCTGGTTTGCCACCGCTGGTGCTGGACGGCCAGCAGCTTGAACTGCTCAGTGTGGCGCTCGATGACCGCGAGCTGAGTGCCGGTGATTACCAACTGAGCGACAGTCATCTGACCTTGCAGCCTACGGCGGCCAGCTTTGTGATCGACAGCAGCGTGCGCATCCACCCGGAAAGCAACACCGCGCTGGAAGGCCTGTATAAGTCCAGCGGCATGTTCTGCACCCAGTGCGAGGCCGAAGGCTTCCGCAAGATCACCTATTACCTCGACCGCCCGGACGTGATGAGCAAGTTCACCACCACCCTGAGCGCGGCGCAGCATGACTATCCGGTGCTGCTGTCCAACGGCAACCCGATTGCCAGTGGTCAGGAGGAGGGCGGCCGGCACTGGGCGACCTGGGAAGACCCGTTCATGAAGCCGGCCTACCTGTTTGCACTGGTCGCCGGTGATCTCTGGTGTGTGGAAGACAGCTTCACCACCATGAGTCAGCGCGAGGTGGCGCTGCGTATTTATGTCGAGCCGGAAAACATCGACAAATGCCAGCACGCCATGGACAGCCTGAAGAAATCCATGAAGTGGGATGAGGAGGTCTACGGCCGCGAGTACGACCTGGACATCTTTATGATCGTCGCGGTCAACGACTTCAACATGGGTGCCATGGAAAACAAGGGCCTGAATATCTTCAATTCCAGCTGCGTGCTGGCCAAGGCCGAAACCGCCACCGACGCCGCGCATCAGCGCGTTGAAGCGGTTGTAGCTCACGAATACTTCCACAACTGGTCGGGCAACCGCGTGACCTGCCGCGACTGGTTCCAGCTGTCGCTCAAAGAAGGCTTTACCGTCTTCCGCGATGCCGAGTTCAGCGCCGATATGCACTCGCGCACGGTCAAGCGCATTGAAGACGTGGCCTACTTGCGCACGCACCAGTTCGCCGAAGATGCTGGCCCCATGGCGCATCCGGTGCGCCCGGATGCCTTTATGGAAATTTCCAACTTCTACACCCTGACGGTGTACGAGAAAGGCTCGGAAGTCGTGCGCATGATCCGCACCCTGGTTGGCGCCGAGGGCTTCCGCAAAGGCAGCGACCTGTACTTCGCACGTCATGATGGCCAGGCGGTGACCTGTGATGACTTTATCCGGGCGATGGAAGAGGCCAATGGCATCGACCTGACCCAGTTCAAACGTTGGTACAGCCAGGCCGGCACACCGCGCCTGGAGGTCAGTGAAAGCTATGACGCGGCGGCCAACAGCTATCGCCTGCACTTCCGCCAGAGCTGCCCGGCTACACCGGGGCAGGCTGAGAAACAGCCGTTTGTTATCCCGGTCGAGTTGGCTTTGCTCGATGCTCAAGGGCGTGAATTGCCGCTGCAACTGGTCAGTGAAGATGCTGCAGTGGGTACTTCCCGTGTGCTGCAGGTAACGGAGGGCGAACAGGCCTTCACCTTTGTCAATCTGGCGGAAAAGCCGCTGCCGTCCTTGCTGCGCGGCTTCTCGGCACCGATCAAGCTGAGCTTCCCCTACAGCCGTGATCAGCTGATGTTCCTGATGCAGCACGACAGTGACGGCTTCAACCGCTGGGAAGCGGGGCAGCAACTGTCCGTGCAAGTGCTGCAGGAGATGATTGGCCAGCATCAGCGTGGCGAGCCGTTGGTGCTTGATCAACGTTTGGTTGAGGCCTACCGTACGCTGCTGGCCGACGATTCGCTGGATCAGGCCATGGTTGCCGAAATGCTCTCACTGCCCGGCGAAGCCTATCTGACAGAAATCAGTGCTGTGGCCGATGTCGAAGCCATCCACGCCGCCCGTGAGTTTGCGCGCATGCAACTGTCGGATGCGCTGTTCGATCTGTTGTGGCAGCGCTATCAACGTAACCGCGAGGTGTCCCGCGCTAGCGCTTATGTGGCTGAGGCCGAACACTTTGCCCGGCGTAGCCTGCAGAACATTGCGTTGTCCTACCTGATGCTCAGCGGCAAGGCTGAGGTGTTGGCGGCTTGTTTGGAGCAGTTCGAGAACGCTGACAATATGACCGAGCGTTTGACTGCGTTGGCGGTGCTGGTCAATTCGCCGTTCGAAGCCGAAAAGGCAACCGCGCTGGCCAGCTTCGCCGATTTCTTTAAGGACAACCCGCTGGTTATGGATCAGTGGTTCAGTGTGCAAGCCGCCTGCGCCTTGCCGGGTGCGCTGCAGCGTGTTGAACAACTGATGCAGCATCCGGCGTTTACCTTGAAGAATCCGAATAAGGTTCGTTCGCTGATAGGTGCGTTTGCTGGGCAGAACCTGCTGGGTTTCCATCAGGCAGATGGCAGAGGCTACCGCTTCCTGGCCGACCAGGTGATTACCCTCAATGCCCTCAACCCGCAGATCGCGTCGCGTTTGTTGGCGCCGCTGACTCGCTGGGCCAAATACGGCAGTGCTCGTCAGGCGCAGATGAAAGCGCAACTTCAGCGCATTCTGGCCTCGGGTGAATTGTCCAGTGATGTCTATGAGGTAGTCAGCAAGAGCTTGGTTGGTTAATTAGTGAGCGGTAACAACCTAGGGTGGCAGCGCCACCCTACATAAAAAACTCAATGTTTTTGAGTGTTTTTTGATCAGTGCATTAACTCTAAAGACCGATCCTGCCTATCTATGTGCAATGCATAGGGTTACAGGTGCTCATACAGTCCTTTTTAACCTCACTAAAGTGTTACCTGGCTTAATCGGGTAACACTTTTTGTGTTACCCGATTAAATGTAAGCAGAGTTTGCGCAATATGAATTGAACTGCTTGGCTTGACCTTGGCTGATTTGTTTGAAACATCTAGGCGTGCACAACGCAGTAAGGTGACTGATCGCGCCAGATGGTAGGACAAAATAGGAAAAATCTGTCACTGCATGGGCTTGTCTGGCTCGTGAATGATCAGTCACAAAGTGGCTTTATGGTTTGGTTGTGTGTTGCGCTGGATTTTTTATACACCTGTTTGAATTGGCACTATGGTTGCAGGGACTAAAGTGATTTGACCTCGTCATGGTGCACGCCAAACAGTGAGGTGCGTGTAAGCGCGTTGGGGGCTTGCCTTCCAATCAACATTTAAGGCCGTCATCAGTATGGCCATAACGTGCCTCAGCGGTTGGGGTACAAAAAAGATGATCTGTCCACGGAGTAATGTTTCGATGGAAATTAAGTCCCGTAAGCCCGTATTGCGTTTCGCACCTGCCAAGGCAGGTTTTGCTTTTGTCGGTATTCTTCCCTTGCTAGTGGCTGCGCATGCTCAAGCGGTGGAATTTAGTTTTGCCGACAATGAAATCAGCGGCTCCATCGATACCACCGTGTCCTACGGTCAGCTCTGGCGCGTACAGGGTCAGGACAAGACCAACAACGATATTAATACCAACGACGGTAACCGTAACTTCGGTACTGGCTTGGTTTCTGAAGTCTTCAAAGTCACTTCCGATATGGAAGTGACATACCAGAATTATGGTGCTTTTGTGCGCGGTACAGCGTTCTATGACACCCAGATCATGGATAAGCGTAACGACTACTACGACTCCAGTCTGGCGTATCAGCCAAGCCAGAATGTACCGAAAGACGACAGCTTTACTCGCGGTACTCGCCACTCGGCCGGCCGTAACGCAGAAATTCTCGATGCATATGTATATGGCAATTGGGATATCGCCGATATGCCGGTTGGCGTGCGCTTCGGTAAGCAGGTATTCAACTGGGGTGAAGGCCTGTTCTACCGCGGTGGGGTAAACACTACCAACCCAGTAGATGCCGGTAAGTTCCGTCTGCCAGGTGCAGAAGTTAAAGAAGTCTTGGTTCCAGTTGAGGCGCTGAGTTTTAGCGTTGGCCTGACTGACAATATTTCCATGGATGCGTTCTATCAGTTCAACTGGAAAGAGTCGGCGATTGATCCAGTGGGTACTTATTTCTCTGAGACGGATCTGTTTGGTGAGGGTGGTAATACTGCCTATAACAATTTTGCGGGCACGGCGCTGGCGGGTGTTATTCCTACATATAATGCATCTGCTAATCCGTTGAATCCAAATCTTGCAGCATTGAAGGCTACTGGTCTTTATCAGGCGGGAGCTAATAAATCTTTTGGAAATATCCTAAAGGTTGCAGACGTTACAGAAGATATTAACGCTAAAAATGATGGTCAGTATGGGTTGTCATTTAAGTATATCGCCGAGGAGCTGAATTCTACTGAGTTTGGTGCGTATCTAGTTAATTATCATGCCAAAGAGCCTACCATTTATGCTGATTTGAATGGCTACAAAGGTGTTGATATTGGCGCTTTGGCGGGCACGCTCTGCGGTATTAATCTGGGCCTTAACCCGAATTGCGCTGACCCTACATCAGCTACATTCCAGAATTTTGTTCCGGTTGCAGGCGGGCTAGCTACTGTTGATATGCTTGGCTCCACTCAGGCTAAACGTGAGTATGCCGAAGATATCCGCATGTACGGCTTCAGCTTCAATACCACGCTGAATGAAACTTCAGTATTCGGTGAGCTTGCATATCGTCCGAACCTGCCTGTAGGTATTTCTGCTACAAATGACTTGTTGGGTGATATTGTTCTCCAGGGTGGGACTCTGGCGAATAATCGCGGTGGTAGTCTCGGTAGTGGATTGATTGCGGGTCAACAAGTCGATCGGAACTCTAAGGTGAGTAACTCTCGTCGGGTTGAAGCATTCAATACATCTATTGGTGCAATCCACAACTTTGGCAATGTATTGAGTTTTGATTCGCTGTTTGGTGTTGCAGAGCTTGCCTCGGAGCATTTGCGTGGTGATAGCCTCAAATATAACTCTGTTAATGGTGAGCGTTGCATCGCCGGTCGTGCAAATACATCCTATTCAACTGACTCGGTGATGGCTAAGCAGGATTGTGCCAGCAGTGACTCTTACGGCTATACGCTTGTGCTGTCCGGTACTTGGAATGATGTCTATGCAGGCGTAAACCTGTCACCTTTCACTGTCTTTAAGCACGACTTCCAAGGCAACTCGCATCAGACCGGCAACTTTATTGAAGATCGCAAGGCTTACACCGTGGGTCTGCGTGCAAGCTACCTGAATAGCCTGGAAGCTGAGATTCAATACACTGAATTTATGGGCGCTGGTCAGAGCAACTCGGGTCGTGACCGCGACAACATCGGCCTGAACGTCAAATATTCCTTCTAAACATAACTAGAAAATATCGAGTGCCTGCGGGCACTCGGTTGCTGACTTATTTCACGGAGAATCAAGATGCTGAAAAAGCACACGCTGATTGGTGCAGCCATTGCGCTGGCACTGTCCGCTGGCAGCGCGTTCGCTGCGGTTTCGCCTACGGAAGCGGCCAAGTTGGGCGCAAGCCTCACTCCGTTCGGTGCCGAGAAAGCCGGTAATGCGGCGGGCACCATTCCTGAGTGGACCGGTGGTATTACTCAGGCGCCAGCGGCTTACAAGACGCCAGGCCAGCACCACGTAGATCCGTTTGCTGATGACAAGCCATTGTTCACCATCACCAAAGCCAATCTGGATCAGTACAAAGACAACCTGACCCCAGGTCAGATTGCGATGTTCAATACCTATCCGAACAGCTACCAGATGCCGGTCTATCAGACCCGTCGTTCCGGTTCTGCGCCGCAGTGGGTGTATGACAACACCATCAAGAACGCCAGTACGGCCAAGTTGCTGGATGGCGGTAACGGCTTCTCCGACGCTTACGGCGGTATCCCGTTCCCGATCCCGCAAAATGGCGTAGAAGCGCTGTGGAACCACATCGCACGCTACCGTGGTACCTACATTGTGCGTCGTGCTTCGGAAGTAGCCGTGCAACGTAACGGCAGCTACTCGCTGGTGACCTCGCAGCAGGAAGCCATGTTCAAGTTCTACAACCCGAAAGGGACTGCAGCTGACCTGAACAACATCATGTTCTACTACCTGTCCTTCACCAAGAGCCCGGCGCGTCTGGCCGGCGGTGCGGTACTGGTACACGAAACCCTGGATCAGGTAAAAGAGCCACGTCAGGCCTGGGGCTATAACGCTGGTCAGCGCCGCGTACGTCGTGCGCCGAACCTGGCCTACGACACCCCGATCGCTGCCGCTGACGGCCTGCGCACTGCAGACGACACCGACATGATCAACGGTTCGCCAGATCGTTATGACTGGAAGCTGGTAGGCAAAAAGGAAATCTACATTCCTTACAACAGCTACAAAGTCACCAGCCCGGACGTCAAGTACAAGGACCTGCTGCAAGTTGGTCACTTGAACCCAGCCTTTACTCGCAACGAGCTGCACCGTGTGTGGGTAGTCGAGGGTACGCTGAAGTCGGGTTCGCGCCACATCTACTCCAAACGCACCCTGTTCCTCGACGAGGACAGCTGGCAAGCAGCTGTGGTTGATCAGTACGACGGTCGTGGCGAGCTTTGGCGCGTTTCGATTGCCTACCTGAAAAACTACTACGACCTGCCGACCACCTGGTCTGCGCTGGATACTTTCCACGATCTGCAAGCCCGTCGTTACCACGTGCAGAACCTGGATAACGAAGAGCCAAGCACCATCGACTTCAGCCAGGCTGTGCCGGATGACGGTTACTTCAAACCTGCTGCGCTGCGTCGCCGCGGTACGCGTTAATCCGCGTGTAGGTTGAGCAAAAGGCCGCTACTGTTGTAGCGGCCTTTTGCTATTTGTCAGTCCAACAGGGCATGGTAGACGGGCGGGTTTAACAAAACATAACGTCGCGCCGATTGTCAGGCCTTTTGAAAGCTCAGTAGGATAGGCGCACTGCTATAAGGGTAGTGCTACCTATAAGAATAAGGGGGAAGGTATATGAGTGAGCCCGTCATGCGGCGCACCCAGGCCGGTCGTGTTGTGGGGTTGTCCCGCGCACCGGCGCTCCGCGTCCACTCACCGATAGCCAAAGCGCTGTCGCTGTGTAGTGTGCTATCCGTGCTGATGTTTACCAGTGCGCCATTGCAGGCTGCCAGCGATGACGCCAGTCATTACTCAGTAGCCTCTGCCCAAGCTCAACAAAGTCTGCTGCTGGATGTCGCCAGTCTGGGTAAGCGCCTGGTCACCGTGGGTGATCGTGGGCATATCCTCTATTCCGACGACAACGGGGCAAGCTGGGTTCAGGCAAAGGTGCCGACCAAGCAGATGCTCACTGCCGTGTTCTTTATCGACGACAGCCATGGCTGGGCTGTTGGTCACGATGCACAGATTCTCGCCAGCAGCGATAGCGGCGCTACTTGGGTCAAACAGTTTGAAGACCTTGAGCGTGAAGCGCCGCTGCTGGATGTCTGGTTCAAGGACCGCAATAACGGTTATGCCGTAGGCGCATACGGCGCCTTGTTGGAAACCACCGATGGCGGTGCCAACTGGGAAGATGTCAGCGACCGCATGGACAACGAAGACGCCTACCACCTCAACGCCATTGTCGAAGTTAAAGACTCCGGCCTGTTTATTGTGGGCGAACAGGGTGCGATGTTCCGCTCCCCGGATTGGGGCCAGACCTGGGAAACCTTGGAAGGCCCTTACGAGGGCTCGCTATTCGGTGCTTTAGGCACTGATGAAGCCGGTGCGCTGCTGGTTTATGGCCTGCGTGGGCATCTGTTCCGTTCGGCAGACTTCGGTACGACCTGGCAGGCGATCAGCCTGAACACGGCCAACAATGGCCCTCTGGAGTTTGGTCTGGCTGACGGCAATCGTCTGGCTGACGGCTCCATTGTGGTGGTTGGGCATGGCGGTACCGTACTCAAGAGCACCGACAACGGCCGCAATTTCAGTGTGACCAATCGTGCCGACCGGCTTTCGCTGGCAGGCGTTGCAGCAATGGAAAACGGCAATCTGATTCTGGTAGGGCAGGGTGGTGTTCATGCTGCTACGCCTACTGGCGCCGATCTGGGCCAACAACAATAAGCCGGGAGCCTTTGCATGAGTAAGCATCAACAACAACCTGCCTCCTTCCTGGAGCGGTTGATCTTCAACAATCGCCCGGCCGTGATTCTGCTGTGCCTGTTGATCAGTCTGTTTCTGTTCTTCCAGGCGGCGCAGGTGCGTCCGCAGACCAGCTTCGAGAAGATGATTCCGCTGGGGCATCCCTATATTCAGAAGATGCTCGAGCACCGCAATGACCTGGCGAACCTGGGTAACACCGTGCGTATCTCGGTGGAAGCGGTGGATGGCGATATCTTCAGCAAGGAATACATGGAGACGCTGCGTCAGATCAACGACGAAGCCTTCTACATTCCGGGTGTCGATCGTTCCGGCCTGAAGTCGCTGTGGAGCCCAAGCGTACGCTGGACCGAAGTGACTGAAGAAGGGTTTGCCGGCGGTGAAGTGATTCCGCAAACCTATGACGGTTCTGCAGAAAGCCTTGAAGAGCTACGCAGCAACATCCTCAAGTCCGGGCAGATTGGCCGTCTGGTGGCCAACAACTTCAAGTCGAGCATCGTCGACCTGCCGTTGCTGGAGACCTATGCCGACCCGAATGATCAGAGCAAGCAGATCCCGCTGGATTACCAGAAGTTCTCCCACGAACTGGAAGAGAAGATCCGCGAGAAGTACCAGGCGCAGAACCCCAACGTCAAAATCCACATCATTGGATTCGCCAAGAAAGTCGGCGATCTGATCGATGGTCTGATTGGCGTGGCGTTGTTCTTTGCCGTGGCCATCGGCATCACCTTCGTTCTGCTGCTGTGGTTCACTCACTGCTTCAAGAGCACCCTAGCGGTGGTCCTGACCACGCTGATCGCGGTAGTCTGGCAGCTGGGTTTGCTGCATACCCTGGGCTTCGGGCTTGATCCGTACTCGATGCTGGTGCCGTTCCTGGTCTTTGCCATCGGTATTTCCCATGGCGTGCAGAAGATCAACGGCATTGCCATGGCATCGGGCGAGGCGACTGATTCGTTGTCCGCCGCACGTATGGCTTTCCGTCAGCTGTTTATTCCGGGTCTGGTGGCGCTGCTGTCGGATGCGGTGGGCTTTATCACCCTGCTGCTGATCGATATCGGCGTGATCCGTGAGTTGGCGATCGGCGCCTCCATGGGTGTGGCGGTGATCATTCTGACCAACCTGATTCTGCTGCCAGTGATGATTTCCTATGTCGGCATCAGCAAGAAGGCGGTGAAGATCAGCCGCGAAGAAGCCGACAAGGAGCATCCGTTCTGGCGCTTTATCTCCAACTGCGCGCACCCGATGGTGGCCCCGATTTCCGTGGTGGTTGCGGTCGCGGCGCTGGCAGGTGGTGTGTGGTACGGGCAGAACCTGAAGATCGGTGACCTCGACCAGGGCGCGCCTGAGCTGCATCCGGATTCGCGCTACAACCTGGATAACGATTTCGTCATCCGCAACTACTCCACCAGCTCCGATGTACTGGTGATCATGGTCAAGACGGCGGCCGAAGGTTGCTCGACTTACCCGACGTTGTCGGCCATGGATGAGTTGATGTGGAAGATGGAGAACACCGAAGGCGTGCAGTCGGCCATTTCCATGGTTACCGTGTCGCGTCAGGTGATCAAGGGCATGAACGAGGGCAACCTGAAATGGGAAACCCTGTCGCGTAACCAGGACGTGCTGAACAACTCCATTGCTCGGGCCGATGGCCTGTACAACGGCGATTGCTCGGTGGCGCCGCTGCTGGTGTTCCTCACCGACCACAAGGCAGAAACCCTGACGCGTGCGGTCAAGGTTGCTGAAGACTTTGCCAAGGAAAACAACAAGGACGGCCTGGAGTTCATCCTGGCAGCCGGTAACGCGGGTATCGAAGCCGCGACCAACGAAGTGATCGCCAAGTCCGAGACCACCATGCTGCTCGCGGTATACGCCGCAGTTGGCATCATGTGTCTGCTGACCTTCCGCTCCTTCGCTGCGACGCTCTGCGTGATGCTGCCACTGGTGCTGACATCGGTACTGGGTAACGCCCTGATGGCCTTTATGGGCATCGGTGTGAAAGTGGCAACTCTGCCGGTAATCGCTCTGGGTGTGGGTATCGGTGTCGACTACGGCATCTACATCTACAGCCGTCTGGAGACTTACCTGCGTCAGGGCCTGTCGTTGCAGGAGGCCTACTACGAGACCCTCAAGTCGACCGGTAAAGCCGTGCTGTTCACCGGTATCTGCCTGGCGATTGGTGTGGCCACCTGGATCTTCTCGGCGATCAAGTTCCAGGCCGACATGGGCCTGATGCTGACCTTTATGTTCCTCTGGAACATGATCGGCGCGATCTGGCTGTTGCCTGCACTGGCACGCTTCCTGATCAACCCGGAGAAGCTGCGCAACAAGGCCTAAGCCTGATACGCAGTCGCAACACGAAAAGCCGCGACCCTTGTGTCGCGGTTTTTTATTGTCTACGGGTTAGCTGACACGCCACCCATGTAAGCGCGGACTTGTCCGCGAAGTTGCTGCAGTCTGGCGCAATTCGGGGCAAGCCCGTTCCTACAAAAACGAGCTGCTGGCCCGTTATTCGAGGGAAACCGCCTAGCGCTTAGCGGGTTGTCTGGCAGAAACGCTGTGCAGTTGTGGCTCAACTCCAACCGATGTCTCTGACCAGGTTCCGCCGTGGCGGCGGAGCCTGCTTGCCAATGCCAGTGGCTAGCGCGGATACAGGGGCGGCAAGGCGCTGGTATCCGGGTTGGCGGTGCTTTCGAGGTCTTCTGCGGCAGGCAGGCTGCGAATCGCCAGCCACAGATTGCGGCCCTGCCAGTGCTGGCCGCTCTCGCTGTACAGCGCGCCATTGAGGCCATCGAGGGCGTCGGACAGCGGGGTAAAGCGCGCGGCCATGTCAGCGAGGGTTTCCGGTTGTTGGCGGGCCCAGGCGTCCAGCGCGTGGCGAGTCGCTTGCGAGTCGTTGGCCATACAGCTGCGTTTGAGGTCATCAAGCAGGTTGCGTTGGCTTGGACCTGTCTGCTGGCTGGGTAATACCGGAGGCTGACGTCGCGCGCGCCACCACAGGGTAAAACCGAGCAGGGTGGTCAGGCTCAGCAGCGAGGTGCTGAGTTGCCAGGGCCAGAGGTGTGCGTTGTCCACCTCGTTGACTGCGGGGCGGGCTGCCTCAATCGGCAGAGTTTCCAGATTGGGGTTGGCGGCGACCTGCAGGTTGCGCGCAGGCAGGCTGCTGCGTTCGAGCTGATCGGTCGTAGTGTTCCACCACAGCACTTCGATTGCCGGTAGGGTAATTTCGCCTTCACGGTTGGCCACAAGCGCCTCTCGCTCTTCGCGGCTGGCTACCAGGCCGTTGTCGTTGGCCTGGTTGGCTAATTGGGGTTGATCGGGGTAACGGCGCAGGCCGGCAACCTGGGTGGCGGGCAAGGGCGGCAATTGTGCGCTGGCCAGACCTTCGACCTTGAGCAGTAGGCTGCGGGTCAGCGAATCGCCAACGCGGGCGGTTTCCGGCTGGGGGCTCCAGACTTCACTTAGGCTGAGTGCGCGTGCTGGCAGCCAGGGGGCGTCTGCCGGGTAGCTGGCTGGCTTGGCTTTTACCGTCAGCGGAATCTCCGGCGAACGGACCCGCACCACTTTGCCGGGGCGCGGGCCGAACGGGTTGTAGGCATTGCTGGCGGCGCGATCAACCGCAGTGGCAGTAAAGGCTTGCGAGGGGATCAACAGGTCGCCACTTTCCTGGGGGAAGATCGCGTAGCGCAGTTCAATTACCCCATGGCGTATGCCGTTGATGTATTTCTCATACGTGCGCGGTTCACCCAGGGCTTCAACGCGCGCCTGGGGCATATCTAGTTGGGTCAGGCTGCTGTCGTCGTAAAGCGAGACGGAGTGGTAGATGCGCAGCGTCAGCACGGTTTGCGCCTGCACGTAGACGCTTTCCTGGTCCAGGCTGGCATCGATAAACACCGGTGCCAGGCGACTGTCATCGGCGCTGGAGGTCTGCTGTACGTGCAGGGTGATGGGTTCGCTTTGCAGCTGGCCAAGGTTCAGCGGCGGTATCACCACATAACCGCTGTGTTTGGGTTGCAGGGTGACGATCCAGCGCGTGCTCGCCTGGGCGCCCGTACTGCCGCTGGTCAGGCGGTTGACCTGACGGGTGCCGAGCACCTCGAACAACTCATTGAGCGGTTGTAGGTCAGGCTTGCCGAACAGCGTGGCGTCATCCGATTCCAGGGTCAGCTCAACGCTCTCGCCGGCATCCAGGCGGGTGCGGTCGACGCTGGCGGTCAGGCTTTGCGCGCTGACATTCAGGGCCAGCAGGCCAAGCAGAAGGGTACAGAGCAGTCGGCTCATTGCAGTTGTTCCTGGCGCTGTTGTTGTTCCAGCCTGAATTTACGCCGCAGTAGCTCGCCCGGATCGTCCGGAATCTGCCGCAGCCATTGTTCCAATGCCTGACGCCGCTCGCCGTCGAGGGCCGGCTCGGCGCTGGCGATCTGTTCTTCGCCGCTGTCGCTGTCGTCTTCTTCTGGTTGTTTCGGCGGTGTATCCGCGTCTTCGTCGGCGCCTGGTTGTACGGTTTTTTCGCTTTCATCATCAGACTCTGACGGCGTGGCCGGCGATTGCTCGGCCTGCTGCTGGGCATCTGGATCGGACTGGCCGGGCTGTGGCTGGCTGCTGGGCTGCTTCTGCTGCTCGTCGGGTTCTTGCGGGTTGTCGGCCTGATTCTGCTGTTGTTGCTGGTTTTGGCGCAGCAGCTCTTCGACCAGAGCTTTGTTCTTTTGCGCCTGAGCCAAGTCGGGTTGCAGTTCCAGCGCCTGGGTGTAGGCGTCTAGGGCCGCTTCCAGTTCGTTGCTACGCGCCAGGGCGTTGCCACGGTTGTAGTGGTCGCTGGCGCTTTCGCCATTGGCGAAGCGTTCGGCGGCCGCAGCGTAATCGCCGGCCTGGTAGAGCGCCTGGCCTTGCCAACGCGGATCGTGGAAACGCTGCGCGGCTTCTGCCGGTTGTTGCGCCTCAAGCAGGCGCTGGCCTTGTTGGTCGGCACGCAGCCAGAGGTCGTCGAAGCTGAAGGCGTAGCTGTTCTGCGGCAGGCTCAGCAGCAACAGTGGTAGGCACAGCAGCCAGCCGCGGCGAGCAGCGCAGGCAGCGAGTAACAGCAGCGGCAGGAGTAGCCAGTGGCTCTGATCTGCCCAGGCTTGCAGTTGGGTCAGCTCGCCGTCACGGCGCAGTTGTTGCGGCGCATCGAGCAGGCCCAGGCTGCGCAGGTCGCGTTCATCCAGCGTAACGCCCTGATACTGACCGCCCAGTTCACTGGCAAAGCGCTTGAGGCCGTTGCTGTCCAGGCGCGGCAGCAGGATGGTGCCTTGTGCGTCCTTGAGGAACGAGCCGTCCTCCTGAATGATCGGCGCGCCCTGAGTGCTGCCAATACCGAGAATACGCAGGCGCTCGCCACGGCGGCCGAGCGCCTGGGTGATGGCCTGGCGCTGCGTTTCGTCGAGGCTGCTGGTTAGCAGCAGCAGGCGGCCATTGCCCTGGGCGCCCTGTTCGAGCAGCTGCAGGGCTTTGGCCACAGCCAGATCGGCGCGCTTGCCGGGCTCCGGCATTATCTCTGGGTTCAGCACATCGAGCAGATTGCGGCTGGTCGCCAGGTCGTCGGAGAGCGGCACCAGGGTATGTGCGCTGCCGGCATACACGACGATGGCCGTTTGTGCATCCTGGCGCGCCTCCAGCAGATCGAGCAGCTTGCGCTTAGCCTGGGCCAGGCGATTGGGTGAGGCGTCGCTGGCGAGCATCTCAGGGGTCAGTTCGAGCAGTACCACCAGCGGGTCGGCCGGCTTGGTGTTCTGTTGCTCGATGCGTTGCCAGCTGGGGCCGAGCAGTGCCAATAGTGCAAGCAGCCAGGCCAGGCCAAGGGCCAGCCAGGGCAGGCGACTGTTGCGCCCACCGGTGGCGGTTAGCAGCGCGGATTGGAACGCGGCCGGCAGCAACGCTTGCCAGCGACCGCTGCGTTTCTCCCGGTGCCAAAGCTGCCAGAGCAAAAAGCCCAATAGCGGTATCAGCAGCAGCCAGAAGGGGCGTTGCCAGTGGGGCCAGAGGCTGGTCAGTTCGCTCATGACGGTTTACCCCGTAGCCGTGTCAGCTGAGTACGCCAGCGTTGTTGCAGGCTTGGCCAGAGTGTTTGGCTGACCAGCAGCAGGCTGAACAGCAGGGCCAGGCCCAGCGGCCAGGGATAGAGTGGCAAGGTCGGCCGCGCCAGAGTCGGTTTCTGCGCCACCGGCTCCAGTCTATCGAGAGTGGCTTCGATCGCCTGCAGTTCTTCACTGTCGCGGGCGCGGAAGTATTCGCCGCCGGTGGCTTCGGCAATTGCCCGCAGGCTAGGCTCGTCCAGATCGATACCGGGGTTGAAACCGAGCATGCCGAGTACGCCGCCTTGCTCGGGGTCGGCACCGATGCCTATCGGGTAAATGGTGATGCCTTCCTCTGCTGCCAGGCGTGCGGCAGTCAAGGGATCGATTTCGCCGCCATTGTTGGCACCGTCAGTCACCAGCACCAGTACGCGGCTCTGCGCCGGACGCTCGCGCAGGCGCTTGACCGCCAGGCCAATGGCGTCGCCGATGGCGGTCTGTGGTCCGGCGATGTTTTTCTGCGCTTCATCCAGCCAGGTATGCACGGTCTGCCGGTCGAAGGTCAGCGGCGACTGCAGGTAGGCGCGGCTGCCGAATAGGATCAGGCCAACCCGATCACCCTGACGGCCATCGATAAACTCACCGAGCAGGTGTTTGACCAGGGTCAGACGACTGACTTCCTGGTCCTCCCACACCATGTCGGAATAATCCATGGAGCCGGATACATCCACCGCCAGCAGCAGGTCGCGGCCGCTGGCCGGCAACGGCAGCGGCTCACCCAGCCATTGCGGGCGCGCGCAGGCGAGCAGCAGTAACAGCCAGATCAGTGCAAACGGTGCTTGTTGTCGCAGGGCAGGTAGCCGTACGCGGGCGCGGCGGCCGCTCAAACCTTCCAGTTCGGCCAGGAAGCTGATTTTCAGCGCTGCTTCGCCGCTGTCCGCAGGCGGTAGCCAGGCGCGCAGCAGCCAGGGCAGCGGGGCGACCAGAAAGACCCAGGGCCAGGCAAACTCAAACATGTTTGCGAATCCAGATCGCTACGGCCTGGTTGAGCCCGGCGATGGCCTTGTCATCCAGGTTGCAGTGCGGGCGATAGGCGCCTTCCACCAGAATCATCCAGCGAGTCAGGCCGGCGGCTGGGCAGCGGCTGTCGAGAAAGGCCAGCCAGGCGCGGCTACTGAGGATATGGCTGTTGCTTTGCGGGTAACGCTCGCGGCACAGGCGTTTGAGGATGGCGTTGAGTTGCTGAAGCCAGGGGCCGGCATCGACGCCGTCATAAGGTTTGCTCAGGCGTTCGAGTTCGTTCAGCGCGGCCTGGCGCAATGGGTCGAGCGGCGCTTCGTTCGACTGCTCGGCCGCTTTGCGTGGCAGGTGTTTAAGCAGCCTGAAGGCGCCCCACAGCAGCACAGGCAACAGCAGGGCGAGCAGCCACCAGCCCGGAGCCGGCGGCCACCAGCTGATCGGCGCAGGGGCGATCAGTGGTTCGAGTTGGTCCAGCGGGTTCACAGGGCTTTCCTCGGCCGCTGGGCATTCAGGTGCTCGCGCAGTTGTTCGATCATCTCGCTCTGGGTGTTCAGGGCCAGCAGCGGCACGCCGAGTTTCTGCGCCAGGCGCTGCCAGCGCGCCTGGCGGGCATCGGCCAGGCTGCGGTAGGCCTGGCGCAGTTCGGCGTCCTGGGTGTCCAGCTCTAGTTGCGCGCCATGTTCGGTAAAGCGCAGCAGGCCGGCATTGGGCAGGGCATGGTCGAGCGGGTCGGAAAGCGGTAGCAGCAGCAGGTCGGTATGCCGCGCCAGCAGCAGCAACTGCTGTTCGCTACTGTCGCTCAAGGTGCGCTCATCACACAGAATTACCACCAGGCTGCCGGGGCGCAGCACTTCGCGGGCGCGGCGTAAGGCCAGGCCGAAGCTGTCGCGGCCGCCCTGGCTGTCGTTGCTCAGGGCCTGATTGGCTTTGGCCAGGCGGCTGAGCAGTTGCAACAGGCTCTGCTTGCTGCGCCGTGGTTTGATTTCATGGTGTTCCAGATCACCGAATACCAGGCCGCCGATACGATCGTTGTGGCCCAGCGCTGCCCAGCCGATCAGGCTGGCGGCCTGGGCGGCGAGCACCGATTTGAACATCAGCCCGGAGCCGAAGAACAGCCGCTTGCTCTGCTCGACCATGATGTAGATCGGTCGCTCGCGCTCTTCATGGAACAGCTTGGTGTGCGGCTCCTGG
>Ga0247831_1000407_pt1 | contig 94065 bp, 87 predicted proteins | sample LaCruzMarch2015__9_FD_192406 | JGI IMG/M metagenome (GOLD analysis project Ga0247831, IMG submission 192406) | Freshwater microbial communities from meromictic Lake La Cruz, Castile-La Mancha, Spain - LaCruzMarch2015_1m | ecosystem: Environmental > Aquatic > Freshwater > Lake | place: Spain...
CGGCTTTGTTGACTTTTCTGGTGACCCTTTCAGGCCTGAGTATCGCGGGGGTGGGGGCGGCTTTTTGGGGCCTGCTGGTGGGGATCGTGGCGCTGTGGGCCTTGTCTGCGCGCAAAGCCTGAAGCGACTTTGCCTGCGCAAACCCCTTGAACATCACATCGAGAAAATCTTCCCAGGGTTCATGATGTTGTGCGGGTCCAGTGCCCGCTTGATGGTGCGCATCATGTCCACTGCGCCTTCGCCGGTTTCGGTGCGCAAAAAGTCCATCTTGTGCAGGCCGATGCCGTGTTCGCCGGTGCATGTGCCGCCCAGGCGCAGGGCGCGGCTGACCAGTTGCTGATTTAAAGCTTCGGCGGTTTCGCACTCTTGGGGGTTGCTCGGGTCGATCAAATAGCCGAAGTGGAAATTGCCGTCGCCCACATGGCCCACCAAAAAGTAAGGCAGGCCGCTGGCATCGGTTTCGGTGATGGAGTCGAGCAGGCAATCGGCCAGGCGGCTGATCGGCACGCAGGTGTCGGTGCTGATGGCGCGGCAGCCGGGTTTGCTCTGGATCGCTGCAAAGTAGGCGTTGTGCCTTGCGGTCCACAGGCGGGTGCGTTCTTCAGGGGTGGTCGCCCATTCAAACGCGTTGCCACCGAATTCGCTGGCAATTTCTTGCACGGTTTCGGCTTGCTCTTTCACGCCTGCGGGTGAGCCGTGAAACTCCATCAGCAACATGGGCTCTTCGCGCAAGCCCAGTTTGGCGTAGGCATTGACCATGCGCACGCTGTTGTGGTCCAGCAATTCCACCCGCGCGATCGGCACGCCCAGCTGGATGGTCTGGATGACGGTGCGCACCGCCGCCTCGATGCTGGGGAAGGAGCAGATGGCTGCCGAGATGGCTTCTGGCAAGGGGTACAGGCGCACGGTGACTTCGGTGATCACGCCCAGTGTGCCTTCGCTGCCCACCATCAGGCGCGTCAGGTCGTAACCGGCGCTCGACTTTTTGGCGCGGGTGCCGGTGCGGATGATGTCGCCTGAAGAGGTGACCACTTCCATGGCCAACACGTTCTCACGCATGGTGCCGTAGCGCACGGCGTTGGTGCCGCTGGCGCGGGTGGCGCTCATACCGCCAATCGTGGCGTCCGCGCCCGGGTCGATCGGGAAGAACAGGCCGGTGGATTTGATCTCTTCGTTGAGCTGCTTGCGCGTCACGCCCGGCTGCACCGTCACCGTCAAGTCTTCGGCGTTGATGGCCAGCACCTTGTTCATGCGCATCAGGTCGATGCTGATGCCGCCTTGCACCGCCAGCAAATGGCCTTCGAGTGACGAACCCACGCCAAAGGGGATGACCGGCACCTTGTGCTCCGCGCACAGCTTGACCGCATCGGCCACGTCTTGTGTGCTCTCGGCAAATACCACCGCAGCCGGTGGCGGCACATGGGTGAAGGCCGATTCGTCGCGACCATGCTGCTCGCGCACCACCAAGGCTGTTGAGCAGTTGTTGCCAAAGCGGGCTTTGAGGGCCGTCAAAAAGGCTTCGGGCACGGCGCGTTGCGCAACTTCGGGAGCCAGGTTAGCGGCGGCAATAGGGGCGTTCATAGGGTGTCTCCGGTGGTGGCGGGCCAAGTCCGCCAGACATGCGAAACGTCAGTTTACGCCGCAATCAGAGGCCTTGCTGTCCGTTGCCAGACAAGCTGCAGCCAGTTGGCCGACAATCAACCCCTCTTTGTAGGAGCCCACCCCTGTGGGCGATTTTTCGATCCTGCACGCTTGAACGAACACAATAAGAGAGCAACACCATGGGCAACCGACTCACACAAATCGCCACCCGCACCGGCGACAACGGCACCACCGGCCTGGGCAACAACCAGCGCGTGTCCAAAAACAGTTTGCGCGTGCACGCCATGGGCGAGGTGGACGAGCTGAACTCCAACATCGGTGTGTTGTTGTGCGAAGACATGCCTGCTGACGTGCGCGAAGTGCTGGTCGAGGTGCAGCACCAGCTGTTCAACCTGGGGGGAGAGTTGTCCATTCCCGGCTTTGAGTTGCTGAAAGATGAGGCCGTCGCGGCCCTGGACGAGGCCCTCGAAAAGTACAACGCCCAGCTGCCCAAGTTGGAAGAGTTCATCTTGCCTGCCGGCACACGGGGTGCATCGCAGGCCCATGTGTGCCGCACTGTGGCCCGTCGCGCCGAGCGGGCTTGCGTGGCCCTGGGCAACGAAGAAGCCTTGAACGACACGCCGCGCCAATACCTCAACCGTTTGTCCGATTTGATGTTCGTGTTGGCCCGCGTGCTCAACCGCATGAACGGCGGGGACGACGTGTATTGGAAAAGCGCACGCATGCAAAAAGACCCGGCAGTCTGAAGGTTCTGGGGCTGTCACCTAGGTGCACATTTCAGGGTTGATGCGCGTGACAGCGGGGCATGGCCGCTGATACGCTGCAACGCATGAACACCGCGACACGACCCTCCGCATCTGCCCCCTATCTGCCCCAGATCAGGCTGTACCAAAACTGGCTCCGCGATGAACGCGGGTTGAGTTTTGCCACTTACAACGATCTCTGGCGTTGGTCGGTGACCGAGCTGGACGCCTTTTGGCAAAGCATCTGGGATTACTTTGATTTTCAGTCCCCTACGCCACACACGGCGGTGCTGACGAGCAACATCATGCCGGGCGCCAAGTGGTTCCCCGGGGCCCAGACCAATTACGCGCACCAGGTGTTTCGGCATGTACAGCCTGCGCATGAGGCGGGTTTTTTGGCGGTCATCAGCCACAACGAAAAAGGCTTGCGCCGCGAAATGACCTGGCCCGAGCTGCGCCGCCAGGTGGCCGCCATGGCGCTGCACCTGCAGGCCCAAGGCGTGCAGCCGGGGGACAGGGTGGCGGCTTATCTGCCCAACATCCCCGAGGCCATGGTGGCGTTTTTGGCCACTGTCAGCGTGGGTGGTGTGTGGAGCATTTGCGCGCCCGACATGGGCACCCACGCCGTGCTCGATCGCTTTAAGCAGATCGAGCCCAAGGTGTTGATTGCGGTGGATGGCGTGAGCTACGGGGGGCGCGACTTTGACCGCATGGGTGTGGTGCAAGAGCTGCGCGACGCGCTGCCCAGCGTGCAACACGTCATCGTGCACGACAACCTGGGCACACTCGACCTGGCCCAATGCGACGTGGGTGCCAGCGTGCAAATGTCGGCCATCACCGCGCGAGACGATGCCGCCGTGCAGGCCTTTGAGCCAATGTGGCTGCCGTTCGATCACCCGCTGTGGATTGTTTATTCGAGCGGCACCACCGGCCTGCCCAAACCCATCGTGCATGGCCACGGCGGCACCGTGATCGTGGCGCTGGCCAACAAGATTTTGCACAACGACATTGGCTGCAGCTACCACCCCAATAGCTGGGGCGAGCGTTTTCATTGGTACAGCTCTACCGGTTGGGTCATGTGGAACGCACAGGTGGCGGGCTTGCTGAATGGCGTGACCTGTGTGATTTATGACGGCAACCCTGGCGGCAGCAAAGACAACCCGGACTGGGGCATTTTGTGGCGCTTGGCGGCGCAAGAGAAGGTGAGCTTCTTCGGCGCGGGTGCGGCCTTTTTTGCCAACTGTCAAAAGGTGGGCGTCGACATCTCGCGTTGCGGCGATTTGTCTGCGGTACGCGCCCTGGGCACCACCGGATCGCCCTTGTCACCCGAGACCCAAAGCTGGGGCACGGCGCAATTTCAGGCCATCGGCACCGACATCTGGTGGTGCAACATTTCGGGCGGCACCGATTTTGCGGGGGCCTTTTTGGGCGGCCACCGCGAGCTGCCGCAGGAACCTGGCGTGATGCAGTGCCGTGAACTGGGTTGCGCGGTCGAGGCCTGGAACGAAGCGGGCGAGCCTGTGTTGGGCGAGGTCGGCGAGCTGATTTGCGCGCAGCCCATCCCGTCCATGCCTTTGTACTTCTGGAACGACAAGGACAACGCCCGCTATCTGGCCAGCTATTTTGAGATGTACCCCGCAGGCCACGGCCGCCAACCCGGCGGCGGCAACGGCCCGGCCAGCATGGGCGGCGTCTGGCGGCATGGCGACTGGCTGCGCATTGGCGATACCCAAGGCGTGGGCGAAGGCTGCGTGATCTTTGGCCGCAGCGACGCCACCATCAACCGCTACGGCCTGCGCATGGGCACCAGCGAGTTGTACAGCGCGGTGGAAGCCCTGCCCGAAGTCATCGACTCGATGGTGGTGGATTTGGAATACCTGGGCAAAGAAAGCTACATGCCGCTGTTTGTGGTGCTGCGCCCGGGAACGGCGTTTGACGATGCGATCAAAGCCAAGCTCAACAACGCCATCAAGGTGGCGCTCAGTCCCCGTTTCATTCCGAATGAAATTTTCCAGGTCGCCGAAATCCCGCGCACCCTGTCAGGCAAGAAGCAGGAGCTGCCCATCAAGAAACTCATGCTGGGTCAGCCGCTGGAAAAGGTCGTCAACCGGGACGCCATGGCCAACCCGGGTTGTTTGGATTGGTATGTGGAGCTGGCCAAAACGCATTTAGCCAAGGCCTGATCTGCCCGCCCGACCCGAGGGCTGAAAACCCTCCGGGCTCTTGGTGCTTTGCGTCTCTTTTTAAACCGGGTGGGTCTGCAGGACCAGAATCGCCAACCCGCCAGCACATAAAGCGCTATCCTCCCCAGGCCCCGAGCAGGCTCCATTGCATCTTTTGCAATGCTGTATTACAGTGTCTTACAGGGTGGGCGATAACTTTGTCCCCAGAAAGGAACGACATGAGTTCATTGACTGTTCGCTTAACCGATCGGGAAGAGCGCGATTTGCAGCTGGCCTGCGAGCAGACCGGTAAAACCAAAAGTGAGGTCGTGCGTGACTTGCTGGCAGAGTCCTTACGTGGCTATCGTCTCCGCCAGGCCTTGCAGAAAGCACACACAGAACTGGGCGGCGCAGCCCGCCAGGCAGGTTGGCTAACCGAGGAAGACATCCTGCAGGATAAGTCGTGAAGGTTTTTCTTGACACCAATGTTTGGCTGTCGGCCACAGTGTTTGCGGGCCTGTGCGAAGCGATCTTGACCGAATGCCATCAGCGCGACTGGCTGTTGACCACCCAGCTGGTGCAGGTCGAAGCGCATGAGGTGCTGGAGAGAAAATTTCCACAATTGCCACAATCTCGGGCGTTGTTTGATGACATTTGGGCAGAGGCCAAGTGCGTGCCAGATGTGGGCGAACCTGCCGATGACAACGATGTCCGGTTGGTCAGAGCAGCCAGCCTAGCAGGGGCCGGGGTATTCGTCACGGGTGATAAACGCGTGCTTACTTGGGGCCGCGAAAGCGACATGCAAATCCTGAGCCCCCGAGATGCATGGGTGCTGCTGTTTACAGCCAGGGTCAGCGGTTAGCGCTTTGTTGCCTTGAATGCAAAACGGCGTGCCGCTCGCGCGCGCACGCCGTTTTCTTTAAGGAGGAGCTAAAAAAATCAGTTCTTGTGCAACTCAGCGTTCAACTCGCCCCAGCTCTTGTTGCGCGGGATGGCGTGCAGCGCGCCCGACTGTGAATCGCGGCGGAACAGGATGCCGTTTTTGCCGGACAGTTCCTTGGCTTTCATGATCGAGCCATCGGGCATTTGCACGCGGCTGCCACCCGTGATGTAGCAACCGGCTTCCACAATGCAGTCGTCGCCCAGCGAGATGCCGATGCCGGCGTTGGCGCCCAGCAGGCAACGCTTGCCGACCTTGATGACTTCTTTGCCACCACCCGACAGCGTGCCCATGATGGACGCGCCGCCGCCGATGTCGCTGTCATCGTCCACCACCACACCCGCGCTGATGCGGCCTTCGACCATGCTGGCGCCCAAGGTGCCGGCGTTGAAATTGCAAAAACCTTCGTGCATGACGGTGGTGCCGCTGGCCAGGTGCGCGCCCAGGCGCACGCGGTCGGCGTTGGCAATGCGCACGCCCGACGGGATCACGTAATCGGTCATTTGCGGGAACTTGTCCAGTCCTTTGATTTCGAGCACGCGGCCGGTGCCACGGGCTTTCAGACGGGCAGCGGGCACATCGGCCACAGCGCAGGGGCCAAAGTTGGTCCAGGCCACGTTGGCCAGCAGACCAAAAATGCCGGTCACGTTGGCGCCGTGCGGCAACACCAGGCGGTGGCTCAGCAGGTGCAGGCGCAGGTAAGCGTCGTGCGTGTCGGCGGGCGCATCGGCCAGGCTTTTGATCTCGGTGCGAACCGCCACCACGGTGGCGTTGCGCACGCTGCAGGCGACCAAGGCCTGGGCCACGTCAGCGCCCAAAGCGGAGACGGCTTCGGCTTCGGTCAGGCGCGTGCTGCTGCTGGCGGCAATGCCATCGGCCAGCTCGGGGGCAGGGAACCAGGTGTCCAGCACGGTGCCGTCAGCGGCCAAAGTGGCCAGGCCCGTGGCGCGTGCGCCGGTGGTTTGGAATGTGCTCATGTTTTGGCTCCGAAAAATGGCCCACCAAGTGTGTGGGCCGTTGCGTCAAGGGTGGCGAGATTATCGCGGAAGGTGGCATGTCACAAATTATTCATGGGCCTTACATAGACTAGACAATTTTGTAACTTTCACGATTTTCGGCGCGGGTGCTGGTATTCACCACCACGCACAACGCAGACGCTGCAAAAACCATGCCTGCTCGACTTTTCACCAACGCTGCTGCCATGTTGTCCGCCAGAACCTCGACAGGATTCCCCGACAGTTTCAGGGGACTTTGGCCGCTGTTGGGCATGCTTTTGATGGCCAGCTTGTTGGGCGCTTGCATGCCTCGCCAATTGCTGGTCAACAGCGCCGCCGACGCGCTGACGGCACAAGGCCAAACCGCCGAAGAGGACATGGGCTTGGCCCGTGAGGCCAGCGCTTTTTATCTCAAACTGTCCGAATCCTTGTTGCGACAGTCGCCGGGTCACTTGCCCTTGGCCGAGTCGGTGGCTTCGGGCTTCACGCAATATGCCTACGCTTTTGTAGGTTTCGAAGCCGAACGCTTGGTCAGCACCGATGCCAAGGCCGCGCACCAGCTCAACCAGCGAGCGCAGCGCATGTATTGGCGTGCACACCGCCACGCCATGGCCGCCTTGAATCAGACGAGCCCCGGATTTTCTGCAGCCCTGGCGCAGCCACAAGCCTCGCGCTGGCCGGTGCTGAGACCCGATCAAGTGGGCGTGGCCTACTGGGCCGCGGCTTCCTGGGGGGCTTACATTTCGCTGTCCAAAGACGATCCCGATGCGGTGGCCGATTTGCCCTTGGTCGGTCGTTTGGCCGAACTGGCGTGGCGCACCGCACCAGACCACGGCGAAGGCGCTCTGGCGAGTTTGATGGGCCAAATCGAGGCGGCACGCCCCGGAGGCTCTGCCGCCAAAGCGGCAGCGTTTTTTGACCAATCCATTGCGGCCAGCGGGGGTCAAAACGCAGGGCCCTTTGTCGCCAAAGCCGAGGCGATTGCCCAAGCGGCGGGCGATCGGCCAGCCTTTGAAGCTTTGTTGCAAAAGGCGCTGACTGTGAGCGCCAAGCACACCGACTTGTCTAGCCAGATCATGCGCCAGCGTGCGCAGTGGTTGCTCGACAACGCGGATGATCTTTTTTAATGGGTCTAAAAAATGATTTTGACGTTTGCAAAGTGGTGGCCAAAAGGGCTGAGTGCGGCGCTGGTGGTGTTGGGCATGTCGTTGGTGTCCACCACGCAGGCCTACGCCCAGCAACTGCGCATCGGTTCTTTGGTGCCCAAAAATTCACTCTATCACCGCCAGTTACTGGACGTGGCCGAGAGCTGGCGAACAGCGCAGGGTGCGGGCGCAAAGTATCTGGTGTACCCCGATGGCTCCCAAGGGGGCGAGGCCGAAATGGCGCGGCGCATGCGCATCGGGCAACTCCAAGGCGCGTTGTTGTCGGTGGTGGGCTTGCGCGAAATCGAGCCCTCGATCGCGGCGCTGCAATCCATGCCACTGCTTTTTCGCAACTGGGAAGAACTCGACTACGTGCGCGAGAAAATGCGCCCAGCCATGGAAAAGAAGTTCCTGGACAAAGGCTTTGTGGTGCTGGCCTGGGGCGATGCGGGTTGGGTGCGTTTCTTTTCCAAAGAAGCCGCGCTGCGGCCCGATGACTACAAGCGCATGAAATTTTTTGCTTGGGGCTCGGAGCCTGATCAGCAAAACATCATGAAAAGCTTGGGTTACACGCCCGTGCCGCTGGAGACCACCGACATCTTGCCCGCCATACAGACCGGCATGATCAATGTGGTGCCGTCCACACCCTACTTTGCCTTGGCCACCCAGGTCTACAACACTGCACCCCACATGCTGGACATCAACTGGGCCCCGATTGTGGGGGCCTTGGTCGTGACCCGCAAAGCTTGGGACGGCATGTCGCCCGAGGTCCAAACCGCGGTGCGTACAGCCAGCGACAAAGCGGGTACGCAAATCCGGAGCAAAGCCCGGCAAGAGGTCGAAGAAGCGGTGGACGCGATGAAAAAACGAGGCCTCACGGTCAACAAACCCAATCCAGCGCAAATGAAAGAGTGGAACGACTTGGCTGAAAAGCTGTACCCACGCATTCGCGGCACCATGGTGCCCACAGAAACTTTTGATGAAGTGATGGCCCACCTGAAAACCTATCGTGCAGGCCAAGCCAAGTGAGCCCCACTTCAGAGACCCAAAGCCTGACTGCGACCCCACCCGAGAGCCAGCCTGAAACGCCACGCCAAAGCGCTTGGGCGATCGACGAATGGCTGTCGTCGGCAGCGCTGGCGTTGATGGTGCTGATTCCTGTCATTGAAATAGCCATGCGCCCTTGGATGGGCCGCGGCATTGAAAACGCCTCTGTCTTGGTGCAGCACTTGGGTTTGGTGCTGACGATGTGGGGTGCTTTGGCGGCCGAGCGGCATGGCCACCTGACCACGATGGGCGGGGGCATGCGCCGAAACGGCGAGCTGCCAAGCAGCGGGGTCAACCCCTGGCCGCAGCGCTTGGCCCACGGCTTGGCCGCTTTGGTGTGCGGCATGTTGGCCATGAGCAGTTGGCGCTTGGTGGACAGTGAGCGCGAGGCCGCCCAAGTGCTGGCCTACGGCATACCGGTTTGGTGGGTCCAGGCCAGCATGCCTTTGGGCTTTGCTTTGTTGGGTGCCAAACTCGGTGCGCGTTGCGCACTTTTTGCGCGCGCAATGCCGGTTCAGTGGCTGACCGGTTTGGCGCTGGCGCTGTGCGGCGTCGCGTTGGTGGCGCAATTTGACGGCACGGCCTTTTCTGCGTGGCCTGCGTTCATGCTCTTGTGCGTCGCTTTGTTTGCCGGGGCGCCGATTTTTGCGGTGCTGGGGGGATTGGCGCTGGCTTTGTTTTGGCAAGACGGCATGCCTTTGGCATCGGTGTCCCTGTCGCACTACCAAATCACGGTGAACCCGTCTTTGCCCGCGCTGCCCTTGTTCACTTTGGCAGGCTTGGTGTTTGCGCGCACAGGGGCTGCCCAGCGATTGGGCACTTTGTTTGTGGCTTTGTTGGGGCACGGCGCCAAAGGCACGGTGCTGGCGACCGCATTGATGTGCTCTTGTTTCACCGCGTTTACGGGTGGCAGCGGGGTGACCATTTTGGCTTTGGGTGGCTTGTTGTTGCCTTTGTTGCTCAAGGTGGGCTACCCCGAAAAGCGAGGCATCAGTTTGGTCACCAGTGCCAGTGCTTTGGGTGTTTTGTTGGCACCGTCGGTGCCGCTCATCATGTACGCCATCATGGCCCGCGTGCCCATCAACACCATGTTTTTGGCGGGCCTGTTGCCGGCGTTGGTCATGGTCGCTTTTTTATTGGTGTTTGGCGGGTATTTGCGCCGATCCCGTGGGGAGTCGATGTCAGACGCCGCGCTCAATCCGCCCTTGTCCCTGACGCCGCGCCCCTTGCTTTGGCCCTCTGTCTGGGCCGCCAAATGGGAAATTTTGGCCCCCGTGGTGGCCATTGGTTCCTTGGTCAGTGGCTTGGCCACGCCCACCGAAAGCGCGGCCGTTACTGCGCTCTATGCCATCTTGACCCAAGCTTGGGGACACCGCGAATTGGGTTGGCGCTTGTTGTTCAAATGCCTGAGCGAATCGGCCCAGATCATTGGCGGTGTGTTGTTGATTTTGGGCATGGCTTTGGCGCTGACCAATTTCTTGATCGACGCGGGCATCCCGGATGCGGCCATTGAAGCTGTTCAAGGCGCCATTCCGGACAAGTTCTTGTTTTTGTTGGCGTTGACGGCGTTTTTGCTGCTGGCCGGTGCGCTCATGGAAATTTATGCGGCCATCGTGGTCTTGGTGCCCTTGCTGTTGCCTGTGGCCATGAGCTATGGCATCGACCCGGTTCACTTTGGCATCATTTTCCTGGCCGCCATGGAGATGGGCTTTTTGTGCCCACCGGCGGGCATGAACATTTATTTCTCATCGGCCATGTTCAAAAAGCCGGTGAGTGAAGTGGCCGTGGCGGTGTTGCCTGCTTTGTTTGCGATCTTCTTGGGCACATTGGCCATCGCGTCAGTCCCCTGGCTCGCCACGGGTTTGCCAAGGCTGCTTGGCGCGTCTGCGTGACGGCCAAATCAAGCGGGTGATTTTTTGGGTGGCGGCGTGCACGCTTGGCATACAAATGTGCGTTGGTTCAAGAAGCGTGTGAATGAACCCAGCGAACGCGGCTTGTGCAACCCACACCGGTAGCAACTCATGGTGCCCATGTTGGCAGAATCCTTGAAAGGCGAGCCGCCGCCTTTGAAGGTGTAGCGCAGACCATCGGAAGCCATGATGGAATCTGCTTCAATTTTGAGTGCTGTGGTCATGGTGTGTGACGTGTGTTGTGAAGAAAGGGCAAGGGGAGTGAGTTAAGTCAGAGTGTTGCCAATTCAGGTGCGGTGGCCAGCCACATTGCATCAATGTCACGCAACTTCTGGCCGTCAAACCTGTTGTGTTCTTCCCAATAGCGCCCAGATTCGACCCAGTAGCCCAAATCGGCCTCGGCGCGCAAGGCGGCTTGAACAGCCGACGGCTCTTGAACCTCAAAACTCGGGGTTTCGGTCATGACTTCAAGCGCCGTAAAAGCCAAGCGTGGAAAGCAAAGCCTGGAGTTTTCAAGTTCCGACAGGTTGACCACGGCACAGCCGTTTTGATGGGCCAAGGCCTGTAAACGCAAAGACTTGGCTTCAAGGCTTTGTAAGGTGACATCGGATCTGAGGGGGTCGGCCGTGCCCGCGCCATAAAAATGGGTCGACTGTCCGGGTTTGGCTTGGTAGACCATGTCGCAGCCGATGTAGGCGATGACATCGGGTTTCAGAGCGCCAAGAGCCCAATAGCCAGCCGTGAAAGACATGGTTCCGCCCGCATACACAAAGCCGCCAAATTCATTTTGAACCGGTACAAAATCTTCGGCCGTGACAATGCGTTTGCCGTTCATGTCCTTTGCACTGGGGTGCCTGTCGATAGGAAAGTCTTCAGGGTAAATCAAGCAATTCCAGGATGGGCAGGCTTTCCAGGCGTTGTTGATCACCACGGTGTGGGTAAAACAAGATGTATCCCAATGGGCGGTTTTCACCGCATCGGGTGCGCTCCCAACAATCAGTACTTTGTTCAATGCCGTGCTCATGAGGGAAAAGGAAAGCCAATGTCTCAGCATGTTGAGCGCCGAAGATGTCACCTTGATGAACGTAAAGAAAGGCCGCTTTGCGGGCTAAAAAATTGTTTCATCAATGCCTGTGACTGTTGCCCTGTCACTTTCTGCCAATCCCTTTGAGCCTTGCAGCGATTGCGGCCGCCACGCCTGCGCGGTGCAATCACCCCATGGCGACGGCCGCAATCAGGCCGCGCCGATGGAGACACAAGCATGTACCTCACCGCTGGTTTGCACCGCTCGATGCAAAGGCACCCCGACAAAATTGCCACCGTCACAGGCAACCGCCGCCAGACCTATCGGCAATTGGTGGACCGGGTGGCCCGCACCGCGTCGGCCTTGCGTGCGCTGGGCCTGCAACCCGGCGAGCGCCTGTCCGTGCTGGCGCTGAACAGCGACCGCATGATCGAGCTGCTGCTGGCCGGGGCTTGGGCCGGGCTGGTGATCAACCCGATCAACACACGTTGGACAGCGGCCGAAGTGGCCTACGCCTTGGGCGACTGCGGTGCCAGCGCGCTGGCGGTGGACGATGGCCTGATGGCCACGGCGCAAGCCATGACCGATGCACTCCCGGCCCTTCGGCAGCGTATTTACATCGGGGAAGCTCAGGCCCCTGATGGTTACCTGGCCTTGGAAGAAAAAGCTGTTGCCGCATTGCCCATGGAAGATGTGCGCAGCGCCCCCGACACCCTGGCCGCCATTGTTTACACCGGCGGCACGACCGGATTCCCCAAAGGCGTGATGCTCTCGCACGGCAACCTTTGGGCCTCACTGGTGGGGCGCATGGCCGAGGTGCCCAACCCGCCGCATTACGTCACCTTGCTCACCTCGCCCATGTTCCATGTGGCGGGGCTGGGCCGCATGCTGGGCCAGACCATCGTGGGCGGCACTTGCGTGACGGTTCCGTCATTTCAGCCCAAGCCTGTGGTCGAGATCATGGCCCGCGAAGGCGTGAACGATCTTGTCATCGTGCCCAGCATGCTGCAAATGCTGCTCGACACCCCCGGCTTTGACCCGCAGGGCCTGCCCAAGCTGGAGCGCATTTTGTGGGGCGCGGCACCCATCACGCTGCCCTTGTTGCGGCGCGCCTTGCAGGCCTTTCCCGAGGTGGACTTCATCCATGTGTATGGCATGACCGAAACCTCGGCCGCCGTCTCGACCTTGCCCATTTCCCGTGACCCGGCCTTTCTGGACAGCGAGCGCATCCGCTCGGCTGGTCAGGCAGGGGTGTCGGCCGAGATCCGCATCGCCGACGCCGAGGGCAAAGAGCTGCCCGCAGGCACGCACGGCGAGATCCTGGTGCGCGGCCCGGCGGTGATGCAAGGCTACTGGGGCCGCGATGAAGACACCCGCAAGGCCTTGGCCGGCGGCTGGCTGCACACCGGTGACGGTGGCTTGATGGACGCACATGGCTACTTGTATGTCATCGACCGCATCAAAGACATGGTCATCACCGGCGGCGAAAACGTCTACCCGGCCGAAGTGGAAAGCACCCTCACCAGCCACCCGGCGGTGTCGATGTGCGCCGTCATTGGCGTGCCCCACGAGAAATGGGGCGAGGCCGTACACGCCGTCGTCGTGCTCAAACCCGGCGCGCAGGCCAGCGGCGAAGAACTCTCGGCGCACTGCCACGCGCTCATCAGCGGCTTCAAATGCCCCAAGAGCTACGAATTTCGCGACAAGCTGCCACTAACGGCCGCAGGCAAAGTCCAAAAAACCGAACTGCGCAAGACCGCAGCACGCGCATGAGCAGCACAGCCACCCATCAGCCTAACCGCCCGCCCCTGCAAGGCGTGCGCGTGCTCGACCTCACCCGCCTGCTGCCCGGCCCCATGTGCACTCTGCACCTGGCCGACCTGGGCGCCGACGTCATCAAGATCGAAGACCTGGGCGCGGGTGACTATGCCTCGCCCCCGGTGCGCGAAATGCTCAACCGCAACAAACGCGGCATGCGCCTGGACCTGAAGCACCCCGAAGGCGTGCAGCTTTTGCTGCAGCTGTGCGAAACCGCCGACGTTCTGGTCGAGGGCTTTCGCCCCGGCGTGATGACCCGGCTGGGTTTGGGTTACGACGAGGTGCGTGCACGCAACCCGCGCCTGGTTTACTGCAGCATCAGCGGCTACGGCCAGACCGGGCCGCTCAGTCAAAAGGCCGGGCACGACCTGAATTACTGCGGCTTTGCCGGCGTGGCCGACCAGGTGGGCACGCCGTCGGGCGAGCTGGCGCTGTCTAACCTGCCCATGGGCGACTTGCTGGGCGGCACCATGCCCGCCGTCATGGGCATCTTGGCCGCGCTGTTTGACGCGCAGCGCACAGGCCAAGGCCGCCATGTGGACGTGGCCATTGCCGACGGCGTGCTGGCCCATGCGGTCATCCCGCTCGCTGGCCTGCACAGCCGGGGCCGCGTACCCGCGCCCGGCGGTGACAAGCTGACCGGGGCGCTGCCCTGCTATGGCCTGTACCCCACGCAAGACGGCCGCTACCTGGCCGTGGGCGCTTTCGAGCACAAGTTTTGGGACAGCTTTTGCACCCTGCTGGGCCGCCCCGATCTGGCTGAGCACCACATCCCCAAAACGCAGGCCTTGAACGACTGGGTACGCCGCGAAGTGGCCCAGGCGGTACAAGCCCACCCCCTAGCCCACTGGGCGCAGCTGCTGGACGGTGCCGACTGCTGCGTGACCCCCGTGCTCAAGCTCGACGAGGCGCAAAAGCTGCCGCACTTCCAGGACCGGGGCATGTGGGTGCAGGTGCAGACCGCGCAGGGCGAGACCATGACACAACTGGCCATGCCAGTGCAGATGAGCGGCTACCGCTTTGAAGTGCAGCGCCCCGCGCCCCTGCAGGGCCAGCACACCCGCGAGCTGCTGACCGCTGCGGGACTCGATGACGCTGAGGTTGATGTTTTGTGCCAACGCAAAGTCGTAGGATAGAGGCACTGTCCTGACCGACCGAGCCATGAACCGCCCCCCCAACGCCACGCCCACCCAACACAGCATTCAGCACACCATTGCGGCTTACCAGGTGGTGCAGATGCTCATGGCCATCGAGGACGAAGACCAGCGCGCCGCCGTGCTGCGCCGAGCGGGCATCTTGCCTGCGCTGCTCGAATCCAAGCTGGCGCGCGTCACCCAAACCCAGTTTGCCCGCCTGATGACGGCGCTGGTGCGCCACCACCGCGACGAGTTTTGGGGTCTGAGCACCACCCCCTTGCCCCTAGGCTCATTTGCCATGGGCTGCCGCATGCTGGTGGGCCACCGCAAACTGGGCGACGCCGTGCGCGCCGGGCTGCGTTACTACCACGCGCTGCTGCCCGACTTTGTGCCGCGCCTGCTGGTCAGCGACGGCGTGGCTTATCTGCGCATGAGCCCGCGCCACACCCTGAATGATCGCCAGGCCTACGCCGTGCGGGTCTTCATGTTCCTCAGCTACGGCGTCATGTGCTGGCTGGCGGCGAGGCGCATCCCGGTGGATGAAGTCGTCTACCAAGACCGCGATGTGGCCCGGCGCAGCGACGCGTCCAAACTGTTTCAGGCGCCCATTCGCCTGATGGACGGTGAATGGGGTTACCGCTTTGACGCCAAATGGCTCGACCTGCCCGTGGTGCAGAACACCGAAAGCGTGGAAGCGTTTTTGCACCAGGCCCCGGCCTGCCTGCTGGTCAAATACCGCGACCAGGCCAGCCTGACCGAGCGTATCCGCCGCATGCTGCGCCGCTACCTTTCCGAAGAAATGCCCTCGCTCGAAGTCGTCAGCGACATGCTGGCCACCACGCCCCAGACCCTGCGCCGCCGCTTGCAGCGCGAAGGCCAGGGCTACCAAATGATCAAAGACGCCCTGCGCCGCGACGTGGCCGTGGAGTTTCTCACCCAGTCTGATTTGCCCCTGCTCGAAGTGGCCGCCCGCGTGGGCTTTTCCGAAGCCAGCACCTTCCACCGCGCCTTCAAGGCCTGGACCGGCCTGACCCCTGGCGCTTACAGACAGGCGCACAACGAACCTGCTGCGGACGAAGCGTTGACAGGTTGATGGCCTGCAAATGTCACTTCCTGCCAATCATCTTGACCTGATTGGCGATTGGTAAAGCCCTGCTCTAGCTCGATACTTTGTCCGTTTCGAAGCCTTTCAAGGAGCAAGCATGGCCGTTAGCAAGCGCGCTGTTCACGTCGTCGGCGTGGGCATGATTCCCTTCACCAAACCCGGGGCCAGCGAGTCCTACAACCTCATGGGTGCGCGTGCGGCCAAGCTGGCGCTCGACGATGCGGGTGTGCCTTACGACGCCGTGCAGCAGGCTTATGTGGGCTACGTCTACGGCGATTCCACCGCCGGGCAGGCCGCCATCTACGGCGTGGGCCTGACGGGCATCCCGGTCTTTAACCTCAACAACAACTGCTCCACCGGGTCGAGCGCGCTCTACCTGGCGCGTCAGGCGGTCGAGAGCGGCATGGTCGAATGCGCCATCGCCCTGGGCTTTGAGCAGATGGTGTCCGGCGCCCTCAAAGGCGCGTATGACGATCGCCCATCGCCCATGACCCGTTTTGCCGAGGCCATGACCGCGCACCAGGGCTACGACCCGGCCGCGCCCCGTGCCGCGCAGTTCTTTGGCGGTGCGGGCATGGACTACATGAAGGAATACGGCATCCGCGCCGACACCTTTGGCCGCATCTCGGTCAAGGCACGCCAGCACGCGGCGCGCAACCCGCTGGCCGTGTTCCGCCAGACGCTGACGCTCGAAGAGGTGATGGCCTCGCCCACCGTGTTTGGTCCGCTCACGCGCTACCAGTGCTGCCCGCCCACCTGCGGTGCGGCAGCGGCCATCGTCTGCTCGGCTGACTTTGCCAAAAAGCACAAGCTGGACGCCAGCGTGGTCATCGCCGCGCAGGCCATGACCACCGACACCCCCAGCACCTTTGACAGCGACGACATGCGCCGCGTGGTCGGCTATGACATGACCGCCAACGCGGCCAAGCAGGTGTACGAAGCCGCAGGCATCGGCCCCGAAGACCTCGATGTGGTGGAGCTGCACGACTGCTTCACGGCCAATGAACTCATCACCTACGAAGGCTTGGGCCTCACGCCCGAAGGCACCGCCGAGAAGTTCATCGTCGACGGTGACAACACTTACGGCGGGCGAATCGTCACCAACCCCTCGGGCGGTCTGCTGTCCAAGGGCCACCCGTTGGGGGCCACCGGGCTGGCGCAGTGCTACGAGCTGGTCTCGCAGTTGCGCGGCCAGGCCGATCAGCGCCAGGTCGAAGGCGCACGCTTGGCGCTGCAGCACAACCTGGGCTTGGGCGGTGCTTGCGTGGTCACGCTGTACCAAAAAGTCTGAAGGGGGCCAGACCATGATTGACCGCCAATTCATCGGCCACACCATGCCCGCCTTCGAGGTCTTGGTCGAGAAAGGCCGCTTGCGCTTTTTCGCCAAGGCCACGGGCCAGACCGACCCGGTCTACACCGACGAAGCCGCCGCCCGCGCTGCTGGGCACCCGGCTTTGCCCGTGCCGCCCACGTTTTTGTTTTGCCTCGAGATGGAGTCGCCCGATCCGGCCGCGATCCGCAACCTGTTGGGCATGGACTACCGCAAGCTGCTGCATGGCGAGCAGGGCTTCACATTTCACCGCATGGCCTATGCGGGCGATGTGCTGCGTTTTGAGCAGCGCATCGAAGACATCTACGACAAAAAGGGCGGCGCACTCGAATTCGTCGTCCGCAAAACCCGCGTCAGCAACCAGCGTGGCGAGCATGTGGCCGACTTGCGCGCCGTGACTGTTTTGCGCCACGGATAAGGAAACACCATGACACTACCCTCTTTTGACGCCCTGCAAGTGGGCGACACCATTCCTGCGCTGGAGTTACCACCCGTCTCGCGCCTCACGCTGGCGCTGTACTGCGGCGCATCGGGCGACCACAACCCGATCCACGTCGACACCGACTTTGCTGCCATCGCGGGCCTGCCCGACGTGATTGCGCACGGCATGTTGTCCATGGGCTGGCTCGCCCGCCTGCTCACCAACTGGGTGCCGCAAACCGCCATTCGTGACTACAGCGTGCGTTTTGCCGCCATGACCCAGGTGCACGAAAAGATCACCTGCACCGGCCAAGTGACCGAAAAGTTTGAAGTGGGTGGCGAGCGCCGCGTGCGCTTGTCGCTGACTACCACCAACGCCGAAGGCCAGGTCAAGCTGACGGGCGACGCCGTAGTGGCCTTGGCCTGAACCCATTTTTAAAAACCATATTCCAAAGGATTCCCCATGTCCCGCAAACTCGAAGGCCAGGTGGCCTTGGTGTCTGGCTCCGGTCGCGGCATCGGCCGTGAAATCGCGCTCAAGCTCGCCAGCGAGGGCGCACGCCTCGTCATCAACGACCTGGACAGCGTGCCCGCGCAAAGCACGGTGGACGACATCATCGCCCGTGGCGGCCATGCGGTGGCCTGCATTGGCAGCGTGACCGACACAGACTTTGGCGACCGCTTTGTCAAGACTGCGCTCGACGCATTCGGCGGCATCGACATCATCGTCAACAACGCCGGTTACACCTGGGACAACGTGCTGCAAAAGATGAGCGACGAGCAGTGGGATGCCATGCTGGCCGTGCACATGACGGCACCGTTTCGCATCTTGCGCGCAGCGTCCAACTTCATCCGCGACGCGGCCAAAAAAGAGGCCGAAGCGGGCCTGTCCAAGCACCGCAAGGTGGTCAACATCTCGTCCACCTCGGGCGTGTACGGCAACGCAGGGCAAGCCAACTACGCTGCCGCCAAGGCGGGCATCAACGGGTTGACCAAAGCCATGGCCAAAGAGTGGGGCCGCTACAAGGTCAACGTGAACAGCGTGGCCTTTGGCCTGATCATGACGCGCCTGACACAACCCCTGACCTCGGGCGATGCGAGTGTGGACATCGCGGGCCGCACCATTGCAGTGGGCGTGCAGCCCGACCGCCTCAAGGCCGCCGAAGCCACCATTCCATTGGGCCGTGGTGGCACACCCGAAGAAGCCGCGGGCGCGGTCTACATGTTCTGCATCCCCGAGTCCAACTACGTCAGCGGCCAGGTGTTGGTTTGCGGCGGCGGGCGTCCCTAAGGTGTTTCATGCCCCCACGCTCATCACTTCGTGTAATCGCTGCCCCCCAAGGGGGCGCGGCCTCCTTTGAGGCGGCTCGGCAGGAGGCCTAATCCATGGACAGCATCCTCACCTTCCCCCGCAGCGTCTTCCGTGAAGACCATGAAATGCTGCGCACCACCGTGCGCCGCTTTTTGGAGCGCGAATGCAAACCCCGCCAAGCCCAGTGGGACAAGGACGGCAAAGTCGACCGCGAAACCTGGCTCAAGGCCGGTCGTGAAGGTTTGCTCTGCGCCACCATGGACCCTGAATGGGGCGGTGGCGGTGGCGACTTCGGCCACGCCGCCGTGATCGTCGAAGAGATTGGCCGCTCTGGCGTGAGCGGTTTGGGCTTTGGCTTGCACTCGGACGTGGTGGCGCCTTACATCGAGCGACTGGGCACGCCAGAACAAAAGGTGAAATGGTTGCCCCAATGCGCCACCGGCGAAGTGATCCTGGCCATTGCCATGAGCGAGCCCGGCGCGGGCAGCGACCTCAAAGCCATCCGCACCACGGCGCGGCGCGAGGGCGATGTGTACATCATCAACGGCGCCAAGACCTTCATCTCCAACGGCCTGAACTGCGACCTGGTCGTGGTGGTGGCCAAGACCGAGCCCGAGCTGGGCGCCAAGGGCGTGTCGCTGATCCTGGTCGAGGCCGACCGCGCCGGTTTCCGCAAAGGCCGCAAGCTCGACAAAATGGGCCAGGAAGCGGCCGATACCGCCGAGCTGTTTTTTGAAGACGTGCGTGTGCCCGTGAGCAATATCCTGGGCGAAGAGAACAAAGGCTTTGCCTACCTGATGCAGGAACTCGCGCAAGAGCGTTTTGTGATCGCGCTGGGTGCCGCTGCAAAGATGGAGGCGATGTTTGACGAGACGGTGCGCTACACCAAAGAGCGCGTGGTCTTTGGCAAACCGCTGTTTGATTTTCAGAACACCCGCTTCAAGCTGGCCGAGATCAAAGTGCGCACCACCGCCGTGCGCATGATGGTGGACCAGTATCTGGGTGAACACCTGCGCCGCAAACTCACCGTGCAAGAGGGGGCCATGGCCAAACTCTTTGCCACCGAAGAGTTGGGCAAGGCGCTCGACGAGTTGCTCCAGCTGTATGGCGGCTACGGCTACATGATGGAGTACCCCATCACCCGCGCCTTTGTGGACTCGCGCGTGACCCGCATTTATGGCGGCACCAGCGAGGTCATGAAAGAGCTGATCTCGCGCAGTCTGTGATGAGCCCTTTGTGACCCCCACATCGAACTTGCCGAAAGAGCTGCTCATGTCCACATCGTCGCTGCCTTATTGGCCCAAAGGGGTTCCTCGCACGCTGAGCTTGCCGCAGGTGCCGCTCACGCATTACGTTCAGGTCGCGGCCGAGCGCTTTCCGAACAAGCCTGCCGTGATTTTTTGCGGCAGCTCGTTGAGCTACGTGGCGCTGCTCACGCGTGTGGAGGCGTTGGCCGGTTACCTCACTCAGCGGCTGGGTGTGCAGCGCGGCGACCGGGTCTTGTTGATGAGCCAAAACTGCCCTCAATACGTGGCGGCCTACTACGGCATCATGCGCGCTGGGGCCGTGGTGGTGCCGGTCAACGCCATGTGCACGCAAAGCGAAATCCGCTACTACCTGCAAGACTGCGGTGCTCGTGTGGCCATGGTAGCGCAGGAGTTGTTGCCCCAGGTCATACCCCTGCTGCAGCCGGGCGATGTTGATGCCTTGCAAGCCGTGTTGGTGCATGCGTATTCAGAAGGCTTGCCCGCGCAGCCCGTCAGCGACGAAGTGCCCGATGTTGTGTTGGCTCCGCGCCAGTGGACCGAGGCCCCGGGCCTGCACGGGCTCGAAGACGCCATCGCACAGGCCTTGCCTGCGCCCGCGCAACACCCACACAGCGAAGACCTGTGTGTGCTGCCCTACACCTCGGGCACCACCGGCCACCCCAAGGGCTGCATGCACACCCACGCCACTGTGCTGGCGTCCAACATGGCTGCGCAGGTTTGGCGCAGCATGCACATGGACTCGGTGTTTTTGGCCGTCGCGCCTTTGTTCCACATGCTGGGCATGCAGGGTGGCCTCAATGTGCCGATCACGCTGGGTGCCACCGTGGTCATGCTGCCGCGCTGGCACGCGGCGTCAGCGGCACGGCTGATCGAGCAGCACCGCGTCACGACATGGTCGGCGCCCCCCGCCATGCTGATCGACTTCTTTGCCAGCCCGGCGGCAGCGCAGCGCGACCTGAGCAGCTTGTCGACCTTGGCGGGTGGCGGCGCGGCCATGCCGGAGACGGTGGCCAATTTGCTGCAAACACGTTTTGGCATCACCTACAACGAGGCCTACGGCATGACCGAGACCGCCTCATTTTTGATGTGCAATCCCCCGGCACGCGGCAAGCGCCAGTGTCTGGGCGTCATCACCCCTGGCGTGGACACGCGCATCGTAGATCCGGAGACCCTGCGCGAGTTGCCCGTGGGCGAGGTGGGTGAACTGGTCACGCGTGGCGCGCAACTGATGCGCGGCTATTGGCAAAACGAGCAGGCCAACCAGTCCTCATTTTTTGAGCTGGACGGCCAAACGTTTTTCCGTACAGGCGATTTGGCCAGTGTGGACGAAGAGGGTTACTTCTTCATGCGTGACCGCCTCAAGCGCATGGTCAACGTCTCGGGCTTCAAGGTTTGGCCCGCTGAGGTTGAAAACACCTTGTACGAACACCCAGCCGTGCACGAGGCCTGCGTGATCGCCGTGCCCGACGACAAGCGCGGCGAAAACGTCATGGCCCTCTTGGTGCTCAAGCCTGCCTTCCAAGGCCAAGTCACCGAGCAAGACCTCATCGACTGGAGCCGCGAGCACATGGCCGCCTACAAAACCCCGCGCATCGTGCGCTTTGTGGACACCCTGCCCAAGTCCGGCACCGGCAAGATCCTGTGGCGGCAGCTGCAAGAGCAAGAGCGCTTAAATACAACGTCCGTCAAGGAGACCCCATGAGAATTCCTCTGAGTTTCAAAGACCAGTCGGTGTTTGTGGCCGGTGGCAGCAGCGGCATCAACCTGGGAATTGCCACCGCGTTTGCGCAGGCCGGGGCCAAAGTGGTGATTGCCAGCCGCAATGCCGAGCGTGTGGCCCAAGCCGTCGAGCAGTTGCGCCAACACGGCACGCAGGTTGAGGGTTACAGCGCCGATGTGCGCGACGCCCCCGGCATTGCCGCTGTGCTGCAGCAGGCGCGTGATGCCATCGGCCCGTTCGATGTGCTGGTGTCGGGCGCGGCGGGCAACTTTTTGGCACCCGCTTTGGGCATGTCTGCCAACGGCTTCAAGACGGTGGTGGACATTGACCTGAACGGTACCTTCCATGTGCTGCGTGCAGGCTACGAACACTTGCGCCGCCCGGGTGCCTGTGTCATCAATATCTCGGCACCGCAGGCCTTCAACCCCACCAAGCTGCAAGCCCATGTGTGCGCGGCCAAGGCGGGCGTGGACATGCTCACGCGGGTGCTGGCCATGGAGTGGGGGCCTGAAGGCGTGCGGGTGAATTCCATCGTGCCCGGCCCCATTGCCGACACCGAAGGCATCCGCCGCCTCGCGCCCACGCCCGAAGCGCTGCAGCGCATGACGCAGTCGGTGCCCCTGCAACGCATGGGCCGGGTGGAAGAGATCGCCGACATGGCGCTGTTTTTGGCGTCACAGCACGCCGCATTTGTCACCGGTGCCATCCTGGCGGTGGACGGTGGCAGTTCCCTGGCCGGTGGTCGGGATTACTCAGGAAGCCTCTCATGATCATCCCCTCCAAAAGCTCACCCTCTTTGCTGCAGTTCGATGTGACCGATCAGGTCGCCACCATCACCTTTGACAGCCCCAGCAAACGCAACGCACTCGAGCCCGCCATGCGCGACGAGCTGGCGGTGGCCCTTCAACATATCCAGCACGACAAGACCATCCGCGCAGTGATCCTCACTGGCGCAGGCGGGCATTTCTGCTCGGGCGGTGACCTGAAAAACATCGCCGCGGCCAATCTGGACAATAGCGGCTGGCTCGGCCGCATGCAGACCCTGCACGAGTGGGTGCAGCTGTTGCTGACGCTCGACCGCCCGGTGATCGCGGCGGTCGATGGTGCGGCTGCCGGAGCGGGTTTTAGCCTGGCGCTGTCGGCCGACTTCGTGCTGGCCACGCCGCGCACCTGGTTCAACATGTCCTTCCTCAAGGTCGGGCTGGTGCCCGACGTGGGCGCGCTTTACACCTTGCCCCGCGTGGTGGGCGTACAGCGCGCCAAAGAAATCATGCTTTCAGCCCGCGACATCGACGCGCAAGAGGCCTTGCGACTGGGCATCGTCATGGAGCTGCACGCGCCGGACCAGCTGCTGCCCCGTGCGCAGGCCTTGGCCCGCAGCTTTGTGGGCGCGTCGCCTGCGGCGGTGTCGCTCATCAAGCGCAGCCTGAACAACGCCTTGGGCGGCGGCCTGCAAGACATGCTGAGCGCCGAAGCGCAGGCCCAGTCCCTGGCCGCAGGCACCGCCGAACACCGCGAAGCAGTGGGGCGGTTTCTGAACAAGCAGGCCCCCTTGTTTGCCTGGCCAGCGCAGGACAAAAACTGAGAGGCAACTTCTTTGCAGGAGCCCACCCCGTGGGCGATTTCACGCAGACCCAGGGCCTCACAAAATCGCCCACGGGGTGGGCTCCTACAAAACAAGGCTTTGCAGACCCATGGACAGGCCCCAAACCAAGGGCAATCCCTGAGTTCGGCAATCCGAAAGACCCGGTTCAGCATTCGAAGATTGTTCAGAATCACTGAACGCCGCAAGATATATCAACCCCCAGTGGGGTGACGCTGGCCAGCCAGACGTTCGCCCCATGACCTGAAGGAGAAAAAATGAGCAAAACAGGATTGGTTCAAGACAAAGTCGTGGTGGTCACGGGCGCAGGTGGCGGCATTGGCCGCGACATTGCGCTGGCCATGGCGCGTGAAGGCGCCAAGGTGGTGGTCAACGACATTGGCGCTTCGGTGTCGGGCGAAGGCCAGGACTCAGGCCCCGCGCAAAAAGTGGTGAACGAAATCCAAGCCATGGGCGGTCAGGCTGCTGCCAACACCGACAGCGTGTCTGACGCCGCAGGCGCGGCCCGCATCATCCAGACGGCCATCGACAGCTTTGGCCGCATCGACGTGGTGGTCAACAACGCTGGCATCTTGCGCGACCGCTTCTTCCACAAGATGAGCATGGACGAATGGGATGCCGTGCTCAAGGTGCACCTGTACGGCGCTTTCTACGTCAGCCGCGCCGCTGCCCCGTACTTCAAGGAGCAGGAAAGCGGCAACTACATCCACATGACCTCGACCTCGGGGCTGGTGGGCAACTTCGGCCAGGCCAACTACTCGGCGGCCAAGCTGGGCGTGACCGCGCTGTCCAAGTCGATCGCGCTCGACATGCAAAAGTTCAAGGTGCGCTCCAATTGCATTTCGCCCTTTGCCTGGAGCCGCATGATCGGCTCGATCCCGACCGAGACACCCGAAGAGCAGGCCCGTGTTGAACGCATCAAGCAGATGACGCCCGCCAAGATCGCGCCCATGGCCGTGGCCCTGGCCAGCGACGCCTCGGCCCATGTGAACGGCCAGGTCTTTGCCGTGCGCAACAACGAAATCTTTTTGATGAGCCAGCCGCGCCCCATCCGCTCGGTGCACCGCAGCGAGGGCTGGACACCGCAGTCGGTGCTGGACCAAGCCATGCCCGCGCTGCAATCGAGCTTCTTCGACCTGGAGCGTTCGGGTGATGTGTTCAGCTGGGACCCCATTTAAGGAGCCGCGATGAGCGACTACCCACAAGGCGTGCAGGTCCAACATCAGGCGGCCCTGGCCGAAGGCCGTTTCCTGATCCAGCAATGCGGCGACTGCGGACAGCACATTTACTTCCCGCGTGAAATCTGTCCGCACTGCGGCAGTGACCGGCTGACCCTGGTGCCCCCATCGGGCCTGGGCACGGTGTATTCGGTGACCACGGTGCGCCGCAAGCCCGATGCGGGCGGTGACTACAACGTCTGCCTGATCGACCTGGACGAAGGCGTGCGCCTGATGAGCCGCGTGGACATGGACCCCGTCGACGCCGTGCAGGTGGGCCAGCGTGTACAAGCCCGCGTGGTGGTCGACAAGGGCCAGGGCATGGTGGTGTTTGACCCGGTCAACACCGCCGCCACCTCGGCCAAGCCCGTGCCCCGTGGCCCGGCCGCATCGGCGGCGGTGCACACCTCGTCTGGCCTCAAGTCCTTGCGCGGCAGCGCCGCCATTGCGGGCGTGGCCACCTTTGGCTGTGGCGAAGCCACGGGTTTTACCGAGATGGAAGTGCTGGCCCGCGCTGCGCGCGCGGCGGTGGCTGATGCTGGACTCAAGATGAGCGACATCGACGGCCTGTGCACCGCCAGTGTGCTGTCCACCATGTGGCCCATGCCAGTCACGGAATACTTGGGCATCAACCCCCGCTACACCAACGGCACCATGCTGGGCGGCTCCAGCTTTGTGGCGCACCTGCTGCCCGCCATGATGGCGTTGCAGTCGGGCCAGTGCAACGCGGTGCTGGTCTGTTACGGCAGCACACAGCGCACGTCCACCTTTGGTCGCGCCGAGATCGCGCAAGCGCGCCGCGTGATGGACCCGCAGCCCTACGAAACCCCCTACGCCCCGATACAACCGCTGAGCGCCTACGCGCTGGCCACGCGTCGGCACATGCACGAGTACGGCACCACCCGCCGCCAGCTGGCCGAGGTGGCGGTGGCCGCACGCGCCTGGGCGCAGCGCAACCCCGAGGCCTTCATGCGCGATCCGCTCTCCATCGAAGAGGTGCTCAAGGCCCGCATGGTGTCCGATCCCTTGTCGGTGCGCGACTGCTGCCTGGTCACGGACGGTGGCGGTGCCTTTGTGCTGGTGCGCGCCGACCGTGCGCGTGACTTGCCCCAAAAGCCGGTGTACGTGCTGGGCAACGCCACCGCCAACTGGAACCGCCAGATTTCGGCCATGCACGACCTGACCGTCACATCGGCCAGCCAGTCTGGCCGCGAAGCCTTTGCCATGGCGGGTATGAAGCCGAGTGACATGGGCGTGGTGCAGCTGTACGACGCTTTCACCATCAACACTTTGCTCTTCCTTGAAGACCTGGGCTTTTGCAAAAAGGGCGAAGGCGGCGCATTTGTCGAAGGCGGCGCGATCGCGCCCGGTGGCCGCCTGGCGGTCAACACCAACGGCGGCGGCCTGTCGTGCACGCACCCGGGCATGTACGGCATCTTCACCCTGATCGAAGCCGTGCGCCAATTGCGCGGCGAAGGCGGCGAGCGCCAAGTGGCGGGCGCCCAAACCGCGCTGGCCCACGGCAACGGCGGCACGCTGTCGAGCCAGTCCACCGCCATCCTCGGCACCTTTGAAACCTTGTGAACAAGCCATGATCCGAGAACCCGAAACCTTTGAAGCCCTGCTCGATTCCGTGCGCCGTTTTGTGCGCGAGCGTTTGGTGCCCGCCGAGAACGAAGTCGCCGAGACCGACGAGATCCCCGAAGCCATCGTGCAAGAGATGCGCGAGATGGGCCTGTTTGGTTTGACCATCCCTGAGTCCTATGGCGGCTTGGAGTTGACGATGGAAGAAGAGGCGCGCCTCTTGTTCGAGTTGTGCAAGACCTCGCCCGCTTTTCGCTCGGTGATCGGCACCACGGTGGGCATTGGCTCGCAGGGCATCCTGATGGACGGCACCGAAGCACAAAAAGCCTATTACCTGCCCAAGCTGGCCACGGGCGAGTTGTCGTCTTCGTTTGCGCTGACCGAACCCGATGCGGGCTCGGACGCCGCATCGCTGCGCACCACGGCCATCCGTGGCTCGGACAGTGAGGGCGACCACTACATCGTCAACGGCACCAAGCGCTACATCACCAACGCGCCGCACTCCAAAATTTTCACGCTCATGGCGCGCACCAACCCGGCCGATAAGGGAGCGGGCGGCGTGTCGGCCTTCATCGTCGACGCCCAATCGCCCGGCATCAGCCTGGGCAAAAACGACAAGAAGATGGGCCAAAAAGGCGCACACACCTGCGATGTGATGTTTGACAACGTGCGTGTCCCGGCTGCCAACCTGATTGGCGGCCAAGAGGGCCAGGGCTTCAAGACCGCGATGAAGGTGCTCGAAAAAGGCCGCATTCATTTGGCCGCCGTGTGCGTGGGCGTGGCCCAGCGCATCCTGGATGACGCGCTGCGCTACGCCATTGACCGCAAACAGTTTGGCCAGCCCATTGCCGAGTTTCAGCTGGTGCAGGCCATGCTGGCCGACAGCAAGGCCGAGCTCTACGCCGCCGAGTGCATGGTGATCGATGCCGCGCGCAAGCGCGACGAAGGCCGCAGTGTGTCGACCGAGGCCTCGTGCTGCAAGATGTTCGCGTCCGAGATGTGCGGCCGTGTGGCCGACCGTGCGGTGCAAATTCTGGGCGGCGCAGGTTACTTGTCTGAATACGGCATCGAGCGCTTTTACCGCGACGTGCGTTTGTTCCGTCTTTATGAGGGTACGACCCAGATACAACAAATCATCATCGGCCGCAACATGGTGCGCGAGGCCCGCAGCTGAACAATTCGATCACGCGTTCACGACAACAACCCAAGGAGACAAGACATGAAAAAGACCATCACACGCCGCATGACCCTGGCCGCATTGAGCAGCTTGGCCCTGCTGGGGGCAGCGGGTGCGCCAGCGCAAACCGCCTACCCGAGCCAGCCCATCAAGTTCATCGTGCCCTACCCCGCTGGCGGGGCCACCGATGTGTTGGCCCGCATGGTCGCACAAAAAATGCAAGACAGCTGGCAGCAAACCGTGGTGGTCGAAAACAAGCCCGGCGCAGGCGGCACCATTGGCAACAACCTGGTGGCCAAGGCTCCGGCCGATGGCCACACGGTGTTGTTCGGCATCGTGGCGCTGGTGCAGCAAATGACCTTGATGAAGCTGCCTTATGACCCGATCAAGGACTTTGCGCCGATTAGCCGTGTGGCCATCAGCCCAAGTGTGCTGGCCGCATCGCCCACACTGCCCATCAATAACCTCGCCGAGTTCACCAGCTTGGTCAAGGCCAACCCCGGCAAGCACAGCATTGGCTCGTATGGCCCGGGCACCTCGGCCCACCTGCAAGGGGCTTTGCTCAATTTGCAGTCGGGTCTGGACTTGACGCATGTGCCCTATCAAGGCGGTGCGCCCCTGGTCACGGCCATGATGGGCGGTCAACTCTCTTCGGCTTTTATGGATGCGGGCTCTTCCAAGCAGCATCTGCCCAAGTTCAAGCTGCTGGGCGTGACCGGTACCGAACGCCTGTCGTGGTTGCCCAATGTGCCCACACTCAAAGAGCAGGGCCTCAACTCTTACGAGCCCATGGGCTGGTTTGGCCTGTTTTTGCCAGGAGCCACGCCCAAGCCGGTGGTGGACAAGTTCTCGGCCGAAACCCAGCGCATCCTCAAGCTGCCCGATGTGCGCGAAAAAATCGAAGCCATGGGCCTGATCCCAGGTGGTGAAAACACCGAGAGCTTTGCCAAGATCGTCAAGTCCGATGCCGACGTTTACGCCCGCATCATCCGCGACGCCAAGATCACGCTGAACTGACACCAAGCCCGCCCGTGACAATGAGGGGACGACCCAGATACAACAATCATTATTGGCCGCTACATGTTGCCTGAGGCCCGCGGCTGAACAATTTGATCACGCGTTCACGACAACAATCCAAGGAGACAAGACATGAAAAAGACCATCACACGCCGCATGACCCTGGCCACGCTCAGCAGTTTGGCCCTAATGGGCGCAGGCAGCACCTTGGCCCAAGCCCAGACGGCTTACCCGAGCCAGCCCATCAAGTTCATCGTGCCCTACCCCGCAGGCGGGACCACCGATGTGCTGGCCCGCATGGTCGCGCAAAAAATGCAAGAGAGTTGGCAGCAGACGGTGGTGGTTGAAAACAAGCCTGGCGCAGGCGGCACCATTGGCAACAACCTGGTGGCCAAGGCCCCGGCCGATGGCTACACGGTGTTGTTTGGCATCGTGGCGCTGGTGCAGCAAATGACCTTGATGAAGCTGCCCTACGACCCGATCAAGGACTTCGCCCCCATCAGCCGCGTCGCCATCACCCCGGCCGTGTTTGCAGCCAGCACCACGTTGCCGGTCAACAACCTCGCCGAGTTGATCAAGCTGGTCAAGGCCAACCCCGGCAAGTACAGCTTTGGCACCTACGGCCCCGGCACTTCGGCTCACCTGCAAGGCGAGCTGCTCAACTTGCAGACGGGTATAGATTTGTTGCACATCCCTTACCAAGGCGCAGCGCCTTTGGTCACGGCCATGCTGGGCGGGCAGTTGTCCACCGCCTTCATGGACGCAGGCTCTTCCCGTCAGCACATTCCCAAGTTCAAGGTACTGGGAGTGACGGGCAGTGATCGTTTGTCGTGGTTGCCCAATGTGCCCACGTTCAAGGAGCAGGGCCTCAACTCCTTCGAGCCCATGGGCTGGGTAGGCCTGCTTTTGCCAGGGGCCACGCCCAAGCCGGTGGTGGACAAGTTCTCGGCCGAGACCCAGCGCATCCTCAAGCTGCCCGATGTGCGTGAAAAAATCGAAGCCATGGGCCTGATTCCCGGTGGCGAAACCTCGGACAGCTTTGGCAAGGTCATGAAGAGCGATGCAGACATTTATGCCCGCATCATCCGCGACGCCAAGATCACCCTGAACTGAACGTGGCATGAAAACCCGCGTCACCGAATTGCTGGGCATCCGCTACCCCATCATCCAGGGCGGCATGCAGTGGGTGGGCAAGGCCGAGCTGGTCTCGGCCGTGTCCAACGCGGGGGGCTTGGGCGTGCTCACGGCCCTCACCCAGCCCACACCGCAGGCGCTGGCGCAAGAGATTGCCCGCACCCGCACCCTGACCGACCAGCCCTTTGGCGTGAACCTCACCATATTGCCTTCGATCAACCCGCCGCCGTATGCCGAGTACCTGCAGGTCATCATCGACAACGGTGTGAAGATCGTGGAGACGGCAGGCAACAGCCCCAAAGAGTTTATTGGCCGCATGAAGGACGCGGGCATCACCATCGTGCACAAATGCACCTCGGTACGCCACGCGCTGAGCGCCGAGCGCAATGGGGTGGACATGATCAGCATCGACGGCTTTGAATGCGCGGGCCACCCCGGCGAAGACGATGTGCCCGGCCTGGTCCTGATCCCCTTGGCTTGTCAGGCGCTGCGTGTGCCGGTCATTGCCTCGGGCGGCATTGCCGATGGGCGCGGCATGGCCGCCGCCATGGCTTTGGGCGCCGAAGGCGTGAACATGGGCACGCGCTTTTTGGTCACGCAAGAAGCACCGGTGCACGACAACATCAAACAAGCCTTGGTGGGTGCCACCGAACGCGACACGAAACTGATGTTCCGCACCCTGCGCAACACCACCCGCGCCTGGAGCAACGCCGTGTCGCAAGAGGTGGTGGCCACCGAAAACCGCGCAGGTGGTTGCAGCTTTGAGGACATCCGCCACCTGGTGGCCGGGCAGCGCGGCAACCAGGCCCTGCAGTCGGGCGACGTCAACGGTGGCGTGGTCGCAGCAGGCCAGGTGATTGGCCTGATCGACGATGTGCCGACCTGCGCCGACCTGATCGAGCGCATGGTGGCCGACTGCCGCGCCGCCTTGTCGCGTGCGCAGGCCTGGGCACATCCCCCTTGAGCGCCCGCTCAGTTTCACCCCCAAGCAAGCATGACAACCCTAGGAGACAAACCATGACAAAAACCCCATCGACCCAGCGCCGTTTAATGATGGCCCTTTTGGCGGCGGTGTGCACCACATCCGCCCTGCCCCTGTGGGCCCAGTCCACAGGCAGCAACACCGTCAAGCTCATCGTGGGTTACGCCCCAGGCGGGCCCGTGGATTCATCGGCGCGGGTGTTTGCACCCGTGCTCAGCCGCGAACTGGGCCAGCCCGTGATTGTGGAAAATCGGCCCGGCGCAGGCGGTGCGGTGGCGGGCAACACCGTGGTCAGGGCCGCGCCCAATGGCCTGGAGATTTTTTATGCCGCCAGCCCCACCATGACCATCAGCCCCCATGTGCTCAAAGCCATGGCCTTTGACCCGCTCAAGGACATGACGCCGCTGGCCACCATCCTCAGCTATGCCAACGTGCTGGTCATCAACCAGAACCAACCCTTCAAGACTTTGCCCGAGTTGGTGGCCTTTGGCAAAGCCAACCCGGGTAAATTGGCCTACGGCTCGGCCGGCATGGGCGCATCGAACCACCTGAGTGGCGAGTTGTTCGCGCGGCGTGCGGGCATCACCATGACCCATGTCCCCTACAAGGGCAACGCCCCGGCCATGACCGACGTGATGGGCGGACAGATCCAGATGATGTTTGACATCGTGGGCGGTGCCAAGGCCCACATCGATGGCGGCAAAGTGCGCCCCCTGGCCGTGACCTCCAAAGAGCGCAACCCGGCGCTGCCGCAACTGCCCAGCATGAGCGAGTTGGGCGTCCGTGATTACGACGTTGGGGGGTGGTACGGCCTGTATGGCCCGCTGGGCATGAGCGCCGAACTCAGCCAGAAGATCACGGCTGCCACAGCGCGCGCGCTGCAAGACCCCGAGCTGAACAAGCGCTGGGTGGATCAGGGTTACGTGATTTGGAATGCCAAGCCCGCCGACCTGGCCGAGCGCATGCGCCGCGAGCACGCGCTGTGGGCCGAAGTCACCAAAGGCATGACGTTTGAATAAAACATGTCTTTGCAATTGACCCCCCCCACCCGCACCCATACGCGCATTCACCACCTGTTTGACAACCGCGTTGCGCAGGCTCCGGACCATCCTTTTCTGTATCTGACGCAGGGGGTGATGACGCTGGGGCAGTTGGCGCAGCAGGTGGATCTGCTGGAGGCCGAACTGCGCCAAGCGGGTGTGCGCGTGGGTGACCGGGTGCTGGTGGCCGCCGAAAACTGCCCCGAGCATGTGGCGCTGGTGTTGGCCTGCAGCCGTGTCGGGGCGTGGGCCTGCGGGGTCAATGCCCGTGTGACGGTGTCTGAGCTGGCGGGCTTTGCCGACAAGGCCGATGCGCGTGTGTTGTATTTCACAGTGGGCGTGTCCGAAGCGGCGCGCCAGCACGCCGCGCAGCACGACACCCAAGCGAGCGTGCTGCCGGGCTTGCAGCGCGCCGCCGTCAGGCCGCAGGCCACGGCGCAGACCGGCGATTTGGCTGAGCAGGTCGCCGCGATCATCTTCACCTCGGGCACCACGGGCCAGCCCAAGGGCGTGATGCTCACGCACGCGGGGCTGTTGCAGTTTGCCCGGATCTCGGCGCAGTCGCGCCAACTGGGGCCGTCGGACCGGTCATACGCTTATTTGCCCATGACGCACATCTTTGGCCTGGGCACGGTGCTCATGGCCTCGCTGCATGCGGGCTCGGGCCTGCTCATGCGCAGCCAGTTCGACCCGGCCGACGTGTTCGAAGCACTGGCCCACCAGGGTATGACGCAGTTGCAAGGCCCGCCCGCCATGTTCACCCGCTTGTTGGCCTGGCTCGACAGTCAAGGCATTGCGCAACCGACGGCGCCTGATTTGCGTTACGTCTACACCGGCGCTGCCCCGCTCGACCTGAGCGTCAAGCAAGCGATTGAGGCACGCTTTGGCAAAGTCTTGCACCACGGCTATGGCTTGTCGGAATACGCGGGCGCTTTGACGCTTTGCCGCTTGAACGAACGGCGTGCCGACACCAGCGCCGGTTATTTGGTCGAGGGGGCCGAGCTGCGCATCATGGGCCCACAAGGGCAAGACCTGCCAGCAGGCGAGACGGGCGAGATCTGGATGCGCGGCGTGGGCCTGATGCCGGGTTACTTTTGCGACCCCGAGATCACCGCGCAGGTCATGAAGCCCGGCGGCTGGTACGCCAGCGGCGACTTGGGCCGACAAGACACCGATGGCGCCTTGCAGGTGGTGGGGCGTCTTAAGGAAATGATCATTCGCTCGGGCTTCAATGTGTACCCCGGCGAGGTCGAGGCGATTTTGCTGGCCTGGCCCGGTGTGCAAAAAGCGGCGGTGGTCGGGCGTAAAGCGGCCGATGGCAACGAGGACATCCTGGCCTTCATTGAAGCCAAGCCCGGCGTGCAGCTGGACCTTCAGGCCCTGAAGGCCCATGCCCATGAACACTTGTCGCCTTACAAGCGGCCCTCGGTCATGGCCTTGGTGCCAGACATGCCCATGACGCTCAGCGGCAAAGTGCTCAAGCGCGAGCTGCTTGATCAATGGGCCGCAGCCCAGTCGGGCAGGGCATGACCCCGCTTCTTGACTTGTAAAGGCGGGCTTTCACAAAGACAGACGGCTTCACGGCTTCAACTGCGCGAAGATCGACCCTATGACGACCTCCTCAAATTTAGACGACAAACAAGTGGCCCACCTGCGCAGCTGGGAAGGCCGCAGCGAAATGCTGACCGATGAGATCGTGGCCGCTCCATTGCGGGGCCAAAGCGCCCTGCTCGACCGCGATGACACCCGCCAAGCTGCGGGCAGCGAGGTGCCGCCCCTGTGGCACTGGCTGTATTTTTTGCCGCAGGCCTCGCAAAGCCAGATCGGGCCCGACGGCCACCCTTTGCGCGGTGGCTTTTTGCCGCCCGTGCCCCTGCCCCGGCGCATGTGGGCTGGCGGCCGTCTGCAGTGGCAGAGCCATCCGCTGCGCGTGGGCGACGCTGCGCAAAAGCATTCGCGCATCGCCTCGGTCAAGCACAAGGCGGGCCGCACGGGCGACCTGTTGTTTGTCGAAGTCGAACACGCCTTTCACAACGCCCAAGGCCTGTGCCTGACGGAAACGCACGACATCGTGTACCGTGCAGCGGCCGTGCCCGGCGCGCCCGAAGTACCGCCCACCGCCGCCGAGACGGGTGCACCTTGGGTGCGCGAGTTTGTGCCCGATCCGGTGTCGCTGTTTCGCTATTCGGCGCTCACCTTCAACGGCCACCGTATCCACTACGACCGCAGCTACGTCACGCAAGAGGAAGGCTACCCTGGCCTTATCGTGCACGGCCCACTCATTGCCACCTTGCTGGTGGACCTGGTGCGCAGGCAAGTGCCCGGTGCGCGCCTGGCATCGTTCCAGTTCCGTGCGGTGCGCCCCACTTTTGACCTGCACCCCTTCCGTTTGAACGGCCGCCCGTCTGCCGATGGCAAAACCATTGACCTTTGGTCCTGCGACCACGAAGGCTGGCTCACCATGCAAGCGCAGGCCACCTTGGCCTGAAGCTTTGATTCCTCTTTGTTTTCTCTTCATTTGCACCGCCTAACACCACCGCCTACCCCATGAACACCTCACCCGATCAGTACCAAGACATCCGCGACGCCGTGCGTGCCCTGTGCGCCCAGTTCCCTGACGAGTACCACCGCAAGGTCGACGAAAAACGCGGCTACCCCGAAGAGTTTGTCGACGCGCTCACCAAGGCCGGCTGGATGGCCGCGCTGATTCCGCAGGAATTCGGCGGTTCGGGCCTGAGCATGGCCGAGGCCTCGGTCATCATGGAAGAGATCAACCGCTCGGGCGGCAACTCGGGCGCATGCCACGGCCAGATGTACGTCATGAATTCCATCGTGCGCAGCGGCTCTGACGCGCAAAAAAACACGCTCTTGCCCAAGATCGCCACCGGCGAGTTGCGCATCCAGTCCATGGGCGTGACCGAACCCACCACCGGCAGCGACACCACCAAGCTCAAAACCACCGCCGTGCGCAAGGACGGCCGCTGGGTCATCAACGGCCAAAAGGTCTGGATCTCGCGCATCCAGCACAGCGACCTGATGATCTTGCTGGCCCGCACCACGCCCGCCGACCAGGTCACCAAGCGGTCTGAGGGCTTGTCGTGCTTCCTGATCGATTTGAAGCAGGCCATTGGCAACGGCCTGACCGTGCGGCCGATTTTGAACATGGTCAACCACGAGACCAACGAGCTGTTTTTTGACAACCTGGAGATTCCAGAAGACGCTCTCTTGGGCGAAGAGGGCAAGGGCTTCAAGACCTTGCTCGACGGCCTGAACGCCGAGCGCGTGCTGATCGCTGCCGAGTGCATTGGCGACGGCTACTGGTTCATCGACCGCGCCACCAAATACGCCAAAGACCGCGTGGTGTTCGGTCGCCCCATTGGCCAAAACCAAGGCGTGCAGTTTCCGATTGCCGACGCTTTCATTGAGCTGGAAGCCGCCAATCTGATGCGCTGGAAAGCCTGCGAAAAAATCGACGCGATGCAAAACGCCGGGGCCGAAGCCAACATGGCCAAGTACCTCGCGGCCAAGGCCAGCTGGGAAGCGGCCAACGTCTGCCTGCAAACGCACGGCGGCTTTGGCTTTGCGTGCGAATACGACATCGAGCGCAAGTTCCGCGAGACCCGCCTGTACCAAGTTGCGCCGGTCTCGACCAACATGATTTTCAGCTACGTGGCCGAGCACATCTTAGGCTTGCCCCGCTCCTTCTGACATGACCGCGCCAAGACCCCTGGACGGCATCACCGTCGTCTCACTCGAACACGCGATTGCCGCGCCGTTTTGCACGCGGCAGCTGGCCGACTTGGGTGCACGTGTCATCAAGGTCGAGCGCCCGGGTTCGGGTGACTTTGCGCGGGCCTACGACACACGGGTGCGCGGCCAGGCTTCGCACTTTGTGTGGACCAACCGCTCCAAAGAGAGCCTCACGCTCGACCTCAAAAACCCCGAGGCCATGGCCGTGCTGCGCGAGCTGCTCAAAGACGCTGATGTGCTGGTGCAAAACCTCGCACCCGGCGCGGCCGCGCGCATGGGTTTGTCGTTTGAAGCCCTCAGCGCCACACACCCCAAGTTGATCGTCTGCGACATCTCGGGCTACGGCGAAGACGGTCCCTACCGCGACAAGAAAGCCTATGACCTTTTGATCCAAAGCGAAGCGGGTCTGCTGTCGATCACCGGCACGCCTGAGGCCCCGTCCAAGGCGGGCAACTCGATGGCCGACATCGCAGCCGGCATGTACGCCTACACCAACATCCTGTCGGCCCTGCTGCTGCGCGGCAAGACCGGCCAGGGCAGCCACATCGACGTGTCCATGCTCGAAGCGCTGGGCGAGTGGATGGGTTACCCGCTGTACTACGCCTATGACGGTGCTGCACCGCCACCGCGCACCGCCGCGTCGCACGCCAGCATTTACCCCTATGGCCCGTTTGCAGCGGGCGACGGCGGCACCGTTATGCTGGGTCTGCAAAACGAGCGCGAGTGGAAAGTGTTTTGCGAAGTGGTGCTGGGCGATGCGGCCTTGGCCTCCGATGCGCGCTTTTGCACCAACGCCCTGCGCAACGTCAACCGTGCCGATCTGCAGCAACTGATTTTGGGCGTGTTTGCGGCCATGAACACGGCCGAGGTCGAAGCGCGCTTGGACCAAGCGCAAATCGCCAACGCCCGGATGAACGACATGGCCGGCGTCTGGGCGCACCCGCAGCTCAAGGCGCGCCAACGCTGGCAACAGGTGGGCTCACCTGCGGGCGACATCCCCGCCCTGCTGCCCCCCGGTCGCAACAATCGATACGACTACCGCATGGACCCCGTGCCCGCCGTGGGCGAGCACACCGAGGCTATTCTGCGCGAGCTGGGCCTAGACGACGCGGCCGTGCAGGCCCTGCGCCAAGCCCAGTCCATTTGACCCCCCCATCTCCAGGAGAACGCATGACTTCTTACTCTGCCCAACTCGCCACCTTTGCAGCGCAACTGCGATTCGAAGACATTCCCGAGTCCGTGGTCCGCAAGACCGAAGACCTGTTGGTCGACTGGTTTGGCGCCACGGTGGGCGGACATGGTTCGCGCCCTGTGGAGAACATCAACCGTTTTGCGCGAGCGATGGGATCGGCCCAGGCTTCGGCTCAGGGAGCTGCCGAGGTGATCGTGGACGGCACCAAAAATTCGCCCTACCTGGCCGCCATGGTCAACGCCGCGGCTTCGCATGTAGCCGAGCAAGACGATGTGCACAACGGCTCGGTGTTCCATCCGGCCACGGTGGTGTTTTCGCCTGCGGTGGCGGTGGCGCAGGCCGTGGGTGCCAGCGGCCAACAGTTGCTGGCCGCATCGGTGGTGGGCTACGAAGTGGGCATTCGTGTGGGTGAATTTCTGGGGCGATCGCACTACCGTGTGTTCCATACCACCGGCACGGCAGGCACGCTGGCCGCTGCTGCTGCCGTGGGGCATTTGCTGGGGCTCAACGCCCGTCAGATGCAGCACGCTTTGGGTTCGGCCGGCACGCAGTCTGCCGGTTTGTGGGAGTTTTTGCGCACAGCCGCCGACAGCAAGATCCTGCACACCGCACATGCGGCCGGCGCAGGCCTGATGTCGGCTTACCTGGCCCAGGATGGTTTTACCGGTGCCGCCGACATTTTTGAAGGACCGCAGGGCATGGCCGCTGGCATGTCCAGCGATGCCGACCCGGCCCGCTTGATCGACGGCTTGGGCACCCGTTGGGCCACGGCGGAAACCTCGTTCAAGTACCACGCCAGCTGCCGCCACACCCACCCCGCGGCCGATGCTTTGCTGCACGTCATGCAAAGCCATGGGCTCAAGCCATCGGACTTGGCCAAAGTCGTCACGCACGTGCACCAGGGGGCCATCGATGTGCTGGGCCCGGTGGTGAATCCCACCACGGTGCACCAGAGCAAATTTTCGATGGGCACGGTACTGGCCATGGCGGCGCAGTTTGGCCACGCCGGCCTGAACGAATTCGAGCAAGCCTTCCAGACTGAGGCCACTCAGGCTTTGCGCGACAAGGTGGAGATGGTCCTGGACCCGGAAGTGGACGGCGCCTACCCCAAGCGCTGGATCGGCAAAGTGAGCGTCACCACCACCGACGGACGCGTGCTGCACGGCCGCGTGGACGAGCCCAAGGGTGACCCGGGTAACACCCTCTCGCGCCAAGAGATCACCGACAAGGCCATGCGCTTGGCCGCCTTCAGCGGTGGGGCCACACCCGAGGCCATGCGCAAAGCGCTGGACGCGCTTTGGCACGTGGCCAGCTGGCCCAAGGTGGGCGTGCTGTTGGCATGAGCATGCTGTTGCTGTCTCAGGCGCGCAGTTTCCTGTTTGTGCCCGGCAACCGACCCGAGCGCTTTGCCAAGGCCCTGGCCAGCGGCGCGGACGCGGTGATCGTGGACCTAGAAGACGCCGTGCCCTTGGACGCCAAAGACGCGGCACGGGCTGCGCTGGCCGCGGCCTGGCCAGGTTTTGATGCGGCCCAACGCGCTGGCCTCTTGGTGCGCGTGAACCCCGCAGGCACGCCCTGGCACGAAGCCGATCTGGCGCTGCTCGCCAGCTTGCCCGGCTTGGGCGCGGTCATGCTGCCCAAGGCCGAAAACCCTCAGCAGATTGAGCGCGCCTTTCACGCCTGCGGCGTGCCGGTGCTGCCCTTGGTCGAGAGTGCCGAAGGCGTGGGCCAGATGGACGCCATAGCCCGCGCAGAGGGTGTGTTGCGCTTGGGTTTGGGGCACATCGACCTGCAGGCCGATCTCGGCATGTGCTGCGGACCCGACGAAGCAGAACTTGCCCCCATTCGTTTGGCGATGGTGGTGGCCTCTCGCCGCGCCGGTTTGCCCACCCCGGTGGATGGCGTGACCACCGCCACAACCGATGCGCAGGTGCTGGCGCAAGACGCGCAGCGCAGCCGCCGCTTTGGCTTTGGTGCCAAGCTGTGCATCCACCCTGCGCAGGTGGTGGGCGTGCACCAGGCCTTGGCCCCGACCGAGGCCGAATGTGCCTGGGCCGAGCGCGTGCTGGCTGCGCAGGCACAGGCCCGCGGCGGTGCTTTCAGTGTGGATGGCAAGATGGTCGACCCGCCTGTGCTCTTGCTGGCGCGCCAAATACTCCAGGCGCCTCGCGCCTGAAAAGTCGGGTGTTCTGAGTTCTGGCAGGCGCCCATTCGTTGGGACTTGGGGTGGAGCATGTGCAGCCTGATCGGCGACAATCGGCGCTCAGCCCATCAATACCATGCACATCAAAACTTTCTCTTTCCTTTCCCTTTTCTTGGCCATCTCCGCAGGCATCCTGGGGCACACTTCGTCTTCTTTTGCAGCCAAACCCCCTGAGAGCAAGACCGTTGCGACCAAAAAAGCGGTGTCCGGCAAAAAAGCGGCACCTGGCAAAAAAACTGCGGCCGCCACCAACGCGCTGCCACCATTGGCGGCGCAGGTTGCTTTGGCCGACAACGCGCCCGCGCTTCCCGCCAAGGCATGGCTGTTGATGGACTACGACTCTGGCCAAGTGCTGGCCTCGGCCAATCAAGACGAAGCCCTGCCGCCCGCGTCGCTCACCAAGATGATGACCAGCTACATCGTCGAGCAGGCCTTGCGCTCGGGCAAGCTCAAGCCCACCGATCTGGTCACGGTCAGTGAAAACGCCTGGTGCCGGGGCACCAGTGCCGAGTCGTGCATGTATTTGCCGCTGAACAGCCAAGCCACCGTCATTGACATCCTGCGCGGCATCATCGTGCAGTCGGGCAACGACGCATCCAAAGCGATTGCCGAGCACATGGCGGGCTCCGAAGCGGGCTTTGCCAAACTGATGAACGCCGAAGCCCAGCGCTTGGGCATGACGAAGACGACCTTCGTCAACCCCACGGGCCTGCCCGACCCGGCCCACAAGTCGTCTTCGCGTGACCTCGCCATCTTGGCGCGCGCCATCATCCGCGACGGCGCCGAGTACTACCCTCTGTATGCCGAGCGCGAGTTCAAATACAACGGCATCAAGCAAGGCAACCGCAATGCTTTGCTGTACACCGACCCCACCGTGGACGGCCTGAAAACCGGCCATACCGCAGAGGCGGGCTTTTGTCTGGTGACTTCTGCCAAGCGCAACGAGATGCGCCTGATCTCGGTCATCCTCAACACCCACAGCGCCCAGGCGCGTGCGGACCAGACGCGCGAGCTGCTGGCCTGGGGTTACAGTCAGTTTGAAAAAGCTACACCCATTCAGCCGACGGCGGTCGTTGCCAGCGCCAAGGTCGGCTTTGGCAAAGCCGACACGGTAGCGGCTGTTTTGGGCGCCCCGTGGACGCTCACGGTGCCGCGTGGCCAGCCCGTGCAGACCTCGGTCGAGCTCAAGCCGGGTCTTGAGGCCCCCATCGCCAAAGGCGCGGTGATCGGCAAAGTGGTGGCAACCTCGAAGGGCAAGCCGGTGGGCGAAGCCCCGCTGGTCGCGCAAGCCGAAGTGGAACGCTCGGGTCTGCTGCTGCGCGCATGGCAGCACGTGGCCCATTTGTTCGGCCATTGAGCGTTGTTCATTCAGCCGGCGACTGCCCATGTCCGTGCACTTTGATCTGGTTGACCTGCGCTTGATGGTGCGGGTGGCAGAAGCCAACAGTCTTACCAAAGGGGCCGAGGCCTCGCACATCTCGCTGCCTGCGGCCAGCACGCGGATCAAGAACCTCGAAGAAAGCATCGGCGCCAAGTTGCTTAACCGCCACAGCCAAGGGGTGACGCTCACACCGCCCGGCCAGGCCTTTGTGCACCGCGCGCGCCTGGTGCTGGGCCAGATCGAGCATCTGCGCGGCGACCTGCAGGAATATGCCAGCGGCATCAAGGGCCACCTGCGCGTGTACGCCAACACCACGGCCTTGGGCGAGTTTTTGCCCGAAGTGCTCAAGCGCTACCTGGCCACGCACCCCGATGTGAACATCGACCTGCAGGAAAAATTGTCGAACGAAATCGTGCGCGCCGTGATGGACGGCAAGACCGACATCGGCATCGTCGCCGGGTCGGTGCGCACCGAAAGCCTGCAGACCTTGCCCTACCGTTCTGACAGCCTGGTGCTGGTGGTGCCGCATCTGCACCCCGTGGCCGAGCTGCCCAGCATGCCACTCATTGACGCGCTGGAGTTTGACCATGTGGGCCTGCACGAAGCGAGCGCCTTGCACGCCTTCTTGAACCGCGAATGCGAGCAGCTGAACAAGCCGCTCAAGGTACGCATCCAGGTCAGCAGCTTCGAGTCGGCTTGCCGCATGATCGAAGCCGGTGTGGGCGTGGGCGTATTGCCCGAATCGGCTGCCCGCCGCCACGCCCGCAGCATGGCCATCCGCCTGGTGCCGCTGTCTGATGCGTGGGCCTTTCGGTCCATGCAGATTTGTGTGCGCAACTTCGACGAACTGCCCAACTTTGCGCGGGACTTGATTGATCTGCTCTCAGAGGATGCGCGGCAGGCGATGGCTTAAGCGCGTTGAGACGACATTTTCGACAACACATCAAACACCGCAGCCGTGTCGTGTTCGGCGTGCCCCAGGGCCATGGCGGCGTTGTAAATGGGCACGGTGGCGGCAAACAGCGGCGCGGGCACATGGGCGTCGGCCAGCGCAGCGGCAATCAGCTGCATGTCTTTTTGCCAGATGCCGACTTTCATCGTGGCGGTGAGCCAGCCTTCGTCCTGCATCAGGGGGCCGCGCACCTGCAGCATGCGTGAGCCGCCTGCGCCGTCGCTGAGCACCTTGACAGCGTCTTGCGGTCGGATGCCCCAACGCTGGCCCAGCAGCAGGGCTTCGGCGGTGGACACGTTGTGGATGGCCACCAGCAAATTGGCCATCAGCTTCATCTTCATGCCGTTGCCAAAGGCGCCCAGGTCAAAGGTGCTTTTTGAGAAACCTTCAAAGACGGGTGCCAGTTGCTTGATCGCCGTCTTGGGGCCGCTGGCATAGACCGTGAGGTCTTTGTGCACGGCTTGCGCGCCGGTGCCCGACAAGGGACAGTCGAGCATGACGATGCCTTGGGTTTTGAGCGTGTCGCGGGCGGTGGTTTTGTCGGCAATGTCGAGCGTGCTGGTTTCCACCACCAGCAAGTTGCGTTGGCCGACAGCGGCGATCTGCTGCGCTGCGTCCTGCAAGGCCTTTGGCCCCGGCAGTGAGCAGATGATGACTTGGGCATCGGCTGCCAAGTCGGCCGCCGATTTGCGCGCCCTGCCCCCGGCCGCTTTCAGGCGCTTCATGGCTTTGGGGTCGGGGTCGTAACCCGTGACCTGAAAGCCCGCCTTCATCAGGTTCACGGCCATGGCCAAGCCCATGATGCCCACGCCCAGCATGCCCACACGCTCAATTTGCGCCTTCAATTTCACGGGCCTGGCCACTGGGGAGGCCCGGGATTTTTGGGCAGGACTGCTCATGTTGGCTGCTGGATATCCATGTCGATGTGGATGAAATCAGTCGACCTTGATGCCCAGGTCGTTGATCACCTTGTTCCAGAAGGCGTAGTCACCATTGGCCACGGTGTCGAGCGCGGCAGCGCTGGTGCCCGTGGGCGTGAGGCCCAGCTCAATCAGGCGGGCCTGGATCTCGGGCAGTTTCACGATCTTGACGATCTCGGTGTTGAGCTTGGCAATGATGTCGTTGGGCGTGCCGGTGGGCGCAAAGATGCCGTGCCAAGAACTGCCAATAACGCCATTGACGTCGAGGTTGGCGTCAAACTCGGTCATGGTGGGCACGTCCGGCAGGCCAGGGATGCGCTGGGCACCCGAGATGCCCAGGGCCTTGACCTTGCCGGACTTGATGAGCGGAATGGCGGTGGTCGAGGCCTCGACCGACAGGCTGATCAGGCCGCTCATCACATCGGGTGAGGGGTTGGTTTTGTAGGGCACGTGGTTGAGCTTGATGCCCAGACGCTGCGACCACACTTCCAGCGCCACATGGGGCTGCGAGCCGACGCCCAAGGAGGCAAAGTCGATCTTGCCCGGGTTCGCCTTGGCGTACGCCACCAGCTCTTTCATGTTGTTGTAAGGCGCTTTGGGCGTGGCGGTCAGCACATGGGGCACTTGCAAGATTTGGGTGACGGCCTTGAAATCACGCGGCGGGTTGAACTTGGCGTCTCTGTACACATTGGGGGCAATGGCATGCGAAGCCTTGACGCTGAAAAACAGCGTGTAGCCATCGGCCGGCGAGGTGGCCGCAGCCACGGCACCAATCATGCCGCCCGCGCCGGGCCGGTTGTCGACCAACACGGGTTGGCCCAGGGCCGCGCTCAGCTTGTCGCCAATCAGGCGGGCCACCACATCGGGCGAAATGCCGGCTGGGAAAGGCACCACCAGCTTGATCGGGCGATTGGGAAAGCCCGCAGATTGCGCAAAGGCTTGGGGCATGGTGCTGAGCGTGGTGGCTGCAGCCAGGGCAATCAAATGACGGCGTTTCATGGTGTGGTCTCCTGAAGGGGGGTGGATTCGAGCTCATCGTAGGGAGGTACACCCAAGCGACACATCACGTTAACCCCTAAGGGCAGACGCATGGGTTACAGCTGGCGCTGTTCCATCAGCTCAAACCACCCCGCGCCGCACCAGCCCCTCCAACTGCGCATCACTCAGCCCCAACTCCTCGCGCAGTGCCTGCAAACTGTGCTCACCCAGCCGAGGTGGCGGATAGTGCATCACGGGGGATGCCGACCAGTTCAGCGGGCTGCGCACCACGCGCACGGTTTGCCCTGAACTGTGGGGCAGTTCAACCACCATTTGCCGGTGTTGGGTTTGCGGATCGGCAAAGACCTGCGCCATGTCGTTGATGGGACCTGCCGGGACGTTGGCAGCGTTCAGTTGTTCCAGCAATTGGGCCCGGGGTTGGGTGCGGACCCGTGCCTGCAAGGCGCCCTGCAGTTCGCTGCGGTGGGCGATGCGTTGCATGTTGGTGGCAAAGCGGGGGTCGGTGGCCATGTCGGGTGCGCCCAGCACGGTGCACAGTTGGCCAAACTGTGTGTTGTTGCCCGCCGCGATGATGAGGCGGCCTTCGGCGCATTCAAAGACTTCGGACGGTGATGCGATTGGGTTGGTGTTGCCCACGCGTTGCGGGGCCTTGCCATTCATCAAGTAACCCACGGCCAGGTGGCCGTTGAAGGCCACGGTGGCGTCCAGCATGGCCGCGTCGATGGCCTGGCCTTCGCCGGTTTTTTGCCGGTGCATGAGCGCGCCCAGAATACCAATGGCGGCGTACAGTCCGGTCACCATGTCGGTCATCGGGATGGCCGTGCGCATGGGGCCACCGCCGGGCTGATCGTCGGGCAGGCCGCAGGTGCTCATGGGCCCGGCCAGGCCTTGCAAGATGAAGTCATAAGCGGGTTTGGGCGCATACGGCCCGGTTTGGCCAAACCCGGTGACTGAGCAGTAAATCAGCCCGGGCTTCAGGCCTCGCAGGCTGGCTTCGTCGAGACCGTATTTGGCCAATGAGCCGACCTTGTAGTTCTCGATCACCACGTCGCAGCGCAGCGCCAGATCGCGCACCAGCTGCGCGCCTTCGGTGGTGGCAATATCCACCGTGATGGACTGTTTGCCTCGGTTGTAGGCCAGGTACAGGGCCGAGTCGTTGCTGGGCTGGCCTGTGGCCGGATCTTGCAAAAAAGGCCCCATGCGCCGCGTGTCATCGCCTTCGCCGGGTTTTTCGATCTTGTAAACGGTGGCACCCATGTCGGCCAGGATTTGCGTGCACATGGGCCCGGCAATGACGCGGGTCAGATCGAGGACCTTGATGCCTTCAAGGATGGCGCTCATGGGGTGTCTCCAGTGGTGGGTTCGGTCAGCGCCGAGGCGGGTACACGCAGCGGCATGTCCAGCAGCATCTGCGCAAACGATTTGCCCAGGGGGTCCGAACGCAGGCTGCACACGCCACCACCGCCCAACGCCTGGTGCAACACAAAGTTGAGCGCCTGCAAGCCAGGCACTTCGTAACGCAACACGGGCCCTTGCACCAGGTGGCTGAAATAGGCCTGCACCTGATCGGCCTGCAGCTGCGTGCGCAGCCAAGTCCAGGCGCGGGCGTGGCGTGCGATCACGGCAATGTTTTCATCATCCCCTTTGTCGCCGCTGCGTGCCCAAGCCAGGTCGATCAGGCGGCAGTCGCGCATGGGTTCATTGCGGGCAGTCGTCGACTCACGGGTGGATGGCGCAGGGCCGGTCACGGCAGGCGCGCTGCCAGCCTGCGGCTGCGTCATGTCGCTCGCGTCTTGCACACCGTCGCCCAGCTGCATCTGCAAGCGCACCTGCCTTTTGGGCACCATAAACGAACACAATTTGATGACCGGCTGAATATCAGCCCGCCCCGAAAACGAAGAGCGGGTGCCCGGTCCCATCGACGTGCCGCTGCTCGCGCATTCGCGTTGCAGCACCGCCAGCGCTTTCGCCTGAGCGTGGCGCACCGCGATGCGCAGCACCACTTCGCGGGCGGTGTGCGCTTGCGCGTGGGGGCCGTAATGAGACTCGCCGCCCAGCAGTTCCACGCAGGTGTCGCTGTAATCACCCAAGCCCAGTTGCGCCATCATGACGCGTGAGCGGGTCAGCAGGGCTTGCGCCGTGCGCTCGGCCTTGAGCGGTGCGTCGATGCCGCGGATGGCCAGCATCAGCTGCAGCTGGTAACCGTCTTGCCAAGTGGCGTTGGCTTTGTAGTGTGTGGGCGCAGGCAGTCCCCGTGCGCCGCTGACTTTCACGGTGTCGTGACCCGTGCGTTCCACCTGCACATGCCGCCAGTCGCACCCCACGTCGGGCATGAGGTAGTTCGCCGGATCGCCCACTTCGTAGAGGATTTGCTCGGCCACCGCGCCGGGGTGGATCAGGCCGCCGGTGCCTTCGGGTTTGCTCAGCACCAGGCTGCCATCTGGGGCCACGTCGATCACCGGGTAGCCGATGTTCGCCCAGTCGGGCACGTCTTGCCAGTCGGTGAACAGCCCACCTGTGGCCTGTGCGCCGCACTCGATCAGGTGGCCTGCCAGCGTACCGGCCGACAGGCGGTCCCAGTCTTGCCAGGACCAGCCGAACTCGTGCACCAGCGCGCCCAGTACCACCGCGCTGTCCACGCAACGACCGGTGATGACCACATGGGCCCCAGCTGCCAGCGCTTGGGCAATGCCGCGTGCGCCCACATACGCGTTGGCCGACAGGGGGTTCTCGGGCAAGGGGCCATCGGCCGTGGTGCGCACGCCTTGAGCGTGCAGCCCATCCATCTGCGACATCAAGTCGTCGCCCGTGAGCACCGCCACGCGCAGGGCGATGCCTTGCTTTTCGGCCACTTGCAGCAGCGCGTCGCGGCAGCCTTCGGGGTTGAGACCGCCCGCGTTGGCAATCACCTTGATGCCGCGTTCGTGGATGGCCTTCAGATGCGGCGTCATGACGGCCTGCACAAAGTCGGTGGCGTAACCCAGCGCGGGGTCTTTGGCGCGCGCTTTGGCCAAGATGGCCATGGTGGTTTCGGCCAGGTAGTCGTACACCAAGTACTGCAGACCCGGCACTTGCAGCAGCTGCGGCGTGGCCATGGCCGAGTCGCCCCAAAAGCCGCAGGCCCCGCCGATGCGCACGCGCTGCATTGCGGCGCTCATGGCACCTGTGCCTCGATCTGCAGCAGCAGCGCGCCTTTGAGGGACTGCCCACCGGACTGCACGCGCAGCTCACGCACCACGCCGGTGATCGGCGCGGTCAGTGTGTGTTCCATCTTCATGGCTTCGAGCACCAGCAAGCGCTCGCCCGCTTGCACGCTTTGGCCGGGTGTCACCATCACCTGCAGCACACGGGCCGTAAGGGGGGCCAGCACGGCGCCGCTGCCCGCTTGCGGCTCGGCCGCACGGTGTGTGGGCGGACAGTCAAAAGCCCAGGCGCGGCCTTGGTGAAACAGTTGCACGCCGGTGTCGGTGCAGGCGATGCAGATCTGCTCACGCAGGCCGTTGCACTCCACGGCCAGCGTGCTGCGGTCGCTGCTCAGCCACTGCACATGCGTGAGGCTCAGGCTGAACGGTTCACTGGCCGCTTGCTGCGGTGTGCATTGCACCTGCCATGCGGTGCCCTTCAGTGAAGGTGTGGCTTGGATTCGGTAATGCCAGCGCTGCTCCCCCCATTGCAACACGCCCATGGCCTGGCCTTGTGCCAACGCGGGGGCTTGCAGATGACCTTGCGCGTCACACGGCAGGGTGGCGGCTTGCGTGGCCAGTGCGCTCAGCGCTACGGTGCGTGCGCTGGGCACGGGCGCGGCTGGGGGCAAGCCCATGTGCTCGGCCACAAAGCCGGTGTGCACGCCCACCCCTTGCACGAACACGTCATCGCTCAGGCAATCGGCCAAAAAGCCCTGGTTGCTCGGCACGCCCAGCAGCACGCAGTGGCGCACGGCCGAGAGCAGTTTGCGGCGGGCCTCCTCGCGGTCGCGCCCATGGGCCACCAGCTTGGCCACCATCGAGTCGTAGTGTGGGCTGACCTCGCCGCCTTCGACCAGCGCGCTGTCGATGCGTACATCGTGTTCTACGGGGGGCCGCCAGCGCAGCACTGGGCCGGTCTGCGGCAAAAAGCCTGCGGGCACGTCTTCGGCCGTGAGCCGCACTTCGATGGCGTGGCCTTTGAGTTGGATGTCGGCCTGCTGCCAAGGCAGAGCCTGGCCGCCGGCTACGCGCAGCTGCCACTCGACCAGGTCCAGGCCGGTGATGGCTTCGGTGACCGCGTGTTCGACTTGCAAGCGGGTATTCATTTCCATGAAGTAGAAGTTGCCTTCAGCGTCCAGCAAAAACTCCATGGTGCCCGCACCGATGTAGCCCAGCGCGCGTGCACTGTGCACCGCCGCCTCGCCCATGCGCTGGCGCAGTGCGGCGTCCACGGCCGGAGACGGGGCTTCTTCGATCACCTTCTGGTGGCGTCGTTGCACCGAACAGTCGCGTTCGCCCAAGTGCACCACCTGGCCGTGGCTGTCGGCCAGCAGCTGGATCTCGACATGGCGCGGTGTGCTCACGGCCCGCTCCAGGATCAGTTCTGCGCTGCCAAAGGCGGAGCGCGCTTCCGAGCGCGCCGAGGCCAGCGCGGCGGGCAGCTCGTCTGCCTGCTGAACCAGCCGCATGCCGCGCCCACCGCCGCCTGCGGCGGCCTTGCACATGATGGGAAAACCAATGCGTTTGGCTTCGCGCACGAAAGTATGGTCGCTTTGGCCATCACTGTCGTTGGACCCCTCGTAGCCCGGAATGCAGGGCATGCCTGCGGCCCGCATCAGGCGTTTGGCTTCGGCCTTGTTGCCCATGGCTCGTATGCTGTCGCCAGACGGTCCGATGAAGACCAGGCCAGCGGCATCGACCGCGTCGGCAAAGGCGTCGTTCTCGGACAAAAAGCCGTAGCCCGGGTGCACCGCATCGGCCCCAGCCAGCCGGGTGGCGGCCAGGATGGCGTCGATGTTCAGGTAAGACTGCGCAGGCGCGGCCGGGCCAATGCACACGGCCCGGTCAGCGGCCTGCACATGCGGGCTGTTCCGGTCGGCTTCGGAATACACGGCCACCGAGCCGTAGCCCAGGCGGCGCAAGGTGCGCAGGACGCGCAGCGCGATTTCACCCCGGTTGGCCACCAGCACGGTGTGAAAGGGGCGGATGTTTTTGCTCACGTTCATTGGCAACTCAGGCTGGGGCAGATGAAGAAGAGGCCGTGTCGCGGCCATGCAGGCATGCCACGTCGGCCGCTTGCAGCGTGGCGGACCAGCTCGGGGGGCGTCGCTCGCGGAAAGCGGCAATGCCTTCGGCACCTTCGCTGCGCATGCATTGCGCAAAGCGTTGCGCTGCGTCGTCGAGCCACGCACCAAGTGATGGGTCACCGGCCACGTCACGCGACAGCAAAGCCTTGAGCGAGCGGTTGGCTTGCGGGCCGCAACCCAAAATGCGGTTGAGCCATTGCGCCTGCAGGGCATCGAGTGCGTCGCTGTCAGCGGCCAGCGCGTCCACCAGGCCCAATGACTGTGCCAGTGATCCGTTCACGCGTTCGCCGCTCAGCCCCAGGCGCAGCGCCACGCGGCGGCCCACACGGGCCTGCACAAAGGGCGCGATCTGCGCTGGGATCAGCCCCAGGCCGGTTTCGCTCAGGGCAAAGCGGGCGTCATCGGTGGCCAGCACGATGTCGGCGCAGCAGGCCAGACCCATGCCGCCGCCCATGGCCGCACCTTCGACCACCGCCAGCACCGGCATGGGCAAGGCGGTGAGGGCCTGCAGCAGATGCCCAAAGGCACGGTTGCGGCTGACCACGGGGTCTTCGCCTTCGTCTGCATTGGCTTGCAAGCGCGACTGAAAGTTGCCCACATTGCCACCCGCGCAGAAAAAGCCTGCGCTGCCGCGCAGCACCAAGGCGCGCACGGCATCGTTTTGTCCGGCCTTGATGAACACGTGGGCCAGCTCGGCCACCATCTCGGGCGACAAGGCGTTGCGCGTTTCGGGTCGGTGCAGCGTGATCCAGAAAATGTCGTGCGTGTGCTGCACCAGCAAGTGTTGGTAGTTCATGTCGGTCGCCTTCAAGCCGCCGGGTCCATCAGGCCCATCTTGCGGGCGATCACCATCAGCATCACCTCGTCGGCGCCACCGCCAATCGAGCCGAGCCGGTAGTCGCGGTAAGCACGCGAGACGCGGTTGTCCCAGGTGTAGCCCATGCCGCCCTGGAACTGCATGCACCAGTCGGCCACATCGCGGCCCAAGCGTCCGGCCTTGAGCTTGGCCATCGAGGCCAGCTCGGTCACGTCCTGCCCTTGCACATAGGCGTGTGTGGTCATGTAAATCAGGCCACGCAGCGCTTCAATTTCCGTCTTGAGTTCGGCCAGCTTGTACTGTATGAACTGGTTGTCCAGCAGCGGTTTGCCAAAGGCCACGCGCTGGCGCAGGTAGTCGGCGGTTTCTTCGATCAGCTCGATGCTGGCCAGACGCCGTGCCGCGCCGTCCAGGCGCTCTTCCTGAAACTGCTTCATTTGGTAAATAAAGCCCATGCCTTCTTCGCCAATGCGGTGGCGCACCGGCACGCGCACCTCGTCAAAAAAGATCTGCGCGGTGTCCGAGCTCCACATGCCGAACTTCTTGATCTTTTGCACCTCGATGCCCTTGGCGCGGCGGCCAGCCGAATCTTTGAGTGGCACGATGATGAGCGACTTGTTCTTGTGCGATGGGCCGTCCGAGGTGTTGCACAGCAGGCAGATCCAGTCGGCCTGGGTGCCGTTGGTGATCCACATCTTGGAGCCGCTGATCACGTAGTCGTCGCCATCGCGCCGCGCCCGGGTTTTGAGCGAGGACACATCCGAGCCCGCGCCTTGCTCGCTCACGCCGATGCTGCACACCACCTCACCCGCAATCGCCGGGGCCAAAAATTCGCGCTTGAGTTCGTCCGAGCCAAAACTGGCCAGTGCTGGGGTCGCCATGTTGGCCTGCACACCAATGCCCATGCCCACGCCCTGGGCCTTGACATAGCCAATGGCCTCGGCTGCAGCCAGTGCGTAGCTGAAGTCCAGCCCCATGCCGCCATAGGCCTCGGGTTTGGTGATGCCTAAAAAGCCGAGCTGCCCCATCTTGCGAAATACCTCGTGGGCCGGAAAGATTTCGGCGGCTTCCCATTCGTCCACAAAGGGGTCTATTTCGGCACTGATGAAGCGGCGGATGCTGGCCATCAGTTCGTGGTGTTCGGCGGTGTAGATCATGTGCGGGGACTTTCCTCAGAGATTCAGAAACGGGGCACGGCGAACTGCATCGCGTGCGGGCTGCGGGCAGCGGCTTCGCGCACCGTGGCCAGCAAGAGCGATAGCACCTCGCGTGTCTGGCGTGGGTCGATGATGCCGTCGTCGAGCAAATGGCCGCTGGTGTAGAAGGCGCTGGCCTGGCTTTCAAACAGGGCCACGATTTCAGACTTTTGCGCTTGCAGCCGTGTCTCGTCGACCGGCTTGCCACTGCGCTCGGCCTGTTGACGCGCCACGATGTCGAGCGTGGTGGCGGCCTGCTCGCCGCCCATCACGGCCGAGCGGGCGTTGGGCCACGAGAAACAAAAACGCGGGTGAAACGCGCGCCCACACATGCCGTAGTTGCCCGCACCAAACGACGCGCCGCAGTGCAGCGTGATGTGCGGCACCTGAGAGTTGCTCAGTGCCTGGATCATCTTGGCGCCGTGCTTGATCATGCCGGCCTCTTCGGAGGCGCGTCCCACGATGAAGCCAGTGGTGTTTTGCAAAAACACGATGGGCGTGCCCGACTGGTTGCACAGGTGAATGAACTGCGCCGCCTTGGTCGCGCCCGCTGGGTCGATGGGGCCGTTGTTGGTGATGAAGGCCACCGCATAGCCGTCGATGCGGGCATGGCCGCAGACGGTGGCGCTGCCGTAGTCTGGCTTGAAGTCCAGCCAGGCCGAATTGTCCACCAGTCGGGCAATGACTTCGCGCATGTCGATGGGCTGACGCTGCGCCAGCACCATCACGCCCGCGAGATCGTCGGGAGAGAGGCGGGGTGGGCGCGGCGCTTGGGTGGGCGGGGGCACCACGGCCCGGGGCCAGTCGATGGCGGCCAGCACCTCACGGGCCAGGGCAATCGCGTGCGCGTCGTCTTGCGCCACGTACTCGGCCAGGCCGCTGACGGTGGCGTGCATGTCGGTGCCGCCCAGCGCCTCGTCGGTGGCGATCTCGCCCGTGGCGGCTTTGAGCAAAGGCGGCCCCGCCAAAAAGGCTTTGGCCTGACCGCGCACCATGATCACGTAATCCGACAGGCCGGGCATGTAGGCCCCGCCTGCGGTGGACGAGCCGTGCACCACCGTGAGCACCGGCAGGCCGGCCGCTGACAGGCGCGCCAGGTTGTAGAACATGCCGCCGCCGCGGATGAATTTCTCAACCCGGTATTTGCGCAAGTTCGAGCCCGCCGACTCGACCAGGTGCACAAAGGGCAGCTTGTTTTGCAGCGCGATCTCCTGGCAGCGCATCAGCTTTTGGTTGCCCGCTTCGGTGAGGGCCCCAGCATCGATGCCCGAGTCGGTCACCACCACCATGCAGCGCACGCCGCTGACCTGGCCAATGCCCGCCAGCTGCGAGCCACCGGGCACGCACCGCGACAAGTCCGGGTCGTCCATGCCGTAACCGGCCAGCGTGGCCAAAGGCAAAAACGGAGCGCCGAGGTCGAGCAGCTGCGCCAGGCGCTCACGCGGCAGCAAAGCGCCACGTTTGGCAAAACGCTCGGCCGATTTGGCCGAGGCATCACTGGCGCGCTGCTCCAGCGCATGCCAGGTGTCGATCAGTTCGAGCATGCCTTGTCGTTGCGCGGCAAAGGCGTCCGACGTGGGGTCAATGCGGGTTTGAAAAGTTGTCATGTCGTTTGGAAAAAGTGTCAGCACCCCATGTGGGCAAAGCATGGCCTATTGCAACGCAGCAGCTGGCCAGAAGCCAGCGTGTCAGGGCAGGCTGTGCATAATGTGCACATGGTGCTTTCCCTGATGTGTGACCCATGAACAACCTTGCCAAAACTGCGCCCCGGCCTGGCGCACAGAGCATTGAGCGGGCCATGAGCCTGGTCAACCTCGTGGCCCGCCACCACGATCAGGGCATCAGCCTGCAGGCCTTGGTGCAAGTCAGCGGCCTGGACCGCACCACCGCTTGGCGCATGCTGGGTAGCCTGCAGCACGCGGGCATGGTCGAGCGCGATGCACAAAGCGGCTTCTATACCCTGGGCGTGCAGGCCACGGCCTGGGGGGCCGCGAGTCTGGGGCAGGCGGCGTTGATCCGCCAATGCCAGCCGGCCATGAAGACCCTGGCGCGCCTGAGTGGCGACAACGTTTTTTTGGTGCTGCGGCTAGGCGACTACAGCCATTGCCTGCATTTGGAGCAGGGTGAGCATGCGGTGCCTGCATTTCGCCAGACCGTGGGCGAGACGCGTTTGCTGGGTCTTGGCGTGGCCAGCATCGCCATGCTGGCGGCATTGGACGAGCCCACAGTCCAATTGCACCTTGCGCAGCACCGCGAAACTTATGAGCTGGAAGGCGTCACGCGCGCGCAACTCATGCGCTGGGTGCAAAGCACACGCCAGCGCGGCTTTGCCTACCGAAACACGGCGGGCATCGCCGCGCTGGGATTGCATTGGCAGTTGGGTGGCGTCGCAGTGGCGGCGCTGTCAATTGGTGCTTCTCGCGTGCGCCTGCCACTGAGCCGAGCGGCAGAGCTGGCGGGGCTGATGCGTCTTCACTGGCCCACGTTAAAGGGCAGTGTCTGAGTGAGTCGTTGGCACCTTTTGCCAGCGGTTTTGTGCTTTTCAGCCATTTGAGTCGCCCGCTGTCGCCCTTAACCTGTATTTACACACAAGGAGACAGTATGAGCACACCCCTATTCCCGGTTGACCGCAGGCAGGCATTGGTGGCTTTGTCGGCCATGGCGGTGGGTGGTTCGGCCCTGGCCCAGAGCCGACCTGCAGAGTCGTTCCCGACCAAGCCGATCCAGTTGGTGCTGCCCTTTCCGCCCGGCGGCTCGATGGACCCGATCTTTCGTACGCTGGCCGACGCCGCGTCCAAAGAACTGGGCCAACCCGTGGTGCTGATGCACAAGCCCGGCGCCGGCGGTGTGATGGGTACAGCGGCGCTCGCGAGCATGCCCGAGTCCGACGGCTACACGGTGGCCGTCATGCACAACTCGGTGATCCGCGCGCCGCTGGTGCAAAAGGTCAACTTCGATCCGCTCAAAGACTTCACCTACCTGATTGGCTTGTTCAATCTGACCACCGGCATTTGCGTGGCCGCCGATGCGCCATGGCAGACGCTGGGCGACTTGCTGGCCGACGCCAAGAAGCGCCAAGGTGCGATCAGCTGGGGCACTGTGGGGGCCATCAGCATCAACCGCATCGTGGCCGAGCGATTGGCCAAAATGGCGGGAACCTCGTTCAACATGGTGCCATTCAAGGGCGGCGGCGAGGCCTTCACCGCGCTGATCGGGCGGCACCTTGATGTGTATGGCGACCCGGGTTTTGGTGCGCAGGTGCGCGGTGGCAAGGCCCGCTTGTTGGCCACTTTCACGCAAGAACCTCTCAAAGGCTACCCGGGCGTGCCGACCGTCAAGGCCTCGGGCTTTGACATCACCATCGACTCGCCTATGGGCTTGGTCGCACCCAAGAACCTGCCGCCTCCCATTGCGGCCAAGTTGGCGGCGGCCTTTCGCAAAGCATCGGCAGATGCAGCGCACCAAACTCAGCTGGAGAGCTTTGACATGCAGCCCAACCTGATGACGGGCGAGGTCTACACCGCCTATGCCCGCACGGCTTATGAGCGCGATGCCAAGATGCTCAAGGACATTGGCTTCAAGCTCGACTGAAAGCGCGCCAATGAAACCCGTCACTTCCGACGACCCGTTGGCGATTTTTGCGAAGACGCCGTTCACGCGGCTGCTTGGCATGCAGCGTGACTACTCCGAAGGCGGTAAGGCACAAATATCGCTCGACCCGCACGCCGATCTGGGCAATGTGATCGGTGCTGTGCACGGCGGCGTGGTCGTTACCTTGCTTGATGTCGTGATGGCCAGCGCGGCGGTCTCCCGAGTGGACTTTCAGAAAACTGTGGTCACTTTGAACCTGGACACCAGCTTTCTGGAACCAGGCCGTGGCCCGCTGACCGCGCAAGGTGAGGTGGTGAGCTGCGATGACGATGTGGCCTGGTGCCAAGCCAAGGTCTGCGACGCACAGGGCCGCGTGGTGGCCAAGGCGCAGGGTACCTTCCGTTATTTGTCCCGTCCGCGATGACGACGCCACCATGACAAGCACGAGCGAAAACGCATCACAAGCCGCACGCATCGCCGCGATGGCCCAGCTCGACGAGGCCATGGTGCAGGTTGCATTGCTCCGCGTCAATGCAGGGGATCAAGCGCCGCGTGAGGTGGTCGCGGTTGACATGCACCTGTCTTTCATTCAGCCCGCAGCCGGGCCGCTGGTGGCCACTGCCCAGGTGGTGGGCGGCGGCAAGACCATGGTGTTTTGCGAAGCGCAGTTGCGCAATGCCGAAGGCGCTGTGGCGGCGCAGGCGATGGGCACTTACCGCGCCCAGGGCCATCAGCGGTAGACCGCTTCAGCGGTTGACGTTCACCACCACCCGCCCACGCACCTGCCCCGCCAGGATCTCGCCGCCGAGGCCAATCGCGTCGGCCAAGCCCACTTCGCGGGTCATGCGTTCCAGCTGGGCGGTGTCCAGGTCTTGCGCCAAACGCGCCCAAGCGGCTTCTCGCACCGCACGTGGGGCCATCACGCTGTCGATGCCGGCCAAGGTCACGCCGCGCAAGATGAAAGGCGCGACCGAACTCGGAAAGTCCATGCCTTGCGCCAAGCCGCAGGCGGTGACCACGCCGCCGTATTGGGTGCTGGCGCATGCATTGGCCAGGGTGTGGCTGCCCACGGTGTCGACCACGCCCGCCCAGCGTTCTTTGGCCAGCGGTTTGCCGGGGGCCGACAGTACGGCCCGGTCCATCACGTCGGCCGCGCCCAGCTGGCGCAGGTAGTCGGCCTCTTGCAGGCGGCCGGTGCTGGCCACCACGCGGTAGCCCAACTTGGCGAGCAGCGCAATCGCCACGCTGCCCACGCCGCCGCCTGCGCCGGTGACCAAAATGTCGCCCTTGTCTGGCGTGACGCCGTGCTTTTGCAGGGCCATCACGCACAGCATGGCGGTGTAACCGGCCGTGCCGATGGCCATGGCCTGACGCGGTGTGAATGCAGCAGGCAGTTTGACCAGCCAGTCGCCCTTCAGGCGCGCCTTTTGCGCCAAGCCGCCACTGTGGCTCTCGCCCACGCCCCAACCGTTCAAAACGACTTGGTCACCCGCTTTGAACAGCGGGTGTTGGCTGTCGGTCACGGTGCCTGCCAGGTCGATGCCGGGGGTGAGTGGAAATTTGCGCACCACGGGCGACTTGCCGGTGATGGCCAGGCCGTCTTTGTAGTTGATGGTGGAGAAGTCCACCTGCACCGTCACGTCGCCTTCGGGCAGTGCGCTGTCATCCAGCGTCTTCAAGGTGCAGCGGTAACCGGCGTCGTCTTTTTCAATTTGCAGGGCTTGGTAAGTCATGGGGGTCTTTCTATCGAAGGGTTCAATTGTCTTTTGTAGGCGCGGTGGTTTTAGGGCTTCATTTTCGGTTGACCAGAACGATGCCCACCGCCACCAGCGTCAAGGACAGCACCAGGGTCAGGGTCACGGCTTCGCCCAGCCAAAGCATGCCAAACAGCAAGGCGAACAGCGGCGTGAGGAAGACAAAGGCCGAGATCTTGGTGGCAGGGTAGTGGCCCAGCATCCACATCCAGGCCAGGTAACTTGCGAATGCGCCGATCACGGTTTGTACGGCCACCGAGCCTATGGCAAAACCGCTCCAGTGGCCGTCCCAGGGCTCGCCCATGCCGTGTGACAGCAATAACAACACCATGGTGCTCACGGCCAGTTGGTAAAACAACAGTTTCTCGGCTGCAAGCCGCGTGAGGTTGGCTGCGCGAATGGCCACCGTTGTCAGGCCCCACAGGGCGCCAGCCGCCAGGCCCATCAGGTCGCCCATGGCCCCGCCACCACCAAAACCTTCGCGCAGGGCGAACACCACGGCCGCAAAAGCGCAGGCCATGCCCAGCCACTGCAGCGGCCGCAGGCGTTCGGTGCGGATGAAAAAAGGCAGTAAGGCCGCCACCCAAAAGGGCGAGGTGTACAAAAACACCGTCAGCCGCGAAGCCGAGGTGTGCTGCAGGCCGATGTAAATGAAGGCAAACTCCACAGCAAACAGGCAGCCGACCAGCAAACCGGCCCACAGGCTACCGTCGCGATCAAACAGGCGCACCCCGCGCCGCTGGCACCACAGCCACAGCAGCAGCGTGGCCCCCACGCCGCGCACCGCCGACTGGAAGACAGGCGGCAATTCGGCCACGGTGGCTTTGACCAAAACCTGCTGAAAACCCCAAAACATGCAGCACATCAGCAAAATGCCCACGGCCAGGCCGTCCAGGTGGTCTTTGCGGGGTCGGGGCGAAAAGCTCATGCCGTGAATTGTGCCGCCACCTGACTGCTTGCCCTGTCGCCCGCGATGCGCCCGGTTACCATGGAAAAAAGCACCACCTTCAAATCACCTGCCGAATCAACGACTGTGCTTTCACCCCATCTGCCAACGCCATGACCCAGCTCATCCACCACAGCACGTCCTGGTCGCGCCGCGATCTGCACCGCATGGCGCTGGCGGCCGCTTTGGCCCCGTGGCTCTCTCCCGGCGCGCAAGCGCAAAGTGCGCCGCCGCGTTGGCGGGTTTTCCCCTTCAGCTTGGGCGTGGCCAGTGGCCAACCACAACCGCGCAGCGTGTTGCTGTGGACGCGTTTGCTCATCCACGAAGCCGATGCAGCCCGCCAAGCGCAAGGTGCGCCTGTGGTGTGCGAGCTGTTTGCCGATGAGGCTTTGCGACAGCCTGTTCGCCAATGGACATTGACCACCGACGCCCGCCGGGGCCACAGCCTGCATGTGCTGGCCGATGGACTGCAGCCGGGGCGGCATTATTGGTACCGATTTACCAGCGGCAACGCCGTCAGCCCGGTGGGCCGCACCCGTACCAGCCCGGCTTTGAGTGAGACCGTGCGCCGCTTGCGATTGGGCCTGGCGTCTTGTCAGCATTACGAGCAAGGCCACTTCGCCGCGCACCGTGACATGGCCGCGCAAGACCTGGACCTGGTGCTCTTTGTGGGCGACTACATCTACGAAAGCAGCAACAAGCAATACAAGATCCGGGCCCACGAAAGCGGCATACCCGACACGCTGGAGGCGTACCGCGCCCGTCACGCGCACTACAAGAGCGATGCCCACTTGCAGGCCTGCCACGCCGCACACCCTTGGCTCATGACCTGGGACGATCACGAGGTGGTGAACGACTACGCCAACGACCTGGACCGCAACTTCACCGACCCGGCGGTGTTCTTGCAGCGCCGAGCGGCGGCTTACCAAGCTTACTTTGAGCACATGCCGCTGCGCCTTGGGCCAGATCCGCAGTTGCCCAGTCAGATGCGCATCCACGACCGCATGGTTTGGGGCACGCTGGCCGAATTGTGGACCCTGGATTGCCGCCAGTACCGCGACCACCAGGCCTGCCCCGACCTGATGCGCGGGGGTGGGCGCGTGGTCATGGGCTGTGATGCCTTGGCCGACCCGGCGCGCAGCATGCTCGGTCAGGCCCAAGAAGAATGGTTGACCGCAGGCTTGACGCAAAGCCAGCGGCGCTGGAAACTGCTGGCGCAGTCCACCTTGATGGCCAGCAGCGGTGTTCAGACCCCCTTGGGGCGCAGCGCTTTTACCGACGGCTGGGACGGCTACCCGCAAGCGCGGGCGCGGCTCTTGCAGACAGTGGCCGATGCGCGACTGAGCGATGTGGTCATGCTCGGCGGTGACATCCATGCGAACGTGGCGGCGCAGTTGCGCGTGCAGCCGGGCGATGAACGCTCGCCCGTGGTGGCCAGTGAGCTGGTCACCACCTCGGTGTCTACCCGGGGCATGTCGCCCAAAGTCATGGCACAAATCCAGCGTGACAACCCGGACATCCGCTATGCCCGCTCAGACGAGCGGGGCTTCACCTTGATTGACATCCGGCCCGATCGGCTGGCCGCTCAGTTCTTGACCACCCCGCACCCGGCCCAGCCCGACGCTCGGCTGGCACTGCAAGGGCGCTGGACGGTGCGCCAGGGCGTGGCGGGCGTCGAGCCGGGTTCTTGAAAAGGCCCGGCCGCATCCAAGGGTTACCATGCGGTCTTTTTTTAGGCTGCATGGCTAGAATCGGTGAATGAACACCAGCCATGTGACCGCGCCCAAGAAATCCTTCAAAGTCCAGATGCTCGCAGCCCGCGAAACGGCGATCATCCAATCGGTCAACCGTTTGTTGTCCGAAAAAGGCTTCGATGCGATGACGGTGGACGAGGTGGCGGCCGAGGTGGGCATCGCCAAGGCCAGCTTGTACAAGCACTTCACCAGCAAGGAAGAGTTGGCCTGCGCGGCCATGGTCACCGCCATGCGCCGGGCGCAAGAGGTCATCCAGAGCACCGATTCGTCTTTGCCCCCGCTGGACAAGATCAAGGCTGTGACCCGTTGGACCATGACACTCAAGTTGCAAGGCCTGATGCCCTCACTGCCCAGCCAGAACTCCAGATTGCGCGCCACCTTGATGGCCAGCAAGGACTACATGGACAGCTTGATGGAGGTGAGCGACGCTTTGGGCGGCTGGATCGAAGAAGCCCAAGCCCAAGGCCAGATCAACAAGGCCTTGCCCGCTGTTGCAGTGCTCTACACCTTGTATGCCCGGGCATGCGATCCGGTGCTGGAGTTTTTGAAAATGGGCGAACAGCACACCGACGAGCAGATTCTGGATCTGGTGATGAGCACCTGTTTTGATGGGCTGAACGCCCGCTGAAGTCAGGCTGTGGCAACCCGGGATTTAGACAAAGCCCCAAACCTTTCAGAAGCGCTGTGGCGTATTTGATCCGACACCCTTTGTATCGATTCGGACGGTTGAGGGTCAACGCGCAGGGTCAAACCGACCGGTCCCTCGGTGGCGCTCGTGTCGATCTGCAGGCGCACCAGCGTACCCTGTAGCAAATCGTTTTCTATGGCACCCCGTGGAACAAACCACACAGCATCGCTGTGCAGTACATAACTGCGGCCGAAAGACAGGTCGATGGTTTCAATGATTTGCAGGGGCAGACCCGTGCCCACTGCCATGAAAAAGCGGTCTGCGGCTTCCCTGGCACGCGTCCCTGCATCGGGCAGGACCAAACGGTAGCCGTCCAAAAGGGAGGGATCTATTTTCTGTCGCAAGGATAGAGCATGTCCTGGGCGAACGACAAGCAACAAGGGTTCGGTGTACAGGTGCTCAAAGGTTAAACCCTGCATGTCCGACGGCTCTGCGAGGCGACCAATCACCATGTCCAGAACCCCTTGTTTCAAGGCGGCAATCAGTTGTGCATTGCTGCCTGTTCGCACCGACACGCGGGCCCGTGGCGCCGAGGCGGCAAAGCGCACCAGAGCGGGCGCCAGCACCGTGGCACCCACATTAGGCAAGGCGCCAATCACCAAGGCTGGGGCGTCGCCCTCTTCGTCGGCAGACAGGCTGGACAGCCCGTCGTGGATGGCCCGCAAGCCGGATCCGGTGTGCCTGACCAAAATTTGTCCGGCCCCGGTTAAGGTGACGCCTTTGGGTGAGCGTTCAAAAAGTCGATGGCCTGCAATGTCTTCGAGCTCGGCCAGGGTTTTGGTGACGGCCGGTTGCGAAATGCTCAAGGCTTTGGCGGCACGCACCATTGAGCCGTGTTCGGCGATCGCCACCAAGGTGCGCAGGTGACGCATTTTGAGGCGGTCTTTCAAAGGCATCGTACAAGCATAACCTGCAAAAAAACCGGGGTCGACCTGGGCACAGACGTCATGCCCTTTTGTCAGTCAGGTCAGTCGCGCCAGCAAACCGGAAGCGTTGCCATGCATGACCAGGGCTTGATCGGCCGCCGAAAGCCGAGATCTTTGGATGCCCGCGAGGGTTCTGTCGGTATCGAAAATGGGGCAATCGGTGCCCAGCACCACCCGGTCGGCGCCGAACACCGCCACGGCTTGTTCCAGGGCCTGTGGGCCCAGCGAGGCGCAGTCGACCCACACGGCACGCGCCCGGCTCGATGGCATGGGGCGGGCAGGGTCGCGCAGGGCCAGCATGTGGTCCATGCGTTCGACCACGGCAGGAAAGGTACCGCCCAAATTCGCCACCTGAACGGTGATGTTGCGCCAGGGTTGCAAGAAGTCCGACAGCAGCAGCGTCACCATGGCCTCGCCAACCTCGTGCTGAACGGCCAGCGCACGGCGTGCCAGATCGTGGTCAGGGGGCGTATCGGGCAAGGCACCACTGTCGGGCATGCGCCCGGGGTGCACAAAAAAGTGCACCCCCAGCGCTTCGGCTGCTTTAAACACGGGCCGGATGCGTGCGACGGTGGCTTCGCTGCGAAAGGCGTCCACCGGCAAAATCGCTCCCAGCAGCCCCAGCTCCAGTCGAGCCCGGCGCAGTTCTGCCACGGCCGCGTCCATGTCGGCCAAGGGCAGTGCGGCGAGTCCGCAAAATCGTTCGGGATGGGCCTGGCACAACTGGCCACAGGCATCATTGAAAGCGCGCACCAGCGGCGCTGCCTGGTCAAAAGGCAAACTGTCGATGCCAAACAGACCGGGCAATGACAGCATTTGCTTCGCCACGCCTTGCTGCAACATGTGCTGAAGTCGCAGTGACGGGTCGGTGTGGGCTTGGCTGAACCCCAAAGTGCCGATCGGCATGACCAAGCGCTCGGCCCCATCGGCCAGCACCTCTAGCCGAGGCACCTGACCTTGCCGCTGTCGCAGCGCATGGGCCACCTGCGGGGGCACCCAGTGCGCGTGCATGTCGATGGCGCGTGCGCCCTGGCTCATTCGGCTTTGGCCCCTGAAGCTTTGACGACTTCAGCCCAGCGGGTGACTTCGCTGTCAATGAATTTGCCAAATTCCTGGGGTGATGAGATCGAGGGCGCCGCCCCAAAGCTGGCCAGCAGGTCCTTGACGTCGCTTTGCTGCATGATTTTGCCGATCTCAGCGTTCAGTCGGTTCACGATGGCTGTGGGTGTGCCCGCGGGCGCCACGATGCCGAACCAAGGTTCAACGTCAAAGCCGGGCAGGCCGCTTTCAGCAATGGTGGGCACATCCGGTATGGCTGGCGAGCGTTTGCCGCTGGGGGTTGCCAGCATGATCAGTTTGCCGCCCGCCACATGGGGCTTGGCGACGGCGTATTGCAAAAACATGGCCGAAACTTGACCACCCAGAAGGTCGGAAGTGGCGGGTCCATTGCCCTTGTAGGGGACGTGCGTCACGTCGACGCCAGCGCGGGTTTTGAACAACTCCAGTGCCAGGTGCGCGCCCGTGCCGATGCCACCGGAGGCGAAGTTGATTTTGCCGGGACGGGCCTTGGCCAAAGCCAGGAACTCACTCACGTTTTTCGCGGGTACAGAGGGGTGGGTAACCAGAACCATGGGCGACCAAGCCGCACGGATCACGGGGCTGAAGTCCTTGCGAGCGTCATAGCTCAGCCGGGACGCCATCAGGCTTTCATTGATGGCCAAGTCGGGTGCGACCAAAAGCAGGGTGTAGCCATCTGCAGGCGCGCGCGCCACCATGGCACTGCCAATGGTGCTGCCGCCACCGCCTTTGTTGTCCACGATCACGTTTTGCCCGAGTCGAGTCTGAAGTTGGGCAGAAAGCAGGCGGCCCAGAATGTCCGTGAACCCGCCGGGCGGGTACGGCACCACCAAACGGATGGGTTTGTCGGGGTAAGCGGTTTGGCTGAAAACAGCGCTGCAGGCACTCAGTGCCAGGGCAGCAAAAATGGCACGTCGGGAAAAACGAATCATGGCAGTCTCCTCATTTGAATGGCCAACAGATGGCTTGATGTATCACAAAAGGCGTTGATGCGCCAACAAGCTCAAAGGTCGAGTTGTCTCTTTTGGGCAGTACCCGCCTGGCGAAATTGCGACAACGGCGGCATCAGATAACGCCGCAGGTCAGTGGGGTCGGCGGCCGGGTCGGCCGCCACAGGGCGGGTGCCGGCGATGGTCACGCGCTCCATCAGGCGTCGTTGCGGGTAGTAATCGTGCAGGGCGGAGTGTTGCACATGGCGGTTGTCCCAAAAAACCACCATGTTCGGTTCCCAGCAGTGCCGGTACTGGTATTCATGAATCAGGGTCTTGCGGTACAGCATGTCCAAAATCATGCGGCTCTCGTCTTCCGCCATGCCCTTGATGTACAGCGTGAACTGGGGGTTAACAAAAATGACCTTTTTGCCAGTGATGGGGTGCACCGACACCACCGGATGGGTCACAGCAGGGTAGCGGTCTTCAAATCGCCGCAACTTCTCGATGCCATCGGCGTCGGTGGGGAAAAGGCTGCGAAAAGGCTTGAAGTCGTGGACGGCTTCCAGGCCCGTCAAAAAGCGCTGCCAGCGGTCGGACAATCCTTCGTACACCGCTGACATGCTGGCAAATGCGGTGTTGCCGCCATGTTCGGGGATGATTTTGGAGCACAACGCAGTGCCCATGGGCGGCGCTTCCCGAAAGGTTTCGTCGGTGTGCCAGATGTCTGTGGGGGCAGGAGGATTGCCCTCCTTGTTGTCATAGACGATTAACTCGGGGGCATCGGTGCTGCTGGTGGAAAAGGGGTGAACGCTCAGGGTGCCGAAACAGCGGCCAAAGCGGCGCAGGTCTTCCGAGGAAATCACCTGATCCGGAAAGACCAACACGCCATGCTGGGCGTGGGCCAGTTTGAGGGCCTCGACCGTGGTTTCGTCCAGGGCCTGGCTGAGGTCGATGCCGGTGATGCGTGCGCCCAGAAAAACGCCAACACGGCGAATTTCCAATGCCGAGGAAGCCGCTGTGACGGGGCCCTGTTGGGTTCCAATAGCCATGACCTATAACTCCTTGTGGTGCTGCGAAAGCAGCCAGCCTATTAATATAAGGGCAGGAGTCGCTCAAATGAATTGAAATTGCAAGGGCAATGCTATTCCCTCAGGTTATGACCTGAAGGGTGGAATCGTCGGTACAGCGGCCGGACCCGCCGGCCAACCAACGGCCTTCAGCGCACCAGCAGCACGGGCACTTTGCAGTGCGCCAGCACTTGGGTGGCGACCGAGCCCATGACCAGGTTGCCCAAGGTGCCGTGGCCGTGCGAACCCATCACCACCAGATCAAACTTGCCGCTGTCGGCGGTTTTGGAAATGGTCTCACCCGCATGGCCCACTTTGGCCACGGTTTTGGCGTCGATGCCGTGACGCAACAAAAACTGGATCACCGGGCTGAGCACTTTCTCGGCTTCGTCGCGGTGGTAACCGTCAGCCATTTCTTTGCCTAAGGCAGCGCGTGCGCGGGGGGGCAGTTGGGGATTCACCGTCAACACGGTATAGCGGTTGTGGGTGCTGAAGAGTTCGTCATGCGTGGTCAGGTAAGCCAGCATTTTTTTGGTGTATTCACTGCCATCAACGGCCAATAAGATTTTCATGTGGGTCTCCTGTTGCGGATCAAACAAGCCTTCACTCTATGCCGTGCAGGGCCGTGAGGTCTTGACCCAGGTCATGAAATCAGAAGGCGGCGTGTGCCTTCATGTTGGGGCAGCCCGGGCTCATGTGCCCCAGACCTCCAGCACGCATTGCGGCTTGAACAGCCCTTGCTCGTTTTTGCGGGCATAACCCAGCGGGTTGGCCACCACGCGGCAGCCGTTTTGGGTGTAGTCGCTGGGGCAATGCAAATGGCCGTGCAGCCACAACTGGGCGTGGGGCAGCAAGTGGTCGAGCGCGTTGCAAAACCCCGCTGTGCCCGGCACCCGGCCGTAGCGCGGGTCGGCGCTGCCCAAGCTGGGCGCAAAGTGCGTGACCACCACGGTAGGCCCCGCAAAAGGCGCCTGCAGCGCAGCGCTCAGCCAGTCTTGGCACTGCAGGGCTTGCTCGCGCAGGCCTTCGGCCAACCAGGGCTCGCCTTGTCGCGTGGTCAGGGTTTTGCGCAGGTAATAGTTGGCCGCGCGAAAGGCCTTGTCGCGGGCTTTGAGTTGGCGCGTGAACTGGCTGTTGGGGTGGCTGAAGTGCGCCGGGATTTTGTCGGTCAGCGGGTCGGGGATGGGCTGTCCGGCCAGCGGCCCCAGCGCATCAAAGTCGGTCCACAGCGTGGTGCCCACAAAACGCACGCCACCCAGTTGAAGCACCTCGCGCTCTAGCCAGGTGATGCCCAGCCGCTCGCAGGTTTGGCGCAGCCGGGCTTGGGCTTCGTCAAAGTCCAGCCCGTCGTACTCGTGGTTGCCGGGCACAAACAGCACGGGTGTGGGCCAGCCGCGCAGCGGTGAAAACCGCCCCAGGCCAAAGTCGTCGTCGCCTGCGCTGGCCAGGGCCGAGCCCGCTTGGTAAGAGCCAATGTCGCCCGCGAGCACCAGCACATCGGCACCCGGGGCCGGGCTGGGCATGAAGTCGGGGTTGGTCTCCAGGTGCAGGTCGGATAGGAGTTGGATGTTCATGTCGGAATGTCGTGGGTCGGCACAGCGTTGGAAAAAGCCTGCTGAGTCACTTGTTGCAGTTGGGTGCGCAGCCATTGGTGCGGGCTGTCTTGTTGGCGTTTTCGGTGCCAAATGGCATGCACTTGCACGGGCGGCACGTCAAAGGGCAGCTCGTGCAGCGCCAGTTCATGGGCCATGCCGGTGGTGGGTACAAAGTGGCGTGGCAGCACCGTGAGCAAATCGGAGTTCACCACCACCCGCCCGGCCGTGAAAAACTGGTTCACCGTGAGCACGATGCGCCTTTGCTGCCCGATGGTGGCCAGGGCTTCGTCCACAAACCCGTAGGCACGACCAGAAAAACTGACCAGCAAATGCCTGGCCGCGCAATAAGCCTGCAAACTGATGGGCCGCTTGGCCAGCGGGTGGCCCTTGCGCATCACACACACGTATTCGCCCGAATACAGGCGCTGGTGCTCAAACGGAATGGCTTCGCCCGATTGGGCGCGGGCGGTCAGGTCGGCCAGCACCGCCGGAAAGTAGCCCAAGGCGATGTCGGCGCTGTCTTCGCTCAGCAGATTGCGCGGGTCGCGTGTGGTCAGAGGCAGCACGCGCAAGGACACGCCGGGGGCCTGCAGCTCCAGCTGGCGGGCCAGTCCGCCCATGAGCTCGGCGGCGGTGGCGTCGGCCATGGCCAGCACAAAGGTGCTGTTGGCTTGCTGCGGCGCGAAAGCGCTGGGCACGATGGCCGCCTGCAATTGGCGCAGGGCCTCGCGCACGCTGGGCCACAGGGCCAGAGCCCGGGGTGTGGGCTCCATGCCGTGGCCGTGGCGGCGCACCAGTTCATCGCCCAAGGCCTCGCGCAACCGGCGCAAGGCATTGCTCACGGCCGGTTGGGTCAGTGACAGGTTGTGCGCGGCCCGGGTCAGGCTTCGTTCAGCCATGACTTCGTCAAACACCCGCAGCAAGTTCAGGTCGAGGGTGCGAAAAGAGGACGGGATGGGGGAGGGCATGGGAGGTCTTCAACTATCACCATTATGAATGAATGCCATTATGAAGATAAAGTTGAACGACATTGGTAAAAACCCTATGATTTGTTAAATGGTTTGTTAATTTGGGTTGCCAAAGAAAACAAAACCGAATCAAGGGAACACAAAATGAACACCACCGCCAAATCTGTCCTGGGCACCATGCCCGCCGTTTCTGAGGCACTCACCGCCCCCAGCACCTCCAGCAAAACCTTGGCGAACCTGCTGCTCGCCGGAGGTGTGGCCGCACTGGTCGTCGCTGTCGATCAGATGATCGACAGCTGGGCCGAATCCCATGTGGTGGCCGCCTGGCTGGCACTGTGGGCCGTGGCCGTGCTGGCCATTTGGGTACTGCGCGGCCTGACACGCCATTTGGCGCAAAACCTGATGACCGGGCTGGACGCCTGGTCGGCCCATGTGGCCCGCGGACGCGCCGACGAGCGTTTGTGGTCCATGGCCCAGTCTGATCCACGATTGATGAGCGAGTTGCAAGTGGCCATGGACCGCGCCAGTGAAGCCTCAGGCCCGGTCCGTGACCTGGAAACCCTGATGACCCGCAGCGCCGCCCGACTGGTGCGTGACCGCATGTACTACATCTGAAGTCCTGTCCTCGGGGTCCTGCGGTGACCCACACGATCAAAGGCCTCCTTGCGGAGGCCTTTTTTCTTGCGCAAGTTGGTGGACCCCGTTGACCGCTTCAAGCCGAAGGCCGAGACGCCAAATAAATGCCGGGCAAGATCAGCGCCGCACCCATCAGGTGGTGCCAGCCCATGGCTTCACCCAGCACCAGCCAAGCGGCCAGGCCGCCATACAAAGGCCCCAGGTACAAACTGGCGGCCACGCGGCTGGCCCCCAAGACCTTTTGGCAAAAGCCATAGGCCCAGTACGCCCCAATGCCTGGCAACAAGCCCGCTGCCACCACCAACAGCGTGGCCTGCGGGGTCCAAGCGGGTGTGTCGGCTTGAACGAATTCCCAAGCGGCAAAAGGCAGCAGCACCAGCATGCCGCCCATGCAAATCGAAGCCAAACGCGCGGTGGAACCCAGCGGTGTGGGCCATTTTTTTTGCAGCAAGGCGTAAGCAGCCCAAGACACCATGGCCAGCACGATCCAGCCGTCACCTGCGACCCATTGCACTTGGCCCAAGGCCAGCCACTGGCCTTTGACCACCACATGGAACACGCCCGCCATGGCGATCACCACGCCCAAGCCCTGGCGCACCGAAAACCGCTCTCCCAGCCACCACACAGCGGCCACGGCGATGATCACGGGTGAGGCGGCGTAAATGAGCGCAATGTTCATGGCCGAGGTGGTTTGTGCGCCTTGGTAAACCCAGGCCCCACAAATCAACATGCCCAAGGCCCCCAACACCAAATAACGACCCGCATCGCGCAGCGTGCTGTGCCGCTCGCGCCAAAGTTCGCTGCGCGCAAAAAACGCCAGAATCACCCCTGCCAAAGCCCACCGCCCCAAGGCCAGCATGTGGGGTTCCACCACGCCGATTGCGCTGCGTGCCACGACGTAATTGACCGACCACAAGGCCGGTGTCACCCACATCAACCACGAGGCGATGCGGATGCGGGATTCAGGGGTGTTCAACAAAGACATGGCACCGATTGTGCAGGGCAAAAAAACCGCCCCGGTTTGTGGCGACCGGGGCGATTGGAGACTCAGACGCCGGATGGGCGCAGAACCTGATTTTTAAGCCAGACGCGACTGCAGTGCCGCTTTGGCGTCCAACAAGGCTTGGGGCAGGTGGTAGCTCAGCTGCGCAAAGAGCTCGTCGTGCAGTTTGAACTCTGCTTGCCAGGCGGCGGGGTCGATGCTGGTGACGGACTTGAACTGCTCAGCGCTGAACGCGATGCCGTTCCAGTTGATTTCGCTGTAGGTGGGCACGATGCCGAACATGGTCTCTTCGCCTTGGGCTTTGCCTTCCAGACGGTCAATCATCCACTTGAGCACGCGCATGTTGTCACCGTAGCCGGGCCAGACAAACGAGCCGTCTTCGCCCTTGCGGAACCAGTTCACGCAGTACATGGCGGGCAGCTTGTGGCCAGCAGCCTGGGCCTTTGCACCCGTGTCCAGCCAGTGCTGGAAGTAGTCGCTCATGTTGTAGCCACAGAAAGGCAGCATGGCGAAGGGGTCGCGGCGCACCACGCCTTGCGCGCCAAAGGCGGCAGCGGTGGTCTCTGAGCCCATGGTCGCGGCCATGTAGACGCCTTCGGTCCAGCTGCGTGCTTCGGTGACCAGCGGCACGGTGGTGGAGCGGCGGCCGCCAAACATGAAGGCGTCGATCGGTACGCCTGCAGCGTCGTCCCAAGTGGGGTCGAGTGCGGGGTTGTTGGTCGCAGCCACCGTAAAGCGGGCATTGGGGTGAGCGGCTTTGGCACCGGTTTCCTTGGCGATTTGGGGTGTCCAGTCCTTGCCTTGCCAGTCGATCAAATGGTCGGGCAGCTTGCCGGTGTCTTTTTCCATGCCTTCCCACCACACGTCGCCGTCGTCCGTGAGGGCCACGTTGGTGAAGATCGTGTCCTTGTGCAGGCTCAGCATGCAGTTGGGGTTGGTCTTCATGTTGGTGCCGGGGGCGACGCCAAAGTAACCGGCCTCGGGGTTGATGGCGTACATCTTGCCGTCGGTGTGGGGCTTGACCCAAGCGATGTCGTCGCCAACGGTGGTGACTTTCCAGCCTTCAAAGGCAGCAGGCGGCACCAGCATGGAGAAATTGGTTTTGCCGCAGGCGCTGGGGAAAGCAGCTGCAACATGGTATTTCTTGCCCGCAGGGTTGGTCACGCCGAGGATAAGCATGTGCTCAGCCAACCAGCCTTGGTCTTTGCCCATGTTGGAGGCGATGCGCAGCGCAAAGCACTTCTTGCCCAGCAGCGCGTTGCCACCGTAGCCCGAACCATAAGACCAGATTTCGCGGGTCTCGGGGTAGTGCACGATGTATTTGGTGCTGGGGTTGCAAGGCCAGGTGGTTTTGTCTTTTTCGACAACACCGTTGATGGTGGCCAAAGGCGCGCCCACGGTGTGCATGCAAGGCACAAAGTCACCGTCGGTGCCCAGCACGTTGAACACCGCCTTGCCCATGCGGGTCATGATTTTCTGATTCACGGCCACGTAAGCGCTATCGCTCAGCTCGATGCCGATGTGACTGATGTGCGAACCCAGTGGGCCCATGGAGAAAGGCACCACGTACATGGTGCGGCCTGCCATGCAGCCGTCAAACAGCGGGTTCAGGGTGGCCCGCATTTGCGCGGGTTCCATCCAGTTGTTGGTCGGGCCGGCGTCTTCTTTTTTGGCCGAGCAGATGTAGGTGCGGTCTTCCACGCGGGCCACGTCCGACGGGTCGGAGCAAGCCAGGAAGGAGTTGGCGCGCTTGGCCGGATTAAGCTTTTTGAAGGTGCCCGCAGAGACCAGTTCGGCGCAAAGGCGATCGTATTCTTCTTGGGATCCGTCGCACCAGTAAATGTTGGCGGGCTTGCACAGGGCGGCCATTTCGGCGACCCAGGCGATCAGCTTGGCGTTTTTGACGTAAATGGGCGTGTTGAGGTTCAGGCCCTGCATTGCGGGTGAGTTCATGACTGGCTCCAAGTTCAAAAAATCGTTTTTTCAAAACCTCTGCGCAGGGGCTTTGAAAAAACGGCTGTGGGGCTGAGATACTGAAGGCTTTGGCCGCTTCGAAAAGCGGATGTAACTGCGTTGTAACCAGCGGGCCTCGATTTTAGGGAGACTGCTTGTTTTGTGCCTGTTGACCAGGCTGAAAACCTCTTTAAAACTATGCAAAATAAGCATGACGTTATGCGGGAATCTTCGGAGGTCGGTTTCAATCCGCTTCGGCGTTCTGGGTTGACGGCGGCTTTGGCGGCACCGTGGCTTGCCCCTTGGGCGGCACAAGTACAAAGCCTGGTCCGCATCAAAATCGCCGCAGCCAGCAACATGAAGTTTGTGCTGGCTGACTTGGTGAGCCAATACAGGCAACAAACGGGCGTGCAGGTGGATGTGAACTTGGGCGCATCGGGCAACCTGGCGCGGCAGATCTTGCAGGGCTTGCCGGTGGATCAATTCATCTCAGCCGACGAGGTTTGGGTGGCCGAATTGGACAAAGCTGGAAGAACGGTGGACGCTGGGCAACGCTACGCCACGGGCCGACTTGCGCTGGTTGTGCCCAAAAATTCAGCACTGCCGCTGGGCCAAGGCTTGGCGGCGGTGGTGCGTTCGATGAAGCCGGGCGACAAATTCGCCATCGCCAACCCGGCGCTGGCCCCGTATGGTGTCGCCGCCGTGGAGGCTTTGCAGCGTGCAGGCGTCGGGTCTTTGCCTTCACACCAAAAAGTGCTGGGCGACCACATCGGCCAGGCCACCCAGTTTGTGGCCACGGGTGCGGCGCAGGCAGGCATCACCGCATTGGCGCTGGCCCAAGCCCCCGAGATCGCCCACAGCTTGCAGGTCTTGCCGCTGCCCGCTGATTTGCATGCCCCTTTGCACCAGCGCATGGTGTTGCTCAAGGGCGCGGGTGCGGCGGCGGCAGACTGGCACCGGTTTTTGCTCAGCCCGACCGCTCAGGCGGTGTTTGCGCGGCACGGCTACGCCTTGCCGCAATAATCCAGGCCAACATCCCACATTTCAGCTCAGCCTTAAAACCCAAACCATGGATTGGTCTGCCCTTCACGTTTCGCTGACCCTGGCGGCTCTCACCACCTTGGCTTTGCTGCCAGTGGGCTTGGCGCTGGCCCGCTGGCTGGCCGTGACCGCTTGGGCCGGGCGGCCCGTGGTCGAGGCTTTGCTGTTGCTGCCTTTGCTGTTGCCCCCCACGGTGATCGGGTTTTACTTTTTGGTGGCCTTTGGGCAGGGCAGTGCCGTGGGCGCGTGGCTGGCGGCCTCTGGCATTCGGCTGGTGTTCACCCTTGAAGGCCTGTTGCTGGTGAGCGTGCTGGTCAACCTGCCCTTCATGGTGCAACCGATTCAACGCGCCTTTGCGGCGGTGCCGCACAGCCTGCGCGAGGCGGCCTGGGTCTCGGGCTTGTCGACCTGGCAGACTTTTTGGCGCATCGAGTTGCCGTTGGCCTGGCCCGGTTTGCTGGCCGGCATGGCGCTCACCGTGGCGCACACCCTGGGCGAGTTTGGCGTGGTGCTCATGGTGGGCGGCAACATCGAAGGCGAGACCCGCACCCTGTCGGTGTCGCTCTACGACAAGGTGCAGGGCATGGATTTGCAGTCGGCCCATGTGATGGCGCTGGCGCTGGTGGGCGTGTCTTTGCTGGCGCTCACGCTGGTGTTGGCCTTTGACCGGGTGGGCCAGCGTGGCCGCGCCCTGCAGGAGCGCTGATGCAAGGCTTGCAAGTGCAACTGCGCTCAGCCAACCCGATTCGGCTGGAAGCCGAATTTGACTGTGGCGCGGGCGAGTTGGTGGCCCTGGTCGGGCCCTCGGGCAGCGGCAAAACCAGCATGCTGCGCGCCATTGCTGGGCTGTGGACGCCTGCCGATGTGCAAGGCCACATTCGGGTGGCGGGCCAGGCTTGGCTGGACACTGCAGCGGGCGTGCAGCTCAGCCCGCAGCAGCGCCGGGCGGGCCTGGTGTTCCAGCATTACGCACTGTTTCCGCACATGACCGCACTGGCCAACGTGGCGCTGGCCGCTGGGCCGGGCTGGTCGGGCGCGGATGTCCAAGCCTTGTTGGCCCGCTTGGGGCTTGCACCGCTGAGCCACCGCAGGCCCTCGCAACTGTCTGGCGGTCAGCAGCAGCGCGTGGCTCTGGCTCGGGCGCTGGTGCGCGTCATGCCGACGCCCTCTTGGGCTTCAACCCCGACCCATTTGCCCGGCGTCTTGCTGCTGGACGAGCCGTTTTCAGCGGTGGATGCGCCCACGCGCCAGGCGCTTTACCGTGAGTTGGCCGCCTTGCGCCAAAAGGTGTCGGTGCCCATGCTGCTGGTCACGCACGACCTGGCAGAGGCCCGTCGCCTCGCCGACCGGGTGGTGATCGTGGACGCAGGCCAGACCCTGCAAACCGGCGAGCCATCTCGTGTGTTTGCCAGCCCGCGCAACGCCCGGGTGGCCGAGCTGGTGGGCATTCAAAACCACTTTGAGGGGCGCTTTTTCAAGGACCACGCCAAATGGGGTCGCTTGCGCTGGACCGATGCGGCAGCATCAGACACCGGATTGGACTTGACTGTGTTCGACAAAAACAAGATCAACGATGGCACCCCTGTGACTTGGGTGCTGAACGGGGAGCAGGTGGACGTGATGGCCGATGGCGAGGTGCCCAACGATGCTCGGCCGGGCCACACCCGTTTGCGCTGCCAGCTGCTGGAGGTCTTGTCGCTGGGTGAAATCAGTTTGTGCACGCTCAGGCCCGAAGCCTTGCCCAGCCAAACCATCACCTTGAACCTGACCAGCCGCCTGTTGCGGCGTTTGCAGGTTGGTTCTGGAGACTGGGTTCAGCTGCTGATTGCGCCAGGGGCGTTGCACATCATGCCGGTGCGGACAAAATAAAACCCGCAAAGCGCGGGCTGTTGCGGGTGGGTGGGGTGCGCCAAGTCGGCGCACCGGAAGGCGACAAAGCCTCAGGCCATGAACACGGCAATGAAGGCCAACAAGAAAATCAGCACGGCGCCAGCGGCCGGAATGACCACGGGAATATGCTTGACCACGTTTTCAACGGGGTCGTCAGAAGTGTGTGGGTCGTTGTGATTGGACATGGGGGCCTCAGAACAATAATGGCGGTATTGTAGCCACGCCCGGCTGGCGGGCCGCTGACAACCCGGCTCACATCAGGGCATAGGTGGTGCTGGCCCGAAAAACGCTCTTGCCGTCGTCGGCCCCGGTCAGGTCAATCTCGCCAAAGGCCATGGCTTTGCCTGCCCGCAGCACCCGGGCGGTGACCAGGGCGTCTTGCCCGGACAGAGGCTTCATGAAGCTGCTCGACAACTGCACCGTGCTGCAGGGGCGAAACTGCCCAAAGTGGTTGATCAGCGCCAACACCATGGCCGTGTCGGCGGCGGCCATCATGGCCTGGCCGCACAGCATGCCGCCCACCCGCGAGAGCTGATCGCTCTGCGGCAGGCGCAGGGTCACGCTGTCGGCGTCAAAGCGCTCGACTTTCAGGTTCAGCGCTTGCACCCAGGGGGCGAACAATTCAACCAGGGCTTGTTGCAAGTTGTCTCGACTTACAGGGGAGTGGGAAGGTGTCATGGCTGGCTTGGGGCGAAGTGCTGGGCGAGGCAGGCCCAGAGGGTTGAGGGTTGCCTTGGATTATCCCGCGCGCTGGCGCTGGCGGTGGCGGTGGCGGTGCGGGCCAAGCTGAATTTTCAGGCGATGACCCAGCTATCACCCCGGGCACAGGCAGGGCGCACCTGCCGACTTAAACTGAAAACTCCCATTCACCGACCAGCAGGCACGGCATGAACCGCTTTTCTCCGTCGACCCCCCGCATCCCCGGCATCCGTTTTGTCCACTCACCCGGCCCGACCCATGTGCCCGACGAGGTCATGCACGCCATGCAGCGGCCCATGACCGATTTGTCGGACCCCCGGGTGGCGGCCATGATCGCCGAATGCGAAAGCGGCATGAAGAGGCTCTTGCACAGCCCAAACTCTGAGGTGTTCCTGTTTGCCAGCAACGGCCACGGCATGTGGGAGTCGGTAGCGGCCAACCTGGCGTCGCCGCAGCACACTTTGCTGTTGGCGGGGTCGGGCCATTTTTCGGACCAGTGGGCGATCCAAGTCGAGGGCATGGGCATCGCCTTGCAGCGCACCCCTTTCCAGGAAGGCCACCCCTTCGACGTGGCTGCGATCGAGCAAGCCCTGCGCGAAGACACAAGCCACCGCATCAGCGCGGTGATGGTGGTGCACACCGACACCGCCAGCGGCGTGACCAGCGACCTGGCAGCTGTGCGCCGCGCCATCGACGCGGCGGCTCACCCGGCGCTTTACGTGGTGGACGTGGTGGCCTCGCTGGCCGCCAGCCCGTTTGACATGGACGCGTTGGGCGTGGACGTTGCCTTGGGCAGCTCGCAAAAAGGTCTGATGATGCCGCCCGGTTTGGGCTTTGTGGCCGTGAACGCCAAAGCCATGGAATGGTCAGCCCGCCATGCCGAGCCGCGTTTTTACTGGGACTGGCAACGCCGCGACAGCGACAACCAGTCGGCCAAGTTTTGCGGCACGCCGCCGCTGGCCCACATCGCTGGGCTGGAGATGGCCATCGCCTTGCTCGAAGAGGAAGGTTTGCCCAATGTGTGGGCACGGCACCAGCGCCTGGCCGGTGCGGTGCACGTGGCGGTCGAGCGCTGGGCGTTGCCGGGGGCCATGCGCTTTCATGCCCGTCAGCCCGAGACGCGTTCGGCCTCGGTCACCGCCATCGAGGTGGCCCCGGGCATCGACCCCGAGGCCTTGCGCACGGTGGCGCGCGAGCGCTTTCAGGTCGCCATGGCGGGCGGCTTGGGACCTTTGGCCGGACGGGTGTTTCGCATCGGCCATCTGGGTGACATGAACGAGCCCATGATACTGGGCGCGCTGGCCGGCATTGAGGCGGCGATGACGGTGCAAAGAATCCCCTTTGGCACCGATGGTGTGGCAGCGGCGGTGGCGTATTTGGCGGCTCAGATCTGAGCCGACGTGCCCACTGTTCAGGGCACCGGCGGATTTTTGGGATTGCCCATCCACGCCGTCAGCGAAGAGCGCATGGCTTCTTCCACCGACATGTCCAGCACCTGCACCCAATCGCGGGGCACAAACACGGTGTAGCCGCCAATCATGTAACCCATGGGCAGGTACACCGCCACGTGTTGCTGGGTTTGTGCATCCAGTGGCAAATCGGCCAAGCTTTGGCGCGTGACCAAACCAATGATGGACAAGTCGCTGTCCGGTTTTTTCAGCAACACCACCTGTTGTGCATCGCGTTCGTGGGGTGCGAAATAGTCGGCAAAACTTTTCAGCGACGAGTAGATGCTTTTGACCAAGGGCAAGTTGGTGAAGGGCAGCTCCACCCAGCTCAGCGCCCGCTTCATGAAGGGCTGCGACACCAAAAAGCCCAGCACCAAAATCAAGGCGGTGCCCAGCACAATGCCCAGGCCCGGCAGGTAGAAGTCGCCGGTGAATGGGCGCAACACCCGCATCGCCGAGCCTTCGACCCAGGTGACGAACAGGTACAGCGCAAACACCGTGAGGCCCACCGGCAAAAAGGTGATCAGACCCCGGAAAAAATAGGCGGAAAGGCGTTTCATGCCCGAGATTGTGCCCGGGTGAGAAGAAACCAAAATGACAAGGGATAGACGAGCTCCCGGGTGCTGCTGCATGATGCTGTGCTTATGAACTCTTCCATCCTTGTTTTGGGCGCGGGCATGGTGGGCACCTGCACCGCCTTGCATTTGCAGCTGCGCGGCTATGACGTGACGCTGGTGGACCGGCGTGCACCGGGCCAGGAAACGTCCATGGGCAACGCCGGGCTGATCCAGCGGGAGGCGGTCGAGCCCTACGCTTTCCCGCGCGAGCCGGGCTTTTTGCTGAATGTGGCCTTGGGGCGTGGTGCCCAAGTGCATTGGCACGCCCAAGGACTTTGGCAAATGGGCAAAACCTTGCTGCGCTACTTGCACCACTCGCACCCCCAGCGTCATGCCCAGGCCACCCAAGCCTACAGCCGCCTGATCGCCCACGCCACGGCTGAACATGACCCACTGATCGCGGCGGCGGGCGCGCAAGATTTGGTGTCGCGTGAAGGTTTTCGCTTCGTGTTCCGTACTGCCCAGGCGTTCGACCAGGCGGCGCAGCGGGCCGAGGATTTGCTTTTGCGTTTTGGTGTGCGCTCCCAAGCAGAAAACACCGCCCAGTTGGCGCTGGCCGAACCGGCCTTGCAAAAACCCTTGGCCGGCGCCGTGCACTGGATGGACCCCTGGGCAGTGAATGACCCGGGTGCCTTGGTGCAACGCTATGCCGACTTGTTTGTAGCGCGTGGCGGCCGTTTGCTGGTGGGCGACGCGGCCAGCTTGCAGGCGCAAGGCGCGGGCTGGTCGGTGCACACCGCCGAAGGCACGGTGCATGCCCAACAAGCGGTGCTGGCTCTGGGGCCGTGGTCCGACAGGTTGATCAGCACGCTGGGCTACCGCTATCCGTTGTTCATCAAACGCGGTTACCACCAGCATTACGCACCGCCCGTCCCAGTGCGGCAACCCATGCTCGACGCTGAGTGCGGTTATGTGCTGGCCCCCATGCAGCGCGGCTTGCGCCTGACCACTGGAGCCGAGTTTGCACCCATCGATGCCCCTTCCACGCCGGTGCAAGTGGCCAAGGCCGAAGCGCTGGCGCGTGAATGGATCGACCTGGGTCAGCCTTTGTCCGAGCCGCCTTGGCTCGGCGCACGCCCTTGCACGGCTGACATGCTGCCCGTGATGGGCCCGGCGCCATGCCACCCGGGTCTGTGGTTCAACTTTGGCCACGCGCACCAGGGCTTCACGATGGGTCCGGTGGCGGGCCGTTTGCTGGCCGAAATGGTTCATGGCGAGCCGCCATGCGTCGATCCGTCGCCCTATTCGCCACGTCGGTTTGGGTGATCAGGTCTGCTGCGCGGGCCACCACCACTTGAACTTCGGGGACGTCTCAGCCAAAGATTCAGCACACTCGGTAAAAGCTCAAAAACACCCCATCGGGTGCCCGCCGCCCGGTGCCGATGAACTGGCTTTCGCTGAGCCATGCCCATTGCGGTGCGGTGGCTTCGAGCTTGGGCTGGCAGCGAAAGTAAACCTCGTTCTGGTTGACCGGCTGGCCGCTCATGATTCGTTGCGAATTTTCAAGCGAGGCCACGCGCAAAGCGGTGTTTTGCACAAACACTCGGCTGCCATCGTCCAGCTCGATCACATAGCGCGCGTCCAGATGCGCTTGCGTGCCGCCTTCCAAGATCAGCTGAAAGTCGGCCCCACCGGCCAACACTTTGCCGTTCACGCGGGGCCCGGTGACGGTGCCGCCGGTGATGGGGATCATGCGGCGCAAACCGGCGGGCGTTTGGCCCACTTCCACAGGCGCCGAAATGGTCACAGCCAGGTCGCACAGGTGTTCGAGTCGGGGTGGGGGAAGAGTTTCGGTCATGGACGGCCTTTGCACTTTTCGCTCATTATCGGGTCTCATTCATGCGCGCCCCGCCCACCCGAACGATGAAGCTTCTTTTGGGCAAATATTGGGTCGATTCTCTTGTGACGATCCATTGGCCCAACCCGTTCGCTGGTCGGGCTTGTGATTTGGCGGTCGTTCTTGCGTCAGTCCAGACTCAAACCGATCTTGCGCGACACCGCGCCCCACTTGGCAAAGTCCTTGGTCACTTTGACGACCGCCTGTTCGGGCGTGCTGCCGATCACGATCTGGTCGGATGCCTTAAGCCGTTCGGTGGCCTCTGGGTTGCGCAGCGCGTCGACCACCGCTTGGCGGAACTTGGCCACGATCTCATCGGGCACTTGTTTGGGGGCCATCAAAATCAGGCTGAAGTCGGCCTCATAGCCTTTCACCCCGGCTTCGTCCATGGTGGGCACTTCGGGCAAGGAGGGCGAGCGCGCATGGCCTGACACCGCCAGCGCCGTCAACTTGCCCGAGCGCACATGCGGCAGCACTGTGGGCCCAGCCAGCAAACCGCAAGGCACCTGATTGGCCAGCACGTCCTGCATCGCGGGGGCCGGGCCTTTGTAGGGGATGTGCGTCATCTGCATGCCGGTCATGCTCAGCAGCAATTCGGTGGACAAGTGCCCCGGCACACCGGCGCCACCCGAGGCATAGCTCAGGGGCGTGGTTTTGGATTTGGCGATCAGCTCGGACACTGTTTTGACCCCCAGCGAAGGGTTGCACACCAGGGTTTGGCTGAACGAAGACAGCACGCTGATGGGCTTCAAATCGTCGAGCTTGAAGGGCATGGATTTGTACACATGCGGGTTGACGGTGAGCAGCGTGTCGGTCGCGAACAAAAAGGTGTAACCGTCGGGTGAGGCACGCGCCACGGTGGCCGCGCCGATGTTGCCACCCGCGCCGGGCTGGTTCTCGATCACGATGGGTTGCTTGAGGTTGGCCAGAATTTTCTCGGCCGCTGTGCGCATGACCAGGTCACTGGGGCCGCCGGGCGGGAAAGGAATGACGACTTTGATCGGGCGCTGTGGCCAAGCTTGCGCCAGGGCGGAGCTGCTGGCACACAAGGCCAGCAATGCCGCGATGACGGTCAAACCCCGGGCGCGAGACGGGGAGGGGGCTTGAGCTGTAAAAGAAAAGGGCATGTTGAACTCCTGATAGTCAGCACATGCTATCGGAGTGCGCCCTGAACACCCTCATTGAAAACCCTGAAGAGGGGCTTTCAGCTGTCGCCTGCAAGACCCGAAGGCCCTGCGTGATGCTTAACCCGCCAAGCCCACAAACACGTTCTGCACATCGTCGTTGTTGTCGATCGCGCCCAAAAAGGCTTCGACTTCTTCGAGTTGCTCGGCGCTCAGGTTGGCCGGATCCACCGGGTTTTTGGGTTTGTAGCCCAGCTTGGCCGACACCACAGTGAAACCGTGTTCGGGCAGGGCGCGGCTGACCAGGTCCAGGTCAGTGGCTTCGGTGATGAACACGGTCATGCCGTCTTCGTCGGCGGGTTCAAAGTCTTGCGCGCCGGCTTCGATGGCGGCCAGTTCAGCGTCAGCGCCTGTTTGGGCGGGTTCGGCTTCGATGAAACCCACATGGTCAAAGTCCCACGAGACCGAGCCCGAGGTGCCTTGCTGGCCCTTGCGGAACAGCACGCGCATTTCGGAAGCGCTGCGGTTGACGTTGTCCGTCAGCACTTCGATCATCACGGGCACCTGGTGTGGCGCGAAGCCTTCGTAAATCACGCGCTCAAAGCTGACCGCATCGCCCAGCAGGCCGGCGCCTTTCTTGATGGCTCGTTCCAGAGTTTCCTTGGGCATGGACACCTTGCGGGCCTGCTCCACCACCAGGCGCAGGCGCGAGTTGGCCGACGGGTCAGCGCCGTTGCGGGCCGCGATCATGATGTCTTTGGCCAGACGGCCAAACAATTTGCCGCGGGCGTCAGCTGCTTGTGCCTTGCCTTTTGCTTTCCACTGCGCGCCCATGGTGTCTTCCTTGTCTTAGGATCAAAGCGGAGAGTTTAAGCGCTCGCCCATCGCACACCTTGGCCAACCAGGGTCTCAAAGGTCACAGGGGCGCAGGCCTGGCAGGTCAATAATGGCCGATCAGACACAACGCTGCCCATGAACCACCCTGCCTTGCCTTTGTTTCCCGGTTTTGCCCACCACCTGCTGGAGGTCAGCCCCGGCGTGACGATTTCGGCCATGTTGGGCGGCCAGGGGCCGGGCTTGCTCTTGCTGCACGGGCATCCGCAAACCCTGGCCATTTGGCACAAAGTGGCCCCCACGCTGGCGCAGCACTTCACGGTGGTGGCGGCTGATTTGCGAGGCTATGGCGATTCGTCCAAGCCCCAAGGCGGGTTGGACCATATCGCTTATTCCAAACGCAGCATGGCGCAAGACCAGGTGAGCCTGATGCGCCAAATGGGCTTTGAGCGCTTTGCGGTGCTGGCCCACGACCGGGGTGCCCGGGTGGCGCACCGGCTGGCCATGGACCATTCGCAAGCGGTCAGCCGCATGGCCTTGCTCGACATCGCACCCACCTTGGCCATGTACGCGCAAACCACCGAAGCCTTTGCCCGCGCCTATTGGCACTGGTTCTTTTTGATCCAGCCGCAGCCCCTGCCCGAACGCCTGATCCAGGCCAACCCGGCGGCTTATGTGACCGAGGTCATGGGCAACCGCAGCGCCGGGCTGGCCCCTTTTGATGCGCGGGCGCTGGCCGAATACCAGCGCTGCCTGGCCTTGCCGGGAGCCGCGCATGGCCTGTGCGAAGACTACCGAGCGTCAGCGGGGGTTGACCTGGTGCACGACCGGGAGGACATCGCTCAAGGGCGGCGGCTGGAGATCCCGCTGCAGGTGCTGTGGGGCGCGCAAGGGGTGGTGCAGCGTTGTTTTGATCCGCTCAAGGAATGGCAGAAAGTGGCCACCCAAGTCAGTGGCGAGGCCTTGCCCTGCGGCCATTACATTGCCGAAGAAGCGCCGGATGCCTTGCTGGCCAAGGCCTTGCCGTTTTTGCAAGGGTTGACAGCATGAGCCAGCACAACCGGCGCGGCATCGTCACCATGACCGGGGCCATGGTGTTTTTTGTGGTCAACGATGCGCTGGTCAAGTGGGTCAGCGCGGACCTTTCAACCCCGCAACTGATTTTTGTGCGCGGGGTGATGACCACGGCGCTGCTGTTGGCCTTGGCTGGGTGGATGGGTCAGCTGCAGCTCTGGCGCACCACGCTGACGCGCTCGGTGCCTGCCCGTGCTGTGCTCGACAGTCTGGCGTCCTTCACCTACCTCACAGCGGTGTTTCACATCCCTTTGGGCAACGCCACGGCGATCAATTTGGCGGGCCCGCTGTTCCTGACCTTGATGGCGGTGTTCTTTTTGCATGAGCGGGTCACACTGGGCCGATGGGCACTGATCGTGCTGGGCTTTGCGGGCGTGTTGCTGGTGGTGCAGCCGCGCATGGGGGACTTCAATGGCTATGCCTTGCTGTGCTTGTTTGCGGCGGTGCTGCACGCGGGCCGAGACTTTCTCACGCGCCTAGTGCCTGCGCAAGTGCCCTCGCTGTTGATCACCTTGTCTACCGCAGTCATGGTCACCTTGATGGCGGGTGTGTGGAGTTTGTTCGAACCCTGGAAACCCATGACCACGCAGCATCTGTGGCTGCTGTTCGGCGCGTCGCTGTGTCTGGCGGCGGGGTATCACCTTCTCACGCTCAGCATGCGTCTGGGCGACATGAGCGTGATTGGGCCATTTCGCTACAGCGGCTTGTTGGTGGCGCTGGTGCTGGGCTATTTGATGTGGGGCGATGTGCCCAACCCGCTGGCCTGGGGCGGCATTGCGCTGGTGGTGGCGGCCGGGTTGGGCTTGCTTCAGCCTGAGCGCATGCGCAAGCAGGCCTTGTTGGGGCGTTGATCTGCGCCTTGATTGTGTGGTGCGCTTGAGTTGTCAATGTGCGCATCGATCTGGGCGCACAAGCCATCGCCCACAGGGTGGTGCCCGTTTTTTGTAGGAGCCCACCCTGTGGGCGATAGGGCTCGGCACGCGCCGTGACGGTCTTGGCCCATGCGCCACGGCATCGACTCAGCGGCTGGCCTTGTCCAGCGCCTGGTCGATGTCCCACAGTATGTCGTCCAGGTTTTCCAAGCCGACCGAGATGCGCACCATGTCGGGCGGCACGCCCGCAGCCAGTTGCTGTGCTTCGTCAAGCTGGCGGTGCGTGGTGCTGGCCGGGTGACTGATCAGGGTACGGGTGTCGCCGATGTTGACCAGATGGCTCATGAACTGGGCCGACTCGATGAAGGTCACGCCCTGCGCCAAGCCGCCTTTCACACCAAACGCCAATAAGCCAGATGCGCCGCGCATCTGGCGCTGCATCAGGGCGTGTTGTGGGTGGTCGCTCAGGCCCGGGTAATTGACCCAGGCCACACGCGGGTCGGTCTGCAAAAACTTCGCCACGCCCAGCGCGTTGTCGCAGTGCTTTTGCATGCGCAGCGGCAAGGTCTCGACCCCTTGCAAAATCTGCCAAGCGCTCATGGGGCTGAGCGATGCGCCAAACACGCGCAGGCTTTCCATGCGGCAGCGCATGGAAAAGCCAAAGTCGCCAAAGGTCTCGTAAAACTTCACACCGTGGTAGCCCTTGGACGGCTCGGTCATACCGGGAAACTTGCCATTGTCCCAAGGGAATTTGCCGCCCTCCACCACCACGCCGCCCAGCGTGGTGCCGTGCCCGGCCAGGTATTTGGTGGCCGAATGCACCACGATGTCTGCGCCCAGCGCCAGCGGGTTGCACAGCAGCGGGCTGGGCACGGTGTTGTCGATGATCAGCGGCACGCCGTGCGCGTGGGCCACCTCGGCCACGGCCGCGATGTCCAGCACCACCATGCTCGGGTTGCCCAGGCTTTCGGCATACACTGCCCGCGTGTTGGGGCGCATGGCTGCGGCAAAGGCCTCGGGTTTTGTCGCGTCCACAAAGCTGGTTTCGATGCCGAACTTGGCCAGGCTCACGGCCAGCAGGGTGACCGAGCCGCCATACAAAGCCCCGGCCGCCACCACATGGTCGCCCGCTTGCAGGATGGTCATCAGCGCCATGGTTTCGGCCGCCATGCCCGAGGCACTGGCCACGGCAGCACGCCCGCCTTCGAGCGCGGCCACACGCTCTTCGAGCACCGCCACCGTGGGGTTGCTCAGCCGCGAATACACATTGCCAAAGGTCTGCAGGTTGAACAGCGAAGCCGCATGCTCGGCGCTGTCGAACACAAAGCTGCTGGTCTGGTAGATCGGCAAGGCGCGTGCGCCCGTGGCTGCATCGGGAATTTGCCCGGCGTGGATGGCCAGGGTTTCGGGATGGAATTGGCGGTCGGTCATGGTGGTGGAGATCAAAAAGTCGGTTCAAAAAACTGCAATTGCATGGACAACATGTCGGCCATGGGACGTGACGCGTGCCTGTATTTGTAAGAGCCCACCCCGTGGGCGATCACTGGCCTCACACCAACCGCCGCGCCGAGATGATGCCGGTATTCACGCCCACCCAGTTCAGGCCACCGAACAGCCGGGCGTGTTCGATCTTGACGCAGCGGTTGCTCACAGAATGCAGCTCGGCTTGCCGAGCCAGCGCATCGGCTTCGGGGCTGGCCACGCCCAGCTGTTGCCACAGGCAACGCGCACCGATCTGCACCGCCTGCTCGGCAATCGGCAGCACGTCTTCGGCGCGTCGAAACACATCGACCATGTCGATCTTGAAAGGGATATCGCCCAGGCTGGCATAACAGGTCTCGCCCAACACCTGTGTGCCCGCATAGCGCGGGTTAACGGGCACGATGCGAAAGCCGTGCGACTGCATGTACTTGGCCGCGAAGTAGCTGGGCCGGTGCCATTCGGCTGACAGGCCCACCACGGCGATGGTGGTGCACGTTTTGAGGATGCGCCTGAGCGCGTGTAAATCGTTGTGCATGAAAGTCCTTCTGTCTCTTCGGCGTCGTTCTGTTGGAGTCTTCAGCTTAAGCGGCGCAAGTTCTTTTGTAGGAGCCCACCCCGTGGGCGATGGGCGTGGAACACGCCCCACAAGCCATCGCCCAAAGGGGTGGGCTCCCACAAAACCATCAAGCCAAGTACCGAACCTGTCATCTTCATAGGGGTCAAGTTCAATACGTCACCTGCCCACTGCGCTTCATCTGCCTTGAGGCCCAGGTGGCGCACAGTGACAGTACCCCGCACACCGCCATCACGCCCAGGTAGTGGCCGCTGTGGTCAAACACCGCGCCGGCCAGCACCGGGCCCAACAAGTTGCCAAAAGCCGCGCCGCTGTAGAGCGTGCCCACCACGCTGGCCACCGATCTGCCGCCAAAGTAATCCATGCAAATGGCCGGCAAAAGCGACACGATGCTGCCATAACTCAGGCCAAACCACAGCGCAAAAATCATCAACAAAAACTGCCCGCCTGCCGCACCCCACAGCACATAAGATGCGCCCATGGACAGCTGCATCAGCACCAGTGTTTGAGCCCGGCCCAGCCGGTCGGCCAGCAGGCCAATGGCAAAGCGCCCGACCAGACTGCCCACGCCAATCAAGCCCACCAGGCCCACCGCAAACGCTTCACCCAGACCCAGATCTCGCGCCGAGGCCGACACGTGCGCGAACGGGATGAACATCACGGGCGAAGCCAGCACCGTGGCCAGGTACAGCCAGCGAAAGGTCGGGCTGCGCAAGGTTTCACGCAAAGTCAGGCCCGTGGCAGATCCGCCTGATCCGCTGGACGGAGCGGCCGGTGCGCGCCGCAGCAAAGCAGCCGCCAACAAACCCAACACCAACACACCCAGCGCCAGCACCTGCATCGCCTCTCGCCAGGGCATGGGGCCAATCGCCATGGCCACCAACACCGGCACCAGCAAGGTGCCCGCGCCCACACCCGAGCTGGCAATGCCCCCGGCCAGCCCGCGCCGGGTAGTGAACCAAGGCTGCACGCTGGCAATGGACGGGGTGTAGACCAGCGCAATGCCCAATCCGACCAACAAGCCGTAGCTCACGTACACCGTGAGCAAAGACGTGGCCCAACTGGTGGCCAGCAAGCCCAGCGCAATGAGTGCCATGCCCGCCGAGCACACGATGCGCGGCCCAAAGCGGTCGGCCAGCATGCCGCCGCCAGCGCCCATCACAAAGTAGACAAAGCCCGAGAGGCCAAAGATCCAGGATACATCGGCCCGTTGGGCCGAAAACTCAATCGCAAATGACTCAAAAAATGCCGCGAACGAATACGACACCCCAAAGATCAAGGCCAGGCACACAAAAGTGGCCCAAACCACCACCCAGGCGTAAGGGGTTTCTTTCATGGTGTCTCCGGTGTTCGCATGTTGCAAAGCATTGTGCCTTGCACGGGGATGGCTCACCCTTGGGGTCACAAAGCCTGTGTCACACTGGCGATCATGGACCCTTCACTCGAACAAGCTCGCCAAGCCTTTGTGGCTGGCATCGAACAGTTTGAACGCCACGACTTCGAGGCGGCCTGCGAGTTTTTTGAACAAGCTTTGCGGCACGCGCCGGGCAGGTCCTCAGTGCTCATGAACCTGGGTGTCAGCTGCGTGCAGCTGGGCCGCTTTGAGCGGGCCGACGAGTGCCTGCGCCAAGCCATAGAAGCAGACGGCTCGCAAACCGATGCCTGGAAGGCCTGGGGCGTGACGCAAATGGCCTTGGGCAACTGGCCGCAAGCCTTGCATTGCCATGAGCAAGCCCATGCCTTGGGCGCCGACGGAGCTGAATTTTGTTTGCGCTGGGGCCAGTGTTTGGCGCATCAAGGGCGATTGCCGCAAGCCGTGCAAGTCTTTGAGCAGGCCTTGGCTCATGAGCCCGAGTTGACCGAAGCCTGGAGCCAGCTGGCCCATGTGCAGCGTGACATGGGCCAGACCGCGCAGGCGACAGCGGGTTACCAGCGGGCGATGCAGCTGGGGGCCGACCCCGAGCTGCACCGCTATTACCTGGCTGCCCTGAGCCCGGAGCAGCCCGTGGTGAATGCGCCTGCGGCTTATGTGGCAACCCTGTTTGACCAGTACGCCAACGACTTTGAGGCACACCTGGTGGGCCAGTTGGGCTACCAGGGGCATCGCGTGTTGCTGGAGCAACTGCCCGTGCCCCCGGGCACTCGGTTTGAGCGGGTTTGGGATCTGGGCTGCGGCACCGGCTTGTGTGGCAGCCTGATCCGCCCCCGAGCCGAGCACTTGATTGGGGTGGACCTGTCTTCGGCCATGCTGGACAAAGCCCGTGCGCTGGGGGTTTACGACAGCCTGCACGCCCAGGAGTTGGTCGATTTTTTGAAGCAAGGCACCGAGCGGGTTGACCTGGTGCTGGCGGCCGATGTGTTCATTTACGTGGGGCATCTGGAGGCGGTTTTTGAGGCCCTGGGCCCCCGCATGCGGCCGGGTGGCTGGTTGGCTTTCACCGTGGAAGAGGCAGATCCTGGCCTGGCCGTGCAGTTGCACAGCACACTGCGTTATGCGCACGCCCTGACTTATCTGCAAGGGCTGGCTGCTCAGCACGGCTGGCAATGGGCCCGCTTGTACCGCGCACCTTTGCGGCTGGACCAGGCCAACCCACTCATGGGCGCCTATGTTTATCTGCAAAAGACGTGATCGGGCAGGCGCCCATAGTACGAGTGTCTCAGGCTTGAACCCATAAGGTCCCGCACCGGACCATCTGCTACCCAAGAGGGGACCGCCCATGAATGGCAAGGAAGGCTACGGGGGTTTTGTAGGTGGCTGTCGGACCATAAAGGCCCGACCTACGAGGGAAGGTTTGGGCTGCTCAGCGGTGGTAGGCCAGACCCAGCGCGACGCCCCCAAACAAGTCGCCCTCGACCAAGGGCACGCCGACAAACTCGGCTTGCAAGGCGTGTTGGAAGGTGCGCAAGGCAGACGAGCCGCCCGTGAGGTAGATGGCATCCAAAGACGCATCGCTCAGGCCCGCCCGCCGCACGCATTCACGCGCACAGGCCACGGTGCGCGTTAGCAGCTCGCGCAAGTGCAGCTGCATGTCTTCCAGGCCCAAACCCACTTGCAGGTTTTTTTCGATCACGGCCAAGTTCATCGATGTGTCCGTCAACTGCACGGAGCAGCGGATCTTGGCCTGCTCCACTTCGTGCGCCATCAGGTGACCGTGGCGCTCGCTCAGGACCTGCATCAGGCGCTCGTGCAGGCGCGGGTTGCTGTAATTGCTGAGCAGGGTTTTGGCGTGGGCGATGGCTCTGGGTTGGTATTGCCAGTGGATCAGGTGCCAGGTGGCCAGATCAAAAAACACGCGGCTGGGCACCTCGCGCTGCTCGGGCCCCAAGTGCCTGTAGCCCAGCAGCGGCATGACCTGCGCCAGGTTCAGTTGCCGGTCGTAATCGGTGCCACCAATGTGCACACCCGAGGTGGCCAAAATGTCTGCACTGCGATCGGCTTGTTGCCTGCGGTCTGGCCCCAGGCGCACCACCGAAAAGTCCGACGTACCACCGCCCAAGTCCACCACCAGCACCGTGCTTTCTTTGGTCAGGCGTTGTTCGTAGTCCAACGCGGCCGCAATCGGCTCCAGCTGAAATGACACGTCGTCAAAACCCACCGACTCCACGGCTTGGCGCAGCGAGGCTTCGGCCTGCGCATCGCGCTCAGGGTCATCGTCCACAAAGTGCACGGGCCTGCCCATGACCACGCGGCGCGGTGCGCTGCCCAAGTGCAGCGCAGCGCGTTCGCGTAAGGTGGCCAAAAAGGTGCCGATGATGTCCTGAAAACTGATCTGCTGATGCCCGATTTGTGTGGTCTCCAGCAGCAAAGGGCTGCCCAGCAGGCTTTTCAGCGAACGCATCAAACGGCCCTCGGTGCCTTCCAGATAGTGTTTGAGAGCATCCCGCCCAAAGTGGGTGCTGCTGTCTTCGGCGTTGTAGAACACGGCCGTGGGCATGGCCATGGCCTCACTTTCCAGCGGGATCAGGCGGGCGTTGCCCTCGGGGCCGAGCCAGGCCATGGCCGAGTTGGAGGTGCCGAAATCGATGCCGAGTGTGCCGACGGGGGAGGACATCATGAATGGGGGCTGTCAATCAGAAGGGCTGAAGCCCTGGCGTGGGACGCATGCCTTGAGTCGGCATGTTTTATGGACCGGGCATTTTGCCACCAAGTGCGTGAATGTCCCTTCAATCTCAGAGATGAAAGCGTGCGCATGCGCCACCGCACTGAAGAAGGGTCAATAATCATTAAAAATGTCAAAAATACCAGTCCCGTGATCGGGTGGACGTAGTACCAAACAACTTTGCGGCCAATAATGGGGCTCAGTGACAGGGCCCACCCGATTGACAGCAAGGAATATCCAAGTGAATACAACAAGAAGCGCGCTGGTTTTCTCGGCCATGGCTGCGGCTTGTTTTCAGGCTGCTGCCATCGACATCCAGTTGGGTGAGGGTGTTGAGGCCAAGTTCCATGGCGCGGTCACTTGGGGCACGCAAATCCGCACCGAATCGCCCAGTCCGGACGCTTATGCCGATTGGCCCTCCAGGGTTGTGCCCGGCACGCCCAAGGGCCACTTGCAGGGCCAGACCGGCGGGTCGAATTTGAACTTTGCCAAAGGCCAGGCCATTTCCAACGTGCTCAAGCTCGTGTGGGACCTGGACTTGAAAAAAGACAACATGGGCCTCTTTGTGCGTGGCAGAGCTTGGCACGATTTTGCTTTGGGCGAGAAAAATGCGGCCTATGGCAATTATCCCAACGGCTTTCAGCCCAACCAGCCGTTGAGTGACAAGGGGTTTGCGCCCAGCGCCCGGTTCGGCAACCTTGATTTACATGAAGTCTTCGTGTACGGGCAGGTCGATGCAGGCGCTGACACACCACTCAAACTGCGTCTGGGCCGCCAAGTGCTCGCGTGGGGTGGGCCACTGTTGGGCATGGGCGGCGTGAATGCGGCCATCAACCCCGCCGATGTGGCCTCCATGCTGCGGCCAGGGGCTTTGCCTTCGGAGAGTCGCTTGCCCGTGGGCATGGTGAGTGCCCAATGGGCGCCGAGCAGCCTGTGGCGTCTGGAGGGCTTTGCGGCCTACGAGTCGCGCAGCGCGGTCTTGCCCGGTTGCGGCACCTTTTTCGACGTGCATTCGTTTGCGCCACAGGGCTGCGAATTCGCGGCCTTGGCCGGCGCGTCCGAGCAAAGCCTGCTGGCCAGTGGCGCCTATTTGAACCGCAATGCCGATGTGAAGGCAGCAAGTACAGGCGCTTATGGCTTCTTGGTGGGCCACAAGGCCGAGCCCTGGGATGCCGATGTCAAATTCTTTGCCATGAACACGCACAGCGCCAACCCCAGCTTGCGCTTGACCATCAACGCCCTCACGCCGGGTGTGCGCTCGGTCAGCTACGCCATGGTCTATCCTGAAGATGTGTCTTTGCTGGGCTTGAGTTTCATCAAAAAGCTGACGCCGACCACGCGCCTGTTGGGCGAAGTGGCTTACCGGCCGCATCAACCCATCACCTTGAACGCTTTTGACGTGCTGTCCAGCTTTGCCTCCCGCAGCCCGGCTTCGGTGCTGGCGCTGAACAAAGGCATCAACTCTTTGCCTGTGGGTGCCAGCTTTGACGCGTATGACCGCTTTGCCGTGACCACGGGCAGCTTGGGCGTGGACACGGTGTTTCCAAAAACCCTGGGCGCAGAGCGCATCAGCTTGCTGGCCGAAGTCGGCGTCAGCCAGGTGCGAGGTCTACCAGATTCCGCGGTGTTGCGTTACGGCCGACCCGTGGGCTACAACGGGGCAGCCTACACCGGGGGCCCCGCCTGTGTGGACGCCGTGCCCGGCAAGACCTGCACCAGTGATGGCTACATTTCATCGAGCGCTTGGGGTCTGAGGATGCTGGCTTCGGCCCGATATGCCCCGGCCGGTTCGGGCATCACCTGGACGCCTTCTTTGTTGTGGGCCCGGGATGTCAGAGGCTACTCTTACGACGGTCTTTACTCAGAAGGTCGAACCCTGCTGCGCCCTGCCTTGCGCGCGGAGTTCGGGGGGCGTTATTTTGGCGATCTTCAGTACCACCGCTTCAGCGGTGGCCGATACAACCTGCGGATCGACCGCGACCATGTGAGTCTGGTCGCGGGTGCCCGATTCTGAAGGCTGCCAGGCTGTGGACATGGGCGAAATGCTGAACGATGTCCATGATTTGATCAGCGGCGGTTGAAATACTGGCGCATTTCAGCCAAGGTTTTGCCTTCTTTCAGTGGCAAGTTCGTCACCTTGGAGGGAGACGAACCCGGGAAAAGATCTTCCTTGCTCAGGTTGTACTTTTCCATCAACGCCATGATTTGTGCCGTGCCTGTTTCAATTTCTTCATGACGCAATCGGGCTTTTTCCAGATCGGCTGCCATTTTTTTGGCCGCTTCCAATGACTGGGCAATTTTCAAATCCAGTTCGGCTTTTTGTTGTTGCAATTGTTGAAAAGAAGCCATGGTGTCAGTCCTGAAAAAAATAAGCACAAGGTGGACTGGAATCTAACCCTTTGCCCTGTGGGTTTTCACACCAAAATTCATAGAAGCGCACAGATCCTCACAAAGGTCCGGCCTGTTGTTGTATCGACGCCGTGAAAGCTCACAATTGCTCTCACTTCAGGCGTCAAATCCACCGCCTTTTCATTGGGTTGCGGTTTTATCAAGCTCAAGCTCCTATGATTTGGCCAGCCCATGAAGTTCCTGTTCTCACTCTTGTTTTTGTTGTTTTGCCAAGTGTCTGTGCTTGCGGCTGAAACACGCTTTCGGCTCGACACCGCGTTCCACCATGATGAGGCGTCAACCCGGACCCTGGAAGCGGCGCGGTTGCTGAACTTCAAAACTTATCAAGGTGAGCTTCGACTGGGTTTTGTGAAGGGCGAAACCTGGATCCGACTGCAAATACAAGCGAATGCATCGACGGTCGATGCGTCACAGACCACTCCCGGGGAGCGTTTGGTCCTCAGGGTGGGGCCCTATTCCCTGGATCAGCTGACGTTTTATGTTGAGGAAAATGGGCAATGGGTGGCACAGCAAGGCGGAGACCGTTTTGTCAAGTCATGGAAGAACTGCCCAGATGACCTGTACTGTTTTTCGTTCGAAGCGCCAAAAGGCAGCCCGGTTACCGCATATTTAAAAATACAGACCGACACGGTCAGGGTGGTCAATACCGCCCTTGTTTCATCTGACGAGGTGATGCCCAATGCCATAGGCCGTATTCAGCAGATGACGGCGTCTTTGACCTTGGGGGTTGCCGTGCTGGTGCTGTCGCTCGTCTTCCTGCTTCTGGAACGCTCGGTCTTGCTGCATGTGTTTTGCTGGCTTCAGGCGTCGGCGGTGTTCATGATCGCCGCCAACAGCGGTCTGTTGGCCCAGTGGTTGCCGATGCTGGCGGCCGAAACCGTCAATCACATGAGCAACTTGGGGCAAGTCATCCGCGTGCCTTTTGTCATCCTGCTGGGCTGGGCGGCCCTGCGAGCATGCAGTCCTGCGCCCTTCTATTCCAAAGCGGTCGTGGCCCTGTTGATGGTCTGTGGCATGAACCTTTTGTGGTTGGTGACAGGACATGCCGATTCGGCATTGAAGATCAATTTTGTGGTGATGTGGATCAATTCAATGGTGCAGTTGTGGGGCGTGTTTTCATCGCAAAACTTCCCGCCCAAATTGCGAACGATTTTGTTGACAGGCTGGTCTCTGTTTTTGGTTCTCGCCACCCTGGGGGTCTTGGCCACTTACGGATTTTCGGACGTTCTAGAGCAAATCACTGTTTTTCAATCCACTGGAGACTGGCGGCTCAATGGGGTGCCCATCGGCATGGCCGTTTTTTGGGTTGTGGCGACTGAAAAATCCAACCGCAAAATCGAAAAATTGAAAGAGTTGCAGGGCTTTCAGATGGAGGCGGCTCAGTCCAAAGCCAACCAAGAAAAACTCAAGGAACGCAGAGAGCTGATTGACATGCTGACCCATGAGTTGAAGACGCCGTTGAGCACCATCAAATTTGCCTTGGCCTCGCTGAAGATGGTCGCCAAAGGACAAGGAGATTCGATTGAGCGTGTCCAGCGCATCGATGCTTCTGTGAACCGAATGGATGCGATGATCGAGCACGTGGCCTTGTCCAACAAAATCGAGCGCCATGATGTGCGCGATTCTGCGGAAAAGATTTCGGCGCAGGAATTGATGAACGTGGTCATGCAGGAGTATCAAGATGCAGACCGGTTTGAATTGCGCATTCAAGAGGGCGCGTTTTTTCGTGCCGACCCGCATTTTTTGGCCCTCATTGTGGAAAACCTGGTCAGCAACGCTGTCAAATATTCAACCGATGGAAAAATCAAAATCACCATTGGCCACGAAACACCCGGTATGACCTGCTTCAGCATCAGCAACCGTGTGGCCAGCGAGAGCCTGCCTGACGAAAACCGGTTGTTTGAGCGTTACTACCGTCACCCCAATTTTCAGAACCACCCTGGCATGGGCATTGGCTTGAGTCTGGTGCATTCGGCGGCTGAAAAGATGGGTGCCACCGTCAGCTATCTGCATACAGACCAAGAAGTGGTTTTTGAAGTCAGGATCCCGCATTGAATTCCCCTATTTCGTTAGAGTCCGCAGATTCGAACTCGCCCCTGGTGGTGGCCCTGGTGGAGGATGACCGCTTGTTGCGCGAGGAGATTGAAGTGCACTTGACGGCGCACGGTTTTCAGGTGCATGCCGCCAACAGCGCGATGGGCTTGGATGATCTGACTGCCCGCGTTGCATTCGACCTTTACCTGATTGACCTGAACCTGCCTGGAGAAAATGGCTTGAGCCTTTGTCGCCGGGTGCGGGCATCGCGACCGGATGCCGGCATCGTGATCATGACCGCCCGGGTCGCGTTGAACGATCGGATCGCGGGTTACAAACAAGGCGGGGCCGATTTTTACCTGACCAAACCCGTGTCGCCGGACGAACTGGTGTTGGTGTTGCTCAATTTGGGACGCCGCTTGAAACAGGCGCAGACGACCAAAGCGTGGTCGCTCAGTTTGCGTGACCGCACTTTGGTGGAACCTAACCATTCGCAAAAACTGCGCTTGACCAGCAAGGAAAAAACCATTTTGCTGGCGCTGGTGCAGGCCAAGGACAACACCCTGGAGTCGGGTGTTTTATGCGATCTGTTCACCGAAGAAAATGACGACAGCGCGATGAGCAAGCACGCCCTCGAAGAAATGATCGCCAGGCTGCGCAAAAAATTCAAAAGCGTCCAGGCCGAAGGCGATGAGCCCGCCATCAAATCGGTTTGGGGTGTGGGCTACCAGCTGTGCGTGCGCATTAATTTTGTGCATTGAGGGTCGCCCATGCCTGTCGGTTAGATCGACAAAACACATCATGTGGGCCTGTTTTGGGTTAGATTCGGTAGGTTATAAAAGTTTAAGCCCATGACCGATACCACCCCTGCCGCAGAACCCCGTCCCGAATTGCCCGACCGCTTGGCCATCGACGCCCGCAGCCCGCACCATGTGCGCGCCGTGTTCGAGCATGACATCGGCATCCGCTTCAATGGCAAAGACCGCAACGATGTCGAGGAATACTGCATCAGCGAAGGCTGGGTGCGTGTGCCCGCCGGCAAGGCGCTGGACCGCAAAGGCCAGCCCTTGCTGATCAAAATCAAAGGCACGGTCGAAGCGTTTTACCGCTGAGTCTTGTGGCAGCGTTCACGGCGGGGTACGCCGCTGCAACGCTTCAAAAGAGATCAATTCCCCCGCCAAAGCGCTCGCCATCACTGTGGGCGGGCTGGCCAGCCAGACCTGTCCCGGGCCTGAGCGACCCGGAAAATTGCGGTTGATGGCGCTCACCGTGACCTGCGCCGTATCGGTCGATGAACCCGGCCCGCAGTTCGCGCAGGCCCCGCAAGAGGGCTGCAAAATCCGCACGCCCAAAGCGGCGAAAGTCTTGTCATAGCCTTGGGCCAAGCAGTAATCACGCACGGCAGTGGTGCCGTACTGCAAAAACACTTGCACGCCTTCCGGCACCTTCAGCCCGTTTTTCAGACCCCAAGAAAGTACCCTGTGGTAGTGGTCAAAGTCTTCGCGTTTGCCCGCTGTGCACGAGCCGCCATAGGCGATGTCGATGTGCACGCGCTCGGGCAAGTCCACCAGCGCTAAGCCCTGACCGGGGTCACCGGGCCGCGCCACCATAGGGCTAAGAGTGGAAAGGTCCACCGCCATGTGGTGGGTGTATTGCGCGCCATCGTCGCTGTGCATCCAGTCCTCGATCACCGCGTCCACACCGCGCCGTTCGCGCAGAAAGCGCAGAGTTTCGACATCGGGCGCCACGATACCGGTCAGCCCGCCCAATTCGGCGCACATGTTGGTGAGGGTGGCGCGTTCGTCGGTGCTCAAGTGGGCAATGCCCTTGCCTGTGAACTCGAACACCTTGCCCACCCCGCTGCCGCTGCGGATGAAGGGCGTGGCCAGCAGGTGCAGCATGAGGTCTTTGGCGGTCACGCCCGCTTGCAGCTGGCCTTGCAGTTCAACGCGCACACACTCGGGCAGGGTCACGCGCACCGCGCCGGTCACAAAGGCATTGGCCATGTCGGTGGTGCCCACACCAAAGGCCACACAACCCAAGGCGCCGCTGTGCGGTGTGTGCGAATCGGTGCCCACCACCACCTGGCCGGGCAGGGCGTAGTGCTCGGCCACCATGGCGTGCGAGATGCCGGCCACGTTGCGGCCGTCGTCCAACAGCACTTCGGCTTCGGTCAGGGTGCGGTGCATGCGCAGGCCGTGGCGTGCGGCAAAGTTGCGCTGCGCCTGGCGCATGGCGTGCATGTTGACGATCAGGCCACCACGCACATGGGCCGGGCTTTCATCGACATACGAGGTGTGGTCTTCGAAAACCACGATCTGTTCGGGTCGCTGCAGGGTGAAATCCTTGCCCAGTGCGTTTTTCATCAAGGTGTCGGCCATGCCGGTGTAGTACTCGTGGATGAAGCGCCAGTCCGCCTGCACGAACAAGCCGTCGCCGGGCTGGGGCTGCACAGGGGTATGGGGCGCTGTCAGGTGGTGGCGCATCAGGATTTTTTCAAACAGCGTTTGAGGGCCGTTTGCTTTGATGGCGACCGATCGCGTATGTTCTTCCTCGCAGGATCCCACCCCCGTGGGCGAATGTGCGCCCAATAAAAACCGTTGCCCCCAGCGCAGCAAACCACCCGCTTCCAGAACCGACGCCGCCAAGGCCTCGCGCCCTTGAACCAGATCGGCCAGCGTGATGTGCTCACCCCGCTCAATGCGCGCCAGCAGACCGAAATCGGTCGAGGTCAACAGGCCAATGTTGTCGGCGTTCTGGCGGTAGATGCGCTCAAAACTCTCGGCAATCACCAGCTGCACACCTGCCAGCTTTTCGGCGGTGGGGCTGTGCTCGCGCGACGAGCCCTTGCCGTAACGCCTTCCGCCCACCAGCACCGCAAAGCCCGCTTGCCTGAGCGCGCGGCGTTCGATGGGGTTGTCTTGACCGCAGCGCAGCCCGGTGTGGGCAAAGTCGCCCAAGCTGTCGTCGTAATGGCTCATGATGTGCACGGGCGTGATCTCGTCGGTCGAGACATCGTCGCGCAGT
>Ga0247831_1000411_pt1 | contig 93280 bp, 78 predicted proteins | sample LaCruzMarch2015__9_FD_192406 | JGI IMG/M metagenome (GOLD analysis project Ga0247831, IMG submission 192406) | Freshwater microbial communities from meromictic Lake La Cruz, Castile-La Mancha, Spain - LaCruzMarch2015_1m | ecosystem: Environmental > Aquatic > Freshwater > Lake | place: Spain...
TTGGAATTTCAAGAAGTACTTTGGCAAGAGTCGTGGGCCGGGCTCACCAGACCGTATGCAAGAAGAGGCGATCTTGGGGACTCGCAAGTTCCAGCCAGGCCAGAGGAAAATTCGTAAGTGCTTCGTCTAATTGCTATCGCCAGTTCTTTCTTCTAGTCCGCGAAAATCTCACAACATCATCTCTCTGGACTAGGTGCTTACTGTTTTCGTAGCACTTGAGTCGAATCTGCCGTGTCCATTGAAGTCGACCATGTATCATCTCGATTCAATCTGTGTATTGCGCTGGCGCACTCGGCGTATGTGCACGGTGCATAAGAAAGTGCATAAGAAAGTGGGTGGCACCGTTTAAAGCTGGTGCGGCCTGGATGGCAACTGATCTGTCTACATGCTGGTATAGGGCGGGTCTTCGCCGCGGAGTTGGCACAAAGCGTTACCGGCAGCTCTTTGTTCTGCCTCTTTCTTGTTACGTCCCCAGGCAGGTGCGTAGCGTTTACCTGAAATCTCTGCCACAATCTGAAAGTGCTTGCTATGGTCTGGGCCATTTTCATCAACAAGCCTATAGAGAGGCGTGCCTTTCAAATCGCGTTGCGCAAGCTGTTGAAGCAATGACTTGTAGTTCCCGCCACCGTGACCGTCAACGGCTAAGCGAATCTCAGGCTCCATGTGTTCAAGAATGAAGGCTCCGACGGACTCATGGCCACCATCCAAAAATATGGCTGCGATGATCGCCTCAAATACATCGCTTAGTAGCGATCTGGGCATCCCCGTCCTCATCATCCCGCGCCCTACGATCAGACACGTATCCAGCTCAAGTTGACGCGAAATCTTGGCGCACACACGTCGCGAAACGACAACCGATTTGATTTTCGTTAGCTCCCCTTCCAGATACTCCGGGTAGGCTCGAAAAAGCCGTTCACAGACAATCATCCCGAGAATCGAATCTCCGAGAAACTCCATGCGTTCATTGGATTCTGTTCGGGTGGTTGCGACGCTAGAATGAGTCAAAGCAGATAGCAAGATCGAAGTGTTTTTGAACCGATATCCGATTATCTCCTGGCAGCGAAGGACTTTTTCGTCTGCGCTGAGTGTATCGTCTGGGGTAGGAATGTCGTTCATTGAAATACAGTAAGAGAAGGGCGTACGGATGCTGTCAGAATTCTACCCAAGCTAGTTATCGCAGGATATGGTACTAAAAACCAGCCCGCATAGGAAAAAGGCTTGCAATCCTTCGATCCGAGTGAACGATTCTGTTTCAAAAGGACGAAAAATCTAATGGGAAGAATGCCGGGTTCTTCTACCAATTTCAAGAGTCAATCTAATGTTCATCCATCCTGAGAAGGGAAGCCCAGACTGGTGATCGCCGTAGCAACCACTATCATAATTGCTGTTGCTTCGGTTTGCTTGTTTGCTATGGTTGCCAGATCGTGCTGGGCGATCAGCATCAACTTGACCCAGAATCGAATGCGATCGATTGCTGTGCGTTCAGAACAAGGTCAGCTTTCTATAGAGCTGGCAGGTAAGTTGAGGCGAACTTATTTTGATCTTTCGATGAGCCGCCGAAAGGTGGATTGGCGCGAAGTCTTCGTCGCAAAAATTGAGCAGGAGTCTCTAGATGTACGCTCCTATTACTTCATTGATGTTGAGCATGAGCCGTTGCCCGGTTCTCAACCGGGTCAGCATATCTTGGTTGAGCGCCCCGCTTTGAAGAATATTCCGAAAGCGTTTCGGTGCTATTCATTATCCGACGATTGCGCAGAAGGTTATTGGCGAATTTCGGTGAAGAAGAATTCAGAGTATCCCTCGAGCGTAAGTCGATGGCTGCACGACGACGTGAAGGTTGGAGATCGAATGCGAGTTCGAGGTCCTTCGGGTGCCTTTTACTTACGGACCGCCCCGAACCGCTCTTTGGTACTTGCGAGCGCTGGGATTGGGATTACTCCCATGTTGCCAATGCTAATTGAGGCGCTTCGGCGTGGGTTCAAGCAAGTTCAGGTTTTTGTTCAATTTCGCGACGTCGGTCATATGCCGTTCGTAGACTCCTTGATTGACATTGCCACCAAATATCCTCATGTAAAGATGAACGTTTGGATCAGTCGATTTCCCAAAGGTGTGGGAGAGTCGACGGACAGTCCTTTCCAAGAGGGAAAGTTCCGAGCACTCAATTTGCTGAAGAATCTTGAGTCGTTTTCCGAAGCAGACTTTTACTTGTGCGGGCCGGAAGAATGGCAAACCCGACTAACAGAGGAACTTGTGAATGCGGGGGTGCCACGCACTGCGGTTGCGTACGAACTTTTTCAACAAGCGGAGAAATCAACACAGCCGGCACAAGAGGTCACGCCCCGGAACGTTCACTTCAAAATTACAGGTACAACAGCTCAATTTGAAAAATCTCATCCGAGCTTATTGGGTTGTGCCGACAAGAACCAAGTCATCATGGAAAGTGGTTGCCGCACAGGTGCTTGCGGAAGCTGCGTTGTAAGATTGCTTACTGGCAAGGTGCGCTACACGCGTGAACCTCAGTTCCCAACGAAGCAGAATGAGATTCTCCCTTGCGTTTGTGTGCCTGATTCGGATTTAGTTGTAGAAGCTTAGTCGCCTGCAGGTGCCAATCAAGAATACTGTTTCACATATTGTTTGACGTGAAATTTGCTTTGCGTGGACTCACTGGTCATATATCGGATTTTTCCAAAGACTGGACGCTCTGGCCCCCAGGCTCGGTCGTATCGTCCGAGCACCCAAAAAATCCCGCTGTATGAATTCGGGTCTCTGCCGTCCAGGGCATACTTGTTATTCAGTTCGATCATAATCTTCAAAGCCTGTCTTGGAGATGCCGTCCAATGCAGAATTTTTTTTCCCCACAGCATGCGAAGATAGTTATGAATACGACCCTCGCGCTTTAGTTGTATCTGGGCTGCATTCCATAACAGATCGTGAGTCTTTGCCTGATCGAACTCTTCTAGAGAATAAACATGTGGTCGCTCATCGAGTTCGTGCTGCTCTAAAGTTTTCTGAGCCCAGTCTGGCAAAGATTCAAATCGATCGTAATTCTTCTCTCGCGAGCACATGTTAAAACCGATCTCTCGCCAGGTCATCAGCTGGTCCAAAAACGCCTCCGAATTTTCATTCATGTTCCAAAAGCCTGTCATCTTGCCGTTTGGTTTTCCAAGCTTGGCTGGTGACCATTCGCAGGCTTCAGCTAATTCTTCAAAAAGTGTATGGGGACTAACATGACCAAAATGCAGATAAGGAGATAGCCAACTGCTTCCGGCCTGCTCCGGCTCGTTACGCGCCTCTGAGTAGTTCGACAACCGACTTGTAAAAAATCGATTTACCACCAGTGCTCCTTGAATTGGCCCCCCTTTCTCTCCTGTTGACGCAACCTCCTTATCGATTGGCAAAGCATCCAAGGAAAGGTTACTGATTTTTTTGGAAGCATCCTCACCAACCCACAGTGGCCAATGCTGAAGAAGCGACGGTGGCAAAGACTTGAGTTTGGGAACTACTAGATTGTTGAGGGGATTCGCTTCTGGAAATTGTGGAAGTCCTTGAGCTATCTCCTTCTGCATGGCGCGACGGTAGGAGTGAGCGACGCTAAACGTTCGATCCATGGCTCGCATCGGTAGGATGGTGTTGCTATCCACCAATTCCACCGAACACGTCAAGCGACTGGCGAATCGCTCGTACATCGCAGGATGAAAAAAACATGGGAAGTCATCACTCACCACAGCTGCAGCATGAGACGAAAAATGTTCAATCAGGCCACTACCGTTCCCAGATTCAGGCTCCACGTAGGCGACATAGAGTGCATTGGATCGTTGTGTATTCTTAGCGTTGTCAACCATGCCGTCCAAAACAAATTGGTGAAAGCGGTGACTTGCCCAGCGATAATTGCATCGCAAAGCTTCGAGGATTACCAATGGCTTTTGAATCTGCTGGGCAATCTCCACCGCCCGTTGCAAAGCAAAGTTTGACTGAGTGCGTCGAAAAGCAGTCATCCAATAAAGAACGAACGATCGCGATGGATTGATCGCAAGATGGGTGAGATTTCGAATTCGTATCGAGGGAACTGTGGTGTTCAAAGAAGACTTCATGGTATTTTTTGTTTAGCATCCGGATAACCGACCAACGCTCGGACGAGCGCATTGCTATCTATGCTTCTAGCCTAAAAAAGAGCTTACTGAGCCGCAGTCGCCCAATCGCGACATCCATTTTTTCCCTGGATCCGTTATCGACAAGGCCATTGTCAAACAATAGTTTGCTGTAAAGTGGTCAAGTTTGGCGAATTGGGTTAATTGGCGAATCCGTTGTTGAAAGAATTGGAAAACAGATCAAATTTCCCCAAACAGGTTTGCCGATCAAGATAGTCTTGAGGGCTAACCAAACCATTCTTTTCTGTTTTGATTCGCCTGATTCAGGAAGCTATCCAGATGTCACTTCGAGCTTGGAAATCTCTTGCCATGGTGTTATTCGATCTACGTTCCAGAATCGCATTGATCCTAGTTGTTTTGGCGTTCACATCAACCGCATCGAATTTGAGCGCGGAGCAATGGGCTCGAAAAATGTTCACCGAAACGCATCATGATTTCGGGGTGGTCAGCCGTAATGCCAAAACTGAGTATACTTTCACGATTGAAAATTGCTTTGAAGAAGATGTTCATATCGTCGCTGTTCGAAGCAGTTGCGGATGCACGACTCCCATTCTTTCCAAGAAAACGCTAAAAGCCTGGGAAAAAGGCGAACTGATTGCCCAGTTCAACACACGCTCATTCATCGGCACCAAGAGCGCAGAAATTACCTTGGTCATCGATAGGCCTTACTATGCAGAGGTCAAACTGACGGTTGGCGGAACCATTCGTTCGGACATTGTTGTCGAACCGGGAGAGGTTCGATTCGGAGATGTCGACCATGGCTCTTCCAAGACAGTCGATTTAAAGATCTCCTATGCAGGGCGACGGGACTGGAAGATCCTAGACATCCGTGGAGATGGGGACTTTCTTGAAGTCCGTTTGGATCCCGTGCAACGGCAAGGTTCACTGACCAACTATGTTTTGCACATCAAAATCAAGGACAACGCCGCCGTCGGAGAATTCATGGACGAATTGGTGGTCGTTACCAACGATGAAAAGAATGAGATATTTACCTTACCAGTTTCTGGGCGAATCATCCCACCAATCTCGATTTCCCCCACGTTTGTTACGATGGGGGATGTGGGAAAAGGCAAGACATCGCAACAGAAACTTATCGTACGAGCCAAAAAGCCGTTTGAAATCGCTGGCGTCGACTGTGAAGACCAACGGTTTGAATTTGCAATCCCAACCGGTGCACGTTCCGTTCATATTCTACCCTTCACCTTTCGAAGCGAGTTGCTGACGCCGGAGGATGACGGTTCACTCAAGAAGGTCATACTAGTTCGCACATCGTTAGGAGAAGAAATGACTGCGGAAGCAACGATTTCCGGTCGAGTCGTTCACTAGGTTTGCGATAGGCGAAAGAGGTCATTACCCTCTAACCTAGCTTATCCACGTTGAATCAATGGTGGTGAACGACCGAATCCCAACACAACAGGCTTTACCTTGGAAAATCTCATCGTGGTTCGTCCGGATTGGCTTGTGCCAATGGAACGACCGCCGATTCACCACGGTTTTCTCGTACTGCGGGACAATCAGATCCTGTATCTAGGGCAAGACTTACCCAGCCAATTCGAGAACTTTCCCCAGATTCGTTTAGTTGATTATGCGATCTTACCTGGGTTGATCAACAGCCATTGCCATCTCGAGTTTAGCGATCTTTCAGTGCCGATATCGGCTGAAAAGTCTTTTGCCAGCTGGATTCAGTCCGTGATCCTGTATCGCTCGACCGCAGTGCCAGCCCCTTCCGAGCGAATGTCCTTGAGACGAGCTGCAATCGATCAGGGGATCACAGAATCGTATGAGTGCGGTGTGCGTTGGGTTGTGGATATGACCACTTCGCCGTGGCAAGCGGAATGGGTCGAAACATCCGTGTTAGCGATCGCAAAGGCAACTCGGTCGTCGGTAAAGCATGTGTGGGCACCAACGATTCCGATTTCGGTGCAACCATGCATGGAGCTCGTCGACGTGAACGAAACACGACTCGAACAAACGCGTTCTTTTGCCGTTTCGCACTGCGAGTTCCAGGAACAGCGACGAGCTAGCTTAAGCCCCCTTTGCTCCATGACAGAAGTTGGGGAGGACTGCTCGATTTGCTCCTTAGGCCGATTGGGGCTGGCACCGCACTCCCCTTACACCGCGTCGATCGAGCTTACGCGATGGAGTCAACACAAATCCTCCGAGCAGCATCGACTTGTCGCAATGCACTTGGCAGAGTCCCCGGATGAAATGCAATGGCTTGAGAATCAAGATGGGCCTTTTGCAGGTCTTATGCGGCAGTTTCTAAATGCACGTTACTTGTCTGGGTTAGGTACGATCACGGAACGCGTGCAATGTCTATCCCAATCATGGCGAAGCTTGGTAGTTCACGGAAACTATCTGACTGATTCTGAATTGGCCACACTAGGGTTGGCATCGGAAAAGATAGCAATTGTTCATTGCCCCCGAACGCATGCACATTTTGGACACAGGCATTCCATAGATACACGTTATCCAATGCGTGAACGAATGCAGATGGGGGTACGCCATTTTCTAGGTACCGACTCGCGTGCCTCAAATCCCAATTTGAACCTTTGGTCCGAGGCACAATCGGTTCGGGCAACGCAAAGTGAAGTCTCCTCTTTGGATATTCTCCGAATGATCACGACCGATCCAGCTGAATTTCTTCAGTTGCCAGGGGGGATCGGACGGATTCAGGCGGGTTCCCAAGCGGGGTTAACGGCTGTCAAACTCAACAAAAACAAGGCTTCCACGATTTACGATTGTTTGCTCTCACCAGAAACGACAACTCAACCGCTGGAGAAAGTTCTTTTGGGTGAACCAATCGCTTCAGCCGCTTCCGAAATTGAGAAGTTGCGATAAACTAGGTGTTCGCGGGACCGTAGCTCAACGGTTAGAGCAGGGGACTTAAGCGAAGGAAACCTAAGGCAGAACGGTAGAACGGCATTGCTAGGGTGACTTCGAATGGGTTGCAAGCGATTTTGCTAGTATTGCCAAGGATTTGGCTCTGGCGAGGCTGCTTGTAGAATCTGTCAAATTCGGGGAAGGCTTCACTCATTTTGGTTCTATTCGATCAAAATGAAATGCTAATCCCGAGCCAAGCCGCCATGTGCGGAAGGTGTAGAGACCAGACGGCAGACACGTAAAGTGAAGGTATGGTCCAGACCACAAACTCGAAAGAGGCGGCGAAAGCCGTGGTTGGTAAGCATAATCCCTTGGTTGCAGGTTCGAATCCTGCCGGTCCTATTTTCTTTTCTTGCTTGCATCACGATGAGACTCGGATGCGACTAGAGCGAGCCCTTTTCGACCTAATCCTACCATGCCCCACCCCATCGACACCCCTCCGTCCCAAGATCATTTGAAGCCCTATGCAGATTCGATCCAGGGCTTAAAGCGAGTCGGGTCTCAACTTTGGAACCGAGGCTGGTCGTTAGGCACCTCGAGCAACTACAGCGTTGTCGTTGACCGAACCCCGTTAACGCTGTTGATCACCGCCAGCGGAAAAGACAAAGGGCATCTGGGAAGTGACGATTTTGTGTTGGTGGACCATTTGGGGCAATTAACGTTGCCAGGCCAAGCCAAAAGCAGTGCCGAAACGTTGCTTCACTGCACAGCTGCTCAACATTGCGGGGCGGGGGCCGTGCTTCACACTCACAGCGTCTGGGGAACGTTGCTTTCGCAGCATTTCTTCGCGTTGGGCGGAATTCGCCTGGAAGGTTTCGAGATGCTGAAAGGTTTGGACGGGGTGACCACTCACGAGTCTTCCGTTTGGCTACCTATTTTCGACAACACCCAAGACATTCCTTCCCTGCAACGGCAAGTCGTCGAGTACTTGCAAAAGAATCCCCATGAAAAATGCTGGGGCTATCTCATAAGACGTCATGGGCTCTATACCTGGGGCAAAGATTTAGCCGAAGCCACGCGTCATATCGAAGTCATTGAGTTCCTTCTGGAATGTGTCGGGCGGACGCTGCATCGTTAGCCCCCGGCTCACGGACAAAGTTCTCTTTCAATCGCAGGCAACTCCCTATTGAACCGTGAGCTCTAATGCTGCGCATTTTAGCTGTCAGTCGTACTCGTCCTCGATGAAATGGTACTGGTACTCGAAACACACTGGTCGAGTACGAGTACGAAAAGCCGCGTTTCCTAAGTGTGCAGTGGTTGGGATTCCGGTTTTGCGCAACTTGAAAAAGCGCTAGCGGCAACGTTCGTTTTTGCAGGGAATCCGTAACGCGGCTAGCGCCCACGGCTCAAGAAATCCATCCTCGCTTCGCATCCGAAGTGCCAAAATAGAGGCACTAAGCAATTTAAGTAACTTAAGCAATCTATTCTTCCTTGGGAATCTTTTCGGAACGGGTTAAGTTTGCCATTTATCCGGTTCGATAACACGAGAGCGGGATGACTCTCCCGCCTGGGTAAAGATTTCCGCTTGCATCGACAGGCACGTTCGATGCGAGTCTCCGGCCTCAAAACAATGGAAGCAACAGTCGTGAATCGCTTAACCTCCCTACTCCTCGTAATGACCCTTGTGGTTGGCAATGCGTATGGCCAGGGCCAGGCGTCTCGCCGCTCAGCAAACAATTCCACAATGCGAGTTACTGAGAACTCCGTCGTACCAGCTCGTTCGAGTTCGGTACCGCGGCCTGCGAAACCAACGGGACGAATGGTTTCACAAAGTCTTGTTGTTCCGCCCGAAATGGGTGAAGAAGTCGTTTACGAAGACGATTCCGAGAGCATAGTACTTGGCGATTCCTACGATCCGAATGAAGGGTTCGCGGAAATCGGCGGGGGGTGTGCATCCTGCGGCGACGAAGGGTGCAGCTCGTGTGGAACCAGCTGCGAAAGCCCGCTCGGGTTCGACCTATGCAACCCAGGTGGATTCGATGGACGGCAACTTTGCATCGCTTTGCCCTCGCACGGTTGGGTGAGCGTCGAATACCTCTTGTGGCACCAATCAGGGATGGAAACGCCGGCATTGGTGACAACCTCCCCCGCTTTAACCAATGGCGTTCCGACCCCTCGTGCGACAGCGGGAGTTTTGCCCCTGGCGACAACTCTATACGGGGGTGACAACGATATCTTGTCTGACCGTATGAGCGGCACTCGAGTGCGTTTCGGCTGGTGGTTTGCCAACAATCCAATGCTCGGTATCGAGGGTGAGTACCTAGGATTCAACTCAAAAACAGAGAACTTTGATAGTGGTTTGTCGACCGGCGTCGCCCCTCAACCGATTCTAGCACGCCCATTTTACAACGCTCGGACTGGACTAGATGATTCCGAACTGGTTGCGTTTCCAAATGTTTTGAATGGTCGAGTCACCACTCAGGCGACCACCAAACTAGACGGTGCGGCGGTCCGATTCCGAAGAATTCTGTGCTGCAGCAGTGGCTGCAATTCTTTACCTATTGCATGTGGTCCGGTTCCCTCCCAATCTAGGATTGATGCGACTTTGGGTTGGAGATTTTACCAGCTGAAAGAAAGTCTTGGGATCACCGAAGACCTAAGCACCTTCAATCGAAACGTGGACCAAGGTGGAGGAGACTTCCTGCTCAATGACAGCTTTAGCACTCGGAATCAATTCAACGGTGCCGAGCTTGGTTTTCAATGGACCGGCCGTCGAGGATACTGGTCGCTGGATGCACTCATGCGAATGGGGATAGGAAATGTCAAGCAAGAGGTCATGATCCAAGGCTCTACAGTAAGCACCTTGCCCAACGGCACTGCCGTTCTTCCAAACCCAGGAGTGGGTGGCTTGCTAGCACAACGAACCAATATTGGAACGTACACCCGAAACGAGTTTGGAATTGTTCCTGAGTTGGGTGCAACTCTTGGTTACCAAGTCACTCAACACTTACGTTTGACCGCGGGCTATTCCTTCATCTACTGGAGCAACGTAGTTCGCCCAGGGGACCAAATCGATACAACCGTTAATCCAAACTTGATGCCTCCTGAGAATCCCGTTGAAACTGCATTCTTGAACCCCAGGTTTGCCTTCCAACAAACCGATTACTGGGTACAGGGACTAAGTCTTGGTGGTGAGTATCGCTGGTAGTCACGAATGTGATTGCAAGCAAACGGAATTGGACTCAAGGGCTCCCAGGATGTAAATCCTGCTAGCCCTTTGTCTTTTGAACCTTTCCAATTCGATAGTCCTAGGGCGTCAAGAGAGCGTCCTAAGCGAAAACAGTTCAATCAAGTATTCAAGCAAACACGGTAGGCAGGGACGCTGATAAGTGGTGGAACGATTCCTAGGAAGGGAGCGTTCACCAGCGAAGCCCTAGCCGCCGAATAACCATGGAGCGTTAACGATGGCCGGACTTTTCAATCGACTCTATGCAATGTTGAGTGGCTCGCGAACGAATCGCAGTTCCGAAGCAAAGAAAACAACCGGTCGTCGCCGTCTCAAGATGGAGATGTTAGAAAACCGCTTTACGATGGACGCGACCATATCGGGTGTTGTCTTCAATGACCTCAATGGCAACAGTGTTCAGCTGGGTGCAGGTGAAGTAGGAATTGGCGGAGTAACACTGCAGCTGTTCAACGACGTCAACAGCAATCAAACGTACGAAGCGGGAACGGATACGCTAGTTGGTACGGCAACCAGCAGCGCAGTACCGGCCACTTTGGGCAATTATTCATTTAATGTACCGGCTGCCGGGCGCTATCTCGTACGCCAGACGCCCACACCTGGATTTGCGCAGCTTTCTACTCAGCGCACACAAGCGGTTGAGATAACCGCCCTGGAGTTTGCACAAAGCACGATTATCACAACGATCGATACTTTTGATGCTCAACCTCAACTGATTTCCGTTTTGACAACCAATCCAATTACGGACAGTGCAACCGATGCAGGTATCCTTGGGGCGGAACGGGATTTGGTTGCTAGCCGTACAGCCGGAACGGGTGACTTTCAAATTGGTGTCGATCAAGGAAATAACAACCTCCTGCGCATTTCAACAGACGGTAGCACCACAGGAGTCGCGCGTATCATTTATGATGGGAACGGGGCTTCCGATGTTAACGTTTCACTTGCGGATGGAGCCTTTGCACCTGCAGTAGATATTACATCAGCAGGAACGGCAGTCGGAATTAGACTGGATATGCGTGTCGACGCGAACGGCGCCTCAGCAGAAATCATATTGAGAAGTGCAGGTGGCGTTTCGACGACAGGCCAAGTTGCAATACCTCAAGTTGGTACCGCCATACCTGTCTTTTTCCCTTTTGGGACCGGTGTCAATGCATTTACAGGAACCGTGGATCTCGCCGCGATCACGTCTATTGAATTGGTTATTCGCTCCAATCCAGATGCCGACATCGACATCGATCAGGTCGGAACTTACAGTCCATTTAATGAGACGATCAACCTTGCAAATGTCCCGGGGATGACCATCGGAAACCAGGTTTTTGCCGACCGAAACAACAATGGAGTTTTTGACAACACGGGTGGTTCGCCCGAAGTGGGTCTATCAGGGATCACGGTCCAACTTTTTGCAGATACGAATAGCAATGGAACATTCCAATCAGGAACCGACTTACCTGCGTTGGACTCTTCGAGCAATCCAATCACAACGACAACCGACGGTTCTGGCATCTACACCTTCACCAATTTGGCACCTGGCCCATATTTTGTCGTCATTCCATCGAGCCAAGTTGGACCAAATTTCGTGGTTAGTTCGACGACTCCAGCCGGGACAAATAACGTCAACCGAGGAGTCGCGGCCGCAGTTGGCGTCGTGAGTTCGTTGGTGACCTTGGTAGCTGGATCCGCGCCAACAACCGACGGTGACAGCGATGTGAACACGGACCTGAGCGTTGACATTGGTTTGGTCCCGCAATTTGACTTGACTGTTACAAAGACAACTGCGTCGACGGTGGCGGTAACCGGTTCAACGATCACCTACACCGTAACCGCTCGAAACGACGGCCCATCAGCTGTTTCGGGTGTAGGTATTTTGGATAACATTCCGGATGGACTGCGAGTCATCTCGGTAACACCCGTTGGCTCCGATGTCATTACGATTCCTGCCTCAGCAAGCGATACCAATCCGCTGAATCCTGACGACATTAGCATTACGATTGGCACCTTGGCTGCAAGTGCTACCGCGCAGCGAACCTATTCCATCGTGGCTGAAGTGCTGCCCATAACCACGGGAACGGGCACACCTGCCGCTTTGGTGAACACGGTTACGATCAGTGGCTTGGGAACCGAACTACAGACGCTCACCAACACAGCCACGGTGACACTGCCCGTACAGTTAGTGAATGACTTGGTTGCGTTGAAAACCATCACCACGAATCCGGCCTCGACAGCGTCGCCAGCCATCGCAGCACCGGGCTCGACAATTACTTACACGGTCGTTGGACGAAACGACGGACCATCGCGTGCAACGACAGTACGTATCCTAGACAACGTTCCCGACGGGATTCAAATCCTGACTGCCACCTCGAGCGATGTGACGGACACGGTCACGATACCGCCGTCGGCTTTGGATACCACGCCAGCCAACGCGGACGACATCACGATCGACATGGGAGACCTGTTGGTGGGTGCTGGTAATCAAACCACGATTACGATCACTGCTGTTGTATTAGCATCGACATCTGGCTTGTTTACCAACTCTGCGACCATCTCATCCACCAACACCACCGTCAATAGCGAAGCGGGACAAACTGGTGCCAATACCGCCGAAGTGGTTGCAAACGCACAAAGAGCGATCAACTTGGTCGCAACGAAGTCGATTACGACCAACCCCGCGTCTACAGCCAACCCCGCATCCGCCCCTCCCGGATCGACCATCACCTACACGATCTTAGCGCGCAACGATGGTCCTTTTGCGGCAACGACCGTACAATTGGTCGATGATCTTCCAGATGGGATTCGAGTCCTAAGTGCCACGTTGAATGGCACAGCGGTGACTGTTCCAGCGTCCGCATCAGATACAACCCCTGCCAACCCAGACAACATCACGTTTGCGATCGGCAACTTGGCAACAGGAGCCGGCAACCAAAGCACCATCAGCATTGTCGCCGTGGTGCTATCTAGCACGCTTGGGCAATTTACCAATACAGCGGTCATCTCTGCAACCGATACCGTGGCGAACTTTGAATCGGTACCAGATACCGTCAACAACACAAGTGCGATTACAGCCAATGCTGGTCGAACGGTCGACTTGAGCGTCACCAAAAACGGTCCGGCAACGGCCATCTCTGGCAATACGATTACCTACACGATGACGGCCACCAACAACGGCCCATCGGATGCGATAGGCGTCCAAGTGGTGGACAATATTCCTGACGGAATTCGAGTGATCAGTGCAACCGTCAACGGCGTTGCAACCACGATTCCCGCCTCGGCATCGGACAATATTGCGGCTAACAACGACGACATCACCTTTCTGGTAGGCAACTTGGGAGCCACCGCAGTTAACAACACCATTACGATTGTTGCGGCAATCCTGCCATCGACGACAGGTAGTTTGGTGAACTCCGCGGTAATCAGTACTACGGATGTCAATTCCGTTGACCCCGTGAACACGAACACAGCGTCTATCACCACAACGCTTACACAACAAAACGATGTGACGGTCGATAAGATTGGCCAAGCGTCGGCGGAAGCGGGTAGAACCATTACCTACACGATGAACGTCACCAACAATGGTCCTTCGACGGCGACGTCGATAGCGTTGCTCGATACACTCCCCACAGGAGTGACGTTCGTGTCGGGTAGCTTCTCCATTGGCGGAGGCGCCCCAACAAATCTCGTCGCAGGTACCAACAACACCTCAGCTAGTACAACAATCCCAACCCTTGTACCAGGTGAAACTGCTGCAGTCACGCTGGTCGCAAGTGTCGGTCTCTCGGTCCTAGGGAACGTCACCAACTCCGTGACCGTGACTGCCGCCAACGACAACGTTGCCAACAACACCGATACGGTGGTGACGAACATCGTCGCACCCGCAGCCACAACCTTTGCGGGAAGGATAACCATTGACAGCAATTTCAATAATGCGACGGATGGTACCGACGCAGGCGTTGCGGGAACTCTTGTTACTTTGACGGGGACGCCTACAGGTGCTGCTGCCCCGATAACGCGCACAACGACAACCAATCCGAATGGTGAGTATTCATTTGCAAACGTCGAAGCGGGAACGTATACGGTTTCTGTAGGGCAACCGCAGGGCGCCTTAGTATTCCGTTCGGCGACCGCAGGCACTACCCAAGGTACTGCAGGGGATCGACAAATCAGTGGTGCTCAAGTGGCTGGGGTCAACTCGACGGGGAACGACTTTAGATTTACCCGACCGCTGAGCAAGAGATCGTTCCTGGCTTCAACCGTGGGCTAATCAAAGACTTGAAAGTCAACTGATCTAGAGTATCTCAATCGAAAGAATGGATACATCGTCGAGCGGACCTTTAGGCTGGCACCAACGATCGACGACGGAGCGAATATGAGCGACTTGTTCTGCTACGGACAAGTCGCGACTGGCATCCAGTTCCTGCAACATCCGTTCGTTGGTAAGCTGCTCCAAATGGGAGTCCATCGCTTCGGGGACTCCATCGGAATACAACAGCAATCGGTCCCCAGTTTCTAGCTGCAACGTGAACTCATCAAATTCGATGTCGTCCACCCACCCAACCGCTAACCCATCGCCTGGTGCGAATTTCGAAGGTTGGCCTTTGGGTTGATGCACTGGTTGCGGATGCCCGCCACAAGCGTATCGAAATAGTTTAGTCCGCAGATCGAGCAGACCGTAAAGGATGGTGAAATGCAAGCCACCCTGGCTATCCATCGGGAATCGCTTATTGAGTTCACCCACCACAGTGGTGGGTGATGTCACGGCACGCTTTCCTGTAAAAGGATCTAATCGGACCAGCAGGGACGTTGCCGAAACGACCGACGTAAGTACTCGACCAATCGCCACGGCGAGAAGTGCCGATGCGGCTCCATGTCCACTGACATCCACCACATAAAGCCCTAAGGTGTTCTCGTCTAGCTTCGCATAGTTCAAGAAGTCGCCAGCCAGCTCTTCACAGGGCGTGTAGTCCCAGGCGATCGAGACCTCAGGACAATCGAGAGATTCATTGGGCAAAAGCGACTTCTGCATTTTGGCTGCAGCATGCAAATCGCGATTCATTCGCTGATTCAAGTCGCTCAACTTGCTATTCAGCGATTCCAGTTGTGAATTCCAAGTCGCAAGCTTCTCCTTGGCTAACACGAGATGTTCATTGCTTCGGTGCAGTTCCTTGTTTTTTTCAACCGCATTCTCGAAGACAGAAACAAGAAGATTAAGCGTTTGTTGCCGTCCGGCACTGACATGAAACACTTGCCCGCCAAGCGTTACAGCAGTTGTGTCGGCAGGGTCTTCGGCACTATCATCGATCGGATGGGATCGTAGATCCTCGATCCGGGCGATCAAGTAATTGATGTCGTAAGGTTTGGTTATGTAGTTGTCCGCTCGAGCAGCAAGACCGCGGATAATGTCCTCCGCATCGTTCAGGGTGGACAACAGGATGACCGGAATGCGTCGCAGATCTGGCGATTGCTTGATCGCGCTGCACAGTTCGTAGCCGGTCATTTTCGGCATCTCGATATCCGAAACAACAATATCAGGCTTCAGTTGCTTTACCAGCTCCAAAGCCAATTCGCCATTGAGGCCAACATGGGCGTCGTAGCCGGCCGCGATTAAGCGTTGCTGCAAGACTTTCCCTTGAACCCGACTGTCTTCGGCGATCACAACAATAGGTCTAGGCTTATTCATGGTAGAAAGAATCCAAGGGGTAGGGAATTTTTGAAGGAAGATCGATCATGATGCTATTCGGCTTGCCTCCACCAAGCGAACGATCCAAGTTGCCATCTTTTCAAGAGGTACAACTCGGTTAGCCAACTGCTCTTCGACCACAGCTTTCGGCATCCCGTACACGACGCAACCGTCTGGGTGTTGGGCAAGTACAGAGCCACCGTGTTGCCTGACAAGCCGACAGCCTTCTGTGCCATCGCGTCCCATTCCAGTCAAGATAACAACCAAAAGATGGCTCGAATAAGCTTGCACTGCGGAGCGCAACGTGTAGTTTACCGCTGGGCGGCAGTTGTGTTCGGGCGGTAGATCGGACGTACTGATGATGCAACGCCCCCGTTGATTTTCGATTCCCATATGAAGTCCACCCGGAGCAAGGTAGACTCGATTGGGTTCCACGATCATGTTGTTCGCCGCTTCCTGCATCGGCAGCGAACTGATTTCTCCAATCCGAGCTGCCAGTGATTTCGTATAGCCTGGCGGCATATGCTGAACGACAAAGACCGGCACCCCTAAGGTTCGGGGAAGCTTGGGAATGACCTCGCGCAGCGCTAGAGGACCACCTGTGGATGTGCCAATGATCACCGCATCGATTCGACTAGGCTTAGCAGGTGACGTTGTAGGATTTTTTTTGACGCTTGCGACTGCCGTATCCGTCAGCGGATACTCGGCATCCACGTTTGATTTCCATTCGATCGGACGCGGAACAGCATCCACGATCTTTCGAGCCGGCATACTGATGCTACGACTTTCCCGAAACGCTTTGATCTTTTCGGAAAGGAGTTCATCCAGGAGCTTTCGATTCGTCTCTGCATCATTGCTATTTGGCTTTTGAATAAAATCAAAAGCCCCTGCAAGTAACGCATCGGTGGTCACTTGAGCTCCTTGGGCGGTTAGGCTACTGAGCATGATTGCTTTGACCCCAAAGCGTCGCTTTTTGATCTCACGAAGTAATTCTAGCCCATTCATATCGGGCATTTGAACATCCAGAGTCAACAAGTCGGGCTGCAGTTCTGGAATCTTTGCAAGAGCCTCCAGGCCCGTACTGGCCAGACCAATCACTTGGACATCCGGTACATTGCGTAGCGTGTTTTTTACCAGTTGCCTGTAGAGTGCCGAATCGTCGACAATCATAACCTTCAAGGTCATTCGTCGCGTCCTTGCTTTTCGAAGAGGCTTTCTAAGCGAGCGCGTTCAAATGGTTTTACTACGAAATCCATCGCGCCTAATCGAACACATTCGCTTAGCTTTTCGCGTTGATTCACGGCGCTCACCATGCACACTCGTGCGTGCGGTGCAAATTCGCGGATAGCACGCAAGGCTTCCACCCCATCCATCGTTGGCATCACGATATCCATCGTCACCAAATCTGGCTGCAAGGTACGGAACATTTCGATGGCTTGTTGGCCATTTGCTGCTTCGCCCACAACTTCCCAGCCCGATTGAACGGCGATCTCGCGAATCCGTATTCGCATGATCAGTGCATCATCGACAATCAAAAGTCTTTTATTCATTCCAGTTACCTTGCCAAAGCATGCGAGTTCAGAGCGGTATAACGGGCTGACCGATCACGTGGATTTGAACCACGCCACTTTCAACTTCTACGACCATGCGTCGCCCGAAGGTTCCACCCAAATGACGCCCCAGAATTGGAATATCCAAGGTAGCTAGAACTTTTTCAACGGCAGCCACGTTTTGCTCCCCGATGGTATTGGTGGCATTGGGGGACACATGGGCGAACATGTTCGCCCCTCCGGCAATCTTCGCAGACAATGTCAGTCGTAATCCGCCAGCAAGCTCGGACATGCGCCGAATGGTCTCCGGAATAGCGGTGTCAGCATACTTGCCAGCGGGTTGGCCGCGTCCCAGTGATTCGGGCATCACGATATGAGCAAGTCCAACAAGCTTCAATTTTCGCTCAAATAAAGCGATTCCGATGCAAGACCCGAGCAGAGTTCGCAAAACACCTTGATGCTTGGCTACACCAATCCCCCCCATCGTCACTAGGATTTCGTTGGCTTGTTTGATCTGGCTCATAGCAGACTCCTAGACAACCGGTCCAGGCTTTCCGCATCGGGCACCAACAGCAACCGCCAACCGACTGGCGTTCCATCAATTGAAAACTCTGTTTGCGTCACGAATACCTGATCGAATGCACACGCTTGATCCACCAAGGCAAACTGCATGATGGCGGCGGCGTAATCTCGCACAAATACTGGCGGAGTTGGAATCCAGCTGGTGCTATCATTACTGCCAGCGATGAATTCCGGCTGAGGAAAAATCTGCGACAGGGCGTTCAAGAAAGCACATCCCACAATGTTGGTTGTTTCCATCGCGGCCGACACTTCAAGCTCGCCCCATTCGGATGATTTCGTTTCGCGAGGCAACAGCGCATCGCACAGCATCCAGCCGCTCGCATCGTCGAAACCCAGTAACAGCCAGCCATTCACCCCACCCGAGACCTGCATGCAGCAGGCGCAAACGGCCGCATCGACTGGCCCCAACAGCTCTGTCGCTTTCTCCAATGAAACCTGTTGCAACCGATCCAAGGAAACGCGGACTTCGCGTCCCAACCAGCTCGAAAGAGCTCGCGATGCATCGGTCGCTCCGAACCGAACGATCATGGAAATCGAATCCAATTGCTGCTCGGTCAAGGAGATCATAAGGCGATAGCCGATCGATGGTGGGTTCTGTCGCGTAATCTTTGGCGCGCTAATTCTAGACACGAACCAACATCCAGCAACAGACAAACCGAACCATCCCCCAGAATGCTTGCGCCCGCAAGACCACGGATATGCGTGAAGTTCTCATCCAGTGATTTCACGACGATATCTTGGCATCCCTTCAGTTCAGCCACCACCAGCCCCATTGCCTTGGCTCCGGATGTCAAAATCAAGATACTCAAGGTGTGGCCGTCATCCTCCCCTTCACCAGTTCGCCCATCCTGATTGAGAAGTGTTGGCCCGTGCCAATCAAAGATGTCTTCGATACCTACCAGTGGAATGAATTCGCCGCGGACTTCCATGGAATCGCGACCGTGAACCGAGATCACATCTTGCTTTCGAATGGAAACAATTTCTCGGACGTTTTCGATAGGGGCTGCGAACGTACCCTGTTCCAGTTGAAACAGCAAACTTCGAATGATGGCCAGGGTTAACGGTAGCCTAATTACGAATCGCGTACCTTGTCCCATGTGCGATTCCACTTCGACAGTCCCATTCAGTTCGCCAATTCGTGTTTTGACAATGTCCATGCCAACGCCTCGACCTGAAATATCCGAGACCACTTCGGCGGTGCTAAAGCCAGGCGCCCATATGAACTGGGCGATCTGGTGATCCGTCATTGTTTCAACTTCCATTGGGCTTGCCAGGCCTCGTTCAATCGCGCGTTGCTTGACTTTCTGCGTGTTGATACCTCCGCCATCGTCGCTGATCGTAATCAGCACATGGTTGCCGCTATGAGCCGCCTCCAAAGTGAGTGTTCCTGTTTCGGACTTGCCCCGGTTTTTGCGGATAGTTTCAGATTCAAGACCATGATCGATCGCGTTGCGAACCAGGTGCACCAATGGGTCACCCAGCTCATCGATCATTCTTTTATCTAGTTCAGTATTCTCACCGACGATAACGAAGTTTACCTTCTTTCCCATCTCATTGGATATATCACGAACAGTGCGCTTAAATCGGTTAAACAAAGGTCCAACGGGAACCATTCGAGTGTCCAGCACGCCGCGTTGCAGTCCATCCGACACCCGTGAGAACTGATCGATGGCTTCGGTGAGTTGCGTAAAACTTCGGCGTCCTTGCTCTAGGATATAAAGCTGTTCTTCAAAGGCCGCAACCGAAGCCAGGATTTCGCGATTCCTTTGGTCCACCAGATCGGATGAACCGCTTGGCATTCCATCCGGGTGGCGGACAACCAATTGCTCACGGAGCGATTCACATAAATCTCTCAGTTGGGTCATTAGTCCCGATTTTTTGAAAGTCTCTTTCATCTGCGACGCAAGCTGAATAAAGCGAGCTCGGTTCACCACCAACTCGCCTGCAAGATTCATCAATCGATCTAGCCGCTGAATATCAACACGAACTGTTTCAACCACTTTGTTTTGGGGTTCTGCAGTTGAAACCGTCTCCATGGCAGCCGTCCCCATTGCAGCCGTCCCCATTGCATGAGTCTCCATTGTATGAGTCCCCATTGTATGAGTCCCCATTGCATGAGTCCCCATTGCATGAGTCTCCATTGTATGAGTCTCCATTGCATGAGTCCCTATTGCAGGAGTCTCCATTGCAGCCGATTCCATGGTAGAAGCCGCAATCGCAGGAGGATTCTTTGCAGCCGTCGAAGCCGGAGTTGTTTCAGATTCCGACGCAACCAATTCCTGAGCGACGTCGTCGATCTCAATGAGCTCGACCCCGACAATATCGGTTGCTCCTCGCAAAGTTTCGTCCTCGCAGGACGTGGTCAGCCACACTTGTAACGTTCGAAGCCCAGCTAAACTTTCCAATTGATCGGTGGTGGGGCTTGTTCGAGTTACCTGTCCGAGATCGTTTAAGCGGGCGAGAATCAATTCCGCTTTCAGTTCAGGCAACTCAATGGCGCGATCGAGATACACAATGATCCGCTTATGACCAGGACTTTCTTTCGCATCGGTTGATTCTTCAAACAACGACTGCGATAGCTGCTCGATCAATTCAGGGGAGCTAAAAAGTGGCTTTCCATCCCGTAGCTTTCCGACTGCATCGCGTAGGAAATCAACGCATTGCAGGATCAAGTTCATCATAGAACGATCAAGGGAGCGAAGACCGGACCGGAGTCGATCGAAATGATTTTCTAAATGATGAGTCAACAAGGCAATACTATCGAGTCCCATCATGGCAGCCGCCCCTTTGATCGAATGGATCAAACGGAACGATTCATTCAAGTGGCTTGGGCTGCCAGAGTTCGTTTCCAAGACCAATAAAACTTCCACCAGCTCATCTAGTTGTTCGGACGTTTCGTCCACGAACATTTGAAGATACTGTGCCATTTCTTCGGAGGGCAACCCGGTGGATAAACTAAATTCGTCGTTCACGCTAGAATCCTGGCTTTAGGGCTTTTGATAAAGGAACGTGCCGCGCTTTTGTAACATCCCAAGCATGTCGAAAACTCCCTCGGAAGGTCCTACAACCAGATAGCCACCACGAACTAGCGACTGAACGAGGTTTTCAATCACCTTAGTTTTGGATTCGCGATCAAAGTAGATCAAAACATTGCGCAGCCAAATGCAATCGAATGCAGGCTCGGACACGGGTTGCATCAGGTTATGGTTCTTAAACCGAACCATTTGGGAGACCGCAGGCCGAAGCCGAAACTGGTCGGGGGCTTCTTCGATGAAATAGCGAGTGAGTTTTGCTGGTTCTAATTCTTGCATTGTTCGCTTGCGGTAGACCGCTTCGCGAGCCAACTTCAACGATGATTCACTGATGTCCGTTCCCAACAGCTGAAACTGCCAACCTCGTAAAGGAACACTCAAATCGGCGAGGCACATAGCGATCGAATAGAGTTCTTCCCCAGAACTGCAAGCCGCAGACCAAACCCGTAATGAAGCGGCCCGTTTACCTTCCAGCTTGTCTTTGAGAAGCTCTTGGATGTAGTCATTTTTAAACCACTCGAAGTTGGAAGGGGTTCGAAAAAAGGAGGTTTCATTGGTGGTGATCGCGTCTAGAAAACCCTCCAGCTCAGCACTACCGGCTTTCGATATGAGAAAGCGGTAGTAGGAATCAAAATCTTCGAAGTTGCTTGCCTTCAGCCGTCGTCGGATACGGTTACTGACAAGCGTGACTTTGGAGAAATCGATCTTGATGCCAGAACGTTCGTAGATGAATTTCTGGAACAACTCAAATTGTTTCGGTGTGAGTCGTTCCAACTCCATTGGGTTTCTGACCTTCAGCATTAGACTTTGAATTTGGCCACAAGGTCGCGCAAGCTTTGGGCTTGCGCACCCAATTGCTCAGCACTCGCGGCCATCTCTTCGGAGGCTGCTGCATTGGATTCGGTGGTGTGCGATACGCTTCGAATAGCCACTTTGACTTCTTGGGCGCTGGCAGCTTGAGCTTCGGTGGAAGCGGCAATTTGTCCAATACCTTCGGCTGTATCTTCGACGGATTCTACAATCTTGGTAAGAGATTCACCAACCTTCTTCGATAAACTAGCACCTTCTTCAACTCGACGTGATGATTCCTTGATCAACTTGGTAATTTCCTTGGCCGCCTCGCTGGAGCGTTCGGCCAACTTACGAACTTCATCGGCAACCACAGCGAACCCGAGCCCATGTTCACCAGCCCTCGCGGCCTCGATGGCGGCGTTCAGGGCTAGCAAGTTGGTTTGACTTGCGATTTCGCTGATGACTTGAATGATCTCGTTGATCTGTTCGCTTGACTTCTGGATCATTTTCATCGCGTTCACCGCTTCGTCCACCGTGGTTCCACCCCCTTTGGCAAGCTTTGCCGTTTCGATCGCTTTGGATTTGGCAGAGCTTGCATTGTCGGAAATGATTTGCATGGAATCGATCATTTGAGCGACACTTGCGGTCATCTCCTCGACGGAGGCTGCCTGGGTTTGAGCCCCTTCGCTGAGATTGGCGCTACTTTCAGCGATGGTTCTTGCACCTTCATTTTGCTGTTGGGCTGCCGCCATGACTTCGCCAATAAGGGTTCGCAGATCGCAGATCATCTTTCGAAGACTGCTTTCTAGCCGGCCCATATCATCGTCACCTTGGACATTGACCTGCTGAGTCAGATCGCCGCGAGAAGCCGCTTCGACATGGATAGAAAGCGCGTTGACCTTATCTTCCAATATGTGCTTGTCTTCCGCTTGCTGAGCTTGGACCGCATTTTCGCGTTCTTGGGCTCGAATCTCCCGCATGGCATCGGCGGTTACGTCCGCTGCTAGCTTGACAACCTTAACGGTAGTTCCCTTTTCGTCGATGACGGGACTATAGGCAGCTTGTAAATAGACTTCTCGGCCCCCTTTTCCATAACGCTTGAAACGAGCGACCTTGAAAATCCCTTGTCCTAATTCGTACCAAAAGTCACGGTAGTCAGAGGATGATCGGTACTCGGGGTCCACAAACAAGCTGTGATGACGTCCACGTATTTCGTCCAGCGTGTAGCCGATCGTGTTGAGAAAATTATCGTTCGCCCACAAAATAGTACCGTCCACGGTGAATTCGATCATTGCCATCGACCGACTGAACGCATCGAACATAGCGTCCTTGGTCGTATGGGAATTCCGCTTGGACGCTGCGTCCGCATGATCGGGTTTAGATGCGGTGACTCGAGCGGTTCGCGTTGGAGTCGCCTTTGCACGCGTCTTGGTTGTGGGTTTGTCGTTGTTATCGGCCATCGCGTTGCGGACTCCAGGGGTTTTCTGAGGTAATAAATTCTGAGTTGTTGTTATGGGAAAATAATCAATTGCAAAGCTTAAGCTACTTTTGAGTTGTACTTCGAGAAAGATCTGGAAGGGATATGCGACTGACTTGCTCCAGCTTTTGTGGATCCAGTAGTTCCTCGACTTCAAGCAACACGATCAATTGCTCTTGAATACGAGCAAAACCCGAGATGTAGCTCGCGCCATGACCAGTCACGGTGTCGGGTGCTGCATGAATCGCGTCTTGGCCAATTCGTACGACTTGAGTCACCGTATCGACGGTGCAACCGATGGTTCGTTTTCCCACGTTGACCACAATCGTACGAGTGTCCACATCGGTTGGCTTCGGTTCGAGCCCGAAAAGCTTCCGCAAATTGATGACAGGAATGATCGAACCGCGAAGGTTGGCAACCCCCTCCACGTAGTCAGGAACTTGAGGTGTCTTCGTGACCTGACTCAAAATGACAATCTCTTGGATCTGCTCAATCCGGAAGGCGTACGTCTGATTCTCAATTCGGAAGGCAACAAATTGAGCCACGTTTTTAGCAAGATTGTCGGTTACAACACTCGTCGTCTTCACGATAGGCTCGATCGGGTAGGAAATCAGCATGAGTTGGGAAGCCAGCAGTCCAATGACTGTCACGTCAATCATAGTTGGAAAGTGAAACATCTCAAGGAATCGTGGTAAAAGTCAGCTTGGCTTCATGGGAAACGAGGGGCGGACGCCTCATCTCGACATCAAGAACAATTCCGAATGCAGAAATTGCTGTTTTTGCTAGCCCAAACAGGGCTTAACCAAGTTCAAGACCGATGCGTCTGACGCATCGCAGATATGCCAGCGTTGCATTGGACGAACGTACTGAAAAAGCGAACAATAGAAAGGTCGGCTCGAACGAACGAGTTGAAAGCAATTGATTTCCTAAAAAACGTATGGAGAGCTTATGAAGAATAAGACAAATTTCGCTCGTTATCTAGCGGGCCTTGCAGTGATCAGCGTCGCGTCGCCGGTATTTGCACAGAATCGCGAATCTCGAACAGAAAAGAACTCACCTGCGAAAGCACTTGCTGAACCGGAAAGCATTAGTAAGTGCCCAGTAATTGGGGGTGATCAACGCGACGCAACTCAACGAAACACGGCGGCCGGTAACTTGTCGAACGCGGATTGGTGGCCCAATCAACTCAACCTGCAAATGCTCCATCAGAACTCGTCGAAGAGCAATCCAATGGGTGCCAAGTTTGACTATGCAAAGGAGTTCAAGAGCCTGGATCTTGAAGCGGTCAAAAAGGACCTGCATGCCGCGATGACCACCTCTCAAGACTGGTGGCCAGCGGATTATGGCCATTACGGCCCGCTATTCATCCGGATGGCTTGGCACAGTGCAGGCACCTATCGAATTGCCGACGGTCGGGGTGGCGCATCTGCGGGAACGCTTCGATTTGCGCCTTTGAATAGCTGGCCCGACAATGCCAACTTGGACAAAGCTCGCCGTTTGCTTTGGCCTATCAAGCAGAAATATGGAAAGAAAATTTCCTGGGCCGATCTTATGGTACTCACTGGTAACGTCGCATTGGAGTCGATGGGATTCAAGACGTTTGGTTTCGCGGGTGGACGCGAAGATGTATGGGAACCGGAATCGGATGTCTATTGGGGTTCGGAAAGCGAGTGGTTAGGTGACAAACGTTACACCGGTGATCGCCAGCTTGAGAATCCTTTAGCAGCAGTTCAAATGGGCTTAATCTATGTGAACCCTCAAGGGCCCAATGGGAAGCCAGATCCTTTAGCAGCCGCCAAAGACATTCGTGAAACGTTCGCTCGCATGGCTATGAACGACGAAGAAACCGTCGCCTTGATCGCGGGCGGGCATACGTTTGGAAAAGCCCACGGTGCAGCCGACGCAAGCAAGTTTGTCGGCGCGGAACCCGAAGGAGCCAGCATCGAAGAGCAAGGGCTGGGCTGGAAAAATTCGTTTGGCAAAGGGAACGCTGGCGACACCATCACCAGTGGATTGGAAGGCGCTTGGACCTCTACACCCACCGCTTGGTCCAACGAGTATTTTGAGAACCTTTTCCAATACGAATGGGTTCTTATGACCGGTCAAGGTGGCGCATTGCAATGGACACCCAAGGAAGAGTCCGCGAAAGGGACCGTGCCCGACGCACATGATCCTTCCAAGCATCACGCTCCGATGATGTTCACAACCGATTTGGCTCTGAAGCTGGATCCCATTTATGGCCCAATTTCCAGACGCTTTCACGAGAACCCTGATGAGTTTGCGACGGCCTTTGCAAAAGCATGGTACAAGCTAACGCATCGCGATATGGGGCCGGTCTCCCGCTATCTTGGTCCTTGGGTCGCAGAACCCCAGCTATGGCAGGACCCAATTCCCGCCGTCGACCACAAGCTGATCGACGATAAAGACATCGCCTTACTAAAAGGTAAGATCCTGACATCCGGCCTATCGGTATCGCAACTGATTTCCACAGCTTGGGCATCCGCCTCCACATTCCGTGGAACAGATAACCGCGGCGGTGCCAACGGTGCTCGTATTCGACTTGCACCACAAAAAGACTGGGAAGCCAACAATCCGGCCGAGCTTGCAAAGGTTCTGAAGGTTCTCGAAAAAGTCCAAGCGGAATTCAACAAGTCACAAACCAGTGGCAAGAAAGTCTCCATGGCGGACCTGATTGTTCTTGGTGGTTGCGCAGCCATCGAATCTGCAGCCAAAAAAGGTGGGAACGATATCCGAGTTCCCTTTACACCAGGACGAACGGACGCCACACAAGAGAATACCGACGTCGAATCATTTGCGGTCCTTGAACCAAAGACCGACGGATTCCGCAATCACTTCGGTCGCGAACACGACCGACCTGCAGAAGAATTGCTTGTCGAACGAGCTCACTTGTTAACCTTGACCGCACCCGAGATGACGGTTTTGATCGGCGGGATGCGAGCATTGGGTGCCAGTTCGGGATTTCCACAACTGGGTGTCTTCACCAAAACCCCTGGTTCCTTGACCAATGACTTCTTTATTAATCTTTTGGACATGGATACCCAATGGCAAAAATCGTCGGTTTGCGATCACTTCTACGAAGGCAAAGATCGTGAAACGGACAAAGTAAAGTGGACCGGCAGTCGTGTTGATCTCGCGTTCGGATCGAATTCGCAGCTTCGAGCGATTGCGGAAACGTATGCCAGCGATGATGCAAAGCAAAAGTTTGTGGAAGACTTTGTAGCGGCTTGGAGCAAGGTAATGAATCTCGACCGATTCGATCTGGCTTCCTCGGTTTCCAGTGGAACCAAGCCACAAGCATCGCCAGGCCGATAAGCGAACGTTAGGCCGCGCCCGACCGGGACAGGCCCGGTTGGGTGCAAAGGGAGAAACTTGAACAGGCCCCGTAATTGCGGTTGATCATTTCAGGATTTACGACAGATTAGTGGAGTGTCCTTTCCTTGGTTTAGGACAGTTCCGGAAATCCACGTTCTTAGGAGTTCAATCATCGTGAAACCGATCGCTGTTACGAAATCGGGTAAAAGGAAATCAGTCAAAGCGACCTTACTTGCCGGCCTCGCGGCCTTTGTTTTGGGTGCGATTCATTCGCCGGTCGCTCGAACCGATGAAGGAATGTGGCTGTTCAACTCTGTCCCCAAGGCTCAGTTAAAGAAGAACCACAACTTCGAACCAACACAAGAGTGGCTTGATCACGTGATGCTTTCTAGCGTCCGATTCAATTCTGGTGGATCCGCATCTTTTGTTTCGTCGCAAGGATTGGTGCTGACCAACCACCACGTAGCATCGGATACTTTGTACAAGCTTTCGACTCCGGAGCACAACTACAACGAAGATGGATTTTTGGCAGCTTCACAAGCGGACGAAATCAAAACACCCGATTTGGAATTAAACCAACTGATCTCGATCGAAGATGTTACCGAAAAGGTAAATGCTTCTGTTAAAGAAGGTATGACATCGCAAGAAGCCAGTAAGGCTCGGCAAGCCACGATGGGGCTCATTGAAAAAGAATCCCTCGATGCAACAGGGCTTCGAAGCGATGTGGTAACGCTTTATGGTGGCGGGCGCTATCATTTGTATCGGTACAAGAAGTACACCGACGTTCGATTGGTATGGGCTCCAGAAGCGGGTTCCGCATTTTTCGGTGGCGATGCAGACAACTTTGAATATCCACGCTATTGCTTGGACGTGACTTTGTTTCGCGTCTACGAAAACGGCAAGCCCGCCAAGATCGATCACTTCCTGAAGATGGACCCCAGCGGAGCCAAAGAACAGGATTTGGTATTCGTCTCAGGTAACCCTGGCCGCACGCGACGTATCTTCACTCATGATGCCATCGAGTATCAGCGTGATCTGGCCATGCCACGGACCATGAACTTGTTGCGACGCAAAGAAGTGTTGATGCAGCAGTATGCGTTGGCTGGCCCAGAGCAGCAACGTCGATCACGCGATGATCTGTTCGGTATCCAGAACTCACGCAAGGCAATCACGGGTATGTTGTCGGGACTTCAAGATCCAGAATTTACCGCGTCTAAGAAACGCGAAGAAACGGAGCTAATGAGTCGTCTTGGTCAGGACCCGAAACTTGCCCCACTCACCAAGGCATGGCAGCAGATTCGCGATGCGCAAGTCAAGCGACGCGAATATCTAACCAAAACCGCAACCCTACGCAGTCAATTGTACGGCATCGCGGAAAAGTTGACCTTGATGGCAGGCGAAGATCGCAAAGCCAGCGGGGACCGTTACCGAGAGTTCCGAGACAGTAATCGCGAATCGCTTCAACAAGAACTTTTTTCAGAAGCTCCTATCTATGAAGATTTGGAACGCATGCAATTGGCGGATGAATTGGCTCGGTTGATCGACGATCGCGGTGGAAACGATCCGTTGGTGGTCGCAGCCTTGGCAGGCAAGAGCCCCAAGCAGCGAGCGGCCGAAATCATCGCCGGAACCAAGCTTATGCAAGTTGCCGAACGAAAGAAGCTAGCCGAAGGAGGTTCGGGCGCAATCGCTGAATCCAAGGATCCTATGATTCTGTTGGCGAAAGCCATGGAACCTGAGTATCGGAGGATGCATGATGTGATGGATGCGATTGAAGAACAAGAGCGTCAGGCCTATGCCAAAGTGACCGAAGCCAAGTTTGCCGTCGGTGGCGATTCCGTCTATCCCGATGCAACCTTTACCTTGCGACTAGCCTATGGCAAAGTCTTAGGCTACGAATCCGATGGTAAAAAGATTCCTGCTTGGACCACCCTAGGGGGCGCGTTCGAACACGAATCCTTGCACCTTAACAAGGATCCTTGGGTTCTTCCCAAGAGCTGGAAAGAAGCCAAAGGGAAGCTGAAGTCGGACACGCCATTTAACTTTGTTTGTACGGCAGATATTATCGGTGGAAACTCGGGATCGCCTGTGGTCTCCAAAGAGGGTGCGATGGTAGGAATCATCTTCGATGGTAACATCGAGAGCTTAACTGCCGATTTTTACTACACGGAGAAAGTTTCGCGAGCTGTAGCAGTCCACATCGCAGGTGTGCTGGAAAGTTTACGAACGATTTACAATGCCCCTCATCTTGCAGAGGAAATGGGCCGCTAACCCGAATCGTTCCTTCTGAACCTCGGGCGCTAGCCGCGATACGGATCGTTCTCTCCTGGCATAGCGAGTCTCGCGGCTAGCGCCCGCGGCTCAATGGGATCACCAGTGGAAGCCAGAATGGCCGACACACGAATGATCCGAACAACGAAGATGAACTTCATGAACGATCCCGATACTTCACCTGATGAAACAAGCGTTACGTCGGACAGCGCTGGACCACAGCAACTGCCAGACAATCAGCCGATTGCTCCGAGCAATGAAGATATCGCCACGGCATATCATGAAGCGGGGCATGCGATTGTAGCGCTGTCATTAGGGAGGTCGGTAGAGAAACTTTCGATCGTACGGAATTCCATACGATTAGGAGTGGTGCAACTGGGCAAAGGCCGAAACGGTCGAAAACAAGATTACTTTGAAACCGAAGCGTTGATTCTGCTTGGTGGATTGGTAAGCGAAGCTCGATATACCGGCCAGTACAATTGGGGAGGAGCCCAACAGGATCTAATGTCCCTGCGAAGGCTTTCATTGGCCAGGGTGGATACGGAAGCCAAGGCAGAGCGGCTTGAACGGCGGTTGCTGGATAAGACATCGCACCACTTAGATCAAGACGGCCATTGGGAGGCCGTCGAAGCCGTGGCCGCCGAGCTGATCAAGTCGAAGCTAATCAGCGGTCGTGCCGCCCGGCATCTTTTCGAAGAATGCATGCGCCGCGTTGACTGAGCGCCGTAGGCCGTAGATCTAGTAGGCCGTAACAAGCGCTAGCGCAGTTACGGCATGCCCCGCACGCCCCCAATTGCCCATTCGACCTTGCGAATCCCTCCTAGCACGCCATCAATCTCTCTGCCTGCAAATTTTCGGGAACTGGACTAGAGTTACAACTTCTACAGTTGCATCAAACCCCACCTGAGAACGCTTCGCCCCGTGATTTTCAGGCGACCAGTCGTCCCTCCTTCGCAACAGGTTTGGTGCGCTAGCATTAGCACACCAAACCTATTGCGACACATTGGGGCAAGCCCAAGTGTCGCTCTCTGGGGCGAGGCGGGATTCAGTGACGCCATAGCATGACAGATGTCGCTTTATGGCTTGTGGGGGCAATAGGATTTTTGGAATCAAGCCAAAGGTGAGCGTCCTAGAAGAATCTGTCGAAAAATTGGGGGCGAAAAATTTCAGGAGCTTGCTTCCGACAACTAACTTTCGCCCTACATTTTTCGACATCAACCATCACCGTTGATTCCGAAATCAAGTACGCAGGATCAGCTGGAATCTTATTTGCCGAACAACTTCTTGATCTCGCTGTTGTCTTTCTTCTTAGCTTGTTCAAGAATCTTTTTCATCTCTTCCGATTGCGAGTCATATTTCAAGACTTTCTCGACGGTCTCTTGTGCCTTGGGGTAGTTCTCATTGAGCATGTAGAGATGGATAAGGCCAATCCAAGAGGCAGGAAAATTCTGCTTGCTTCGTTGCTCTTCCGGCACCAATTTTTCAAACGCCTCACTTGCTTTCAATAGATACTCTTCGGCGGTTTTTAGATCATTGGCTGCGATCGAGGCTTGTCCGACTCCGTTCAACGCAGCTGGGTGAGTAGGCTCGAGATCGAGACACTTCTTGAACGCGACGATCGCTTCCGTTGGTCTGCCCATATTGCACAGACACCAACCAAGCCCGTTCCAAGCGTTGCTGTTTTTGTCATCTTCCATGAGAACTTCGCGGAACTTTGCTTCGGCTTCGGGCAGTTTGCGGCTTTGCCACAGCTTCCAGGCCGTGGTTGCTTTGTCGCTACCCAGAACACTGTTCGGCACCAGGGCAATAACTGCGATAAACAAAGTACTGCACATGAGTAATCCAAAGCCGGTCAAGCACATCCAAACCAATCGCGTTCGCCGTTGTCGATCGTGTTTGGTAAGCATTTGAGCAACGAAACCTTCCGGATCTGCCAAAGCAAGGTCGAGTCTCTTTTGCTCGCGTCCGGAGTTTGGTTGCCATGCGCCATCTTCGTTTGGGTCTGGAATGCGTTCGCTGATCATGATTGCCCTTTGCGTGTAAGCCTTAGGTTGGTTAAGACAAGATTGCCATCGCCAGCAATGTCCGATTGTTCCGCGGTTGAGCCATCGATCCGCTGTCGCAATTCATCGATAATACGATCCAATCGAGCGCGCACCGTTGGATAAGAAACACCGGTCTGGCTAGCAATCTCCTTGAGACTGCCGCTAGCCAGCACAAACAGCTCGATAAACCTTTGATGCTCCGTTGACAATTGCCCCAATCGGGTCGCAGGAAACGTCGCATTGATTTCTACCGAACATTGACAGCACTCCATGACTTTGACAGTCATAGGGTGTTCGCAGAACGGACAGACATTGGTAATCGGCTTGTTGGGCTGGTTCTTCATGATCAAATAAATTATCGAAAACCGGCAAGAAGGTAAACAATGTTTATTAAAATTTTCGAAAAAATCACTTTTATTTACTTCGCCTGGGTCGTGACTGGCAAGAGTGGGCCTCGTGTCCTCCTTCGCAATAGGTCGGGTACGCCAACGCACGACACCCCCGACAAGACCGCATTCGTGTGCTTCTGGACCGTTACAATCGCTAGCGCAGTTACGGCGGCCACGCTCGAAGCGAATTGTCCCATCGACAAATCAAATCCTACCTGACACGCCAAGCCGTAACTGCGTCCAAAGCGACTGGTTACGGCCTACGATCGACCTCTTGCCGATGCCTATCCGGTGGCATCTTGCTAAAATCGTGTCCGGAAGATTTGGATTGTGGAGCTCAAGGAATGAATGGAAAATGCAATGTCAATGAAGATTGGAATTCGGGCCTGGATTGATTTTGCGTTTCGCAAGATCTACGGCAAACCCGGAAATGAAATCTGCCTGATTAGCTTGCTCAATGCAGTTTTGCGGTTTGCGGACCCTGTTGTTTCGGTCGAGTATCTCAATCCATTCGGAATCAAGGACTTCGAGACAGACAAGCTGGTTTGTGTGGATGTAAAGGCGACCGATCAACGTGGCCGTGTTTTCATCGTTGAAATTCAAATTGTTGTCCAATCGAGTTTCGCAAAGCGTGCCGTCTTTTATGCCTGCGAAGCCTACACGGATCAGCTCCGAGCTGGCCAAGGGTACGGCAACCTTAAAGCGACCTATTCCATTTGTTTGTTGATGCGAAATTTGTGGGACGACGAACAGCTTCATCACCAATTTCGATTGGTTGACCGTGAAAGCGGGCGAGTCTTGGAAGAATCGATCGAGATTCACACGGTCGAACTTGCGAAGTACAATGGAAATGCAAACGAAGTGCGCAATGCAAGCGATTTGGAGCAATGGGCCTATTGGATTAAGAACTCCAGCGAGCATACCGTCGAGGAGCTTCAAGAGCTCCTTCCCGGTTTGGAGTTTCTGCGAGCGACGGGTGAATTGAATGCAATTCGAGAGATAACGGAGGAAAAGCAAATGTACGATGCAAGAGAGAAAGCAAGCCTGGACATCCAGTCCAATTTGATCGACGCGAGACAAGAAGGGCGGCAAGAGGGTCGACAAGAAGGGCGGCAAGAGGGTCGACAAGAGGGGCGACAAGAGGGCATCAAAATAGGCGAGCAACGTGGCGGGCTTAAGAAAAGCATCCAGATTTATGAGGGACTGCTTGGAGATTCGCTCACGTCCGAAAGCGAGCTGAAAGATCTATCCTTGGAGGAGCTAGAATCCAGGGTAACGCACTTGCAAAAACGTCTTCGCGACCGCACAGCATGAATACACCAAAATTCTGAACACTTCCGTTACACGAGGCCCCGACCAATCTAGCGTCCCTTCGGTCGGTGCCATGCACTGCATAATCATTCAATTGGATTCGAGGAATCAAGCTAAGAGAAAAGTCCTAAATGAATCTGTCGAAAAATGGGGGGCGAAAAATTTCCGAACCTTGCTTCCGACAACTATCTTTCGCCACACATTTTTCGACATCAACCATTACCGATCCAAAATAGATTGGAACCACGGAACACACTGAATACACAGAAATGAAGACATCAGGATAAAGTAGTTAAGCTCTTTTTCCGTGTGTTCCGTGTATTCAGTGGTTACACGGACCTTGGAGGCAGGATCGAACACACCAGTCTCAGCACGGATGATTTATCGCGTTCCAAACGCTTGGCGATTTTGGTGAGTCATACAGCCCGGAGGGCGAAACATGGGCTCTGTTACAGACGGACTGATGTGTCGCCCTCTGGGGCGAGCCGGGACTCAGTGACGCCATAGCATGCCAGATGTCACTTAATGTTTTGAAAGGCCAATTGGATTCAAAGAATCAAGTCCTAAATGAATCTGTCGAAAAATGGGAGGCGAAAAATTTCAGAACCGCACTTCCGACAACTATCTTTCGCCACACATTTTTCGACATCAACCATTCCTGCCCATTCCGAAATCAAGCCCTCTGATGCGGCACTCCACTTTGATTCCTTGGTCAGAATTCGGCTGGTTCGGGATTGGCTTGGATTGTGCGCGAATTCAAGTGGCTTCTTGCGGCAGATGCAAGGAATCTTTGGCTTTTTAGGATAAAATGGTACAACAGCAATTTTCTGCGTTGGATTACCCAACGCAAACGAATACCAGAACACACTGAGGAAAATGTGACTACCCCATCCAACGTCTTTCAAGGCTGTATGCCAGCCTTAATGACCCCTTGCGATTCATCCCGAAATCCTAATTTCGACGCCTTGGTTGCGAAAGGCCAACAGTTGATTCAAGCTGGCATGTCAGCCGTCATCTATTGTGGCTCGATGGGCGATTGGCCCTTGCTTACGGATGCTCAACGGCAAGAAGGGGTGCAATGCTTAACCGAAGCAGGCGTGCCGGTCATCGTGGGTACAGGAGCACAGAACCCCAAGATTGCAGCGGCCCATGCGGCACATGCTCGCAAGGTGGGCGCGGCCGGGTTGATGGTGATTCCTCGCGTTCTTTCACGAGGTTCGTCCAACGCTGCTCAGCGCCATCATTTTGCGGGGATCCTGAAGGCTGCCGATGGTCTGCCTGCCGTGATTTATAATAGTCCCTATTACGGGTTCGAAACCAAGGCGGATCTGTTCTTTAACTTGCGAGCCGAGTTTTCGAACTTGGTCGGCTTCAAAGAATTTGGTGGTGCCCAGTCGTTAACTTATGCTGCCGAACACATCACCAGCGGCCATCCGGAACTCGCCTTGATGGTGGGGGTCGATACTCAGGTGTTTCATGGCATTGTGCGTTGCGGTGCGGTCGGCGCGATAACCGGGGTGGGAAACGCACTGCCTAAAGAAGTCTTGCGATTGATGGAGCTTTGTCAAAAAGCAGCCAGCGGTGATCAGCAAGCTCGCCAATTGGCTCTGGAACTAAACGACGCATTGGCGGTCTTGTCCAAGTACGACGAAGGTCCAGACCTAGTGTTGTATTACAAACATTTGATGGTTCTGGAAGGAAATCCCGAGTACGAACATCACTTCAACCCGAGCGATGCATTGAGCATTTCGCAGCGTGCGTTTTTGGAAGCCCAATGGCGACAGTTCAGGTCCTGGTGGGCTAAGTGGACAGGAAAATCGTAATGAACTCAGATCGTATTGCCTTCATCGATTCGCATACCGAAGGGGAGCCGACTCGGGTTATCACTGCCGGCGTTCCCGATTTGGGCAGCGGCCCTGTTCGAGATCAGCTTCAAAAGCTGAAGTCACAGGATTGGTTTCGTCGTTGTGTGATCTTGGAACCACGTGGCTGGGACGCGTTGGTAGGAGCCGTTTTGTGCCCCCCGCATGACACTGGGTGTGCCGCTGGCGTGATCTTCATCAACAATGCGGGCTACTTGGGAATGTGTGGTCATGGGATGATCGGCTTGGCCGTCACGTTGTACCATCTAGGGCGAATTGGTCTTGGGCAAAGTCGGATCGAAACGCCAGTGGGAATCGTCGAAGTGAATCTGCTTCATTCCAACAAAGTTGCGATCGAGAACGTGCCTAGTTTTCGATTGGCCAAAAGCGTGACCGTCGATGTTGAAGGGCTGGGGCAATTCAAGGGTGATGTTGCTTGGGGTGGCAATTGGTTCTTTTTAGCTGAATCAGTACCCATGCGTATTGAGCTGCAGAATGTGGGTCGATTGAACGACGTTGCTGGCCGACTGCGACGCGCTTTGTGGGAGCAAGGGATCACGGGGACCGATGGCGCCGAGATCGATCACATCGAATTTTTCGAACCGAGTTCTGAGTCAGGAGTCGATAGCCGCAACTACGTTTATTGTCCGGGCGGCGCTTACGACCGTTCGCCATGTGGCACCGGAACCAGCGCCAAGCTTGCGTGCTTAGCGGCCGATGGCAAACTGCTACCCGGCGAAACATGGGTCCAGGAAAGTATCATCGGAAGCCGTTTTGAAACCAGTTACCAAACAGGCAGCGACGGATCGATCTTGCCGCGTATTGTCGGACATGCTTATGTATGCAGCGAGGGCTTCCTGCATCGGCATGCCGATGACCCGTTCGTGAATGGAATTAGTTAATCCAATCTCATGATTCGATCATTCTCAAAGATCAGCATCCAAGGAAACAAGAAAACTCGTTATGCGTAGCTCAGAAGCATCCTCCGTGATTGTCATCGGCGCTGGAGTCGTTGGCATTGCCTGTGCGCATTATCTGTCGAAGGCTGGATTCAAAGTGACGGTGATCGATAAAGGTTCGGTCGCCTCTGCATGTTCCTTTGCGAACTGCGGATACATTTGCCCCAGTCACGTGCCGCCGTTAACCGAGCCATCCGCGTTACCACTTGCCTTCAAGTCGTTGTTCAACCGACGTTCGCCCTTTCGCGTGAAGCCTAGCTTGAATCCAGCCGTGCTGAATTGGTTCTGGCAGTTCACCAAACGATGCACGCATAAGCAAGTTTTGTCTTCGGGCAAGCATTTGCAAGCGATTCTCGATGCTTCCATGGCCGAGTATCACGCCTTGATCCAGCAACATCGTTTTGAATGCGAGTGGCAGGAGAAGGGGCTGTTGTATGTTTTCCGAACCGAGCATGCTTTTGAAGAGTTCGCGAAGGGAGACCGGATGTTGACGGAGCACTTTGGTGTGGCGGCAACACGAATCGATGGGGCCAATTTGTCCAAGATGGAACCGGGACTCAACGATGGTCTTTATGGGGCGTTTCATTATCCTTCGGACACGTCGTTGCGGCCTGATTTGCTCAACAAGCATTGGTCGGAATATCTTAAGCAGCAAGGGGTGCAGTTTCTTGAGAACTGCGAATTGAAGGATGTGCAAAAGGAAAGCAGTCGCATTCAGGGTCTATCGACTTCCCGTGGTGATATGTCTGCCGATCATTATGTGTTTGCCATGGGAGCTTGGAGCACGCATTGGGCAAAGCAGCTAGGTTGCCCCATTCCTATTCAGCCTGGCAAGGGCTATTCCGTGACGATGGATCGACCCGCCAATGCACCAAGCTACCCGATGCTATTCCCCGAAGAGAAGGTTGGCGTGTCCCCCTTCGAGAAGGGATTGCGGCTGGGATCCATGATGGAGTTTGTGGGTTATGACACGTCCATTCCTCCTTATCGAATCCAACAGTTACGCGATTCAGCTCGGCCGTTTCTAAGAGCTTCTGTGGATGGCGAGGCCAAGGAGACTTGGTATGGTTGGCGTCCCATGACATGGGATAGTTTGCCCATCATTGGTCCGGTCCCTCAAATGGGGAACGCGCATTTGGCAACCGGGCATAACATGCTTGGCATGAGTCTTGCGACATCGACGGGTAAACTGATTGCCGAGATGATGACCGATGAAAAGACACACATCGATGCGGAGCCGTTTTCTCCGGCTCGTTTCGGCCAATAAGACTTTTGCAAATAAGATTGCGCGAGAAACTCGTCGCTACCCATTAGGAGCACTCCATGAGAGGCGTATGTTTTGAGAGCGTTGAGCGCGTTGGCTGGATCGAACTCGCGGACCCTCAGTTGCTGGATCCTAAGGATGCGATCATCCAGGTCGAGGTGGCTGGCATGTGTGGATCGGACCTGCACGCGTTTTTTGGCCGAGAACAAGGGCTCGACACGGGCACAGTGATGGGGCATGAATTCGTAGGTCGCGTGATCGAGATTGGAAGCGAAGTGCGCAAGATCGCAGTGGGGGATCGCGTCTATGCCCCTTTCACGACCAGTTGCGGAACTTGCTTTTACTGCCAGCGGGGACTTACCAGTCGTTGCGTGCACAGTCAGTTGTTTGGCTGGCGAAGTCAAGGAAAGGGATTGCATGGTGGTCAGTCGGAATTGGTTCGCGTGCCATGGGCGGACGGGACCGTTGCGAAAGTGCCTGAGGGATTGAGTGCGGAGTCCGCATTGTTGCTCGGCGACAATTTCAGCACGGGCTATTATTGTGCAGAAATGGCGGCCATCGACCCCTCGGGAGTGACCGTAGTGATTGGCTGTGGTTCGGTCGGGATTTTGTCGATCATCGCAGCGAAGCTCTTGGGAGCAGCAAACATCATTGCGATCGACATGGTACCGCATCGCCGAGCTATGGCGACTGCATATGGCGCTGTTGCCGTTGCACCCGGCCCGGAAGCATTATCGTTGGTGATGGATCGGACTCAAGGAAGAGGAGCCGACAGTGTGATGGAGTTAGTAGGGCTACCTGCCGCACAAGAGTTGGCCTTTCAATTGATCCGTCCAGGCGGAGTTATGTCCGTCATTGGATGCCATACCGCAAGGCAGTTTGCATTCTCGCCCGTGGATGCCTACGACAAAAACTTGACCTATCGCACGGGCCGCTGTCCGGCCAGGCACTACATGGATAAGCTGACTCAAACCGTGATCGACGGACAGGTGAAGCTCGATTTTATGATCACTCACCGCTTCGATCCTTCTCGATGCGTGGAAGCGTACGACATCTTTGCTCATCAAAAAAACGGATGCATGAAGGCCATTTTCGAAATGAAGTGATCGCTTTCTGCCCCCTTGGAGCTTCCGGCTCCATCTTCGTTTAACAGTCAGCCGCAGGCGTACCGCCCTGTCATTGCCTATATTTCGATTCAGCTAAGTATTTTGATTCAATTCAATCGAAGAGAATCAAATACAATTCCCTACCCCTCGCCTCGTTTCGGGGTCGGTGAGTGAGGAGTAAAATCGTCACTGACAAGTCTCCGGTTCACTGATTTGTTTAGATCTATCAATCCGAGCAAGGCATTTCGGCTGGCAGACCGAAATTGGTTAGGCGTCAGACTGGTCGCGGTCCGAAATTGGCGGCTGAAGGCACTTTGGTCTGTATATCCTACCGCGACCGCAATAGCCGCGATCCCCAGATCGGATTCGCTAAGCAGTCTCTGAGCCCGATCGATGCGAGTTTTCAGTAACCACTGTCCCGTGGTTAGACCAAAGATGGATTGCATTCTGCGATCCAATTGGTAGACCGACATTCCAGCCCATGCGGACATTTCTGCGATCTTGGGTGGCGATGCGATATGTTTCTCGGCGGATTGAATCGCGAATGCAACCTGTCGGTATTCTTGAGTATCACGGTCTGGTACCTTCAGATCCTGCGAGACCCCAACCAGTCCAATGACTTTTCCTTTCTTGTCGCGAAGTGGTAGCTTGGTGGTTAGGCACCAACCCACTAATCCAGAACGATGGATGTGGAGCTCCAGTTGCGAGATGAGTGGATTACCGGTCGAAAGGACTTGTTGATCTTGATCGGTAAACCGCTTCCCAAGAGGTTCCCCAAGCACCTCGGCGGATGTCCGTCCCAAAATTGCCTGCTTGTCCTTGGTGCGGCAGCGTTCAGCCAACGTTTGGTTCACAACCAAATACGCACCTTTGGCATCCTTAATGAAGTAAACCACATCCGACAAATGATCAAACAACATCTCGCCCGTCATCGGGGTGGCAAGCAGTTGCAAGAATTCATGGACGTTCATAGGACCTTAACCGTATGGATGCGTATTTTTCAGTCGTCACGACCAGCATAGCCACAAAAGGCAGCATAGCAAAAACCGGGGCTGTGGTTCAACATCGTCGAATAATTGCTACATTCATCTGTCACCAGATTCCTTTGTTTTTGACATAAGACGCGAGAAGATGCATCAAGGGTATTCATGACAGGACCACTGACGAAAGCCCATTTGTGGCTTCGCGACGAGACCAAACCGTTCGAGCGACGGACTGCGTTGACTCCGAACCATGCACTGAAATTGATGGAAGCTGGATTTACGGTCTCGGTGGAAAGGTCCGTCGTTAGGTGTTTTACCGACGAGGAATACAGTGCCGTTGGCGCGACGCTGGAGCCGAGTGGCAGCTGGAGCAATGCACCTGAACATTGCATCATTCTAGGGATCAAAGAGCTTCCAGACGAGGGTACGCCTTTGATCCACAAGCATCTATTTTTTGCTCATGCCTACAAAGGGCAACAGGGTTGGCAAACCACCATCCAGCGTTTCAAACAGGGCGGGGGTGTGTTGCTTGACCTGGAGTTTTTGGTGGATGAAGCTGGGCGACGCGTGGCTGCATTCGGTCGATGGGCGGGATTCTCAGGGGCCGCATTAGCGGTCGATATTTGGGCTCATCAACAAATCCATGGGGACGCTCCCTTCCCAGAAGTGAAAATGGTGCGCGATCAGGCGGAGCTTCTGGGTGGATTGCAGGCTCGCTTGTTGGCTGCGGTACAACGGTCCGCTGCATTTCCTCGAGCGATGATTATTGGGGCAAAAGGACGATGTGGTTCCGGGGCTATCGACCTGTTTCGTAAACTGAGTTTTCCAACCAGCAATCTTTCCTTGTGGGATCTGTCCGAAACGGCATGCGGTGGCCCATTTTCCAAAATCTTGGACCATGAGCTGTTTATCAATTGTGTTCTGGTGCAAGGTAAAATGAATCCATTCCTCACGCGAGAAATGTTAGACCAACCGAGAAAGCTTTGTGTCATCAGCGACGTCAGTTGCGATCCTAAAAGTCCTAACAATCCCATTCCTGTGTACGATTCGGTAACGACCTTTTCGAATCCGGTGATCCGCCTGGAATCAAGTCAGCGCCTTGACCTGACGGCCATCGATCATCTCCCGTCGCTTCTACCTCGCGAGAGCAGTCAGGACTTTGGTGGGCAGATGTTACCTTACTTGCTGACCCTTGGTTCGGACGATCCTGTTTGGACCAGGGCCTATCAACTCTATCGATCCTTCGAAGCAAAAACATGACAACATCAACGATTCATTGGGTGGGAGCTGGACTTTCCTCGGGGCCTGGTATTCTCCGTTTAGCTCGTTCGGGGAAAGCTCTGGTGTTATGGAATCGCACCCTCGAACGTGCGCAATCTGTTTTTCCAAACGGTACTGTCCCTGCCACCACGACGATCCGAACATACACATTGTCGGATTTGCAACAGGCCGTGCAGCCAGGGGACATCGTGGTCTCCATGTTGCCCGCCAACATGCATTTGGAACTTGCGGGTGTCTGCCTTGAACGCAACGCTCACCTAGTGACCACCAGTTATATTTCGGAAGGGATGCGGCAGCTGCACGAGCAAGCCAAAAAGAAGGGGTTATGCTTCGTCAACGAATGTGGCTTGGATCCAGGGATCGATCATGTGTTCGCACATCTTTTGGTCCAAGCTTGGCGAGTATCTCCGGCGTTTGATCCCACTGCAGAACTCCATTTCAATTCGTATTGCGGTGGCGTCCCCAAAAATCCAGAGGACTTTAAATACAAGTTTTCATGGTCACCTGCGGGAGTTCTACGAGCACTAACCAATCGGGCTAGGTTCATCGAGCATGGGCGTGAGGCCAGCATCGAACGTGCGTGGGAATCAGTCAAGAACCTAGCGATTCGGGGTGAGGTCTTTGAAGTGTATCCCAATCGCGACTCGGTTACTTACGTGGCGGATTATGGTTTTGACGCGACCTGGAACGTGCAGAGTTTTGTTCGTGGAACCATCCGGCTCGGAGGATGGAAGAAGGCTTGGGAGCATATCTTTGTTCGGATTCCGAATGCATCGAACGAGGAGATCGAGAAGATGGGTGCTGACCTTTGGAGCAAGCATGCCTATGCGGCTGATGAACAAGATCGGGTGGTGTTGTACGTAAACCTTGTTGCAAAACACCAAGACGAATGCCATTTCAACCAAACCTATTTCATAGACGATTGCGGTTCTGGCAGCGAAACCTCCATGGCCCGTTTGGTCTCTTGGCCGGCAGCCTTTACTGTGGAAGCATTGTCGGATGGTCGCTTCCAACCGGGCGTTCGTGGCGCCCCGGACACTTCAAGCGAAATGAATCTCTGGCTGGACAATCTCAAAGGACTCGGGATCAAGATCCTACATGATTAGGCGATTGACTGTTTAATCGCAATGCCGTTCAATCAATCGTTCAACAGTTAGCCGAAGGCGTACTTGCTGCCATTCACGTACGCCTTCGGCTGACGTTTAAACGAAATCACTGCAGCTGAGTGCTTCATGGAACGGTATTGTGCTTAAGCCGGGGGCAGATCTATTTCCCATAGTTTCGAGCCGGCAGCATTCCAGTGCGAGACATTCATCGCGCTCGTCTTAGAATCGATTTTCACCATCCCAAAGAATTGGTAACCTTCGGAGGGTGGGCGATTGGCTCGCATGCCATCGGGAATTCCTTTGAACTTGAGCTGCGGCCCAAAGGTGTTATCGAGCTCTGCTGGTCCGAATGTTCCAGCGTGCAGTGGCCCAGATACGAATTCCCAGAAGGGTTCGAAGTCTTGGAATACAGCTTGGTTGGGATCGTAGAAGTAAGAGGCAGCAAAGTGAACATCGGCAGTCAGCCAAACGAGGTTTTTGATCCCTTTGGTTTTGATGAAGCGAAACAAATCAGCGAACTCCAATTCGCGTCCTAGGGCCTGGCCGTTCCCATTGGCTCCGTTTTCGAAGCTGTCTTTTCCATCGCGAACCACTAAGCCGATAGGCATATCGCAACAAATGACTTTCCATGTGGCTTTGCTTTTGGCGAGCTTTCGTTTCAACCATTCCAGTTGGGATTCGCCCAACAAATCGGTAGCCTTCGAACGCTCGGATTGGCGATTTTCCGAGTTGTCACCGCGATAGCTTCTTAGATCCAAGAAGAAAAGTTCGAGAGTGGGGCCATACGGAACGTTTCGGTAAATACGAGACATACCATCGGCGGTAGCGCGAATCGGGAGATATTCAGAAAACGCTTGTTTCGCGCGAGCAGCCAGCAAGGCGACACTCTTCTCTTGGTAACGAGGGTCCTCCAATCGTTCGTTGGGATACCAATTGTTGAGCGTTTCGTGGTCATCCCATTGAACAAACGATGGCAGCTCTGCATTCATTCTTCGCAGATGGGTGTCCATCAAATTGTATCGATAGTTGGCTCGGAATTCTTCCAGGGTTTCAGCAACCTTCGATTTGCCTTCGGTCACGATATTCTTCCAAAGACTACCATCGTCGAGCTTGAGTTCTGAAGCGATGGGGTTGTCGGCATAAATGACATCGCCCGAGTTGACAAAGAAGTCAGGCGATAACTTTCGAATTGCTTCAAAGGTCTTCATTCCGCCACGGTCGACATCGATACCAAATCCTTGACCGGCGGTGTCGCCCGACCAAGCGAACGAAATATCGCGAACTTGATCGGAAGCCGTTCGAAAGCGGCCAGTGTGAGGGGCGCTCCATTTTGACAGATCATTCAAGTCTTGAAACTGAACTCGGTAAAACACAGGTTCGCCGGGTTTGAGTCCCGTCAAACGCAGCTTGGCAGTGAAGTCGGTCGATTCGAGCGCATCCGGGCCAACGATTCGTCGCGAGTTCCGAAAGTCTTCGTTTCCAGCGAAATCAACAACCATGCGACAAGAGCGATCACAGCGGCTCCAGAGGGTTGCCGCATCGGTTCCCACATCCCCCGAGGCGATACCGCTGGTGATGTTGGGCAAGTGCGTATCGTTCGTGATGTCCTCCGCGAACAGTTCTGCGGAACGGGGTACCGCATATGCAAGAGCACCTAACTGGGAAACCAAACTTACAAAACGTCTTCTTTTCATGGTGCATGCTTTAATTGGCTTTGGTCGGGAATCGACCATCGACTGCGTTTCGCCCTAGATCGGGATAGTCCGTAAAGAAACCATCTACTTTGAGTTTCTGGAGGATTGTCGAATGGGTGACTTCTAGGGAATCGGACCAACGCGGTTGTTGGTGCTTGCGAACAGTATAAGGGTGAACCATCAATCCCGCAGTATGGGCCGCTTCGACCAATCCGGTCGATTCGATCTCGCCGCGTTCATTGCGTTTCATCAGTAGATCCAGCGACGGGCCGATTCCCTTTGCATACTTAGCAATTTTCGACACATCCTCTTCCGAAGTGGGTCTGCCGAGCAGTTGAATTAAAGGGAACTTGCAATCCAGTCGGTCGTGCAAGTCTTGCAGTTCCTGCATTTCAAAGCATTGGATGTAGCATCGATTGGCATCGGGCTGGACTTCAAGCTTTGCGAGTAAAGCCAGCAACCATTCCCCCATGTTGCTTCCGAACTCCTTTTTGTGGAACGATGGCCCTTTGAGCTCAATATACAGCCCGACCGACTGGCCGGTTGTTTCGTTCCATCCTCGAACGAGACGAATTTCATCTTCCAGTCGCAGAACTCGTTGACCAGCCGAGCCTGGGAATCGTTTTTCCAAGGCAGGTGATTCGGAACCGCGACGCGTTCGTTCGTGCATTGTCAGTTCGCTAATCTCATTCCAGTCGAAATCAGCAAAATAGAAACTACCGTCTGCGCGATGGCGATCTGGGAACATTTGTTCGACATTGGTGGTCTCTTCCATCGTGATATCGTGAGTCACGATGAATTGCTTGTCTTTGGACAGGACAACATCTTGTTCAAGGAAGTCGGCACCTTGAGCGAACGCCATGGCTTTGGCCGCTTCCGTATGCTCGACCGTATAACCACTGGCGCCTCGATGTGCGATGACTACCGGAGCAGGAACGCCTGAGCCCACCACTTGGAAGGCCAATAGCATTTGAAAAAAAAGCATGTTCTACTCCAGACTTTGAGTGACTTCACCGCCTGATTTAGTGCTCAAAGCACGCCAAACGGCCAGTTCGATAGTGTTGCTTACCGAGGAAACGCTGCCGTCGGCGCGAAGCGAGTTGACAAGGCCAGTGTGATAACTTCTGGAGGTGATCGCCGCGTAGGTCGGTTGCCCTGCGTTTCCATTTCGACCTTCGCTCCAAGAATTGTAATCCGCATCGTAGGAAGCCCCTGCACGCACCACCTTGACCGAAGTGTTTGGAGTCAACGTAGAGGTGAATCCGGTATGGTGCACTCTTCCGTCTGGCCACTCGGTGTGGCCAGTATCTCGAAACTCTGGAGCCCCGCTGGCAATCGCAATCAACTCCGTCACGCTAGCGGGAGCGACCGCAGTAGCTGGTCCACCATTTCTAAAATACGGAGTCCATGCTTTGACTTCCGAAGCGACGACGGTGTTGCTGGTTCCATCCACTAATGCAGCCAAGCGGGTAAAGCTGTTCGGATGAAAGATGCCATCCCCACCTTGGAAGGTGCGGGTATCCCAAACGTACCAAGTGCCAAAGTTAAAGCCAACGGTGGTTGGATACAAGGTTGGCCGCCCTGGTCCAAAATCGCGAAAGGTATCCCCTTTTGGATCGCTTGGGCAGGAATACGTTCCAAGCTTGACTTTATCGATCGCCATCTGTCGATCCCAAGGGAAACTCAAATCAACGCGTTCGTACAGATTGCTTTGTTCCAAATAAGGTAGGATTCGACCGTGTACTGACCAGGAGAAATTCTCGGAGCCTGCGATGTCGACCGTTTGGCGATTTAAAATCATCGCGGGCGGGAAGCGTTGGAAGGCACTTATATAGTTTTGAAGTGCCAACCCAACCTGCTTGAAGTTATTCTGGCAGGACATTCTTCGCGCGGCTTCGCGAGCTGCTTGGACTGCTGGCAGCAACAAACCGACCAAGATGCCAATGATCGCGATCACCACCAACAATTCCACCAAGGTAAAGGCTTTAGTTTTTGCTCGATTTAGCATCGACATCTCCTCGTTTCACAGAACGGAACGCAATGGCCCGACGAACCGCCGGAGGGATCGGGGCGTTCTCCCCCATGATGGCCTTCCAAAGGATTTCATTGAGTTCAAAATCATCGATACGATCGTACTCAGAAAAGTCCATTTCCGAAGAACGTTTTGCACCGTAGGCGGTCGACTGATTCTTGGCTTGCAAGTCGATCTGTGCCTCAGCGAGTTGGTAGGGTTCTAGATTAGCTTGTGTCGTAAAAGAATTGAACATGGGGGTCGCAGCTGCGTCGTATTGCGAAAGTGGGTCGAGACCCAGAATCAGTTCCATCGTGCGGATCATGCTGACGGTACTGTATTGAGTGCTATCCACAAATTTACGTTTGGTGTAGGGGCTGATGACCAGGCTGACCGTACGGTGTGCGTCGACGTGATCGGGGCCGTTTTGAGCGTCGTCCTCGATGACGAAAATAGCTGTTTGGCTCCACAGCGGTCCATGGCTCACTGCGTCTACGAGTTTACCAAGAGCCAAGTCATTGCTTGCCACGCAGGCTTGTGGAGTGAAAGAACCTGTGCGAGTGCCATCGGTATGGTCTTCTCCCAAGCTCATGATGATGAACTGTGGCATAGTGCCCTTGGCTGCAAAGTCCTGATACTCCTCCAGCATAATGTCTACGAGATCGGTATCGCGCTCCCGTTTGCCAGGCTGGCCGATGCCATAGTTGGGGCACATATGTCCGACCAAACCGGGAACTCGGCCTTCCATCTTGGCATTCCCAGAATCGTCTGAAACACGTCCACCATATTCTTTGTAAGAACGGTAAGTAACATTGGCACGCATGCATGCATCCCAGATATATCCTGATGGAGCACTTGCAAGATTTGCATCTTCATCGTCGTCAACACCTGCGCGTCGCGAGTAGGTCAAATGCCAATCGCGAGCGATGTAATCTGTGTTATAAGCCATGGTGCTCCAAGGGTGCCCATCGCGACTCACTTGGCCATTGCAGTACATATTGTCCAGCAGCACGAACTCTTCGGCAAGTTTATGATGGTTTGGGGTTACCGCGCGAGGGAACATGCAAAGGGAAGGATCACCATTCCCTTTGGGGTTATCGCCTGTTGCAAGATCACCAAAAACTTGATCGTATGTTCTGTTTTCTTTGATCACATAGATCACGTACTTGATTGGGCTAGGCTCGCCAACTTTCTGTGGAATCGCGGTGGGCTCCGCAGGCTTGGTTGCTGAGAGCAAGTCGTCGGAATAGGGACAGTTGGCGTAAACTTGTTGTGTATACTCGCGAAGCTTGTCCTCGTCAGGTACGTCCACCACCGACAACGCACCGCCCAGCGTGGTGCCGATGTAAGGGAATGGTTGTATTTTGCGAACCGCCTGCTCTGTTTCGGTCAGTTCTGATTCCTTAGGCTCCACTTTGGGAATAGGGTTGGCTTTGGTTTGATTTCCTTTACCCACACCTACGAGGAGCTTTTTCCCGTCGGGCGTTATCGAAACTGCGGTTGGGTACCAGCCTGTTGGAATAAATCCCTTGACGGCACTTTTTCGGCTTTCTTCGATATCGATGACAGCGACACAATTGTTGTCAGCATTCGCGACATACAGAGTGTCTCCATCGGGGGAGATTGTTAAAGCCGTTGGTGTGCTGCCTTCAGGAGCGAGTGGAAACAGGCTGGTATAAATCGTTTCGATAACAACACCCTTGCGAGTATCGATGACACTTACGCAATTGGAAGAACCACAAGAAACGAACAGTCTTGAATCCGAAGGATGAAGAGCGATCTGATTGGGGTGTTCGCCGACACGAACGTTGGCAACCACTCGTAAAGAATCCACTTCCACAAATTGAACACGTCCGCCAGTCCAGTCACTGACGTAGAGCATCCTTCCGTCGCGATCAAGCTGGATGTCATAAGGGCGACCGCCAAGTGTCACTTCTTTCGTGTTGGATGGATCAGCAGCTTTCGCTGGGTCAGCAGGCATAGAAACCAGCTTGCCGCTATTGATCATCAAGGAGTGCAGTACGTTTCTCTTTTCGTCGTAGACCAGACCGCTTCGAAAAGCGTTTTCCTTTTTGAGCCGATCGCGAAGGGCTCGTAGTTCCTCTTCGTTCATAGCACGAACGTTTGGCTCAGGCTCGCTTACCCGCTTTAACTGAAGATCTTTGAAGTCGTAGGTGTGTGGAAAACCGGCTCCACCACCAGACCACCAGACTTGGTTCTGGCGTTCACTTACGGCCAGACCGAACCAGCTTTGATAGGCCGTTTCTTTGGAAACAATTGAGCCTGATTCTAAGTCGAACACACCCAGATAGTGCTCATTGAAGCCATCGCATGTCGCAAGAGCATGTTTGCCGTCTTTTAAGCAATGGATGTTCAGGACCAGATCATTCATTTTGATTTGGCGTCCCGCAGGCGAAATGTGCCATCCGTTAGGTAGCAAGAATCCGTCCTTAGTCGGACCTGGAATCGTTGGCTTTTTTTCTAGAGCCTGGATGTTCGAGACAGGGGATTCTTGAGCGATTGCACAGGAATACAGAACTAAAATTGCAAGAAGTGTGGTGCTAGAAGCTGAACTAAAGGTATGCATCCAAAATAGCCTTTTCCGGTTTTGGTAACAGAGCTGAATTTGCGACGGAGCGGAGGACGGAACGAGTCGAATCCATTGGAGCAGAGGATCTGTTCAGAAATGAAGAGGCTAAAATGTAGATTCGATCAATTTCGGGGTGTTGGGCGGTACGAAGCATCAGCAGTCCCGTACCCGGCGCGACTTTTCCGGACGTTCTGATTGTGGGGAAGTTAAGGTCATTGAACATTTCGTTGGTACATTAAGTTCATGGATTAATGCAACTTACTTTATTTCGTCCACATTAACGTCCGATAGATCTCTACGCCTTCAGGAATGCGCAACCCCCAACGCATTCGTTATGATAGAACTCCTAACGCGAAGATTGCCCCCAATGCGCGACGAAGTTTTTGATCGATGGGCCATTTGGCTCTGTCCGACAAGCACATGTTTCCCAGGTCGACTGTATCGAGGGATCTTAACATGAGCAAAGTAGAATGGCCCAGCCCGGCAGATCCCAGGGAACGGGACAAGCCAGTCGAGTTCAGCATTATCGATTCCGACGGTTCTTCGGTTCATCGATATAGAAACAAGCAAAGCTTGTACGAAGATGGTTCATTTCAGGCCGAAGGTCTTGAAACGGCAATCAAGGCTGGTGCGAGCAATGTGGAAGCGAGTCGCGTGAGCGACGTTCTGTTGAGGGCATTTCCTGCAGAGACAACTCTCGCGATCCAATCAGCTATTGCTGATACGGTCTCCATGTTAATGAATGTTGTCGACACTTTGCATCGGGCAGATACTAAACAGATGGAGCCGGTCTGGGGCACGGTTGGAGAGTTGTATCTGTATGCGAGCAACAACATCGCTGCGGCGTTGGCTGTCATCGCAACGAACGCACCAAGCAGCGAAGCTTCAATCGCTCGACGGATTGGCGAGTATTCTGTGAATCTTTCTTTCCTCAGCGTCATCATGAGTACACTGCAGAAGAACGAGCCTACCGTTTCGCTGCAAATTGGAATGGCGGGTTTGCTTCATGATTGTTCATTGCTCTTGAACCATGAATGGTTTTTATCACGTTATAACGTCAATGATGAGACCCAACGCAAAAAGTACCGACGGCATTCTATTAAGAGTGCAGACTTGCTAAATGGTGTGCCGGGAATTCCGAAAGAAGTGCTTGCCATGATCATGGAGACGCATGAGCAAGCCGATGGTTCTGGCTATCCCCGAGGTCTAGATCTTGGGGAAGTACGGCAGGGCTCCGAAATCCTCAACGCGGCGGACGCTTACCTGTCGCTAACCCAACCTGTTCGGGGAGCAAGATATCTACCATCGGATGTTATTGGATACCTGTGCTTGCAAGCTTCTGAGGGAAAATTCTGTAAAGAGGCCATTCAACTTCTTACGAAAAGCATGTCCATGTACCCTGTTGGGTCGCTAGTGGAATTGAACGACAAGTCCAAAGCCGTCGTGATTGAGGGAAATTTCGATTCGCCAATGCTTCCCGTTGTTCGAATGCTGCATGCAAGCCACGAGTTGCACGACTTGCGGACCTCAGCGCTTAGCATCCTGAAGCCGTTGCTACCCAAGAGCCAACCGCACGAGCGCATTCCAAAATCCCGATTCCTGGAAGTTTTGTGGCGAACCGACCGAGAACCGATAATCGAAACCAACTAAAAAGCCAGTGAATTTGAGGAGCCACTGGTTTTTTCGAACATCTTTTCCGGTAGCAGTTTTGGGATTGGGTAGTTTCGCTTATACTAGTGAATCTATTCGGTTGGATGTGTCTCCGTGAACGCTCTGGTGAACCTTACTCTCAAGGGGAATACTATTAGCTAGGAATTGAAGGCACATCCCAACTTGCTTTCTTCATTCCCTACCTGGAGTTATCTGTCCATGGCAACTGCTGCAAAAACACCACGCAAGAAGAAGGCCGTCAAGGAAGTCGACCCAAATGCACCTCCCGCCGAACCCAAAGCCAAGCGGACTCGCAAGGCCGCCGCGGAACCACGAATCAAATTGTATTGGGGGGTTTTCAATCAAAGCTTGAAGCGCGTCGCTGTTTTCGAATACGAAGACCTCAAGAAAGCCGAAAAAGCTGCAAAAGAATTCAGTAAGGCAGGTGGTGACCACTTCCTGCAAAAGATCAAAGAGACCGTCGTCGTATAATCTACAGATGAGAGAGACAAAGGTCTCGCTGGGTTTGCTTAGCAGAAATGCAAAATGAAAATCCACCGGCATTTTCCGCCGGTGGATTTTTTTTTGGATGATATTAAGCCTATGACTTACGGCGATTCTTATCGATCGCGTTTCCCCAAAAAGGATCCGCCATAAATGCTTGAGCTTGAAGGACGCGGTACCGACATTGGCGATGGGTTCAGATCGAATGCAACCGAGTATTTCGCAAGCCATTCACCACGCGTTTTTCCATCGGGTGCGTTTGTCAGTTCAGGGAGCATGTTTTGATTGATCAAGTCGAATAGTAGGCGAGGTGTTTGCGTGTAACCGTACATGGTCTTGGTTACCTGCTTGGTAGCTCCAAATCGCTCCGTAATCGCTTTGATTCCATCTGAGAAGACCAATCGGTTTTGCTTGTCCAGGCTTCCAAGTTCGTCAAAGCTTCCGACCGTTACATAGCTTTGGGTTCGGTCGTGAAACTGATACGCTTCATAACCAGCTTGCCTGAGAGCACGCACCGTCAAGGTTGCCCTTTCCGCGGCGATATCCAGTTGCGAAACTTTGTCCTGATCGCTCATCGCACTGGTGGAACGCCCCCAGCTGGAGGTTTGATCTTCCCCACGAAAAACGACGACTCGAACTGAAAATTTACCTGGACAATCCAGTAAAGAAAACTCGGACAGGCCTTTTTGTTCGTTCAGACTTTTGACAAACTTGTCTAGTACGGGCGCCTTGTAATAGTCGGCTGGCAAGAGTGGATTCCGAGTGACGAACGCTCCGGACATTGGTCCTTGAGGAGTTGGCGGTTGGTCTACTTCTTTTTCACCAGAACGCATTAGCTTCTGGAGATATTTGCGATAGCTGCTGACATCGACCGAGTTGCTTTTGGGGTCGATAGGTTCGCCGCCGTTGGCCATCATCCGGGGGGTGATGCGTTTAATCTTTTCCAGCGTTTCTTTGATAGCAGGGCTGTCGATAGAATCGAAGTCGCCCACTAAGACAGCGTATCCCTCGACGACCTTGGCGTCGCGGAATTTCATCTTGCGACCTTCTCCATTTTGATTGAACCCTGCCCCTTCGACCCCTTGGGTATAGTCGAATCGTTTGCTTAAGCAATATGCTTGGAGCTGAAAATCTTTCCGCAGTTCCATAGCAAGCTTTTCGGATTGTTCCTTAGCGTTGGGACCACTAAAAGACATCGCCATCACGAACCAAGGTCCGTGTTCCGCTTTGACAGCGAAAGCATCGTTGACCCCATTTTGGGGAGCCATTGTGCTCGTCACCTTAGGGCGTGCCGTTTGTGCTTCGAGCCTCGTAGAGGATTGGATTGCTAAGCAGGCCAACAGTGCCATGCAAAAGCATTTTTTGGAAAGTTGGAGCACCGTTGGTAAATCGAATCGGAAACTCATACCTACATCCCTGATTTGCGACGTTTTTTCGAGCGACATCCTGCCGCTTCATTAGCCAAGCCGACAACTCCTGCCGGCATGCACCTTCGATCTACCATTTCCCAGCTTTCGCGGCCAGACCAGTTTGGCGTTGACTCCAGCAACCGGTGCATTAATCTCGCTAGAGAACAACAAAAACCAATTATGATTTGATAGGAAATTGCTATTTTGACCTCCAGTGCCTCACCTACCCTGCCCGCGCTTTACCGGCCGCTCAAAATTGGTGCTGTCGACATCGGTTTTCCAGTCGTCCAAGCTGCTTTAAGTGGGTACAGCGATTGGCCGATGCGTCTGATCGCTCGTCGGCATGGCGCTTCCTATTCCCTTTGCGAAGTTATGTTGGATCAGTTTCTTGTCGAGCTAAAAGAGCGCAAGCGAACTCAACATTTTCTTTTCAATAGTCAGGAAGAGCAGCCGGTCGCAGGCCAACTGATGGGGGCGGAACCGGAACAATTTGCCTTGGGGGCAAAAAAACTAGTTGAGGCTGGCTTCGCTGTGATTGATATCAATTTTGGTTGCCCTGTCAAAAAAGTCCTCGGCAGATGCAGGGGGGGATATCATCTTAGCCAGCCAAGCGTTGCATTGGAGATTGTTCAGCGGACTCGAGACATCGTCCCGCCGGACATTCCAGTGACGATTAAAATGCGGCGTGGGATGGACGATTCAACAGAAAGTCGCGATCGATTTTACGAGATTTTGGATGGGTCGTTTGCCATGGGGGTTTCCGCAATCACCGTGCACGGTCGAACCGTCGTACAACGTTATAACGGACCAAGCCGATGGGCCTTTCTTCGCGAAGTCAAACAACACGTCGGCCCAGATAGAATCATCTTGGGGAGCGGTGACTTGTTCACCGCCGAATCGTGCTTGAAAATGATGCAAGAAACGGGGATCGACGGAGTGACGGTGGCTCGCGGTTGCATCGGAAATCCTTGGATTTTTGAACAATGCCAAGCTATCTTTCATGGCCAGCCCTTACCTGCCGCACCGTCGCTTCATCGTCAGCGGGAAGTGATCTTAGAGCATTTCCAATTGGCCGAACAGCTTTACGGACGGGAGCGAGCGGGCGTGCCGATGCGCAAGTTTGGCATCAAGTATTCAGCACTTCATCCAGAAGGTTTGCTAGTTCGCGAGAGTTTTGCGAGAGTGAAAAACCTTGCTGAATGGTCAGCAGTGCTAGACCGCTGGTATGCCGAAGACAAACCTGGTGTTTTCCCCAGCACAGCGATGTACGAGTCTGAATGTGAATGCTAGACATCGAATATCTCTGAGCTCGAACTGGAAGCTCTCGAAACACGTTGATTTTCAAACGCAAGAACAAATTTCAATCTTAGCCGTTCGAAGCTTCCATTGTCCAACGGGTCTCGCCGAAGATCAGCAAGTGATGCTGTGTTTCGCGAACCTTGATCCCTCGACCAGGATTTTTTGGGGGGACAAGTGTCTCGAATCAGCTATAGTGGATGGATCAACGATTTTCTCCATTCGAACATTGCTCCAAGCAAGCAATCGTATCGAGCTGCGTTGGAAAGGCGGCGATTTTGACGAAGCACCCGAACTCCCAAAGTGTTTTTCAGCATGGCTAGAAATATTCGAATCCTCCGAAACGTAATCCAACGGGAACGTCACCTTCTTGCAGTCTTGGTGCTGTTGTTGTTTGGCTGCAATATGCTGGGCTGCACAGCTGAATCCAAACCAGTGGAATCCAAACTAGCTGAATCCATACCAAACACGACATCGGAAGCGACTCTACCACCGAACGCAGCGGCCGCGTCAACTGCACCGATCCAAAAGCCCGCTGTCGAGGAGCCCCCCTTGGATGCCTCGGTGGATGTCGATGGGCTATTGTCGATGCGACTGTCTGAGGAAGATTTATCGGTAGGTTGGATACGCTTGTTTGATGGCCAATCCATGACTGGCTGGCGAAATGCGGGGAACGCCAATTGGCGAGTTGAAGACGGTTCTCTCGTTGCCGATTCGGGTGATGCGGGACTGCTTTGCACTTCTGTCCGATTTTCTGATTTTGAGCTGATCGTCCAGTACAAAGGGGCTGCGAACGTCAACAGCGGCGTCTTCCTTCGCACTCCAACGGTACCTAAGAATCCCGCCGAAGACTGTTACGAGCTCAATATTGCGCCGGCAGACAACCCCTTCCCCACCGGTTCGCTTGTAGGAAGAGTCAAGGTTGACGAACAATTCGTTGCACCGGACCCCGAGGAATGGCATACTCTTCACGCCCTTGTCGATGGCGATCGCGTTCAAGCTTGGGTCGATGACGTGCTTTCGGCAGACTATGTGGACACAATGGGTCTCACTTCGGGATGGATTGGTCTACAATTTCGCGAAGGGGCAATTCAGTTTCGAGACATTCGGATACGTCCCATCTCGTATGCGATTCTGCCCGCAAAGGAACTGAAAGATTTTGGGCAACCGGCGGGAGCGGTTCAGGCTAGCCTGAACGAGCAAGGTGAACTGCTACTGGAGGGAGGGAAAGGGCATTTGGAACTTTTACAACCGTACGCCAATTGTTGCATACAGGTCGGTGTGCAAACACTGGCGGAGAACGTCAATTCCGGACTGTTCTTTCGTTGCGTGCCCGGCGAGGACATGAATGGATACGAGTGTCAATTGCACCATGGGTTCCGTGACGATCGCCGAAGGCCAGTCGACGCTGGAATGGGTGCGATATTCAGGCGTCAAAGCGCGAAAGCGGTTCTGTCCGATTCCGACAAGCGAACCTTTGTGTCCGTGATTGCAGACGGCCCCTTCTTCGGAACTTGGGTGAACGGAGTGCAAGTGGTGGATTGGGAAGACACTCGGGCTACCAACGCAAACCCTCGAAAGGGAATGCGCACCGAAGCTGGTACCATCATGCTTCAAGGGCACGATCCGGGATGTAAGATTCGATTCTCCAGCCTGAGCATTTGTCCGATCCCGTAGTTTGTCCGGCAGGTGATAGCTTAATGGCACCGACTTTGTTCTGATGCTCGATGAACAGGCGACGACCGTTACGCCGCACGAACCCTCGTTCACCGGGCACTTGTCTGCAAATAAACGAGAAACGCAAGCCTCGCTTGCAGGCCTTGAAATTCGGTTACAATGGGGGGCGAATTCCAGTCATCCCAAGATCATGGCGGATTTCTCATAATTAACCTCGCTGATATTACTCGAACGCGGCAGAAGGCTTCATGACAGCTACCCCCCCAGCTTGGCTCGCAACAGATACTCAAATTGCGGACGCCAAAAAAGAATTGGATCAGCACACTTACGAATCGGTTCAGTGGCACTTTCACGAATCAACAGGCTGCCCGTTTTGGCTGGAGAAAAAAGCGGAGCTGAAGTTCGATCCCCTCAAAGAAGTGAATTCTTTTGATGACCTCAAAAAATTCCCAGAGTTTGAAGACGAGTGTCTTCGCGGTGGACCAATTGAGCGTTGGATTCCCAATGGATTGCGCAATAAGCCGACATACGTTTTTGAGACAGGTGGCACAACTGGCATCCCCAAAAGTCGGATGGTGATCGATGACTTCAGGATCGACTACGAGAATTTTAGCCATACGTTGCCGGACGAGTATTTCCCCAAGGGGTCCAATTGGTTGATGCTGGGACCTTCGGGACCTCGTCGTTTACGGCTCGCAATCGAACATTTGTGCCAATATCGCGGGGGGATCTGCTTCTGCATAGACTTGGATCCGCGCTGGGTCATCAAGTTGATCAAGAAGGGCTGGATGGAGCACTTGGAAGAGTACAAGAAGCATTGCATCGACCAGGCGATCACGATCTTGACTGCGAATCACAATATCAAGTGTATGTTTACGACTCCCAAGCTACTTGAATCGCTAGCGGCTGGATTGGCTGAGAAAGGAACCAGTATTCAAGAAATCGGCATCACAGGGATATTTTCCGGTGGTACAGAATTCACGCCGCAATGGACAAGGTTCTGCGTGGAGGAGCTTTTGGGTGGCCCGGTTGAAGAAAGTGGTGTTTACATGACTCCGACCTATGGAAACACCTTGATGGGGCTTGCTTGTTCCCGGCCAGTTACGATCGACGATGGTTATACCATTGCCTACTATGCACCTCAGCCAAGAGCGGTTGTTGAAGTGGTCGATTTCGATGACCACACCAAGATCGTGGGGCACGGCGAAACGGGTCGTGTGAAGTTGTACACAATGACGAAGGAATTTTTCGTTCCAGGCTTCATGGAACGCGATGAGGGAGAGCGAGAGCTTCCCTTCCACAAATATCCTTGGGACGGGGTTAGTGGAGTTAGACCCTATCGAGGTTTTGCATCGAGCACGACGGTGGGCGTTTACTAGTCCGGTTTGCTTTTCATTGACGATTCATTTCATTTCGGAGTTCATTTATCGTGATCACGCTCAATCCGCTGCGTTGGGGCAAACAATACAAGTCACTCGAGTTTCAAGATGTGTTTCATTTTGACACAGGGGAATCCATTGCGAAGATTGGTCAAGTCAATGGTGGTATGGTTCAGATGGACATGCGAAAGGCGGACAATGCCCGCAAAGTCCTACGCGAGATTCCGACGCAAGAACTGATTGCACGGTGCAAGAAAGCGGCTCACATGTTTGAGCACGAGACATTGCCGGTTGGCGATAGCCAGCAGACGGTTGCCGATTTTATTCATCAACAGTCTGCAAGTACGGGTCTCCCCGAGCACATGTGTCGAAACAACATGCAGAAGAATTGTTTCGTTCTCAGCAATATCGACAAAATCCTGGATGCTTTGACCCGCGGTTTGGATCTTGAGATTTTCGCTCGAGGATATGGAGAAGAAGGTCGTAACGTCACGGTCAGCTACCAGTGCCAGACTCCTGTCTTGGGCGCTGTATTGCCGAACAATTCGCCGGGTGTCCATACGCTCTGGTTGCCTGCGGTTCCACTTCAAGTGGGATTGGTTTTGAAGCCGGGCTCGCAAGAGCCTTGGACGCCCTATCGAATGATCAGCGCCTACATCGAGGCGGGAATCCCAGCGGAGGCATTCTGTCTCTATCCCGGTGGGCACGACGTCGGGGGCATGATCATGAGCAAATGTTCGCGAAGCATGATTTTTGGTAGTGCCCAAACCGTGGATCAATATTCTGGAAACCCACGGGTGCAGGCTCACGGTCCTGGTTTCTCGAAAATCCTGATCGGGGACGATGTCGTGGATCAGTGGGAAGACTATTTGGACCTGATGGTGGAAAGTGTCTTGAGCAATTCTGGACGAAGCTGCATTAACTGTTCTGGGATTTGGGCATCGCGGCACACGAAAGAAATTGGCGAGGCTCTCGCAAGCCGTATGGGTGGAATAGATATTCTTCCGCCTGGCGATTCCAAAGCAGCTCTAGCTGCTTTCACGAATCCGCAAATGGCCAAGGGGACTTGGGGTATGGTTCAACAGGATCTTGCTGAGCAGGGGGTGGTCGATATGACCGCATCGTATGGCGAGCGGTTGGTTGAACAGGCACGCTGTGCGTACTTGAAGCCCATGGTGGTGACGGCCGATTCGCCTCAACGGGCGGTCGCCATGAAAGAGTACATGTTTCCTTTTGTTTCGGTGGTCAAGTGCCCGCAGAAGGAGATGATCAAGTCCATTGGTTCAACCTTGGTGGGCACTGCCTTAACAGCGGACGAGCAGTGGATTGATGAGCTTACGGCGGCGACGCATATTGATCGGCTGAACATCGGCCCAATGCCGACCAGCCGATTGAATTGGTTGCAACCGCATGAAGGAAACTTGATCGATTTTCTTTTCCGGTCACGTGCTTATCAGATTGTACCCATGAAGATTGCGCAGCCTGTTTAGTGACATCCGCCAACCTGGATAGCTCGGTCGATGTCATTCGACAACACTGCCCCAATGCGCATCCCAAAGTCGGTTTGATTCTTGGGAGCGGCCTTGGTGGGCTGGCGGACATGATTGAGAACGCTTGTGTGATCCCTTACGCAGACATCCCCGGGTTTCCTCTGTCCAAAGTTTCGGGGCATGCGGGGAATTTGGTGATTGGGAATCTTGGGTCGGTGCATGTGGTTGCCATGCAAGGAAGGGCCCATTTGTATGAAGGTTGGTCTGGTCAGCAGTCGACCTTTCCTCTGCGATGCATGCATGCATTGGGTATCAATGCGTTGATTGTTTCCAATGCGTCGGGCGGAATCAATCCTCGTTTTCATAGTGGCCAAGTCGTCGCCATCGACAACCATATCGACTGGATGCATCGGTCCGGCGTTCTAGATTCCGAAGCTGTGAAGGGGGCGGCCAGTCTTGGGCTTCCGAATCGGCTTCGAAATCCATACGACCCCAGCTTGATCGAACTGGCAGAGCGTTTGGCCATGAAGTTGGGGTTTGTGCTGGCTAGGGGCACTTACCTTGCGACCCTTGGTCCGAACTATGAAACAAGGGCCGAGTATCGGATGTTTGCGAAATTAGGGGCGGATATGGTTGGAATGAGCACCGTTCCTGAAGTGTTGGTGGCGAATCAATTGGGGCTACCGGTTTTGGCATTTTCCATTGTGACCAACGTTGCAAAGCCGGATGCACCCTCGGTCACGGAGCACACGGAAGTCTTGGACTGGTCGCGGCGGGCGCAAAGCCAATTGATTCCGTTGATTGAGAAAATTCTTAGCCACATGAACTAGCCATTTCGCGTACATTTGGCTTGGTTCGTGTATAATCCCGGTCCAACATAAACATTGGCCAGAGCTTCGCTTTTCCGATTTCATCTTTGCAGCAACCGATACTATGTCCAACCAGGTCCCGATGCAATTGTCGCGAATCATCATCAGTGACATCAGTGACAATCAGGTTATTTATCTTAGGGAAATCGATGGCGATCGGCAGTTTCCGATTTTGATTGGCTTGTTTGAAGCCTCCAGCATTGAGCGTCGTGTTAAATCGAATTCAGCGCCATCGCGGCCGTTGACTCATGACTTGATTGTCAACATCGCGGAGGCCATGGGTGCGGTCGTGGAGTGCGTCGTAATTTCGGAGCTCGTCGACCAAACCTATTTTGCCCATCTAATCTTGAAACGAGGAGACGAGACAATCAAAATTGATTCTCGACCCTCGGACGCCATTGCTGTGGCTGTCACTTTCCAGCCAGCGCTTCCGATTTTTGTTGACGAAGAAGTGCTCGCTAAGGTTACGGGTAAATCATAATGCAACTGGATGAGTCGCTTTCATCGAAAGCGAAACGCATTCCCTTCAAAGTCGATATCGCTGGTGTTATCGAAATTATGGGAACGTCGCTGTACAGTCACCCCAATACGCCGATTCGCGAGCTGCTTCAGAACGCTCACGATGCGATCATGCGGCGGCGCGCGCGCGATTTAACCTATCTCGGTCGAATTGACGTCATTCAAGACGCGAACGCTCGCACATTGACTTTTGTCGATGATGGGATTGGCCTATCTTCCCAGGAAGCGGAAGATTATTTAGGAACACTGGGGGCTGGGCTGACGGGCCTGATGAAAAGAGACACGACCGATGTGTTTGACGTTTCAATGCATTCGAACAAACGCGACGGGAGCAGCTTGATTGGCCAGTTTGGAATCGGGTTGTTTTCAGGATTTATGTTAGCCGACAAGATCATTGTGGAGAGCCTTCGCTATGAAGGGGAAGAAGCAGTACGATGGGAGGCTGGTGCGGGAACTGATATTGAGCTGTCCGTATCCAATCGAAAGACGGTTGGCACATCGGTAACGATGGTCCTGAAGTCAAATTACGCGGTCTTTGCTGATGACGCTGAATTGGTCGAATCAGGCATCAAGCAGTATGCGGACTTCCTGCCGATTCCGATCCATTTGAATGGCGCGAGCGCCCGGTCCAATCTCATCCAAGCGGCATGGCTAGAGCCGACGCCTGACAACGATGCTGTGGAAGAGCAAATCGCCTCGTACTATGGCGAGACCCCCCTGGATGTTATCCCGATTGCCTTGGAAGCGCCTGTGGCGATCAAAGGTGCGTTGTATGTATCCCCCCAACGCACGCCTGGATTTGCGGACGACGCCACGATCGCAGTCAGTGTCCGCAGGATGGTCATTTCGCGCCACATTCGAGAGCTAGTTCCTGTTTGGGCTCCATTTTTGCGGGGGGTGCTTGAGTTACCAAGCTGTTCTCCCACGTCCAATCGCGAAGATCTAGTTCGAGATGCCGTTTTTGATTCCGTTTGCGATTCGATCAACGAAGAGATCTATTTGCACTTTAGCGAGCTCGCCTTGCAGCAACCGCATCGGTGGCAGTCCATCTTGCACTGGCATCGCTATACGTTTGCCGGAATGGCGATCCACGATGAGAGACTTCGTTCGCTTCTTCGGATCACCTACAAGTTTTTAACCTCCAGTGGCGAGTTGACCATTTCCGAAATTCTCGCAAGGAGCAGAGCGGATGCTCTGGTGGAGGATGAAGCGGATTTTGTCGTATGGTACAATGCGGATCGACGGCAAGAATCTTGGCTTAACGACTTTTTCTCGCACAGCCCAACTCCATGCATTCATACGTTAAGAAGCTTTGAAGAGACATTGCTGGCCTCCATACTGAGCGAAATGCCCAATTTCCAAGTGGACCTAAGAGCGGCGAGTCCTTCCTCCTTGCATTTTTGCGAATCCATTCTTGGTATGGAGGATAAATCCGAAGTTCCGCGAGATTGGGAAGTCTTTTTCGATGCGTTGGATTCCAATGTGTTTATCGCCTCCACGTCTAGCAAGCAGCCTGTGTTTGCATTCGTGAATGAGCGATACGAACTGTCGAAGACCTTCGACGAGCTACGCGAAAATGGCGAGCTTCCAAAGGGTTTCCAGCGACTTATTGATCAACACTTCCAAAGGAGCCCGCTAGGTAAGAACGAAATCATACTCAATCGAAGTCATCGATTGGTGCGAAAGGCGTTGGAGCTTGGGTCCAAAAGCTCTTTGTCCCATGTGCTTCGACTTCTGGTGACGACCGCTTTAAGCAAAGCAGGCGCACGGCTCAACACGGATGCTCAGTCCCTGCAGGCCAACGATTTGGAGGCGATAGCAGACTCGCTTTAGGGTATCCTTGTTCGCAGTCAGCATTCAGCCGTTAAGCTAGCAAGCCAGCCAATGCAACGCACCCAGCTTTTTGATTGGATCGATTGCAATCTCCGACATTGCCAACGGAACGCTCGATGGTTACTGTGACATCATCCAGTTCGGAGGACACAACGTGAGGCGACCCATGCAAGGACGGATATTGATCGCAATCTACGCGAAGTTTCTTTGGATCGCGATTTCTTGTTTCGCAGGCCAATCTTTTGGTCTCGAACCCACACGTTCCGTGATTGTCGTTCGTCCAAAGGCTTGGAACAATTCGATCCAGGAATGGGCAAACTATCGTAGATCCGAGTATGACATCATCGAGGTCGATTCGATCGAGTCACCGTACGATCTTAGGCAAAAGATATTGAACGCGGTTAGAACGGCCAAGCATCCCACAACTGCGGTATTGCTTTGCGGAGACGTTGCCAATGCAAAGAAGACACTTTTGGGCAATCTTGTGCTCGAACCAATCACTCCCACTTTTGAAGTACCGACCCGAGTGAAGCTTGGTCCCTACGTTACCCCGACATTAGTAACGGACAGCTTTTATGGGGACTTGGACGATGATGAATGTCCGGATTTATCGGTGGGGCGACTGCCAGCTAAAGACCCCAAGGACCTTGCAAGAATGTTGAGGCGCAGTCTTGACTACGAGCAGTCGTCGTCGATGGGTCCATGGCGCGATCGGATCCATGCGACTGCCGGAGTAGGTGGATTTGGAATGGTTGCAGACACCGCCATAGAAGCCGTGACACGGAGACTTTTTTCGGAAGGGATTCCCGACCGCTTTCAATTGCAGATGACCTTTGCGAGTCTCAGCAGTCCGTATTGCCCGCCGCCTCAGGAGCTTTCCCAAACATTGATTCGAGAGTTGAATGAAGGTGGGTTATTCTGGGTCTACATTGGTCATGGCAATGTGAATTGTTTGGACGACATGATCGTAGGCGATCTAGAGTTTCCGATCTGCACTGCGGAGCATGTGCCACAGATTCAAATTCCGCAAGGGCAGCCCATTGCGGTCATGCTAGCCTGTTTTGCAGGTGCATTTGATGCGAAGGTCGATTGCTTTGCCGAGATGCTTTTAGCTAAGAACGATGGTCCAATCGCAGTGATTGCGGGGTCGAGGGTCACCATGCCGTATGGAATGAGCCAGATTGCGACAGAAATGATGGATGGCTGTTTTGTCGACAGGATTGAAACAATTGGCGAAATCGTGCTCCATGCGAATCGCAACGTTTGGAATCAGGCGGTGCAACTGAAATCATCCAACGGTTCGAAATCCGAATCGGAATCGGGCTCGACGGAAAAGCGATTGCGCGATCGGCAAAAAGAACTGATGGAAGGGATGGCAATGGCATTGAGCCCCGAAGGGCATAGTTTAGTAGAAGAACGCCGGGAACACGTTCGGCTAATGAACTTGCTTGGCGATCCACTTTTGCAAATTCGTCAACCTAAAGAAATTGCCCTTCGTGGTGGCGATCAGTTTTCCGCGGGGCAAGTGGTAACCATCGATGGGGATTCGCCCCTTGCGGGTACGCTTTCGGTGGAATTGGCTTTGACGCGAGACCGGTTACCAACAGGAATCAAACCGATCGAACGGTACGACAGTTCTGAATCGGTTCGCGATGCCATGCGGGCGAACTACGACGCGGCAAGCGACCTTGTTTTGTGGAGGTTCGAGAAGAAAATTGCGTCCGGAAGCTTCTCGATCGATCTACCGTTGCCGTCCGACTGTCGAGGCAGATATGTCATTCGAGCCTTTGTTTACGGTGATCAAGATTGGGCAACAGGGTCGCACAGGATTAAGATACTCAAATCCAAAGCTCCTTAGCCCAATCGGCTTCGTCAACTGTTTAGAACGCACTTCATGCCCATTCATCGATTTCAAGATCTTAGTCCTAAGCGGCTTGATCCGTACCGCAACTTACGAACCACCAATCTGACTCGATTGAGTGGCCAGTTTATTGCGGAAAGCAAACCGCTGGTAAAGCGGTTGGTCGATAGCGGACTGCAGATCGACTCGTTTTTGATTGATGAAAAGTATCTCGACGAAGCGGTCGAGTGGCTTCCTGGAGAAACCGATCTATTTGTTGTGCCGGGGACTTTGGTGTCCGAGCTCATTGGTTTCTCGTTCCACCGTGGCTATTTGGCCTGTGGGATCCGGTCACCTTTGCTGTTGCCGACCCCAGAAATCTGGCAAGCCAATCCGGACTGGATGGGTGTCATGCTGATTGGGGTGCAAGATCCAGAAAACATGGGCTCCATTTTCCGTACCTGTGCAGCCTTGGGGATTTCAGAGGTTTTGATTGGGCCAGAGTGTGTTGATCCGTTCGCCCGCCGTGTCTTGCGGGTATCGATGGGCAATGCGTTCAAGCTGAAGTTGTTTGACGGAACTGGCATAATACCGCTGATTGAAGCCTGCAATTCCAGAGGGATTGAATCCATAGCAGCCAGTCTGGAGGATCCGAGTCAAGAACTGAGCGGTTTTTCAGTTGCCGGCCCAACATTGGTCTTATTCGGGAACGAGGCACACGGATTGCCCCGCCAGGTCCAAGCGGTTGTCTCGCGACGAGTTCGAATCGATATGGAACTGGGAACCGACTCCCTCAATGTGAGCGTAGCGGCCGGAATTATCCTCCACAATCTTCGACGTGGCTGCTACAGGAAATCGTAAATCCGCCTGCCGACACGCCTAAAAATCGAGTAAACTAGCGAGTTCCCCCAACCACGATTCTAGGCCTAGCCGCTATCAGACCAATCTACTTTGTCCGAGACAAATCCCAACCCTTCGAAATCCATTCAAGATGCTTTCTCGGTAGCATCCGCGACGCATGTCGGAATGCGCCGTCGCAACAACCAAGATAGCTTTGCTGTAATTCAATCGGAAGACGAATCCGCCTGGCAACGTAACGGACATTTGCTGATCGTAGCGGATGGGATGGGAGCCCACGCTGCGGGTGAACTTGCCAGCAGGCTATCCGTGGAATTGATCCCTCACCATTTTGGCAAGTTAAATCGAGGCGTGCCATCCGAGGCTCTTCAGCGAGCCCTGGTCGAAACCAACTCCGAGATCTTTCGTCGGGGACAAGCCAACCCCGAATTTCGAAGCATGGGAACCACTACGTGTGCTCTCGGGATTTTCCCTGAAGGGGCTGTCATTGCTCACGTGGGAGACAGCCGCGTCTACCGTCTACGAGGTCAGGTTTTTGAACAGTTGACCTTCGATCACTCGCTCGTTTGGGAAATGCAAGCTTCTGGGGACATGAGCGACGAGGCTATCCAGAACAATGCGATTCCTAAGAATGTGATCACTCGTTCCCTTGGCCCGAATGCATCGGTCGCCGTCGATTTGGAAGGCCCATTTCAGCTTAAGAATGGCGACAAGTACCTGATTTGCAGCGATGGGCTCAGCGGCCAACTGACCGACGAGGAGATTGGCGTGCTTCTTCAAGTGCTCGATCTGCAATTGGCGGTGGATACGATGGTTCACTTGGCGAACTTGCGTGGTGGACCGGACAACATCACGGTTGTTGTTGGTGAGGTAAAAGACGAGACTCGATTACGAACCAGTGATACTCTGGAAAAGAACACGAACTTTGTCGCGCCAGCCTATCCAGTAGCCTTTGGTGTCGTCACTGCAATTTGCTTTTTGGCTTGTGTCGTTATGCTCTTGTTGGGACAAATTCCAATTGCCTTTCTCGCTGCGGGTGCCGCTGCGATTGCGTTCGCGACAGGTTGGTTTAAGTACCAAGCACTCCGCGTTCAAGAAGTCAAATCCGACCAGTACGGGAAGGCTCCTTATCGTAAATGCACTTGCAAACCGGACATAACTTTTGCATCGAAACTTGCCAATGTAATCGAAGAACTGAACGATTGGGTTCGCGAAAACGACTGGAAAATCAGTCTCCCGGCAATTGAGGAGCATAGCTCGAAAGCATCCTTCGCGATTTCATCAAAAAACTACGCCGAAGCCATTCGAAACTTTGCGCATGTCATTTCACTGACCATGGCCGAAGTGCGACGTGCTCAAAAGGAGAGGCCCGGCGACTCCAATGTCGAACTTTAGTTTTTTCTCCACCGATTCAAGCTACCTATGACACACCAGGCCGAAATCATCTCCATTGGAGACGAACTAACTAGCGGTCAAAGACTCGATACCAACAGCAAGTGGCTCAGCGAACAACTGGGATTGCTAGGTGTAAAGACGGCTTTCCATACGACGGTCGGCGATAGCATGGCTGACAACATCGATGCGTTTCGCACAGCAGCGCGGCGCGCTGACATTGTCATCGCAAGCGGTGGACTCGGGCCTACCGCCGACGACCTAACCCGCGAGGCTGTTGCTCAAGCCTTTGGCGTAGAGCTTGAAATACGGGAAGAGGCTCTGCAGCATATCGAGTCGTTATTCGCGATGCGAAAAAGACCTATGCCCGAACGCAATCGATCGCAAGCTATGTTTCCAGTGGGGGCTCGCATTGTCGACAACCCGCACGGAACGGCGCCAGGAATTGATTTCTCTCCTTCGTTGGATATCTATCCTCAGGGACGGCCCAGCCGCATTTTTGCCTTGCCAGGTGTGCCTGCAGAAATGATGCAAATGTTCGCGGCAGTGGTTCAGCCTAGGCTAATAGGAGAAATGGGGATCGGCAAAAAACGCTGGATGTTCCACAGCCTAAAAGTCTTTGGGATCGGCGAAAGCGATGTCGAGAAGTTGCTCCCAGATCTGATCGCCAGGGATCGGGATCCCGTTGTTGGCATCACCGTTTCCAAAGCAACCATCACGTTACGTATTGCGGCATTGTGCATGGACGAGGCCGAATTTCGGTCCAAAATCCAGCCAACGGTTGACGAGATTCATGCTCAGCTTGGCTTGCTGGTTTTTGGTGAAGGTGAGATCGATTTGCACGACGCCACGACCGAACTTTTGAAGGATAAGAAAAAGACTCTTGGCTTGATAGAATTAGGATCGGGTGCTTGGATCCAACAATGCTTAGCTCCGCTTTCGGAGAGTCGCAATTCAGGTTTGCAGGTATCTAGTTGGCTACCTGCTATGGAAAGCCTCGCGTCTTTCATCCCATCTGGTTTTGAAGCACCCCGAAATGATCCCCCGGAAGCATGGATCAACGACGATATAGTGAAGCTCGCGAATGCGGCCGAGACCATTCGGCGTCATCACGATCTGGACTTATGTCTTGCAGCTGGAGTTTACCCCCCCAAATCAGAGATTCAAGCTGCACAAAGCCTTCCGGCTTGCGACATTACCTTTGCTCTCGCCAGACGGGACCAGAATGTCATTCACACTCGGACAACGCTTGGCGCTCATCCTGATGTGCTTTACCATCGTCTTGCAAAAGCGGGCTTGAACTTTCTTCGGTTAGAGATGCTTCGAAATGGTTAAGAAAGTTATTGTCGCCAAGACGAGCGATATTCCTGTTAACGAGGCACGCGCGTTTCCTGTTGACGACAGGATGATCGCCATCTTCAATCAAGGTGACAAGTTTCTTGCCATGGATGACTTTTGTCCTCATATGGGAGCATCCCTTGCCGGCGGTTGGATTGATGGTTGCACCGTGTCTTGCCCTTGGCACGCATGGCGATTTTCGCTGACGGATGGCACCTGGCTGGACAATCCTAAAATCAAGGTAGATATCTTCGCAGTGTCTGTGGAAGGTGACGATATTCACGTGGAATTGCCCGATGAATAGTCCATCTGCGGATAGCCTTTCGGCTTCAGAACTGAGATCACTGGACAAGAGTATTGTTTGGCACGCGTTTTCACAGATGCAAGAATACGATGGTCTCCTGATCGACCATGCGCAAGGTTGCTGGTTGAACGATGTGGATGGGCGACGGTATCTGGACGGTGCAAGTTCGATGTGGTGCAACATTCACGGGCACCGACACGCTCATATCGATAAGGCGATTCGCAACCAGCTCGATCAAGTCGCTCACGTTACCAACCTGGGTATGAGCCATCCGACCACGATCACTCTAGCGAAGAGACTAACGCAACTGGCTCCCTCTGGCTTGGCTCACGTTTTCTTTTCAGGGGATGGAGCGTCTGCGGTTGAAGTCGCGATGAAACTTGCGTTTCAATTTTGGCGGCAATGCGAAAACCCGCAAACGAAGCGGACCAAGTTTCTTGCACTGGGTCAAGCTTACCATGGCGATACCCTGGGAACGGTCAGCGTGGGGGGCGTTTCCCGGTTTCATTCGATGTTCCAACCGCTATTGTTTCCCGTTCTGCGAGGGCCATGCCCTGATCCCTATCGCCTCCCGCCCGAAATCGATCCTGCAGACGCAGCAGCCTTCTACTTGAATCAATATCGAGAGCTTTTCGAACAGAACGCCGACGAATTGGTCGCAGTGATTATAGAACCTATCGTGCAAGGGGCGGCCGGAGTCGTCGTTCACCCACGCGGTTTTCTGCAAGGAATCAAGTCCCTGTGTGAACAGCATGATTGTTTGCTTATTGCGGACGAAGTTGCGGTTGGGATGGGGCGGACGGGAACCATGTTTGCTTGCGAGCACGAACAGGTTTCGCCGGATTTTTTGTGCTTGGGAAAAGGACTTACGGGCGGTTACTTGCCCATGAGTGCTACGCTGACCAGCAGTCGAATTTGGAACGCTTTTCTAGGGCGGCACGAGGACTTGCGAACCTTCTTTCACGGCCACACTTACGGCGGCAATCCATTGTGTGCTGCTGCCGCACATGCCACGCTCGATTTGTTTGAAATGGAGCAAACGCTTCGCGGCATTCCGCTAAAGCGCGCCAGAATGCAACTCTGGCTAGAGCGATTCAAGGAACATCCAGAAGTAGGGGATGTACGGTCTTGTGGCCTGATGGCGGCAATCGAGCTGGTCCAAGATAAGCAAACCAAAATAGCGCATCCCTGGCAGCAGCAACGTTCGGGAAATGTGTGCAAACGTGTTCTCGAAAAAGGGGTGTGGTTACGACCGCTTGGGAATGTAATTCCGATCATTCCCCCTCTTTGTATCAGCGAACAAGAAATCGATGTCTTGATGGCTTCTATCGAGTATGGGCTGGGTTAACAACCGGAACAGAGACCAGCCTTCGGCTCCATTTTTCGATTACGTCGCATTAGATTCGCTGAGCTGACAATTGGCTTGAAATTTCGAAAGCAATTTCAAGGGCTTGTTCAAAGTTGAGTCTTGGGTCGAGTTGTGTTTGGTAAGCGACTCCGAGATCGGATTCGGTAAGGCCGCGTGAACCGCCAACGCACTCGGTTACATTCTCGCCTGTTAGCTCCAAATGAGCTCCACCAAGCATCGAACCGCAAGCTCGATGAATCGCGAAGGACAATCTTAGTTCATCCACGATATCATCGAATCGACGTGTTTTGCGTCCATGACTGGTGGAAACGGTATTGCCATGCATGGGATCACAAACCCAAAGTACCGTCTTGTTTGCCCGTTGCACAGCTTCAATCATTGCCGGCAAAGCGGACTCGACTTTGTTGCGACCCATTCGGTGAATCAACGTTAAACGACCTGGCTTATCATCTGGGTTCAGTCTTTGGATAAGTTCCAACAATTCATCGATTTGCATCGACGGGCCGATTTTGACTGCGACAGGATTACGAATACCTCGGAAATACTCCACGTGCGCCCCATGGATGGAACGAGTACGCTCGCCAATCCAGGGCATATGGGTTCCCAAGTTATAGTAGCCAATGCCTCGAATGCTTGGCCTAGTCAGCGCCGTTTCATAATCGAGATGGAGCGCTTCATGTGACGTAAAAAAGTCAACGCGTTTCAATTCCGGGGTAGGCTCTCGCAAGATTGTTTCGACAAACCGTATCGCGTCCGCTAACGATTTAACGAGCGATCGGTACCGCGCAGCAACTTCGCCTTTGGCTTCGTCCACAAACAGCAAGTTCCAATTTTCAGGATAATGCAAATCTGCAAAACCACCTTCACTTAACGCACGAACGAAGTTCAGTGTTAAGGCGGATCTTTCGTAGCCACGCAACAGAAGTTGCGGGTTAGCCCTTCGAGCTTCCTCCGTAAACTCAAACCGATTGACAATATCTCCACGATAGCATGGCAAGGTAACTCCATTCTGAGTTTCCGTATCGCTTGAGCGTGGTTTTGCATACTGCCCAGCCATTCGACCAACGCGAAGGATTCTTTTTCTTGATCCAAACACAATTGCCAGGCTCATTTGTAGCAGCAGCTTCAACTTGCTTGCTATCGGCTCGGTTTGGCATTGATCGAATGTTTCAGCGCAATCGCCACCTTGAAGAAGCCACGCTTCACCACGCTGTGCTTCTGCAATGCCCGCATGCAAATGGTCGATTTCCCAACTGGTCACCAACGGCGGCATAACGCTGATTTGATTCAGAACTTGAGCCAGTTCGTTTGAATCAGGATACGTAGGTTGCTGAGCAGCGTGGTGGGATTTCCAGGAAGTGGGCGACCAAGACTGAGTCATAACAAGTGATATTGGCGAGTGGAGCGACCATGGTAATTGGGCCGCAATTCGTGGTTGCGACAAGTCGAGAATAGGATACGCCTGAACCTTGCAATTGCAGAGTGCAAATAGTTCGATGAGCAACGAATTTCAGGCCATATCGACGAATTGGCTACGAAACGGATTCAGGATTTATTCTTGATCGGTGGCTAGTCGCGACCGGATCTCTGCCAAAGAATACAGCTTACCCTGATTACAGCCTGGGCAGTTTCGAGCGGCTTTCGACCATGACTTGGGCGAATCTAGATTTCCTGTCCAAAAAGGCCAGGTTCTGCATTGGTTTGGACGGGATGCATAGACCGAACATCCTCGCGTTTCCTGGTCAAGAAAAATGCAATCGCCATCGCTGTATTCGACCAAACTAAGACGTTCTCCGACACGCCGGGTGAACTTTCGTTCGAACGTTTCGAGCTCGTTCTCCATTCCGATCGATTTCGCAATCGCATGAATTTCGGACTCAGAGACCCAGACGTAGCCTGTTCCTGGTCCGCTGCAGCAGTTTCCGCATTGAGTGCATTCGAACGCAAGACCGCCCGCAAACCACGGAAAGTCTTCGGATTCATCAGATGGAGACGAATTCATTTGCAATGAACGTTTGAGTCAGGAATGCGAAAGAACATGAGCAGGGGCGATCGGTGCGAGATCTGCAATCCGAGATCTACAATCAAGGTTAGCTACCGGTTCTCATTTCTAAAGATGACAGGTAGCTAACCTCATTGGTCTAGCCGAAAGAATCATGAACGAAATCGAAGCTACAAGGCTTGTGGAACTAGGCCTTTTTCGCAGCTTCGTATCTCTTAGTCACTTCATTCCAATTCACAACATTCCAAAATGCTGCGATGTAATCTGGGCGACGATTTTGGTATTTGAGATAGTAGGCGTGCTCCCAAACGTCCAAACCAAGAATAGGCGTTCCCTCAATTCCTGCAACGGCTTTACCCATCAGCGGGCTGTCTTGATTGGCGGTTGATCCAATTTCAAGCTTTCCATTGTTGACAAAGAGCCATGCCCAGCCGCTTCCGAAGCGGGTTGTGCCAGCTGCCGCAAACTTTTCCTTGAACGCATCGAAGCTTCCGAAGGTTGCTTCGATGTCTGCCAACAAGGCTCCGCTTGGCTTGCCGCCAGCATTCCAACCGATCACTTGCCAAAAGAAAGCGTGATTGAGGTGTCCGCCACCGTTGTTACGCACAACATTGCGTTTATCGTCAGGTACCGATGCCAAGTCTTTAACTAGCTCTTCGATCGACTTCGATTCGAGCGGCGTTCCTTCGATGGCTTTATTCAGGTTGGTAATATAGGCTTGGTGATGCTTGCCGTGATGGATTTCCATCGTTTTGGAGTCGATATGTGGCTCCATGGCATCGAGTGCATATGGTAGAGGGGGCAAAGTAAAAGCCATGTGGGTATCTCCAAAGGAAAGTGAAAAACGGGTTCAAACCGAGGAAAAACCGAATTGCCACTCATGTCGACGGCCAGCCCCCCCTGCGATTCATCTGGAATAGTGTACGCGACCACCCATCTTTGGCCAGTGGCTGGGGTTGTCGCTAGCCCTCGCAACCGCGGGAGGGTATCATTTTAACCCTTCGTTTCCATCGCATTTCTTTTTCTAGGAGATTTTTCATGGCCAGTGTTTTCGTACCTTCCGAACAAAAAACCATCAACGATCCCCAGGAAATTTCAGCGTTCTTGAAACCCTTTGGGATTTGGTTTGAACAATGGAAAGTGGATGGACGCCTCAAGGAGACCGCGACCGACCAAGACATTCTCAGCGAATATGCTCCAGAGATTGAGGCCGTGAAAAAGCGGGGAGGTTTCGTTACTGCCGACGTCATCAACGTTAACCCGGCCACCCCCAACCTGGATGCGATGCTCCAGAAATTTAATAAAGAGCACACGCACGACGAAGACGAAGTGCGATTTACCGTCTCCGGAAAGGGGATTTTCCACCTTCATCCCGAAGGAGGGCCTGTGTTTGGGGTCACCGTCGAAAGTGGAGACATGATCAATGTTCCTCGAGGCACCAAACATTGGTTCAATCTTTGTGACGATCGCCACATCCGATGTATCCGTTTCTTTGAAGATCCCTCTGGTTGGACTCCTCACTATATCGAGGAAGGGGTTCACGGTCAGTTCAGCCCAATGTGTTTCGGGACCAATTTCGTTGCACCTTCAGAGCGTATCAAACCTAAGTTTTAGCCTTAGGCCAGGTATTCCCTTCGAAAGCCCAAGTTAGTTGCCGCTAACGTAGACAGGGGGGCAAAAAGTTATTTCATGGAGAATCAAATGTTTCCCCTTTGGCGATGATGTGCACTCTTCGATTGGGCGCATCTTGCAAGAGCGACTGTTTTGCCTTGAGCACCTTCCACTAAGGCGTTTATTTTGCGGCCGCAGTATGCGCCAGTCGATTACCGCCGTCCGCCGAAAGCAAACCAACATCGTTCCACGGAGCAATCGACTGTCGTATCTGATCCAGAGTCATTGTTTTGCCCAAACGGGCTGCATCCCACATCATCTCCCCTTCCTCTCGTAAGCCGCGATCATCGCTAAGCATGTACCCTCGAGGCCAATGCATAGGGTCTTTGGCTACGTCCCTCTCAAATCCAATAGCTGACACAAAATAATAGCCGCACATCCCTAAGAACATCTCAAAATCGGGCAAGGCTCGATAGCAAAGTCCTACGAACGTATCGATCCATCGAAGTTCGTTCCCCACGTCCGATGCATACTTATGAATCTGCTGTTCTATAGTTGATTCGTCCCCCAAGAAGGCTTCCGACAGTCTTGCAACGCCGCTTAATGCATGAGCAATTCCACTGCTGTGCAACGGATCCACAAATCCATAAGCTGTCGGCAAGCTTACCCAGCCCGGCCCCGATGCGCGGTCATTGCATCGGCTCAGACGGGCTATCCAACCCAATCCACTTTCTGGTTCAACTCTGGTCGACTTCGCGACCATCTGACGAACACTTGGATAACGTTCCAACCACTCTTGCCATGTGCTTTCTCGATCGACTTGACTGAGCTCACGTGGGCAAACACCCTCCGGTTGCACAATCCCGAGGCTTGTCACGCCATTCCCGAACCGAAGTGCCCAAAGCCATCCATCCTGCACGACGTGGTGCTGCGCGGAATCATCACCATCAAACAATTCTTGCAAGTCCGTCTGGTACGATGGTGTTGTGCATCCAAAAGGAGCGACATCGCGAAAATGACCAAACAGAGCGGACGTTCGAGTCCGCATCCAATCCGAATCCAACTTGACGCCAGTCCATGGTCGCATTCCCTGCGAGCCACCGGTCGCATCGATCAACCAATGTGAATCGACTTCTTTTGGTTCATTGTCCGGGCCTAGCAGATTGGTCTGCCAGCGGTGGCTTGCCGATTCGAAGTGCGAGGATTGAATGGTGGTTTGCTCCATTCCTATCGTACCAGCCTGAACGGCTTGCTGAAAAAGCCATTGGTCCACATCGCTGCGCAACCAATGCGTATCGCTTTGAAAGTCATCGCGAGATGCCGCAACCATCAGAGAATTCGAATGCAATGCATCGTCTTGGAATGAATGCCCCTGGCGATGGTGGTAATAGGTGAAGCCACGCTTTTTCCCGCAAACCAACGAGGGGTAGGTTTGCCTCCAAGTACCGTATTTCGCTAACGGTTCTAGCTCTCGAAGCCCCCAGCGATCCGCCAAATGTCGCACCAAAAAATCCGCTGTTGGCGTCGATGATTCTCCAATGGCAAAACGAGGATGCTTTGCCTGATCCACAAGGACACAGTCCAAGCCATTCTTTTGAAGCACCCAAGCCAAAAGCGAACCCGAAAAACCTGAGCCTACAATCGTCGCAAAGCACTTAGTTTTTTTATGCATACGATTCTCAATCTTGTGCACAGCCACACGGTCGCATCACTTCTGGTAAACAACATTGCTGCAAGTTCATGCGTTCGAGTCTTTCTTTTCTACCCAAAACGCATCGATTGCATGTCCCAGCCAGCAGCTCCAGATTCCACGTGTCGACGGTGACGACCATTTCTGAGAATTGATTTAAGGCAAGTTCCAGTGTTCGCTCGAGCTGACGGAATGTTGGGGAGATAAACAGGGATTGTTCCTGGAGCCATTCCATGGTCCCGTTCCCCATGCGAGTTGGAATAATGCTGCAGTGCCGCACACCATGCGCATTGGCAAAGGCAAGAGTTTTCAAGGCCCAGTCCATCGATACCGCAGGTTCCGTTCCAGGTGGTTGCAACATGACAAACGCACGCCGGTCGATTTGCATCGCATCGAGCTGCTCCGACGCCCTTGCGAAGTCGTCCAAATCAAAGCCTTTGTTCAAGAGAAGCATGCTGCCTGGATGCACGGTTTCTAGCCCCATCGCAATCTCAAGCTTTCCCTGAAGTAGGCTCGCAAACTGCTTCACGGCTGGGCGAACGAGCTTAGGATGGTTCTCAACGATCACACGTTGAAATGATTCGCATTGCTTGGCGATCATAGAATAATCGTCTTCTGGAACCGCACGCGAATCGAAAAAATTGCTTGCGTTGTACAGCTTGATCCATTCCGGTCGAAGCTCTGTTTTCGAATCCAATTGGTCCAAGACCCAACTCAATTGGCTGGTGATCTCACTGGGCCTAGTCGCTCGGTCCAGAGTGTATCGCCAGAGATCACACATCGAGCAGCGGTAAGGACATTCGGCTCCTGTAAGAAAAACAGTCGCTACATCGGCAGTCGAAAATTTCCCCACCGGCTCTTGCTCGAGAACCCAAGCGAAGGGCTTCGAGGTATCGAGCACTTCACGCGAGCCCCTTCGCGATTCAATCGCCGACCTACTAAGTCCCGTAAGGACTACTTCATCAATTTCTCGAAAGGGCATAGGCAACGATTCTAGCGTTGATAAATCGGCAGATAATGATGTTTGACCGATAAGCTAAGTATCGCCATGGCGGTGCAATACACTTTTCCAGCATTCTGTTCTTCGTTGCCGGACGAGTTCCAGGAGCCATCCGCTTGCTGCTTATCAAGCAACAGTTTCGCGACTTCGTTCGACGCGTTTTCGGCGACTTCACCCCGTCGCTGATGCATCCCCTGAGAATAATAGTAGATGCCATACAAGACGAAACGTTCCTCCCACTTGGGCGGATGCTGATTCAGCCATGAGGTCGCTCCTTCCACTAGCGGTGAATCGTATTGGCCACATACTTGCATGGCCAACAGTCCAGCGGCCGTCATGGTAAAAGTCGGGTTGTCGTTATTCGCTTCATAGGAAAAGCCGCTGACTTGCTTGCTAGGAACACCCGTCGCGTCCACTGGCGAAGTAAACGATCGTACCAAGTACTTGACCGCATCATCGATGGTTGAACTGGGGACTTCCAGCCCGTCGTTCTTGGCACTACGAAGGGCCATCAACTGCCAAACGCTGACTGACAAATCGCTATCGGCGGCATCGGGGGTATAGCGCCAGCCTCCTTTGGCGTGAGGCGGTTTTCGAATGCGTTGGCTTCGGACGATTAAGTCGATAGCTTTTTGGCAAGAGTCATGAATCTTTTGGTTGAGGTCCTCATCTCCCCCCATTCCAAGCATCTCCGTCAACATAAGCGAAACAATTCCATGGCCATACATGCGTGAGCCATCGGAGGCACCGAAGTAGCCGGTTTTATCTTGTCGGTCAGGACCAAGGATGTATTTGAGCCCCTTTGACATCATCTCTCCTTCCGGCGAGGGATCCGTAGGCTGATGACCAACCGAGGCGAGAGCCATTATCGCAAGTGCCGTCATTGCATTCTCATGTCCACGATCAACGATCGACCCATTCTTTTGTTGCTGCGTTGCTAAGTAAGCCGCACCTTTGCTGATAGCCCGATCGATCTCGGGCTGCGGCGGAGTCGAAGATTGAGCAAAACACGTGGCTACAAAAAGTGAAACCGTCAGAGACCAACCAAGCCAGTTCAAGCAGTTGCTTCGAATGAAAATCATGAAAAATGGTATCCGACCAGAAGGAATCGTCTGATACTTACCATAACTAAAATAGACGTCGTTCGCTATCTCCAAACTGCTCCACCGCGATTCCCATGCGATCTAGCATGGAGACATAAAGATTGCACAGCGGTACATTCCCTTCGGATGCAATATGCTTACCTGATTCGATGGTCTTCCCTCCCCGCCCACCCAGAAGAATTGGCAGATTGTCTGGGTCGTGGCCATTCCCATCGGAAATACTCGAACCAAAAAGAACCATGCAATTGTCGAGTAGATTTCCATCTCCTTCAGGAATGGACTTTAATTTCTTGAGCATGCTTGCAAATTGCTCGACGTGCCATCGATTGATTTTCTGATACTGTTCGATCTTGGTGTCCTTACCCTCATGGTGGGAAAGTTCATGATGGCTGGCGGTCACCCCCTCTAGGAAGGAAAAATTTCTTCCTGAAACATCGTTGGCAAACATCATGGATGCAACGCGAGTCGAATCGGTTTGAAATGCCAAAACCATCAAGTCCAACATGATGGTGATATGTTCGCGGAAATCAGCAGGCATGCCCAGTCGCTGTGGTTGGATTTCTGCGGCTTGGGAATTCGGTTGCCAATCGCGAGGTTTTGGCTGGGATGCAAATTCAATTCTTTTTTCTACAGCTCGTACCGAATCAAGATATTCATCCATTTTGAATTGATCATCGCGTCCAAGCCGACCACGCAACCGATGGGCATCGTCGAGAACAAAATCAAGCAAGTTCTGGTAGCCCTCGTTTTTTTGCGATTTACCTGATAAACGACCACCGAACAAGCGTTCATAAACGAGTCGTGGGTTGATCTCTTTGGCGACTGGTCGTGTTGGCGACTGCCAAGAGATGTGCGAGCCATACAATCGAGTATACCCCACATTGCTGTCGATTCCGCTGATCACCGGTTCAGTCCCCAGTTCCAGCGAAGGCAGCGGCGTGTACTGGCTCGTATGTTGTGCCATTAATTGGTCGACAGAAATACCACCGCTACTGATGTTTTTACCGGTGGTTTTGGTGACTGGCATGCCGGTCAAGAAGTTCGCTGTTTTCGCGTAGTGGCCGTCTCCACCATGGCTATTTTTTTTATCGAGCCCCGTCAAAACGAGCACGTCGCTTTTTACGTCTGCAAGCGGTTGAAGCGAGGGGCTTAGGGTGTAGTCGGTTCCCGAACTGTCGGGGGTCCACGACTTTCCCCATACGCCGTTCGGGAAATAAATAAACGCAGAACGCACCGGTGGTTTACCAGCGTTGCTGCCATCGCTTGATTTTACTGCTTGGTCGTCAGCACGGAGGCTATTTGATGTCGCCGAAGGCATCCATGGTAGGGCCAAGGCAACGCCGCAGCCTCGGAGTACTTGTCGTCGAGATGGACGCTGCGGCACGTTCATTGGATCATTCATGGGATCACTCCGAGGGTTCGTTCTTTGAGCTAATTGGCTGATGGTAGCGATGTTGGAATGGATAGGATAACGCAATTTCTTCCAACAAGATTTGGCTTCGCATTTCGTTTTCGTTGAGTTTTTTCATGCATGTCTCGACAATGCAAGCGTCAAACTTATTGAGCGAGCGTCCCAAAGCGAAACCAAGGAGCTTTCGGATGAAATGCTGCTGGAATTCTGCACTACGATTCATAAGGACGGATTTCAGTTCTGTCGGGCCTGAAAACTGATCACCTGACGGAAGCTTCCCCGCCGAATCGATTGCCAGACCATTTTCGGAATCTCGCCATCGCCCTATGCCATCATAATTCTCAAGTCCGAAACCCAATGGGTCCATGCGATCATGACACGAGGCGCACTCTGCCTTTTGGCGATGAATCTCCAAACGTTGACGCATCGTTTGATTTGCATCGTTGTGCGAAGATTCTTCTAAAGCAGGTACATTCGGAGGGGGTGGAGGTACAGGCGAACCTAACAATTCGTCCAGAATCCAGCGGCCTCTTAGGACAGGGCTTGTCCGCCTTGGGTAGGAAGATGATGTCAATACGCTCGCCATGGTGATGACGCCCCCTCGCCTGCCATCGGAGACGGCAACCGATTGCCAAGGTGCATCGTGCGGTAAATCCATGGAGTAAAACGAAGCCAATCGCCCATTGATGTAGACACTGTTGGAAGAGATCAATTCCGTCAGCGGACGGTCCTTGCGGAAAATTTCCGAAACATAAAGAATCGCTTCCTCGCGAAGGTCGGCAGCAAGTTCCGGCTGGTATTCTGGAAAAATCGACTGGTCAGGTTTTACTTGAGCAAATCCACGAAGGCCAAGCCATTGCAAACCAAAATTTTCGCCAATCGCTCGACTCCTAGGGTCAGCAAGCATACGACGCACTTGGGCTCGCAGCACGACTTCGTCGTAAATACTGCTTGAGTCCGCAAGTTGCAAAAGCTCTTCGTCGGGCACCGATGACCAGATCAGTAAGGCCAATCGAGTTGCCAGCTGATGTGGGGAAAGTCGCTGAACCCCTGACGCTTCTGGTTCCACTTCGACCACAAAAAGAAAATGAGGTGAAACCAAAACACCCTTGAGCGACTGCCGAATCGCACGACTCAAATCCAAACCTTGGTCCATCGATTTTTCGCAAAGGGACATTAGCCTGTCGAGCTCTTCCTGTGTGACAGGGCGACGCCACGCACGGCGAGCAAACTGAGATACGATCGACCTGGCTGACGCGATGTCCGCTACGACTTCAGCCGAAATCAGGGGATTAGGCAACGTTGAGCAGGCGGCCTCTACCACTCGATCCGCGGCAGTCAGATAGGACTCCAGATGAATCGTTGAGGTAAACAAAGCGTCACCCACGGTGTCAAAACCTTCACCACCAGCACCATCCGAAGGAGGCTCCTCGTTCGGATCAAGGCGTTGACCTGTTAAGTCCAAGATGGCATTACGATACTCTGTCTGAGTCAACCGCCGGCTCATGACAGTTCCTTTGTACCAGCTCTGAGTCTCTTCAGATGCAAGTTGGTTGCAAAGATCTCGGTTTGGCCGTGAATCTACCCAGCGATGAAAGTGCCCTTTCTGTTCATCATTTAGACCAGGGCTACCTTGCGGCGGCATCTCATTCAATCGTATTCGTTTTGCAACGCGTTCCCAAGCATCACCCGCCTCCACTGCGGTTTGAGGATCAGTATATTTCCCCAAATCAAACTCCCCTTCGATTTTGTCACCTCGATGGCATCCAACACATCGAGCTTCCATGATGGGGAGGATCTTTTCAACGTACGTGTTCTTCCACTTTTCCATCTTCTCGGCAAGTTCATCCCCCCTGGCCATTTCTTGCCTTAGAATGAAAAGGGCCAAAAGTAACATCGAGCGTAATACAGCGGAGCCCACCGCCGTCGAGATTGATTTGGACATTAAGACTCTCCAAGCATTTTTTTGAGTCGCTCGATTTCTAGCTGCAGTTCTTGATTCTTGGCCAAGGCTATTTCTTTGGCTTCGCGTTCTGCCTCCTTTGCGTCGCGTTCCGCCTCCTTGGCTTCACGTTCCGCCTCCTTGGCTTCACGTTCCGCCTCCTTGGCTTCGCGTTCTGCCTGGGCAGCGTCCAAAGCAATTTCGCCTGTGCCTAGATCAAAGAACTCCAGGTCCTGATCGATCAATCGCAACCCTAATTGGAGCGTCTCGCACTCCAGCATTCCGTTGATTGGTTTAATCTGTTTCAAATATCCATCGACCATCCGATACCCTTGCAACGCCGGTTCCAAATAGTCGCACGTTGGGTCATAGATGAAGTACTCTTTGACCCCAATTTGTTCATAGATCACCGGTTTTTTCATCGTATCCACTCGACTTGAGCTATTCGAAGTCACCTCAAACACCACATCCGGAACGCGTTTTTCCACCCATGTCTTGAAAGTCCGTCTGCGCCCTGGATCGCAATCGAGGCAGATAAAATCATCTGGAACGACGAATTTGGAATTCGAACCCTCCTCGTAGTAAACAAGCAAGTCGCTCGCGATGTAGACGCGTTGACCGCGATATCGCCACCTGAGAATCTCAAGAATTCGTACCATCCAATCACGATGCAAATCCGTTTCGCCCATAGGTTCGCCGTCCGATTCTGGATATTCAATGGATTCCGTGATAGATGCAATGCTCATTGAAAAGTAGCTCCTTACTTCGAATCATTACCCCAGATATTTTGACCTATTCCACCCTCAAAAGCAAGAAACTTCCATCGCTCCAACGAACTCAGAACGGTTTCAGTTCCCAACTCTCGCCAAAAAAACCAGCTGCTTCGATCTTGCCTGGCCAACGGGAGTTTGGAGGGGTGCTCAGGTCCACGATCGCCCAATCTGGCAACTTCGGAACTTGCCGGGCGTTGTTCAAATAATCGTATTCGCGGTAGGTAAAGCCGCTATTGAGCACGACATAGCGTTTCGGATTCAACGGGTTGGGGAAAATGAGGATGGGAGCATGTGTCTGCCGAGGGTAGGTTTTAGAACCGACAAGCAATTGGTTGTCGCTCCAACGAATCGGCAACTGCTCTGCAATCTTTGCGATCGTAGGATTGCTATCTGTATCTCCCCATAAAATCAAATGATGATTCTCGATATCGGAGGGCTGCAAATCTTCGCTGGTTTTGACGCGAGCGTCACCTCGCATCTGACGATGCCATTCTCGAACCGCTCGGTCCATTTCGCTGTTAACCCATTTGTCCACTTCGGCATACTGGCCAGCCTTTGAAGGTCTTACAAAAAGGAAGGAATCCGTGAAAGCATCATCGATGGGCCCTTGCAAGTCATGCTTCTTAACAAGTGGCTGCGCCGGGTCTGGCAAAGGAGAACTGAGCGTCCAGCTTGTACCTTCATAGTGCAATCGAGCATGCCAAGTGAGGTCCGATGCGCGCGAGATCGATACCTTTTGAACGCTGTTTAATGGCCCAGCGTCGGTGAGAAGAACCAGCATCGATTGAGCGTCTGGATTGAAATCAACAGGAAAGTCCAGCGAGAATGCCGTTACGTTCTCCGACCGGATCGAGATATACCGCTTGGAATCCAGATTCGTTGGTTGAGGAACAACGATTTGAGCCTGGATTTTTGCCGGAACCCAATGCTCTTTCAGTGCTTCGATGGTTATCCAATCCGATTGATTGTACTTGAGCGTCATGGTCGTAAAGTGAACTTGGCTGGGTATGCGAGATCGACCATGTTTGTCGATGGCATCGAGCTTCGCTTCAATCTCTTGTCGCGCTGCCGGCGCAATGCTGTGAGCTGTTTTGGGGGCAACAATGTGCGTCAACTCGAAGCGTTCCTGTTGAGGCAAATTCCAGGATGCTTCTGCCATCACATCGGCTGCCTGCTTTTGCTTGTCCAATTCACCACTGTAAGCCACCGTGGGTAATCCTCGAAGATTGGTGACCCAATCAGGGCAATCGTACATTTGCCACAGCTTTTGTTCATACCAAGTAGGTTGCAAATCTTCGGATTGAAAGACTTTGAGAAACTTGGGGGTTTCGGAAAAGCCTGCACCAGGATTGGCTGCGAACCATTTGCTGGGATAATGCACTGCGAGATGCCATGCTGCGGCCCCTCCCATGGAGAATCCCCGTATTGCAATTCGTTTCCGATCCAGTTGGTATTCTGCAATGGCGTGTTCAAGGGCTTCCAGCGTATCCACTTCACCCGCAAGCTTGTTGGCGTTGCAATAGCGTCCAAACGGATGAATCATGACAACACCAGGAGCCGGTTGCGGATCTGAGTTTGTTAATCGCGCCGAAATGAACTGAAGTTCTAGCCCTTTTTCGCTTCGGCCACGACACCAAACGTCGGTTCGCATTTCAGCTCCCGTCATCTTAGGCAAGCGCGCGGTCGAAACAACTCCATAAGGTTGTACCGATCCATCCAATCGGGACCGGTAACCTCGAACGGTTGGAGAGCCTTCCAACGGAAGATGAATCCAATACGGGGCACTGTTGGCCAAAGCGTCGGCACGGCGATGTCCTTCCACAAGCACATCCAATGACCGATCGAAATCCTTGGGTTCAAAGAAACCATCTTCGTTCAAAGCGATCTCGACAGCTCGCGGGAAGATCTCCACGTCCGGCAAATAGCGTTCGGCCGTCTTCTGTTGCGGCCCTTGGGTTAAAGCAAGAGCGTGGAGCTGTACGACTTTCGCCTTCAACGATTGCAGTTCTGCAGTAAGCTTACCTCGCTGTTCTTCGCTAATCGCAATCCCAGGTGGTGGCACCGACCTTACGGTCTCCATTTGGTTGTCAGCCGGTCCGTCAGCGACCAGGGATGAAGCAAGTAGAAGCACGCTCGCAACGGCGGAAAGAACTGTATTGCGCATTGGACGTTTCGTCGGAAAGAGTTCTTGTTTTAAACCAAGGGTAGCAGTAGAGAAGCGACATAGGTTGTCGCCAATCCAACAAGCGAAAGGCTAGTGGTCAGAATAGACCATGACTGAAGCGTTTCACGCTGAGTCATCCCGCTCAATCGGTTGACCACCCAGAAACCGCTGTCGTTCATCCATGAAAAGCCCATCGCTCCCCAACCAATCGCCAAATAGATGTATAGTGGGTGAAAACCTAATGAGCCATCAGCAAGCATTGGTGCAATCATCGCTGCGGTAGTCAACATGCCAACCGTTGCACTCCCTTGGGCGATACGAATGACCGCTGCCACCACGTAAGCAAGCAAGATCAGGCTGATCGGCTGTCCCTTGGCGGCAAGCTGGACGGCATCGCCCACACCAGCAACTCGCAACATACCACCAAAGGCACCACCGGCACTGGTGATGAGAATGATCATGCCGGCTGTCTCTAGCGGCGGGCCAATGAGTTGTTCCAGCTTTTCCTTTCCAAACCCTCGCTCACGAGCCAAAACCCATAAGGCAATGGCAGCACCGATCAAAAGAGCGATGTTCTTGTGCCCGAAAAAATCAAAGGTGGCACGAACCGAAGTAAAGTAAGCATCGCCCCCAAGGACTTGATAGGCGGCCACACACCAAGCAACCGACTGGCCCTTGTTTCCATCCGCGATCACTCGAAACAGAGACGAAAAACCGATCAAAACAATGGGTAGAACCACCGGTGCTATCGACCACAAAAGCGACGGCAGTTCCGACTCGGGCTTATCCGTTGCCTGCTCTTGATCCAGACCGCCACGTAGCGGAACGACGATGCGCGAGTTCAGAAAGACGCAAACGAAGAACCCAATGACCGCAGGGATTAGGCCCCCCAGCAGCCCAGCAGCAAGTGAAACACCAATATCGATTTTTAAACTATCCACCATCGCCAATGGACCGGGGTGCGGTATGGTCAACGAATGAGTGATGACGCCACCGCAGCACACGCATAACACGTACAGCAAATAATCTTTCCCCGTTCGAATTCGAAGCGCTTTGGCTAGTGGAACCATCAGCATGAACATGGTATCAAAGAAGATCGGGATGCTGAGAATGTACGTAGACCACAACAAAGCCCAGCCTGCATTCTTCTCCCCGAAAATCTTGAGAAACCGCCGCACGACTTTGTCGGCAGCACCACTTTCCATCAGGCACATCCCAATGATAGAGGCAAAAGCAATCGAGATCGCAATATCGCGAGCCGTGTCACCCAATCCCTTGGCGATAAGCTCGATGACTGCCACTGCATGTGACACGGGTTTTCCAGTTCCCTCTTTATCCACCACCTTCCACTGGCCGGATGTCCACTCTCCATTTTGATCTAAAAAACGAGCCTTCGGTTCCGGATTGAACGTCAAAAGGCCAGCCACCAACGAAGCCAATAGCAAGGCAACAAAAGCGTGCATCCGCCAGTAGCTGATGGCCGTTACGATGAAACAAACACTGATGGCAAGAACAACAAAAGGCCACCAAGGCGAAGCAGTGATTTCAAACACGAAGCAGTTCCGGCGGGAGAGAGGGGTAAGGACAACTCGCGGGCAAGTCGCCCTATATTAAACGAGGACCCTTCCAAATGGGATAGCCGGACGCTTTGAAAGCCAACCAATTCTCCGCAAACTTAGTTTGCGGTGACGGAATATCTTGGTCAATAAGCCATTTTTGAAACGTGTACTAATACTTGGGGGGCGGTAGTTTCAACATTTCCACAACGGTTTTGGGCTGCTCGGGTTCTTCCTTTTGGAACATCCCGGTGAACCAATTTGTTTTCTTCGAAGCCGACGAAGGTTCTTCGTAACGTGGCAGTTTAGGCTCGGGGTATGGATCTAGAAACTCGGCTGTATTTTTCCACCAAGTCTTGGTAGTCCGATTGATTTTCCCCCAGGTCGTCGATTTGGATCGATTGTACGAACTCACCTTCGGTCCGCTTTTATCCCAGGGCATTTTGGGAGCTTTCCAGCTTGGCCACCAAGTACTTTTCGAGGAGCTGATGGATTTCGAATAGAGTGGACTGGAGTCGCGACTGGAAGAAGATTTGGCAAATGGGTTCCAGCTCCACGAGTCGTCTGCTTTTACCTGGGCTGGAGTCGCAAAGCACATTACACAGCATAAGAGCAAAAGCGAAATTGGATTGATTGGTTTCATGATTGTCTCTCCCTCGAAAATCTAGTTGCGCCAACGATTCGTTAATGCTTACGAAATCCCTGGTACCGTGTCCATAGTGAATTCATTACTTCAGTGCTTTGGTCAGATCGGCGATCGATTTACCTTGCACCTGGTAAACATATTTCAATACCTCGGCAACAGCAGCGTATTCAGTAACCGGAATCGGATGACCGATTTCTACTTGCTTAAACAACGCCTGCGCCAGCGGTTTGCGTTCAATGATGGGAATCCCGTTTTCCAAGGCGATTTTACGAATGCGGGCCGCAACCAAACTTGCCCCTTTTGCCAAGACAATCGGAGCCTTCATCGTAAGCGGATCGTACTTCAGCGCAATCGCTAGCTCCGTCGGGTTCGTAACGACGACGTCTGCTTTAGGCACATCCGAATTCAAACGCTGGGCTGCGAGATCCCGTTGGACTTTGCGTCGACGGGATTTGATTTGCGGATCCCCCTGAGTCATCTTCATTTCTTCCCGAAGCTCTTCATCGGTCATCATCAAATCTTGTTCGTATTTCCATCGCTGGAACCCGTAATCGATAACCGACAGAATCAAGAGAGCTGCCGCTACGTTACGACACAGATCAATCATGGTCGTCCAAACGAATTGCCCCACCGCTTCAATGTTGGTCGACCCAAGCGCCAAGATCGAATCCCATCGCGACCATACTCCAGCCAACAGGATCCCAAAGACGAGCCCAATCTTGATCAACCCAAAACCAAGTCGCGAAACGTTAACAATAGTAAAGAGCCGCTGAAATCCGGAGATGGGATTAATGCGAGAGAAGTCAATCCCGAGCTTATCAGGCAGCCAAAGCGGCCCCACTTGCGCGTAATGAACAACCAAGGACGTTAAGAGCATTCCACCCATCAAAGGCAGGATTGCAAATCCCCCTTTTCCCGTAAGCTGAACCAACTGCAAAATCGCAGTACGCGCATCCGCACTGGGCTCGAACGGTTTTTCAAGCTCGTCGCTCACAAGATGAGCCATGATCTGGAATATCATGGGTCCCGTAAAATCCAACAAGATGACACCGATCAACAGCAAGACTGCCGACGACAAGTCCTGGCTGCGCGCGACGTTTCCATCTTCACGTGCTTTTTGCCGACGATAGTCAGTTGCCTCGTGTTTCTTATCACCAGCGCTATCCGCCACGCGATGTCTCCTGGGAGCCTATTTCGCGAATTGCGTCGGAGCCAGTAGGTGCGAGAAACAAATTGGTTGTTCGCTCCACCCATTCCACCAACTCGTTTTGAAAGACCCATCCGATACTGGCGATCGACATGGCTAGCACTAAGATCATGATGGTGACATTGAGACTGAAACCAATGGCCATGATATTCAGCTGAGGTAGTGTTCGTCCGATAAGAGCCGTTACAAAGTTCGCCAGCAACAATGCAATGGCAGGAGGTGCGGCGGCTCGCATTCCCACCGAAACACTATGCAAAAGAAGATCGGGCAAATGGAGCAACCAGTTTTCTTCCGCCAAAATTCCTCCGGCAGGATATAGCTGGAAGCTATCCAAACAAGCCCCCAGTACAACACGATGCCCCCCTAAAGTTAAAAACAAAGCCATCGCAACCCACGAGAACATTTGACTGATCACGGTAACGGTCTCCTGAGTCGTCGGGTCCGCAGCTTGCGCAACGTCCATGCTAGCAAGGGAGCTGATCACCTGACCGCCAATTTGCAAACTGGTGACAATCATCATCACGGATGTACCATAAAGCACCCCCAACAATAACTCTTTCGACAACCCAATTGCTATTCCGACCAAATGGCCGGGCAGTTCCGTGGAGCTCGCCATCACCAGCGGGGTAACGGCCATCGCAATCGACAAAGCCAATAACACCTTGACTCGGTTAGGAATAGAGGAACCCTGAAGCGGAGGCATCATTGCCAACAATGGCCCAGTTCGGCTCAATACGCAAAGAAACGTCCACATGGGGCCGTAAAGAAGCGTAGCGATAGGGTCGATATCGAACATGGTCTAGCGAGTCGCCGTTTATCGATCAGACAAATGAAGCGGAATCTCTTGCAGGAGATTGCTCGTGTATTCCAACATCCGGTCGGTAAGCCATGGAAGACAAACCACGATTGCTAGAGTCATCGCCACAAGCTTCGGAACCGTACTGACCGTTTGATCTTGAATTTGCGTCAGGGCCTGAATCAAGCCGATGGCAAGGCCAACCAACATTCCAATCACGAGAAGTGGGGAACCGACCACGAGCGACATCAAGATCGCATCGCGCACAAGGTCAATCGCTTCATTGGGTGACATGGAATTTTCGCTTTCGCTGGTGCACTATTGGTTTAGAGTGAAATTTGTTTACTCGCCAAGCTAAGTAAAAGTTCCAAAGCTCGACAGAAGCATTTGAACGACCAATCGCCAACCATCTACGAGAACAAACAATAGCAGCTTGAACGGCATGGAGATCATGGCGGGGGGCAACATCATCATGCCCATCGATACGGTTACCGATGCAATCACGATGTCGAGAATCAAGAAAGGAAGATAGATCTTAAAGCCCATCAAAAATGCGGTCTTCAGCTCGCTCAGCATGTACGCAGGAAGCAACACTTGAAGCGGCACCTCATCAAAGTTTTTGGGAGGCGGGCTATCGGGAGCGTACCTGCTGTAAAACAAAAAAACGTCATCATGATTGTTGGCCACATCGATCTGCTGGGACATGAATTGGCGAATAGGGATAACACCCTTTTCCCAAGCTTCCATCGCAGTCATCTGACTCCCTTCGCGGGTATACGGCTCGATCGCGTCCTCGTAAACGCGATTCCAAACGGGGGTCATCACAAACATCGTAATGAACAGCGATATGGAAGTGATAACCTGGCTAGGTGGCAACTGTTGAGCCCCAAGCGCCTGCTTGAGCAATCCGAAAACCACGATGATCCGAACGTAGCACGTCGTCATCAACAAAATGGCAGGCGCTAAACTCAAAACAGTTAGCAGCAACAAAATCTGCAACGAGTTCGAAAGGCCTTTCGGACTCAGCCAAGCATCCGGCCCCTCCAAGACCTTATCCACCAGTTCATTGCTCTTCGAGGACCCCTCTGTGCTTACCGCTTTGGAGTTACCAAGTGTCTGTTGCAAGTTCTGTTGGATGGCATTCTGTAGGCGGCTTTGCGAGCTTTCCTGGGCCATGATCCTCGATTCGAATCCACCGAAACTCCCCAAGAATGCCCATGAAACGACGATTGCTTGCAATAACCGGAAGGCTATTCTCGCGAGTTTCGCTGGCGCTAAGCCGTTTTGCGGGGATGTGGGAACCATGGGTCGTCAGAAAAAAGGTGAACATTTTTTGCAGATTAGCTCATGTACCTTTTTTTGAGACTGGCCGCTACCTTAGTTTTCCGACAGGTCGACCCATCAAAATGGATTGCTTGCACAATGCGCCCCGACTGCGTGTACAATCTTCAGACGAATTGAGACTTACGATGGAACTCGGATCTGCCCAAACATGATTGAACTGATTAACTTCGGAAAAGAGTACGGAGACTTTACCGCTGTCCAAGATGTTTCTATGAAAATTGAGGCCGGCGAGCTTTTCGGTTTCATCGGCCCAAACGGCGCCGGAAAAAGCACATCCATTCGTTTTCTTGCGACTCTTCTAAAAGCGACCCGCGGAGACGGAATGGTCAACGGGTTTAGTGTTACGAAGAACCCGATGGATGTTCGTCGAAGTATCGGATACATGCCGGACGATTTTGGCGTGTACGATGGAATGAAGGTTTGGGAATTTTTGGATTTCTTTGCGGTCGCCTACAAAATCGGGCGGACTCAGCGAAAACAGGTTATCGGCGATGTTCTTGAATTGCTCGACTTGACGCATAAACGAGACGACTTCGTGAACGGCCTATCGCGAGGCATGAAGCAGCGACTGTGCCTGGCCAAAACTCTTGTCCATGATCCTCCCGTATTGATTTTGGACGAGCCCACCAGCGGTCTTGATCCTCGAGCAAGAATCGAAGTGAAGGCGCTGCTCAAAGAACTTCGCCGCATGGGCAAAACCATCCTAATCAGTAGCCACATTCTGTCGGAGCTGGCGGATTGCTGCACATCGATCGGAATCATTGAACGCGGCCAATTACTAATGCACGGCCCCATCGATTCGGTCTACCGCCAAATCCGACGCAATCGAATTGTGGAGGTTAAGTTTATTGAGAATCAAGATGCCGGCGTTTCAATTCTTAGAAGCAGTCCCGCACTGCGTGGAATCGAGATCGACGGCAATCGGGCGACCGCAGAACTGGAAACGGACGATTCCGGTTTAGCAGAACTGATGGAGCAACTGATCAAGGGAGGCGTCAGAATGCGATCCTTCAGCGACAAGGATCCTACCTTGGAAGATGTCTTTATGCTGGTTACCAAAGGGCTCGTCGCTTAGCCGGCGCATTCCGGACGGTTCGCCCAACGGCATGCAGTACGCCCAACTGCAAACGAATGTTGCCTGGCACTAGCAAAGTGTCCAGATCATTGTGTATCGATACCTTGGGCCTTCAAAAAGGACGATATTTCCGTTGACTCTACACCTTCCAATTTGGGCAACACTGTTTGCCGGTAGTCAATCGAATAATCATATCCAGCTCGGTCGTAAACTAGATTGAAGACCGCCTGCAGGTCGAATGCAATATCAGGATCTTCTTGCGCAAGCGGTAGTAAAATTCGCGGCAATCGATCTCGCCATGGCCATGCATACACATCCGCCAAAGGCCGATGCTTGGATTTGCTCACCATCGCGAAATAGTCTCCATCTGGAGGATTGGAAAGAGACCATCGCTCGCCGCCACGCAACAAGTCCAATTCCACGAGATTCGCTTTCGTCTTCATCAGTTCTTGAAACTTCTCTACGTATTGCTCTCGCCCGACGGACCCTTTTCTCTTGTTCGTCGGCGATAGCAATTCAATCACAGTAACCACTTCGCTTGGGGCTCCACGACGAATGGTGAGAAAGGTCTCCCGATGCTCTTCGAAATAAGGAATGGTACAAACTTTAGGAATGATCGATGGCTCGGAAAGAACGGTTGTACCGCCTGCCACATTCAAATCAAGATGGTCAAATCGATGGTAAATGGCGGCATCCGCAACAAGCGATTGCGCTGGAGTGGACAGGTCGATGCGCTCTAAATAGACTCGCTTTTCAACAACGACAATATACCGAGGGCGAACGATCGGCATAAGCAGATCGGCGAAAGTCGTCATGAATCTCGAGTGGAAATCTTCCCACTTTTGGCTTTCGATGTAGGGGTCCATTCCAGGAAATGGTGATGGCATTGATTTGAATCCTGCTTTCTGGGGTGGCAAACATCCCCAATTATACACAACGGCATCGTAACACCGCATGGCCGTATGGGTATTTCTTGATTTTCAGAATTGTCATTCCTGCGACTCGAAGCAACGCTTGACTTTAGATGTAGCCACGGCTAAATTTTATTGGCATTGTAGCCAGTGCTACAAATCAACATGGCCTCAAAGATAAGATCTGGAGAATCGCATCGTGAAAATCCACGAACGGCGGGTGCTGCGTCAAGCGAATGCCTCCAAGGCATTTACACTGGTAGAGCTACTGGTTGTGATCGCTATCATTGGCATGTTGGTTGGACTTCTTCTTCCGGCAGTTCAATCCGCCCGCGAGTCCGCTCGACGGATGCAGAGCATTAACAATTTGAAACAAATTGGGCTCGCCATGCAAAATTATGAAAGTGCGCTTCGTACCTTTCCGTCCGGCTATGTTGCTAATAGCCATTTGCCCGGAGCTTACGGGCCTACTTTGGATGCCGCCCCGGGGTGGGCTTGGGGGGCGTTGTTGTTGCCGTATCTGGAGCAGACGACACTCCAATCGCAGCTGGACTTCAATCTTCCCTGTTGGCATGCAACTAACCAGACGCTGTCGCGGGCTCGAGTTCCAGTGTACTTAAATCCTGGGGCGGCCAATTACGAAGGGGACACCGTTATCACGGACTCATCAGGCGTCGTCATGGCGAGACTCGGGAGATCGCACTATGTTGGGAACAGCGGGCATGACGAAGCTTGGGGGTACGATCCCCCAGTCCTAGACTGGAAGAGAATCGCAAATGGTCCGCTGTATCGAAATTCGCGGGTTCGCATGGCCGAGGTAACCGACGGGTTATCCAATACTGTTTTTGTGGGCGAACACACCACTATCAGTGACAAGACATGGGTCGGCGTCGTACCAGGAAGCTACTCCTGCCCGCTCGACCCAAGTCGATTTCCCTTCACGGAGTGCGATCATGCTGCCACTTATGTTTTATGCCATTCCGGCCCGGCGGCTGATGAACCCGGAGTCGTTCACGCGCCTTCTTTCCCAACGTGCCATGTTTGTCAAATGTATGCACCTTGGAGCGGTGGCGGTGGCAACGTTCTCATGGGGGATGGAAGTGTCCGATACGTGCCAACCACGATCAACCTGAATACTTGGGCTGCGATAAATAGCTGCGCACTGGGAGAGGTATTCTCGGATGGAGAGTAACCAAAACAAAAAACGGACCGGGTTGGTCCTCTTTTTCTGCTTGTTTTTGGGATGCGGAAGTTATCCTGAAGTCAGCAGTCGTGAATCACTCGACTTGATCAAGCAGGTTTACACTGCTTGCAACACGCGAGACGTGAAACGCCTCGCGGAATGCGAAAAGCAACTTGAAAAGTTACGCCTCTCTGGAAAAATCGGAACCAGTGAGATGGATGCCTTTCGCAAATCATTGGATCTTGCTAAAAACGGCAACTGGGAAGAAGCTCAAAATCAGGCGTTGAAATTCGCTCAGGATCAGATTCGGTAAAGTGAGGAATGCAGTTCGTTGTCTAAACTACCCTCCACCAAAGACTCGTACTCACGAACCCGCCAGGATCACTCGACCGAAACCGCTGAAGACTACGTAGAGGCAATCTTCGACACGATCGAAGCCAAGGGAGCATGTAGGGCTGTCGATCTTGCGGAACAGTTCGGAGTTTCGCATGTTACGGTTTCTAAGATTATCTCCAGGTTAGACACAGATGGTCTCGTAGAAGCGCCCGCCTACAAACCGATTGGATTGACGCCTGAAGGCAAGTCGATGGCAGCGAGGGTTCGCAAACGCCATGAGCTTGTTTATTCGTTTCTTATTGCAATTGGTGTTGACGCCAAAACGGCTGCAATTGATTCCGAGGGAATCGAACATCACGTCAGCACCAAAACGCTCGCAAGGATGCGGGCCTTTATTGATGAACGTTCCGGAGATCGTTAGCCCTGCCAAAGCCAAATCAGAACGGTTACTTGGCGATCGACGCAATTTGGGTTTCAAGCGTCGCAATTTGTGGATCGATTTGTTCGAGCTCAACCGCGTTATTCCCTTGCTCATGCTTGCGAAACAGAAACAGGTATGTCTCGTTCTGCGGTCGATAGCGATGGAAAAACCAAGCGTTCTTTGCATTGATGGTGTTTCGCAGTTCTATCAACGCGTCTGGCTCAGGAAGGGAATTAATCCCCAGCTGCCTGCAGATCTCCAGGGCTGCCGCCTTGTAACCCGATTCTGTCCAGTAAACACCGTCTAAGGTCAGTGTGTCCTTGAGCTGGAACGATTCCAAGTCAACGATCGGAAAATTTTCTCCCTTGGCAATCTGTTTGGCCTGTTCGTTGTACAGTCGAAGTGCCTGGTTGTAGGCGGCCGTTCGCTCTGGTTCGACCAACGAAGTTGTTTCCCGTTGACGCGGAAGCATCACAATGACACGCGACCCTTTTGCCTTGAGATCGTTCACAAGTCTCTGGTAAGCATCACGGAATGCTGTCAGGCCTCGCTCGCCTTCCCAGCATTCGTTCTCGCCGTAACACACGATCGAGACGCTCGGTTTGACCAAGTCCAGATCCCGTGATAGACGTGAATAGCCATCCGGTCGGGAGCCGAAAACAGCTCGAGCGTCACCGTAGCAGGTATCGCCACCCCAGCCCAAATTGCGATAGGTGGTATCCGGCACTGCCTTGGTAAGAAAGGCCTCAAGCCAATCATGTTGCTGCATGCGTTCGATAAATCCGCCACCCACCAAGGCGACTCGATCGCCGCTTCGAATGGGAGCCGCCGCGGTATCAGCCGCATTCGCATGGCCATGCCACCCTAGCAATAGGGCCATTGCGGCCGAAGCGAGTGTGAAAAAGAATATCTTGAGAGGAGAGGAGGGAGAGGTGTGGTGCATTTTTATTTCTCAGGTGGGAAAGAAGGCGTAAGGACGCTTCTCAAAGCTTCCAATAATAGTTGTGGGAGCCCGATCCAATCAACCAAGAATTCCCCAATCTGGGTAAATCCGTTCAAGGCAAAAGAAGCGACGCACCCCGCAACGAAACAATTCGCAGGTGGCAAAAACAACCAACAGAATTTTCTCCCAAGCCGGCGAAGTTCACTGGTGCCATCCTGGCATTGGAGCAAAACTGCCGTCAGGTGGTAACTGATTCCAACACCCAAAATCAAGCTTCTCAGAGCTTGAAACAGTATCAGCGAAACCAACCACATCAGAATGGTTGCGGTAGGAATGAAGTACGGAGCAGCCAACATAATCCAGTTGCCTCGGCCCAGCCAACGAACGCGGGAACCTTTGTTTTGGTTTTTTCCATAACCCACCACAGGGTGAAGCATGGCCAATGCCAGCATCGATTGAGTCAGATCCCGCTCCAATTCGACAAACCGACTGGCGAATGCAGTTTGAGCCAAGGAAGACCTGGCCAAAAGGACAAACAGGACCACGCCGATCAAAAACATCAGCAAATAACCAGGAAAAGAGGGGGCTTTGCAGATCAACATGCCCCAGGCGTACAGGGTCAATGGCCACGAGATCACAGCAAGGGCTGCGGCTGGCCATTTTGTCCATTCCACCAATTTGTCAATTCTTTTCGAAATCATAACGGTCCTAGTGTAATCGCAAGTCGAGCCCGATTGGTCTCCGGTTGACCTTGGAATTTGGGTTCGGGCGGGTAAGCTTTTCAGTCAGGGTCTGGGCGTTATTCGAATACGCCTAACTTATGTTCGAAAATGAGCAAGAAAAACGAGAAAGTTCATGAAGACTGTTGAGCATGATGTAGTGGTTTTGGGCGGTGGTCCTGGGGGATACGTTGCTGCCATTCGGGCAGCTCAATTGGGCATGAACGCGGCCTGCATTGACGAAAATCCGAAATTTGGCGGGACCTGCCTTCGCGTCGGGTGCATTCCAAGCAAGGCTCTCCTAGAATCCAGTCACATTTACCATGACACCAAAAACGGTCTTGGCAACCATGGCGTCGTCGTGTCGGGAGTTCAGCTAGATTTAGCCGCCATGATGAAACGCAAGGACCAAGTTGTCCAAACGCTCACCGGCGGAATTGATTTGCTGTTCAAGAAGAATAAAGTCACGCCCTACAAGGGTCGAGGGCAACTTCAGGACGCCCATAGTGTTTTGGTTCAGTCTGGGGATGAAACAATCCTTCTCAAAGCCAAACACATTATTCTGGCAACCGGCTCGCGGCCAGCCAGTATGCGAGGAGTCGAAGAAGATGGCGACTTGATTGGCAACAGCAATGCCGCGATCGCTTATCCGTCGGTGCCAGAACAATTGACCGTTATCGGCGGGGGCTACATCGGTTTGGAACTTGGCAGCGTATGGAATCGGCTGGGCAGCAAAGTCGTAGTGCTGGAAGCCATGGATCGAATGCTGCCAGGCATGGATCAAGAGCTTAGCCAACTGGCGTTTCGGATTTTTAGCCGCCAAGGGATCGAGTTCCGTTTGAATTCTTGGGTTGAAAGCGCTAAAGTCGAAAACGGGAAATGCATTGTCAGGTGCAAAGGGGCCGAACCGATTGTTTGCGATCGTGTCTTGTTGGCCGCAGGTCGAGTGCCCAACTCCCAAGGGATCGGCCTGGAATCGGTTGGCATTGCAACGGACAAACGTGGCTTCTTGACGGTGGACTCGAATTACCAAACATCCGTCCCAGGCGTTTACGCCTTAGGGGATTTGATCGGGGGTGCCATGTTGGCCCACAAAGCCATGGAAGAGGCGGTAGTATGTATGGAACGTATCGCAGGGATTCACGCGCACTTCAACTACGATTGCATCCCAGCCATCGTTTATACCCATCCTGAAA
>Ga0247831_1000412_pt1 | contig 93206 bp, 91 predicted proteins | sample LaCruzMarch2015__9_FD_192406 | JGI IMG/M metagenome (GOLD analysis project Ga0247831, IMG submission 192406) | Freshwater microbial communities from meromictic Lake La Cruz, Castile-La Mancha, Spain - LaCruzMarch2015_1m | ecosystem: Environmental > Aquatic > Freshwater > Lake | place: Spain...
TCGCCCAAGGCTGCCAATCGCCACCGGCGATCGAATAGAGCATGGCGGTGCCAGCGAAGGCGACCAGGCACAGCAGGGCCACCAGACGCCAGTCCAGCTCGGTGATCTTGGTCGAGAGCCGGTCGCGTTCTCCCGGACGGGTCAGGGCCGAGGCGGTCATTGTGGCGGCTCCGACAGATAGGGGCGCGGACCGCTGGTCGCAGACGGCGCACGGCGCGGCGCGGGTGCGGGCGCAGCCACTTCGGCGGCGGCACTGCCGGTCACCTCGCCGCCGGGGCCGGCACCGAGTTCGCCCTCGTCGGCACCGGCGGGCGCGAGCGCCTCCGGCGGCAGCGGGCGCTCGATGCGGGCGCGCATGTCGGGATCCTTGAGCAGGACGGTCTTCATGATCTCGCGGGCCCGGGGCGCGGCGTCGGCCGAACCGCCGGTAGGGGCATGCTGGATGATCAGGGCGATGGCGTAACGCGGCGCATCGTGCGGGGCGAAGGCGACGAACAGGGCGTGGTCGCGGCGGGTCCAGACGGCGTCGCGCGGTCCGCGCGAGCCCGTACCATAGTCGCGCGACTGGGCCGTGCCGGTCTTGCCGGCCATCTGGATGTCGCCGAGGCCGAGCTGGGACGCCCGGTAGGCCGTACCGGTGACGTCATTGGCCACAGCCGCCATGCCGGCCCGGACGATATTGAGGTGTTCCTGGCTGAACGGCAGGTCGGGCACGGCCGCACCCGACGGCCGCTCGACGCCCCCGACGGATCGGACCAGACGTGGCGTGATGGCCTTGCGCCCATCGGCGAGGCGGGCCGTCATGACGGCCAGCTGCAGCGCCGTCGTCTTGATCGCCCCCTGCCCGATCGCGACCGACAGGGTTTCACCGGGATACCAGGTGCGGGCGTCAGGATTCGGGTTGCGGGTCCGGCGGGCATAGTCGGCCTTCCACGCCCGGCTGGGCATGGTGCCCTTGCTCTGGCCGCCGATGCCGATCTCATAGACCTGGTTGAAGCCCAGGTCCTCGGCGACGCGGGCGATGCGGTCGACGCCGGCGCGGTTGCACAAATGGTAGAAATAGGTGTCGCACGAGTTCTTGATGGCGTCGTGCATGTCCATGGAACCGTGCCCGCCGCTCTTCCAGCAGCGGAAGGTCCGGTTGCCGTAGCGATAGCCGCCGGTGCAGGTCACGCGCTCGGCCGGATTGATGCCCGCGTCCAGCAGGGCCAGGGCGGTGGTCATCTTGAAGGTCGAGCCCGGCGGGAAGCTGCCATAGATGGCCTTGTCCAGCAGGGGCTTGCGCTCATAGTCGCGCAGGGCACCGTAGATCCGCGAGGGCACGCCGCCGACGAACATATTGGGGTCGAACGACGGGGCGGAGACCATGCACAGGATGTCGCCGTTGCGGATATCCATGACCACGCAGCCGCCGGATTCCTCGCCAAAGACCTCAAGCGCGCGGTTCTGGACGTCAGCGTCGAGGGTCAGGACGACGTCGCTGCCCGGCACGGCGGGTTTGGAGCCGCCGATGTCCTCTGCCACCACCTTGCCCCGGGCATCGACCTCGACCCGGTTGCCGCCGGCCTCGCCGCGCAGTTCGGTATCGAACGATTTCTCGACGCCCTGGCGGCCGATCCGGAAGCCGGGGTTGTAGAGGATCTCCGGGACCTTTTCGCCGCGGTCCTCGATGGCCTTGATATCGCGGTCGTTGGGCTTGGCGACATAGCCGATGACATGGGCGAAAGCGCCGCCGAACGGGTAGTAGCGGGCCTCGTTCATGTCGGCCATGACCCCCGGCAGCTCGTTGGCATACAGGTTGACGCGGGCGAACTCCTCCCAGGTCAGGTCGCTCTTGACCGGGACCGGCGAAAAGCGTGGGGCGGCGTTGACGTCGCGGATGATGGACCGGCGCCGGTCCAGGGTATCCGGCAGCAGCCGACCCAGCAGGTCGAGCGTCTGGTCCAGGTCCTTGGTCTCGTCGCGCACCACCAGCACCCGGAAACTGGGGCGGTTGCCGGCGATGACCACGCCGTCGCGGTCGAGGATGCGACCACGCGGCGGGGGCACCAGTCGGAAGTTGAACCGGTTGTTCGACGCCATGGTGGCGTACTGGCCGGCCTGGATGACCTGAAGCTGGGCCAGTCGGCCGGTCAGGGCCAGTCCGCCCAGGGTGGTCAGGCCACCCAGCACGAAGGTGCGGCGCAGGAAGGAGCCCTGGCGCTCATTGACGTCCGAGAAGAAGATCGAGGGTTCCGAGCTCATCGGAACCTCACATCGCCGTCCTCGAACCGCTCGATCATCCAGTTGGCGAACGGGAAGAGGAGCAGGGTCGGGACGACCTGGCCGATCAGGGACAGGATGCTCGGCGGGTTACGGGCGATCAGGGACACGGCCACATAGGCCATCAGAAAGGCCACGGTGCAGCAGGCGGCATACCAGGCGAACAGGACGGCCGTATCCTGACCGATCAGGAAGCTGCGCGAGGCCAGCACCACCGCATAGATGGCCAGCAGGACCAGGCCCCAGAGGCCGAGCGGACCATAGGTCAGGATATCCAGAAGCAGGCCGAGCACGGCCAGCACCAGCGGTGCGGTGATCGAAGGGCGGATCAGGGGCCAGGCAAAGGCCAGCACCATGGGGATGACCGGCTCCGGCAGGTTCAGGCCGAACAACTCGACCGGTGTGGCGAGCAGGATGGTGACCGCAAGGGTGACGCCGGCCGGTATGAAAATCCACTGCACCGGTCCGACCACACGGACCGCGACCGGGCGTCTCATTCGGTCCCTCCGGGCGGAGACGCGGTGGCAGCAGCGGGCGCAGGGGTTACGGGCGAAGGGGCGACGGGTGCCGGAGGCCGCGGGCGGGCGGCCTCGGCGGCCGTGGCTGCGGCGGTGTCGGCCCGCCTCTGCTCGGCCTGCACACGCGCCGCATCACGACGGGCGGCAGAGTCGGTGATGGCAGAGGCCTGTTCGGGGGTCGCCTCGGGCAGGGTGCCGAGCGCCGCCAGCGGCGGTGCGTTCAGTTGTTCCGGGCCGATCAACTGGCCGAAATCCTCGAACAGCATGACCCGGACATAGTCGATGGCCCCCCGGTCGCTGAACAGCTTGACCCGCCAGCTGCCGTCGATGCCGCGGGCGGCGACGCCGATCGGGACGCCGCGCGGGAAGCCACCGCCGTCGCCGGACGACAGGATACGGTCGCCGACCTGGACCGAGGCCGTGCCGCGCATGAACTCCAGCCGGGGATTCGACGAGCCATCCCCCTTGAGGATCGCCCGGGCATCGGTGCGGTCGACCAGCACCGGTATCTGGCTGGCCACATCGGTGACCCGCAGCATACGGCTGACGCCCGGCGAGACGCCGACGATACGACCGACCAGCCCGTGTTCATTGATGACGGGGTTGCCGACCTTGACCCCTTGCGCCGAGCCCGCGTCGATCAGCCGGGCCCTGGAGAAGGGGCCGCGGGTGTCGAGAATGGAGCGTGCCGTCTGCATGGCCACGGGCGGCTCGGGCCGGATGCCCAGCATGGTCTCGTAGCGGGCGTTGACGTTCTTGAGCGCAATGGCCTGGTCGCGCCAGGGCTGGAGCTCGGCCAGTTCGCGCCTCAGCCGGCGGTTCTCGGAGACGGCGAAGAAATAGCCGCCGACATGGTCGCTGGCATGGCCGAACCAGCGCACCGGGGCGGCGAAAATGCCTCCGACCGGACCCGCCACGGCTTCCACTCCGGACCGTACGGGTTGGTAAGGCGAGGTCTGGGCGCGGGCGTCACTGATCAGCAGCAGAACGCAGCCGATGGCCGCGACAACGACGGTCACGGCCGCGGTCCAGACCAGCGGCACCTTGATGTTCTCGAACGGTCCGTCGCGAAACGCCACGGCGCGCCTTCCTCAGAAAAAGGGAATCAGCGGGACGCCCCCGGCCGATCTGGGCAGCCTATCGCAAAATTCGTGCCGGTTGGGAACCGGCTTGGACGCAACGATAGAGGGGATTTGCAGCCTTTGTTCGGCCGGACCCCTAGAGGGCCGAGTCGAGCACGCCCTTCATCCAGCGCGGATGCTCCAGCACCCGGCCGCAACCGATGGCCACGCAGGACAGCGGATCGTCGGCGACCGAGACGGGCAGGCCCGTGTGGTCGCGGATTTCGGCATCCAGGCCGCGCAGCAGGGCACCACCGCCGGTGAGCATGATGCCCTTGTCGGCGATGTCGGCGGCCAGTTCGGGCGGGGTGGCTTCCAGCGCGACCTTCACGGCCTCGACGATCTGGGAGACGGGTTCCGCAAGGGCTTCCGCCGCCTGACGCTCGGAAATGCGGACCTCGCGGGGCACGCCCTGCATCAGGTCGCGGCCCTTGACGTCGATCGACAGGCCCTCGCCGTCGGCCGGGATGCGGGCGGTGCCGATGTCCTTCTTGATGCGTTCGGCGGTGGTCTCGCCGATCAGAAGGTTATGGTTGCGGCGCATGTAGGAGATGATCGCCTCGTCCATCTTGTCGCCGCCGACGCGGACCGAGCGCGAATAGACGATGCCCGAGAGCGACAGCACGGCCACCTCGGTGGTGCCGCCGCCGATGTCGACGACCATGGAGCCGGTGGGCTCGTGGATCGGCAGGCCGGCGCCGATCGCGGCGGCCATGGGCTCGTCGATCAGGCCGACGCGGCGGGCCGAGGCGTTGAGGCAGGAATCGTTGATCGCGCGGCGTTCGACGGCGGTGGCACCGGACGGCACGCAGACGATGACCTTGGGGTTCACGAAGCCCTTGCGGTTGTGAACCTTGCGGATGAAATGCTTGATCATCTCCTCGGCGACTTCGAAGTCGGCGATGACCCCGTCGCGCATGGGACGGATGGCTTCCATGTGGCCGGGGGTGCGGCCCAGCATCTGCTTGGCCTCGATGCCGACGGCGTGCACGATCTTGCGGCCGCCGACGTTGCGCAGGGCAACCACGGACGGCTCGTTCAGCACGATGCCCTTGCCCTTCATATAAATCAGGGTGTTGGCGGTGCCGAGGTCGATGGCGATGTCGTTGGAGATCGCGCCAAAAATGCTGGAGAACATGGGTCCGGGATACCGTTCGTTCGGGCCTTGGAGGGGCGGGCGTCAGTCTCGATCCGCTTCGGCGACGCCCCGGCGTCGCGCATCCCCACGCGCCGCCTCCTGATCGTTATCGCCTGACCGACCTTGGCGCTCGTTTGCCCTTGTGCGAGGGCGATTACAAGCCCCGTCGCCCGGCGAGATGCATTCAGAAGGTGCCAAGCTGCGCCTTTGGGGCGGTCTCACCAGAACGTGACGCCGAACCGCTTCGGGCGCAGCTGTCAGTCGGCGCCGGAGGCCCGCTCCCGCCGTTTGACCAGTTCGCGAACCCCCAGCATCAGCCCCAGCCAGACGACGGCGACGCCCGCCAGGATCAGCGAGGTCCAGACACCGTCCCCGCTGACCGCCGAGACCACCGCCCCGCCGAAGAAGGCGACCAGGGCGGTCTTGGGCAGGACGCCGAGGGCGCAGCCGGACAGGAACCGCCAGAACGAGGCCCGCGCCGCGCCGAAGGCCATGTTGACGACGATGAAGGGGGCCGAGGGCACATTGCGGATCATGAAGCTGGCGTAGAAGGCGTTCTTGCCGACAAAGCCCTTGAGCCGGCCCATGGTCTGCCCGCTGAACCGGTCGACCAGCCGCGCCGTAGGCCCCCGCCCCAGCCAGTAGGTCACCCCTGCCGAGGCCACGGTCGCGGCCCAGCTGTAGACGAAGCCCAGCGACGGCCCGAAGGCGACGACACAGGCGGCGATCAGGATGAACTGCGGCGCCCCGATGAAGGCGGCGACGATGAACAGGACAATCGTGGCGGCGAAGGCCCAGGGACTGCCGCGATAGCCCTGCAGCCAGGCCTCGAGGTTCTCCTCGGCCGCCAGTCCCAGCTGGCTCTTGCCGAGCGCCAGCAGGCCCAGCGTCGCGCCGAGCAACAGCGCGGTCGCCAGCACGGCCCGCCAGCGGCGGGCTTCCATGTTGAGGATGAAGTCGAGGAGGCGGCGCATCCGGCCCGAATTAGCACCGCTGTTCGCCCCGGGCGAGCGCGCACGGTTTGATCAGGCTTTCGCATCTGCGTAATGAAGTCATCCGCCCGGGAGTCGCCATGTCCAGCCTGCAGTCCTCCGCCCTCGCCCGCGTCAAACCCTCGGCCACCCTCGCCGTGACCGCCCGGGCGCGGGAGCTCAAGCGCGAGGGGCGTGATGTGATCGGCCTGGGGGCCGGGGAGCCGGACTTCGACACGCCGGAGAACATCAAGGAAGCGGCCATCGCGGCCATCCGGCGCGGCGAGACCAAATACACCGACGTTGACGGCCTGCCCGAGCTGAAGGCGGCCGTGGCGGCGAAATTCGCCCGCGAGAACGGCCTGACCTATGGGGTGAACCAGATCCATGTCGCGCCGGGTGGCAAGACGGTGATCTACAACGCCCTGCTGGCCACCCTGTCGCCGGGCGACGAGGTGATCGTGCCGGCCCCCTACTGGGTCTCCTACCCTGACATGGTGCTGCTGGCCGGCGGCGAGCCGGTGCGGGTGGTCGGGCATGAGGCCGACGGCTTCAAGCTGAAGCCCGAGGTGCTGGAGGCGGCGATCACGCCGCGGACCCGATGGCTGATCCTGAACTCGCCGTCGAACCCCAGCGGCGCGGCCTATACGGGCGACGAACTTGAGGCCCTGGCCGTCGTCCTGCGCCGCCATCCGCAGGTGTGGATCCTGACGGACGACATGTATGAGCACCTGATCTACGGCGACTTTGACTACAGGACGATCGCCCAGGTGGCCCCGGACCTCTACGACCGGACCCTGACGGTCAACGGCGTGTCCAAGGCCTATGCCATGACCGGCTGGCGTATCGGCTATGCGGGTGGGCCGAAGCCGCTGATCGATCTGATGCGCAAGGTGGCGGGGCAGACGACCTCCAACCCCTCGTCGATCAGCCAGTGGGCGGCGGTCGAGGCGCTGAACGGGCCGCAGGACTTCATCGCCGAGCGGGCGAAGCATTTCGAGGCACGGCGCGATCTGGTCGTGTCGATGCTGAACCAGGCGACGGGCATACGCTGCGCCGTGCCGGAAGGCGCCTTCTATGTCTATCCGTCGATCGAGGGTCTGATCGGCAAGACGACCGCAAGCGGGGTGACGATCGACAGCGATGACACCTTCGCCACCGAGCTTCTGGATGCCGAGGGCGTGGCGGTGGTGCAGGGCTCGGCCTTCGGCCTGAGCCCCTATTTCCGCATCAGCTATGCGACGTCGGAGGCCGTGCTGGAGGAGGGCTGCCGCCGGATCCAGCGGTTCTGCGCGGGGTTGCGCTAAAATCACTTTTTGATTTCTATTTCAACTTCGAATACCGTTGCGGCCTCGTGGCGGAGGCCTATCATGACCCAGCAACTGGAACCGACGGCCCTGAACGCGGCCTTCGCCGAACGTCTATTGTGGGCATGCGATAACGCGGGCGTGCCTTCTCTCCACCATGGCCGCTTGCGCTGGGTCCGTGATCAAATGGAGCGTCGCTTCAACGAGCAAGTGACTGACGAAGGCGTTCGCAAATGGTTCTCTGGTAAAGTGTTTCCCCGCCCCGGAAAGTTGATTATGCTCGCTGCCATTCTCGGCGTCGACGCAGGCTGGCTCTCAAATGGTCCCAGCGCCGCCTTCGTCGAGGAGAAAGTCGCTCCCTTTCGACATTCCAAACCACCCGTAGAAGGCGACCGGGGGCGGTTCATACTGGATCGCATTCGGGAAGAGCTGGGCGGGACGGTCACCGTCATGCCAGGCGTCGATCTGACGGAACCCACTGGAGAAATCTGGGACGCAGAGCGTGACTGAACGCCCAATCCTGCTCGACACCTGCGCGGCGCTCTGGCTCGCGGCGGGGGAGATGAAGAGCCCCGCGTTGGACGAAGTCCGATCGACCCTCTCCGCCGGGACATCCGTCCTCGTGTCTCCGATCACCGCGTGGGAAGTCGGCGTGCTGGTTTCCAAGCGACGGATCGCCCTCGCCATGCCGGTGCTGACCTGGTTCGAAGCTTTGGTGGGGGCTGGCATTGATCGCGCCGAGCTGTCGCCCGCAGTCCTCGTCGCCGCGACCGAGCTCAACGCGCCGGGGCTCCGTGACCCGGCCGACCGGATCATCGCCGCGACCGCGCGCGCCTTCCACTACAGGCTTATGACCCGTGACCGGCCGTTGTTGGAGTTCGCAGCCGCAGGGCATGCTTCCGCGATCGCGTGCTAATGATCAGGCCGCCCGGCTGACCGCGAAATCGGCCAGTTGATCCAGCGCCTCGCGCCAGTCGCTGGCCGGAAGCACCCGCAGGGCCGCCTTGGCCAGGTCGGCGTATTCGCCGGCCGTGTCGAGGGTGGCGTTGAGGGCCCCCGTGCCGACGACCAGTTCGCGCGCCCGGCGGAAATCGTCCTCGGTGCGCTGTCCCTTGTTGATGGTACGATCCCAGAAGGCGTCCTCGCGGCCGCGGGTGCGGGCGGCGGCCAGCAACAGGGGCAGGGTCACCTTGCCCTCCCGGAAGTCATCGCCGGTGTTCTTGCCCAGCGCAGCGGCGTTGCCGCCGTAGTCCAGCGCATCATCGGCCAGCTGGAAGGCAAGACCGAGGTTCAGGCCATAGGCGCGCAGGGCCTCGACCGAGACTTCATCGGCACCCGCACCCACAGCACCAGCCTCGGCGGCGGCCGCGAACAGTTCGGCCGTCTTGGCCGAGATGATTTGCAGATAGGTGTCCTGATCCAGATTCAGGTCGTGGGCGCGCGTCAGCTGCAGCACCTCGCCCTCGGATATGACGCTGGAGGCCCGGGCAAGGATCCCCAGCGCCCGCATCTGGCCGGTCTCGACCATCAATTCGAAGGCGCGAGCGAACAGGAAGTCGCCGACGAGCACACTGGACGGTGCCCCCCAGATCAGATGGGCGGCGACCTTGCCGCGCCGCAAGTCTGACACATCGACCACATCGTCGTGCAGGAGGGTAGCCGTGTGGATGAACTCAACCGCTGCCGCCAGCTTGAACGGGGCGGAAATGTCGCCGCTCGCGCCCGAGGCGCGGGCGGCGGCGATGGTCAGCAGGGGCCGCAACCTTTTGCCGCCGGCAGAGATCAGATGCTCGGCCAGCCGCGGGATGACCGGCACCCGGGACTGCATCCGGTCGAGGATCAGGGCATCAACGGTTGCCATATCGAGCGTCGCCAGCCGCACGAGCGGCTCGACACTCCCCTTCGGGCGGGGCTCGGCAACGGTCACAGCGGCCAACGGGAAACTCATCGAAACGACGGCGCGAGGGAGAATCGCGCCCGAAAACACAGCCACCGCCTTGCCGGACGGCGATGCCGCGCACAATGGTGATCGCTCCATGAAGGGTCAAGCCGCGTGACCGTCGCACCGTTCCCGCAATTCGAAGCCGCCACCGTCGAGAACGCCCTGCTGGACGGGCGGATCCGGCTGCGTCAACCGGCGAAAGGCTATCGCGCGGGTATGGATGCGGCCCTGCTGGCGGCGGCTGTGGCGGCCACACCGGGCGAGCGGGTGATCGAGGCCGGCTGCGGGGCCGGGGCGGTGCTGATGCAGATTTCGGCGCGGTGTCCCGGCGTCGCCCTGACCGGACTGGAGCGCGATCCGGCCATGACGGCGCTGGCGCGGGAGAATGCAGCGCTGAACGGGGCGGACGCGCGGATCGTGGAGGGCGACGTCGCGGCGGGGTTCCGGGCGCTGGACCTGCCGCTGTTCGACCGGGCGGTCAGCAATCCGCCCTTCTTCGACGACCCGGGGGCCCTGCGTGCTCCGGCGGAGGGCAAGCGCGGAGCCTGGATGGCGGACGACGGGCTGAAGGCCTGGACGACCTTCCTGCTGAAGTCCGTGCGCGAGGGCGGGCAGATCGTGGTCATCCACCGGGCGGACCGGCTCGCTGACCTGCTGGCCCTGCTGGCCGAGACGGCGGGCTCGTTCGCGGTACGGGGCATTCATCCCCATGCCGATGAGCCGGCGAAACGGGTGCTGGTGCAGGCGATCAAGACCGGCAAGGCGCCGCTGCGCCTGTTGCCGCCGCTGGTTCTGCACGACCGGTCGGGCGCGAAGCACACGGCGGAGGCGGAGGCGGTGCTGCGGGGCGAGGCGGGGTTGGGGTGGTGAGGGGGTGGTTGGTGGTTGGTGGTTGGTGATTGGTGATTGGTGATTGGTGATACCGGCCTCGTCATCGGCGGAAGGGCGGCGCGGACCGTGATCCTGCCCAAGCTGCGGCCAGCCACCAATCACCAACCACCTGTCGGCCACCGTCTTTCCCGGTCCCGCCCGACCGTCTATGCCACCCCCATGTCCCTGCGCCCCCTCTTTGTCACCCAGGTCTATGAGGCCTCGCTGGCCGGCTCGCCCGGTTTCGACGCCTTCAACGCCGGCTTGCTCGACGCCTGCCGCATGCTGGCGCTGGAGGATCAGGCCGGCCGCGCCTGGTGCCGCGAGCATGGCTATCGCGGCTATACCTCCTATGGCTCGCTCAATGACCTGCCGACCCGGATGCCGGAGTTCGCAGAGCTGAAACGGCATCTGGACCGCCATGCCGTCGCATACGCCAAGGCGCTGAATTTTGACCTCGCGCGCAAGCCGAGGCTGGACAATCTGTGGGTCAATGTCCTGAAGCCCGGCGGCGGCCATACGGGCCACATCCACCCCCACGCCTTCCTCAGCGGCACCGTCTATGTCGAGGTGCCCGACGGTGCCTCGGCCCTCAAGCTGGAAGACCCGCGCCTGCCCATGATGATGGCCCGCCCCGGTGTCCACGCAGACGCCCCCGAGGCCGAGCGCCCGTTCGTCTATCTGGCTCCGGCGGCCGGGACGGTACTGATGTGGGAAAGCTGGCTGCGCCATGAGGTGCCGCCCAATGCGGCGAAGAGCGAGCGGGTTTCGATCAGCTTCAACTACGCCTGAGCCGCCATCAAACCGCCCTCCCCTCCGCCTAGACATTTGCCCAACGGCGGCGCGGCGGCTACATCCCGCGCCAACCTCCCTCCATCCCCGAACGACAGGGCGCGACGCACCTCATGGCGCAGCAATATATTTTCCAGATGCAGGGTCTGACCAAGACCTTTCCCGGCGGCAAGAAGATCTTCGAAAACATCTGGTTGAGCTTCTACAACGACGCCAAGATCGGTGTCGTCGGGGTCAACGGCTCGGGCAAGTCCACCCTGCTGAAGATCATGGCCGGGCTGGACAGCGAGTTCAACGGCGAGGCCCGCGCGGCCGACGGCATCAAGCGCGGCTATCTGGAGCAGGAGCCCCAGCTCGACGACAGCCTGAACGTCCGCGAGAACGTCGAGGCCTGGTGCGAGGAGAAGCAGTGGGTCACCCGCTTCAATGCCATCGCCATGGAAATGGCCGAGGAATACACCGATGAGCTGATGGCCGAGATGACGGCCCTGCAGGAAAAGATCGACGCCGGCGACGTCTGGGACATCGACAGCCGCATCGAAATGGCCATGGACGCCCTGCGCTGCCCGCCCGACGACTGGGAAACCACCAACCTGTCCGGCGGTGAGAAGCGCCGCGTGGCGCTGGCGCGGCTGCTGCTGAGCAAGCCCGACATGCTGCTGCTCGACGAACCGACCAACCACCTGGACGCCGAGTCGGTGGCCTGGCTGCAGCACCACCTCGAGGCCTTCCCGGGCTGCGTCATCCTGGTGACCCACGACCGCTATTTCCTCGATCTGGTGACCAAATGGACGCTGGAGCTGGACCGCGGCAAGGGCCATCCGCACGAGGGCAACTACTCCTCCTGGCTGGAGGCCAAGACCAAGCGCGTCGTGCAGGAGCAGTCGGAATCCGAAGCCCGCCAGCGCGCCCTCACCCGCGAACTGGAATGGGTCCGCTCGGGCGCCAAGGCCCGTCAGGCCAAGTCCAAGGCCCGTCTGGCCGCCTATGAGCGGATGGTCGACGAGCAGGAGTCCATGCGCGGTGCCCAGACCCACGCCGTCATCCAGATCCCGCCCGGCCCGCGCCTCGGCAATGTCGTGCTGGAGGTCGAGAACCTGAACAAGTCCTACGGCGACAAACTGCTGTTCAAGGACCTGTCGTTCAAACTGCCGCCCAACGGCATCGTCGGCATCATCGGCCCGAACGGCGCCGGCAAATCGACCCTGTTCCGGCTGATCACGGGGCAGGAACAGCCAGATGGCGGCAGCATCCGTGTCGGCGAGACGGTCAAGCTGGCCTATGTCGACCAGAGCCGCGACGACCTGAAGCCGGAAGAGACCATCTGGCAGGCCATCTCGGGCGGCACCGATGTGATGATGGTCGGCAAGCGCGAGATCAACACCCGCGCCTATGTCGGCAGCTTCAACTTCAAGGGCGGCGACCAGCAGAAGAAGGTCGGGCAGCTGTCCGGCGGTGAGCGCAACCGCGTCCACCTGGCCAAAACCCTGGCCACGGGCGGCAATCTGCTGCTGCTCGACGAACCGACCAACGACCTGGACATCGAGACGCTGCAGAACCTCGAGGAGGCGCTGGAAGGCTTCGCCGGCTGCGCCGTGGTGATTTCCCACGACCGCTGGTTCCTCGACCGTCTGGCGACGCACATCCTGGCCTTCGAGGGCGACAGCCACGTCGAATGGTTTGAAGGGAATTTCGAAGCCTATGAGGAAGACAAGAAGCGTCGCCTGGGCGTCGAGAGCCTGATCCCGCACCGGATCAAATTCCAGAAGTTCGGGCGCTGATCCAGGGTTCTGCAAAACGGCCTTCCGGGACTCTCGGAAGGCCGTTTTTCATTGAGCCCGACTGGACTAGGGTGCGCGCATGACCGACCGCCCCGCCCTCCTCATCATGCAGCGCCACCTGGCACCCCTGACGGCCTTTCTGGAGAGCCAATACACCGTCTACCGCTTCTGGGAGGGCCCGCCGGCGGAGGTGCAGGGGCAGATCCGGGCGCTGGTGGTGGCGGGGGAGTTTCCGCTGGACAAGGCCCTGATCGAAAGCCTGCCGGCCCTGTCGCTGATCGCCTGTTTCACCTCGGGTTATGACGGGATCGACGTCGACTGGTGCCGGTCGCGGGGGCTTCCCGTGACCCATGCGCCCGGGGTCAATCATGAGGATGTGGCGGACCATGCGATCGGGCTGATCCTGGCGGCGCGGCGTCAGATTGCGGTGGGGGAGCGGTCGTTGAGGGCCGGTGGCTGGACGGCGGACTCCAAACTGATCACCCCCTCGCTGAAGGGCCAGAGGCTGGGCATCGTCGGCCTGGGGGCGATCGGCGAGGCCGTGGCCCGGCGCGCCGAGGCGATGCGGATGGCGGTGCGCTGGTGGGGTCCGCGGGAGAAGGAAAGCCTCTGGCCGCGTTCGGATTCACTGCTGGAACTGGCGCGGGACAGCGACATCCTGGTGGTCGCCTGCAAGGCCGATGAGAGCAATCGCGGCCTGATCTCGCGCGCTGTGATCGAGGCGCTGGGGTCGCAGGGGCTGCTGGTCAATGTGGCGCGCGGGCAGCTGGTCGATGAGACAGCCCTGGTCGCGGCGCTGAAGGACGGGCGGCTGGGTCAGGCGGCGCTGGACGTGTTCGAGGATGAGCCGACCGATCCGGCGCGCTGGGCCGATGTGCCGAACACCGTCCTGACACCCCATACGGGCGGGGCGACGACGGAGGCGGTGCAGGGCATGCTGATGCTGCTGATCCAGAACCTGCGCGCGGCCTTCGCCGGCGAGCCTTTGGTGACGCCGGTGACCTGAGGGCCTTCGGCGGCTCAGCCGCCGTTGGGCATGTCCGGGAAGGGATTGGAATCGGCCGGCGGGATGTTGACCGATGCGGGCGGTGCCGGGGCCGCAGGGCGGGGCAGCTCCGCGTCGCTGAGGCGGCCGTCGCCGTTGGTATCCATCCGGTTGAACATCCGCTGCGCCCCGGCCGTCATCTCCTCGAGGCTGATACGGGAGTCGCGGCTGGAGTCCGACTGGGCGATCATGGCCCGCAGACGGGATCCGCCCATGGAGGCGACCATCGGATTGGCCAGGATCGCCATTTCATTACCGGTGATACTGGCGTCCTGATTGGCGTCCAGCCGGGTGAACAACCGTCCCGCCCAGGGGGCGACGTCGTCGGCGGCACGCGGCGGGCTGAACATTTCCGCACCCCCGCCGCCGCCGCCCATGCCACCGGCTCCGGGTCCACCGGCTGGCCGGCCGGCCCCGGGAGGCGCACCGGGGGGGCCACCGCCGGGTCGGCCGGCACCAGCCCCGGCCCCGCTCATACGCTCGAACATCTGCTGCGCCGCTGAGGTCCACTCCGCCGAGGAGACGCGGGCATCGCCGTTGGCATCCGCCGCAAGGATCATGGTCCGGAAGCGTGACCCGCCCATGGCGGCCGCGTTCGGACTGTCGAGAACGGCGAGTTCGTCCTCGGTGATGGCACCGTCCTGGTTTGCATCAAACCGGCCGAACAGACGCTCCGCCCAGGGCTGAACCTCTTCGGTGCTGCGCGGAAAGCCGCCCATGCCGCCGCCCATGCCGCCACCGGGTGCACCGCCGGGTGGTGGTGTCTGGGCGGCCGCGGCTCCGGCGAGCGCCGAGAACAGAATGAAGGGGGCGAGGAGGTTGATCGGACGAAGGGTCATGGCTGGCCTCACGACAACTGTTTGTCGTTGAACGGAGATTGGCCCCGGATCCGGCGTATGGCCAGCAATTTTCCTTGCCAAAACATATAAGGATATCTTTATATAACGACATGTCGTTGAACGCTGATCAGACCGTAGAGGCCCTGCGCGCCGCAGGCGAGCCGACCCGCTTGCGGGTGCTATCACTTCTGGCGGGTGAGGAACTGTCGGTGATGGAGCTGTCGCGCATCCTCGACCAGAGCCAGCCGCGGGTGTCCCGGCATCTGAAACTGATGGCCGACGCCGGCCTGATCGAACGCTTTCCGGACGGGGCGCGGGTCTTCTATCGCCTGTCCTCGGACCTGCCGGCCCGACGGCTGATCGATACGGTGCTGGACCTGCTGGACGTGTCCGCCGGTGCGGCCGACGATCAACGGCTGGAAGCCGTGCGTCGCGAGCGGGAGGCCGCCGCTGGAGCCTATTTCGAGCGGATCGCCCCCCAGTGGGACCGCATTCGCTCCCTGTATGTCAGCGAGAGCGCCGTCGAGGCCGCCATAATCCGGGCAGCGGGTGACGGGCCCTTTGAGCGGATCGTCGACCTGGGCACCGGTTCGGGGCGGATGCTGACCTTGCTGGGTCGGAACGCAAAGATGTCGGTCGGGCTGGATCTCAGCCAGAACATGCTCAACATCGCCCGTGCCAATGTGATGAAGGCCGGGCTGGACAAGGTCGAACTGCGCCACGGCGACATCTTCGCCACCCGCCTGCCGGAACAGAGCGCCGATCTGGTGATGGTGCATCAGGTGCTCCACTACCTTGTCGATCCGGCCGCTGCCGTGGCCGAGGCGGCGCGGCTGGTCATGCCCGGCGGGCGGCTTCTGATCGTCGATTTCGCCCCGCACCAGCTGGAATACCTCCGCGACGACCATCAGCACCGCCGGCTGGGCTTCTCCGATGACGAGATCCGCCGCTGGCTGACCGGGGCCGGGCTGACCTCCAGCGCGTCGATCGCCCTGCCCCCTGACACCGATGGTTTGACGGTCTCCATCTGGACCGCCGCGCGGCCGGCTGTCGCGGCCGGGAAGGTCGCATGAGCATCGCGCCCCGCAGCCTGGCCGAGGCCCGGGCCCTGTTGCTGTCACCGCTGGGCCCCGTAGCCCGCGCCGGCCAGGACCTGTCGCGTCCCCGCGTCTCGTTCGAATTCTTCCCGCCCAAATCCGACGAAGCTGAAGCCAGTCTCTGGAAAGCCGTGACCCGGCTGGCGCCGCTGGCCCCCGAGTTCGTCTCCGTGACCTATGGCGCGGGCGGCTCGACCCGGGAGCGGACGCACCGCACGGTGCAACGTATCCTCGCAGAAACCACCCTGACCCCGGCCGCCCATCTGACCTGTGTCGAGGCCAGCCGGGAGGAGGTCGATGCAGTCATCGAAGGTTATCGCGAGGCGGGGGTGCGCCACATCGTGGCCCTGCGCGGCGATCCACCGGGCGGCAACGGCATCGGCGGTGCCTATGTTCCGTGTCCGGACGGTTACGCCAATGCGACCGAGCTGACTGCGGCGATCACGGCGAAAGGCGGCTTTGACGTCATCGTCGGCTGCTATCCCGAAGGCCATCCGGAGAGTCCGTCGATCGCCCATGACCTCGACGTCCTGAAGGCCAAGGTCGACGCGGGCGCGACCCGGGCGATCAGCCAGTTCTTCTTCGACATCGACGCCTTCCTGCGCTTTCGCGACCGGGTGCGTGCGGCCGGGATCACCATTCCCCTGTCGCCCGGGATCATGCCCGTGACCAATTTCAACGGTCTGAAGCGGATGTCGGCCGCGTGCGGCGCAGCCGTGCCGGACTGGCTGGCGGCGCATTTCGAGGGCCTCGACGACGATCCCGAGACGCGCAAGCTGATCGCCGCCTCGGTGGCCGCCGAGACCTGTGCCCGGCTGCAGGAAGAGGGGTTTGCGGACTTCCACTTCTACACATTGAACCGAGCGGATCTGGTCTATGCGATCTGCCGGGTGCTGGGTGTGCGTGAAGGACAGTCCTCCCCCATCGGGGGAGGTGTCGGCAAGGCCGACGGAGGGGGCAGCCCCCTCCACCACCCTTCGGGTGGTCCCCCTCCCCCGGCGGGGGAGGAGTACGCGTGATCCGCGCCGACCGTATTGCGGCCCTTCACGCCGCCGCGAAGGCGCGTATCCTCGTGCTCGACGGCGCCTGGGGTGTGATGATCCAGCGCAGCGACCTGTCCGAAGAGGATTTCCGGGGCGATCGCTTCGCGGACCATGTCGGTCAGATGAAGGGCAACAACGACATCCTGTGCCTGACCCGGCCAGACATCATCGCCGGCCTGCATGACCAGTATTTCGCGGCAGGCGCCGATATCAGCGAGACCAATACCTTCAGCGCCACCGTCATAGCCCAGGACGACTACCACCTCGACGAACAGTCGGTGTGGGACATCAATCTGGAAGGCGCGAAACTGGCCCGCGCCGCCGCTGACCGCTGGACCGAAAAGGAGCCGCACAAGCCCCGCTTCGCCGCCGGCTCGATCGGGCCGCTGAACAAGATGCTGTCGATGTCGTCGGACGTGAACGATCCCGGCGCGCGACTGGTGACCTTCGACCAGGTCTATGAGGCCTATCGCCATCAGGTGAAGGCGCTGAACGAGGGCGGGGTCGACCTCTATCTGATCGAGACCATCACCGACACGCTGAACTGCAAGGCCTGTATCAAGGCCATCAAGGATCTCGAGGACGAGGGCATGGAAGCCCTGCCGATCTGGATTTCGGGGACGATCACCGACCGTTCGGGCCGCACCCTGTCGGGCCAGACGGCGGAGGCCTTCTGGAACAGCGTGCGTCACGCCAAACCGTTTGCCGTCGGCTTCAACTGCGCCCTCGGCGCCGATCTGATGCGGCCGTTCATCGCCGAGCTGAGCCGGGTGGCCGACACCCTGGTCGCCGCCTATCCCAACGCCGGCCTGCCCAACGCCATGGGCCAGTACGATGAGCAGCCGCACGAGACGGCGCATTTCCTCGAGGAATGGGCGGCGTCAGGGCTGGTCAATATCGTCGGCGGCTGCTGCGGCACGACGCCGGAGCATATCCGGCACACGGCGGAGGCGGTTTCGAAACTGCCGACGCGGGAGATACCGGAGCGGCCGGTGGCGATGCGGTTGAGCGGGCTGGAACCGTTTGAGTTGGTGGCGTGATGCCATCGACCTTCCGCTCATCCCCGCGAAAGCGGGGACCCAGTTCTTTGGGCGATCGGTCACACCGAGTTCGCTCTGACATCAAGCCCAGACACCGTGCCTCACGAAAGCACTGGGTCCCCGCTTTCGCGGGGATGAGCGGAGTATTTCTGTGAGACCCACCTTCATCAACGTCGGTGAACGCACCAACGTCACCGGCTCGGCCAGATTCAAGAAGCTGGTGGTCGACGGCGACTATCCCGCCGCCCTGACCGTCGCCCGGCAACAGGTCGAGGCCGGCGCGGCCATCATCGACATCAATATGGACGAGGGCCTGCTGGATTCGCAGCAGGCCATGGTCACCTTCCTCAACCTGATCGCGGCCGAGCCCGACATCGCCCGGGTGCCGTTGATGATCGACAGCTCCAAATGGGAGGTGATCGAGGCGGGCCTGAAATGCGTCCAGGGCAAGCCGATCGTCAATTCGATCTCGATGAAGGCGGGCGAGGCCGAGTTCCGCGAACAGGCGGTCAAATGCCTGCGCTACGGCGCCGCCGTGGTGGTCATGGCCTTTGACGAGGTGGGCCAGGCCGACACCGCCGCCCGCAAGATCGAGATCTGCACCCGGGCCTATCGCATCCTGGTGGATGAGGTCGGCTTCCCGCCCGAGGACATCATCTTCGACCCCAACATCTTCGCCGTGGCGACGGGGATCGAGGAACACGACAACTATGCCGTCGACTTCATCGAGGCGACGCGGGCGATCAAGGCGACCCTGCCCTATGCGCGGGTGTCGGGCGGGGTTTCGAACGTCAGCTTCAGCTTCCGCGGCAATGAGCCGGTGCGGCGGGCGATCCACAGCGTCTTCCTGTACCACGCCATCCAGGCGGGGATGGACATGGGCATCGTCAATGCGGGCGACCTGCCCGTCTATGACACCCTCGATCCGGTCCTGCGCGAGGCCGTCGAGGATGTGATCCTGAACCGGCCGCAGCGGACGAACGTCAGCAACACCGAACGGCTGGTCGACATCGCCCCCAACTACAAGGGCGACAAGGGGGTGGCCCGGGTCGTCGATCTGGCATGGCGGGATGCCCCGGTGGGCAAGCGGATCGAGCATGCGCTGGTCAACGGCATCACCGAATTCATCGACGCCGATACCGAGGAGGCCCGCCTGTCGTTCGACCGGCCGCTGCACGTCATCGAGGGTCCGCTGATGGACGGGATGAATGTGGTCGGCGACCTGTTCGGCTCAGGGAAGATGTTCCTGCCGCAGGTGGTGAAGTCCGCCCGCGTGATGAAACAGGCGGTGGCCCACCTCGAGCCTTTCATGGAGGCCGAAAAGGCCGGAAAACCGCGCGAACAGGCCGGCCGCATCCTGATGGCCACGGTCAAGGGCGACGTCCACGACATCGGCAAGAACATCGTCGGCGTCGTGCTGCAGTGTAACAACTATGAGGTCATCGACCTGGGCGTCATGGTCCCGGCGGACCGGATTCTGGACGCCGCCGTCGAGCACAGGGTCGACATCATCGGCCTGTCAGGCCTGATCACCCCCTCGCTGGACGAGATGGTGTTCGTAGCGCGGGAGATGGAGCGGCGCGGCTTCGACATTCCCCTGCTGATCGGCGGGGCGACGACCAGCCGGACCCATACGGCGGTCAAGATCGAGCCCGGCTATCGCAGCGGTTCGACCACCTATGTCGTCGATGCCTCCAGAGCTGTGGGCGTGGTCGCCGGTCTGCTGTCGAAGACCGAGCGGGCGAAGAACGAGGCCGAAACGCGCGATGAATACATCCGCATCCGAGAGCAGTACGCCCGTGGTCAGGAGGTCAAGGCCCGGGCGTCCCTGCCCGCCGCGCGGCAGAACCGCTTCCGGGCCGAGCCGGGGACGCCCCTGCCCTGCAAGCCGTCCTTCCTCGGCGTGCGCGCCTTCGACAGCTGGGACCTCGGCGATCTGGCCGACCACATCGACTGGACGCCCTTCTTCGCCAGCTGGGAGCTGATCGGCCGCTATCCGCTGATCCTGGAGGACGAGATCGTCGGCGAGGCCGCACAGGATCTGTTCAAGGACGCGCAGGCGATGCTGAAGCGGATCGTCGAGGAGAAATGGTTCACGGCGAAGGGGGTCGTCGGCTTCTGGCCCGCCAATGCCGAGGGCGACGACATCGTGGTCTGGGCCGACGAAACCCGCACCGCCGGGATCGCCCGCTTCCACACCCTGCGCCAGCAGATCAGGAAGTCGAACGGCAAGCCCAATCTGGCCCTGTCGGACTTCGTCGCGGAGACGGGGCAGGACTATATCGGGGCCTTCGCCGTCACCGCCGGCCACGGCGAGCTGGAGATCGCCAGACGGTTCAAGGACGCCGGGGACGACTATTCCGCCATCATGGCCACGGCCCTGGCCGACCGTCTGGCCGAGGCCTTTGCGGAGGCGCTGCACAGGCGGGTCCGGACGGAACTGTGGGGGCATGCGGCGGACGAGGCGACGACGGTCGAGGATCTGATCGCCGAGCGGTATCAGGGCATCCGTCCGGCACCGGGCTATCCGGCCCAGCCGGATCATACGGAAAAGGCGACTCTTTTCCGACTGCTGGAGGCCGAAGGCAACGCCGGCATGGCCCTGACGGAGAGTTTCGCCATGACGCCGCCTGCGTCGGTGTCAGGCCTGTATTTCGGCCATCCGCAGAGCCACTATTTCGGCGTCGGCAAGATCGATCCGGATCAGGTCGAGGACTATGCCCGGCGCAAGGGCTGGGATGTGGCGACGGCCGAGCGCTGGCTGGCCCCGATCCTCAACTATGATCCGGCGGTCCCGGCCAGAAGCGACGCGGCGTAACTTTCCTCGCCGTCATCCTCGGGCTTGACCCGAGGATCAGACCGTCCGGTGCGCGGTGGTGGAAGGTGCGGTCACGATCGTTGGGCCGTCCCCGCGACACAGCACGGCCCGACGTCTGATCCTCGGGTCAAGCCCGAGGATGACGGGCGTAGAGGTTCCTATTCCAGCCCCACGTCCGCCGGGGTGGCCGGCGGGGTGGTGATGTTCTGGCGGATACGACGGGCGGCATGTTCGCAACGGCCCGGCAGGCCGAAGAACAGGCCGAAGGCCTGGCTGCGGACGACCTCATCCTGATCCACAAGGGGCGTCCATCTGGCGGTGGCCTCGGCGGCGGCGGCGGCTGCTGCGGCACGGCTGGCCGGTGTCTGGCGCGGCTCGGCGGCACTGAGGGCCGCACGGAAATCCGCCGCCTCCAGCCTGCCCAGACGGATGATGTCCAGATCCAGCGGATCGCGGTTGGTCAGGGTTTCCCCGAGCGCGACGTGGCCGTTCACCAGCGCCTCGCACCAGGCCACCAGCGGATAGTCACTCTCCGGCGCGCCCCGCGGCATCGGATTGGCATAGGCCACGGCCTCGCGGAAGCGTTGGGATTCAACGATTTCGTCGCGGGGGGCCGTCGAAATCACGCCGGCGTCCTGGGGCGACGGGGTCTGGTTGGCGATGACGAGGGCGGAGACGAGGCTGAGGAACATGAAGGGATCCGGGGTCGCGCAACAGGAAGGTCAGGCCGAAAGGCTTGGACAGGGCCGATGGTTTTTCTGCGGCAGCCTGTCCGGCAACAAAAAGGGCGGCGGACCCGAAGATCCGCCGCCCCAGATGGTCTCTGGTATCAGGCCTTAGAAGTTGGCGGTGACACCGAAGAAGAAGTAACGGCCCAGCGAGTCATAGACCTGCGGGTAGGTGTTACCGTTGCCGGTCGTGCCCACGCTGTAGGACAGTTGCGGGTTGTCATCGAGCACGTTGTTGACACCGGCGCGGAGGGTGACGGTATCCATCACCTGCCAGGTTGCCGCCAGGTCGAGGTAGTTTTCCGCATCGAAGTAACGATCGAGGCGGGTACCACCGTTGTTCAGCGTACCGGTGGTGGCGTTCAGGACGGCGAGTTCAACTTCGCCGTAGTGACGCCAGGTCGCCGACAGGTCCATGTCCCACGGGGTGAGCCAGGTGGCACGGGCGCGGTGACGGTACTCGGGGTTCGGCGTGCCGCACTGGTTCGCGAAGAAGCCGGCGCAGTCATAGACCGAAGACGCCGTGCCCAGGCCCGTGTCCGTGATGAGCTCGTTCAGCAGGGTGCCCACGAAGGACAGCTGCACCGAACCCAGGTTGGCAACGCCCAGGTCTTCCCAGTCGAAGGCATAGTTGGCGTTGAAGTCGAGGCCCGTGGTCGCGAGACCACCGATGTTGTTGGCCAGGTCCTGAACAACACCGGTGCCGACCCAGAGCTGGCCACCCGCGTTACGGGTGATCCGGCCGCAGGCCGCAGCGTCGTTCTGGCCATAGCAGAGGTTCAGGGTGTTCAACGCGCCGACCGACGAGACCAGGCCGTCGACCTGGATATCGAAATAGTCGACCGAGAGGTTGAAGCCCGGAACGAAGCTGGGCGTCCAGACCACACCATAGGTGTAGGTGTCGGCTTCTTCGGGGTTCAGGTCCGGGTTACCGCCGCCCAGCAGGTTGTACTGGCCCGCCGGGCTGTCGAGGGCACCGCTGGTCGACTGACCGGAAGTGACCTGGTGACGGGCCGTACCGATGCAGTTGGCAGCAACGGCACCGGTGGTGGCGTCGCAGGGGTCGCGATCGGCGTCGAACAGACCGAAGCCCTGGGCTGCGAACAGTTCGATGACGTTCGGGGCCCGCACAGCGCGCGAGTAGCTGGCGCGGAAGCGGATGTCCTCGATCGGGGCATAGTCAGCGCCGACCTTGTAGGTGTCGGTGCCGAGGTTTTCGTACTCCGAACGACGGTAGGCGGCGTCGATCGAGGCCGAATAGGCCCAGGCCTGACCATCGGCCAGCGGGATCTGGATTTCACCGAAGACTTCGGAGACGTCCGCATCACCCGTCACACCGATCGTCGGGCCACCCTGACCGGCACCGTCGCCGGTGGCGAAGGCGTTGTCGGTCGTGGAGCCGAGGTAGTCGCGACGATATTCGGCACCGAACGCCACCTGAATGGTGTTCGACGAGGTCGGCAGGGACCAGCCCGTGTCACCCGTGACAGCAGCGGTCACGACCTGTTGGGTCGTTTCACCGGTCTGGATCAGCGGGATCTGCACATAGTCCAGCGCGGCCTGCGTCACGCCACCCGAGATGAAGATGTCGTAGGGAACGCAGGACGGGTCCGTGCCGTTCACAACCGAACGGCAGGTCGGGACGCCGCCGACGCTGACGACGTCAAGGGCGCGGCCGAGGCGGGTGGTCGAGAAGTCGTTCAGATAGACGCGCGACATGTTCACGCGCGAGAACTGGGCGGCCACGTCATAGTTCCAGCCCGGGGTGAGCTCACCACGGATGCCGACGACACCGCGGTAGGATTCATAGCCGAGCGTGTCCTGACGACCGCCGCCTTCGACGTTCCGGCGACCGATGTACAGGGTCCGGCGGTTGCCGGCCGTGACGTCAGCAGCCGAACAGCCAATTGCAGTGCGCTGTGAGGCGCTGAGCAGCGGGTTGTCGCAGTTGATGTCGGGGGTGCTGAAGAAGTTGCCCGACGGGGCGATCTGGGCGACCGACTTGTAGTCCGAGAACATCAGCTGGGCGAAGACTTCCGCCTTGTCGCTGACCTCATAGCGACCGAAGGCGCCCATGGTGTAGCGCTCGTCAGGACGCTGATAGTAGTTCAGCGGGCCGAAGTTGTAGTTGCCGGTATCGGAGTTGAACGGAACGAAGGTCCGGCCGGTGCCCAGGGTGAAGTTGAAGGTTCCGAAGTCCGTGAAACGGCCCGGGAACGAGGTGCCCGAACCACCGCAGGAGTATGTCGTGGGCCGGGCAGCAGCCGGAGCACCGAGGGCGCAGGTCGAATAGTCGCGCTCGCCCTGCAGGATCGGGTTGTTGTTACGATAGCCGGCATAGGCCATCAGGTTGCCGCGGCCGTCGGGCGCCGAGACGCCAAGGGTCACGTTCAGCGAGCGGCTTTCACCGTCGGAGACATTGTCGTCCGGCAGGGTGAACTGGGCTGCGTTGGTCAGGCCACGACGCTCGATTTCAGCGCGCAGGTTGCCGACGCCGTCATAGTCGTTGTTGTGCTGGTAGAAGCCGTATTGGGCGTCGACCTGCAGGCCTTCGAAGTCCTTCTTCATGATGAAGTTGACGACGCCGGCGACAGCGTCCGAACCGTAGACGGCGGAGGCGCCGCCGGTCAGGACTTCAACGCGCTCGACCAGTTGTTCCGGAATCTGGTTCAGGTCGGCCGCGTCGTCGTTCGGCGAGCCGTAGCCCATACGACGACCGTCGATCAGCACCAGGGTGCGCGACGAGCCGAGGTTGCGCAGCGACACCGTGGCCGTGCCCGACGCGCCGTTGGCGACGGTCGAGTTCTGGGAGGCGAAGGCTTGCGGCAGTTGCGAGATCAGGTCCTCGACCCGGGTCACGCCCGCTACGTCGATGTCCTCACCCGTGACCTGGGTCACCGGGCTGGTCGTGACCAGGTTGGCCTGCGGGATGCGCGAACCGGTGACGACGACGTCGTCGAGGTCCTGCGCCGGTGCGTCCTGGGCCATGGCGGGAGCCGCGAAGGCGAGAGCGGCGAAGCCGCCGATCATGGTCGTCGTCAGCAGCCTGTTGCGCGTTTTTTGGGTTCTCAAGGTCGTCTCCTGATGTTCGACGCGGTCTGTAGAAAGACGCGTCGCGGACTTAGAAATGGAATATTCCCTTCCCCCCGCGGACGGAATCCGACCGCAGTTGCGGAATGGTATGCTCCGCCAGCCGTTAATCGCCAGCCAAATTACCTGAGTGTAATGCTGTCGCAGCGGGACTGTCGTATTTAAGCCACGATACGGACGCCCGGGCGGTTGCCGGCACGGGAGGTTGACCGTCGGGGCGTCTTGTCCGACTGAAGTCCCTCAAGCCAAGGCAGTTTTTATCGAGGTTGAACCGATGTCATTGATTTCCGGCCTGGCTGCGCTGGCAGCCGCTTCGACCCTTTCGGCCCAAGCGACACCGCCGCAGGAGCGCCCGGAAACCCTGGCGCGGCTGATGGCCTGCCGCGGAATTGCCGAGAACACTGCGCGGCTGGCCTGTTTCGATACCGCAGCCGGGGCGCTGGATTCGGCCGAACGCCAGGGCGACCTGGTGGTTATCGACCGCGCCGGAGTCGCCGAGACCCGCCGTCAGCTGTTCGGGTTTGAAATGCCGTCCCTGCCCCGGCTGTTCGGCCCGGAGGGTGCCGTCGAACTCGAATCCATCGACTCTACCCTTCAGAGCGCCTCGTCCGTCGGGGAAGGCCGCTGGGTCTTCCGCCTCGCGGACGGCAGCGAATGGCGGCAGATAGACTCGGAACGCGTCCGCTTCCGCAACAGCCCCGGACAGCCCGTCCGCGTCCGCAAGGGCGCGCTCAGCAGCTTCCTGCTGACGGTCGACGGCAGCCGGGCAGTCCGGGTGCGGCGGCAGTAGTAATGACCCTTCACACCCTCTCGCCGACCGTGTCGGTCTCGCCCCAGCTTTCCCCGGACGCCATGCCGGCGCTGGCCGCGGCCGGATTCGGCCGGATCATCAGCAATCGCCCGGACGGCGAGGAGCCCGGCCAGCCCCCGGCTGCGGTCATGGAAGCGGCTGCCCGGGATGCCGGCCTGGCCTTTGCCTGGATACCGGTATCCGGCCTGCCCGGGCCCGATCAGGTCGCGGCGGTGGCGGCCTTGCTGGCCGACGACGTGCCGACGGTGATGTTCTGCCGGTCCGGCATGCGTTCGGCTTCGGCCTGGGCGATGTCCGAGCGCCTCAAGGGGGTGGCTGCAGACGAATTGCGCGCCGCGGCCGCCGACGCGGGCTACGACCTCACACGGGTTCCGCTCTAGCGACCCGGAAGCCGGATTGGGCTAGCGCAGGACTGCCACGCGCGCCGCGTAGGGAACCGGTTCCGGCGTGCAGGACGCCACAGCGAGGTGCATCGCCATGAGACACAGGAAGGTGGCCGCGATGGTCTGGAGCCGATTTGAGACAGCCAGGGCGATGGAAACAGCCACTTCGGGCACTCCGCAGAAGGTTTGCAGGGTCCGGACGCAAGGGACGGGCCGCACCCGATGATCCCGTTCGTGCCCATGCCGGCCTTCGAATACGGGCGGACGGACGCCGTCTCACCGCTGATCCGCCGGGTGATCGCCAACAATCCCGGACCCTTCACCTTCACGGGCACGGGGACCTATATCGTGGGTCGTGCCGGGGTCGGGGCGGGTGTGGCGGTGATCGACCCGGGTCCGCTGGATGAGGCCCATCTGGCGGCCCTGCTCCGCGCGGTCGAAGGCCAGACGGTCAGTCATGTGCTGGTGACCCACACCCACCGGGACCACGCCCCTCTCGCCCGCCCTTTCGCCGCCGCCGTCGGTGCGCCCATCCTGGCCGCTCCCCCCGCGCGGACCGTCCATGTCGCGGCGTCGCTGGACGAGGAGGATGACGAGACCTTTCACCCCGACATCGTTCTGACCGGCGGCGAACGTCTGGCGGGCGACGGCTGGACGATCGAGGCCATGGCCACGCCCGGCCACGCGTCCAATCACCTGGCCTTTGTCCTGCTGGAAGAGAACGCCCTGTTCAGCGGCGACCACGTGATGGGCTGGTCCACGACCATCGTGGCCCCGCCGGACGGCGACATGGTCGCCTATATGGCCAGCCTCGACGCAGTGATGGCCCGCGACTTCGCGACCCTCTGGCCGACGCACGGTGCCCCGATCACCGAACCCGGGCCGTTTCTGGCCGCCTACCGGGCGCACCGTCTGGGCCGCGAGGCGCAGGTCCTGGCCCGGCTGGCAGCGGGGGACCGGCGGATCACCGACATGGTTCCGGTCCTCTATGCGGCAGTAGATTCACGGCTGTGGCCGGCGGCCAGCCTGTCGGTCTGGGCTCATCTGATCGCGCTGGAACGGGCCGGGATCGCACAGGCGACGCCGGAGCCGACCCTGGATGCCGACTGGGCCCTGACCTGAGCCTCAACCGGCGGCGCGCAGGGTTTCACTGATGGCGGTGGCCATGCGGCAGGCCTCGCCGCCGTGGGGCCGGTGGTCGCGGGCGGCCACGCGGATGTCGGTGCGTCCGGGGCGGATGCGGATCACGGCGTCGTGGTCGAAGCCGAACCAGAAGCCTTCCCGGCTGCCGTCGGCCCGGGCCACCCCTGCACCGCGCAGGGTGAAGCCGGCCTGTTCGAGCGCGTAGATGGCCGCTGTGGGCGCGATCTGGCGCATGACCGGCAGGGCACCGGGACAGGCCTCGGCACCCACGACGGGTCCGGGTCCCTGCCCGCCACGCTCGTCGCCGAGATCGCCGAATCCCGGAACCTCGGTCAGGTCGGTGCTGACATTCTCGACCGGACCGGCCGAAAGGCGGCCCTTCTGCCAGATGAAGCCGCCGAGGGTCGCGCCGGCGATCAGCCCGGCCGCAGTCGCCAAAAGTCCCAGCTTGCGGAAATTGCCGAACGCCAGAACGAGGCCGGCGAGGGCTGCGGCCGCGCCGACGAAGGAGAGGAACCAGCCGACCTGCAGCGTCAGCAGGTCATAGCCGATCCCGACCGGCCAGGCCCCGAGCCGCGTCCCGAGGGCTGCGACCAGCACCAGAACCGGCGCGGCGACGGACAGCGCCGCCAGCGCCTGGACCCGACCGGCTCCGGGCGTGCGGCGAGACATCCGCTCAGGCCGCCGCCGTCGGCAGGCGGTAGTCCTTCAGCCGTTCGCGCAGCAGCTTCTTGTCGATCTTGCCCGTGGCACCCAGAGGGATGTCATCCACGAACACCACATCGTCGGGCATCCACCATTTGGCGATCTTGCCCTGCAGGAAGTCGAGATGCTCCTGCTTGTTCTGGGCCTCGCCGGGCTTCAGCTTGACGATCAGGACGGGCCGTTCATCCCATTTCGGATGGGCGGCACCAATGACGGCGGCCAGTTCGACGCGGGGATGGCCGACGGCGATATTCTCGATCTCGATCGAGCTGATCCACTCACCACCGGACTTGATCACATCCTTGGCGCGGTCGGTGATCTGCATGAAGCCATGCTCGTCGATGGTCGAGACGTCCCCGGTGTCGAAGAAGCCCTCGTGGTCGAGGATGTCGCCGCCCTCGCCCTTGAAATAGGCCCCCGAGATGGTGGGGCCCTTGATCATCAGCCGGCCATAGGTGGTGCCGTCGTGGGGCATTTCCTGCCCGGCATAGTTCTTCAGCTTCAGCTCGACGCCGAGCGGCGGCATGCCCTGTTTGACCCGCCATTTCATGCTCTCGTCGTAAGGCAGGGCGGCCAGTTCGGGCGGCAGGATCGAGATGGTGCCGATCGGCGAGGTCTCGGTCATGCCCCACCCCTGGATCACCTCGACATCGAACTCGTCGTGGAAGGCCCGGATAAGGCTTTCGGGGACGGCCGAGCCGCCGATCATGACGCGCTTGACCGTCGGAATGGTCAGGTTGTTCTCGCGCAGATGGGTCAGCAGCATCTGCCAGACGGTCGGAACGGCGGCGGAGAAGGTCACACCCTCGGACACGATCAGCTCATAGATGGCGGCCCCGTCCATGCGCGCGCCCGGCATGACCAGCTTGGCACCCGACGCCGGGCCGGCGAAGGCGATCCCCCAGGCATTGGCGTGGAACATCGGCACCACCGGCAGGATCACCTCCTTCGGCGACGGCCCGAGCACGGTCGACTGCATACCCAGCAGGGTATGGATGAAGTTCGACCGGTGCGAATACAGCACCCCCTTGGGGTTGCCGGTCGTGCCGGAGGTGTAGCAGAGACCGCAGGCCGTCTGTTCGTCGAAATCGCCCCAGACCCCGTCTTCCGACGCCGACCCCAGCAGGGCCTCATAGCATTCAGCGCCCGGCAGTTTGGTCGCCGGCATGCTCAGTTCGTCGGTCATGACCACCACCCGCTTTACCGTGGGGCAGTGCGGCAGGATGGCCTCCAGCAGCGGGATGAAGGTCTGGTCGACGAAGATGATTTTGTCTTCGGCGTGGTTGATGATGTAGATCAACTGCTCCGGGAACAGGCGCGGGTTCAGGGTGTGGCAGACGGCACCCATGCCCATGATGCCGTACCAGACCTCCATATGGCGGCTGGTATTCCAGGCCAGGGTGGCGACGCGGTCGCCGACCTTGATGTCCCAGCCCTTCAGAACACCGGTGACCCGTTTGGCCCGGGCGAAAATCTCGGCATAGGTGGTGCGAACGATCGGTCCCTCGACGGACCGGGTCACGACCTCCCGATGGCCATGCCAGTTCTTCGCGTGGTCGAGGATCTTGTCGACCGTCAACGGCCAGTCCTGCATCAGTCCAAGCATTGCTATCCCTCAGGCCTGCACCTGCTTTTCGAGGCGCTTGGACATCACGGTATCGGCGAGATGGACGATAAGCAACGTGACGTGAGGTCACCCCCGGATCCGGGGGGCTTGGCGAAACCCGGCCCGCAGCCCTAGAAGCGGTGGATGCCCATCCTCATCGCGATCACCGGCGGCTCGGGCTCCGGCAAGAGCACGCTCGCCGAAGCGCTCGTCTCGGCCCTCCCCGCCGGAACGGCGGTCCTGCTACGCGAGGATTCCTACTATCGCGATGCGGCCAGCCTGCCTGACTTTGATCCTGCGACATTCGACTTCGACGATGTGACCGCGCGCGACCACCCGCTGATGATCCGCGACCTGACCGAGCTGAAGGCCGGGCGGGACATTGTGGCCCCGCTCTATTCCTTCATCCACCACGGACGGGAGCCGGGCGGGGAAGCGGTGCGGGCCGCCGGGGTGGTGATCGTCGAAGGCACCCATGTGCTGTGCACCCCCGGGCTGGTCGCCCTGTTCGACATCCGGGTGTTTGTGGACACGCCGGCCGACATCCGCTTCATCCGCCGCCTGCTGCGCGACCAGACCGAGCGCGGGCGCACCCCGGAGTCCGTGATTGCCCAGTACCTGGCGACCGTGCGCCCGGGCCATGAGCGGCTGACCGAGCCGTCGCGGGTGAACGCCGACTTCATCATCGCCGATGCGACGGCTGCCGTGCGACTGGAGGACCCGCAGGCCGTGGTCCGGCTGGCCGCCCCGGTGCTGGCCCATCCCCTGCTCGCGCCGCTCATCAGGGCTTGAGGTCGCGGACAGGAGTCCGGCCGGCTCTTGACCCACGGCGGGCTTGCACCCCAACGTGTGGCGTCCTCGCGAGCAATCCATCTCATGCAAGCACCCGGCGTCGCACCCGCGCTTCCCCTCGACCCCAAACGCAAGGCGATCCTGCGACATGCCCGCAAGACCTTCGTCCGCGAGGGCTATGCGGCGACCCGGATCGAGCCGATCGCGCGCGAAGCCGGTGTGTCGACGGCGACCCTCTATGCCCTGTTCGAAGGCAAGGCCCAGCTGTTCGCGGCCGTCATCCGCGACGCGGCCGAGGACTTTGCGCTGCAGATGGCCCGGCTCGGAGCTATCGAGGGCGATGCCCGTCAGCAGCTGACCAGCTTCGCCGCAGCCTATGCCGAGTTCATGAGCGACCCCTTCGTCCGCTCTGTCTTCCGTCTCGTGATGGCCGAGCGCCCCCGCTTCCAGGCTGTCGCCATCCAGTTCTTTGAGGACGGCCGGAAGGCATTCGGCGCGACCCTGATCTCCATCCTGATCGCCCAGTCCAGGGCGGGGGCCCTTAAACCGATTGACCACCCATCATGGGCCGCAGGCAATCTGATGGGGATGATCGAGCACCCGGTCTTCTTCGTGCCCCTGGTCACCGGCGATGAGGTCAAGGTCCGGCGCACCATTGCCGAGATTGTCGAGGACGCCGTCGCCACCTTCCTCGCCCGCTACGGAGCCTGACGGCCCGGGGCCGGATCAGGGCCAGAGACGCGTTTTCGTCCAGTCCGCGTCCGCGCGGTCGAACCTGAGCCGGTCGTGCAGGCGGAACGGCCGGTCGCGCCAGAATTCCACGCTGTCAGGCACGACGCGCCAGCCGGTCCAGTGCTCCGGCCGGGGCACGTCCTGACCGTCGAACCGGGCGGACTCGCGCGCCACGGCGGCTTCCAGTGCCGCCCGGCTGTCGAGCGGCCGCGACTGGTCCGAGGCCCAGGCCCCGATCCGGCTCTCGCGGGCGCGGCTGGAGAAATAGGCGTCGGCCTCGGCGACGGTGACCGGCTCGACGGAGCCGCGCACCCGCACCTGACGCCTCAGCGACTTCCAGTGGAAAAGCAGGGCCACGCGGGGATGCCCCGCCAGTTCCAGCCCCTTGGCGCTCTCGCGGTTGGAATAGAAGGTGAAACCCCCGGTATCGACGTCCTTGAGCAGCACCATCCGGTTGTCGGGCGTGCCCGCCGCATCCACGGTCGACAGGGCCATGGCGTTGGGGTCGTTGGGCTCGGTCCGTGTCGCGTCGCCCAGCCACTCAACAAACAGGCCGATCGGCTCGGCCCGGTCAAAGATCGTCTCGTCGCCATTGGCGGCGAGGGCAGCGGCATAGTGCTCCGCATATTCCTCACGGGTCGGGCTGGGCGGGATCACGGATGCGGTCATGGATTGCAGATAGACCCTTGCGGCCCTGCTGGGGAGAGGCTTCGCAGTTAACCGGGCCTTGACCATCTCAGGAGTCTTAGTGCGCCGATGCGCGCACGATCGCACCCTGAAGTCGTCTCGACCCGCGAGGCCTATGCCCTGCTTGGCCTGACCGGCCCGGTGGAGGGCGAGGCGCTGACCGCCGCGTTCCGGATCGCCATCAAGGCGGCGCGGCCAGAGGCCGCAGGTGGAAGCGAGGCGCGGTTTCGCAAGACGATTGCGGCCTGGCGGCTGATCCAGCGGCAGGCCACACCCCTGGCGCTGGCGGCTCCCGCGACGCCGCCGCCGGCCGCGCCGGTGCTGGCCATCAGCCCGCTTGATGCCTTGAACGGCGGCGTGGCCGAGGTTCGGCTGGGCGGGCGGACCCTGCGCGTCCGGGTCCCGGCGGGTCTGCGCACGGCGGAGCATCTCCGGCTGAGGGCGGCGGGCGAGGATGGAGCGGATCTGTATCTGCCGGTTCTGGTGCGTGGCGCGCATGGGCTGAGCGCCATGGGTGACGACCTCTACATGACCTGGCCCGTGGCCCCTCGCCTGCTCGCAGACGGCGGACGGCTGGAGGTCGAGACCCATGCCGGACCGCGCTCGGCCTGGCTGGTGGCCGGGCATCAGCCGCTGCGGCTCCGGCTCAAGGGGCTGGGCCTGCCCGCCCGGGGATCGCGTCCGCAGGGGCATCTGTTCGTGACGCTGGAGCCGACCGAGGACGCGCCTTCGGCGGCGGAGGACCTGCTGATCCGCTTCACACGCGTCTGGACGCCGGACCGGCTGGCGGCTTAGGTCGTCCCATGTCCCACAACACCTTCGGCCATCTGTTTCGCGTGACCACCTGGGGCGAGAGCCACGGGCCGGCGATCGGCTGTGTCATCGATGGCTGCCCGCCGCTGATCCCCCTGACGGAGGCGGACCTGCAGCCGTGGCTGGACCGGCGCAAGCCGGGCGGCAGCCGCTTTGTCACCCAGCGGCAGGAGAGCGACACGGCGCGCATCCTGTCGGGCGTGTTCGACGACGGCCACGGCCCGGTCACCACCGGCGCACCGATCGCCATCCAGATCGAGAACGAGGACGCCCGGTCGAAGGACTATGGCGAGATCGCCCGTGCCTTCCGGCCCGGCCATGCGGACTACACCTACCAGGCCAAATACGGTGTGCGCGACCATCGCGGCGGCGGCCGCTCCTCGGCGCGCGAGACGGCGATGCGGGTGGCGGCGGGGGCCGTGGCGCGCAAGGTGCTGGGCGACGGCGTGCGCATCCGCGCCGGCGTGGTCCAGCTGGGCCCGCACCGGATCGCGCCCGAGGCGGTGGATTTCGACGCGGTCCATGACAACGCCCTGTTCGCGGCCTCGGCGACGGTCGTCCCGGCGTGGGAGACCTATCTGGACGCCGTTCGGAAGGCCGGGTCGTCTATCGGAGCGATCGTGGCGCTGGAGGTCACCGGCCTGCCCGCCGGCTGGGGCGCGCCGCTCTACGGCAAGCTGGACGCCGAACTGGCGGCGGCGATGATGTCGATCAATGCGGTCAAGGGCGTCGACATCGGCGCGGGCTTCGACGCGGCTGAGCTGACGGGTGAAGAGAACGCCGACGCCATGCGGCTGGGCGAGGACGGGCGGCCGGTCTTCCTGTCCAACCATGCGGGCGGGGTGCTGGGCGGCATATCGACGGGTCAGCCGCTGACGGCGCGGGTGGCCTTCAAGCCGACCTCCTCCATCCTGACGCCAGGCCAGTCCATCACGCGCGACGGGGCCGAGACCGAGGTGCGGACCAGGGGCCGTCACGACCCCTGCGTGGCGCTTCGTGGCGTGCCGGTGGTGGAGGCCATGGCGGCCTGTGTTCTGGCTGATGCGATGCTGCGGCACCGGGCGCAGGTGGGTTGAGCTTCAGCATCAAATCGTATATACAATGGACGTACTCTTCGATCCGGCCAAGGACACGATGAACATTGAGAAGCACGGGATATCCTTGTCTCGCGCCAATGATTTCGAGCTGATCGCCGTCTTCGATGATGACCGCCGGGACTACGGAGAACGTCGGCGTCGTGCCTATGGCCTGATCGACGGCAAGACCTACTATCTGGCCTATGCGGTCCGGGATGGCCGCATCCGGGCCATCAGCCTTCGCCGCGCCCATGCCAAGGAGTTCAGACGCCATGTCAGATGAAACTCGCCTCGACGACAACCCGGATTGGACCGAGGCCGATTTCGCGAGAGCCAAGGGGCCCGAAACGCTTTCGACCGAAGAGTTGGCCGCGTTTCCGCGCACCCGCGTTCGCAGCGTTCAGAAAGCCCCGACCAAACGCCCCATCTCGCTGCGCGTTGATGCTGATATTCTGGATTCCTTCCGCGCCACCGGTCCGGGCTGGCAGGTCAGGATGAACGACGCCTTGCGCAAGGCCATGCCGCGCAACTGATCTCTTTCCGCCACTGAGACTGTTGCCTATATAGCCGCCAGCGAGGTTCCTAACCCTCGGAGTCCCGGGAGCATCCCCATGATCGACGTTCGACCCTTCAACACCCTCGGCGGCGCCAACCACGGCTGGCTGAACGCAAAGCACCATTTCTCCTTCGCCAACTACTATGACCCCGCCCGCATGAGCTGGGGCCGGCTGCGCGTCTGGAACGACGACGAGATCGCCGCCCGGTCAGGCTTTCCGCCCCACCCCCACGCCGACATGGAGATCATCACCTATGTCCGCACCGGGGCCATCACCCATGAGGATTCCATGGGCAACAAGGGCCGCACCGGTGCCGGGGATGTCCAGGTCATGAGCGCGGGCACGGGGGTGCGGCACTCCGAGTTCAATCTCGAGGACGAGATGACGACGCTGTTCCAGATCTGGATCGAGGCCGACAAGCGCGGTGCGACGCCCAGCTGGGGTGCGAAGGCGTTTCCGAAGAGCGACCGGACCGGCAAATTTTCGGTGCTGGCCTCGGGCGATCCGACCGATGACGCCCTGACCATCAACGCCGACGCCAAGGTGCTGGGCGCGACGCTTAAGGCGGGCGAGAGCCTGACCTACAGCTTGGCTGCGGGCCGTCGGGCCTATCTGGTGCCGGCGGTGGGGGCGGTCGAGGTCAACGGTACGGCCCTGAACGCCCGCGACGGCGCAGCCATCAAGGATGAGGCCGGGATCACGATCACGGCGAAGGCCGATGCCGAACTGGTGATGGTGGATTCGCTCTGACCTTAACGATCGTCACCCTCGGGCTTGACCCGAGGGCCAGACTGTCCGGTGCGCGGTGGATGGGGTAACCCGAGGTCCCTTGGGCCGTCCCCAGCTGCCGGACCGCCGCCGCCTCTGGTCCTCGGGTCAAGCCCGAGGATGACGGTGTAGAGAGTTGCTCCAACGAAAAACCCCGCCCGGATCGCTCCGGGCGGGGTTCTTTTTGTCTGCTCAGATCAGTGCGTGGCGACCGCCGCGCCCGGGTCCTGGGCCGGCTGGGCGGCGGGCAGAGGGTCGGCGGCCTCATCCCATTCGACCGGGGTCAGTTCGCCGGTCAGGGCCCATTTCAGGGCCTCGTCCGCGGTCTTGATCGGGATGATCTCCAGCCCGCCCTTCACATTGTCGGGCACGTCGGCGAGGTCCTTCTCGTTCTCCTCGGGGATCAGCACCGTCTTGATGCCCGAGCGGAGGGCCGCCAGCAGCTTCTCCTTCAGGCCGCCGATGGCGGTGACCCGGCCGCGCAGGGTGATCTCGCCGGTCATGGCGATGTCCTTGCGGATCGGAATGCCCGTCAGGACCGAGACCATGGCGACCGTCATGGCCACCCCGGCGGAGGGGCCGTCCTTGGGCGTGGCGCCGTCGGGGACGTGGACGTGGATGTCAGTCTTCTCGAACATCGGCGGCTTGACGCCGATGCTGAGCGAGCGGGCCCGGACATAGGAGGCGGCGGCGGAGATGGACTCCTTCATCACCTCCTTGAGGTTGCCGGTCACGGTCATGCGGCCGCGGCCCGGCATCTTGATCGCCTCGATGGTCAGAATCTCGCCGCCGAATTCGGTCCAGGCCAGGCCGGTGACGATGCCGACCTGATCCTCCTCATCGGTCTCGCCGTAGCGGTATTTCCGGACACCCGCATATTTGGCCAGTTTTTCGGCATCGATGGCGATCGACAGCGTCTTTTCGCGCGCCATTTCCCGCACCGCCTTGCGTGCCAGGCCGCCCAGGGCGCGTTCCAGCGAACGCACACCGGCTTCGCGGGTGTAGTAGCGGATCAGGTCGCGGACCATCTCTTCCGGCACAACGAATTCCGCCGGCTTGAGGCCGTTCTCGGCCGTCACCTTGGGCAGGACGTGGCGCAGGGCGATCTGGACCTTCTCGTCCTCGGTGTAGCCGCTGACCCGGATGATCTCCATGCGATCCAGCAGGGGCTGGGGCATGTTCAGCGTATTGGCCGTGGTGACGAACATGACGTTCGACAGATCGTAATCGACCTCCAGATAGTGGTCGCCGAAGGCATTGTTCTGCGCCGGATCCAGCACCTCGAGCAGGGCCGAGGACGGATCACCGCGCCAGTCGGCCCCCAGTTTGTCGATCTCGTCCAGCAGGATGAAGGCATTGGTGGTCTTCACCTTCTTCATCGACTGTATGATCTTGCCCGGCATGGAGCCGATATAGGTCCGGCGGTGGCCGCGGATCTCGGCCTCATCGCGCACACCGCCCAGGGACATGCGGATGTATTCCCGGCCCGTGGCCTTGGCGATCGACTTGGCCAGCGAGGTCTTGCCGACGCCCGGAGGGCCGACGAGGCACAGGATCGGCCCCTTGAGCGTATTGGTGCGGGCCTGGACCGCCAGATATTCGATGATCCGTTCCTTGACCTTCTCGAGACCGTAGTGGTCCTCCTCGAGGATAGCCTCGGCCTTGTTGAGATCGATGGCCTTCGACTTGGCCTTGCCCCAGGGGATCGACAGCAGCCAGTCGAGGTAGTTGCGCACCACCGTCGATTCCGCCGACATCGGGCTCATGTTGCGCAGCTTCCTGACCTCGGCCTCGGCCTTGGTCCGGGCTTCCCTGGACAGGCGCGTCTTCCGGATGCGCTTCTCCAGCTCCATGATCTCGTCACGGCTGTCGTCGGTCTCGCCCAGCTCGCGCTGGATCGCCTTCATCTGCTCGTTCAGATAATATTCGCGCTGGGTCTTCTCCATCTGGCGCTTCACGCGCGAGCGGATCTTCTTCTCGACCTGGAGGACGGAGATTTCCCCCTCCATCAGGCCGTAGACCTTCTCCAGCCGTTCCGGGACGGCGATGGTTTCCAGCAGGCCCTGTTTGTCGCCGATCTTGACCGACAGATGGGCGGCCACGCTGTCGGCCAGCCTGGACGGATCGGTGATCTGGGGGATGGAGCTGAGGGCCTCGGGCGGGACCTTCTTGTTCAGCTTCACATAGTTTTCGAACTGCTCGATGACGGCGCGCAACAGGGCTTCAGACTGGTCGGGTTCGCCCGGTTCATCGGCGATCTCTACGGCCTCGGCCTCGAAATAGTCGGTGCGGTCGGTGAATCTGGCCAGACGCGCGCGGCTCTTGCCCTCGACCAGCACCTTGACGGTGCCGTCCGGCAGTTTGAGCAGCTGCAGAACCGTCGCCAGCACGCCGATCGGATAGATGGCGTCGGCCGCAGGGTCGTCATCGACGCTGTTCTTCTGGGTGGCCAGCAGGATCTGCTTTTCGCCCTTCATGATCTCATCAAGCGCCTTGACCGACTTTTCGCGGCCGACGAACAGCGGAACGACCATGTGCGGAAAGACGACAATGTCTCTCAGCGGCAGGACGGGCAGGGTTCGGGTCGAAATGGGGGTCTCGGACATGATGCAACTCTCACAGGGTCCTCGTTGATCTCGGACCCGCCGCGGCGGCGTGCGGAGCGCCTGCGCCCCACCGTTTCGACTCGGCCCGCCGTTCGGCGGCCTACGGATGAGTATGTGGTTCAGGAACGGCCCGGTTCAAGCGTGACGGACAGTGAACGCCTTCTTCCGTCCACAGGCGGCCAGCAAAGGCAGTCAAAAAGAAGGGCGGACCCGCCGCCGGACCCGCCCTCCCCGTCTGGTTATCTGTCCGGATCAGGCCGCGCTGTCCGGGGCCGACTTCTTGGACTTGGACTCGGAATAGATCAGCAGCGGCTGTGCCTTGCCCTCGATGACCTCGGCATTGACCACCACTTCCTCGACGCCTTCGAAGGTCGGCAGTTCGAACATCGTCTCCAGCAGGATGCCTTCCAGGATGGAACGCAGGCCGCGGGCACCGGTCTTGCGGGTGATGGCCTTCCTGGCGACGGCCGTCAGGGCGTCGTCGGTGAAGGTCAGATCGACATTCTCCATCTCGAACAGCCGCTTGTACTGTTTGACCAGGGCGTTCTTGGGCTCGGTCAGGATGGTGACCAGCGCCGGTTCGTCGAGGTCTTCCAGCGTCGCCAGCACCGGCAGACGGCCGATGAACTCGGGGATCAGGCCGAAGCGCATCAGATCGTCGGGCTCGACACCCTTGAGGATGTCGCCGGTGCGGCGCTCGTCGACTTCCTTGACCTTGGCGCCGAAGCCGATCGAGGCCCCGTCACCCCGCGCCATGATGACCTTCTCAAGGCCGGCGAAGGCGCCGCCGACGATGAACAGGATGTTGGCGGTGTCGACCTGCAGGAACTCCTGCTGCGGATGCTTGCGACCGCCCTGCGGCGGCACGGAGGCGACCGTGCCTTCCATGATCTTGAGCAGGGCCTGCTGCACGCCCTCGCCCGAGACGTCGCGGGTGATCGAGGGATTGTCCGACTTGCGCGAAATCTTGTCGATCTCGTCGATGTAGACGATGCCGCGCTGGGCCCGCTCGACGTTGTAGTCCGAGGCCTGGAGCAGTTTGAGGATGATGTTCTCGACGTCCTCACCGACATAACCGGCTTCGGTCAGGGTCGTGGCATCGGCCATGGTGAAGGGCACGTCGATGATACGGGCCAGGGTCTGGGCCAGAAGGGTCTTGCCCGAGCCGGTCGGCCCGATCAGCATGATGTTGGACTTGGCCAGTTCGACGTCGTTGTTCTTGGTCGCGTGGTTCAGCCGCTTGTAGTGGTTGTGGACCGCGACACTCAGCACCTTCTTGGCGTGGCTCTGGCCGATCACATAGTCGTCAAGAACCTCGCGGATCTCCTTGGGCGACGGCACGCCGTCCTTGGCCTTGGAGAAGGAAATCTTGTGCTCTTCACGGATTATATCCATGCACAGTTCGACGCACTCATCGCAGATGAACACGGTCGGCCCGGCTATGAGCTTGCGCACCTCGTGCTGGCTCTTCCCGCAGAATGAGCAGTAAAGCGTGCTCTTGGCGTCGGTGCCGGCGGCTTTGGTCATCGAGGTCTTCTCACTCCCGCGGTTCACCCCGATATGGGGCTGACGCGCATCCTTCGCGTTGATTCCCTGACAATGGGCGCAAAGGTCTTCAAAAATTGACAATCACCCATACCGGGGTCCGCCACAACCCCGACCAGGCGAGACGGAAGTCCGAAACGGAGCGGGCACGGTTGAGAGAGATCGCGGCGAATGTCTGACATGGGAAGCCCGGCCCTGATTCACCAGTCGCCGGGCAAGGAACAGGCCATCGTGGCCTTCGATTTCGACGGTACGCTGACGGTTCGCGACAGTTTCACCGGCTTCCTGCGCTGGCGGGCGGGCGGTTGCGGCTGGCTCAAGGGACTGGCGAGGCTGACGCCGGATGTCGCCGCCTATGTGGCGGACCGGGACCGCGGGCGCCTCAAGGCCGCCTCGGTGAGGGAATTCCTGAAGGGCGTGCCCCGGGACCGGCTGGAAGCCGACGCCGAGGCCTTCGCCGGCCAGGTCTGGCCGGGCTTCATGCGCCATGACGCCCTTGCCTGCTGGCATGACTGGGGCCGCCGCGGGGCCTTCCGGGTGATCGTCACCGCCAGTCCCGAGATCACCGTGGCACCGTTCGCCCGACGCCTTGGCGCGGAGGCCCTGCTGGGCACGCCGCTGGTCTTCGACAGCGGTGACCGGGTGACGGGCGCGTTCGCCGGCCCGAACTGCCGCGGCGAGGAAAAGGTGCGACGCCTGCGGGCGGCTTTCGGGGACGATATGCCGCTGGCAGCGGCCTATGGCGACACCACGGGCGACACCGAGATGCTGGCCATGGCCGACGAGGCCGGGTTCCGGCGGTTCAAGGGCTGACGGGCGTCAGCGGCCGTCGGCGTCCACGTCGAAGACCATGGGCTTGCCGCGCGAGGTGGGGTTCCAGCCGGCTTCGATCACCGCCGTCACGGCGTTGCGAATGTGATCGGGATTCACGAACTGTTTTTCCGTGTCCGGTCGTCCGTTGGGACGCAGGGGCGGCGGGAACTGGACAATGGCCTCGCGCTTGAAGCCGTCCAGGCGCAGGGTCACGGCGATCCCCTCCCATTTGCCGCCGCTCAGGGGCCGGGGCTGTCGCCGCAGCTCCCAATGGTAAATGTCGCCGTCGATCTCGACGGTCCCGGTATTGTCTCGCGTCTGCATGACATCCTGATAGCACAAAGAAAGTGTTCCGGGCCCAGCGGTTGCGCCGCCAAAGGCCGGTGCGTCAGGGACCCGGCCAGGTCTGCGAAGGCAAGACGACCGGTGCGCCGCACTCCGTGAACTCTTCGCCCGGGAAGAGCGACTGAATCAGCGACGGCATGATGCCCGCGGCCAGTTCGAGCGCCTGAAGACTGCTGGCCCCGTGCACATTCCGGACGCAGGCGGTGTCCGCTTCCAGCCGTATCTCACAGGTCCAGCAACTCATCGCGCTGTTCAGGACCGGCTTTGAAATGAAAGCCGAAAGGCGCGGCCCGCCTACTCGACCTGATTCATATGCGAACCCGATCCCCAGTCCTGCTGACATTGGGCCAAACATCCTCCGTATTGCACCATGTTCGCGCTATGGCAGATAGCCGCCATAGGTGTGAAGCCGTGCATTGAGCAGAAGGCGGCTTCGATTTCCATGATCTGGGTGCATCTGTTGTCGCAAAGCTCCTTCGGAGTGCGGCAAATTTTCTCCTGCGAGGCCCCCACGGGGGCAGCAAAACCGGAGCCTAAAGCGAGGGCCACCAAAAGCACTATCAGCTTAACGCGCATATCATCCTCCCCATCAGAGGAAGACAACCTACGCGATATCTAAATGCACGTCAAATTTGTGTCCGGCCATCCGGCCGGAAGGATCAGACGGTCTTGACCCCGTCGCCCTCGGCCTGTTCGCGGCGGTCATAGACGTGGTCGACGACGCCCCAGGCCTTGGCGTCCTCGGCGCTCATGAAATGGTCGCGATCGAGGGTCTTTTCAACCTCCTCATAGGTCCGGCCGGTGTGGTGGACATAGATCTCGTTGAGGCGGCGCTTGGTGTAGCGGATGTCGGCGGCGTGCAGTTCGATGTCCGAGGCCTGGCCGCGGAAGCCGCCCGAGGGCTGGTGCACCATGATGCGGGCGTTCGGCAGGGCCACGCGCTGGCCGGCGGCGCCGGCGGCGAGGATCAGCGAACCGGCCGAGGCGGCCATGCCCATGCAGACGGTCGACACCGGCGAGCGGATGTATTGCATGGTGTCGTAGATCGCGAGCGCAGAGGACACCTGTCCGCCGGGGCTGTTGATATACATGCTGATTTCCTTCTTCGGATTCTCCGATTCCAGGAACAGCAGCTGGGCGCAGATCAGCGAGGCCATGCCGTCCTCGAAGGGACCGGTCAGGAAGATGATCCGCTCGCGCAGCAGGCGCGAGAAGATGTCGAAGGCGCGCTCGCCCCGGCTGGACTGCTCCACCACCATGGGGACGAGGTTCATGTTCATCAGTTCGATGGGATCGCGCATGTGGGCCTTCTCGGGATGCATTCGGGTACGACTCACCGGTCGCTCCCCCTCTTGGACAGGATATCGCGTTGCCGAACCGTTGACGCAAGGCGCGAAGGCGTCAGGAAAGCCCGATCACTCCGCCGCGGCCCCGCCCGCCTCGCGCCGGTCGCGGGCCACGGCCTCGGCCACGGCGCGGACCTGGCTGTTGCGGTTGATGCGCAGCTGGTCGTGCTCGTACAGGGCCGTCAGATAGGAACGGTCCCAGTCCGTCAGCCCCGCCGGGGCCGAGGCCGGATCGGCGAACAGGTTCAGGATGGTCGGATAGGGGGCCGTGTCCGCCTCCGCATCGACCTGGGCCAGGGCCACCAGAGCCAGATAGTCGGCCAGCTGGACCAGACTGGCCCCGCCCAGCCGGTCGACATCGACGATGATGACCGACCGCACCAGGTCGTCGCGGATCTGGGTTCGTATCCGCGAGGCCGCGAAGACCTGGATTTCCGGAGCAGCCGGTTGGCCCGTGGCCGGATCGATATCACCCGGAAGCCGCACCGCTCGTCCGCCCGACTCGGAATCGATCGGCATGCTGATCTGCCACCAGCGCACCGGCTGATCACCCGTCCTGAAGTTCCGGAACGCCCGGGTCCCCGCGTCGGTCCCGTTGTGGCGCAGGTCGAAATTGCGCGGACGATCCTCGACCAGGGCCGAGGCCAGGCCGGCGCCGTCGACGGCGGCCACGATCAGGACATTGGGCCGGCAGCCGGGTTCGCCCGCCTCCACCTCCAGCTCACGCGCGACGTCAGAGATGCGGTCGATGACATACTGGCCGACATCGTTTCGAAGATTGACCGCTCCGACGCAGACCGGCCGGTTCCAGCGGGCCAGACCGCGGTTGTTCGCCGGTTGCGAGACGTCGGTAACGAAATTGCGCACCAAGGCCTCAAGCTGCCGACCCTCGACAACGACCTCATCGAGTTGGGTGGGACTCTGGGCAGCGGGGGTCTGGGCAGCAGGGGTCTGGGCAGCGGGGGTCTGAGGGACCGCCTGCGCCGGGACCGCGCCGGCCCAGAGTGCCAGGGTCAGGACCAGACCGGCGGACAAGGACGACATGGAAACCCCCGCTGACGACAGCCCTCTAACCTGAACCGGCCATGCTGGGGGGTCAATCCGGACGGCACAAGCCGGGGGCAGGCTTCAGGGCTGGTCCAGACCCCTCAGACCCGTCGTCGGCGTCGCCCGGAAAGCCTATTCCTCGACCGGGTCCGCGCGCACGGCGCGCATCATGAGATCGACGATCTCGCCACCGCGGGCAGACCCCAGACGGTTCTGCTCGATCCCGTAAAGGGCCGCCAGATAGTCCCTGTCCCAGCCGGTCAGACCGGTAATTTCCGGGTCGATGAAGACGTTCAGGATCGTCTCGAAGGACGCCACATCAGCCTTTGGATCGACCTGGGCCAGGGCGATCAGGGTGCAGTAGTCCGCCAGCTGCGTGAGGGAGATCGAGTCCACCTTGCCGATGTCAACGACGATGATGGCCTTGAACAGGTCGTCGCGAATGTCCGTCCGGATGCGCGAGGCACGGGATACGGCGATCTGCGGGGCATCCCGGCCCGGCAGGCGCGTGGCCAGTTCACCGCTTTCGGAATCGACCGGCGCGCTGACATGCCACCACCGCACCGGCGCATCGGAGGTCCGGAAATCCTCGAGGGCACTCAGGGTGCGCGTCATGCCGGAGCCGCCCGGCACAAAGGCCCGCCGACGCTCCTCGACGATACCGTCAGCAACCGCCTGGCCGTCGGCGGCGGCGATGATCAGGACATTGGCGGCGCAACCCGGCTCGCCGGCTTCCAGCCCCAGCTCACGCGCGACGTCGGACGCCCGGTCGACGATATACTGGGCGACCTCGGCGCGAAGATTGACCACACCGATACAGACCGGGCCGTTCCAGCGTGCCGGGCCGCGGTCGCCCGTCGCCGGCGCTGTGACCTCACCGACGAAATTCTGGACAACGGACCTGAGACGACGTCCCTCGACGACGACATCCCCCAGTTGCGCCACAGCGCCACCGGCCGGTTCCTGAACCTGACCGGGTGTCTGCGAGAGCAGGCCAGCCGCCAGCGCCAAGGCAAGAAATGACAGAATGGACCCCTCAAACAGCCGATGCTGGACCTAGATCGACATCGTGGCCGGACCGGGGCGCAGATCCCGCCTCCAAGACCCTGTCGGGGCAGGGTCGGACGCAGCCTCAGCGATCAAGATCTTCAGGTCCGGCCGAGCTGCCCCGATAGGCGCTGGCGATGGCGGAGGCGACGGCCTGGACCTGGGCACGCTGGTTGACGCGGTGGGTTTCCGACTGGGGGTCGTACAGGCCGTCCAGATAGGCCCGATCCCAGCCGGTCAGGCCCGCGGGCGCTGTGGCGGGGTCATCGAACAGGTTCAGTATGGTGTCGAAACGACCGGTATCCGCATCGGGATTGACCTGGGCCATGGCGACCATGGCGACATAGTCGCCGAGTTGCTGGAGGCTCGCGCCGTTCAGCTCATCCACATCGACGATAATGAACACCCGCTTGAGGACGTCCTCCGTCTGGTCGTTGAGGCGTGACGGAATCTGGACCCGGGTCTGCGGCGCATATTGCTGGGCAGACGTCCCGCCTGTCTCGGCCCCGGAGCCGCTGATGGAGCCGGGCAGGCGCACCACGGCCTCGCCGGTCTCGCTGTCCTCGGGCAGGCTGACATGCCACCAGCGGACCGGCCTGTCCTCGCGGATGAAGTCGCGCAGTTCCGCCCCGCCGCGATCCATGCCCGCCCCGCCGACGCGGAACAGCCGCGGACGCATGGCCACGAACTCCCGGGTGAAGCCCGGACCGTCACTGGTGGCGACGATCAGGACGCTGGGATGGCAGTCAGGCTCATGGGCACGCAGGCCGAGGCTGCGGGCGACGTCAGAAACCCGGTCGGCCAGATATTGGGCGGTCTCATTCTCCAGATTGGCGACGCCGACGCACAGGCCGTCCTTCCATCGGGCCAGGCCGCGGCGACGCGCGGGCGCGGCGACCTCGTCGACATAGGCTTCCGTGGTGTCTTCCAGCCGTCGGGCGTCGACCACCACGTCTTCAAGACGGACAGGCGCCTGCGCAACGGGCGGCGTCTGTGCGGCCGGCGCGGCCTGGGGCGACGCCAACAGGGCCGCGGCCAAAAGGGCGTACAACATGGGCGTGTTCCGGACTGACTTGGACACGGAGCGTATCAGCCTTCCGTCCGGCCGGAAACACACGCGACGGACATCCCGGAAACGAAATCCCCGCCGCGACGGGGTCGCGACGGGGCAATGTCGTCAGGCTGGAGGCCGACCCTAGAGGTCGTCGTCTTCCTTGAGCAGCTCTTCCTTGGTGATCGGCGTGTCGGTGACCTTGGCCGTATCGAAGATCAGGTCGCAGACCTTTTCCTCATAGATCGGAGCGCGCATCTGGGCGGCGGCATTGGGGTTCTGGCGATAGAAGTCCAGCACCTGACGCTCCTGGCCCGGATAGTTGCGGGCCTCGTTCATGATGGCGTTGTTCAGTTCCTGGTCGGTGATCTGGACGTTATTGGCCCGGCCGATCTCGGCCAGCACCAGACCCAGGCGCACGCGGCGCTCGGCGATCTTGTGATATTCGTCCTTGAGCGTCTTCTCGGACTTTTTGGCATCATCCTCCGGCAGGCGGCCGGCGTCCTTGTCGGCCTCGACCTGCTGCCAGATGCCGTCGAACTCGGCCTCGACCATCTTGGGCGGCAGGGGGAAGTCGTGCGCCTTGTCCAGGGCGTCCAGCAGGGCGCGCTTCAGCTTGAAGCGGGCCGCGCCGGTGTACTGCTGGTTCAGGTTGGTGCGCAGCAGCTCTTTCAGCTTGTCCAGCGACTCGATGCCGATGCGCTGGGCGAAGGCTTCGTCGATGACAGCGGGGGCCTCGGCCTTGATGGCCTTGACCTTGACGTCGAAGGTCACGGCCTTGCCGGCCAGATGGGCGGCCTGGTAGTCCGCCGGGAAGGTCACGTTCAGGACGGTCTCGTCCCCGACCTTGGCACCCTTGAGCTGCTCTTCAAAGCCAGGGATGAAGCGGTTGGAACCGATCACCAGCTGGGTGTCCTCGGCGGCACCGCCTTCGAAGGGTTCGCCGTCCAGCTTGCCGAGGAAGTCGATGGTGACCTCGTCACCTTCGGCGGCCTTCACGGTCTTGCCCTTCTTGTCCTCATAGGATTTGGCCTGACCGGCCAGTTCGGTGAGGGCCTCGTCCAGATCGGCGTCGGTCGCCTCATAGGTTGGGCGTTCCAGCTTCAGCGTCTTGATATCGGTCGGGGTGAAGTCGGGCATGACTTCCAGTGCCATTTCGTAGGCGAGGTCTTCCGTGCCGGCGATGACCTTTTCCATGTCCGAGGTCAGCTTCATCTCGGCGGGGGCGGCCGGACGCACCTTGGCGTCGTCGAGGGCCTTCTGGCTCGAGGTGTTCAGCGCATCGTTGACGATCTCGCCCATCAGGTCGCGGCCGAAGGTCTTCTTGACGTGCGACATCGGGACCTTGCCGGGACGAAAGCCCTTGAGCTTCATCTGCGGCGCGACTTCCTTGAGCTTGGCGTCCAGCTTCTGGTTCAGCTCGGCGACAGGAATGGTCACCGCGATCACGCGGCTGAGACCTTCGTTGGACTTTTCGACGACTTGCATGGTCGGGATTCTGACGCTCTGGGGCGGCACCCTTGGGGCGGGCGCAGCGCTGTGTGGGTAAAACAAAAAGGGCCGCCCCAAATCCGTTTCCGGGGAGGCGGCACCTTTGAAGCCCGCCCTTATGTCGAGGACCGCCCGAAAGGTCAACGTGAGACGCCGGCAACGGGACGGTTTCGGGAAGGACGCCGGCGCGCTATCTGGAACTCATGAGTCCCTCACCCTATCCCATCGGTGTCGCCGTCTTCCCGGTCACACCCCTGCAGCAGAACTGCACCCTCGTCTGGTGCCGCAAGACCCTGAAGGCCGCGATCATTGATCCGGGGGCGTCGGTGGACAGCCTGCTGGGGGCTGTCGCGAAGCAGGGCCTGACCCTCGACGCCATCTGGATCACCCATGGCCATCTCGATCATGCCGGCGGGGCGGCCGAAATGCAGGAGAAGACCGGGCTGGACATCATCGGTCCGCATCCTGACGACCAGTTCTGGATCGACGGCATCCCGACCCAGGGCAGGATGTACGGCCTGCCCGAGGCGCGCAGCTTTACTCCGAGCCGGTGGCTGGCAGACGGCGACGTTCTGACGCTGGGGGACACGACGTGGGAGGTCCGGCACTGTCCCGGTCACACGCCGGGCCACGTCATCTTCTTCAACCGCGAGGCCCGCTTCGCCCAGGTCGGGGACGTCCTGTTCCAGGGCTCGATCGGACGCACCGACTTCCCGCGCAGCGACCACGCCAGCCTGCTGCACGCCATCACGACCAAGCTGTGGCCGCTGGGCGACGACGTGACCTTCGTGCCCGGCCACGGACCGACCTCGACCTTCGGGGCCGAACGGCGCAGCAATCCCTTTGTTTCAGACACCGCCATGCGCGGGACGCCGATCGCCCGCCCGGCGTCAGGACCTTCCTGACCCGACGCCCGGACCGGTCATTGGTCCAGCCGGCGCGGTTGAAGAAATGCGGCATCCGGACCCGGAAGGCGGCGACGCAGGCGAGGTCCGACCCCGGGGCCCGCATGCGCGCGTTGCCTCCAACCCCCGCGATTCGCTGACGATTGCCGGGTCATCCACCCGGAACCGAAAGCGATGCCGAGGGTTCATCCCCGGAACCGCCATCGCCGCCATGAAAGGACCCTCCCATGGCTCAAGGTCCGTCCACCCAAGCCTCCGGCGTCTCCAGACGGGGCTTCGCCTCCATGGATCCGGAACGTCAGCGCGAGATCGCCCGCAAGGGGGGTGCCAGCGTCCCGGGCGAAAAGCGCAGCTTCTCCCAGGACCGCCGTCTTGCGGCAGAGGCCGGCCGCAAGGGGGGCGAAGCCTCGCACGGTGCCCGTCCCCGCGCGACACCGACCGTCGCTGACTAGAGAAATCTTCCGCTGATATGACCCTGCCGCCGATCCTTCGGGTGAGCCGCGGCAGCCGGAAGGTTCATCACGAAGGACACGAAGAGAGCCAGTCCGTGTCGAGGTCGTTGCCTGCCAGGGCTGATCCGGGATCGCGGCTTGCGCCGCATGGATCCTGTGCAACGGCAGGCCCGGTTCGGAGGACGGCACCGGACCCGTTGTGGCCTTTGTGGCTTCCTTTGTGTCCTTTGTGATGAACCCGCCATCGCCGGGCCAGGCCCCGGACGGGGCCTCAACTCAAGCGACGAACGGTCTGGATCGCCGGGCCGGGGCATCGGAACGGGCGGCGGCCGCGCAGGTCGCCGCGCCCTGATCAGACCTCGAGCAGCGCCAGGGCCACCGAGGGGTCCGGGCTGGCCTCGAATCCGGCCACACGCCAACCGGACGCCCCGGCCAGTTGGCGGACCGACTCCCCGGTGTATTTCCGCGAGCTCTCCGTATGGATGGTTTCGCCGCGCAGGAAAGAGATCCGGCGTCCGTCGAGCGGAACCATCATGTCCCGGGTCGCCTCGAGATGCATTTCCATCCGGGCCGCGGACGGGTTCCAGGCGGCGCGGTGCGAAAAGGCGTCGACATCGAACCCTGCGCCCAGCTCGCGGTTGGCACGGACGAGCAGATTACGATTGAAGGCTGCGGTTACGCCCGCCGCATCGTCATAGGCAGCGATCAGGGTTTCCGGGGCCTTGACCAGATCGACCCCCAGAATGAACAGGGCGTCCGGGCCCAGCAGCCCGCGCGCCGCCGCCAGGAAGGCGATGGCCTCGTCCCGCTCGAGATTGCCGATGGTCGAGCCCGGGAAGAAGCCCACGCGCCGCCCCTGCCCTATGCCGGCAGGCAAGGTGCCCAGATGCAGGAAGTCGCCGACCAGCGGGTGAACGGTCAGCGCCGGATAGGCCCCCGCAATCCGGCGGGCGGCACCGTCAAGGGCATCGGCGCTGATGTCGATCGGCACATAGGCCCCGAGGTCGGGGGCGGCATCGAGGACGATCCGGGTCTTCTCGCTGGCCCCCGAGCCAAACTCGACCAGGACCGCGCCCGGGCCGAACCGCGCTGCCCATTCCGGTGCCACGCGCCGCAGCAGCGCCGCCTCCTGCCGGGTGGGATAGTATTCGGGCAGGCGGGTAATGGCCTCGAACAGGCGGGAGCCTTCGGCATCATAGAACCATTTTGGCGATGCCACCTTGGGTGATCGGGAAAGTCCCGCGACCAGATCGCGGCGGAAGCCGGCCGTCTCGCCCTGATCGGCGGACCGGACCGGTGATGCCGGCGCATCCTCGGCCAGCCGCAGGCCCGTGAAGGCCCACCGCTGATGCGGATAGAAGAAATTGCGGTAGCTGACCCGGGCATGCCCGTCGGGCGTGGCGAAGCTGGAGCCGCGCAACACCATCTGGTTGGCCATGAATTTCCCGTTATATTCCGACGCCGTGCCCTCAGTCGGCCGGAAGCCCGGATAGGGGGCGTAGGCGCTGGCCGTCCACTGCCAGACCTCGCCGAACGCATTGGCGAAGGCCTCGGGACGGCACCGGACCGCATGCTCCCATTCCGCCTCGCCCGGCAGCCGCTTGCCCGCCCAGCGGGCAAAGGCGTCGGCCTCGTAGAAGCTGATGTGGCGGACCGGAGAGGCCGGCGCGACAGGCATGCGCCCCGACAGACCCATCGTTGTCCAGTGCCCCCCCTCGCATTGCCAGTAGAGGGGAGCCTGCCAACCCTGGGCCTGAACCGTCGCCCAGCCGTCAGAGAGCCAAAGCTCGGGACGGCTGTAGCCGCCATTGTCCATGAAGGCGATCCAGTCAGCATTGGTCGTCAGATCATTGGCGAGGGCATAGGGTTCCAGCCAGACCCGATGCACCGGCCCCTCATTGTCGAAGGCGAAGCCGGGGCCGGCATGGCCGATCTCTACCAGGCCGCCATCGAAGCGGCTGGTCCCGCCCCTCGCCGGTTGCGCCGGACACGCCCGGGGCTCTGTTGCGAAGGCCGCCGGATCCAGCGGGGAGGCTGCCATCAGGTTCAGGATGTCCATCAGGAACAACTCCTGATGCTGCTGGTCGTGATGCAGGCCGAGGGTGAACAGATAGAGCCGGCGCGCATCGTTCGGCGCCTCGCCCAGCCAGGCCGCCATCCGGCGGTCGATTTCGCGCCGATAGGCGAGCACCTCGTCGAGCGACGGCCGGGTCATCAGGCCGCGCAGGGGGCGGTCTACCCGCGGTCCGAGCGTCTCATAATAGCTGTTGAACAGGGTCTGGAAGCGCGGATCGACCGGGCGGTAGCCCGGCTCGTCTGCCAGAATCATGGCCTCGAAGAACCAGCTGGTGTGGGCCAGATGCCATTTGCCGGGACTGCAGTCCGCCATGGACTGGGCAGCGAGGTCTTCCGGGCTCAATCCTTGCGCAAGGCCCGGCATCGCAGCCCGTACGGCCCGGTAGGCCCTGAGATCGTCAGAGGTTCGGTCGGCGCTGCAAGACGGTGCGTTCATTTCAGTCCCTCGGGCACCCGACCGATCGCCACGAGGCGAGAAGGGTCATGCTTTGGTCTATCCACGCAAGCCGTGGCGACCGCTCAATGAACGTCGCGGTCAAAGCGTTGCGATCGCCTGCAGCAGTTCATCCACGGCCTCGACCCGCGTCGCCCATGAGCAGACGAACCGGACCGATCCGTCGTCGAAACGATAACAGGCCCAGCCTGCCTCGTTCAGACGCTGATGCGCCTCGGGCGGCATTCGCACGAACACCGCATTGGCCTCGACCGGATGGGCCAGCACAAACGACGAGCCGGTGGCGATACCGGCTGCAAGCCGCTGCGCCATCAGATTGGCGTGGGCGGCCCCGGCCTCCCAGTCACCGCTCTCCAGCAGGCCCAGGATCGGGGCCGAGAGGAAGCGGGTCTTGGAAGCTGTCTGACCCGCCTGTTTCAGCCGGTTGTCGATGCGGCGCGCCAGCGACTTGTCAAACATGACGATGGCTTCGGCGCAATTGGCCCCCGCCTTGGCCCCGCCGAACACCAGCACATCGACGCCCAGCCGCGCGATCTGCGTAAGGTCGAAGCCGGCCGCGGCGGCATTGGCCAACCGCGCCCCGTCCATGTGGACGCCATGGCCGCGAAGTTTCACCGGCTCGATCAGGTGGCGCAGTTCTTCCTCGGTATAGACGGTGCCGTATTCGGTGGACTGGGTCAGGCTGAGGGCAGCCGGCGGCTGCCGGTGACCGACCTCGGGCTCCGCGAGGACGGCATGAAGCCCGGCGGGCTCGATCTTCCCCGACAGGCCGGGCAGACCCAGCAGGCCGACCCCTGAGCCGAAAAAGCCGGGAGCGCCCGTCTCGTCGGTGCAGACATGGGCGGCGTGGTGCGCCAGCACCGCCTCGTGCGGCCAGGCCAGCATCGACAGGGCAATGGCGTTGGCGGCGGTACCGGAGAAGACGAAACGGATCTCGGCGTCGGCGTCCAGCCGGGCGCGGATCAGGTCCGCGGCGCGGGCGGTGACGTCATCGGCACCATAGGCCCTTGCATAGCCCTCATTGGCCGAGATCAGGGCCTCGAGCGCGGCCGGTGCCATGCCGGCGGTGTTGTCCGAACCGAAGTCGTAACGCATGGATCAGGCCTTCCGGCCCAGGCGGCGACGGCGCGGGGCCGGCGGCGGTGCCTGGGGCTCAGGTTCGGGTTTCGTCTGCTCGACCGGGTCCGGACCCGGTGCAGGGGGGTCACAGGCTACGGCGACCTGATGCGGGAAGGGGATTTCCACCCCCGCAGCATCCAGCGCCTCCTTGCCCTGCTGGATCAGGTCGGCCCTGACCTGCCACCAGTCGTCAACCTCCACCCAGGCCTGCAGGGTCACCTCGACGGCACTGTCGCGCAGACCGGTGACCCCGACCCAGGGATCCGGGTCCGGCAGCACCCTGTCGTGGGCCCGGGCCACGCCCGCGAGGACGGCACAGGCCTGTTTGAGATTGGCGGTGTAGCCGACCGCAAACAGAACCTCGATTCGCCGGGTCTTCTGGCCGGTCAGGTTGATGATCACATCGCCCAGAACCCGGGAGTTCGGAACGACGATCTTGTGGTTATTGGCGTTCGACATCTGCGTCACGAACAGGTCGAGACGCTGGACCGTACCCGTCGCCCCGCCCACCTCGATCACATCGCCCACCCTGTAGGGCCGCAGGACCAGTAGCAGGACGCCCGCAGCGACGTTGGACAGCGTGCCCTGCAGGGCAAGGCCCACCGCCAGCGAGGCGGCTCCAAGAACCGCGATGATCGAGGTGGTCTGGACACCCAGCCGTTGCAGAACGGCGATGAAGCCGACGACATAGACGACGACCCTCACCACCTGGACGACGAAGCTGACCACCGTCAGGTCGTTGCGGAAGCCGGCGACCTTCGACAGCATCCGTCGCGTGATCCCCGAAATCCATCGGGCCGCCAGAACGGTAGCGATCAGAATGATCAGGGCGATCGACAGATTGACGGCCAGATCGCCGGCCAGGTCCGTCACACGCGCGATCATGGGTGCGTCAATGGTCATAGCCCCCTCGCTGGCCGGGATCACCTCGTTCAGGATCGGAATGCGTGTCGCCATAAGCGCGGTCTAGCGCCTCCGGTTCGATTTGGAAGCCCATGACTGTTGCAATCGCCGTTCGAGGGGAGCGAGGTGGCGACGCATCATCGCCCCGGGGAGGGTCCGTGAATCTGTCGTCACTGAAGGTCGGGGTCGATGTGCCCTGGGTGACCAGCTGGACGGGTGAACCCTCGCTCGGAGCCGGTCCCTGCCCTTCAGTCGGCAGGGCGCTGGCTATCCGGCAGGTCGAGAACCCCGGTATGGGCAGGCCCCTCTATTCGCAGAACCATGCCGTGCGGCAGCGGCTGTCGGTGCGCGACATGCGGTGCCCGATGTGCGGGCAGCCGACCCCGGCGACCGATCGCTGGACCCAGGTGGCGCATCCGGTGACGGCGGGCCGTCTGCGGGCGGACGGGCGGGGTGCCCGTTTGCCCGGGGATATTCCGGACGACCATATCCTGATCGACGCGGGCGCGATCGCGCCGCTGCACAGGGCCTGTGTCGACCGCTCATTGCGGTATTGTCCGCACCTCAAGGCTGACCCGCATATCGACGTGCGGCGATTTCCCGACCGGTGGGTTGTCCTGCCGCTGATGGCCCGCGCCGAGGCGGTGCCCCAGTTGTTCCTGGCGCGTCCCTTGCCTGCCCGGACCGCGGCTGTGATTGGCTTCCTGCAGTTGTGTGGACTGACCGGGGCGCGCGACCCGGCATGGCGAGCCCGTAGTCGCTGAGGCAAGACCCCTCGCGGGTTGTCCCCCGCGGTCCCCTTCATGCAATCCAACCGGCCCGGGTCTGAAGATTGAAGACCGCCAACCGCGCTTGCCCGGAGTCAGGCGGCCGAGGCCGTTTCCCCGGCGTCGACCAGTGCCCGGACCCCGGCACGGCCGCCGCTGACCCGGTTCATGACCTTGGCGAGGGCGCCGAAATCAATGGGCTTGTTGAGATAGGCGTCCGCCCCGGCGTCCAGCCCCGCCAAATGGTCCTCGCGGCGGGCCGAAGCCGACAGGACGACGATGGGCGTATCGTGGTTCGGACCTTCCCCGTCGCGGATCGCCCGCGTCGCCGTCAACCCGTCCATCACGGGCATGTTCACATCCATGATGATCAGGTCAAAGCGTTGCTCGCCCGCGGCTTCAATGCCGGTCTGGCCATTCTCTGCGGTCGCCGAGACATGGCCGGCGGAGCCCAGCCAGGCCTGCAGGATCATGCGGTTGACGGGATGATCCTCGACCAGAAGGACGCTGAGCGGCCGGCCGTCCCCGATGTCGGCGTGGATGGGCTCGGCCGCAGGCTGACGGGTCCATTCGACCACATCTGCCTCGATCGAGAAGGTGAAGGTCGAGCCCTCGCCGAGGGTCGAGACAACATTGATATCACCCCCCATGATATTGGCCATGCGACGGGCAATGGTCAGGCCGAGACCGGTGCCGCCAAAGCGGCGCGTCGAGGAGACGTCGACCTGGGTAAAGGGCTGGAACAGCCGCGCCAGATCGTCCGCCGCGATACCGGCGCCGGAATCCGTCACGGCGAAGTCCAGGCGCACCCGACCGTTCTCCAGCCGCTCGCCCCGCGCCAGCATGGACACCTCGCCCTTGTCGGTGAATTTCACCGCATTGGAGAGCAGATTGTGGATCACCTGGCAGACGCGCAGCGGGTCGCCGCGCACGACTGCGGGGATATCGCCCTCGAACTGAGCGTTGAAGTTCAACCCCTTGGCCTCGGCCTGGGCCTGGAACGGGCCCGTCACCCGTTTGTGAAGGTCCTCGATCGAGACATCGACGGTCTCGAAGGTCATCTTGCCGGCCTCGATCTTGGTCATGTCGAGGATGTCGTTGAGCAGGCTCAGCAGATTATCGCCCGAGTTGCGGATGACGGAGAGATATTCCCGCTGGGTCGTCTCCAGCCGGGTCGAACCAAGCAGCTGGGCGGCACCGAGGACGCCATTCATCGGCGTACGCAGCTCGTGGGAGACCACCCCGAGGAAATTGGTCTTGGCGTCGCTGGCGGCATTGGCCTTGTCGCGCGCGGCCTCGAGCTCATCAATCAGGTGGGACTGATGGGCCTGGAAGGCCCGGATTCGCTCTTCCCGCAACAGGGTCATCATGACCAGAACGACGAGTCCCGACGCCGTCAGGGGCAGGATCGACAGGAAGGGCCAGAACAGGGGGCCGCCCCACATGCTGATCAGGATGATCCCGGCGGCCGCGCTGTAGGGCGATGAGATGACCAGCGCCTGCCAGGGCGAGGCGCGGAGCTGCGAGAAGACCAGCATATAGCCGCAGACCAGAAGGGTCGCAGCGAGTGCATGGCCGAAGGGATGGCCGGAATACCAGGCGAGCAGCGGCGCGGCGGCCCAGGCGGCGGTGGTCGCCGTGGCGACAGCCGGAAACACGAGACCCCAGCCCGCGCCGACCCGGTCACTGATGTGCCTTTCCACCGCCCCGCGGAGGGCACCGGCGGCGACGGTGCCGACAAACCACAGTGCCGCGATGGTGAAGCCGACCGAGGTCAGCAGGCCAAGGGCCCAGGTCCCGATGATCACGTAGCGAAGGTATTGGGTCTGAAGAATGGCACGGAGCGCCTGTGCGGCCTCGCCACCAACGACCTCGCCAGCACCAGCTTCGCGGTTCAGCGATTTGCCGATGTCGTCCGATTCAACCATTGCGCACAGCCGATATCAATCACAGCCGGGACGATAGTCATAACCTTCTAAGACGAGATGAACGGGACCGGGCCGTCGATGTCATCCTTCGGCAAACCTCAACCGGTCGAGCCCTCGGCCTCCGCCGGGGTGATAGCACGGATGGACAGGGCATGGACCGGGCCCGCCAGCTCGTCGCGCAACAGGGCGTTGATCGCGCGCTGTCGCTGGACCCGGCCCTGACCCTCAAAGGCCGCGGCAACGACCGTGAGGTTGAAATGGCTCTCGCCGCCGGGGCGCGCGTCGATACCGCCCTCATGGTGGTGTCCAGCGTGCCGCGCGCTGTCGTCCTCGATCTCCAGCCGGTCGGGCGAGAGGCCCGCCGTCAGCTTTTCCCGGATAATCGTCGCAATCGGGCCTTCCGGCATGGGTGTGTCCTTGTTGGTGACCAATTCGACCCTACACTGGGTCCGATGTCATCCGAATTTGAATACAAGCCGCGCTTCAAGGATATGCGGATCAAGCCACCGCGCCCCGAGGAGGCGGCGGCGGAGGCCGACGTCCTGCACCTCAAGCCCGGCGAGGTCCGCTGCCAGTGGCCCGACTGCAGCAAGCCGGCGACGGCCCGCGCGCCCAAGTCGCGTGAGCGGCTGAACGACTTCTACGACTTCTGTCAGGGCCATGCGGGCGAATACAACAAGGGCTGGAATTTCTACGCCGGCATGAGCGACGGCGAGGTCCGCGCGGCCAAGGAGAACGAGGCCATGACCGGTGGCCGCCCGACCTGGGAAATGAAGGCCGGCAAGTTCAGCCGCGAGGCCGCCGCCTTCGCCTCCAAGATGGGCACCGCCAACACCAAGGGGGCCGGCAGCTGGCAGGACAGTTTCGGCCTGTTCGGTCGCCGCACCCGGGAACAGGCGGGCCCGGCCGGTGAGGACACCCTGCGCCTCGGCAAGCTGGAGCGCGCGGCCCTGTCAGTGCTCGACCTCGACGCCCGCACCAGCAAGGCCGGGGTCAAGGCGCGCTATCACGAGATGCTGAAACGCTTCCACCCCGACCTGAACCAGGGCGACCGGGGTGCCGAGGCCAAGCTGCAGAGCGTGATCAAGGCCTACAAGACGCTGAAGAAGGCCGGTCTGGCTTAGAGCCGCGACAGTGGATTCCGGCGAATTCAGGGGGCTGGGCGCGCAGCCCTTGTCAATCGGCCACGGCGCTTAGCGCTATCCTGTTGCCTTCGCTGTCTTCGATCTCGGCGACATAGCCCGCTTCGCCGATGTGCGTCTTCGGATAGAGAACCCGGGCACCCAAGGCTTTCGCGCGGGCAACGACCGGGTCGATGTCGGGGACGTCAAAATAGATGATGGGGCCCGCCTTGGAGGGAACATAGACGTCGCCCTTGGCCAGCGCACCGGATGCGCCGGGCGCGCCATCCGTGCGGGGGAAGAACGCCATGTCGTACGCATCGACAGTTCGCCGGGTGAGTCGGAAACCGAACACCGACTCATAGAAGCGAATTGCGCGGTCCATGTCGGCGACCGGGATCTCGAAATGAAAGACCGGATTGGCCACAGCCACCTGCTCCCCGCGTTTGCGCTCTGTTGGTGCTGTCGTCGGATCAGTGCAGGACGACAGGCACAGTCCGAACGACAGGATCGCGATCCCCGCCCTCCGCGCCTTCGGGAAATTGCGTCGGCTCAAGACAGGTCTCCTGAGGGCTTATCATCGTCGAACCCGGCGGCAGCGACAAGGTATCAGGGAGGCCCTTCAGCCGGGCGAGAGGTGCGAACCGTACATCCGCCCTGACGGGTTGGAACAGTCAGTCATCGACGCCTTGAGCCCCAAAGCTGGTCAGGTCTGCCCCTGTTCCAAGGCCACGCGCGGCAATGTGGACGTGCCCTGAGCGCGGAATAACGCCTTCGACCCGGATGCGCGTGTTGAGCCGCGCGCGGCCGGTGTCTAGAGGAAGGATATGACCTCCCCGCTCGACGCCTCCCCCGATCCCCTCCTGACGCTTGAACCGCACCGCCGCGCCACCGTGCGCGAGATCTTCGGCGTCGACTCGGACATGACCGTGCCGGTCTTCACCGAGCGCGACAGCCATGTGCCCGAGATCGACGAGGCCTATCGCTTCGATCCGCAGACGACCCTGGCCATCTGCGCCGGCTTCAGCTTCGACCGCCGGGTCATGGTCCAGGGCTATCACGGCACCGGCAAGTCGACCCATATCGAACAGGTCGCCGCCCGGCTGAACTGGCCGATGGTGCGGGTGAACCTCGACAGCCACGTCAGCCGCATCGATCTGGTCGGCAAGGACGCCATCGTCCTGAAGGACGGCAAACAGATCACCGAGTTCCGCGAGGGCATGCTGCCATGGGCCATCCAGCGCCCGATCGCCCTGGTGTTCGACGAATATGACGCCGGCCGCCCCGATGTGATGTTCGTGATCCAGCGCGTGCTGGAGGCCCAGGGCCGTCTGACCCTGCTGGACCAGAACCGCGTCATCCGTCCGAACCCCTGGTTCCGCCTGTTCGCCACCACCAACACCATCGGTCTCGGCGACACCTCGGGCCTGTACCACGGCACCCAGCAGATCAATCAGGGTCAGATGGACCGCTGGAACATCGTCACCACGCTCAACTACCTCGACCACGACGTCGAGGCCGGGATCGTGGCCGCCAAGGTGCCCGAATGGCAGGTCGCCGACGGGCGCCGCCGCATCGCCGCCATGGTCCGCGTCGCCGACATGACGAGGAACGCCTTCATGAACGGCGACATCTCCACGGTCATGAGCCCGCGCACGGTCATCACCTGGGCCCAGAACGCCATCATCTTCGCGGGCGACGTGGGGTTGGCCTTCCGGCTGACCTTCCTGAACAAATGCGACGAGCTGGAGCGGCCGACGATCGCGGAGTTCTACCAGCGGGCGTTTGGTGAGGATCTGCCGGAGGCGGCGGTAAGGGTGAAGGTGGGTTAGGCTCCCACCCGGAGCACCCTCAACTCCCGCCAAGGTCGTTCGTGAAGGTCTGCATCGTCGAGTACGTCGCGCAGATTCTTGGCCTTAAACAAGGTGGCAGCCCGATCAGCCTTCCAGATCGCTTCGATCTGGGTTCGATTCGCAGGCGTGTCCTCGGCCCAGAGCGCTCCATGTTCCGCGAGGCGCGCCAGACCGGGTCGCTCGCCGAATACGACCGTGAGACGCGCCACGTCCTCGACAGTGTTCGACATTTGCTACTCCAACCCCGCTCATCCCGGCGAATGCCGGGACCCAGATCATATGGCGCCGTGGCCGGCAGCGAAACACGCAACCTTTACTTGGACAATCCGCTCGCGTCATTTCATCTGGGTCCCGGCATTCGCCGGGATGAGCGGAGGGAAGGGTGCGCGACGGGCCAACAGGGTTCTGGGTGTACATCATGGCCAATCGTCGCAACGGGGCGATCTACACCGGGCACACCGACAACCTGTGGAAGCGGGTGCACCAGCACCGGGATGGGGCTCATGACGGCTTCACCAAACGGTATGGATGCAAGACGCTGGTCTGGGCTGAATGGCATGAGACCCGAAGCGGGGCCTTCAGGCGCGAGCGTCGGATCAAGGAATGGCGACGGTCGTGGAAACTGCTGCTGATTGAGGAACGCAATCCGACGTGGCGAGACATGCTCGACGTCTACCTCGCCAACTAGCCCATCAAGCGATTGCCAAAGCGGCTCTATTCAATGTTGGATTGTCTCGCGACAAGACCTGATGCGGTCGGCCCGTCGGACTGATGGAAAGCGCGCCTATCTGAAAATTCGCCTCGGCGGGCCGGACTTCACGCGCGTTCAGGACTGCGTCCGAACGGCCCTTGGCCTCCGATCAACTTGAATTTGCATGCCGTGGGCAGTATAGTTTGGGCGTCTGCTCGCGGGTTCGCCCGTTGAGCCTCAAGACCGGGTTCGCCCGGCCAGCCCCGCCAAGGCCATAACAAGCCGGGCGGGGTTGCTTGTTTCAGGCGTCATCCCGCTGTTCCTGACCTTCCCGCTTCTCCGCCTGCCGCTGACGTTTCCAGAAGGCACGCTTGGGACGCCCGCTCACCCCGCCCCGTCCCCCCAAGCCCCCGCCACCATTCGGAGCACCGCGTCCCGCACCCCCTCCGGCCAGCCTTCCACCGCCACTGCAAACCCCGCCCCGTCCCCCGCGAACAGTATCCGCGTCGCCGCCTCATAGCCGGGCAGGTCCCCCGCGATCGCGGTCATGAAGCGGTACGCCGCCTCCTTCGACCGCCGCGCCCGGTCCGGGCCCTCGGCCTCGCGCAACGCGCCCTCGACCAGTTTGCGCAGGGCCACCGACGCCCCGCCCGGCTGGCCGGACAGCCAGTCCCAGTGGCGCGGCAGCAAGGTCACCTCCCGCGCCGTAACACCGAGTTTCGGCCGACCGGGCCCGCGCTTTTCCGCCTCGGGAGCCGAAGACAGCCGGGCCAGGACGGCGGCCAGATCGCCGCGCAGGTCCAGATCGACGACCCGGCCGTCGACGGCGTCGAAGGTGAGGACGATCTCGCCCATATCGGTCGCCGCCTTGACCGCAGCCACGACCTCGGCGGCCGGGCCGCGAGCCAGCAGGCGATGGCCGGCGAAGGCGAACAGGGGTTGGTCGGCAGGCAAGGTCATGGGGCAGGTCCTCGCTTCAGGTGACAGGATTTACCCGGATGTAATAAACCGGTCAATATAATCCGGGTAATATTTGAGCGCGCCGGGTTGCGACACGGTGCCCCCGGGCCCTTTTCCCGGGAACCGGTCGGCCCCAGATGCGCTCCATCGGCAGTCTCCCCCTCCCCGACCCCAAGGACTCCTCCCATGACCGACCAACGCATCAACGGCACCGTAGAGACCCTGACCGGCAAGGCCCGGTCCGCCATCGGTCGCCTGACCGGCGACAGCCGGCTGCAGCTGGATGGCCGTCTCAACGAAGTGAAAGGCAAGGCGCGCGACGCCTATGGCCGGGTCATCGACGGCCTGGACGGACTGGTCGAAAAGGCCCCTGCGGATCTGCGGGAACCCGCCCGCCAGGGCCTCGACTTCGCCCGCCGCAAGCCGCTGCTGACCACCGGTATCGTGGCCGGCCTGGCCTTGCTGCTCACCGGACTGGGTCGCCGCCGCTAGGTCACACCCCAACATTCCGCTCATCCCCGCGAAAGCGGGGACCCAGTCCTGTCCAGTCTGGCTCCGGCGTTTCAGGACAACGGCGTGCGCGGCTCAGGCGCCGCCCGATCACCCAAAGAACTGGGTCCCCGCTTTCGCGGGGATGAGCGGAAAGTCTGGGTCATCCATTCTCGGCGGCCAGGGCGAACCGCTTCTGCTGCCGTTCGGTCAGCACCGCGCCGCTCTTCATGGCCGAGCCCACGGTCAGTCCGCGGCCTGGGCCTCGACCGCCTTGACCTGCGCTGCATTGGGCCCCGTGACGTCGAAGGCGATCTTGCCGTCGTTCAGGGTGACCTTCACATGACCCCCGCGGGTCAGGCGTCCGAACAGGATGTCGTCGGCCAGCGGCTTCTTGATATGCTCCTGGATGACCCGGGCCAGCGGCCGCGCGCCATACAGTTCGTCGAAGCCGTTCTTGGCCAGCCAGTCGGCCGCCTCGTCGGTCAGTTCGATGGTGATGTTCCGGTCGGCCAGCTGGGCCTCCAGCTGGATGATGAATTTGGTCACCACCGACTTGATCGTCTCCGAGTCCAGCGCCTTGAAGGCGACGATGGCGTCGAGGCGGTTGCGGAACTCCGGCGCGAACAGACGCTGGATGGCCTTGTCGTCCTCACCCTCGACCTTGCCCCGGCCGAAGCCGATGGAGGCGCGGGCGTTGTCGGCGGCCCCGGCATTGGTGGTCATGATCAGGATGGTGTTCCGGAAATCGACCTTCTTGCCGACCGCATCGGTCAGCATGCCGTTGTCCATCACCTGCAGCAGGATGTTGTAGACGTCCGGGTGGGCCTTCTCGATCTCGTCCAGCAGGACCACGGCATGCGGATGCTGGTCGACGGCGTCCGTCAGCAGCCCGCCCTGGTCATGGCCGACATAGCCCGGAGGCGCGCCGATCAGCCGGCTGACGGTGTGCCGCTCCATGTATTCCGACATGTCGAAGCGCAGCATCTCGATGCCGAGGGTCGAGGCCAGCTGTTTGGCGACCTCGGTCTTGCCCACGCCGGTCGGGCCGCTGAACAGGAAGGCCCCGATCGGCTTGGACGGATCGCGCAGGCCCGCGCGGGCCAGTTTCATGGCCGCCGAGACCTGTTCGATCGCCGCCGACTGGCCGAAGACGACGCGGTTCAGATCGGCATCCAGCTGGCGCAGGCCCTCGGTATCGGACTTGGACACCGACTTGGCCGGGATGCGGGCCATGCGGGCGATGACGACCTCGATCTCCTTCTGGCCGATGACCTTCTTCCGTTTGGCCTCGGACAGAAGCATCTGGCTGGCTCCCGCCTCGTCGATCACGTCGATCGCCTTGTCCGGCAATTTGCGGTCGGTCATATAGCGGGCCGCCAGCTCGACCGCCGTGCGCAGGGCCCCGTCGGTATAGCGGACCTTGTGGTGACCTTCGTAGGAGGTCTTCAGCCCTTTCAGGATCTTGATCGTGTCCTCGACCGTCGGCTCATTGACGTCGATCTTCTGGAAGCGACGGGCCAGGGCCCGGTCCTTCTCGAAATGCTGGCGGTATTCCTTGTAGGTGGTCGACCCCATGCAGCGCAGCGAGCCGGAGGCCAGCGCCGGCTTGAGCAGGTTGGAGGCGTCCATGGCCCCGCCCGAGGTCGCGCCGGCACCGATCACCGTATGGATTTCGTCGATGAACAGGATGGCGTTGTCGTGCGTCTCCAGCTCCTTGACGACCTGTTTCAGCCGCTCCTCGAAATCGCCGCGATAGCGGGTGCCGGCCAGCAGCGCCCCCATGTCGAGGCTGTAGATGGTGGCGCCTTCCAGCACCTCCGGGACTTCGTGGTTGACGATCTTGCGGGCCAGGCCCTCGGCGATGGCCGTCTTGCCGACGCCGGGGTCCCCGACCAGCAGGGGGTTGTTCTTGGTCCGCCGGCACAGGATCTGGATGGCCCGCTCGACCTCGGCGTGACGGCCGATCAGGGGATCGATCTTGCCGTTGCGCGACTTTTCGTTGAGGTCGACACAATAGGCTTCCAGCGCCTCGCCGCCGGTCTTTGTCGCAGCGGCGTCCTCGGCGTCCTCGGGGCTGCCACCGGCCTTGGCCGGGCCCTTGTCGACGCTGCTCCCGGCCTTCTTGGCGATGCCGTGGGCGATGTAGTTGACCGCGTCATAGCGGGTCATGTCCTGCTCCTGCAGGAAATAGGCGGCGTGGCTCTCGCGCTCGCTGAAGATCGCGACCAGCACATTCGCGCCCGAGACCTCCTCGCGGCCCGAGCTCTGGACGTGGATCACCGCACGCTGGATCACGCGCTGGAAGCCGGCCGTGGGCTTGGCGTCCTCGCCGTCGCTGGTGGCGAGCGCGGCCAGATCCGTATCGACATACAGGGTGAGCGCCGTCTTCAGCGCGACCAGATCGACATTGCAGGCCGTCATCACATTGGCGGCGTCCGGGTCATCGACCAGGGCCAGCAGCAGGTGTTCAAGCGTGGCGTATTCGTGCCGCCGCTCGTTGGCATAGTGCACCGCACGGTGCAGGGTCTCTTCGAGAGGACGCGAAAATGAGGGCATGGGGAGGTTCCTCTCAGTCCTTTTCCATCGTGCATTGCAGCGGGTGCTGGTGGCGTCGCGCCGTCTCGATCACCTGGGCGACCTTGGTCTCGGCCACCTCATAGGTGAAGACGCCGCAGACCCCGACGCCATGCTGGTGCACATGCAGCATGATGCGGGTGGCCGCCTCGCGGTCCTTCTGGAAGAACCGCTCCAGCACATAGATGACGAACTCCATCGGCGTGTAGTCGTCGTTCAGGATCAGCACCCGGTAGAGCGAGGGCTTCTGAAGTTTCGGCCTGGTTTCGGTGACCGTGGCGGACCCGAGGCCTCCACCATTCTGTTCACCTGGCCTGCGGGACGGCGGCATTCGTAATCCGTATGGGGAGACTCGATGGATCAGATAGGGAATGATGGCCTGAATTGAAGCGGCGTCCAGTGACTCTTCAGCGGGCTGCGTCAATTCTCCCTCCCCCGCAGTGGAGAGGGCCAAACAGAAAAGGCCCCGGCGTTTCCGCCGGGGCCTCTCGTACGCTTGAAGACTACGCTTGCTGAAGCGGCCGGTCGCCCTAGCGGGCGGCCTGGAACTTTTCGACCGAGGCGGTGACGCGCTCGTTGATCGGCTTGAAGCTGTTCTTGACCGAGGCGGTCAGGACGTCCGTCGCCTTGGTGACTTCAGCCAGATAGGCTTCGGTCGCCGACTTGGCCCAGGTCGTCTGCAGCTCGAGCAGCTCCTGGATCGAACGGGCCTGCGACATCGACTGGGCAGCGGCGACGCCGTCTTCCCAGGACTTCCGGGTGAAGGCAGCCGACTGGGCCGACAGGGTCTCGACGCCCTTCTGGGCGGCGGCGGCCGAGGCGACGATGGCTTCCAGGTTATGCTTGCCCTGGATGTTCAACTCGGTCAGGCCGGCAGCCGACTTGTCGGCGACGTCCTTCAGCGCCTTGGCACCGGCGGCCTGGGCCTGCTCGGCATTGGCCTGGAAGGTGGCCTGGGCCTTTTCAGCGGTCGCCTTGACGCTGGCGGTCGCGGTTTCGACGGTCTTCTTCACGTTGTTCGTGGCAGTCTCGACGGTCTTCTTGACGGTATCGGCGGTGGTGTCAGCCATGAGGGCCTCCTGAACGTTTCCGCGGTCGGGGGGGACCGCCTGCAATAATTCCGCGAGGGGCGATTCCATCGCGACAGCCGGTCATATGGTGCAGGTGCGAAGTCGCGTCAAGCAAAAATGGTGCAACGCACAAAAGTTCACAAAATCGTTGACGGGTTGTTTACGCTCACGAAACCGGAATAACGCATGCTAGCCTTTCGTCAGCGTCGCGTGGTAGGCCCGCCGTCGCGCCAAAACGTCCTGTGAGGCCTGTCTTTGCCGCTTTCCGCCCTGATCCGTCGCGGACTTCTTTCGCTGCTGCTGGCCGTCGCGGTGACGATGACGCCGACGCGCCCGCCGCTTGCCCAGTCGGCTGACAATGCGCGCTACGCCGCCATCGTCGTGGACGCCGAATCCGGCGAGGTGCTGTTCGCCCGCCACGCAGACAGCCGTCGTTACCCGGCCTCGATCACCAAGGTGATGACCCTCTATCTGGCGTTCGAGGCCCTCGCCGAAGGCAAGATCAAGCTGGACGACGTCATCACCGTCTCACCCCACGCAGCCAGCCAGCCGCCGTCCAAACTGGGGCTCGCCGCCGGCCAGACCATAACCGTTGACGACGCGATGCGGGCCACTGCGGTGCGCAGCGCCAATGATATGGCCATGGCACTGGCCGAACACATCGGCGGCTCCCAGGACCGGTTCGCTGCCCAGATGACATTGAAAGCCCGCGAGCTGGGGATGGCCCAGACCCGCTATGTCAATCCCCATGGGCTGCCGGACGCCCGCCAGCTGACCTCCGCGCGTGACCTGGCGATCCTTGCCCGGGCGATCATGCGCGACTACCCGCAGTACTATCGCTATTTCGGCCTCCATGACTGGGCCTACAACGGTCGGGACTATCGAAACACCAATGGCCTGCTCCGCGACGGCGAAGGCTATGACGGCATGAAGACCGGCTACACCAACGCCTCGGGCTATAATCTGGCGGCCTCAGCGGTCCGCGACGGTCGCCGGATCATCACCATTGTCCTCGGCGGCCGCTCGACGGCCAGCCGCAACGCCCATGTCGCAGCCCTCATGGACACTGGGTTCGAGGTCGAGCGCGCCCGGTCCCGGGGCGAGACGATCCAGGTCGCCCAGACCTTCTTCGAGGCGCGCGGCTTCGGCATCGGTCAGGACAGCAACGGTCCGATCGAATACGCCGCCGCCGCCGCCGGTGAGGATGACAATGCAGGGGCGGGATCCAGTGCGCCGCCCGCCAGCGGCGTCGCCTACGCCGCGTTGCCCGCCCCTCCGCCGCCGGTCGCCCGGGTGACCCCGCCCCCTTCCGAGCTCGCCGCAGCCGCCGAACGGCCGGCCGATGTGACGGCCATCCTCAACGGTGGATCAACCGCCGCCTCCCCGCCCCGCGCCCGCCCTCCGGCCCGGCCGCCGGCGCGGGAACCCGCCCGCGAGCCCGCGGGCCGCTGGGCCGTACAGGTCGGCGCCTTCCGTGACGAGACCGTCGCCCGCAACTGGCTGACCGAGGTCAACCGCCGCTTCCGCAGCCAGTTCACCGCTGCAGAGCGCACCGTCCAGAATGCCAGCGGCTGGTACCGTTCGCGCTTCACCGGCATGACCGAGCAGGGGGCCCGGTCGGCCTGCGCTGCCCTGGAGGAACGTCGGGTCACCTGTCTGGTGGTGCGTCCGGAATAACCGGCGCACACGCCGATCCGGCGAACGCACGTCTGGGGCTGGACCGGACCGACCTTTTCCCCTATATGCGCCGCCTTTCCAGGGCTTCGGTCCTGACGCGGAGTTCCAAAGGGTTCGGGAAGTCATCCCGACCGCCGCTTCAGGATCCATCGTGGGAGAGGACTTACCCGGTCCCCTCGCGCCGACGTCCTACAAGGGAGAATACCGCATGGCTCTTTACGAGCACACGGTCATGTCGCGCCAGGATATCAGCGCGCAACAGGCCGAAGCGCTGAACGACACCATCAAGGGTTTGATCGAAGCCGGCGGCGGCACCGTCGCCAAGATCGAATACTGGGGTCTGCGCAACCTGACCTATCGGGTCAAGAAGAACCGCAAGGCGCACTATTCGCTGCTGGCTATCGACTGCCCGCCCGCCGCCATGGCCGAGGTCGAGCGTCAGCTGTCGATCAACGAGGACGTCCTTCGCTGGCTGACCGTCCGCGTCGAGGAACTCGACCTGGAACTGTCGCCCCTGCTGGCCCGCCGCGAGCGCGAGCGTGAACGTGAGCGTGAACGCACGCCGCGTGACGACGCCGCCGCCGAAGCCACCTTTTAAGGAACCCGGAACATGACCGACACCACCGCTCCGTCGCCGGGCGCGCCGGCCGGCTCCGGCGCCGCCGGACGCCGTCCCTTCTATCGTCGCCGCAAGGTTTGCCCGTTCACGGGTGAAGGCGCGCCGAAGATCGACTACAAGGACGTCAAACTGCTGCAACGCTACATCAGCGAGCGCGGCAAGATCGTCCCGTCGCGCATCACCGCCGTTTCCCAGATCAAGCAACGCGAACTGGCCAAGGCCATCAAGCGCGCCCGTTATCTGGCCCTCCTGCCTTATGTGGTGAAATAAGATGAAGGTCGTTCTGCTTGAGCGCGTCGATAATCTCGGCGCCATCGGCGACGTCGTGTCCGTCAAGGACGGCTTCGCCCGTAACTTCCTTCTGCCGCGCGACAAGGCCCGTCGGGCAACCTCGGCGAACCTGAAGGCGTTCGAACTCGACCGCGCCGCCATCGAGGCCCGCAACGAGAAGAACAAGGCCGACGCCGGCACGATCGGCTCCAAGATCGACGGCCAGACCTATGTCATGATCCGGCAGGCCGGTGAGACGGGTCAGCTGTACGGTTCGGTCGCCGCCCGCGACATCGTCGAGGCCGTCGTGGCCGAAGGCGGCAAGGTCGAGCGCAGCCAGATCGTGCTCAACACCCCGATCAAGACGCTGGGCGTCCACGAAGTGCTGGTCCGCCTGCACGCCGAGGTCTCGGCCACCGTCAAGATCAACATCGCGCGTTCGGCCGACGAAGCCGAGCGTCAGGCGAAGGGCGAGGACGTGATCAAGGCCGCCTATGACGAGGACCGCGAACTGGCCCTCGAACAGGCCAAGGACATGGTCGACGGCGGTGCCGGCCAGCAGGACGGCCTCGGTTCGGAAGCCTGAACCCAGGCCTGACCGCCGCCATCTGATTGAGGGGCGCGCCCGGAGGGCGCGCCTCTTTTTTTGTCGATTTTGCGACACTATCCGCAAGCGATGAATTAACCATGCTTGACCTTGGCCATATTGGCTCCCAGCATGGGCGATCATTCCAGATCCGGGGTCAGTCATGAAAATTATCTCCACGCGCTCAGCCTTGCTTTTGTGTGCTTCCGCAGGCGCCATGATGGGGTTTCCGCTCACCGCATCCGCCCAGCAGGCGACACCGGCCGGTGAACCCCAGGCCACCGAGATCGATGAGGTGGTCGTGACCGGCACCCGCACGGCGGGCCGTTCACGCCTGGACACGATCGCTCCGGTGGACGTCATTTCCGGCGAAACGCTGAGTCGCCAGGGTGCGGGCACCGAGACCGCCTCCGCCCTGGCCGCATCTGCACCCTCGATCAACTTTCCCCGTCCGGCCATCTCCGACGGTTCGGACCATGTCCGTCCGGCCACCCTGCGCGGCCTCGCCCCCGACCAGACCCTGGTTCTGATCAACGGCCAGCGGGGTCACATCAGCGCGCTTGTGAACGTCAATGGCAGCCTGGGCCGTGGTTCGGCGGCCTTTGACCTGAACACCATCCCGACCGTCTCGCTCGGCACGGTCGAAGTGCTGCGCGACGGTGCCTCGGCCCAGTACGGCTCGGACGCCATCGCCGGTGTCATGAACCTGCGCCTGCGTGAAGCGCGTGAGGGCGGTGGCGTGACACTGAACTACGGCATCTATGACACCGAGGTCGCGACGGCCCGGGGCACGCGCGACGTCTCCGACGGCGCCCAGACATCGATCAGCGGATGGGTCGGTCTGCCGCTCGGTGATGAAGGATTCCTGACGCTGTCGGCCGAAATCCAGGATCGCAATCCAACCAACCGGTCCGACTTCTCCACGCCTGCGGCCACACCTACAGGATCCACGACCACCGTGCTGGGCCGCTTCGGCGATCCGGCGGTCGAGGCCAGGTCGTTCTGGTTCAATGCGGGCACACCGATCAACGCCAGCTGGTCGATCTATGGATTCGGCGGCTACCAGGGCAAGGACACCGAGTCTGCGGCCACAGCCCGCGCCTTCAACAACGCCAACAACGTCCTCTCGGTCTATCCGAACGGCTTCCTGCCGATCATCGCCACCCAGATCGATGACTTTAACCTCTATGGCGGGGCCAAGGGCGAAGCCGGCGGGATCGATTGGGATATCGCGGCAAGCTATGGCCGCAACGCGCTCGACTATCGCGTGCTGAACACCATCAACGCCTCCTATGGCGCAGCCTCTCCGCTGGAATTCGACGCCGGTGGGCTGGAATACGAACAGCTGACGTTCAGCATTGACGGCGTGCGGCAGGCGGAGGTCGGTCTCTACGAACCGCTCAACGTCGCCTTCGGCTTCGAAGCCCGCAGCGAAGCCTTCGTCCAGACGGCCGGCGAGCGCCAGTCGTATGACCGAAACCCCGGCAGCCCGCAGGGCGGGGGCGCGCAAGGCTTCCCCGGTTTCAGCCCGGGGAATGCGGTGGACGTCGATCGTAGCAACTGGGGTGCCTATCTCGATCTGGAAGGCAAGTTCAGCGAGGCCTTCACCTTCGGCCTCGCGGGCCGCTACGAGGACTATTCCGACTTTGGCGACACCCTGACGGGCAAGGTTTCCGGCCGCTACGACTTCTCGCCCAGCTTCGCGATTCGCGGCGCGGTCTCAAGCGGCTTCCGGGCCCCGGCCCTGCAGCAACAACATTTCAGCTATATCGCGACCAACCTCGTCACAACGGTCGTCGGCGGTTTGCCGGTGACCAACCTCATCCAGTCCGGAACCTTCCGGCCCAGCGATGCGGTGTCCATCGCCCTGGGTGCCACGCCGCTGAAGCCCGAAACCTCGGTCAACTATTCGTTCGGCGGAGTCTTCCGCTCCGGCGGGTTCGAACTGACGGTTGACGCCTATCAGATCGATGTCACTGATCGCATCATCCTGTCCGAGAACCTCGGCCCGACCCGCCCCAGCCAGTCAGCAGCAACGACCAGTGCGGTTCTGGCGATCATCCAGCCGCTCGGCGTCTCGTCGGCCCGCTTCTTCACCAACGGGCTCGAGACCACGACCAAGGGCGTCGACGTTGTCGGTCGCTATCGCTTGCAGACCGACACCACCGGCCGGTTTGACTTCACCCTGGCCGCCAACTTCAACCAGACCGAAGTGACCAAGGTGCCCGGCATTCCCGTGGTCACCATTCCGGTATCGCCGAACTTCCTGTTCGATCGCGCCAATATTCTCGCGTTCGAGCAGGGCACGCCCGAGACCAAGATCGTGGCCTCGGTGGACTGGGAGCTCGACGCATTGAGCATCACCGCACGCGCCACCTCTTTCGACAGCGTGCTGGTGGCCAACAACAACGCCACGATCGACTACGAAACGGGCGATCATACCCTGTTCGATCTGGAAGGCCGCTATGAGTTCGCCCAGGGCGTCAACCTGTCCATCGGGGTGAACAACCTGTTTGACGAATACCCCAACTTTACCCCGGCGGCGCTCAACGCACCGACCGGATCGGTGGGCTATCCGCAGTTCTCCCCGTTCGGTTTCAACGGCCGCTTCCTTTACGCGCGTATCGGCTACCGCTGGTAGGCAGGCGGCCAGCAGCAGGACGGCCTCGGTTCGGAAGCCTGAACCGAAGCCTCCTGATAAAAAGTCAGTGATCGGGCGCGTCCAGCCGGGCGCGCCCTTTCTCTTGGCCGCGATACCGCCTTAAAGGCACGGCCAAGCTTGGCCGTACGGGGAGATTGACCATGAAGAAACTCGCGCTCGTCGTCGGCCTCGCCGCGACCCTGTTCGCCACCGCCGCCCAGGCCATGACGGTCCAGGAGTTCCTGACCACCGCCTCCCGGATTCCGCAGAATCCGACGGCCATGCTCCGGTCGGACACACGCCGGCTGATCCGCGAGTTCGAGGGTGCGGTCCGCACGGTTCGCGCGGAACAGGTCGCGGCCCGACAGTCCGGTCGCAAGCCTCCAACCTGTATGCCCGAGCAGGTGTCATTCTCGCCCAGCGCCATCCTCGGACGGTTCAATTCCATCCCGGCGAACCGTCGCAACATCAGCGTCACCCAGGCGATGCGCGAATGGATGGCCGAGCGACACCCCTGCCCTGCAAGCTGAGCCATAACTGATCAGGCTACGGAATTCCGGGGCATCCACAGAGCCGCCGACTTATCCCTCTGCCGTGGCTGCATCCGCGCATGTCGCAGGGTGCGCGCATGGTTAAGACATGACCCCGATGAACGCCTTCGCCCCCGTCCAATTCCCCTCGCCGATGGACTCCGGCCCGATCCCGTCGATGCCGCACAATCTCGAGGCGGAACAGGCGCTTCTCGGCTCGCTGATGTTCGACAATGCCGTGTTCGAACGGCTGTCCGACCGCCTGCGCGGTTCGCATTTCCACGAGCCCTTCCACCAGCGCCTCTACGAAGCGATCGAGGACCACATCCGCCAGGGTATGCTGGCCGAGCCGACCATTCTGATGGAGCGGTTCAAGCTGGACCCGGCCTTCCAGGAGTTCGGCGGCCTGCGCTATCTCGCCGATCTGGTCGACCGCGCCCCGCCGGCGGCCAACGCCCCCGACTATGCGCGGGTGGTCTATGACCTGGCCCTGCGCCGCGACCTGATCCGCATCGGTGGCGCGATCGTGCGCGAGGCACCGCAGCCCGAAACCGCCGCCATCGACCAGATCGAACAGGCCGAACAGCAGCTGTATACCCTGGCCGAAACGGGCAAGCCGTCCTCGGGCTTTGTCAGCTTCTCAAGCGCCCTCGGTGGCGCAATGAAGATGGCCGCCGAGGCCTATCAGCGCGACGGCAAACTGGCCGGTCTGGCCACCCATCTGGACGATCTGGACGCCAAGCTGGGCGGCCTGCACTCGTCCGACCTGCTGGTCCTCGCCGGCCGTCCGTCGATGGGCAAGACCGCGCTGGCGACCAACATCGCCTTCAACGTCGCGCGCAACTACCGCTGGGAGCCGACGCCCGAGGGCCGCAAGACGGTCAGCGGCGGGGTGGTCGCCTTCTATTCGCTGGAAATGAGCGCCGAACAGCTGGCCATGCGCATCCTGGCGGATGCCTCGGGCGTGTCCTCGGACAAGCTGCGCAAGGGCGAGATCGACGCCGCCGATTTCGGCCGCATCCGCGAGGCCGCCGTAGAGATCGGCGAAAGCCCCCTGTACATCGACGCCACCGGTGGCCTGTCGATCTCCAAACTGGCGGCCCGCGCCCGCCGCCTGAAACGCCAGGAGCACGGCCTCGACCTGATCATCGTCGACTATCTGCAACTGATCACGGTCGGCGAGGGCAACAACCAGAAGAACCGGGTGCAGGAGGTGTCGGAAATCACCGGTGCCCTCAAGGCCCTCGCCAAGGAACTGAGCGTGCCCATCCTGGCGCTGTCGCAGCTGTCGCGTCAGGTCGAGCAGCGCGAGGACAAGCGGCCGCAACTGTCCGACCTGCGCGAATCCGGCTCGATCGAGCAGGACGCCGACTGCGTCATGTTCGTCTATCGCGAGAGCTACTATCTGGGCCGCGCGGAACCCCGTGAGGGCACGCCCGAACACCTGCAATGGCAGGAGGACATGGACCGTCTGGAGCACCAGGCCGAGGTCGTCATCGGCAAACAGCGCCACGGCCCGATCGGCATCATCAAGCTGAGCTTCGACGCCAATACGACCAAGTTCGGAAATCTGGCGCAGGGCCAGCGGTACGAGGGTTACGGGGACTGAACCGGCGGCATCAGCCGGGCCGGCCGTGCAGGGCCTCGATCAGGTCGAGCCGTTCGGGGAATGGAACCGGCTTCGCAACCGGCCCGTCATCGGTGAACTCCAGCAGCCGGTCGCGCTCTGCCCCGAATTCCGGCCAGACCGGACGCCCCGGAGCGTTCGGGTCGCCGCGGGCCGCGAAGGTGGTCCAGTAGTCGGCCATGGCCGTCGCCGCCTGTGCGTCCCGTTCGCCGATGGGCCGGCCGACGGTGTGCAGATTGTCGAACACATAGGGCCGCTCCGACGCATGGGGGGCACCGCCGACGGGCTCGGGACCGGACGCCGGTACCACATCGAACCGGTACAGATATGTCGGATGCCCGTTGGCCGCGTGCAGCCGCGCCAGATGCCGCGCCGGTTCGTTGAAGACCAGATCGCTGAGGACATGGGCGTCATAGCCGTCCTGCCCGCCATAGGCTGCGAGGAGGGCCGACCGCTCCTCCGGTGTCATGGCGTCCTCGATCGCGCCGTAAGGGCTCAGGTCGGACGGCTTCATCCCCTGGAACTCGGCACTGTTGGCGCCGATGATCAGGGGCACGGGTGCCTCCCGTCCGGCGGCGAAGGCCGGGGCGACATCCTCCCAGACAAGACCGCCGCCGTCATGACCGTCAATCACCATCAGATCGCCGCCGAAAAAGCCGGGTGCGGGTGTCAGCAGCCGTTCTGCCGGGAGCGCCCGGAGTTGTTCGACCGAGACGTCCGAAGGCAGGCCGGCCGCGATCGCGAAGGCGACGCCCCTGTCCTCGAGGGAAGGAGACCCGTCGGGCGTCCGGAATGTCGCCGTGCCGTTGTCCCGGCCGAGGCCGGACTGGACGATGGCCCGGTGGAACAGTCCCCGCGCGGGCTCGGAAATCATCAGCCGCGTCACCATCACGCCACCGGCTGACTCGCCGAAAACGGTGACATTGCCCGGATCGCCCCCGAAGGCGGCGGCATTGTCGCGGACCCATTCCAGCGCGGCGATGACGTCCGACAGCCCGTAGTTCCCGACGATCTCGCCACCGCCCGCCTCGGCCGTCAGGGCCGGATGTCCGAAAAAGCCCAGCCGCCCCAGCCGGTAGTTCACCGTCACGACCACCACCCCGCGCTTCGCCAGATTGGCGCCGTCGTAGAGCGCCGCCGTGCCCGAGCCGTTGTTCAGCCCGCCCCCGTGGATCCAGACCATCACCGGCAGCGGCTCTTCGCCCCTCACCTCTGGCATCCAGACGTTCAGGGTCAGACAGTCCTCGCTCATCGGCAGGGGGCCGACGCCGGGGTCACCGTTCGAAGGCGGCTGGATGCAGATGGCGCCGACCTGTCCCGCATCGCGCTCGCCCGCCCACGCTTCGGCGGGTTGCGGTGCCCGCCAGCGCAGCGCCCCGACCGGCGGGGCGGCATAGGGGATGGCCTTGAAGCTGGCCACGCCGTCCGCCTGGCGGCCGAGCAGCCGTCCCTGCTCGACGGTAGCGCGAGGGGATGGATCGGAAGGCGAAGCCGGGTTCGTCATCAGCACCGCCGCTGCGAGGATGGAGGCCAGGAACATCGGCCGAGCCTAACCGGCTCCGGCCCGACTCCCAATGGCCCGACACGCCGGATCGACGGCGGCCTTCAGAAACTGGCGGCGGTGGCTGAAGGCGGGTCAGGCGGCCCCGCGGCCCCTTACACCCTAGAGGAAGGGCACCAGTCGGTCGCGCCAGGCCCTGTAGCCGGCCTCGTTCGGGTTCACACCGTCAGGCCTTCGATCCGCAGCAGGCAATTCGGTCTGACAGGACGTTCAGCGACCGAGGTCCTTCAGCACCGCCCGTGCCGCATTGTGCCCCGGCGCGCCGGTGACGCCGCCGCCCGGGTGGGCGCCTGAACCGCACAGATAGAGGCCCGGAACCGGCATGCGGTGATCGGCGTGGCCCAGCACCGGCCGGGCGCTGAACAGCTGGTCCAGGCTCAGCCTGCCATGGAAGATGTCGCCGCCCATCAGGCCGAACCTCCGTTCCAGATCACGCGGCCCCAGCGCCAGCCGCCCGACCACCGAGGCCTTGAAGCCCGGGGCGTAGCGGTCGACCGTCTCGATCATCAGATCAGCCACAGTGTCCCGGTGTTCATCGCCCAGGGTGGGGTCGACATGCTGGCAGAAAAGGCTGGCGACATGCTGGCCGGCGGGCGCCAGGCTGTCGTCCAGCGTCGAGGGGATCAGCATTTCGACGATCGGCTTCGACGACCAGCCGTTCAGCCGCGCCTCGGCATGGGCCCGGTCCATATAGGCCAGCGACGGGGCCATGATGATCCCGGCGGTCAGATGGTCGCCCGTCCCCGGCAGGCTGGTGAAATCAGGCAGTTCCGACAGGGCCACATTCATGCGGAAAGTGCCCGAACCGGACTGGTAGTTGCCGATCCGCTCGCGGAAGTCGGCGGGGACCACGGCATCATCCACCACCTGTTCGAACAGCAGGCGCGGATGCAGGTTGGAGACCACCGCCCGGGCCCGGACCACATCGCCCGCCCCGGTGACGGCCCCGACCGCCCGGCCCTTTTCGGTCAGGACCTCGACGACCGGCGTCTCCAGCCGCACCTCGACCCCCTGTTCGGCGCAGGCCGCGGCCATGGCCCGGGTGATCGCTCCCATGCCGCCCAAGGCGTGACCCCAGACGCCCTTGCGCCCGTTCACCTCTCCGAAGACGTGATGCAGCAGCACATAGGCCGAGCCGGGCGTATAGGGGCTGGCATAGTTGCCGACGACGCTGTCAAAGCCGAACAGGGCCTTGATCGGATCGCTCCCGAACCAGCCGTCCAGCCAGTCGCCCGCCGATTTGGCGAACAGGTCCAGCAGGTCGCGCCGCCCCTGTGTATCCAGCCCCGCCGCCTGTTTGCCCAGCGACGCGCCCTTCAGCAGTTCGGGCAGCATGGCCATCCAGCCGCCTTCCACCATGTTCGGCGGGGCTTTGAGGATCCAGTCACGCAGCACCGCCGCGACCACCTCCAGACGCCGCTCGTATTCCGGCAGCCGCTCCGCATCGCGCGTCGAGAATTTCGCCAGCTGTCCTTGCGTCCGCCCCTCACCCGCCAGGAAATGGCGGCCGTCGTCGAGGGGCAGGAAGTTGGAGACCTTGCGTTCGACCACGGTCAGGCCGTGCCGGGCCAGGTCCATGTCGGCGATGACCTTCGGGTTCAGCAGGCTGACGGTATAGCTGGCGGTCGAGTTGCGAAAGCCGGGGTGGAACGCCTCCGTCACCGCCGCCCCGCCGACCACATGCCGCCGCTCCAGCACCGTCACCTTCAGCCCGGCCCGCGCCAGATAGAAGGCACAGACGAGGCCATTGTGGCCCCCGCCCAGGATGACGACGTCGGTGGTGGTGGTGGTCATGGAAACTCCCTCGCCTCCCCTCTAAGCTATCGTCATCCTCCGGCAAGCCGCGCCTTCGCGGCGCAGACCGGGGGACCCAGCGGCGCCGAAGGCGACCTGTCCAGCCGCGCTCCCGGCAGGTTCGCGCTCACGCGCGCCGCTGGGTCCCCCGGTCTCGCTGCGCTCGCCGGAGGATGACGAAAGCTATCTGAGCAGCCGCTCTTCCTCCGGCCGGTGCACCAGCGACACCAGCACCACGCTGATCATCATCAGCAGGAACCAGCTGCCCAGCTTGTCGAGCGAGACCATATGCCAGCCGTCGCTCTGGGACGGATAGACCCAGGCATTGGCGAAGGTGGCGATGTTCTCGGCCAGCCAGATGAAGGTCGCGACCAGAAAGAACCCCAGCAGGAACGGCATCCGCCGCCGCTTCCGGTCCGGGGTGAAATAGAACCAGCCGCGCCCGAACAGCACGGCCGTCAGGAGGAACAGGCCCAGCCGGATGTCCGGCAGCCAGTGATGGGCGAAGAAGTTGATATAGATCGCCGCCGCCAGCACCCAGGTCGTCCAGAGCGGCGGATAGTGGCGGAATTTGATGTCGAAGATGCGCTGGATCCGGGCGATGTAGCTGCCCACCGCCGCATACATGAAGCCCGAGAACAGCGGCACCATGCCGATCCGCAGGAGGCTGTCTTCCGGATAGATCCACGACCCGTGCTGCGTCTTGAACAGCTCCATGATCGTGCCGACGATGTGGAAGACGAGGATGACCCTCGCCTCCTCCCAGCTCTCCAGTTTGAACGCGAGCATCGCCGCCTGGATGGCCAGCGCACCGACCACGAGGAAGTCGTACCGCGCGATCGGCGCATTCTCCGGCCACCACAGATGCGTCGCCAGCAGCAGGGCCAGCATCGCCCCGCCGAACAGACAGGCCCAGCCCTGTTTGATCCCGAACATCAGGAATTCGAAGCCGTAGCGGGACCATGCCTGCCGGTCGGCGACGGTCTGCAGCCGGAGCAGCCACTGACGACCCAGGGTTTCGAGGGGAAGGCGCGAGAATTCGGTCACAGGGGAAGGCTAACCGGCCCGCTCCTCAAAGCCATCGGGGATTTCCGCCCTCGGCCCGCGCACGGCTGGACCGTCTTCACGGCCTCGGAAGCCACAGGAGGCCCACAGCCATGGTGAGGCTGCCGAGCCCGAGGGACAGGGGCACGCGCAGCGCCAGCCACCCACCGGGCGTCAGACCCGCTGCCCTGAGCCGCAGGTCGACCAGCAGACTGGCCGCGATGGCGAGGCCCAGAAAAATCAGGGACGGGCCGGGCCAGGTCCCGCCGGTGGCCCATGGCCATGCGCTGGCAAGCGCCAGCAGGGACGGCACGACCGCCGCGACCCAGGCCCAGGTCGGGGTTCGGCCACCCCCCATCGCCGCCAGTCCCCACCACAGGCCGCCGAGAAAGCTGAAGATCAAGGCGGCATAGGCATAGCCGAGGCTCAGCGCCGCGAACCAGATATCAGCTCCACCCATCAACAAGGCGGCCACGACCAGCACCTGCGGTATCAGTCCGGCCAGCCCCAGCGCCCGGGCAGCAAACGGCAGGGTCGGCGGTGCCTCCGGCTCAGTAGGCCGGGTCATGATGTGCAGGGCCTGTGCTGTCGCGTCGAACCTTGAACGCGCCGGTCTGCGCGATCCCGGGACGGATCGGGACGGCCGCTCACCTCACCCCCGCCCGCGATACGTCGGCACGCCCTGGTCGGGCAGCCACAGCCCCTCGGGGGCCACGCCCGTCTGCCAGAAGACGTCGATCGGGATGCCGCCGCGGGGATACCAGTAGCCGCCGATCCGCAGCCATTTCGGTTGCAGCAGGTCGGCGATCCGCCGGCCGATGGCGACGGTGCAGTCCTCATGGAAGGCGCCGTGGTTGCGAAAGGCGGTCAGGTACAGTTTCAGGCTCTTGGACTCGACCAGCCAGTCGCCCGGCGCATAGTCGATGACGATATGGGCGAAGTCCGGCTGGCCCGTCACCGGGCACAGGCTGGTGAACTCCGGGACCGTGAACCGGGCAAGGTAGAGGGTCCCCGGATGGGGGTTGGGCACCCGCTCCAGCTCGGCCGTTTCGGGGCTGGTGGGCTGGACGGTGTGCTGGCCGAGCTGGCTCAGGCCTGAGGTGTCGGTGGTCATGGCGGGGATGTAGCGGGTTCGGCCTTCGGCGTCATCCGGGTGATTGGTGGTTGGTGATCGGTGGCCCCCTGCCGGCGGAAGGGCGGCACGGACCGCGCCCTCGCACAGGCGGCGGCCAGCCACCAATCACCAACCACCCATCATTCTCTTCCAGTTGCCTTCCCCGGCGACACCCCGCTATCCGTAGCGAAAGACAACCCGGGGACACGCCATGACCATTCCGACCTCTCTGCAACACGGCCTGAAGCTGCCGGTGATAGCCGCGCCGATGTTCCTGGTCTCCGGGCCGGATCTGGTGGTCGAGACCTGCAATGCCGGCGTGATCGGCACCTTCCCGTCGCTGAACCAGCGCACCACCGAGGGCTATCGGGAGTGGCTGCACGAGATCAAGGCGCGCCTGAACCCCGACGCGGCCGCCTTTGGCGTCAACCACATCGTCCATCCGACCAATCCGCGCCTGATGGCCGACATGATGGTTTCGGTCGAGGAGAAGGTGCCGCTGATCATCACCTCGCTCGGTGCCGTCCGCGATGTGGTCGAGGCCGTGCACGGCTATGGTGGGGTGGTCTTCCACGACATCGCCAATGTCCGCCACGCCCGCAAGGCGGCCGAGAGCGGTGTCGACGGCCTGATCCTCGTGGCCAACGGCGCGGGCGGCCACGCCGGGGTGGTCAATCCCTTCGCCCTGGTGGAGGAGGTGCGGTCCTTCTACGACGGGACGATCATTCTGTCCGGCTGTCTGTCGACCGGCAGCGATGTGGCGGCGGCGATCATGATGGGTGCCGACTTTGCCTATATGGGCACCCGCTTCATCTCGACGACGGAGTCGATGGCCCAGGCCGAATACAAGCAGATGATCGTCGAATCCGGTGCCTCGGACATCACCTATACTCCGGCGGTCTCGGGCATTCCGGCCAATTTCCTGACCCCCTCGCTGATCGCCAACGGCATCGACCCCAAATCCCTGCCCGAGCACAAGCTCGACATGGCCGAAGAGGCCAAGGCCTGGAAGACCGTCTGGTCCGCCGGTCAGGGCTCGGCCGGGGTCCGGGACGTCCTGCCCACGGCAGAACTTGTTCACCGGTTGACGGACGAGTTCGCCCAGGCTTGCAGTAATTTCGACAAGAAGCGGATCTAGGCTTTCCGCGTCTCCAGCAAAGCGATCCATTTATGCGCGGCACACTGACGACGGCCACGGCTCTCGCGATCGCCTGTCTGGCCGGGGCCCCGGAGGCCGCGGCCCGGGGCACGGCTGCCCTCGCCGAGGCGGGTCGTTGGTCATTCGTTGTCGGTGCCGGCACGGACAACCGGTCCAAGGGTATCTCGAAATCCGGCGGTGAACCCTTCGGGTGGGGCCACGCCGAATGGGAGAATGGCTCGGGACGCTTTTACGCGGGGTCGGGATTTCAGACGATCAAGAGCGCCAGCGGCGCTCACCTCGAAGGGGAGATCGGGGCCGGCCTGCGGCCCGAGTTCGCCGGTTTCGACCTGGACCTGAACATCACCCATAAATTCCAGGTCGATGCTCCCTCGACCTTTGATGATAACCCGTGGGAAATGACCGCCGACGTCAAGCGCTCGATCGGCCCCGCAAGTGGCCGTCTGCGCCTGCAATACTCGCCCGACGGTATGGGCGGAACCGAGGCATGGACCTGGATCGAGGCCCGGGCCGGCTGGGAGTTCACCCGTCGCCTGCAGGGCACGGCTGCAATCGGCCGGCGGGAACAGGACAACAACCTCGACTATGTGGCCTGGAACGCCGGACTCACCTATGCCCTGACCAACGCCCTGGAGGGCCAGTTGCGCTACTACGCCACGGATGTCGATGTGCCGGGCGAGCAGTATGGGGACAGGTGGGTCGCCAGACTCAGCATCGCCTTCTGATAACCTCTGCCCCGACCTCGCTTTTCCCATCGGGCTGCCCATCTGTGAGTGATGAGCAGTCATCGCCCCACGACCCTGGAACGCGCCTATGCACTGGCGCGCAGCGGCAGTTGCCGGACGGTCAGCGAGATCAAACAGGCGCTTCAGGCCGAAGGATTCGAGCGGATCCAGGATTCCCTGTACGGCCCGACCCTCACGGCGGCCCTGCGCAAGCTCTGCCAGGAACATCACATCGCCGCCCCGGAGGACGAGACTGTCGAATCGCCGCACCTGCCGCCCGCTTGATTTTGACGCAACGCCAGTCCAAAAGCGTGGAGTCGAGCTCTCTGCGAAACGCCACCCTCTGCTTTCGCACTGAGGTCTAGCCGCTCCTTTCAGACCCGACAGACCGCAGGGGCTTTTCCCTGTGGTCAACTGCTAGCGGAGGTCCTGAAAATGGCTACCGGCACTGTGAAATGGTTCAACTCCACCAAGGGCTACGGCTTCATCCAGCCTGACGACGGCGGCAAGGACGTTTTCGTCCACATCTCGGCCGTCGAGCAAGCGGGCCTGCGCGGCCTGGATGAAAACCAGAAGGTTTCCTACGAAATCGAGCGCGACAAGCGTTCGGGCAAGGAATCGGCTGGTCAGCTGAAGACCGAAGGCTGAGTTCACGCACCCTTCCCGGGTGCATGATTTCGACGGCGGCGGGGGCCAGGGCCTTCGCCGCCGTTTTGCTATCTGCGCCGCGCCGCTTGCTATTGGTGCGGAAAGCGCCCACCTGAGTTTCGGTCGATCTCTCTGCGAAACGCTGCTGCCCCTTTGCATCGCGCACCGAGGTCCAAAGCCGATCCCATTCAGACCCGACAGGCCGACCCGGAACCTCTTCCGGCGGTCAACGCCTAACGGAGGTCTCAAAATGGCTACCGGCACTGTAAAATGGTACAACTCCACCAAGGGTTACGGCTTCATCGCCCCCGATGACGGCGGCAAGGACGTGTTCGTCCACGCCTCGGCCGTTGAAACGTCCGATCTGGGCACGCTGAACGAAAACCAGAAGATTTCCTACGAAGTCGAGCGCGACTCGCGTTCGGGCAAGGAATCGGCCGGTCGCCTCAAGGCCGCCGAATAGTTTCCGACAAACGACCCTGCCGGGCTTGATGCCTGGCTGACGGAAGGGCCGGCCGCCGAACAGGCGCCGGCCCGACTGTTTTTCAACTTCCGGAGAAGCCGATGACCCCGCTGGCAGACAAGCTCCCCACCATGACCGACCCCGACCTGAAGGCCCTGCGCCTCAATGCGGTCCGTCTGTCCGAGAGCGGCTCCCCGACCAAGATGGCCACCGCCGCAGAACTTGTGCCCCTGATCGACGCCGAGGTGGCCCGCCGCGCCGCTGACAAGACGACCGTCGCCGTCAAGAAACCCCGCGCGCCCGCCAAGAAGAAGGTCGTCCCGGCGACCGGCCACCAGACCGCCCTTCCGGACAGCAAGGCCGCCTGATCTAGCCCCCCAGCGCCTGGTCCAGGTCCGCGATCAGGTCCTCGACATCCTCCACCCCGACCGACAGCCGGATCAGGTTGTCGGTCACCCCGCCGGCCTCGCGAAGCTCCTTCGGCACGGAGGCATGGGTCATGATGGCCGGGTGGTTGACCAGGCTTTCGACCCCGCCAAGCGACTCCGCCAGGGTGAAGACCTGCACCCGCTCCAGCACCCGTTTGGTCCGCTCCAGATCGCCGTCGATCAGGGCCGTGACCATGCCGCCGTAGCGCCCGTTCATCTGGCGTGACGCCAGCGCATGCTGCGGATGACTGTTCAGGCCGGGATAGATCACTTTCGCGATCCCCTTCCGGTCCTCCAGCCAGCGCGCCACGGTCATGGCCCCCTCATTGTGCGCCTTCATGCGCAGGCCCAGCGTCTTCAGCCCCCGGTTGGCCAGGAAGGCGTCAAACGGCCCCATCACGCCGCCGACCGAGTTCTGCAGGAATTTGATCTCCTTCGCGAGATCCGGGTTCGCCGTGACCAAGGCCCCGCCGATGATGTCGGAGTGGCCGTTCAGATATTTGGTCGCCGAATGCATGACCACATCGGCCCCCATCCTGAGCGGCTGCTGGCTCCAGGGCGTGGCGAAGGTGTTGTCGACGATCAGCAGCAGGCCGTGGGCCCGGGCAATCTTCGACAGGCCGGCGATGTCGGCCAGTTTCATCAGCGGATTGGTGGGGGTCTCGGCCCAGATCAGCTTCGTCTTCGGCGTGATCGCCGCCTCGACCGCCGCCAGATCGCTCAGATCGGCATAGGCGAAGTCCAGCCCCATCGACCGGCGGCGCACCCGCTCGAACAGCCGCCACGACCCGCCGTACAGGTCGTCGCCGGTGACGATGTGCGACCCGGCGTCCAGCAGTTCCAGCGCCGTCGAAGTCGCCGCCATGCCACTGGCGAAGCCAAAGCCGTGGGTCCCGCCCTCAAGGTCCGCCAGACAGGCTTCGAAGGCCTCGCGCGTCGGGTTCTTGCCGCGGGCATATTCATAGCCCTTGTTCACCCCCGGGCTTTCCTGGGCATAGGTCGAGGTGGCGTAGATCGGGGTCATCACGGCGCCGGTGGTCGGGTCAGGCCGCTGCCCGGCGTGAATCGCCCGGGTGGAGAAGCCCTGACTGTTCTTCAGCGTTGCCATGGTGGTTCCGGTTACGGGGTTAGGCGACCGACAGGGCCGCCGAAGGAGGCTGCGTTGCGGCCCGGTCGGGCCGGGGCGGACCCCGGACCGTCGGAGCCTTGACGACCGGCCGGGTCGTCAAGGCCTCCGCTTTTTCGCCACCCGGCACCGGCGCCGCAAGACATCACCCGGCGGGCGCGACAGGAGCAGCTGCAGCCGGCAGGAGGTTGGCGTCGAGGAAACGCCGCGTGTGCTGGAACACTTCGCACCAGACCGGACCGGTCATGGAGGGATCACGCGACGTCAGCATCTGCACCTCGACCGTCGCGCCGCGGCGGCGAAGGTCAGCGGCCAGGTCGCGCATGGTCGCGATGGAGATGACGGGGAAGGTCGAATAGCCCTCGATCAGCATCATCGGCAGCTCCCGGCGCGTCCGGCCGGGTTCGAAGATGTCCTCCCCGGTCGCAACCCCGATAGCCACGCGCGCCGTCGAATCCGGATGCGCTGATCCGTCTGTGGCGACGAACCCGCCCAGGGAGAAGCCCCAGATTCCGACCCGCGTCGGATCCACACCCTCCAGCGTGCCCATATAGGCCACGGCGTCATGGCCCGCCTCTTCCCACAGGCGGATGTCGCGGCCGTTCCACGGAACCTGCCGCGCCCGGGCCTCGAAATAGTTCGGGACCAGCACATGATAGCCACGGGCCGCCAGCTGGATGGCGTGCGGGTCGAACGAGTGGGCGTCGACCGTCAGACCTTCCGAGCTGTGCAGCAGGACCACGGCGGCACCATTGGCAGGGCCGGTCGGCTTGTAGATCAGGCCGCGGACCTTCTGGGAGTTGCTTGTGTACTCGGCCGGGCCACGCGTTGCCCGTTGCGGCACATCGTCGGCGCAACCCGCCGAAGCAGCGGCCTGGGCCGCAGCGTTCGAGGTGGTGCCCAGCATCGCGGCCGCAGCCACGCAGGCGAGAAGGCGTCTGGAGAATTTCAGCGTCATCGGTTCAGGCTCAGATGGTTGATAAGGTCCGTGCGCGTAATCAGGCCCACAAATCGCTCGCCGTCCAGTACGATCGCGACACGATCGCGATCAAACAGGGGGATCAGCGCATCCAGGCTCTCCCCGACCTGCACCGTATCGAGGTCGCGGGTCATGGCCGATGACACCGGTTTGGCGAAGCGTTCGCGGCGGGTGATCTCGTCGGTGTTCATGACATGGACGAGATCGCTCTCGTCCAGGATGCCGACCAGGCGGCCGTCCTTGATGATAGGCAGTTGTGAGACGTCGGCCCCGCGCATCCGCTTGAAGGCCGTGTCCAGGGTATCGTCGGGCCCCGCCACGATCACATCGCCCTTCTCGTATTTGCGGGAAATCAGGTCGGACAGGTCGCCATGCAGCGGCTGGCCACCGAGGCCCTGATCCGCCAGCCAGGCATCATTGTAGACCTTGGAAAGGTATTTCGCACCGGTGTCGCAGACGAAGGTCACGACCCGCTTGGGCTCGGTCTGTTCGCGGCACCAGCGCAGGGCACTGGCGATGAGGGTGCCCGACGAGGAGCCGGCCAGGACCCCTTCCTTCAGCAGCAGCTCGCGCACCGTTGCGACGGCTTCGGCATCCGGGATCGAATAGGCCCGGTCGATCAGGCTCATGTCGGCGGTGTCCGGCACGAAATTCTGGCCGATACCTTCAACCGTATAGCTGCCCTCCGGGCCGGGCACGCCGTCATTGACGATCCCGGCGAGGGTCGAGCCGACCGGATCAGCCAGGATGATCTGGGCCTTCGAGCCCATACTCTTCAGATAACGGGCGATCCCGGTGATCGTGCCGCCCGAGCCGATACCGGCCGCGAAGGCGTCGATGTCGCCACCCATCTGCTCGTATATTTCCGGCCCCGTGGTCTGGAAATGGGCGAGGGAGTTGGCCTCATTGGCGAACTGGTTGACGTAGAAGCCGCCCGGGATCTGCTGCGCCAGTCGCTCGGCCATGTCGGTGTAGTATTCGGGATGCCCGTGCGGCACATCCGAACGCGTCAGGCGAACATCGGCACCCATCGCCCTGAGATGCTGAATCTTTTCCCTGGACATCTTGTCCGGGATGACCAGCAACACCTTATAGCCCTTGGCCTGTCCGACCAGCGTCAGTGCCAGGCCCGTATTGCCGGCCGTCGCCTCGACAATGGTGCCACCGGGCTTGAGAAACCCCTCCGCCTCGGCCGCCGCAATCATTGACAGGGCGATGCGGTCCTTGATCGATCCGCCGGGGTTCTGCGCCTCAAGCTTGAGGAACAGGCGACACGGGCCCGTATCGATCTTCGTCACCTCCATCATCGGCGTCTTGCCGATCAGGTCCAGCAGGGAGCCGGTCGGACCGGACAGGACGGGGACGGCGGCCAGGGACATTCACAAACTCCAAGGGGGCTTCTGCGCCGGAAGCTAGGCGCGCCCTCTCCCCATCACAAGCCACGCAAGATTTCGCCTCTCGAAGAGTGCCGAAGCGCGGTATCAAGGAATCCACATGACAAAGAACACCAAGAGGCCGCCCGCCGGTCTTCCCGACAAAGACACCCTGCTCGCCTTCCTGCGCGATGCGGGAACGGCCGAGAAGGCCGATATCGCCCGCCATTTTGGTCTCAAGGGCCATGAGCGGCGCATGTTGCGCGAAATGATCCGGGAGCTCGAGGAAGACGGAAAACTGGGCAAGCGCGGCCGCAAGGGCTTTTCCGAGGTCGGTGCCCTGCCCCCCGTCGGCGTCGCCGATGTCGTCGAGCGCGACCTTGACGGTGAACTCTATGTCCGTCTGGTCGAGGCCTCGGCCGACGCCCCGCGCGCCCTGCTGATCCCCGACAACGGCGGCAAGACCGGCCCCGCGCCCGGCATGGGCGACCGCGTCCTGGTCAAATTCGCCCGGGGCGAGGACGGCTGGGAAGCGCGGCTGATCAAGAAGCTCGACGCCGGTGCGAACAAGGTGCTGGGCGTCATCCGAAGGTCCAACAAGGAGGTCCGGGTCGAACCCGTGGACCGCAGGTCGAAGGATGTCCTGCTGGTCCCCCACGCCCAGGCCGAGGGACTGCGCGACGGCGATCTGGTGCTGGCCGCCATCGAGAAGGGCGACCAGCGTTACGGGCCCAAACGGGGCAAGATCCTCGAGAAGATCGGGCACGAGGGCGACGCGCGCGCCGCCTCCCTGATCGCCATCGCCGCCCACAATGTGCCGATGGGCTTCTCCGAGGCCGTCGAGAAGGAGGCCGGGGATCAGGAACTGCCCTCGCTGAAGGGCCGCGAGGACCTGCGCGACCTGCCGCTGATCACCATCGACCCCGCCGACGCCCGCGACCACGATGACGCGGTCTATGCGATGCGCGACGAGGACCCGAAGAACGCCGACGGCTGGATCGTCTGGGTCGCCATCGCCGATGTCGCCGCCTACGTCCGTCCCAACACCAATCTGGACCGCGAGGCCCGCGACAAGGGCAACTCGACCTATTTCCCCGACCGCGTCGAGCCGATGCTGCCCGAGCGTCTGTCCAACGGTCTGTGCAGCCTCAAGGAGGGCGAGAACCGCGCCTGCCTCGCTGTGCGCATGGTCTTCGACAGGGACGGGCGGAAGACCGGCCACAAATTCGTTCGCGGCCTGATGCGGTCGCAGGCCAAGCTCAGCTACGAACAGGCCCAGGCGGCCATCGACGGCCAGACGGACGATGCGACCGGCCCGATCATGGCCGCCATCCTCGAGCCGCTGTGGGCCGCCTACCGGACCATGCTCAAGGGCCGGCTGAAACGCAGCCCGCTGGCGATCGAAAGCCCGGAACGTCGTATCCGCATGAATGCCGAAGGCCAGATCATCTCGATCGAGCCCCGCGTCAGCCTCGAGGCCCACCGTCTGATCGAGGAGATGATGATCCAGGCCAATGTCTGCGCCGCCGAGACGCTGGAGCAGAAGAAGACGCCCCTGCTCTACCGCGTCCACGATGCGCCCAGCCAGGAGAAGCTCTTCAACCTCGGCGACTTCCTCCAGACCATCGGCAAGCCCTGGACCAAGGGTGAGCCCGCCACGACCAAACGGTTCAACAAACTGCTGGACGAGACTCGCGGCGGCGACCACGCCGAGGTCGTCAACGAAGTGGTCCTGCGCAGCCAGATGCAGGCCATCTATTCGGCCGAGAACGTCGGCCATTTCGGCCTCAACCTCGACCGCTACGCCCATTTCACCTCGCCGATCCGGCGTTATTCCGACCTGATCGTCCACCGCGGCCTGATCCGGGCCCTGGGGCTAGGAAAGGACGGTCTGACCGACCGCGAGATCGCCGAACTGCCCGCCATCGCCGAACAGGTGACCCTGACCGAACGCCGCTCCATGGCCGCCGAGCGCGCTGCCATGGACCGCTATATGGCCGCCTTCCTGCAGAAGCGGGTCGGGGCGACCTTCCCCGGCCGCATCACCGGCGTGACCCGCTTCGGCCTCTTCATCCGGCTGGATGAGACCGGGGCAGACGGCCTGGTCCCGGTGTCCACCCTCGGGACCGAGTATTTCACCCACGACGACAAGTCCCATGCCCTGGTCGGAGAGCGTTCCGGCGCGCGCTGGACCCTGGGCCGCAATGTCGAGGTCCGGCTGAAGGAGGCCACGCCCATCACCGGCGGCCTGGTCTTCGAGATGCTGTCCGATCCCGCCCCCCGTGATCCCAATGCCCCCGCACCGCGCCTCGGCCAGCGCGCCCGCAGCCCCGGCGGCGGCGGTTTCCCCAAGCGGGGGACCGGCCGTCCCGGTGGACCCAAGCCACCCGGCGGTGGACGACCTTCAGGCGGTCTGAAGGGCGTCCGCAAGGGAAAGCGGCGTTGATGGCCGAAATCGTCACAACACTACCGTATCCGATCCGCTAGTCTCGCGGCGGGAGGAGGAGATGATGAGACCGAACCTTTGCATCGCCGCCCTGCTGGCCGCCTCGATGCTCGTCGCGCCGGCCGCAGCCAATGACAGCGTCGCATCCATGGGTGCGGGCGGCCTGGTCTTCCAGCGCACCGACGGCATCGAGATGCGCTCGGAAGACCTCTATGTCTCAGCGCGGGAAATCCGCGTCCGCTACCGCTTCTTCAACCGCACCGACCGCGACATCGGCACGCTGGTCGCCTTTCCCATGCCCGATCTGCGGGGGGGTATCGAGAGCGATGTCGCGATCGAGGACCCGTTGCAGATGCCTTTCACCACCACCGTGAACGGCCGCCGGGTTGCAACCAATATTGAGCAGAAGGCTGTCCTTGGGGACGTCGATCACTCGGACATGATCCGCGGTCTGGGCCTGCCGCTTTCGCCCCGTGGCGAGGCGACGATGCGGGCCCTTGCCACCCTTCCCCGGCCGCAGATCGACATGCTGGTCGAGATGGGTCTGCTGGAGGACCGGTCATGGACCGACGCCGGCGTCCGGCACCTTGAGCTGGTGCCCCTCTGGACGCTGAAGACGACCCACTACTGGACCCAGGTCTTCCCGGCCGGACGGGAGCTCGACGTCCGCCACCGGTATACGCCGGCCGTCGGTGGCTCGGTCGGCAGCCGTTTCGGCTATCCGGCCCCGAACGGTGTCGACCCGGCCGGGGAGGATGCGGCCCGCTACTGCGCTGACGACGCCTTCAGGGCCGGGGCGCGACGGATGCGGGCGCGCAACCTGTATCTGAGAGAGACCTGGGTCGACTACATCCTGACCACGGGCGCCAACTGGGCTGAGCCGATCGGCGATTTCCGGATGGTGGTCGACAAGGGCCGATCGCGCAATCTGGTGAGCTTCTGCGGTGAGGGCGTGCGCAGGATCAGTTCCACGCAGTTCGAGATCCGACGGCGCAATTTCACGCCCACCCGGGACCTGTCGGTGCTAATCCTGACCGGTGAACGTATCGACGACTGAACCCTTCGACCCGGACGGTGACCTGACCGACGCGCCGCGCGTCGGCGGACGCCAGCCGCCGAAGGACGCCGCGACCCTGGTCCTGACGCGCATCCGCAAGGGTGCGACCGAGGTGCTGATGGGGCGCCGGGCCCCCGGTCATGTCTTCATGGCGTCGAAATGGGTGTTTCCCGGCGGCCGGATTGACCGTTCGGACTTCACCGCCGCCGCCGCCAACGATCTGTCGGCAGCCGATATGGCCCGGCTGACCCGCGAGGTGCCGGCCCGCCGCGCCCGCGCCCTGGCCATGGCTGCGGTTCGCGAGACCTTCGAGGAGACCGGCCTGTTGCTCGCCGCCCCTGCCCCTGTGGCCTCCGTCGCCGGACCATGGCGCGAGTTCCGGGCCGTCGGGGCCCTGCCTGACCTCGCAGCCCTGTCCTATGTCGCCCGGGCCATCACCCCGCCGGGCCGCAGCCGCCGGTTCGATGCGCGCTTCTTCATGGCCGGCGTCGACGCCCTGCTGCACCCTGAGCCGACGGCCGGCTCCGGCGAACTGGACGAGATCGCCTGGTTGCCGGTGGCTGAGACGCGCGCGCTGGATGTGCCGGCCATCACCCGGTTCGTTCTGGGCGAGGTCCGGGAGCGCCTTGCACACCCGGATCGGCCCCTGCCCTATGTCCGCATGGTGCGCGGCCGGCATGTGATCGAACACCAGGACTGAAGCCGCGGCGCCTGAAAAAGGCCGCGGCTGCCGCGAGCGTCGGCTCTAGGCACCCGCCCCCGCCGCAGGGCGCGCCCGGCATTCCGCCAGCCAGCGCGCCAGATGGGTCAGATCCTCGGGCGGCCGGTATTTGATCATCCGTGCGAAATCCAGACCGATCACGGCGACGATGTCGGCGATGGAGAACCGGTCCGTGGCGATGAAGGCGTGTTCGGCCAGCCGCCGGTCGAGGGTCTTCATGAATTTCTCGGCCGCCACGCGGTTGTACTCGGCCATTTGCGGCATCTGCACCGCCTCTAGCGCCGCCAGTGCCGGGTGGGAGTGGCGCACGCTCAGCATGAGCGGATTGGCCAGATAGAACTCGCAGCGCCGCGTCCACATCTCGATGATCGCCTGTTCGCGCGCATCGTGACCAAACAGATTGGGCTCCGGATAGAGGGCCTCCAGATACCGGCAGATGGCCACGGACTCCGAAACCGTGGTCCCGTCGTCAAGCTCAAGCGCCGGGACGTGCGGCACCCCCACACGGGCCCGATATTCGGGTGACTTGTGCGCTCCGGTCAGGATGTCGACCTCGATCACCTCGACGTTCTCGATCCCCTTCTCGGCCATCACCCAGCGGACCCGGCGCGGGTTCGGAGCCCGGTGGGAGGTGTAGAGTTTCATCGATCAATCCTCATGCAATGGGCTCCGGCGTCAGCGGAACATGGTCGCGGGCATGGCACCCACAATGGCGGCCGTCATCAGGGTGGCCAGAAAGCCTGCGAACAGGGCCTTCCAGACCATGCCGAGGACCTCCTCCCGACGTTCGGGCATCAGGACGCTCAGGCCGGTTACGGTGATTCCGACCGAGCCGATGTTGGCGAAGCCGCACAGTGCATAGGTCATCAGCATCCGGGTCCGCTCGCTCATCTCGCCGGCCGGGACGGCACCCAGTTCGATGAAGGCCCGGAATTCGGTCTGGGTCAGTTTGACCCCCAGCAGCCAGCCGGCCTTGCCGGCCTCGGCCCATTCAACACCCGACAGCCAGGCCACCGGCATGAAGACCCAGCCCAGCAGACGCTCGATCGTCACCGGGCCGTCGAACAGCCAGAAACCACCGAGCATGACGTTGATCAGGGCCATCAGGGCCACGAACACGATCAGCACCGCCGAGATGTTCAGCACCACCATCAGGCCGTCGGCCGTGCCCTTGACGATGGCGTCGATGGCGCTGTCGTATCTGAGCGCCGATCCATAGTCCGCAACGGCTCCGCCCTCGCCCGCAGTCTCCGGGATCATGATGCGGGCCAGCAGCACGCCGGCCGGGGCCGAGACGATCGAGGCCACCAGCACATGGCCGGCGGCGTTCGGCATGACCGGGGCAAGGATAGCCGCATAGGCCACCATGGTCGACCCGGCGACGGTGGCCAGACCCACCACCATCATCAGGAACAGCTCCGACCGGGTCAGCTTGTCCAGATAGGCCCGGATGACGATCGGGCTCTCGACCATGCCGAGGAAGATATTGGCCGCCACCGCCAGCGCCGAGGCCCCGCCCAGGCCCATGGTGCGCTGGAACAGCAGGCCGAAGCCGTGGGTGATCCACTTCAGGATCTTCCAGTGCCACAGCAGGGCCGACAGGGCCGAGATCACGAGGATCATCGGCAGGACGTTGAAGGCGAAGGTAAACAGGGCGGGCGGGTTCTCGACCGAATAGGGCTGACTGCCCCCGGCCAGATAGCCGAACACGAACTGGGCCCCCACGGCCGAGGCGCGGGTCAGGCCGTCCACGGCACCCGTGATCGCCGACAGGACAACCTCGGAACCCGGAATACCGAACAGCACCGCCACCAGAGCGGCCTGCAGGGCGACCGCCCCAAGGGCCAGCCGCCAGGGAAAGGCCTTGCGGTTCTCCGACAGGCCCCAGCAGGCCACCACGATGACCAGCAGCCCCAGCAGGCTCTGAAGGTTCAGGACACTGAACATGGACATGGTTCCCTACCGACTCCCCCGCCGGCCCCGCCCCGTTGAACGCCACGCCGACGGTTATGGCAAGACGCCGTTTCTCTCGCTTCCAGCCCTGAATCCGTCGCGATCCAAGCGCGTCATCACGAAACCCTGATCGACACAGGGGCAGGAGAATGACGATGCGAAAGGCTCTGCACAGGGGCCCCCGGTCGCGGCCGGATAATCGGTAAGAAGGATTGATGCGCCGGCGCAAACCGACCCGGGAAATCTAGACCTCGCCCCGCACCAGCCGGCTGTACTCATCCATCAGGCCGAGGCTGAGGTCAGCCGGAGTGAAGCGGTAGTCGCCGATCTCGCTCACCGGGGTGATCTCGGCCGCCGTGCCGCACAGGAAGCATTCGCTGAACCCGGCCAGCTCTTCGGGCAGGATCGCGCGCACCTCGACCTCGATGCCGCGCGCAGCCAGCATTTCCAGCACGGTCTGACGGGTGATCCCGTTCAGGATCGCCCCGTCGGCGGGCGGGGTGATCACCCGGCCGTCCTGCACGAAGAAGACATTGGCGCCCGTCGCCTCGGCGACATAGCCGCGCCAGTCTAGCAGCATGGCATCGGCATAGCCCCGGGCGTCGGCATAGTGGCGATTGATGGTGCCGATCATGTACAGGCCCGCCGCCTTGGCCTCGGTCGGGGCGGTTTCCGGCGACGGCCGCTTGTAGGGGGCCCAGCACAGGCGGATGCCCTTGCGCTTGGTTTCCGGGTCGAAATAGCTGGGCCAGTCCCAGGCGGCGATGGCGACATGGACGGTAGTGTTCTGGGCCGGGACGCTGACCTGCTCCGAGCCGCGCCAGGCCAGGGGGCGGACATAGGCGTCGGTCAGGCCATTTCGCGCGCAGGTCTCCTTGCAGGCGTCGTTGATCTGCGCCACCGTGAACGGAACACTGAAGTCGAGCACCTCGGCCGAACGGAAGAAGCGGTTCGTGTGTTCCGTCAATTTGAAGATCTGGCCATTATACATTCGTTCGCCCTCGAAGACCGAAGACGCGTAATGCAAGGCGTGGGTCAAAACGTGCACGCGAGCTTCGCGCCAAGGCACAAATTCGCCGTCAACCCAGATCCAGCCGTCACGATCGTCGATAGGAACGAAGGCCATTGAATATCGTCTCCCGCGCTGATCACCGGGTTAGAGCCGCCGCAATCGTTCAGGTCAACGCCTGGACGCCCTGTTCGGTCGCTTCGGCATGAGCGATCTCCGATCCCACGGCCGGTCCGGCCCGGTGGCCGGTGCCGGTGCCGGTCGCCATCTGCTGGTGGTCGATGATGATGACCGCATCCGCGAACTGCTGAAGGAGTTCCTCGCCCGTGAAGGGTATCGCGTCACCGGCGCGGCCCATGCCGCTGCCGCCAGACGCCTGATGGAGCTGATCGAGTTCGATCTGGTGGTGCTGGACGTGATGATGCCGGGCGAGAGCGGCTTCGACCTGACCACCTGGGTGCGCTCCAAGGCCGAGACCTCGAAGACCCCCGTCCTGCTGCTGACCGCGCGCGGCGATCCGGACGACCGGATCGAGGGCCTGTCGCGCGGTGCCGACGACTATATGTCCAAGCCGTTCGACCCGCGTGAACTGGCCTTGCGCATCGACGCCATCCTGCGGCGCACCGGCGGCAAGCCCCTGACACCGCGCGAGATCAAGCTGGGGCCGGCGGTGTTTGACATGGAGCGGCTGGAGCTCATGCGCGACGGCAAGCTGCAGCGGCTGACCGAGGCCGAGGCACAGCTTCTGAAAACCCTGGCCATTAACGCCCATGCTGCCGTGGAACGCATGAGCCTCTCACCCGACACCGCCGACATCACCGGCCGCGCCGTTGACGTGCAGGTCACCCGCCTGCGCCGCAAGCTGGAGGCGGACCCCAAGAACCCGCGCTATCTCCAGACTGTGCGCGGTGTCGGCTATATGCTGGCCCCGGACTGATGCCCCGATGAGGCTGCTGGCCACCAGCCTGTGGACGCGGTTCCTCAAGCGGCAGCTGCCGACCTCGTTGTGGGGCCGGTCGTTGCTGATCATCGTCCTGCCCGTGCTCGTCATGCAGGTGGCCGTGACCTGGGCCTTCTTCGACATGCATTGGCAGACGGTGACCGCCCGCCTGTCCGACGGTCTCGCCGGCGACATTGCCTGGGCGGCCGAGAGCTGGCGCGATGACCCGACGCCGGAAAACATGGCGGTCATCTCGGAACGGGCCGAACGGTCGATGTCGCTGTCGGTTCAGCTTCGGGACGGTGACACCCTTCCGGCCGAGAACCGGCGCGGACCCATCGGGGTCATCGACCGCACCCTGGAAAAAGCCCTGGCGACCCGCCTCGACCAGCCCTTCTGGTTCGATACCACCCGCTACCCGGCCTATGTCGATATCCGGGTGCAGCAGCCGCAAGGCGTGCTGCGCGTCATTGCCCCGCGCGAACGGGCCGTGGCGACCCAGGCCCATATCTTCGTCCTGTGGCTGACCATCGCCACCGTCCTGTTGATGAGCGTCGCCATCCTGTTCATTCGCAACCAGGTGCGCGCCATCGAGCGCCTGGCCGACGCAGCCGAGGCCTTCGGCCGGGGCGAGACCAGCGAGAATTTCAAGCCGCATGGCGCACGCGAGGTCCGCGCCGCCGCCAATGCCTTCCTCGCCATGCGCGAACGGATCCAGCGCCATATCGATCAGCGCACCGCCCTGCTGGCCTCGGTCAGCCACGACCTGCGCACCCCCCTGACCCGACTGCGGCTCGAACTGGCCCTGGCCCCGCCGTTCAAGCGCTCGAAGGCGATGGAGGGCGATCTCGACGAGATGGAGCATATGATCGATGAATACCTCGCCTTCGCCCGGGGCGAATCCGGTGAGGCGGCGCAGGCGGTGTCGATCCCGGATCTGCTTGAGGCTGCGGCCGAGGACGGGCGCCGCGCGGGGGCCATGGTCGAGGTGGATGCGCCTATCGACCTGACCGCCACCCTGCGACCGCTGGCGTTCAAGCGCGCCCTGACCAACCTGGCCGGCAATGCCGCCGCCCACGGCGAACACGTCCGTCTCAGCGCACGTCCCCTGCCCTCCGGCGGGCTGGAGTTGTCCGTCGAGGACGACGGCCCCGGCATTCCCGAGGACATGCACGAAGAAGCCTTCCGGCCGTTTTCCCGGCTGGACGCCTCGCGCAACCAGAATCGCAAGGGTGTGGGACTGGGCCTCGCCATCGCCCGGGATGTGGCCCGCGGCCATGGCGGCGACATTACGCTCGAGCGCAGCGACATGGGCGGCCTCCGCGCCCTGATCCGCCTGCCCGGCTGATATTCCTCCCCCATCGGGGGAGGGGGACCGCGAAGCGGTGGAGGGGTGCCGGCGGCCAGAGCCCCTCCACCACGCTGCACGCAGCCCCCTCCCCCGGGCGCTTCGCTGGACGAGGATTGCGAAACGACGCCGGAAGGCCCACCTTCGATCCAGACAGCGTTTTCGGAGGATATCATGCGTAAACTCGCCTTCTTCGCACCGCTCGCCGCCGTTCTGGCGTTCGGCGCCGCCCCGGCC